>Ga0209483_1000003_pt1 | contig 417678 bp, 403 predicted proteins | sample NGEPerA_FD_184508 | JGI IMG/M metagenome (GOLD analysis project Ga0209483, IMG submission 184508) | Arctic peat soil microbial communities from the Barrow Environmental Observatory site, Barrow, Alaska, USA - NGEE PermafrostL2-A... | ecosystem: Environmental > Terrestrial > Soil > Wetlands >... | reverse complement strand
CGGCGACGGGCGGCCGGTCAGCCGCGACCGGCGGTGCCGAAAAACGCGGGACGCGCGGCCAATCGGGCGCCGGCGGAGGCGCCGGCGCAGGTTCGGGCTCGGGCTCGGGCTCGGGCTCGGGCTCGGACGCGATGGGCTCGGCCTCGGGCTCGGATGCGGGCTCGGGCTCGGACGCGATGGGCTCGGCCTCGGGCTCGGATGCGGGCTCCGGTTCGGGCTCGGGGGCGGCAGCGGCAACGGGTTTCGGGCTCGGCTCGGGCTCGGGCGCCCGCACGAAGATCGGCTCGGGCTCGCGCCGCGGCGGCGGAACGTGCCGTTCGCCGACGAACGCGACCTCTTCGGCCACCGGCAGGAGCGCCGTCGCAACCGCGCCTGCGGGCTGCGGCTCGGGCTCGGGCGGCGCGGGGACGTCGGCCTCGCGCGGGTGGTCGCGCTCCATCACCCATAGGCAAAGCCCAAGCGCCGCGAGTTGAAGCCCGACCGCGACGACGAAGACCCAGGGCGGCGTGCGTTTCATTCCGTCCTTCCGCTTCGTCGCGTGTGCCGCCGTTTCTTGGGGAGAACGAGATCGTGCAGCGCAGCATCATCGCACCGGCCGAGCGCGTCACCAACCTCCGTTGGGGGATCGCGCTGATCCTGGCGTTCGGGGTCCTGATCAACTACATCGACCGCGGGGCGCTCTCGGTCGCTTCGAAGCCGCTGCACGACGAGCTCGGGATGGGTCCGGAGCAGTTCGGGTTCCTCAGCAGCGCGTTCTTCGCCGTGTACGCGTTCTCGCAGATCCCGATCGGCTATATCCTCGACCGCTACGGCGTCACGGTCATCTCACGGGTGGGTGCGTTTCTTTGGAGCGTCGCCGCGGCGTGCACCGCGCTCGCGCCGAACTTCGTGACGATCTACCTGGCGCGGCTGTTCCTCGGTCTCGCCGAAGCGCCGACGTTTCCGGCCAACGCGAAGGCCGTCGGCTACTGGTTCCCGCGCAACGAACGCGGGCTCGCGACCTCGCTCTTCGACGCCGCCGCGAAACTCTCGAACGCCATCGGGGTCGCCTTCACCGCATACCTGCTGGTCTGGTTCGGCTGGCGCGGGATGTTCTGGTCGACCGCCGCGCTCAGCCTCGTCTTCTTCGTCTTGTTCTACCTGTTCTACCGGAATCCAAGTCGGGACAAGCGGCTCACGCATGCTGAGGCGCAGTTCATTCGCGACGGCGGCGGCGAGCCCGAAACCGCGCCCGGGCAAAAGCCGCGCGGCGCGAGCTTGCTGTACCTCATCGCGCAGCCGAAGATCTGGGGCCTCACGATCGGCTTCGCCGCGTACGGGTACCTATTCGCGTTCTTGCTGACGTGGCTGCCGACGTATCTGCAGACGACGTTCGGCGTCAACATCCTCAAAGCGGGCGGGTACGTCTTCCTGATCTGGGGTGTCGGAACGCTCACCGATCTGATCGTCGGCGGCTGGCTGGTCGACTATCTCATCAAACGCGGTGCCGACGCCAACCGCGTGCGCAAGACCGTGCTGATCGTCGGACTCGTGATGGGCTTCGCCGTGATCGGCGCAGCGTACACGAAGGATATCAACGTCGCCGTCGCCTGGATCACGATCGCCGTCGCGGGGATCTCGTTCCACGCGCCGGTCGGATGGTCGATCCCGGCCTTGATCGCACCCACGGAGAGCACCGGTCAGGTCGGCGGGATCATGAACTTCCTGAACAACGTCGCCGGCTTCTTCGCGCCGACGATCACGGGGTTCATCGTCGCGCAGACGGGCTCGTTCAACATCGCGCTGATCACCGCGGCCGCCATCCTGATCGTCGGCATCCTCTCGTACACGTTCGTCCTCGGCCGCATCGAGAAGATCCCCGACCCCGTCCGCATCGGAGCGTGACCGCGCCGGGGTCGGCGCCTGTCGTCGTCGGGATCGACCTCGGCACCTCGGCGGTGAAGGTGCTCGCCGTCACCGCAACCGGCCGCGAGATCGCCAGCGCCTCCGAGTTCTACGGTCTCGAGACGCCGCAGCCGGAGTTCGTCGAGCAGGACGCGGACGTCGTCTACCTCGCGACCATGCACGTGCTCGCGCGCGTGCTCGCCGACGTGCGGCTGCGCGGCAGCGAGGTCGCCGCGATCGGCTTCTCGAGCGCGATGCACGGCGTGCTGTGCGTCGACGACGACGGCGAACCGCTCTCGCACGTGATCACCTGGATGGACCGGCGCGCGCACGCGATCGCCGACAAGTGGCGCACCGACGGCACCGCGCTCGCCCTCTACGGCTCGACCGGCGCGCCGATGCATCCGATGCTGCCGATCGCGAAGCTGCGCTGGCTCGCCGAGCACGACGCGCCGTTATTCGCGCAGACGCGCCGCTTCGTCGGAATCAAAGAGCTGGTGATCTTTCGCTGGACCGGCGAGTGGCTGGTCGATCACGGCATCGGCTCGGCGACCGGAATGCTCGACCTGCGCACGCGGGACTGGGATGCGCGCGCGCTGGCACTCGCGGGCGTCGAAGCGGACCGCCTGTCGCGACCGGCTCCGCCCTCGACCGCGCTGCGCCGGTTCCGCCCGGCAATTGCGCGCGAGCTCGGCCTCACCGGCAGCACGGCCGTCGTGCTGGCGTCTTCCGACGGGGCGCTCGCCAACATCGGCGTCGGCGCCGGCGCGCGCGGTGACGTCGCGCTCACGCTCGGTACGTCCGGTGCGGTGCGCGTGCTCACCGCCGAACCGGTGCTCGACCCGCGCGCGCGCACGTTCTGCTACTGCGCCGACGACACGCGCTACGTCGTCGGCGGTCCGACCAGCGCCGCCGGCGCGTCGCTCGACTGGATCTTCGCGCTGCTCCTCGACGAGCTGCCGAAAGAAGCGCGCTTCGCGCGAGCTGTCGAGCTGGCAGCCGAGATCGCGCCCGGCGCGGACGGGCTCGTCGTGCTGCCGTTCTTCGCCGGCGAGCGGGCGCCGTACTGGAACAGCGCGCTGCGCGGCGCGTTCGACGGGCTCGATCTCGCGCACGACCGCCGCACGATCCTGCGCGCGGCGTTCGAGAGCGTCGTCTTCGGCGTGTACGCCGTCTACGACGTCGTTCGCGAGCTCGCGCACGACGCGGAACGGCTGCTGCTCAGCGGCGGTCTGACGAAGGCGCCGCTCGTACGCGGGCTGCTCGCCGACGTCTTCGGCCTGCCGGCGGTGCAGCCGCACGAACAGGAAGCCTCGGCGTTCGGCGCGGCGCTGCTCGCCGCGCAGGCCGTCGGGCTGATCGAAGACGCGAGCACCGCGGCGCACGCGGCCGGCTACGATGCGCCGACCGAGCCGAACGCCGCGCTGGCAATCACGTACCGCGTCGCGTTCGAGAGATACCGGCGCCACATCGACGCCCATCTCCCGCTGATGCGCTGAGTTCAGCCCAGAGTGTCGACTCGCGCCGGCGGCGTGAGAAACGCGCGCAGCGCGTACCACAACCGTTCGCGGTCGTAGCCGAGCACCAGCGAATGCGCCGAGCCCGGAATGACGGCGAACTGTTTGTCCCGGTTCGCGAGCCCCTCGAAGAATCCGATCAGATCTTCTTCGGTCGAGATGCCGTCGTACTCACCGCGCGCCATCAGCACCGGGACGCGCACCGCCGCGGGATCGACCAGCGGCAGCTTCGTGACCATGTCGAGATAGGTGCCGGTCGGCACCGAATCGCCGAACTTCGCCTCCGCGTCGGCGAGCGCGTCGCCGACCGCGGGATCGGCGGTCCCCGGTTTGTCGCGCGTGAAGATGCTGCGGTACAGCTCGCGCGTCGCCGGCCGCCGGTTGTGGCTGCGGTAGAACTCGACGTCCTTGGCGCGGTTCGCCAGCGTCGGCGAACCTTTGCCGGTCCAGGTGAACGCCGAGAGCCCGAGCCGGTCGACCGCATCGGGCGCAGCAACCGCGAACGCGGCGGCGCGGATCCCGCCCGACGACTCGCCGAAGAAGTGCACCTTCGCGCGGCCCGTCTCGCGCCGCACGACCTCCATCGCCGCGCGCAGATCGGCGACGCCGCTCGCGATGTCGGAGTTGCCGCTGGTGCGATCGGAACGGCCGTAGCCCTCGTGGTCCATCGTCCACACGTCGAAGCCGAAGCGCGCGAAAGCGTCCATCATCGAGTAGTTCGACTGCCCCGGTACACTGAGGTCGTAGGTCGAGCGCCCGCTCATCGACGATCCGTGCACGAGGAACAGCGCCGGCAGCGGCGCCGCGTCGAGCAGCGCCGGCGCGGCGGCGCGCTTGCGGAACAGGTACAGCTTCACCGCACCCTTGCGGGCCCAGTACTCCGCGCTCCAAACCGCCGGCGCGGCAGCCGCAACGGGCGTGGCCGGCGCAGCGCCGAGCATCGCGGCCGCACCGAGGGCCGCACCGAACTGACCGCGCTTCATCGCGCGATGTTCGCGCGGCGCGGCAACCCGTCCCGGTCGCGCGCGGTCCGCAACGAGGGATGGCGAGCAGCTTGACGGCGACCAAGGGACGCGCGGGCGCATACGTCGCGGTCGCGGTGCTGGCGCTGATCTGGGGCTACACCTGGGTCGTCATCAAGCTTGCGACCGCGGACGCATCGCCCTACGTCGTCGCCGGCGGCCGGATGGTGATCGCGACGGCGATCCTCTTCGCGGTCGTTGCGGCGACCGGACGTTCGCTGCGACCGACGCCGCTCGTGCCGACGATCGTCCTCGGCCTGCTGCAGACCACCGGCTGGACGCTGCTGCAGACGCTGGCCGTCGCGCAGGGCGGCGCCGGAAAAGCCGCCGTGCTCGGCTACACGATGCCGTTCTGGGTCGCCCTGCTGGCCTGGCCGTTCCTGGACGAACGCATCACCCGCGGTCGCTGGTTCGCGCTCGCCCTCGCGGCGGCCGGGCTCGTGCTGGTCGTCGCGCCGCTGAACGCGGGCTCGGCCACGGCCGATGCGCTGGCGGTCGGCGCCGGCCTGTCGTGGGGCGCGAGTGCCGTGTGGGCCAAACGGTTGCGCGCGCGATACGATGTCGAGCTGCTCAGCCTCACCGCGTGGCAACTGCTGTGGGGCTCGATCCCGCTCGCCGTCATCATGCTGGTGACGCCGGGACACATCCATTGGACCGCGTCGTTCATCGGCGCGATGGCGTTCATCTCGGTCGGCGGCGCGGCGCTCGGCTGGGTTCTCTGGATGTTCATCCTCTCGCGATTGCCGGCCGGCGTCGCCGGGATCGCTTCGCTCGCGACGCCGGTCGTCGGCGTACTCTCCGCGGCGATTCAACTGCACGAGATCCCGTCGGTCACCGAGCTCGCGGGGATCGTGCTGATCGTCACCGCGCTGATCGTCAACGCGCGCCCTGCCGCGCCCGAACTGGAGATCGTTGCTAGGAACGCATCAGCGCCGACTCGGATCTGAGGGCACTCGCGCCTCCGCTGAAGCAGCTTCTCGATTCAGCGTGTAGAGCTTGTGCTCGAGATGGGCACGCAGCAGCGCAGCGCACGCCGCGCCGTCGCGGCGGCGCAGCGCGTCGAGGATCGCCTCGTGTTCGCGCATCGCTTCGGCCCAGCGCTCCGGCGAGTGGTTCGCCATGTAGCGCGCGCGGCGCACGCGGTTCGAGACCAGCGCGTACATCTCGGTGAGTTGCGCGTTGCCGGCGGCGCGGTTTATCGACTCGTGGATGAGCTGATTGCAGGCAAAATACTCCGCGAGCTCGCCGCGGCGGTAGTGCTGCGCCATGCGCCGATGCGCCGCCTCGATCTCCGCCAGGGCAGCGTCGTCGATCCGGCGGGCGGCGAGCTCGCCGGCCAGTGCCTCGAGGCAGGCGACGACCTCGAAGGCATCCCGCAGCTCGCCGTCCGATGGGCTCGTGACCCGCGCGCCGCGGTGCGGTAGCAGCTCGACCAGGCCCTCGGACGCCAAGACCTTGAGGGCCTCGCGCAGGGGCGTGCGCGAGATGCCGAACCGATCGCAAAGCTCGCGCTCCGCGAGCCGGTCGCCCGGAAGCAGTTCGCCCTCCGTGATCATGGAACGCAGCCGCGCGACGGTCTCGTCGTGCAACGAAAGCCGGAGAATCGGCAAGACTTTCGACGATTGCATGCAATATGCAAGTTCCGGATCGGCCGACGACATACCTCGGAGGGCTCCCCCGTGTCGAAGTTCCAAAGCGGCGTCCACTTCCTGCAGATTCCTGGGCCGACCAACGTCCCCGAGCGGGTCTTGCGGGCGATCGACCGCGCGACGATGGACCATCGCGGGCCCGACTTCGGACCGCTGACGCTGGAGATCCAGGAGCTGCTGCGGCCGGTCTTCGCGACCGAGCATCCGGTCGTGATCTATCCCTCGTCCGGCACCGGCGCGTGGGAAGCGGCGCTGGTGAACACACTCTCGCCCGGCGACCGCGTGCTGATGGCCGAGACGGGACAGTTCGCCGCGCTGTGGAGCAAGCTCGCGACGCGGCTCGGACTGCAGGTCGAGATCATCCCCGGCGACTGGCGGCACGGCGTCGATCCCGACGCCGTCGGCGAACGGCTCGCTGCCGATCGCGGACACGCGATCAAAGCGGTCGCGATCGTGCACAACGAGACCTCGACCGGCGTGACCAGCCGCGTCCCCGCCGTGCGCGCCGCGATCGATCGTGCCGGACACCCGGCACTGCTGCTGGTGGATACGATCAGCTCGCTGGCCTCGATCGACTATCGGCACGACGAGTGGGGCGTCGACGTCACCGTCGGCGGCTCGCAGAAGGGGCTGATGCTTCCGCCGGGACTCGCGTTCAACGCCATCTCGGAGAAGGCACTCGTCGCGTCGCGCACCGCGAAGCTGCCGCGTTCGTACTGGGCCTGGGACGAGATGCTCGAGAGCAACCGCACCGGCTACTTTCCGTACACGCCGGCGACGAACTTGCTGTACGGGCTGCACGAAGCGCTGCAGATGCTGCACGAGGAGACGCTGCCGGCGGTCTTCGCGCGGCACGCACGGCACGGCGAAGCAACGCGGCGCGCGGTCCGCGGCTGGGCGCTGGAGATCTTGGCGCTGGATTCGCGCGAATACTCGAACACGCTGACCGCGGTCGTCGTCCCCGACGGCGTCGACGCGGATGCGCTGCGCGCGACGATCCTCGACCGTTTCGACATGTCGCTCGGCACCGGGCTCGGCAAGATGAAAGGCCGCGTGTTCCGGATCGGCCACCTCGGCTCGTTCAACGACCTGATGCTCGCCGGGACGCTGTGCGGCGTGCAGATGGGGCTCGAACTCGCCGGGGTTCCGCACGGCGACGGGGTCTCGGCGGCGCTCGCGTACCTCGCCGCGCCGGCGGGCGCACCAGCCTTCGCCGGCGTTTGACCGCGACGCGCGAACCGGTGCTCGCGCGGCGCGTCGAGTCGCGCCTGCGCGCGGAGATCGCCGGCGAGGTGTACTTCGACCGCACGACGCGCGGGATGTACGCGACCGACGCGTCGATCTATCAGATCGTTCCGCTCGGCGTCGTCGTCCCGCGAACCGCGGCCGACGTCGAGGCCGCGATCGCGATCGCGCGCGAGCACGGCGTCCCCGTCACCGCGCGCGGCGGGGGCACCTCGCAGTGCGGGCAAACGGTCAACAGCGGCCTGATCGTCGACGTCAGCCGCTACCTGCGCGAGATCGTCGCGCTCGACGCCGGCGCGCGGCGCGTGCGGGTGCAGCCCGGGATCGTGCTCGACGCGCTCAACCGCGCGCTGAAGCCGCACGGCCTGTTCTTCCCGGTCGATCCCTCGACCGCGAGCCGCGCGACGATCGGCGGGATGAGCGCGAACAACAGCTCGGGCGCGCGCTCGATCCGCTACGGGCTGATGGCCGACAACGTCACCGGGATCGACGCGGTACTCGCCGACGGCACCCGCGCGTACTTCGGCGAGGTGACCGCTGCCGACGACGGCGCGCAGCCGCTGCGCTATCGCGAGCTGATCGAACGCGTGCGCGCGATCGCGGCGCGCGAAGCGGCGGAGATCGCGGCTAGGATCCCCCACGTGCAGCGCAACGTCGGCGGCTATGCGATCCACGCCGTCCACCCGAACGAGCCGTTCAACATGGCGCGGCTGCTGGTCGGTTCGGAGGGGACGCTGGCGTTCTTCACCGCGATCGACCTCGCGCTGCAGCCGCTGCCGCGCGCGAAAGCGCTCGGCGTCGCGCACTTTCCGGCGTTCGCCGACGCCATGCGCGCGACGCAGGCCTTGGTCGCGCTCGATCCGGTCGCGGTCGAGCTGGTCGATCGTACGATGATCGAGCTCTCGCGCGAGATCGCCGCGTTCGCGCCGACCATGGCGCGCTACGTGCGCGGCGAGCCCGGTTCGCTGCTGCTGGTCGAGTTCGCCGGCGACGAGGCCGCGCCGCTGGCGCAAAAGCTCGACGAGCTCGACGAGACGATGGCGGCGCTCGGTTTCCCAAATGCGGTCGTGAAGCTGACCGACGCGGCGCAGCAGGCCGAGATGTGGGAGGTGCGCGCCGCGGGACTCAACATCATGACCTCGATGCGCGGCGATGCGAAGCCGGTCTCGATCATCGAAGACTGCGCGGTGCCGCTGCAGCACCTGCCCGAGTACACCGAGCGGCTCAACGCGATCTTCGCGAAATACGGGACGACCGGCACGTTTTACGCGCACGCGTCGGTCGGCTGTCTGCACGTGCGGCCGGTGCTGAACGTGAAGCGCGACGAGGACGTCGGCAAGCTGCGCGCGATCGCGGAAGAAGCGTTCGCGATCGTGCGCGAGTACGGCGGCGCGCACTCCGGCGAGCACGGCGACGGGATCGTGCGCTCGGAGTTCCACGCCGAGATGTTCGGCCCGCGCATCGTCGAGGCGTTTCGCGACGTCAAGCGCGCGTTCGATCCGGAGAACGTGCTCAACCCCGGCAAGATCGTCGACCCGCCAAGGATGGACGATCGCAGCCTGTTCCGCTACGGTCCGCGGTATGCTCCGCTCCCGCTGAAGACCGAGCTCGACTGGACGGAGTGGGGCGGGTTCACCGGCGCGGTCGAGATGTGCAACAACAACGGTGCGTGCCGCAAGGAGACCGGCGGCGCGATGTGCCCTTCGTACCGCGTCACCGACGACGAACACCACGTGACCCGCGGCCGCGCCAACGGGCTGCGGCTCGCGCTGACCGGCCAGCTCGGGCCGGACGGGCTCTCCTCGCAGGAGCTCTACGACGCGCTCGACCTGTGCATCTCGTGCAAGGCGTGCAAACGCGAGTGCCCGACCGGCGTCGACATGGCGCGGATGAAGATCGAGTTCCTGGCGCACTACCGCGCCGTGCACGGGACGCCGCTCGGCGACCGCATCGTCGCCGATCTGCCGCGTGCGGCGCACCGTGCGGGACCGCTGCGCCGGCTCGGCAACCTGCCCGCGCGAATCCCGGCCCTCGCCCGACTCCTCGAACGCGCGGCCGGGTTCACCGCGAAGCGCCCGCTGCCGCGCTGGCACGCCCGCCCGTTCCGCGATGCGCGCACGCCGAGCACGGGCACGGCCGCGCACGGCGAGGTCGTGCTGTTCGTCGACACATTCAACCGCTGGTTCGAAGCCGACGTCGCGCGCGCCGCGCAGCGCGTCCTCGCGGGCGCCGGCTATGCGGTGACCTTCGCGCGTCCGCGGTCGGGGAGACGTCCGCTGTGCTGCGGGCGCACCTACCTCGGCGCCGGACTGCTGGACCACGCACGTACCGAGGCGACGCGCACGATCGCCGCGCTGGCGCCGTACGCGGAGCGCGGCGTGCCGATCGTCGGCCTCGAGCCCTCGTGCCTGCTGACCCTGCGCGACGAGTTCCTCGCGCTGGTTCCGACCGCGCAGGCCCGGCTGGTCGCGGAGCATGCGCTGCTGTTCGAAGAGTTCATCGCGCGCGAGCTGGACGCGGGCCGCTGGGCGCCGCCGCTGCGCGCGCTCGGCGCACGGGCGGTCGTGCACGGGCACTGCCACCAGAAGGCGTTCGGCGCGATGCCGGCCGTCGTGCGCGCGCTCGGTGCCGTTCCGGGGCTCGAGAGCTCGGTGATCGACTCGTCGTGCTGCGGGATGGCCGGGACGTTCGGCTACGAGAGCGAGCACTACGAGATCTCGATGCGCATGGCCGAGCGGGACCTGCTCCCGGCCGTGCGTAACGCGGGAGCGGAGACGCTCGTCGTCGCGGACGGAATGAGCTGCAAGCACCAGATCGCGCACGGCGCGGGGCGCCAAGCGATGCACGTCGCGGAAGTCTACGCCGCGGCGCTCACCACACCGAAAGGGGAGACGTCATGACAACTCGAGGGACGTTCGTTCGGAGCGCCGCCGCCGTCGGCGCGGGGCTCGCCGCCGGATCACCGATTCCGTCGCTCGCGGCGCGGCGCAAGAATCAAGTGACCGACGCCGATGTGTCGAAGCTCTACGACGCGGCGAAGAAAGAAGGCAAGGTCGTGTGGTGGACGGGCCACTACACCCAAGGCGCCGCTGAGAAGTGCGCCGGAGCTTTCAAGGCCAAGTATCCAGGGATCGATGTCGAGCTGCTTCGGCAGACCGGTCAGGTACTGTTCCAGCGTCTCACGCAAGACATGAAGGCGAACGTCCACCAAGTGGACGTCTTCGCGTCGACCGACGAAGCGCACATGACGATCCTCAAGAAGCAGAACGCGCTGGCGTCATTCGTCCCGGGCGACATCGACAAAATCCCCAAAGAGTATCAGCACCTCGATCCGGACGACACGTACCAGCTCGGCGACATCGCGCTCATGCTGATCAACTACAACCCGAAGAAGCTCCCGGCGCCCCGGAAATGGAACGACCTGCTCGATCCGCGTATGAAGGATCTCATCTCGATGGGCCATCCGGGCTTCAGCGGCTACGTCGGGAACTGGGTGGTCGCCATGACCGACAAGTACGGTTGGGACAACTACTTCAAGAAGCTCGCGCTGAACAATCCGAAGATCGGGCGGTCGGTGTTCGACGCTACGACCGACATCGTCTCGGGCGAGCGCGTCGTCGGGCCGGGCGCCGACAGCCTCGCTCTCGAGCGCAAGGCCGCCGGCAATCCGATCGCGGTCTCGTTTCCCGAGGACGACACGATCCTGGTCACCGCTCCGGTCACCGTGATGAAGGAGGCGCCGCACCCGAACGCTGCTCGGCTCTTCATGAACTTCTACTACTCGAAAGAGTATTCGACCACCGCGGCCTCGACGTTCAACCTGCCGCTGCGGCTCGACGTACCGTCGCCGACCGGCGTTCGCATCGACCGCATGCGGACGTACCACGTGAAGATCGACCGGCTGTTGACCGGTATCCCGGAAGCCATCGCCAAGTGGCGCGAAACGTTCAACGTCTAGCGTGGCGTCGCTGAGCACGGCGAGCCGAGCGGAGCGCCCGGGGTCGTTCGACCCCGGCGCGTTCTTTTTCATCGGTGCCATCGTCGTGCTGGCGATCCTGGTCGTCGTCCCCATCGGCTGGCTGCTGTTCATCAGCATCCAGACGCCTGACTCCGGCATCCTCACCCTGCACAACTACGTCGAAGCGTTCACCACCTCGATCTACCTGCGGCCGATCGTCAATTCGTTCATCCTGGCGATCTCGGTGGCGATGATCGCGGCGCTGATCGGCACGCCGCTGGCGTGGCTGATCGCGCGCACCGACATGCCGGCCCGCAACGGACTGCGCGCGCTGATCACGGCGGCGTTCGTCACCCCGTCGTTCATCGGGGCCGAAGCGTGGATCTTGCTCGCCGCGCCGAACAGCGGCTGGATCAACCGCGCGATTACCTCGTTCACCCACGCCGATCACGGGCCGCTGAACATCTTCTCGCTCGGCGGCGCGATCTTCGTGATGGCGCTCTACAACGTGCCGTACACGTTCACGTTCGTCGCGGGCGGGCTCGAGCTGATCTCGGTCGAGCTCGAAGACGCCTCCTCGACGCTCGGCGCCTCGGCCTGGCGCACGATGCGCAAGGTCACGCTGCCGCTGGTGATGCCGGCGATCGTCGCCGGCTTCATCATGTCGTTCCTCGAGGCCCTGGCTGAGTTCGGCACGCCGGCGTTTCTGCTGATCCCGGCACGCACGCAGGTCGTCACCACGCAGCTCTACCTGTTCTTCCAGTTCCCGGTCCGCACCGAGCTGGCGGCGGCGTACGCGATGCCGCTGATCGGCGTGACGCTGGGGCTCTTGCTGCTGCAGCGGCGCATCCTGGGCCGCCGCAAGTTCACCGTCGTCGGCGGAAAGGGCGGGCGGCGCCGGCTGGTCGCGCTCGGACCGTGGCGCTGGCCGCTGCTCGGCGCCGCACTGCTCGTACCGCTGTGCTCGGTGATCCTGCCGTACCTCGCGCTGCTCGCGACCTCGCTCTCGCGCATCTGGAGCCAAGGTCCGGTTCCCGGCAACATCACGTTCTATTGGTACCACTGGGCGCTCTTCGAGAACGCGCCGACGCGGACGGCGGTCTTTCACAGCCTGTGGTACGGCGCGGCTGCGGCGACGGCCGCGACGATCCTCGCGCTGCTGATCGCGTACATGGGCAACCGCAAGCTGTTCCCCGGAGCGCAAGCGCTCGGCGTGGTCGCGATGACGCCGTTCGTCGTCCCGGGGATCGTGCTCGCGATCGGGATCTACGCGGCGTACTCGCACCCGCCGCTGCTGCTGTACGGAACGGCGGCGATCCTGATCATCGCGTTCACGACGCGCTTCCTGCCGATCGCGTACTCGAATCTGAACACGATGGTCGCCGCGATCAACACCGATCTGGAGAACGCCGCCCGCACGCTCGGCGCGTCGCGCATCCGCGCGCTGCGCACGATCACGGTTCCGCTGCTGCGGCGCGGGTTGCTGGCGAGCTGGCTGCTCGTCTTCATTCCCGCGATCCGCGAGCTGAGCTCGGCGATCTTCCTGTTCACGCCGCGTACCGCGACGATGACGACGCAGATCTTCGATTTCACCGACGCCGGGAACTACGAGGCGGTCGCGACGCTCGCGATCATCATCCTGGCGATCACGCTCGTCATCGTCTCGGCGGCGTATCGCCTGCTTGGCCGCGACTTCATGGAGAAGACCAGCACGTAATGGCTCGCATCCAAATCGCCGGACTGACACTCTCGTACAGCGGGAAGAACGCGGCGCGCGCCGTCGACGCGATCGACCTCGCGATCGCCGACGGTGAGGTGATGGCGCTGGTCGGCCCGTCGGGCTGCGGCAAGACGACGACGCTGCAACTGCTCGCCGGATTCCTGAAGCCCGACGCCGGGACGATCACCGTCGGCGAGCGCGAGGTCTCCTCACCGAAGCACGTGGTGCCGCCCGAGCGGCGCCGCATGTCGCTGATCTTCCAGAGCTACGCCGTCTGGCCGCACATGACGGTGTTCGAGAACGTCGCCTACGGTCTGCGCGTGATGAAGCTCTCGCGCTCCGAAGTCGAAGACCGCACGCGCGAAGTGCTGCAGAGCGTCCGCATGACCGACCTCGCCCAGCGCTATCCTTCGGAGCTCTCGGGCGGCCAGCAGCAGCGCGTCGCGCTCGCCCGCGCCGTGGTCGTGAAACCGGAGACGCTGCTGCTCGACGAACCGCTCTCGAACCTCGACGCGAACCTGCGCGAGGAGATGCGCTTCGAGATCCGCCGCATCCACGACACGACCGGGATCACGATGGTCTACGTCACCCACGACCAGACCGAGGCGATGGTCGCGGCCGACCGCATCGCGCTCATGCGCGGCGGCAAGATCGCGCAGGTCGGCACCGCGCACGAGATCTACGAGAAGCCCGCCAGCGCGTTCGTCGCGACCTTCGTCGGCGGCACGAACACGCTCCCCGCGACTCTCGTCGAGCCGCACCTGGTCGAATGCTGCGGCGCACGCCTGCGCGTCCGCGACGACTTCGACGCGGCGACGCGCGGCCCGGTGACGCTCTGCATCCGCCCGCACGAAGTCACCTTCGCCGACGCTGGCGACGACGGCGCCGCCGGCTACCGCGAGAACGGAACGAATCGCCTCGCCGGCACGGTGCTCCGCCAAACGTACCTCGGCGACGCGCGCGACTACCTGATCGACCTCGGCGGCACGCAAATCCGCATGGCCGCCCCACCCTCCGTCGACCGCGCCGTCGGCAGCACCGTCCGCCTCGACGTCCCCGTCGAGGCCTGCCGCATCGTCCCGGATTGACGCGCCTCAGGGCGTCAGCAGCACCTTGCCGTGGCTGGCGCGCGATTCGATGAAACGGTGCGCTTCGGCGGCGTCGCGTAGCGCGTAACGTGCGCCGACGATGATGCGAACTTTGCCGGACGCGACGAGGGCGAAGGCGCCTTCGACCCCGGGACGCAGGCGCTCGGGGCGCGCGGCGCGATAGCCGCCGGTGGAGTAGCCGATCAGCGCGCGGTTGCCGGCGTGGAGCGCGTTCGTCTTCAACTCGCCGGGTTCGCCGGAGGCTTGGCCGTAGATGCAGTAGCGGCCGAACTCCGCCAGCACCGGCAGCGTGTTCGCGAACGTCTCGCCGCCGACCGCGTCGAGCACGACGTCGACGCCCTTGCCGCCGGTCGCTGCGTTCGTCGCGTCGGCGATGTTCTCGCGCGTGTGATCGATCGTCACGTCGGCACCGAGCTCGCGCGCGAGGGCGGTCTTCTCGGCTCCGCCGGCGACGGCGACGATCGTTCCGGCGCCGAGGGCGCGCGCCATCTGCACCGCGATCGAACCGACCCCGCCGGCGGCGGCGTGGATCAAGACGCTTTCGCCGGGTTCGAGCCGCGCCGCCATCGTGAGCAAATTGTACGCGGTGACAAGCATTGTCAGCGACGCTCCGGCTTCGTCCGGGACGCCGTCCGGCAACGCGTACGTGAGGACCGGTCGCGCAAGCGCGATCTCGGTATAGCCGCCGTCTTCCGGAAACGCCGCGACCCGTTGTCCGGCACGGAACTCCGTGACGCCCTCGCCGACGGCGAGCACCGTCCCGGCGCAGTCGAGCCCCGGCACGAACGGCGGCGGGCCGCCGCGGTACCCCCCGCGCCGCCGCATGATGTCGGCGAAGTTGACGCCGCTCATCGTGACCCGAATCGTGAGCTCGCCCGGTCCCGGCGTGGGGTCGGGCCGCTCGGTCCAGGTCAGGACCGATGCATCCCCGGTCCGCTCGACAACGATCGCATGCATGCCGCGACCTTCGAGCGGTTCACGATAACCGCCCTTCGACAAGCTCAGGATGACAATGAGATTGCCGCGGCCCGATGTGGTGCTAGTGCGGGGTCAGCTCACTCCGGCGACGGTGAGGCGGGCGTTGGCGTAGTCGGCTTTCGTCATGGCGCGGCGTTGGGCGGGGAGGTCGCCGCCGGCGGCTTTTTGTTCTTCTTGTGCGGCGGCGAGGTCGGCGCGCGCCTGCGCGATGTCGATCTCGTCGCGGTCGAGTGCGGCGTCGGCGAGGATCGTCACCTTGCCGGGCAGCGCCTGCATGAACCCTTCGCTGAGCGCGAGCTCGAGCCGGTGCGTGCCGCCGCCGGCTTCGCTCACGTTCGCGCGCAGCACGCCGGGCCGCAGCGCGGTGAGATACGGCGCGTGCGAGGGCAGGATCCCGACCTCACCTTCGGTGCCGACGGCGATGACGAGCTCCGCCTCACCGTCGAACTTCACCGACAGCGGCGTGATCAGTTGGAACGGTATCGCGTTCGCCAAGGTCTAGCCGCTCCAGCCCATGCCGCGGGCGGCTTCTTTGACTTCGTCGATCCCGCCGACGTAGAGGAACGCCTGTTCCGGAATGTCGTCGCACTTGCCGTCGAGGATCTCCTTGAACGAGGCGATCGTCTCTTCGATCTTCACGTACTTGCCGGAGCGTCCGGTGAACTGTTCGGCGACGAAGAACGGCTGCGAGAACAGGCGCTGCATGCGGCGCGCGCGCCCGACCGAGACTTTGTCTTCGTCGGAGAGCTCTTCGACGCCGAGGATCGCGATGATGTCCTGCAGGTCGCGGTAGCGCTGCAGCGTCTCCTGAACGCCGCGCGCGACGTTGTAGTGATCGTCGCCGACGATCGCCGGATCGAGGATCCGCGACGACGAGGCGAGCGGATCGACCGCCGGATAGATGCCGAGCTCCGAGATCGGGCGCGAGAGCGCCGTCGTCGCGTCGAGATGCGCGAACGTCGTCGCGACCGCGGGGTCGGTGTAGTCATCGGCGGGGACGTAGACGGCCTGCACCGAGGTGATCGAGCCCTTCTTCGTCGTCGTGATGCGCTCTTCGAGCGCGCCCATCTCCGTTGCGAGCGACGGCTGGTACCCGACCGCCGACGGCATGCGGCCGAGCAGCGCCGAGACTTCGGAGCCGGCCTGCATGAAGCGGAAGATGTTGTCCATGAACAGCAGCACGTCGGAGCCGAGCTCGTCCCGGAAGTACTCCGCCATCGTCACGCCGGTCTGCGCGACGCGGAAGCGCACGCCCGGCGCTTCGTCCATCTGCCCGAAGACGAGCGTCGTCTGCGCGAGCACGCCCGACTCTTTCATCTCCATCCAGAGATCGTTGCCTTCGCGCGTGCGCTCGCCGACGCCGGTGAACACCGAGAAGCCCTTGTGGACCGCCGCGATGTTGCGGATCAGCTCTTGGATGAGCACCGTCTTGCCGACGCCGGCGCCGCCGAAGAGACCGACCTTGCCGCCGCGCGTGTAGGGCGCCATCAGGTCGACGACCTTGATCCCCGTCTCGAAGATCTTCGGCGTCGGTTCTTGCTCCGCGAACGTCGGCGCGAGCCGGTGGATCGGCATGTACGCCGCGGCTTTCACCGGCGCGTCGGAATCGATCGCCTTGCCGAGCACGTTGAAGATGCGCCCGAGCGTGCCTTCACCGACCGGCACCGTGATCGCGGCACCGCTGTTCGTCACGACCGCGCCGCGCACCAGACCGTCGGTCGAACCCATCCCGAGGCAGCGCACCTGATTGTTGCCGAGCTCGCCCTGCACTTCGAGGACGAGATCGCGCTCGGCCATCGCGGTACCGGAGAGCTTGAGCCCCGCGCCGACATGCGCGCCGGAACCGTTCGAGCCCGAGCTCGAACCGCCGCCGATGTGTACGCTCAAGGCGGTGTTGATGTTCGGCAGGGCATCGGTCGGGAACTCGACGTCGACGACGTTGCCGAGAACCTGAACGACCTTCCCGGTCGCAAGAGTGGTGGGGGTTGCGGTGGCGCTCACGATAGTCGTTCCTTTGGTGCTTCCGGTTATCCGGCCAGTGCTTCGGCGCCGCCGACGATCTCCAAGATCTCCTTGGTGATCGCGGCCTGGCGCGCTTTGTTCATCTCGATCGTGTTCTGGTCGATCAGTTTCTTGGCGTTGTCGGTCGCGTTGTTCATCGCGACGAGCTGCGCGGCGTAGAACGAGGCGTTCGTCTCGAGCATCGCCGAGTACAGCGTGAACTCCAGGTACTTGGGGAGCAGCCGCCCCAGCACGAACTCCGGCGAGGGCTCGAACTCGACCGACCCGCTGCGCGGCGACTTGTCGGCGGCGTCGTCCTCGGCGGCGGTGATCGGCAGGATCTGCCGCAGTTCCGGCCGCTGCGTCATCATGTTGACGAGCTTGGGGGAGACGAGGCTCAGCGACGCGATCCGGCCGTTGGTGAAGTCGTCGGTGACCCGCTGCGCGAGCTCCTGAGCGTTTGCGAACATGTCGCCCTGCGCGAGCGGCCAGACCTGCAGCGTCTCGCCGCGCTGGCGGCGCAGCGCGTTGCGCGCCTTGATCCCGACGGCGTACCAGGCCAGGCTCGCGTTCTCGCGCCCGTGCAGCTCGGCCATGCGTATCAGGTTCGCGTTGAACGAGCCGGCGAGGCCCTTGTCGGCGGTCATTAGGATCACGCCGCCCGGCGCGCCTTCGGTCCCCGGCTTCATGAACGGATGGTCGACCGAGCCGACGTTCGCGATCAGGTCGCGCAGCATCGCACCGATCGCGTCCGCATACGGGCGCGACTGTTTCTGCAGGGCCTCGGCGCGGCGAATCTTCGCCGCGGCGACCTGCTTCATCGCCTTGGTGATCTGCTGCGTGTTCTTCAGCGACCGAATCCGGTCGCGAAGATCGCGAACGCTAGGCATAGTGGTGCTTAGAAGCCTTTGTTGAAGTCTTCGATCGCGGTGATGAGCTGCTTCTCGGTGTCGGCCGAGAGCGCGCTCGTCTCGCGGATCGAGTCGGTGACTGCGGCGTGCTTCTCGTGGAGGAAGCCGACGAAGCGGTTCACCCAGTCGCCGGCGCGGTTGGTCGGGATCTCGTCGAGGTGGCCGCGCGTGGCGGCGAAGATCACCGCGACCTGATCTTCCATCGGCTGCGGCGCGAGCTGCGGCTGCACGAGGACCTGCGTCATCTTGTCGCCGCGGTTGAGCTGCTGCTGCGTCGCCTTGTCGAGGTCGGAGGCGAGCTTCGAGAACGCCGCCAGCTCGCGGTACTGCGCGAGGTCGAGCTTGAGGCGGCCCGCGACCGACTTCATCGCCTTGGTCTGCGCCGAGGAGCCGACGCGCGAGACCGAGATGCCGACGTCGACGGCGGGTCGGATCCCCTGGAAGAACAGCCCGTTCTGCAGGTAGATCTGGCCGTCAGTGATCGAGATGACGTTGGTCGGGATGTACGCCGAGACGTCGCCGGCCTGCGTCTCGATGATCGGCAGCGCGGTGATCGACCCGCCGCCCTTCTCGTCGGAGAGCTTCGCGGCGCGCTCCAAGAGGCGCGAGTGCAGGAAGAAGATGTCGCCCGGGTACGCTTCGCGGCCCGGCGGACGGCGCAGCAGCAGCGAGACCTCGCGGTACGCCTGCGCGTGGCGCGTCAGGTCGTCGTAGATCACCAGCACGTCTTTGCCTTGGTACATGAAGTACTCGGCCATCGCGCAGCCCGCGAACGGCGCGATCCACTTCAGCGAGGCCGGCTCGGCCGCCGAGACCGCGACGATGGTGGTGTACTCCATCGCGCCGTGCTTCTCGAGCGTCTGCTGCATCGAGGCCACGGTCGAGTTCTTCTGCCCGATCGCGACGTAGATGCAGATGACGTTCTGGCCCTTTTGGTTGATAATCGTGTCGATCGCGATCGCCGTCTTGCCGGTGCCGCGGTCGCCGATGATCAGCTCGCGCTGCCCCTTGCCGATCGGGATCAGCGCGTCGATCGCGCGAATTCCGGTCTGCAGCGGCTGCTTCACCGATTGCCGTTCGATGACGGTCGGGGCCGTGTTCTCAATCGTGCGGTACTCGTTCGCCGTAATGTCGCCCTTGCCGTCGACCGGGAAGCCGAGCGGGTTCACGACGCGCCCGAGCATCGCTTCGCCGACGGGGACCGAGGCGATACGCCCGGTGCGCCGCACCTTGTCGCCTTCTTTGATGTCGGTATCGGCGCCCATGATCGCGACGCCGACGCTGTCCTCCTCGAGGTTCAGCACGATCCCGTTCACGCCGTTGGGAAACTCGACCAATTCAGATGCCTGCGCGTTGTCGAGCCCGTAGATGCGAGCGATGTTGTCGCCCACCTCGATCACGGTGCCGATCTCGGCCTCGTTCGTGCCCGTCGCGTAGGTCGCGATGCGCTGCTTGATGATTCCGGCGATTTCGTCTGCGTTGATCATGTGTTCCTAATTCGTGCTGAGGAGGCGGGCGATGTCGTCGAGGCGGCCGGCGATCGTGCCGTCGGCGGCTTTGTCGCCCATGGTGATGCGAACGCCGCCGATCAGGTCGGGATCGACCGACTGCGTCACGTCGAATGTCGTGCGGTACGCGGCGGAGAGCCGCTGGACGAGCGCGTCGAGCTCGCCCTTGCCCAGCGGCCGCGCGCTGGTGATGCGAAGCGGTTCGGCGCCGCGCGCCTGGCGCTCGAGGACGTCGAACTGCGTGACGATCTCTTCGACCGCGTTCTCGCGGCGCTTGCGGATCAGCAGCAGCACGGTATGCAGCGCGATCGGATCGAGCTTCGCGAACGCGTCGGCGACGATCTTCTCCTTCTCCTTGCGGTCGACGACCGGAGAGCGGAAGAACTTGCGCACCGCGTCGTCGGCGTCGAGCGTGGCGACGAACGCGTGCAGGTCGTGCTGGACACCCGGAATCTTGCCGGCTTCCTGCGCGAGCTGGAAAACCGCGGTGGCGTAGCGCCGGGCGAGCGTCTCGTTCGGCATCAGGGCTTTCCTTGCACGAGGTCCGCGAGGGTCGTTTCGACCAGCCGGCGGTTCGTCGTGTCGTCGACGCGGGCCGGCGCCTCCGCGCGCGCTTTCGCGAGCGCCTTCTCGATGAACTCGACGCGCAAGCGGTCGCGGGCGGCGTAGCGCGCGCGTTCGAGCTCGCCCTCCGCGTTGTGCACGACCCGTTCGCCGTCGGCCTTCGCCGCGGCGAGCTGGTGCTCGCGGTCGCGCGCCGCGATCGCCTCGATGCGGCTCCGGATCTCCGCCGCGTCGCGGTCGGCCGTCTCGACCTCCACCCGCGCCTTGGCGGCGTCGGCCTGCATGCGCGCGCGGCGCGTCTCGGCCTCGGCGATCTCCGCGTTGCGCGCCTGCTGATTGGCGACGACCGCGGGGACCATGTACTTGCGGAAGATCACGACCATCGCGAGCAGGAAGGCGACCGCGCCCGCGACCTGCGACCACAGCGCGACGTGCTCGAAGAACGCGTTGTTTTCCATGCTTACGCCGCCGCTCCGGGGCCGATCGCGCGCTCGAGCATCGTGTTCGCGATCGCTGCGACGGCCTCACCTTCGTGTACGCGTGCAGCCGTCACCTCGGCGTCGACCGCACGGCGCGCCTCCTCGACGATCGCCGCGGCGCGGCGCTGGTAGTCCGCGGCGATCTCCGAGGCTTCGTTCTGCGCCGCCGTACGCGCCTTCGCGATCGCGCTCTCGGCGTCACGGCGTGCTTCGGCGCGCCGCTCCTCGGCCGTCCTGCGCGCCGCCCGGACCTGGGCGTCCGCCGTCTCGATGTCGCGCGCGAGCGCGTCAATGTACGCGCGGCGCTTCGCGATCGCGGAGCCGACGGGTTTGAGGAAGACGGCGTTGAGCAGGACGATGAAGACGACCAAGTTGACGACTTGGACGAGCAGCGTCCCGTCGATCTGAAGGAACACGCGATCGTTACTTGACGATCGCCTGAATGTGCGCCGGCACGTTCGTCACGGCGAAGAACAGGTAGAGGCCCAGACCCAGACCGATGATCGGGAACGCCTCCAGGATGCCGACGCCGAGGAAGAAGAACAGGAAGATGTTCGGTCGCGCTTCAGGTTGACGCGCGATCGCTTCGACGGCCTTCGAGGCGACGATACCGTCGCCGATGGCCGATCCGAAAGCGACGGCTGCGACGATCAGCGAGAAGCCGATCACCATCATAGCCAGGATCAGTGCATCCGAGGTCACGTAGGTGAGCCTTTCTTTTAATGCTCCTCGGCCGTGGCCAAGGAGAGGTAGACGATGGAGAGCAGCGTGAAGACGAACGCCTGCAGCGTCCCGACGAAGAAGTTGAAGAATTGCAGGCCGAAGGGTATTACCGCGGCGGCGAGCGAGAGACTCACGGGCCCGATCTTGACGTTCGACGCGATGATCGTCGCGATGACGAACAGCAGCAACTCGCCGACGAAGATGTTGAAGAATAGCCGCAGCGCGAGCACGACCGGCCGCGCAAGCTCTTCGACAACATTGAGCGGCCCCAGGAAGAACATCGCGGCGACGCCGCCCGGGCCCGGGAGGACGGGCTTGAAGAGATGCGCGTACGCCTTGATGCCCCTTTGGCGGACGGCGACGAATTGGATCCCGAAGAACACGAGCAGCGCGAACGCGACGGTCGTGTTGAGATCGGCGGTCGGCGAGCCGCCGAACGGCAGCCCCAATGCTTTGAACGGGAAGAACCCGATCTGGTTCAGGATGAAGATGAAGAAGAACATTCCGATGAAGATCGGGACGAAGCGCTCGCCGTGCCGCCCGATCGTGCTCGTCGTGAGGTCGGCCAGATACGTGACGATGCCTTCGAAGGTCGCCTGACGCTTGTTGACGCGATTGGAGTTGTACGAACGGCCGAGATACCAGAAGAACGCCAACGAGACCAGCATCACCAGCCAGGTCGTCAGGATCGTATCGGCGTGGACGGACCCGATGAGCGGCCATTGCCACGTCAGGTGCGCGCCGACTTGTTCGTGCACTACGGTCCTCGTCGATTTGCGCTGCGCAGCCCGATCGCGTACGACGCGAGCGGCGCGAAGAATCCGGCATAAGAGACCGCCAGAGCCCACGGAGGGCCGGTGATCCCGGCGACCGCCGGAAGAACGCCGATACCTACCACTCGTACCACGTTGTTGAGGCCGTACACACCACGCGAGCGTCTCCCGGCGAGGAGGCGCTCGTTGTTGCGCACGATCAGCAGCATGTTGACGATGCCGCAAATCCCTCCGATCGCGAGGTCGAGCCCCAGGAGCGGAGAGCGGAGCGCCATCAGGATGGCGATCCCCGCGAGCAGCAGCGATGAGCGAGAGGCGACCGATCGTATCCGCGCGTGAAACGCGTGGAGCTCGGCTCGGTCAGCGCCCCCCGTATTGTCGCAGTTTTCGGGCTCTCCCTCCAGGACTTTCATCGCACGCAGCTCGGCTCGCCTACTTGACCGAGCGAACGACGAACGCTTCAGGCGCGGGGCCGCCGCGCAGCACGTGCAAGAGTCCGGCGACGATCCGCTCGGCCGCGCGCCCGTCGCCGTACGGGTTCGAGGCGTGGGACATGCGGGCGTAGAGGGCCTGGTCGGTGAGCAGCCGGCGCGTCTCCTCGACGATGTTTTCGTACTCGGCGCCGATCAGCCGCAGCGTCCCCGCGGCGAGCCCTTCGGGCCGCTCCGTTTCGCGGCGCATCACCAGCACCGGCCGCCCGAGGGTCGGCGCCTCCTCTTGCAAGCCGCCCGAGTCGGTCAGGACGAACCGCGAGCGGGCGACCGCGGCGACGGTCTCGGCGTAGTTCAGCGGCTCGACGAGCCGCACGCCCGGCGTCGAGCCGAGCGCCGCGTGGACGATCGGCCGGACCATCGGCGAGGGGTGGACCGGCCACAGGATCTGCGGGCGCTCCGGGAAGCCGGCGATCGTCCCGATCGCACGGGCGATCTCGCCGATCTGGTCGTGATTCTCACGGCGGTGCGCCGTGACGAAGATCAACGGGCGCTCCGGATCGAGCCCGTCGAGCGCCGGTGTCGCGAGCGCCGACTCGCGGACGCGCCGCTCGGTCGCGAGAAACGCGTCGATCACCGTGTTGCCGGTGACGAGGACGTAGGCGTCGTCGATCCGCTCCGCGAGCAGGTTCTTCTTCGCCTCCGCGGTCGGCGCGAAGTGGAAGCGCGTCAGCACGCCGGTGAGGCGGCGGTTCGCCTCCTCGGGGTACGGTTCGGCGATCGTGGAGGTGCGCAGTCCCGCCTCGACGTGGCCGACCGGGATCTTCCGGTAAAACGCGGCGAGCGCCGCAGCGGTCGAGGTGGTCGTGTCGCCGTGCACGAGCACGACGTCGGGCTGCGCCTCGGCGAGCGCGCGCTCCATCCCGATCAGCACGCGCGTCGTGATGTCGGTGAGCGACTGCACCGCGGTCATGATGTCGAGGTCGATCTCGGGCACGATTCCGAACAGCTCGAGCACGTCGTCGAGCATCTCGCGGTGCTGCGCGGTGACGCAGACGATCGGCTCGATCGCGGGCCGCGCGGCACGCAGCGCCCGCACGACCGGCGCCATCTTGATCGTATCCGGCCGCGTCCCCATCACGGCCATCACGCGTAGCGGCGGCGCCGTCACGAACCGCGCAGCGGGGCGTAGCCGCTGGTGAGCCAAAGCGCGACGCCGCCGAGCAGGATGCAGACGGCGTAGATCAGCAGCACCGCCTGTCTCACGTTCAATCCGAACCGGAAGATGAGCTGATGGTGGAAGTGTCCGCGATCCGCTTCGTAGATCTTCTTCCCGGCGCGCGTGCGGCGCACGATCGCGGCGGCGGTGTCGAGCACCGGCAGCGCCAGCACGACCAGCGGCACCAGCAGCGAGACGGCGAACGCGGTCTTGCTCGCGCCGATGATCGAAACCGTCGCGAAGACGTAGCCGATGAAGAGCGCGCCGGAATCACCGAGGATGATCTTCGCCGGATTCCAGTTGTAGCGCAAGAAGCCGAGCGCGCCGCCGGCGAGCGCGGCCAGGATCAGCGCGACTTCGGGATGGCCGCGGTGCAGGTCGATCACGATCAGCGACGCGGCCGAGATCACCGTCAAACCGGAGAGCAGACCGTCGAGCCCGTCGATGAAGTTGATCGCGTTCATCATCCCGAGATACCAGAGCAGCGTCAGCGGGATCGGGAGCCATACCGGGAGATAGATCGGCGCGCCGAGCGGGTGCAGCGGGTTCGAGATGTAGCCCGGGATCACGAAGCCGTACAGCATCGAGATCGCCGCGACCAGCGCCTGCGCGAACAGCTTCGTACGCGGCGACATCGACATCACGTCGTCCCAGATCCCGACCATCAGGATCAGCGTGCCGCCGAAGATCAGCCCGATCACGTCGTGGACGCTGTCGAGCGCGCCGATCCGGCCGACCTGGCCGAACTGCTGCGTGCGGATCAGGTAGCCGAGCGCGGAGAAGAGTGCGAACGCGAAGCCGAGGTAGACGGCGATCCCGCCGATCCGCGGTTTCGGCTGATCGTGCATGCGGCGCTCGCCGGTTTCGTCGAGCATCCCCACGCGCAGCGCCAGCCGCCGTACGTACGGCGTTGTGAGCAGCGCCGTCACGAACGCGATCAGCGCGACGGCGACAACGACCCATGGACTCACCTGGGCGTCCGCATCAGTACGGCCCCGCAGCGCGCCCGCGGGCGGGTCGCCCGCGTCGCGACGGTCCGTGCGATCTCCATGAAATCCTCATCCCGGCCCGGGGTATGTCAATCCTTTCGCAGCGCGACGATCGGGTCGAGCCGCGAGGCGCGGATCGCGGGATAGGTGCCGAATAGCAACGTAATCGCCATTGAGAACGAGATGGTGATCATCGCGGGCCGTAGCCACGGCATCGGCGGTACGCTCCCGGAGATCCTCGCGATCAGGAGGATGTCCACCGCGCCACCGATCACGACGCCTACCAGCATTCCCCCAAAGCATCCGAGCAGCGAAAGGAGCAGCGCCTCGGTCGTGAACTGGGTGAGGATCTGGCGCCTCGACGCACCGATCGCCATCCGGATCCCGATCTCGCGGGTTCGCTCGGTCACGGAGACCAGCAGGATATTCATGATCCCGACGCCGGCGACCACGAGCGAGATCCCGGCCGCGAAGCTCACGAACAGCGTGATTGCACCGATGATGCGGTCGATGAACCCGGTCACCTTTTTCTGATCGAAGACATCGAACTCGGTCGCCTGGTGTCGCGCACGCAAGACGGCTTCGACGGCCGCTTCGCCCGCCGCGAGATCACTGTTCTTCTCGACCAGGAACTTCGCGATCAATGTTCGCTTGCCGTGGGCAAAGTCGGCGGCGAACGTCGTGTACGGGATGGCGATCTGCGGAGCGAGGTCGAGGCTGAACAGGCCGGAGTTCGCGCGCTCGAGGACTCCGACGATCTCGAACCGCCGGTCGCCGATGCGCACGAAACCGCCCACGGGGTTCCGTCCATCGTGAACCAGGTGCTGGTACGCGAAGTCCGAGAGTACGCACACCTGAGCGACGCGCACCATGTCGTCAGCAGTGAGGAGCCGTCCGAAACGCAGGCGCGGCGTTCCAAAACGCGGTCCGCCGTCGCCGCCGAGTGCCAGCTTTGCATGGTCTCGCCCCAAGGTCGCTATCACCGAAGTCGAACTGAACGGCATTCCGGCTACGACGCCCGGCACGGCGAGCGCGGCCGTAATATCGTCGGACGTAAGCCACGAGCGCCTCACGCTCGTCGCGCGACCCTTTATGAACAGGATGAACGTCTGGCTGCCGATCCCCGAGAGGATCCCCGCCGTTCCGCTCGCCATACCGCTTCCCGCGATTTGGATCGCGACGACCGATGACACGCCGACGATGAGTCCCAGCATCGCCAGCAGCGAGCGAACTTTGTTCTCCATGAAGACGCGGAACGCTTCAGCGAAGTGAACGATCATTGCGACAGCACGTCGATTGGGTTCATCCGCGAAGCCCGCAGGGCCGGATATGTGCCGGAAAGCACGCCGATGATCACGAGGACACCGACCGAGCCCGCGACGAGCGGCAAGTACGGCACCGGCGCGGATCCCAGCAGTTGGCGTATGATGTTCGCGACGCCGGCAACGACGGCCAGTCCGAGCCCGATTCCGATCATACCTCCGCATGCCGACAAGACGACCGACTCGACGAGAAACTGGGTGACGATCGCGCCCCGCGTCGCGCCGACCGCGCGGCGGATACCGATCTCTCGCATCCGCTCGTTCACCGTGACCAGCATGATGTTCATGATCCCAATCCCGGCAACCAGCAGCGAGATCGCGCCGATCGCAGCGAGGCTGGCAGTGACGAGGAGCAGCACAAGATTGAACGCCGAGAGCGTTTGGCTCTCATCCTGGATGATATATGCTGACCGCGGCTCGTGCTGCTCCTTCAGCGCTCGAGTGAACGCGTCATATGTCTCACTCTGCTTGCTGCGGTCGACCAGCCAGAACTGCAGGAAGTCGACCGGACCGGCAGTCGTGTCATGAACCGTCGTGTACGGTGCAACAACGGCATCGCCGATGATGCTGTTCAGCAACGTCCCGCCTTCGGGGTCGAAGACGCCGACGACCGTGAGCCGGCTCGCGCCTATGTGGATCGACTCACCGACGGGCGATTGGTCTCCGAAGATCGCCTTCGCGGCGCTGACGCTGATGATGCAAACGCGCGCGCCCGTGAGCAGGTCGTTCGAGTTGAGCTTTCTCCCTGACGTCGCGCGCAACGTCGTATCGGATCCGTCGCTCGACGAGAGCCGAATGTCGTCATGCGCCCCGTGCCACACGGCGCGGTACACGCGATTCGCATAGACCGGGATCACGCGACTGACATTTTGCAGCCGCGCCGCGAGTGCCGCCGCGTCACGGTATCGCAACGCCGCACCGGCCGGGTTGTCTTGCGAGCTGTCCGCGGCAACCGCATAGCCTGGATCGCCGCCGGCGGCGAGCGCATCGGAGATCGCTCCGGATGCTGCTGCGCTCACGCCGAGAATAGCAATGACTGCCGCCGTGCCGATCAGAATTCCGAGCACCGAAAGAATCGATCGCATGAGATTCCGTCCGAGCAGCTCGAGTGCCTCGGCTATGTACGCGGCAAGGCTCACGCGACGGGAATGATCGGAACGACCCTCACGCGCAGGCGCCCGCGGAAACGCGTTGGAGACGACTGCGCCGGGTGCTCATTCAGTATCTTCACCACACACAGGTTTCGGGGGTAACACCGTGGCTTTTCAAACGATTCGTCGGGATCGATTGTGCGGCGGTACTCGCGAGGAGATACGCGCGACGCGAGCCCGCCGCCGCATGGTCGAGCGCGAACTTCACGTTGCTGCTCGCACGGGATCAGGCGCGAACTGCTCGAGCGCGACACCCGCCTCGGCGAGCAGCAGCTCGGCGACGGCGTCGGGATATGCGTCGCGGTAGACGATCCGCTCGATCCCGGCGCTGATCAGCAGCTTCGAGCAGCCCGCACACGGCTGGTGCGTGCAGTAGGCGGTCGCGCCCTCGAGCGAGACGCCGTGCAGCGCCCCTTGCACGATCGCGTTCGCCTCGGCGTGGGTCGCCCGCAGGCAGTGCCCGTCGACCATCGTGCAGCCGACCTCGAGGCAGTGCGCGACCCCGCGCGGCGCCCCGTTATAGCCGGTCGTCAGGATGCGCTTCTTGCGGGTCAGCACGGCCCCGACACTCGCCCGCGGACACGTCGCCCGCGTCGCGACGGTCCGCGCGATCTCCATGAAATACTCGTCCCAGCCGGGCCGCACCACGCCGACTCCGACCTGCGCTCCCGAAACTTCATCCTCGTGCACCGAAGCCTGCTATTCAGCGGAGCGGGGTCGCCGACCGCTCAGGCCTTGTACGCCCCTACCCACCGTGGAAAGCTATTCTACTAGGCGCTCTCTTGAATACCTGATGTCCCGCCGGCGCAGGTATGTGCATCGACTGGCTTGGAAGCGCTCAATCGGGTCTTTATAGAACCTGTTGGAGGCTTCGTATGCGCGTCCTCGCTCTCATCGCGTCCTGCCTGAAGTGGGCCGTCGCGCTCGCGGCGTTCGTACTGGTGAACGCCGCGTTGGTCCAGCCGGCGGTGGCCCGCGATCGGCCCGGAACACCGAACCAGCAATCTCTTTCGGTGTGCGCCTGGCTCGGACCGCAGTACCATCCGCTGCTCTGCGGCATTTTCCATAACACGGCGTCCGAAGAAGTACGCTTCGAGATGGAGGCAACCAGAAATGGCGCTCCATATTCCATTGACCCCGCGGCGATGACGTGCAATCCGAACGGCGGCCGTAAAGTCCCTGGCGGAAACGGGATCTATGCGCAGGACGAAATCTGCTATCATCCTGCCGAGTCGTATCACCGCGACAAGGACGTGAACCACGGCGGAATCGATTGGCCCTATACCTTCGTCAACGCCGCGGATTTTAATACGGCGTACTGCGTGCGTTTCCGGGCGAGGCGCACGTCCGACCAAGTCGTCTCCGAGCGCTGGTCCAATTGGGCCTGCACGAGAACGCCGATTCAGCCTCCGGCGCCGAGCCTGCCGGCTTTCTCCACCAAGTTTGATGGGTCACAGATGCAATCCAGGCCCGTGAACGCGGCGCCGGGACAAACGGTGCAGCTCGTCCCCCAGCAGATGGAAGTCGCGGCGACCCCCACGCTGGCGATGACGGACTATGTCATCACGGTGACGCAGCTCGGGAACTCGAATGCGACGGCGAACAAGTTCTCGGGGCATTCGACCGGGGGAGCGTACACGTACAAGGTCGATCCGCAATACGTCGCCGTGAACGTCGAGGTGTGCGCGAACAACGCCTCCGGACACGCGTGCAACACGAAGACGATCTCTTTGATCAATCAAAGCTCCGTGGTACTCGGACACGGTCAGCCGACGACGCTTGCGACGCCCGCGACGAAGCGGATCAAGACCACCGGCGTGCCGGTGAGAACGATCCCCGACCAGGCGGTGATGGTCGGCGTCGACCTGCCCGGCAACGACTATCGTAATCAGCCTATCAGCGGCACCGCCGTCGATTGCCAATCGCTCTGCACGCGCGACGGGAACTGCTTAGCGTGGACGTGGGTGAAACCCGGCGTGCAGAACGCGCAGGCGATGTGCTGGCTCAAGAACGCCGTGCCGCCGACGCGACAGAACCCGAACGCGACATCGGGAGTCAAGGCCGGCAGTACTGCCGTGCACTAACCGTGGGCGCGAGCACGCCATGAGCACGTGAAACTGCACGTGGATTCTGTTTGAGCTACTTTGGTTTCGCCGCGCGCCGCATGCACAATCTCGTGCGTCACGACAATATCTGCTCGATGTATCGTTTCTACTTGCCTTAGCATCGGCCTCGAGTGTTCGGCTTCAATTGACAGGTCGCTCCCGAGTCCCGCTCCTTGACATACTCGGCGTGACAAGCGAGAATTCAGGGAGCCGCTGGAGGTGTCGGATGGCGAAAGAAGTTGTTGCTTGCACGTTGGTCAAGCGCACGATCCTGCGTGACTACTGCCCACCGAACGGCATGTGTCCGCCGGGCTCCAAATGCCAGGCGACGATGTCTCGGCCGTATGGACCGTGGGGAATCTTCGGCCGCCAGGCGGCGGCGTGCGCCTGCGTCGGTCCGCCGATACGGCCGAAGTAACCCGGAGCCCGGCGGCAGCGGTCGCGTCGTTTACGTCGCGCCGGTGCTGACCGGGACGGAACTGGTCGAGCCGAACATGCGATCGCCGGCGTCGCCGAGGCCCCGCGGTAACCTATCTGCAGACGAGCTCTGCGCGTACGGCCGCCTCGGTGCGACGCGTCTCGGACACAACGTGCTGGTACCTGTTGACGTTCACGAATTATGACGACGGCACGAGCGAGTTGACCCACGTGTCTTTCCTGGGCTGCGTTGACGACGGCGGCGGCTTCGCAGGCGATAATGGCGGCGGAGGAGGAGGCGACGTAGCGATCGCGCCTGATAAACCGGCGCATCCAGGCTGCGGAACTGCGCGCCAGACCGCCGACAACGCGATGAAAGCCATCTTCGACTCGATGCCGGGGATCCCCAACGGAACGACCCAGCAAGAAGCGTATTCATATATCTACAGCAACGGGGCAGGCGGGTTCTTCTGGGACTCGATTCAAACGGTCCCGCTCGATGCAAACGGCCACGGGACGCCGAATCCGCCGACTATGTACCCTGGCTTTTCGCTCGTCGGCTTCGTACACACGCATCCCGGCGGTTCGCCGGTCGACAACCTCGGGGACGCAACGAACAACACGCACTTCTCCGAGTCGGACTTCAATTTCGCCACGAGTTTCAATCCGCCCATCGCGATGTACCTCGGAATGGTCGATTCGGCGAATCATTTCTACGAGCTTCAATACACGCAAACGGGCGTTGACGCGCAAGGAAACCCGACCTACAAGGTAACCGGTGAGACGCCGGCCGTTGGCGTAAGCACAGCGGGCTGCTGACCCAACGGCGCAAATGATCGTGCACATATATCGTGCGGGTGTCTGTCTGGCGATCGCGGCGGGCGTCGCTGCGCTTCCTCAGACGGCGCAGGCGGCCATTCCGCTGAACCTGTGCGTGCCGGCACCCGATGCGACCGGGATCTTGCGCGCCGTCGTGGCTGCAGACCCGACGGCCGATCAGCTCCGTCCGCTGCTGCTGAAAGACGTGCACGTTCGGGTGACGCCTTCCGGTTACGCCGTGAGCAGCGGGGAAGCCGAGGCGACGGTTCCCGCCCGGTTCCCCCCGCACGGCGATCCGCGCCGAGCCGCGTGTGCGCTGCTCGGGACGACGACCGTGCTGCTACGCGACGTGCCGTCGCTGCCAGGCGAGTTGCTCGCGGCGTATGGCGCCGTCGCGTCGTTCCGGACGACGTTTACCTGGCCGCGCGGCAACGCTGACCTCGAGGATCCCACCACGGCGCTCTACCTGACGAGGCACGATGCGTACACGCTCGTCACCATCGCCGCGGCGCCGAAAACACGTCAACTCGGCTGCTTCGAAGAGTCGTATCGCGTCGATATCCCGAGCCTCGTCGTGCGGCCGTACGAAGGCTGCGTCGAAGGGCATCCGCCATCGGGACTGTCGCGCTTCGAGGACCTCCCGCCGCCGAACACCCCCGGCTGAGCCCGGTCGCAGCGCGCTACGGCGCGCCGGTGCTGACCGGGACGGAGCTGGTCGAGCCGAACATGCGATCGCCGGCGTCGCCGAGGCCCGGCACGATGTAGCCGTGGTCGTTCAATCGTTCGTCGACGGCGGCGGTGACGATGCGCACGCCGGGGTGCTCGCGCGCGAGCGTCGCGATACCTTCGGGCGCCGCGATGATGCAGACGAACACCGGCGCTTTGGCGCCGCGCTGGGCGAGCATCGAGAGCGCGGCCGAGCCGGAGTGGCCGGTCGCGAGCATCGGGTCGAGCACGAAGACGTCGCGGGTCGCGAGATCGTCGGGTAGGTTCGCGTAGTACGGGATCGCCGCGAGCGTCTTCGGATCGCGGTAGAAGCCGAGGTGGGCCACGACTGCGTCGTCGACGACCGCCAGGAATCCGGGCAGCAAACCGAGCCCCGCCCGCAGGATCGGCGCCACGACCGGGCGCGTCGCGATCCGCAGCACCTTCGCCAGCGCGACCGGCGTCTGGAGCTCGATATCGGTCAGCGGGAGCGAGCGCGTCGCCTCGTAGGCGAGCAGCTGGCCCAACTCCTCGACCAGCCGGCGGAAGACCGGCGTCGGCGTCGTCGCGTCGCGCAGGCGCGCGAGCCGGTCCTGAACGGCAGGGTGGTCGACGACCAGCGGCGCGATGGGCACGAGAGAATCATCGCGGCCGCGGTCGGCCCGCCCTGCAACTTCGCTGCCGGTCCGGGGGGATAGGCAGCACGTGATGCTCCGCCACCATTTCATCGGCTCGGCCGCCGCCTGCGCGGGGCTCGCCGCAATCCCGGGCGCAGCCCGTGCCGCCGGACCCGCGACCCTCTCCGCCGCGCAGCGCGCGCCGATCGACGACGCGGTCGCGAAGGCGATGGCGGCCGCCGCGGCGCGGGGGGCCAGCGTCACCGTCGCGCGCGCCGGCGAGATCGTGTACGCGAACGGGTTCGGCGTGCGCGACCTCGGCGCCAAGCTCCCCGTCGACGCGGAGACGATCTTTCCGATCGGCTCGATCACCAAGCAGTTCACCGCGGCCGCGATCATGCTGCTGGTCCGCGACCACCGCGTCGAGCTCGACGCGCACGCCGTTGACTACGTCCCGCTCGCCCCGCACGGGACCGAGTACACGGTACGTCAGCTGCTGAACCAGACGACCGGGCTCGCGAACTACACTGCGGTTCCCGCGTTCATGGCGAGCGTCGCCGAGTCCGCGACGATCGCGCCGGAGGGACTCGTCGCGCTGATCGCGCGCGCACCGCTCGCGTTCGCGCCCGGGTCGCAGTTCGCGTACAGCAACACGAACTATGTCGTTCTCGGGATGATCGTCGAAGCCGCCGCGCGCGTGCCGTATGCGCGCTTCATCGCGGAGCGGATCGCCGCGCCGCTGGGCCTGACGCACCTGACCTTCGGCCCGCCGCGCGGTGCGACGAACGTGACGCGCGGCTACGAGGCGGCGAGCGGTGGAACCGCGGTGACGCCGTGGGCGCCGCAGGCGACGTACGCGGCCGGCGGACTCTACGCATCGCCCGCCGACCTCGTGCGCTGGGACGAAGCCTTCTTCGGCGGCAAGCTCCTCGACGCGGCGGCTGTGCGGGTGCTCACGACCCCGCCGCAGTTGCCCAGCGGTGCGTCGAGCTACGCGATGGGCTGGATTCGTGAGTCGCTCGACGGTCATCCGCTGCTGTGGCACAACGGCGGCGTGCTCGGCGCGAACACGCGCAACGCGTATTTCCCCGACCAGCGGATCAGCGTCGTCGCGTTCGCCAACTCGCTCGCCTTCGACGAGACGCGCATCGTGCGCGAAGCGTTCCGCGCGCTCGTCCCTCCCTCGGAGGCGCAGCTCGCCGCCGAGCGCGAGCGCGACACGAAGGCCGCGCCAGGTGAAGACCCCGCGATCACCGCGGCGGCGCGCGCCGAGTACGAGCGCTGGCGTGCCGGCAAGGTGGACGTCACGCGATACGACGCGGCGATGCGTGGTGCGCTCACCGACGCCATGGTACAGCAGGTCTCCTCCGGGATCGCGGCGCTCGGCGCGCCGACGGCGTTCGTCTACACCGGCAAGATCGCGCTGCCCAACGGCGCCGGAACCGCCTACACGTTTCGCGTCGTCACGGCGACGACAAGCGTCACGCTCGTCTACAGCCTCGATCCGGACGGGAAGATCGGCGGAATCTACTTCAAACCGGGCGAGTAGTCAGGGCGCGACCGGGACCTGCTTTTTCGCGCCGTCCCGGATGAACTGCGCCGAGCCGCAGAACCATTGGTCGACGTTGACGTAGCACGTGAAGACGCGCGCGCTGCCGGTCTGGATCTGGTCGTACGAACGGTAGAACGTCTTCTGGTTCCAGCTCACGCGCACTGGCCACACCAGCGTCGAGATCGTTCCGCCTGCACCGGAATCGACGTTCTTGTTCCAGCGATGCGGCGCGCCGGGGACGAACTCCGTGATATCCATCGTCACCGCGCCGTCGGCGCCGGGGACCGGTGGTTTCTCGTACAGACACCGGATCAGCGTACGCGCCGCCGCGGCCGGCAGCGCTTGCCCGTTGCGGCCCGGAAACGTTGCGTGCGCGCAGTCGAGCAGCGGACGATCGGCGAGGACCGTTCCGTTCGCGTCGACGCGCAGCTTCGCGGTCGCGATCGCCGGCGCAGCGCCGCCCGCCGCGTGAATCCAGCCGGCGGCGTACGGGCGAATCGGAATCGCCATCCCCTTCGGCAACTGGCCCGGGAGCGGATCGAGCTGGATCACGTATGCCATGCTGGAAAGGTCGACTTTGACGACGACGCCCTTCTTCCAGATCGCGCGCGACGGCGACGAGGCCTCGATCGAATCGACTTCGACCCGGTCGCCCACCTTGAACGCCGGCGTCTGCGCCGCGGCCTGAACTCCGGGCAGCACGAACGCCGCCGCGAGGATGAGGGCAAGAAAAGCCGAGAGCGCGTTCCGAATCGACATGGGTGTCTCCGTTCGTTCCTGGAGCACACCCGGGTGCTACGGCACGTCGTGCCGCGCGGTCAGTTCCGCGACCCTTGCGCGCAACGCCTCCTTTTTCGCGCCGGTCTCGATGTCGGTGAGCGCTTCGCCGATGATCTTGCCGACCTCGCGCGCGTCGTCGGCCGAGAAGCCGCGCGAGGTAATCGCCGGCGAGCCGAGCCGAATCCCGCTGGTGACGGCAGGTTTCTGCGGATCGAAAGGGATCGCGTTCTTGTTGACCGTGATGCGGATCTCGTCGAGGTATTCCTCGACCGCTTTGCCGGTGAGGTTCTTCGGCGTCAGGTCGACCAGCAGCAAGTGCGTGTCGGTGCCGCCCCCGACCAGCCGCACGCCGGCGCGCTGCAGCTCTTCGCCCATCACCCGCGCGTTGTCGATCACCTGGCGCTGATAGGTCGTGAACGCCGGCTGCAGCGCTTCGTTGAACGCGACGGCCTTCGCCGCGATCGCGTGCATGAACGGGCCACCTTGAATCCCCGGAAACACGCTCTTGTCGACCGCTTGCGCGTACTGCGCCGTGCTCAGGATCAGGCCGCCGCGCGGGCCGCGCAGGGTCTTGTGCGTCGTCGAGGTGACGAAGTCGGCGAGCGGGACCGGCGAGGGGTGCAGGCCGGTCGCGACCAGCCCCGCGATGTGCGCCATGTCGACCATGAACGTCGCGCCGATCTCGTTCGCGATCTCGCGGAACGGTGCGTACTCCATCGTGCGCGGATACGCGCTCGCGCCGGCGATGATCAGCTTCGGCCGGTGCTCGCGCGCGAGTGCGCGCACCTGATCGAAGTCGATCAGCTCGGTGTCCTTGCGGACGCCGTACGCGACGGCATTGTAGAGCTTGCCGCTGAACGACACTTTCGTACCGTGCGTGAGGTGGCCGCCGTGCGCGAGCGACATGCCGAGGATCGTGTCGCCGGGTTTGAGCACCGCCATGAGCACCGCCATGTTGGCCTGCGCGCCGGCATGCGTCTGAACGTTGGCGTGCTCCGCGCCGAACAGCCGCTTCGCCCGCTCGATCGCCAGCGTCTCCGCGACGTCGACGTACTCGCAGCCGCCGTAGTAGCGCTTGCCGGGATACCCTTCGGCGTACTTGTTGGTCATCACCGACGCGGTCGCTTCGCGCACGGGCCGGCTGGCGTAGTTTTCCGAGGCGATCAGCTCGAGGTTGTCGCGCTGGCGGCGCTCCTCGTCCGCGATCGCGGCGGCGACCTCGGGATCTGCGGCGGCGAGCGTCTGGGGTTCGAGCAACTGCATGTCGATCGTTAGCCTCGGTCGTCGGGATCGGAACGGCGCCGGATCAGCGTCGTCGCCGAGTAGTCGGGCTTCGCCGTCGTCGCGCGGCGTGCCCCGCTGAAGCGGAGGACCTGGACCAACACCAGCAGCCCGACGGTCGCGACGAGCGCGATCCAGAACCACGGGCCCGCGTAGCGCGGCGTCGTGTGGTCGAGCAGGTATTCCGCGAGCGCGATGACCACGGCGGCGAGCGGCACGATGTTGCCGAGCGTCTGGCGGTCCATCAGATCCGGGTCACGATGATCGGGTCACCTCACTGAAGAACGCAGCCGCGGTGCGCATCGCCGTTTCCAGCTCCTCGTTCCGGGAACCGCTCGAGGCGAGGACGTTGACGCAGTTGGAGTGGATCGAGCGCTGCGCGACGCTGCTCGGCGCCGACGGCGTGGTCTTCGACACCGCGCACTTTCCCCGCACGGACGCCGAATACGCAGCGCAGCTGCGCAAGATGACGATCGACCTCGGCATGGTTCCGTTCGGACTCGATTGCTCGACCCTGCTGGAGCCGTCCGCTGCCGCGGAGGCGCGGGACACCGTCCTGGCCCTCGCCGCGACGCTCGGCGCCGCTGTGATCCGCACGGTCCTGCCCGCACCCGGCGCGGTCCCGCCGTCGAGCTTCGCGGAGGCGGTCGCGGCGGCCAAGGCGCTCAGCCGCGCCGCGAAGGCGATCAACGTCACCGTCCTCGTCGCCGCCGCGCCCGGGACGCTCGGTGAGGACTTGGCGGGGGTCAAGCACCTGCTCAAGGACGTCGACAGCGCCTGGCTGCGCGCGGTGCCGAACGCGCTGGTCGACGATGCCGCGCTCGGGACCCGCGACCGCTACCCGGCGTTCGGCGCGACGCCGGACGACGACGCACGGCTCGTCGTCGCGCGCCGCAGCGGGGCCTGGGTGATCCTCGACGCCCCGCCGGGCGAGCGGCCGTGGGACGTGCTCGGGAGCGCGATCGCGGCGCTCCGCAAAGCGGAGGCGGAACGGCGGCTCTCGGCCGGGAGCCCGCTGTGACAGGCGACGGAGACCACAGCGGCCGTCTGGAACCCGGTTGAAGACCTGCCTGTAGCAGGTGGGTGCGGCCCGGGCGCCCAGTGTCCAGCGAGTAGCCGGACAACCGGTCGTATCCGGAGCTGATGCTCCCTTGGTTTCGACGTTGGCCAACCACCTGGGACCTACGCGAACCACCGCAGTCGCCGTCGCTGCTGTATCGTATACCAGCCGTCAAGGACTTGACAGCCGGCGACCCCCCTTCAGGGCCCGAAGGAAACCGTGAAGACGAACGCGCCGGCGACCGGCTCGCAGCGAAACGTCGCCGATCGGAACTCGGAACGCTTCACGGCATCGACCGCCGCTTGGTCGAGAAACCGGTCGCCCGACGACCGCAGCAGGCTCGTACCGGTGACCGCGCTGCCCGCCCACGGCGACATCGGCACCGGGATCGCCGCGCGCGCGGCGATCCTCTCAGTCGGCGAACGAAATCGTCGCGTGCGGGAGGCCGCGGACGACGCCGATGTCGAGGATGGCGACGTTGTCTGCTTCGGCGCCGTGGGCGAGCGTGATCGTATAACCGAGCCGCCCGTGACCGAGCACGAACGCGTGCAGCCCGTCGGTGGTGCGTCCCTTCCCTTCGCAGGATGCGTACGCCGGGCGCAACTCTGCGTCGAAGACGATCTGCTTGCGCGTCGCCGAGATCAGGATGGCGGTGAACGCCGCCGCCATCGTGCGCGCGGTGACATCGGTCGTGTCGCCGCCCTCGTACTGCGTCGTCGCCACGACGATCGGGATCGCCGCCGGACAGGTCCCCGCGCTGCGCACGATGTGGACGGCCGTCGTCGCGGTCGTCGTCGTCTGCGACACGGCTACCGACGGCGATACGGCGCAGCCGAGCGCGAGCAGCGATGCAACGGTGACACGCGAGGCCATCGCGGCGGCTTCTCGCGCCCGCTCGGCTTACCCTAGCGCACGGCAGGCGGGGCGCAGCGGAGCCGTCCGCTCCCGACGAGAAGCGCGCATCGTGGACCCGATGCAGCTCACCGTCGAACCGCTCGATCTGCCGCTGAAGCACACCTTCACGATCGCGCGCTCGTCGGAGAACGTCGCGCATACCGCGGTCGTGCGGCTGCGCTGGAACGGGTTCGAAGGGCTCGGCGAGACGGCACCGATCGCGCGCTACGGCGAGAGCCTGGAGAGCGCGGTTACCGGCCTGCGCGCGCTGCGGCTCGGCGACGATCCGTACGCGTTCGAACGGCTGTTGGACGGGCTCAGCCCCGCGCGGATGTGCGGGCTCGACATCGCGTTGCACGACCTGATCGGAAAGGATCTCGAACGCCCGCTCTGGCGTCTGCTCGGGCTCGATCCCGCCCAAACGCCGCGCAGCTCGTTCACGATCGGGATCGGCGCGCCGGATGAGACGCTCGCGCGCGTGCGCGAGGTCGGGACGCATCCGGTGATCAAGGTCAAGCTCGGCAAGGGCGCTGAGGTCGAGACCGTCGAGGCGATCCGCTCGATCTATACCGGGACGATCCGGGTCGACGCGAACGAAGCCTGGACGCCCGAGCAGTCGGTCGAGATCCTGACCGCGCTCGCGAAGCACGAGATCGAGTTCTGCGAGCAGCCGATCCCGGCCGGCTCGCCGGAGAAGCTGCGCTGGATCCGCGAGCGTTCACCGATTCCGATCGTCACCGACGAAGACTCGAAAGACGCGCGCGATCTTCCGGCGCTGTACGGCTGCGTCGACGGGATCAACGTCAAGCTCGCGAAGTGCGGCGGGATTCGCGCCGCGCTCGCGATGATTCACACCGCGCGCGCGATGGGCTTCAAGATCATGCTCGGCTGCATGGTGGAGTCGCAGATCCTCACCTCGGCGGCAGCGCACCTGAGCCCGCTCGTCGACTGGGCCGATCTCGACGGACCGTTTCTCACCGCGCGCGACCCGTTCGCCGGGATCACCTACGCCGACGGCAAGATCGTGCTCCCCGCCGGCCCGGGGCTCGGGGTGACGACCGGATGAGCCGACGGTACATCGTCCTGGCGCCGCGCGCGTTCACTTCGCGCGCCGCGAAGATGGCGCACGGCGTGATCGCCTACTCCGCGGATACGGTGGTCGCGGTCGTCGACCCGGAGCTCGCCGGACGAAGCGTGCGCGATGTGCTGCCGCATCTCGGCAGCGACGCGCCGATCGTCGCGTCGTTCGACGAAGGGCTGGCGTTCGCGCCGACCGCGCTTCTGGTCGGGATCGCGCCGGCCGGCGGGAAGCTGCCCGACGATTTTCGAGAGGCGATCCGCAGCGCGCTGCGCGCGCGGCTCGAGGTGGTGAGCGGGCTGCACGCGATGCTCAACGACGACGAGGAGTTCGCCGCGCTCGCGCGCGCGCACGACACGCGCATTTGGGATCTGCGGCTGCCGCCGGCCGCGCCGCTGTTCTCGGGCGCGGCTTGGGACGTCAAGGCGAAGATCGTGCTGACCGTCGGCAGCGACGCCGCCGTCGGCAAGATGACCGCATCACTGGAGCTGCTGCGCGCCGCGCGCGCGCGCGGCGCCGACGCGGCGTTCGTGCCGACCGGGCAGATCGGGATCGCGATCGCCGGCTGGGGGACGGCGATCGACCGCGTCGTCGCGGACTTCGCGCCCGGCGCCGCCGAGCAGTTGGTCCTCGAAGGCGAGCGCCGAGCGCGCGACGTGCTGTTTCTCGAAGGCCAAGGCGGGATCAACAACCCGGCGTTCGCACCGGTCACGCTGGCGCTGCTGTTCGGCGGCGCACCTGATGCGCTGGTGCTGGTGCACAACGTCTCGCGCGACCGCATCGAAGACTACGACGTGCCGATCCTGCCGTATCGGGCCCTGATCCGCACCTACGAGGCGCTGTGTGCGACCGTGAAGCCGGCGCGCGTCGTCGGGATCGCGCTCAACACGCGCGAGTGCAGCGCCGAGCAGGCGGCAGCGGAGATCGAGCGCGCGCGCGCCGAGACCGGCCTCCCGTGCGACGACGTCGTGCGCAACGGGCCGCAGGCGCTCTACGATGCGTTCGCGCCCGCGCTGGTCAAGACCGCGGTGCTGCATGCCTAAGGTCGCCGCCGCGCTCCTCGCGTGCGCCGTCCTGCTCGGCGCGTGCACGAAGGTCGACCAAGGACCGGCCGCCGGCGGCCGCCACCCTTGGACGCGGCCCGGTCACCTGGTGATCGGTTCGGCCGGCGAAGAGCCGGACTCGCTGAACAAGCTGTTCGCGAACACCGACGCAGCCGATCAGATCGCGCAGTTCATCTCGGAGCCGCTGTTCCGCTACGGGCCGGCCGGCGAGTACCTCCCGGCGGCTGCGACCGAGGTGCCGACGCTGGCGAACGGCGGGATCGCGAAAGACCAGCACACCGTCACGCTGCACGTCCGGCGCGGGATGAAGTGGTCGGACGGTGCGCCGTACGACGGCCGCGATCTCGTCTTCACCTGGAAAGCGGTGCTGAACAAACGCAACAACACGCGGATCACGGCCGGCTGGGACGACATCGCGGCGATGGACCTCCCCGACCCGTACACGGTCGTGGTGCACTTGAAGAAGCCGTACGGCGGGATTCTGGGCATCTTCGCCTGCGGCGGCGGCGGCTATCCGCCGCTCCCTGCCCACCTGCTGGCGCAACTCCCCGATCTCAACCACGCCGCGTTCAACAGCCGGCCGATCTCGAGCGGACCGTTCGTGCTGACCGCTTGGAACCACGGCTCGTCGCTCGAGTTCGTAGCGAACCCGCTGTACTGGCGCGGGAAGCCCGGACTCGACCGCATCTCGTACCGCATCGTCCCAAGCGCCGATACGCTCTACACGCTCCTGCAGACGCACGACGTCGACATCTACGACAGCGTCAGCGAGTCGAAGATCGACCAGTTGCCCAGGCTGGCGGGGTTCAGCGTGACGAAGCGGCTGATCGCCAACCTGCGGCGCTTGCAGTTCAACACCGCGCGGCCGCAGCTCGCCGATCCGCGCGTGCGGCGCGCGATCGGCGAAGCGATCGACTGGGACCGCATCAACGCGACGATCTACCACGGCTACAACGAACGCGCCGCGACCGAGATCTTTCCGCTCTCGTGGGCCGCACCGCACGGGATCGCGCCGATGAAACGTGATCTCGCCGGCGCGGCGCGGCTGCTCGACGCGGCGGGCTGGACACGCGGGGCCGGCGGCGCGCGCGCGAAGGACGGCGTTCCGCTCGCGTTCACCGTGTCGACGACCGTCTCGAAACCCGCGAACATTCAGGCCGAACTGCAGATGGCGCAAGACCTGCAAGCCGTCGGCGTTCATCTCGAAGCGAAGAATTACCAGACAAGCCTGCTCTTCGCGCAGACCGGTCCGATCTACACCGGCAGGTACGACTCCGAGTTCACGATCGAGACGCAAGGACCTGACCCCGACAACGAGGCGCTGTGGAGCGGGAAGATGATCCCGCCGCACGGCCCGAACGCGTCGTGGCTGAACGACCCGCTGCTCACGCAGCTGAGCCACGACGCGAACCTCACCATGGACCGCGCCCAGCGGCGAGCGCTCTACCAGCGCCAAGCCGAACGGATCGACGCACTCACCCCGGCGGTCTATCTGTACTGGCAGAACTCGTTCACCGCGGTCAACAGCGACCTGAAGAACTGGAAGCCGGCCTCGTACATCTCCGACTTCTGGAACTGCTGGGAGTGGACCATCTAGCGTGCTCGCCAACGGCGCCGCGTGAAAACGCAGCCGAGCGCGCGGCTCGTCGTGATGGACGCGGTGCGCGATGCGCCGCTGCACGTCGTGCTGGTCGAGCCCGAGATCCCGCCGAACACCGGCAACGTCGCACGCCTGTGTGCGGCGACCGGCTGCGCGCTGCACCTGGTCGAACCGCTCGGCTTCCGCATCGACGACCGTGAGCTCAAGCGCGCCGGGCTCGACTACTGGGACGCGCTCGGTGTCGTCGTGCATCCCTCGCTCGACGCGTTTCTCGAAGCCTTCGCGATCGAGCGCTGCTGGCTGCTCTCGACGCGCGCGACCCGCGCGTACACGGAAGCGCAGTTCACGCGCGGCGACGCGCTCGTGTTCGGCAAAGAGACGGCGGGCTTGCCGCAGGCACTGCTCGACGCGCACCCCGAGCGCACGCTGCGCATCCCGATGCGCCCCGGCGCCGTGCGTTCGATCAACCTCTCGACCGCCGCTGGAATCGTCACCTACGCCGCGCTCGCCGCGATCGGCTTTCCCGAGATGTCGTAAGCCTGCGCTATGTCGGCGCGACCGCCTCCGACGGACGGGTCGTGCGGCGCGTTTCGGCAGGGAGCGTGAGCGCGACCAGCGTCGCGACGAGCGCGAGCGCGGAGATCGTCAGCAACGTCCAGGGAACCCCGAAATGGTCGGCGATCGCGCCGAGCACCGGCGACAGGCCCCCACCCAGCGAAACCGCGAGGCCGAGCGTGACGCCCGAGGCGAGGCCGACGCGGTTCGGCAGATATTCTTGTCCGAGCACGACGAACGACGCCTGCGAGGCGACGAGCACGAAGCCGGTCGGGATCAGGATCCCGATCGCGAGCGGCAACGGCGCACCGTTGCGCGTCAGCGCGACCAGCACCGCGACCATGATCACGGTCAACCCGGTCGACCACAGCAGCACCGGCTTGCGGCCTACCCGGTCGGCGATCGGCCCGCCGGCGATCGTGCCGGCCGCGCCGGCGAGCAGGAACGCGGTGTCGGTGAGCCCGCCGACCGCCGGCGATCCGTGCAGCACCTCGACCACGTAGATCGGGATGAACGCGACCAGCCCGAGGTACGCCATCGAGCGGACGATCACGAACCCGCTGAGCTTGCCGAACGACGTCCAGTCGTCGCTGCCGTCCGTGACGCGCTTCTTCGCGCGCACCGGCGCGAAGGTGCTCAGGCGCGGCAGCTCGATCAGCGCGACGACCGCCATCGCCGTGACCGGCACGACGGCGGCAAGCGTCCCCGCCAGCCCCCACACGGCGATCGTCGCGGTGGCGAACGCCGGCCCGATCGCGAACCCGAGGTTCCCGCCGACCGTGAACCAGCGCATCCCGCTGGCTTTCTTCGCACCGGCGACGTAGTTGGCGAAGCGGGCCGCCTCGGGATGGAACGCCGCGACCCCGATCCCGCTCACCAGCGCGGCCAGGAACAGCAGCGGGAGCGTCGGCAGCACCCCGAGCGCAGCGACGCCGCTGCCCGCCAGAAACAGACCGAGGGGGATGAGCCACGGCATCGCGCGCCGGTCGGCGAGGTGCCCGATCCCGGGCTGTACGACCGACGAGGAGATCGCCTGGCAGAGCACGAGCGTCCCCGCCGTCGCGTGCGAGATGTGCCAGCGGTCGATCAGGAGCGGGAGCAGCGCCGGGATGAAGCTCTGGTTGACGTCGTCGGCCAGGTGGGCGGTCGCGAGCAGCACCATGGAACGGACGTCGAGGCGGGACACCCCCTCGCGGTTACGACGAGCGGCGGTAGATTCCGTCGAACGAGGTGGTCCAGGTCGTGCCGCCGTCGCGCGAGGCTTGCCAGAACTGGCGCACCGTCCCGTCGGCCCGCGGGGTGAAGGTGATGCGGTCGGTGATCGTCACGCCTCCGCAGGCATTCGGCGCGAGCGGCGAAGTCACGCTGCGATGTCCACCATCGAGGCGATCGAGCGGCGCGTGGTCGCATGCCGTCGCTGCCCGGAACTGCGGTCGTATTGCGCCGAAATCGGCCGCGTCAAGAAGCGCGCCTTCCTCGACCAGGAGTACTGGTCGCGGCCCGTCCCCGGCTGGGGTGATCCGGCCGCTCGCGTCCTGCTGGTCGGACTTGCCCCCGGCGCCCACGGGTCGAACCGGACCGGCCGCGTCTTCACCGGCGACGGCAGCGGCGAGTGGCTCTACCGCGCGCTGCACCGCGCCGGGTTCGCGAGCCAGCCGAACGCCTCGCACCGCGGCGACGGGCTGACCCTGCGCGACACCTTCATCACCGCCGCCGTTCGCTGCGCGCCGCCGGCCAACAAGCCGACCCCCGAGCAGCGGGCGAACTGCGCTCCGTATCTGCGCCAGGAGTTCGCGGCGCTCTCGAACCTCCGGGTCGTGGTGACGCTGGGCAAGATCGCCGACGATGCGGTGAACGCGCTGGTCAAGGAGATCGGAACCTACGCCGGCCCGCGGGCGCCGTTCGCGCACCTGGGCGAGACCCGCGTCGATCTCCCCGGCCGGCCCGGCGTCACGCTGCTCGCCTCGTACCACCCGAGCCGGCAGAACACGAACACCGGCGTGCTCACCGAAACGATGCTCGACGCGGTCTTCAGCCGGGCCCGATCGCTGCTTGGTCCTACTCCGACCAAGGAGCTTTGAACCTATAGGACCGAGGGCCCAGAGACGGACGTCCCACGCGGCGTGAAAGCGTGAATAATGCCGCTTGGAGGTGGGCATAACGGCGCGTACGATGATGAACTTCCGGATCGACGATCGCGACCTCAGCGCCTTCCTCGTCTACGCGGCTCGCGAACGGAGTCTGGATGCCTCGCTGCGTGCGGCCAACAAATACGGCCGCTCCGACGAGCACAAGAAGTCGATCGACGCGCTGCGCGAGCTGAACAAGAAGATGCTATACCGCGAGACGCGCCGCAACGCAAACCCCTTCTGACCGCTTTCCAAGCGCGTCGCCTCCGCGCAGCGGGGATGAGTCTCCGGACTCGTCCCCGTTTTCGTTTACGGCGCCGGCGGCTCGACGATCTTGAGGCCCAAGTCTTTCAGTGCTTGCGGCGGGACGCTCGAGGGCGCGTCCATCATCACGTCGCGGGCCATCTGGTTCTTCGGGAACGCGATGACGTCGCGGATGCTCGTCTCGCCGCAAGCGAGCATCACGATGCGGTCGATCCCGAGCGCCATCCCGCCGTGCGGCGGTGCGCCGTACGTGAGCGCTTCCATGAAGAAGCCGAAGCGGTCGTCGATCTGCTCGTCGGTCAACCCCAGCCGCGTGAAGACCTTGCGTTGGAACTCCGCCTCGTGGTTGCGGATCGAGCCGCTGCCGAGCTCGTAGCCGTTCAGCACGAGATCGTAGTGCTGCGCGGTGATCGCGAGCGGGTCGGTATCGAACAGTGCTTCTTGGCCGGGCGCCGGCGCGGTGAACGGGTGGTGAGAGAACGTGATCTCACCGCTCTCCTCGTCGCGCTCGAAGAGCGGGAAGCCGAGTACCCAGCAGAACGCGAACGCGTCCGGCTTGCGCACGCCGAGCCGTTCGCCGATCTCGAGCCGCAGCCGGCCGGCGACCTCGGACGCGGCGCGTGACGCATCGCCGGCGAACAGGATCGCATCGCCGTCCTGCGCGCCCGTGCGTTCGCGCAGCGCCGCGGCGAGCGAATCGTCGACGAAGCGCGCGATCGAGCCCTTAATCCCGTCGGGCGCAAACGACACGTACGCGAGCCCCTTCGCGCCGAACGTTTTCGCCAGCTCCGTCACCGCGTCGAAGTCGCGCCGCGAGAGCGCGGCGCCGCCCGGCCAGCGCAGCGCGATCACGCGATTCGCATCGCTCTCCGCGAGGCCCGCGAAGAGTCCGAACGTGCCGCCTTTGAAGAGATCGGCGACGTCGACGAGCTCCAGCTCGAAGCGCAGGTCCGGTTTGTCCGAACCGTACCGGCGCATCGCCTCGGCATAGGTCAAGCGTGGCAGCGGACTCGGGATCTCCAAGCCGAGCGCGTTCCGCCACACCGAGCGCATCGAGCCTTCCATCATCTCGAGCACGTCGTCTTGGGCCACGAACGTCATCTCGACGTCGACCTGGGTGAACTCCGGCTGGCGGTCGGCGCGCGGGTCCTCGTCGCGGAAGCAGCGCGCGATCTGCATGTAGCGCCCGAGCCCGCCGATCATCAGGATCTGCTTGAGGATCTGCGGCGACTGCGGGAGCGCGTAGAACGAACCGCGGTGCACGCGCGAGGGCACGAGATAATCGCGCGCGCCTTCGGGCGTCGACTTGATCAGGTTCGGCGTTTCGATCTCGAGGAAGCCGTGCGCGTCGAAGTAGTCGCGGATCGCTTTGACGATCTTGTGCCGCACGGTCAGATTGCGCTGCATTCGCGGGCGGCGCAGGTCGAGATAGCGGTAGCGAAGCCGCACTTCTTCGGATGGCTCTTCTTCGGCCGCGATCACGAACGGCGGCGTCTCGGAGCGGTTGAGGATCTCCAGCGCGTCGGCCGGAACCTCGATCTCACCGGTCGCGAGCTTCGCGTTTTCGGTGCCGGCCGGACGCCGGCGCACGGTGCCGCGCACACGCACGACGTCCTCGCTGCGCAGCGTCTCGGCGAGCGCGAACGTCTCACCCTTCGAGGGATCGAACGGCACTTGCGTGATCCCGCTGCGGTCGCGCACGTCGATGAAGATCAGCCCGCCGTGATCGCGCCGGCGGTGGACCCAGCCCGCGAGCTGAACGAATTTGTCGGTATCGGCCGCGCCGAGCGCACCGCACGAGACGCGCAACGGACTATCCACGCAGGGCCGCCTTGACTCCGGTGAGGTAGTGATATTGGTAGGAGAGCGTGCGCGTGAAGCCGGGCTTCGCGGCGCCGCTTTCGATCCAGCTCTTCAGCGGTGCGACGTTGTCGACCAGCCCGTGCAGCGCGAGCGAGACCGGGGTCATCCCGAGCCGCAGCTTGACGTCGAACGCCGGATGTTTACGGTAGAAGCGCACCGTCGACTTTCCCGCCAGCTCGTATTTTCGCTGCTGCTCGTCCCACGGCACCGGATGCCAGTGGTAGTTCACCGCGCGCGGCTCGTACACGATCGGGACGCCGCCGTGCTGCAGACGGTAGCCCAGCTCGAGGTCCTCGTGCCCGTAACCGGTGAAGTCTTCGTCGAACCGGCCGACGCGGTCGAGCTCGGTGCGCGGCGCCGACGCGTTGCCGGTGAGAAAGTACAACCACGTCAGCCGCTTCGGGTTCTCGCCGTGCAGCGGCGTGCGCTTCGCGGCGTCGTCGCGCTTGGCGGCGTACTCATCGAGCGAGTTGACCTGCACTTCCATCCCGACGACCGCGCGTATCCCCGGCCGATCGTGATGCGCCAAGTGGCGCGAGAGCAGGTCGGGCGAAGCGATGATGTCGGCGTCGGTGAACAGCACGATCGGCGCAACGGACGCGGCGATCCCCGCGTTGCGCGCCGAGGCGCGCCCGGTGTACGGGCCCGGCAGATGCCGCACGAACGGATGGTCGGCCGAGACACCGGCCAGAAATTCGGCGGTGCCGTCGGTCGAGTTCGAGTCGGCGACGACGACCTCGTACTCGCCGCGGCGCAGGTCCTGTGCGAGCAGCGAGGGCACGACGTGCCGGAGCGTGTCGAGGCGGTTGTACGTCGGGACGACGACGGAGATGCGTGGTGTCAACGGGTGTCCTGTGCGCGAGTATCGGCGGAAGGGCGTACGAGCGATGCGGCGGCGGCGACGATCTCGGCGCGCGAGGAGCGCAGCGAGCTCTCGGATTCGTCCGGCGGCTTGCGCAGGATCGCGTTCGGCACGCGGTACGGCGACCATTCCTGCGAGGCCAGGCGAAACCACTTGTACTCGAACAGGACGACGGTCGGAACCCGCACCGCGCTCGCGACATGCGTCGCACCGGTGTCGATCGTCACGACGCAGGCGGCCCGCTCGAAGACCGCCGCCCAAACGTGAAACGGCAGCTCGCCGAGCACGGCGTCGGCGACGCCGGCCTGCTCGATCACGCGGCCCAGCTCGCGCGCGTCGGCGCCGTAGGTCGCGATCAGCGGGCGGCCGAGCGCACGCAGGTCGCGGAAAAGCTGCACGCAGCTCGCGCTCGTCGAGCCGCGCTCGGACCAGCGGATGCCGAGCTGGACCACGATCGGATCCGGCGGCAGATGCGCGACCGCGGCCCGGTCTTCGGCGGTGACCGGCAGCACCAGCTCCCGCACCAGCTCTCGCGCGCCGGCGGCGCTCGCAACGGCGAGGACCTGATCGACCTCGTGCGCGACGGCCCGGCCCGGCCGGCGCTCCGCCACCGTCGGATCGGCCGCGCTGAGCACCACGTCCGTCAGCATCGTGCGCAGGATCAGCCGCGCCAGGTAGCGCGTCTCGTACGTGTAGCCGACCCGCTTGCGCGCCCGGGACGCGGCGACGATGCGGTGGTCGACGTCGCGCGGTGCGAGCGCGACCGCGAGATCGACCCCGCCGAACTGCGCGCCGAACGCGGCGGGCTGCATGCCTTCCGGCAGCATCGCCAGCACGTCGACGTCGGGCGAGCGCTCGACCACCACCGAGTTGTAGCGGCTGCACGCCAGCGTGACGTGCGCGTCCGGAAACGCACGCCGCACCGATGCGATCGCGGGCGTCGAGAGGATCAGGTCGCCGACCCGGTCCGTCCGCGAGAGCAGAATCCTCACGGAGCTTTTTTGGCGTTCGCGAGCTCGTCGTAGTACGCCGCGCTGGCCACCAGGCGCGCGGCGGCGAGCTTCGCGGGCGAGAGTCTCGTGTCGTCGCCGCCGGACGTGCCGACAATCCGCTCGAGCCGCGCTGCGAGCCCGCTCTTGCGCAACGCGTCGCCGAGCAGCCGCTGCGGAACGGTGTCCCCGATCGCGAGCGCGACGCGCCAACCCGGGTGCAGCCGCTCGAGCCGCACCGCGGTGCGCGCCTGCGCGCGAACCTGCCGCAGCATCCCTTCGACGTTCTCCGCCTTCGGGTGCGGCTTGTAGTGGAACACGACCGCGCGCCGGTTGAAGACGGCCTTCGTTCCGATCGCGCGCAGCCGGAGACCGAGCTCGATATCTTCCCAGCCGTATTCACTGAACGACTCGTCGAACCGTCCGCCGGCGGCGTCGAGCCGCGTGCGGCGAACCGAGACGTTCGTGGTCCAGAACCAGTTCGCGCTGTAGTCCTTGAGGCTCCAGACCGGAACCGGCAGCGCGTCGAACGACTCGGTGTTGATCGCGGCGCCGCGCACGACGACGTCGCCGTGCCGCGCGTCGGAACGCAGGTGCTCGGCGGCGAAGACCGGGGTCGGCAGCACGTCGTCGTCGATGAACGCGATCCGCGCGCCGGCGCAGCGCGCGATCCCGGCGTTGCGCGCATTGGCGAGCCCGCCGTTGGGCTGGTTCACGACGGTGAACGCGCAGGTCGCGATCCGCGCCGCGCGCTCGATCGCCGCCGGCGTCTCGTCCGACGAGCCGTCGTTCACCAGCACGACCTCGTACGCCGAGGGGTCGAGCGTCTGGTCGAAGCATGCCTCGAGCACGCGCTCCAGCAGCGCCGCGCGGTTGTAGGTACAGAGCTGGATCGAAAGCTTCAGCATCTCAGAAGCGGGTCATCGACTGCGGCGGTTCGGCCGCGCGGAACGCCGCGTCGACCTGCGCGAGCCGCGCCGGCGGTTCGACGCGCGCCAGGCCGTGCCGCACGACGTCGTTCAGCCGCAGCGAGCCCATCACCACCGAGGAGAGATCGGCGATCCCGATCGCGAGCCGCGCGTCGGGCTCCGCGGATGCCGCGAGCCGCGGCGCGCCGCCGGGGCCGAACCGCACGGTCCACGTTCCGTGCGTCGCCGCCTGGAACGGATCGTCGACCGCGAGCGCGACCGTGAAGCTCTCGGCGGACGGCGCGAGGTGCCCGAGCGCAGCTTCGAGGTCGAGGATGCGGTACATCATCCCGAGTCCGGTCTCGGCGACGGCATGCGCCGCCGGCGGAGCGACCGCGAGATCCGAGCCGTCGCGCGGATCGCTCGAGGCGAGATAGAACGCCGGGTCCTGCGACTCGACGACGATGCGCGCGAACTGGTCGCGCTGCGCGTGCAGGTAGCCGATCAGCGCCGCGCGGTACGCGGGGTCTTCGCACAGCAGGTCGCGGACCAGCAGCTCGTCGCGATTCCGCAGCCGGTCGTCGGGTGCGTTGACAATGCTCGTCTGCATGAAGCCGCGCAGCGCGCCGCCGTCTTCGACCGCGACGTAGCGCAGTGCCGCGTCGCCGAGCAGGCGGGCTGTCATCCCGCGATCGCGGACGATCAGCCCGTGCGTGCGCGGCCGCAGCCGCTCGTTGCAGGCGAGCAGTGCGTCGACGTCACCGGGCTCGAGGTGGCGGACCGTTCCGCGCGCAGCGCCTCCGCGCAGCGTCGCCGGCACGAAGCGGTAGCGATGGACCGGCGTGCCGTAGCCGAAACCGAGCGCGCGGTAAAAGTCGAGCCGGAACGGGTGCAGGATCGCGAACGGCGCGCCGCGCCGCCGGTACGTATCGAGGTACCAGGCGATCATCGCGCGCGCGATCCCTTGGCGCTTGTGCGCGCGCGACACCGCGACGGCGCCGACACCGCCGGCCAAGCCGTCGCGGCCGTGCACGTTCATCGTGAAGTCGTACAGCCGCATCGCGCCGACGAGCGCGCCGTCGCGCTCGGCAAGCACCCAAGCGGTGCCGGGATCGTTCGCGTTCTGCCGCAACCCGGCGGCTCGCTCCGCGAGCAGCTCCGCGGTGGTCAGCCGCATGAGCGGATAGGCGTCGGCCAGCAGCCGCGCCAGCGCGGCGAGCGTCGCATCGTCCTGGTCCGCCGCGAGCGTGCGCATCGCGAGCGCGCCGCCGGCCGTCGTCGTCATCAGCGCTCAGCGTTCGGCGGTGGCGGCGAGCAGTCCGTCGAGCGCGCTCAGGATCGCCGCTTCGTCGAGCTCGCGCACGCACGCGAAATCGGGGCAGGTCTCTTTCCGGTGCCCGGGCGGGCATGGATAGGTCGGCCGGACGACCGCGACGTGCGGCCCGCGCGGCGCCCAGCGGTCGGGCTCGTCGGACTGCAGCGCGAAGATGCCGACCGTCGGCGCACCGGCCGCGGCGGCGACGTGCATCGGTCCGGAGTCCATCGCGACCACCGCGCGCGCGCGCTCGGCGAGCGCGGCGAAGACGCCGATCGAGGTCGCGCCCGCGACCGAGATCACGCCCGGCGCGGCGCCGTCGGCGATCGCGTGCGCGAGCGCGGCGTCCTCCGGCGCACCGGTCACCAGCAGCGGGATCCCGTCGCGCGCATGCAGCCGCTTCGCGAGCGCGACGAAGCCGGCGACCGGCCAGCGCGCGCGCTGCGCCGAGAGGCCGCGCGTTGGATGCAGCAGATAATACGGCCCGCCGATGTCGTGCACGCGCAGCAGCACGTCGGCGGCGCTGCGCTCGTCGTCGCGCACCGCGAAGGCCGGCGCCGCACCCGGCGCATCGCAGCCGAGCGCGCGCGCGTAATCGAGCAGGACCTCGGTCCAGTGCGTGGTGCGGTCGCCGAGCTCGCTGCGCACGACGACGCGCTCGGTGAACAACACCGAGTACAGGCGGCGCGCCTGTCCGACGCGCACGGGGATGCGGGCACGCCACGGCAGCAGCGCGGTGCGCAGGGTCGCCCAAGTGACGACCGCCGCCGCGTACCGCGCCGGCAGCGGCGATCCGAGCGGGATCGCGCGCTCGAGCGACGGGATGTGCGACGCGAGGTCGACATGCGCCGGGAGCACGACGGCGTCGACCGCAGCGAAGCGCGTGCGCAGCGCGCTCGCGACGACGCCGGCGAGCAGCGTGTCGCCGATCCCGCCGCCGGCCGCGACGAGCAGGGCACGTTCAGAACCCATGCAGCACCGCTTCGATGAACGGGCTCTCCGGACCGCCGCCGACCTCGGAGGCGCGGAACGCGCGGTAGGGCGCGGCCCACGGCCGCCAGCGGCGCACCTGCGCGTCGAACTGCGCGTCCGGGAACACGTCGACGACGCGCGGACCGAGCATCCCCGCGACGTGCGCCGCGCCCGTGTCGATGGTAACGACCCGATCGGCGCCGCCGAGCGCGCCGACCCACGCGCGCACGTCCGCAAACGTCTCGGGGACGATGCCGGTGAGCGCGCGGATCGCATCGGCGTCGGCGGGCGCCGCGATCAGCCGCGCGTGCGGCGCCAGGCGCGCCGTGAGGGCGCGCAGCGTCTCGGCCGCGACCCCGCTCGCGATCCACTTGAACCCGAGCTGCACGACGATCCGCGGCGGCGCGCCGGCGCTCGCGGGCGGGCCGTCGAGCAGCACGGCGCGGGTGCGCTCGCGGTCGGCCGGCGGCGCGGGATCGCGCACCAGCCCCGCGCCGAGCCGGTACAGCACCTCGACCTCGTGCGCCGCCTCGCCGCCGGCGCGCTGCGAACGGCTGACCGTCCGCGTCGTGCGCGCGCGGACCCACAGCGTTTTCAACGGACGCGCCCAGCCGGTCGTGAAACCGACGCGCTCCGGAACCGGCGCGGCGAGCTCGTACGCTTCCGGCTCTTCGCTGGCGATCAGCGCGACGTCGTAGCGTTGCGCCGCAATCTCGGCGCGCGCACGGGTGGTGCTCGCCGGCGTCGACCCGTGGGCCGGCCACGGGATCCGCTCCAGCACGTGCTCGGCGAGGATCGCATGCGGTGCAAACAGGCCCGCGTTGCGCGTCGTGAGCGCGACGCCGACCTCATGCCCGGCCTCGCGCAGCGCGACGATCAGGGGAACGCAGACGGCCGCGTCGCCGATCCCGTCGAGTCGCACGAGCAGAACGCGCATGGCGTCAGGCGCGGCGGCGCAGTTGCCGCTCGAGCTCTTCGGTGTAGACGCTGTCGAGCAGCGCGCCGCGCGCGAGCTGCGCGAGCGCGGACGGGACGCGCTCCGAGGTCGCGATCCCGGCAAAAAACGGCTGCGCGAAACCGGGGACGAGCACGCGCGCGCGGGCGAGGTTCAGCCCGTAGGCGCCGGTCGCGAGCTTCACCCGCAGCGTCGGCATCTTGCCGACGAACCGCGCCGCCATCCGCGCCTTCTCGATCGCCTTGTCGAGCGCGTCTTCGAGCGATTCCGGCGTCGGCGGCTTGATGTGCCAGAGGTAGGCATCCCACGCGAACGCGCGGTGGACACCGCGCTCGCGCAGCCGCGCGCCGAGCTCGGTGTCCTCCCAGCCGTACAGGTCGAAGGTCTCGTCGAACCCGCCGACCGCGCGCAGCGAGGCGGCGCGGACCGAGACGTTGCACGTGACGAAGAACGCGCGCGAGAAGTTCGCCGCGCTCGGCACCGGACGCTGCGCCGGGTCGGGGATGTTCAGGATCGGGCCCGAGACGGCCAGCGGCGCGATCTCGGCGGCATGCGCGGCCGCGTGCGCGGCGAGAAAATGCGGCGGCACGACGACATCGTCGTCGACGAACGCGATCACCTCGCCGCTCGCGCGCGCGATCCCGGCGTTGCGCGCCTTGCCGCGGTTCGGCTCGCGCACGAACGTGTAGCTCGCGCCGTGACGCCGCGCGACCTCGGGCGTCGCGTCCGCCGAACCGTTGTCGACGACGACCAGCTCGCACTCCGGCGCGTTCTCCTGCGCGCGCAGCGAGCTCAGCGCCCCGTCGAGGAGCGCCGCCCGGTCCTTCGTCGCAATGACCACGGAGATCGTCACAGGGCTACCGGTTCGAGAAGCGCCGCCGCCATCCGTTCGGCGGCGCCGGCTTGGTGCTGGTAGAGGGCGCGTAGCTCGGCGCCGGTGGCGGCGCACCAGGCCGCGTCGCGCCAGCGTTCCGCCGCGACGCGCGCGACCTGCGAGGGGAGCAGCGTCCCGGCGATCTCGATGTCGAGCTCTTTGCCCGCGTCGATATTCGGCTGGGCGAAGTGGGCGAAGCGTTTGGCGACCGCCAGCACCGCCGCGCGTTTGATCGGCGCGCCGATCAGCGGCAGTTTGCCGACGTACTGCAGCGGCCCGCCGATGACGACCAGTTCGGGTGCGTTGAACGGGGTGCAGACGATCGCCGGGACGCCGAGCGCGGCGAGCTCGATCACCTTCGTCCCGGGCGGCGCGATCGCGAGCCGCGCATGGGCCGCGGCGCGCATCGCGGCGCGGACCAGCGGGAAGCGTTCGCCGCCGGCGACGATCTCGCCGTCGCGCAGCTCGGCCGGCGTCCCGTAGGAGAGCGGATGTTCGCCGCCGCGCCGCAGCGCCGACGCGATCGCGTCGTCGGGGACGAACGGCGAGCCGGCGAAGGCGACCGCGACCTCGGGCAGCATCCGGCGCAGGTTCAGCGCGACGCGGACGAACAGCGGGAACAGGTTCGCGACCTCGTGCTTGCGCGAGCCCGGAAAGATCACGATCCCGTCGCGCGCGGCGTCGCTCGGCGCATCGCCGTAGGCACCCGACGCTTCACCGAGCGCGCCGTCGATCGCCAGGTTTCCGACGATGCTGATGCGCTCGTCCGGCGTTCCCCAGCCGCGAAGCTGCTCGCGGTTCGCCTCGTCGACCGCGAAGACGCGCGCGAACGTCGAGGCATACTTCTTGCGCGAAAACTTGTACGAGGTCGCGACGCCGCCCAGGCGCGCGTGCACGCGCGCCGCGTGCGAGAGGTCGCCGCCGAGATACTGCACGCGGTCGGCGCTCGCCGGCAAGCCTTCCACGCCGCGCCCGAGCGCGAGCCGCAGATAGTCGGACGGCGGATAGCCGCGCACGCCGGGGAAGTGCTCCTCGACGTAGCGCGCTTCGCGCCCGCTGGCGAAATCGTCCGGGACCGCGATCACATGCAGCTCGACCGCCGGATCGCGCGCGCGCAGCGCCGCGACGAGCGGCCGCACCCAGCCCGCGAACTCGCCCGGGCCGTTCGCGGTGATCGCGATTCGCATGGGTCTAGCGCGACCTGATGATCGCGACGAGATCGGTCGTGCTGCGCCCGGCCTGATGCGGCGCGAGCACGATCCGCCCGCCGTGCCGTTCGACGACGTGCCGTTCGGGCAATTCCTCGAGCCGGTACTGCGCGCTCTTCACGTGCACGTCGGGACGGAGCCGGTCGAGCAGCGTCTCGGGCGTGCGCTGGCGGAAACCGGTGACCGTGTCGACGCTGCGCAGCGCGCCGACGACGCGCGCGCGGTCGGCGAACGGCACCAGCGGGCGATCGGGACCCTTTCCGAGCAGCCGCACCGATGCATCTTCGTTCAGCAGCACCAGCAGCGTGTCGCCCTGCGCGCGCGCCCACGCGAGGTACGCGACGTGACCGGCGTGCAGCAGATCGAAGACGCCGTTCGTCGTGACGACGGTGCGGCCGGCGGCGCGCTGCGCTTCTCGCCAGGCGAGTGCGGCATCCTCGTCGAGCAGCGGCGCCTCGAACGCAGGCTCACTCACGATCGTGCTCCATCAGCTCGACGATCTCGGCCAGGCTCGCGGTCGCGGTGCCGAGCTTCTCGACGACCGCACCGGCGGCGAAGTTCGCCAACTGCGTCGCGGCTTCGGCCGGGATGTTGGCGGCGAGCGCGAGGGTCAGCACGGCGACGACCGTGTCGCCGGCGCCCGAGACGTCGAACACCGTGCGCGCGACCGCCGGGACGTCGAAGCGCGGCGCGCCTTGGGCGAAGAGCGACATCCCGTGCTCGCCGCGCGTCACCAGCACGTAGCGGCAGCGCAGCAGCTCGAGCAGCGCGCGCCCGGCGCGGTCGAGCGAGTCGTCGTCGACGATCGCGATCCCGCTCGCGCGCGCGGCCTCGCCGACGTTCGGCGCGATGCAGGTGACGCCGCCGAAGAGCTGCATGTTCGCCGGCTTCGGGTCGGCGACGACGACCGGCGCCGCCAGCGCGGCGGTGACGATCTCGCGGTGCAGAAAGCCCTTGGCGTAGTCGCTGAGCACGACCGCGTCGGCGTCGCGCACGCTGAGCGCGACCTGTTCTACCACCCGGCGCCGGTCGTCGTCGCGCAACGCGGCGGTCGACTCCCAATCGGCGCGCACGACCTGCTGGTTGTGCGCGACCACGCGCGTCTTGCGGGTCGTCGGGCGGTCGCTCAGCGTGACCAGCGCGCGCGCGTCGACGCCGAGGTCGTCGAACATCGCGCGCAGCCGCGCCCCTTCGGCGTCGTCGCCGACCCCGCCGACGAACGCGACACGCGCGCCGAGCGCGCGCAGATTATTCGCGACGTTTCCCGCGCCGCCGAGCGTGAAGGTGTGCTCGCGCACGGCGACGACCGGCACCGGGGCCTCGGGCGAGATCCGCGAGACGTCGCCCCAGATCCACTCGTCGATCATCGCATCGCCGATCACGACGACGCGCCGACCGGCCATCCGCCCCAGCAGCTCCGCCGCCCGCGGCGCCGCAATCACCTCAACCACGGCGCACGCACCTCAGCCACGGCGCACCCACCTCAGCCACGGCGCACGCACCTCAGCCACGGCGCACGCACCTCAGCCAGGGCGCCCGCAGTCACGTTAGCCACGGTTCAACCGCTTCGAGGCAACCCCAATGTCACCCTGAGCTTGTCGAAGGGCGAGCCACTCAGCCGCCTCGAGCAGCGTTTCCGCGCGAAAGTCCGGCTCCGGTCCCTCGTACGGATCGGTTGGGGGCATCAAAATCCCCGGAATCCCCACCGCATGCCCCAGCGCGATATCGCTCCCACGATCGCCGACCATCGCACTGCCTTCGAGCGTGAGCCCGTGCTCCTCGACCGCGCGGCGAATCATCCCCGGCGCCGGCTTGCGGCAATCGCAGCCCTCGTCGTAGTGCGAGCACCAGTACCACGCATCGATCGCGACACCGTCGTTCGCCAGCCGCCGCTCGATCTCACCGTTCACCGCGCGCACCGCGTCATCGTCGAAGTACCCGCGCGCCACACCCGACTGATTCGACACCACGACCGCCGCGAAGCCGCGCTCGCGCAGCAGCCGCAGCGCATCGACCACCGTCGGCAAAATCTCGACCTCGGCCAGATCGTTGAGAAACCCGCGCTCCTCGATGATCGTCCCATCACGATCGAGAAACACTACCGGGCGCTCAGCCACCCTCGGCCGCGCCGTTCACCGCCCGCGAGAGACGCCGCGCGGTCGCGGGCGGCACTCCCTGAGAGACGAGCAGCGATGCGGGCATCATCCCCCCGCCCTTGGCCAGAAGGCACCAGCGACCCGATTCCCGGTGGAACAGCGCATCGACGCCGCCTTCGCCGGCGCCGAAGGCCACGAGGCTGTACCCGGCCTCGGTCGCCGACTTGTAGACCCGGCCGACACCGCGAGCGATGCCGGTACGCTCGCGGATCAGCGCGACCCTCGACGGTCCGCATAGCTTCGGCGGCGCGGTCGGAACCGGCGTGCCGAGTGCGAGCGCGAGCGCGAACGCGGCGATCACGCGAAGAGCAGCTCTTGCTCGACGAGGTCGCAGATGATGTGACCCATCGTGATGTGCACTTCTTGCACGATCGCGCTGTAGCCGTCGGGTCCGATCAGCGAGAGGTCGGCGATCTCGGCGACCGTTCCGCCGCCGTTGCCGGTGAACGCGATCGTCGTCGCGCCGAGCCGCTTCCCGGTTTCGAGCCCGCGCACGACGTTTTTCGAGGTTCCGCTGGTAGTGATGCCGACGATGACGTCGCCCGGCCGCGCCAGCGCCTCGACCATCCGTGCGAACAGCATCTCATAGCCGAAGTCGTTCGAGATCGCGGTCACCGCCGAGCTGTTCACCGTCAGCGCCTCCGAGGGCAGCCCGCCGCGCTCGCGCAGAAAGCGCCCGCTGAACTCCGCCGCGAGGTGCTGCGCGTCGGCGGCGCTCCCGCCGTTGCCGAACCACAGCACCTTGTTGCCGTTGCGGAACGCGCGCGCGATCGCGGCGACGATCGCGGCGACCTGCGGCGCGTAGTGCGGCTTCTCGAGCTGGCCTTTGCGGTCGGCGAGCAGCTCGTCGAAGCCGCGCCGGCCTTCGATCACGGTTCGATCCACAGCAGCTCCTGACCGAGCGAGACCAGCTCGCCGTTCGCCACCAAGATGTTCGAGACGACGCCCGCGTAGTCGGAGTTGATCTCGTTCATCAGCTTCATCGCTTCGAGGATGCACAGCGTCTGCCCGATCTCGACGCGCGAGCCGAGCTCGACGAACGGATCGGAGCCCGGTGCCGCCGAGCGGTAGAAGACGCCGACGACGGGCGCCGTGACCTTGCGCGCGTTCGCGCCGGCGGCGGCGCGGGCCGGGGCAGCCGGAGCAGCTTCGCCGGCCGGTGCCGGACCGGGCGCGGCCGGGCCGGGCATGGCGTAGGTCACCGGCGCCTGGATGGCCGGATCGCGCCGGATGATCTCGATCTCGGACTCGCCGGTCCGGACGCGGATCGCGTCGAGGTCGAACTCGGCGGCGATCTCGCCCAGCGCGCGGACGCGCGCCGCTTCGTCGTGCTCCATCAGCCGGTGGCTTCGACGAGGAGGCGCGCGACCTCCGCCGCCGAGGCGACCAAGGGCAGCCGCCGGTCCTCGCGGGCGAGCAGGTCGCGCAGGACGATCTCGTCCTGCGCCAGCTCCTGGTCGCCCAGGATCATCGCCCAGCGGGCGTTGTTCCGGTCGGCGGTCTTGAAGTGGGCGGTCAGCTTGCGGTCGTGCCAGTCCGCGAACGCCGGCTCGGCCGAGCGCTGCCGCAGGGCGCCGACGATCGGGATCAGGCGCTCGCGGGCGGGCTCGCCGAGCGCGATCGCCTGGATCCCGCGGCGCGGCGGCACGCCCTCGCCGGCGACCTTTTCGACGACCATCAAGAACCGCTCGAGCCCGAGCCCGAAGCCGACCCCCGGGGTCGGCGGACCGCCCAGCTCCGCCACCAGGCCGTCGTAGCGCCCGCCGCCGCACACCGTCCCCTGCGAACCGATCGCCGACGAGACGAACTCGAACACCGTGCGCGTGTAGTAGTCGAGCCCGCGCACGATCCGCGGGTTGATGACGTACGCGAGGCCGAGCGCATCGAGATAGCGCCGCAGCGCCGCGAAGTGCGCGCGGCAGTCATCGCACAGGTGCTCGATCATCGTCGGCGCACCGGCGACGAACGGCGCATCCGCGGCGTCCTTCGAGTCGAGGATGCGCAGCGGGTTACGTTCCAGCCGGCGCTGCGAGTCCGCGCTCAGCTCGGCGGCATGCGGGCGAAAGTGGGCGAGCAACGCTTCGCGATAGAGCGGGCGGCAGACAGAATCGCCGACGCTGTTGATGTTCAGCGCGGCTTCGCCGATCCCGTAGCGCCCGATCAGCATCGCCGCGATCTGGATCACCTCGGCATCGGCCTCGGCCCCCGCAACGCCGAAGCACTCGACGCCGAACTGGTGGGCCTGACGATACCGTCCGGCTTGCGGACGCTCGTAGCGGAAGAACGGGCCGACGTAATAAAGCCGCTGCGCGCCCTGCGCGAGGAGCTTGTGCTCGAGCAGCGCCCGCACCACGCCCGCGGTCAGCTCGGGGCGCAGCGTCATGCTGCGCCCGGCCTTGTCGAGGAACGTGTACATCTCTTTCTCGACGATGTCGGTCGTCTCGCCGACCCCACGCCGGAAGAGCTCGGTCGCCTCGAAAACCGGCGTGCGAATCTCGCCGTACCCGAAGCGCTGCGCGATGTCGCGGCAGTCCGCTTCGAGCCGGTTCCACCGAGCGGACTCGGGCGGATACACGTCGCGTGTGCCGCGAGGGGCGCTGATCGGGTTCACGTCGACCCGCCCGGTTCGGGTTCTACGTGACCGGGCCTTCGCGCGGCTCGAGCAGCTCGACCGGGATCCCGTTCGGGTCCTCGACGAACGCGATCGCGCGCGTGCCGCCGGGCGACTTCTTCGGTTCCTTGACGATCTTCACGCCCTGCGCACGCAGCTTCTCGATGACGGCCGGCAGATCGCCGTCGACCTCGAGCGCGAGGTGCTCGTAGCGGTTGCCGATCGCGTACGGCGGGTGCTCTTCCAAGTCGTAGACCAGCTCGATGTACGCATCCCAGCTCGACCCGACGAACGCCATGTCGGCGTTGCCCGGATAATGGTGCGGCCCGTCCAACAGCCGCAGGCCCAGCTTGGCGGTATAGAACTCGATCGACTCGGCCATGTCGTTGACGAAGATCGACGTATGGAGGTAGCGCGGCATCCCGGCGGCTACGCGACCGGGGGCGGACCTTCCCGCGGCGCCGGCCGGGCTTCCGGGGCCGCAGGAATCGGCCGGGACGTTAGGCAAGACGAGCAGCCTCCAAATCTCGACCACCGGGGAGGACGAGTTCATGTCATATCAATCAGGCGGCACTGCCGGCGCCGGCCGGCCGATTCATGCCTTTTACGGCGTGATCATCCACGACTGCCGCAAGCGCGGAGACAAGGAAGAGATGCGCAAGGTCGTCGCCGAGGCGCGTGCGGCGCTGCAGAACAAGGGCGATGCGTCGCCCGAGAAGGTCAAGGAAGTCGAAGACGCACTCAAAGAGCTCGAAGCGGCCCTGCACAAGGCCGGCTGAGTCCGATGAGCGCCCCGGGAGCCGCGGGTGCCGCGCCCAAGCCGAACCGCTACGTCACCGATCTCGACCGCGCGGCGTACCGCCCGGTCCACGTGGTGTGGGAGATCACCTTGGCGTGCGATCTGAAGTGCGCGCACTGCGGCTCCCGCGCGGGGCACAAGCGCCCCAACGAGCTGACGACCGCGGAATGCTTCGACGTCGTCGAGCATCTCGCGGCACTCGGTACGCGCGAGGTCACGCTGATCGGCGGCGAGGCCTACCTGCGCAAGGATTTCGCGCAGATCATCGCCGCGATCACGGCGGCGGGGATCGAGTGCACGCTGCAGAGCGGCGGTCGCAACCTCACCGAGGAACGTGTGCGCGCCGCGAAAGCGGCCGGGCTGAAAGCGGCCGGGATCTCGATCGACGGGCTGCGCGAGGTCCACGACGCGATGCGCGGCGTCCCGGGCTCGTTCGACGCCGCGGTCGCCTCGCTGAAGCGTTTGCGCGCGCACGACATCCCGGCCGGCGCGAACACCGCGATCACGCAAGCGTCGTTCGAGCAGCTCGACGCGATCCTCGACGTGCTGATCGAGGCCGGCGCGCAGGCCTGGCAGATCGCACTCACGGTGCCGATGGGACGCGCGAGCGAGAACTGGTCGACGATGATGCTGCAGCCGCATCAGATGCTCGCGCTGATGCCGCGGCTCGCCGCGCTGCAGCGGCGCGCGCACGATCACGGCATCGTCCTGCAGCCGGCGAACAACATCGGCTACTTCGGCCCGTACGAAGGGCGTCTGCGCGGTACCGGCTTCGAAGCCGTGCACTACGAAGGCTGTCCCGGCGGTCAGAACGTGATGGGGATCGAAGCCGACGGCAACGTCAAAGGCTGTCCGTCACTTCCGACCAGCGGTTACACGGGCGGCAACACGCACGACGTCGATCTGACGACGATCTGGAACACGGCGCCGGAGATCGCGTTCTCGCGCGGCGAGGGCGCGAACTGGGGCTTCTGCAAATCGTGCTACTATGCCGACGTGTGCCGGGCCGGCTGCACGTGGATGTCGCACAGCCTGTTCGGCAAGCCCGGTGAAAACCCGTACTGCCACCACCGTGCGGAAGAGCTCGACCGGCGCGGGCTGCGCGAGTCCGTCCGTCAGGTCGCGGCGGCGCCGGGGACGTCGTTCGACCACGGCATCTTCGAGATCGTCGTCGAGACGCGGGAGGGCCGTCCGGTCGACGTCGTCCCGCTCGACCTCACGCCGCGCGACGCGGCCGCGGCGCGCGACGAGCTGATCGTCTGCTACGGCTGCTTCCGCCACGTCTTCGCCGGGACGCAGACGTGCCCGTTCTGCGACGGCGACATCGCCTGCGCGCAGACCGCGCACGACGACGCGATGGTCGACGCGCGCCGCGCGACCGAGCTCCTGGTCGCGGCGCTGAGCGGCACCTAGCGCTCCGGCGCGCCGAGCGCGTTCGTCAGCGCCCGGTACGGCTCGTCGGCGAGCGCGCCGGCGGAATGCAGCAACGTCGCGTCACGGTACAGGCGGTCGCGGTCGCGTGGGGCGAGCGCCGCGGCGCGCGCGGCGAGCGCGGCGTACTCGGCGTCATCGTAGCGCACGACGAAGTACGGGCGCCGCCCGGGGGAGACCTCGAGCGTGCCGCACGCCGCGAACTCGACCGAAGCGCGCGCCGTGCGCAGCACGATGCGCCGCTCCTGCGTTCCGTCGCGAATGACGATCGGCACGATCCAGCGCTGCGCGCGGTAACCGGCGTCGATCAGGGGATCGCTGACGAACGGCGTCTGCGCGACGGTGACGCTGCGGCGCCCGCCCCGGCACGACGTACGCACGTCGATCACCGGAAACCCGCGCTGCACGAGCCACGACCTGCCGTAGGCGACGCCGTCCGCGCCGCCGAGCGCGTCCCAGAACTGCTCGAACGTCGCGCTTCCGCCGGCGAAGCGCCCGATGTAGCGCTGCAGACCGGCGCGGAACACCGGCTCGCCGACCGCGTCACGCCAGCCCCCGATCGCCGCCGCGCCTTTGTCGTACGTGGCCTGGTTGAACACCACCATGTCGTCGCGGTCGAGATCGGTGAGGATCGGCTGGATCGCCGCGCGGCTGCCGGGACGCACGCCGCGGCTCATGATCGACCACACGTCGCGGTCCTCGTCACGCCACGGCTGTAGCTCCGGAAAGAGCGCGGTCATCGCCGCGCGCTCCGAGAACTGCGCGAGCGCTTCGGCGACGAACGTGTCGCGCCACCAGCGCATCGTCACCAGGTCGCCGGCCCATTGGTGCGCGATCTCGTGCGCCACCATCTCCGCCGCGAGACGCCGGCCGCGCTCGCCGCCGCCGAACTGCGCGCCGAACGGCTCGTCCTCGTTGTAGAACGTGATCGCGCCCCAGCCCTCGAACGCGGTCTGGAGCGCTCCCGGTACGACGACGAAATCGAGTTTCGGGAGCGGGAACGACCGTCCGAAGAGGCGCGCGTAGAACGGCAGCAGCCGCTCCGCGTCGGCGAGCATCGTTCGGGCCTGCGCTTCGCGGCCGGGTTGCACGAACACGCGGATCGGCACGGTGCCGGCCACGCCCGCGACCGCGGCGAAAACGCCGGCGTCGATGGTGAGCTGGTACGCCGACATCGGCGGCGAGGGCGAGAAATCGCTCTGCACCAGGCCGTCGCCGCCGGCCGTGCTCTTCGCCTCGAGCGGCATGTTCGAGATCACTGTCCATGCCGGCGGGGCGCGCACGTGCAGCGTGAAGCTGGCCCGGAACGCCGGCTCGTCGAAACACGGAAAGACCGTGCGCGCCGAGGACGGCTCGAACAGCGACACGACGTTCGGCGCGCCGACGTCGTAGAAGAGCCCCGCCGGGCTGGTTCCGCTGATCGCGCCGGTGAACCTCAGCGTCACGCGATGACGTCCCGGCGTCAGCGCGCTTCCGTTCGACAGGCGCAGCTGATCGATCGCCGGCAAGAGCTCGACGCGGGCCGGGCGCCCATCGATCGCCGCGCGCGACACGCGCAGCGCGCGCCCGTTCAGCACGAGCGCGGAGACCGGGCGCCGGACGCGCACGTCGAGCGTCTCCGACCCCGCCGTTCGCATCGTCGCAACGTTCGGCGCAACGGTGAGATCGTACGCGAGGGGCACCACCTCATCGCCGAGCCGCGCGCGCTGCGGCGAGGCCGGCGCGGCTCCCGACGTCGCCAGCACCAAAACGGCGAGCGCGAGCAGCGTCGTGCGCATCGTCAGTGCAGGAAGTAGCGGTAGGTCGAGAAGACGAGCGCGATCCCGCGTTCGTCGGCGGCGGCGATCACCTCGGCGTCGCGAATCGAGCCCTGCGGCGCGATGACCGCACTGCAGCCCGCATCGGCCGCGGCGATGAGGCCGTCCGGGAACGGGAAAAACCCGTCGCTGGCGCACGCGGCGCCGCGCACGTGCTCGTGCGCGCGGTGCGCGGCGATCTGCACCGCGCTGACGCGATTCGTCTGGCCCGCGCAGATCCCGCGCGAGACGCCGTCGCGCGCGATCACGACGCCGTTCGATTTCACGTGCCGCACGGCGTCCCAGGCGAAGGTGAGGTCGCGCCATTCCGCCGGCGTGGGACGGCGGCGCGAGACGACGGTCCAGCGCTCGGGCGGCGCCTGTGGATCGTCGTCCTCGGCGAGCACGCCGCCGAGTGCGCTGCGCACGCGCAGTTCGGCCGCGATCCGCTCGGGCGTCCCCGGCTTGTAGCGCATGATGCGCAGGTTCTTCTTGCGCCGCAGCCGCGCCAGCGCGGCCTCGTCGAAGGCGGGCGCGGCGACGATCTCGAGGAAAAATCCGGCCAGATGCTCGGCGGCCTGCGCGTCGAGCCGCCCGTCGACCGCGATGATCCCGCCGTACGCCGAGACCGGATCGGCGGCGAGCGCCTCATGGACCGCGTCGGCGACCGACGCGCGCTCGGCGATCCCGCATGGCACGGTGTGCTTGACGATCGCCGCGCGCACCATGCGCGGCGGCACCGAATCGCCGTCGTGGCCGTCGAGGAGGGCGCGCCGCGCGCGCACCAGCAGCCGCAGCGTCGCGTCGAGGTCGAGCAGATTGTTGTAGGAAAGCGCTTTGCCGCCGAGCTGCTCGGGGAGCTGCGCCTCGCGCGCGAGGTAGAACGCGGCCCGGTCCTGCGGGTTCTCACCGTAGCGCAGCGGCTGCTCGATCGGGATCGTCAGCGCCAGCGAGCCGGGGAGCTCGTTGGCGAGCAGCCCCGATTCGAGGTAGCGCGCGATCGCGCTGTCGTACTCGGCCGTGCGTTCGAACGCACGCGTTCCGTAGCGCCGCCGCGTCGAGGCGTCGAGTCCGCCGCTCCGCAGCGCGACGATGAACGCATCGTACTGCGAAGGATCGCTCAGCACGGTGACGTGATCGAAGTTCTTCGCCGCCGCCCGCAGCAGCGAGACGCCGCCGATGTCGATCTGCTCGATCGCTTCCTGCAGCGTCGCGCGATCGTTCGCGACCGTCGCTTCGAAGGGGTAGAGGTTCACCACCACGGTCGAGATCGTCGGGATCTCGTGCCGCTCCGCCTCCGCACGGTGCAGGCTGCTGTCGCGATCTTTCAGGATCGCTCCGAAGACGTTCGGGTGCAGCGTCTTCACGCGCCCGTCGAAGAGCGAGGGGTAGCCGGTGAGCTCGCCGACATCGCGCGCGTCGACCCCGGCCAGACGCAAGTGTGCGCACGTTCCGCCGGTCGCGTAGATCGGGACGCCGCGCTCGGCGAGCGCGAGCGCCAGCGGGACGACGCCGGTGCGGTCGTAGACCGAGATCAGCGCGGCGTCAGTCACGGGACGCGGCTTCCGTGTTCACACGGAAGCCACTTCACGCTGCGGCTCCTCGACCAGCAGCGGTGCGACGGCCTGGTCGTCGAGCGTGGCGCTGATGATCGAGCTGACGCCGGGCTCCTGCATCGTCACACCGTAGAGCCGCTGCGCGAGCTCCATCGTCTTCTTGTTGTGCGTCACGATCAGCATCTGCGCGGTCGTCGAGACCGCGCGAATCTTCGTCGAGAGCCGCTCGACGTTGGCGTCGTCGAGCGCCGCGTCGACCTCGTCGAGCAGGTAGAACGGCGACGGCTTCACCGCGATCAGCGCGAAGATCAGCGCCGAAGCGGTCATCGCCCGCTCGCCGCCCGAGAGCGCCGCCAGCGCGGTCATCTTCTTCCCCGGCGGCTGCACCGAGATCTCGATCCCGGTCTCGCTGAGGTTCTCCGGACTCGTCTGCCACATCTCGGCGCGCCCGCCCGGGAAGAGCTGCTCGAAGACCGTGCTGAACTGCGCCTTCACCGCGTCGAACGTTTCGTTGAACTGCACTTGGCACGAGCTTTCGATCTCGGCGATCGTCGCCAAGAGCGTCTCGCGCGCCTGGTGCAGATCGTCCATCTGCTCGCGCAAGAACCGCTCGCGTTCGGTCAGCTCGTCGCGGTCGGCCTCGGCGTTGAGGTTCACGTTGGCCTGCAGGCGGGTCAGCTCTTCGCGCAGCCGCGGCAGCTCGTCGACGATCTCGTTGGGCTCTCCGGCGAAGCGCTCCAGCACGCCGGCTTGCTCGTCGTCGCTCGCCGGGTTCTGCGCGAAGGTCTGCTGCAGCATCCCGAGCTCGGCGTCGATCTCGGCCAGCCGCCGGCGTCCGGATTCGCCGGCCGCGGTCGCTTCACGGTCCTGGCTCTGCGCGATCCGCTCGTCCGCCTCGCGTTGCGCCGCCTCGTCGGCGGTCGCCTCGCGGCTGCGCCGGCCGGCTTCGACCGCGGCGTCGGCCCCGCCGACGCGCGCGCGAGCCGCGCCGAGTGACGCCTCGAGCTCGGCGGCACGCGCACGCAACGAATCGAGCTCGCGCAGCATCGACTCGCGCGCCGCACCCGCGCGCTGCGCGTCGGCGTCGAGCAGCCCGAGCCGCGTGACCGCACCGTCGTGTTCGGCGCTCAGCGCCGCGATCTGCTCGCGCAGCGCTCCTGCGGCGGCGGAAACCTCGCCCTGTTCGGCCTCGACCTGCGCGATCCGTGCGCGCGCTGCGGCGAGCTGCGCTTCGAGCGCCGTGCGCTGCTCGGAAAGGTCGACGTGATCGTCGGCGACGCGTTCCAGCGCGTGCAGCCGCGAGCGCACGTCGTGCTCGCCGTTCGAGAGCGCGGCGATCCGTCCGCGCGCAGCGGCGAGCGCGGCGTCGAGCCGCTCGATCTCCGCGACCAGACCTTGCACCTGCGTGCGCACGTCGCGCAGCGCAACCTCCGCCTCGCTCGCCAGCCCGGTCGCGAGGTCGTGCTCGGCCGACGTCGCGTCCAGCTCGGCTTTGGCGGCGCCGCCGTCGCGTTCGATCTGCTCGAGCTCGGCGCGCAGCTGCGGGATCCGTTCCTTGAGCGTCTCGGCTTGCGCGCGCCGGGCGAGGATCGAACGCTCTTTGCGGAACCGGCCGCCGGTGATCGCACCGCCGCCCACGATCTGATCGCCCTCGAGGGTGACGATCGAGTCGCGGAGGCCCTCGCCGCGGGTCAATTCGATCCCGGTGCGCAGCTCGTCGACGACCAAGATCCGGCCGACCAGGAAGGCCACGATCCCGCGATAGCGCGGTTCGGCGCGGACGAGCGTGTGCGCGTAGCCGATCACGCCGGCCCGCCCGCGCAGGCCGCCGAGCTCGCGGCCTTCGCGCCGGGCGAGCGAGTCGAGCGGCAAGAACGTCGCGCGGCCGAGCTCGCGCTCGCGCAGGTACGCGACCGCCGCCTCGGCGTCTTCCGAGGTCTCGGCGATGATGTTCGAAAGGCCGGCGCCGAACGCGATGTCGAGCGCGCGCGCGTAGCGCTCGTCGGTCGAGATCAGGTTCGCGACGACGCCGTGCAGGCCGAGCAGCTGTCCGCGCTGCGTCGCTTCGACGACCGAGCGCGTCCCGTGCGCGTGCCCCTCGAGCGCCGCCTCCAGCTCTTCGATCGTGTGCAGGCGCGACTCGGCGCCCGCGATCTCCGAGGCGATCTCGCGGTGCCGGCGCTGCAGGTCGGCGACCCGCTGCGCGGCCGCATCGCCGCGTTCGCGGGCGACCCGCGCGCGCTCGCGCTGCGCGCTCGCCTCGGCTTCGTAGCGCGCGATCAGCAGCTCGCGTTCGGAGAACCCCGCGCGCGCCTCGCCGGCCTGCTTCGCGTGCGCGTCGCGCTCGGCGAGCGCGGCGGCGTGCTCGCGCTCGAGCCGTTCGATCTCGGTCTTCGCCGCGGCGATCTGCGCGCGCCGTTCGGCCTCGTTCGCCGCGTGCTCGGCGGCGAGCGCCTCGACCGCGCGCAGTTCCTGGTAGATGCCGTCGAGCGCGCCGCGCGCGCCCGCGACGGCGGCCGACGCGGTCAGCTCGCGCTCGCGCGAGCTCTCGGTGCGCGTGAGCAGCGGCGCCAACCGCTCTTCGAGCGCGTCGATCTGCTCGCGCAGCGCGACGCGTTCGCCCTCGACCCGGTCGCGGTCGGCGACGACCGCGTTCGACTGGCGCTCCAACCCGTCGCGGCGGGCGACCGCGGCGGCGAGATCGGCTTCGAGCCGCGCCAGCTCGGCGCGCGCCGTCTGCGCGTCGGCTCGGTGCTGGTCGAGCTCGAGCTCGAGCGTGTAGAGCGCCTCGCGCAGCGCCGAGAGCTGCGCGCCGAACTGCGCCGCGCGCGCGGCGGCCGCGGCGCGCGCGTTCTCGAGCGCTTCGAGCTGCCCGGCGACGCGCTCGCGCTCGGCACGCCGCGACGATGACGCGCGCAGATACGAGAGGATCTCGAGATCGCGCACGCGCGCGGTCACCTTGCGATAGCGCCGCGCGCGCCGCACCTGGGATTCGAGCTCCGGGACCCGGCGCTCGAGCTCCGCGATCAGATCGTTGACGCGGATCGCGTTCTGCTCGGTCGCCTCCAAGCGGCGCAGCGCCTCGTTCTTGCGCGCCAGAAACTTGCCGATCCCGGCGGTCTCTTCGAACAGCGCGCGGCGCTCGGTCGGCTTCGAGCTCAGGATCGCGTCGATCTGGCCCTGCGAGACGATCGCGTACGAGCCCGGCCCGAGTCCCGTGCCCATCAGCAGCTCGTGTACGTCGCGCAGCCGGACCGGCTCGCGGTTGATGTAGAACTCCGACTCGCCGACCCGGTACGCGCGGCGGGTGATCTGCACCTCGCCGAAGTCGAGCGGCAGCACGCGTTCGGTGTTGTCGAAGGTGAGCGAGACCTCGGTCATCCCGAGCGGCTTGCGCGTGTTGTTGCCGGCGAAGATGACGTCTTCCATCTTCTGCGAGCGCAGCGAACGGGAAGACTGCTCGCCGAGCACCCAGCGGATCGCGTCGACGAGATTCGATTTCCCGGATCCGTTCGGCCCGACGACCGCGGTCGTGCCGTCGACGAAATCGAGCGTCGTCGCTTCGGCGAACGTCTTGAAGCCGAAGACCTTCAAAGACTTGAGGCGCATAAGAGGTTAGAGGGGCGCTCCGCTGTCGGGCTTGCGGGGAGAACCAGGACGACGACGCCGGTCGAGCGCGATCACCCGGCCGTCGTCGTTCGACGCCGGCGCGGCGAGCGCTTCCGGATGGCGCTGCCGCAGGGTCGAGAGCGCCATCGCCGCGGCGCTCTGCTGGGCGGCTTTCTTCGAGGGACCGATCCCCTCGCCGAGGATCTCGTCGCCGACCCGCACTTGCGAGGTGTAGCGGCGGTCGCTCGGCGGCCCTTCGGCGCGCTCGAAGTACAGCGGCGTCATGCGCAGCGCGCCTTGGGCGAACTCCTGCAGATCGCTCTTCGCGTCACGCTCGCCGACGTTCCGGCGGTCGAGCGGCACGATGTGCTCGCGCTCGAGGAAGCGCGTGACGCGGTCGAGATCGGTCGCCGCGTAGAGCGCGGCCAGGAACGCCTCGAACGCGTCGGCCAGGATGCTCTCGTTGGAGCTGCCGCCCATGCGGTCCATCCCGGCGCCGAGCACCACCAGCTCGGGAAAGCCGAGCCGGCGCGCGGTCTCCGCGCACGCGGAACCGCTCACCAGATGCGCCTTGCGGCGCGTCAGCGCGCCTTCGGAGAGGTCGGGATACGCGCTCATCAGCCAGCGCGAGGCGGCGAAGCCGAGGACCGCGTCGCCGAAGAACTCGAGCCGCTCGTTCGAGACCAGCGCGCTCTCGCTCCCCGCGCTCGCATGCACGAACGCCGGCTCGATCAGCGCAAGATCCACCTCGGACGCAGCCGCCAGCTTCAGCAACGCGCGCAACCGCGCGCGCCGCCGCTCACCGGGCACGGGCCGGCCGTGCGCGATCACGCATGCTTGGCGAAAACGATCGCGGTGTTGTGGCCGCCGAATCCGAAGCCGTTCGACATCGCGACCTGGACGTCGGCCTTGCGGGCGACGTTCGGGACGTAGTCCAGCCGGCACTCCGGATCGGGGAACTCGTAGTTGATCGTCGGCGGCAGGATCCCGTGGTGCAGCGCCAGCGCGGTGGCGATCCCTTCGATCGCGCCGGCGGCGCCGAGCAGATGACCGTGCATCGACTTCGTCGAGGAGACCGCGAGCGCGCCGCTGGTCGCGTGCGGGCCGAAGACGCGCTCGATCGCCTGCGACTCCGCGGCGTCGCCGAGCGGCGTCGACGTTCCGTGCGCGTTGATGTAGCCGACCTGATCCGGGCGCACGCCGCTGCGCACAAGCGCGCGCTCCATCGCGAGGATGACGCCCTTCGACTCGGGATCGGGCTGCGCGATGTGGAACGCGTCGGCGGCCTGACCGTAGCCCAGCATCTCGCCGTAGATGCGCGCGCCGCGTGCAATCGCGAAATCGCGGTCCTCGAGCACGAGGATCCCGGCGCCCTCGCCGAGCACGAAGCCGTCGCGCTCCTTGTCGAACGGCCGCGACGCGCGCGTCGGATCGTCGTTGCGCGTCGACATCGCCTTCATCGAGCAGAAGCCGCCCATCGCAGTCGGGATCACCGTCGCCTCGCTGCCGCCGGTGACGATCGCGATCGCGTCGCCGAGCACGATCTTGTCGTACGCGACGGTCAGCGCGTCGTTCGCGCTGGCGCAGGCGGAGCCGACCGAGAACACCGGCCCGCGCAGCCCGTAGTTCATCGAGATCTGCGCCGACGCCGCGTTCCCCATCAGCATCGGGACGAAGAACGGTGAGATGCGGTCCCACTTCTGCTGCGGCCCGACTTCGAAGGTCGTGTTCTCGACGGTGATGATCCCGCCGATCCCCGTCGCGACGATCGCGCCGGTGCGCGCGCGCACGTCGGGATCTTCAGGGAGCTTCGCGTCTTCGATCGCCTCGCGCGCCGCGATCAGCGCGAACTGCGCGAAGCGATCCATCCGCCGCGCCTCGCGGCGGCCGATCAGCGCATCGGGGTCGAAGCCCTTGACCTCGGCCGAGATGCGCGTCGTCAGCTTCGCGGCGTCGAAGGCCGTCGTCGGGCCGACCCCGCTGCGACCGGCGATCAGGGCTTCCCAGAACGCTGCGTGGCTGTTCCCGAGCGGCGTGACCGCTCCCAGCCCCGTGATGACGACGCGCCGTTTCTCCAAAGCGCAATCCGGTTCTAAGGGCATGGGAGCGCCCCTCCCCGCCGAGCGGCAACCCGCCCGCGGAACGCGCCTATTTCCAGCTCATCGGGCCGACGGTGAACCGCCGGTAGAGCAGTTCCAGGAGCTGAGCGTTCCCGGTCGTGAGGTAGTCGAAGGCCCGGTCCCACTCCTCACCGCTCTGCCAGCCGGTCTGCGCGAGCCGCACCGGGCGATCAGCACCTCTTCCTTGAAGCGATCGAGCGAAAGCCGCGGTACACTAGCGCTGTGAGCGCTCGCCGGTATCCCGACGGTCCTTCTCCGGTCGCCGCCTTTCGGGGGTTGGCGAGCTCGGGGAGCTTGGCGCGCGTCCCGGCCTTCCTGGCGGGCCTGGCCCGCGACTACGGGCCGGTCGCCTCGTGGCGGATGCCGCGCGCCCGCTTCTGGTTCGTCGATGAGCCGGCGCTGATCGAGACGATCATGCTCGCGAGCGGCTACGACGTGATCAAGGGCCGCGGTCTGCGCCGCATGCGGCGGCTGCTCGGCGAAGGACTGCTGACCAGCGACGAGCCGCTGCACCTGCGCCAGCGCCGCCTGGTGCAGCCGGCGTTCCACCGCGAGCGGGTCGCGGGCTACGCGGCGACGATGATCGAGGCCGCCCGCGAAAGCGCCGAGCGGCTCGCCGACGGCGCGACGGTCGCGGTCGACGAGCTGATGAACCGGCTGGCGCTGCGGATCGCCGCGTCGACCCTGTTCTCGGCCGACGTCGACGACGACGCCGACGCGATCGGCCGCGCCGTCACCGGCGCGATGGCGGCGTTCCCGGCCAGCCTGAGCCCGTTCGGCGAGCTGCTCGACCACGTGCCATGGCACCCCGCGACGCGCCGCTTCCACGCCGCGCGGGCCGACCTCGACGGGGTGATCGCCCGCCTGATCGAGGAGCGCCGGCGCGATCCGCGCGACCGCGGCGACCTGCTCTCGATCTTGTTGTCGTCGCGCGACGAGCACGGTGAAGCGATGCCGACCGAGCTGGTCCGCGACGAAGCGCTGACCCTGCTGCTCGCCGGTCACGAGACGACCGCGAACGCGCTCGCCTGGACCTGGGACGCGCTCGCCCGCGAACCCGACGTCGAGGCGCGGCTGCACGCCGAGCTCGACGCGGTGCTCGGCGAGCGCGACCCGGTCGCGGCTGACTACCCGCGCCTGCCGTTCACCCGCGACGTCGTCGCCGAGTCGATGCGCCTGCGGCCGCCGGCCTGGATCCTCGGCCGGCGGGTGATCCGGCCGATCCGCCTCGGCGAGTGGGATGTCGCAGCCGGCTCGGTTCTGCTGACCTCGCAGCTCGTGACCCACCGCAACCCGCGCTTCTGGAACGAGCCCGAGCGCTTCCGCCCCGAGCGCTGGTCGAACGGCGAAACCGAGCGGCTGCCGCGGTTCGCCTACTTCCCGTTCGGGGGCGGCAACCGGGTCTGCATCGGCGAGAGCTTCGCCTGGACCGAGGCGGTGCTGGTGCTGGCGACCCTCGCCCGCCGGGTGCGCTTCCGGGCGCTCGACCTCTCGCCGGTCCCGCTCGACCCGCTGGTCACCCTGCGGCCCGGCCGTCCACTGCGGATGCAGACCGAGCTGCGCCGGGCCCACGTTTCCGTTTGACCCGGGAGCACGCGCTCTGGTATGATCTCGCGGCTATGTTCCGGTTCGACCTCCAGCTATTCGCATCCAAGAAGGGCGCGGGCTCCACGCGCAACGGGCGTGACTCGAACGCCCAGCGTCTCGGCGTCAAGCGCTTCGGCGGCGAGCTCGTCGTACCGGGCAACATCCTCATCCGCCAGCGCGGCACCAAGTTCCACCCCGGTCAGGGCGTCGGAATCGGCCGCGACCACACGATCTTCGCCGTGGTCGGCGGACACGTCACGTTCACCAGCTCGAAGAAGCGAAAACACGTCAACGTCATCCCCGCCGCGCTCTGATCCGGCCGCCGTTGACCCGACGAGAAGAGTCGTAAACACGGCTCTTTTTGCTTTGCCCGCGTAGCCTCGCCATGCAGTTCATCGACGAGGCGACGATTACGGTTGCGGCCGGGCACGGGGGAGACGGCATCGTGGCGTGGCGGCGCGAGAAGTACGTGCCGAAGGGCGGTCCCGCCGGCGGGGACGGCGGGCGCGGCGGCGACGTCGTGCTGCTCGCCGATCCCGAGCTCGGGACGCTGGTCGACTTTCGCTTCAAGAAACAGTTCGGCGCCGAGTCGGGCAAAGCGGGCGGTCAGAACAACAAGGCCGGTCCGGCCGGCAAAGAGATGCTGATCCGCGTCCCGGTCGGCACGCTGGTCACGCGCACCGAGGTCGACGCCGAAGGGAACAAACTGCACGCGCGCCTGTTCGCCGATCTGAGCACCGCGGGCGAACGCGTGCGGGTCGCGCGCGGCGGGCGCGGCGGTCAGGGCAACCAGCACTTCGCGACCGCCGCGCGCCAAGCACCGCGGTTCGCCGAGAAGGGCGCGCCCGGCGAACACTGCGAGCTGCGCCTCGAGCTGAAGCTGCTCGCCGACGCCGGCGTGATCGGTTTGCCGAACGCCGGGAAGTCGACGCTGCTCTCGGTCGTCAGCGCCGCGCGGCCGAAGATCGCCGACTATCCGTTCACCACGCTCGAACCGCAGCTCGGCGTGGTGCGCGTCGCGGAGTTCGAATCGTTCGTGATGGTCGACGTCCCCGGCCTGATCGAGGGCGCGCACGAAGGTGCGGGGCTCGGCGATCGTTTTCTGCGGCACGTCGAGCGCACGCGCGTGCTCGTGCACCTGATCGCCGGCGACAAGCCGCTGCACGACGTGCTCGCCGACAAGGAGACGATCGAGACCGAGCTGCGCGCCTGGAACGCGGCGCTGCTCGACCGTCCGATCATCCTCGTCATCACCAAGCTCGATCTTCCCGACGCGCGCGCGACGTTCGAAGCGCTGCGCGACGATCTGCCCGGATTGCGCGGGATCTCGGCGGCGACCGGCGAGGGCGTGCGGGAGCTGGTCTACGCCGTCTGGGAGACGATCCGCGCGACGCCGCTCCCGGCGATCGTGCAGCCCGAGCCCGCGCAGATCGAGCTGACCGCGAACGAGCCGTTCGCGATCGAGATCGAAGACGGCGTGTACGTCGTCTCCGGCGAGCGTGTCGAACGCCTCGCGCAGATGACCGATTTCGACAACGACGAAGCGCTCGTGCGGTTCGAGCAGATCCTCGCCAAGATGGGGGTCGACAAAAAGCTGCGCGAGCTCGGCGTCCACGCCGGCGACACGGTGCGCATCGCCGGCGTGGAGTTCGACTACAGCTAGCCGCGCTTCACGGGTAGATCGCCACCGCCGACGGGTTGATGAACCCGCTCGGGCTCAGCTGGATCGGATTGGTGCCGTCGTACGGCGTGGGCAGCCCCATCGCACCGTTGCCGGAACCGCTCGCGTCCCACACCGTGCCGTCCTGGTCGATCGCGAGCCCGCGCGGCTTGTAGAACTTGCCGGCGCTCAAGCCGAGCGCTGCTCCGGCGGAGCTGTACGCGTCGAGACCGTCCTGACTGCCGGCGAGCAGCGCGTCGCCGAGCCCGACGATCACGTGCGCGGGTTGGGTCATCGGCTGCGCGACGCTGCTCGCGATCGTCGCGTCCGGAGCCTGATTGTACGGCGGATCGAAACGCAGCACGTTGTTGTTCCCCGCGTTTGCGACATAGAGGCGCCCCGACGAGTCGATCGCGAGACCCTGTGGCTGGTTGAACGTCGACGGCGGGCTGCCGATGCCGCGATCGAATCCGCCCGCGACGTACGGCTTGGGATAGCGGTACAGCGCGCCGCTGGTCGACACGATCCACAGGTGCTGCGTCGCATCGAGCGCGAGTGCGGCCGGACCGACGCCGGTATTGAGCGTCACCGGGGTCGCCGTCGTGTACGGCGGCGGGTAGATCGTGACGTTGGCGCCGCCCGCGTTGGCGACGATCACGTCGTTGTTCGCGTCGATCACGATCGCGCCGGGATTCTTGACGCCCGTGCTGATGGTGATCGGCGTCCCCGTGTACGGCGGCGCGTAGCCGGTGACGGTACTGCTGTTGTTGTTGGCGACCCAGAGCGTCCCGTCGCTCGCGAAGGCGACCGAGAACGGACCGTTGATCCCGGTGGTGATGGTCGCGGTCGGAGCGGCCGCGCCGATCGGCCACACGGTCACGTCGCCGCCGCCGGTGTCGGCGACCGCGATCGACTGAGAGAATCCGATCGGCACCGAGAGCGTGCAGACGGCGGCGGGATCGGCGCATGCCGACGATGTGGCCTGCACCGTGAGCGTGCCGGTCTGCTTCGAGAATGCCGTCGGCGCGTTCAGGACGATGGTGTTTCCGGTCGCCGAGGCGGAGAAGCCCGCGGTCGCGTTCGCGCTCCACGTCGGTGCGCCCGCACCGGCGATGACGTTGCCGTCGGCGTCTTTCGGCGTGACGGTGAACTGTGCGCCGTAACCACCGCTGGGCATCCGGTAGATTACCGACTGGCTTCCGTTCACGATCCTCGTCCCGACGATCAGGGTCGCGGGCGAGAGCACGTTCACCGCGAGCGAGACGGGGACGCCGTCGAGGACGACGCCGATCGCGTTCGTTTGGCCTTGGACGATCGCGACAGCAAACGACGTTTGCTCTGAAAGCGCCTTGCCGGTTACGTGACCCTGGCCGTCGAGAAAGCCGTCATAGATGACGATCGAGGCCATGTAGGCGCCGGAGTTGAGACTCAGCGCGATCGTGCACGTTTGTCCGCTCGGGCCGGCGACGCACGGTGAGTTCTGCCCGGCGAGCTGTACCTCGAGCGTCTGCGTCGACGAGCACGTGACACAGCTGTTCGCCGGGGCGATGACGATCTTCGTCGCGCGGCTGACGACCGAAACGTAGCGCGTCCGGCGCTGCGCCGACGACGCCGACTGCCCGGGGATGCGCAGGACGATCGAGGCCGGAACGCGCGTGCCGGCGGCGGGCACGGTGCCGTTCGCTGCGCGCGGCGGCGTCGCGCTCCCGCTACCGCAGCCGGCCAGCACTGCAGCGGCAAGCACGAGGGAACCGCACCGGCGCACGAGCGCGGCGCGAAGCTTCGGATTCATCACGGTCGTCGTATCTCCACGCAGCTCGGTGCGAACGGAATGCTGAGAAGGATCGCTCATCGGTGCGCTCTCCGGCTGCTCACGACGAGTCCGCTGGTCGTCACGGCGACCGGTATGCTCACCAGCCCGGCGCCCTGATCCGAGATGCTGATCGCGCACGTGCCCGCGGCGAGCGCCGTGACGGTCAAGTTCGCACTCGGACCCGGGAAGCTCGCGGCCGGCGTTATCTGAGCGATTCCGGAGCAGGTGTCCGTCTCGGCGAACGTTCCGGCGAATGCGGTTTCCGCAACGTTGAGCGCCTGCACGTTTGCAGCGCCGGTGGCGACGAACGCGAGCGCGGCGGGTGAGGCGACGACGACGGCGGCAGCGGGTGTCGCGGTGGGTGCGGGCGTCGGCGTCGCGGTCGGTGCGGGCGTCGCCGTCGGAACCGGCGTCGAGCCGGGCGCCGGCGTGGGCGTGGGGCCGGCCGTCACGAATCCGGGCGGGCTGGTCGCGCCGCCGTTGCATCCGGTAAAGCCGACGGCGGCGAACGTCATGGTCAGCATGGCGCAAACGAAGGCGCGTGCAGGTGTCATCGTCGAGGTCATCCTCCTTGTCGATGACGATCCTGACGTACGCCCCGTCCAGGAACCGTCCAGGGTGCCCGGCGCCGTCGGTTCAGCTCGTGGACGATGCCTGGACGCTGCACCCGCTAGCATCGGGCCGATGGGAAAGCCGTTGGCGCACCTGCTCGAGGAGGAGAGCTTCGTCGTGCGGATCAGCGTCGAACGCGACCGGGCCGTCCCGAGCCGCTGGCGCGCAACGGTGGTGCACGTCGGCTCGGGCGAACGCCGGTACGTGAACAGCTACGGCGAGCTGTGCGACTTCATCGAGGCGCGCCGGCGCCGTGCGCGGGGCTCCGGCTGAGCAGCGCGCGCGCGAACGGCAGCGCGCGATACGCGCGGGCATCGGACGGTCCGAGCGATGCCAACCGATCGCGCAACAACCGGCGCCCCGCATCGCGATGGCGCTGCGCTGCCGCTCCGTCGCCGGTCGCGCTGCGAAATGCGGCGAGCACGGCCTGCACGCGAGCCGGATGCTTCGCGGTGCGGCTGTCGAGCGCCGCGAGCTCTTCGGCCGCTTCGGCGGCTGCGGCCAGCTGATCGGCGCGCACCAGCGCTTCGACGAGATAGGCGAGTTCGTGCGGGAGCGATCGCGCACCGCCCGCGGCGCGCCGCCGCGCGATCCCTTCCCGCAGATCGCGCAGCCCTGCCGCATGCTCACCGAGCGCGCCCTTCGCCGCGCCCAGGATGACGAGCGCCTCGACGACATGGCGCTCCTCACCGGTCGGGCGCGCCGATTCGAGCGCGCGCGCGGCGATCGGCGCCGCCAGATCGAACCGTTCGCGGACGAGCTCGGCCTCGGCTCGGCTCAGCTCGGCGAGCGCAACGCCCTCATGCAAGCCGATGCGTTCCGCGATCGCGCCCGAGCGCTCCCAGAACCGCAGCGCGTCGTCGATCTGGCCGAGCTCGAACTCTTGCGTCCCGCGGTTGAACAGCGTCACGGCGAGCGCATGGCGCTGTCCAAGCCGCTCGAACGCCTCGAGCGCGAGGTCGGAGTGCTCCCGCATCCCGGCTGCGTCGGTGTTCCAATGCGCAACGTACGAGAGGGCGCCGTGCGCGCGCGCCTCGGATTCGACATCGCCGACGCGCTGCGCCAGCGTCAGGAGCTCGGCGCCTGAGCGCGCTCCAAGCACCATCTCTTCGAGCACCAACACGCAGTTGATCTCCGCGTTCAACACGTCGAGCCATTCGGCGGGACTGCTCGACGGGGTCAACGCGGCGTGCCGCCGCCGGATCACGTCGAGTGCGCCGGCACCCTTTGCCAACCGGATCTGCACGCCGGCGAGTTTCAGCGATAACGAGGCCTCGCGCGCCGTATCGCCGCAGCGCTGCGCCAGCGCGAGCGCTTCGGCGAGCGGCGCTTCGGCCGCGCCGATGTTTCCCGAGACGATCATGCAGTACGCTTGCGCGTCAAGGACGCGCATCAGGCGCTCGGAGTCGTCCGCCGCGCGCGCCATGGCGAACATTGCCTCGATCGTCGTCGCGTGCGCGGCCGGCGCATCGGCCGCGCGCGCGAGATACGCCGCCCGTTCTTCGAGGGCGACGAATCGCTCGTCGTCTCCGAGCCGCGTGACGACGTCGTCGAGCAGGGCGAGGTCCGCCTTGCGGCGTTCGAGATCGACCCCGGGATCGAGCGCTCGCAACGATAGCACGAGCGCCGCATACGTCTGCTCATCGCCCGCGGCGAGCTCGGCCGCGCGCCGCGCATACGACGTCGCTTCGTCACGCGCGAACACGCCGAGCGCCGCGCCGGCTGCGGCGAGGTACGACGCATACGCGCGTACCGAATCGCCCGCCAGATCGTAATGCCGGGCGCGGACTCCGAGGAAGGCGCGTTCCGCGTCCGCGGAGCGTTCGAGCATCCGCGCGATCCGCCGGTGGCGCGGCCTGCGAACCTCGGCCGCACTGGCCGCGTAGATCGCGCTCGCGATGAGCGCGTGCGAGAACGCGTACGTCTCGCCGTCCCCGGTCGAGGCGTAGACGAGACGGCGCAGCAACAACTCGTCGAGCGCGTCGTGGACGAACGCTTCGCCCCAACCGCCGGCGACCCCGACCATGTCGACGGTGAACGATTGCCCGACCGTCGCCGCCGCCTCGGCGACGGAACGGACGTCCGGCGCGAGCCGTTCGACGCGAGCGAGGATCGCGTCGCTGACGTTGCGCACCGCATCATCGGAGTCAGGGATTCGCCGGGTCTCTTCGTAGCCGCGCAACAGCTGCCAGGCGAAGAGCGGATTCCCTTCGCTCAGCCGTGCGACGGCGCTCGACAGCTCGGCGGGAGCCTGCCCGAAGGCGGGTGAGCTCGCGATGAGATCGTCGATCTCCTCGGGGCGCAGCGGTGCGAGCATCGTGCGCGTCGCTCGCAGCTCGCTCTGCAGCCGGCGCGCGAGCGCGCGCATCCCGTTCGCCGGCACGCCGTCTTCGGGCCGAAACGTCGCTACGATGAGCAGCGGAGCTCCGGCGCTGCGCCGTGCCAGCGCTTCGATCGCGTCGATCGTGTCGCGCCCCGCCCAATGGAGGTCCTCGAGAATGAGCACGAGCGGGCGATTGCGCGCGAGCGCCTCGAAGTAGCGCGCGAGCGCTTCGTGAAGCCGAATCCGCGCACGAGCGGCATCGAGCACCTCGGCGTTGCCGAGTTCGGGCCGAATCGCGCGGATCTCCGGCAGCACGCCGGTGAGCGCGGTCGCCCACACGTCGTCGAGGCCGTTGCGCCCCAGCGCCGGAAGTCCGCGCTGCGCCGCCGCGATCAGCGGCTGATACGGCGCGCTCTCCGGCTGCGCGGTCAGGCCGACCAGCACGTGTCCGCCCTGCCGCTCGACCACGCTGGAGAACTCGGCGGCCAGCCGCGACTTGCCGAGCCCCGCTTCGCCGACGACGAGCATCGTGCTGCCCAGGCCGTGGGCCGCGCGCATCCAGGCGCGCGTCAGCGCATCGAGCTCACCGCTGCGACCGACGAAAGGCATCCCGCGTGTATCGCGCACGAGCGCGTCGCCGGCCGGCGGCGGTACGCCGGGATCGTGAAGCGGCAAACCGGCGACGATCGCATCGCGTAACGCGATCGTCTCCGACATTGGCTCGACGTCCAGTTCGGCTCGCAGGCGGGCCGCGAACCGGTCGTACGTCGCCAACGCCGCGGAGCGGTCGCCGGACTCATAACGCGCTCCCATCAAGTGCCGCACAGCATCGTCGCGTAAATCGTCGAGCGCCAGCAGCCGTTCGGCGTAACCGGCAGCCACCGCGAAGTCGCGCCGGCGGCCGGCCGTCGCGCAGAGTTCATTCAGCGCCGCGAGGTACAGCGTTCGCAAGCGTTCGCGCTCGACGACCAGCCATTCGTCCTCGCACCCGGCGAGTAAGTCGCCACGATACGCGTCGGCCGCTTCCGCCAGGCGCTGCGGATCGTCGATCGCTTGGAGGAACCGGGCCACGTCGACCGATGCGCCGTCATGGTTCCAGGCGAGACCGCGCGCGTCGTCGGTGATCGATTCGGCTCCAAGATCCGGCAGCGCACGCTTCAACCGGTGGACGTGACGGCGCAAGTTCGCACGAGCGTCGGCTTCCGGCACGTCGGGCCACAGAGCGACGGCCACCGCGGCGCGCGGTACAGGTTCCGTGCGCAGCGCCAAGTATGCGACCAGCGGCAGACAGCCGGGCGGAGCCGAGAACGGCCAGGGTGCGCCGTCCACCGCGAACGATGCCGACCCGAACAACCGAACGGTCAAGCGCACGAGAGGTGCAGCTTTGCCCTGCCGCGGCGCGTCCCTGCGCTCGGACGGCGGCGCCGCGCACGATGGGGCTTTTCCGGACGAGACGGCGAACGCTGACCGCTGTCCATGCGTCTCGGGGTCTTCGGCGGGTCGTTCGATCCCGTCCACAACGGGCATCTCTTCGTCGCGGAAGCGGTGCGCGAAGCGTGCGCGCTCGACCGCGTGCTCTTCGTGCCGACGCGTGAGGGCAAACATTACCGCGACGGTGCGATGAACGCGTCCGCCGAGCAGCGCGCCCAGATGATCCGGCTCGCGATCGCGGCCAACGTCGCGTTCGCGCTCGACGAGAGCGATCTGGGCGCCGACGCGACGGGCTACACGGCCGACCTGCTGCCGCGCCTGCAGGCGCGGTATCCGGGGGCCGCGCTGAGCTTCGTCGTCGGCGGTGACTCGCTCGTGCGCTCGCGCTGGAAACGTCTCGAGGAGGTCGTCGACATCGTCGAAGCGCTGGTCGTCGCGCCGCGCGGCGGGGTCACGCACGACGACGTCGCCGGCGCGCTCGCCGACCTCACGCCGCCGCGCCGCGCGAAGGTGCTCGAGCTCGACCTGCCGACGGTCGACGAGTCGGCGACGCGGATCCGCGAACGGCTTCACGCCGGCAAGACCGTCCGTTACCTGGTCCCGGAGCCCGTGTATCGTTACATCGCCGAACGCGGGTTATACGGGGCGTGAGGACCGACGACGCGCTCGCCGCCGATAAAACCCTGGGCGGGGTAAGCGCCCGCGAACTGGCGGAGACGTACGGCACGCCGCTGTTCGTGATCGACCTCGACGAGCTCGACCTCGAGATCGACCGCTTCGAGCGGGCCTTCGCGCCGCACGGGATCGCCGTCGGCTACGCCGGCAAGGCGTTTCTCTGCTCGGCGCTCGCCGAGCACCTCGCGGCGACGCCGCTGCGGCTCGACGTCTGTTCACTGGGCGAGCTCGTGACCGCCGAGCGCGGCGGTCTGCCCGCGGCGCGGCTGTACTTCCACGGCTGCGGCAAGACCGGCGACGAGCTGCGCGCGATCGTCGAGCACCGCGTCGCGTTCGACGTCATCGACAACCGCGAAGAGCTGGAGCGGCTCGCCGCCCTGGCCTCGGCGGACGACCCGATCGAGGTCATGCTGCGGGTCAACACGGGGATCGAAGCGCACACGCATGCGTTCGTCCGCACCGGCGGCGAGAACACGAAGTTCGGGATCCCGCTCGCACAGCTGCCCGCCGCGCTGGCCCGGCTGGCGGCGCTGCCCCAACTCCGGCTGATCGGACTGCACGCCCACATCGGCTCGCAGATCGCCGAGCCGGCGCCGTTTCTCGCCAACCTCGACGAGCTGCTGGCGGGCGCTGCGATCGCGACCGGGCTCGGTCTGCCGGTCGCCGAGCTGATCTGCGGCGGCGGGATCGCGGTCGAGGAAGGCCCCGGCGATCCGCGCCCGCTCGCGCTCGACGCCCTGGCGGCGGGGCTCGCGGCGCGCGCCGCCGGCCGCGGCTTCCGGCTCGCGATCGAGCCCGGCCGCGCGCTGATCGCGCGGGCCGGAAGCTCGCTGTACCGCGTGATGACGGTGAAGACGCAAGGCCAGCGGCGCTTCATCGTGCTGGACGGCGGGCTGACCGACAACCCGCGACCGATGCTCTACGGAGCGCGTCATCTCCCCGAGGTCATGGCCGCGCGTGCCCTCGGCGCCGACGAACCGGCGACGCTCACCGGCCGCTCGTGCGAGAACGACGAGATGGGCGACTACGTCCTGCCGCGCGAGCTCGCGGCCGGCGATCTGGTCGCGATGCGGATCACCGGCGCCTACACCTACAGCATGGCGAGCAATTACAACCGGTTCGGCCGCCCGCCCGTCGTCTTCGTCCGCAGCGGACACCACCGCCGCGTCGTGCGCGGTGAATCGGCCGACGACGTCACGCGCCTCGACGTCGTCTGAAATCGCGGCGCGGCGCACATTCGTGCAGTGATTTTACGAGAAGCCGTTGTCTTCCCGAGCGGCGGCGCGATACACTAAACGCATCGGACACGTTGCGCCTCTGAACGCCGTCGCGCTCGCGAGCGCGTCCCCCCGCCGGCGCGAGTTACTCGCCTCGCTGGGTCTGCGCGTCACCGTGGTGCCGAGCGCCTACGACGAGCTGCCGCTCCCCGGGCTCGATCCGGCCGCAAGCGCACTTCGTCATGCGCGCGGAAAAGCGGCGGGGGCGCTGCCCTCGGACGACCTGTCGGACGACCTGATCGTCGCGGCCGATACCGTCGTCGACGTCGACGGCGACCCGCTCGGGAAACCGGCGGACGTCGCAGAGGCGCGCGCGATGCTGCGCCGGCTCGCCGGCCGCTGGCACACGGTCCACACCGCGTTTGCGCTGCGGAGCGATCGCCGCGAAGGTCTCGTCTCCGAGGTCGTCTCGACCCGGGTCCGCTTCGCCGCGCTCGACGACGACGCGATCGCCGCCTACGCGGCGAGCGGCGACGGGCTCGACAAGGCCGGCGCGTACGGCATCCAAGGCTTCGCCGCGACGCTGGTCGAGCGGATCGACGGCGACTACTTCACCGTCGTCGGCTTCCCGCTCGCCGCCTTCGCCCGCGCCCTCCCCCGCCTCGGCTACGCGCTCGTCCCGAACGCGCTGGTGCACCCGTGAGCCTGGGCGGGACGCTTCGAGCGACGTTCAGCCCGGATCTGGGGATCGACCTCGGGACCGCAAACACCGTCGTGTACTCGCACGATGAGGGGATCCTCGTGAGCGAGCCGTCGGTGGTCGCGTACCGGACGAGCGACGATGCGATCGTGGCGGTCGGTCAGGCCGCCAAGGAGCTCGACGGGCGCACGCCCGGCCGGATCAGGATCGTGCGACCGCTGCGCGGCGGCACGATCTCGGACTTTCGCGGCGCCCACGCGCTGGTGAAGACGGTCGTCGACCGTGCGCTGGCCGCCCGGCCGCGCGTCGCGCCGCGCGTCATCGCCTGCGTCCCGGGATGCGCGACCGACATCGAGTGCAAGGCGGTCGAAGAAGCGATTCGAGCGGCCGGTCCGCGGACCACGACCTTCGTGCCGCAGGCCGTCGCGGCGGCGGTCGGTGCCGGACTCGACATCACCGGAACGCGGCCCGCGATGGTGATCGACATCGGCGGCGGAACGACCGAGATCGCGGTGCTGACCCTGTGCGGCGTCGTCGCGATGCACTCGATCAAGGTCGGCGGCGACACCTTCGACGCCGCGATCGCGGCGCGGCTGCGCGCCGAGTACTTCGGGATCGGCGTGCTGACCGCCGAGCGATTGAAGATCGAGCGCGGCTTCGCGGGCCGGCTCCCCGGCCGCGAGCCGTACGTCGTGGCCGGGACCGATATGCGCAATCTGCGGCCGGGCAAACGCGCGGTCGACGAAGCGCTGGTCGGCGACGCGATGCGCGACGCGGTCGACCGCATCGCGCGCGCCGCTTGGTCGATCCTCGAAGCATGCCCGCCCGATCTCGCCGGCGAGCTGCTCGAGGCCGGAATCGTGCTGACCGGCGGCGGCGCGCTGGTGCACGGGCTCGCAGGCGAGATCGCCGCGCGCACGAACGTGCCGACGACCGTCGCCGACGATCCGCTGGGATGCGTGGCGCGCGGAGCCGGCGAGATTCTCGCGTCGCCCGGTCTGCTCGAACGGCTTCGGCCGCACGCGGACCGGCTGACGAGGTGGTACCAATCGTTACGAATCGGGATGAGAGAAAGCTATTCGCGATAGTCGGGGCGGTCATCGTGGCCGCGCTCATCGCGCTTCTTCAACTCGACTTCGCTCGCGCGGGTAGAACCTCACCGCTCACGGCGACGGTGACCACGGCGAGCACGTACCTGCAGTACGCCGCCTCGGCACTCGTCAACGGCGTGCGCGGCACGTTCGATTTGGTCGTGCGCACGCCGGGGCTGGCGTCGGAGAACGGACGGCTGCGCGGCGAGAACGGGCGGCTGCTCACGCAGAACGACGAGCTGCAGGAACGGCTCGCGCGCGTCCCCGCCGCGCAAGACCTCGCCGCGGCGAAGCTCGCGCATCCGGACGGGGTCACCGCGACCGTGATCGGCTACGATCCCGAAGCGGCGACGCACGTGGTGACGATCGATCGCGGCGCGAAGGATCACGTGCAGCGCGACGACGGCGTCGTCACCGGACGCGGCGTCGTCGGCCGGATCGTCGAAGTATCGCCGCTCTCCTCGAAAGTGCTGCTCGTCACCGATGCGACCTCGAAGCTTCCCGCAGTCGTGCAGCACGGCCGCTGGTGGGCGATCGCCGTCGGAACCTCGACGCGGGTCAAGCTGCAGTACGTCTCGCAGGACGCCAAACTCAAGGTCGGCGACCGCGTCGTCACCGGCGAGGGGCGCTCGTTTCGCGCCGGAATCCTGATCGGGCGCATCAAAGAGATCGAGCCGGCCGCGGCGGGCGCGCTCGATCAGACCGCGATCGTGCAACCTGCCGCTGATCTTACGGCACTCTCACGTGTCCTCGTTCTACCGCAGAAAATATAGGAGCATCGAGATCACGGTCGGCCCGGCCTATTGGCCGGTGCTCGGCTGGACCTCGCTGCTCGCGCTCGCGCAAACCGTCCTCGTCCCGCTGATCGCGTTTCGCGGGGCGGTTCCCTCGCTGGTGACGATTGCGGTGGTCCTGTACGCGGCGCGCGCCGGCGCGCGTCGCGGCGCGATGCTCGGGATCCCGGCGGGCCTGCTGCTCGACATCTTCGGCGGCACCGCCGGTGGTTGGACGATCGCGACTGCGGTCGTCGGACTGCTCGTCGGCGGGGTCTCGCGGCGCGTCTTCGCCGACGGCGCGTTCGTGCCGGCGGTGCTGTGCGGGCTCGCGGTGCTGGTGCGTGACGCGATCTTCTGGGCGGTGATGCGCGCCGAAGGCTTTCCGCCCGGCTTCGCGACGGCACACGCGCACACGGCGCTGTGGCGCGCGCTGCTGACCGCACTGGTCGCGTTCGCCTGGCTCGCCGTGCGCGGCCGAACGGTGACCGACAAGACGACCATCGAGCGGTACGGGTACACCTGATGGCGGCGATCGAACGCGGTTCGAGCACCAGCGACGGGCTGCTGGTGCGGCTGCTGTGTTTCGGCGGCCTGCTCGCGTTCGCGCTGATCGCGATCGTCGTGAAGCTCGCGCAGGTGCAGCTCGTGCAAGGCGAGACGTTTGCCGCGCAGGCCCGCGCGAACCAGATCCAGGTGATCCCGGTCGCCGCGCCGCGCGGCCTGATCCTCGATCGCCACGGCGTCGTGCTCGTGCGCTCGCGTCCCTCGTTCGTCTGCGCGCTGATCCCATCGGAGATCGCGGACATCGACAAGACGCTGGCCCGTCTCTCCGACGTGCTGGGCATCGCGGAGGTGAAGCTGCGGCGGCGGCTGCTGCACCATCACGACAAGAACTACGAGGACTTCGAGCAGGTCCAGACCTACGAACCGTACGGCCCCGTGATCCTCGCCACCGATCTCACGCCGGTGCAGACGGCGCGGCTCGCCGAAGCGCAGAGCGATCTTCCCGGCGTCGACATGGAAGAGCAGCCGGTGCGAAATTACCCGTTCGGGAAAATGGGGGCGCACCTGTTCGGCTACGTCGGCATCATCGACGAAGCCGAGTACACGCAGCGCAAACGGCTCGGATATTCGCCGAACGACGTGACCGGTAAAGACGGCCTCGAAAAAGTGTACGACGGGTATCTGCACGGCCGCGCGGGCGGCGAGCAGGTCGAGGTCAACGCGTCCGGCGCGCTGGTCCGCAGGCTGAAGCCGCTCGATCCCATCCCCGGTGACACGCTGGTCACGACGATCGATTGGCGCCTGCAGAAGATCGTCGAGAAGAACCTGCGCGCGCAGCTGCTGCGCTGGGGAAAGGGCCGCGGCGCGCGCTACGCCGGCGCGGTCGTCGTCATCGATCCCTCGAACGGCGGCATCCTCGCGCTGGCGTCGCTGCCCGCCTACGATCCGAACGATTTTGCGACGGGGATCGACCAGCAGAAGTACAGCCGCTATGTCAACGACGCGCTCAACCCGCTCTACGACCGCGCGGCGCGCGCCGCCTCACCGACGGGCTCGACGTTCAAGATGGTGACCGGCTCGGGCGCGATCTCGAGCGGCGCCATCAAACCGAACCAGGTGCTGTACGACTCCGGCGCCTGGAACTGTCACGGTCACGTTTTCCGCGACATTGCCTCCGGCGGTCTGGGCAGCGTCGCGTTCGTGCGCGCGCTCGCCGCATCGTCCGACGGATACTTCTACCAGCTCGGCTACCGGCTCGGACACGAGCGCCTGCGCTATTACGCGCTGCAGTACGGCCTGGGCTCACCGCTCGGCATCGATCTGCCCGAGGAGTATCCGGGCAACTGGCCGACCGAGGAATGGACGCAGCACACGTTCGGCGCCGGGTATCATCTCGAGCCCAGCGACGTTTGTCAGCTCGCGATCGGTCAGGGCGCGATGCAAGCGACGCCGCTGCAGATGGCGGACATTACGGCGACGGTCGTCAACGGCGGCGTGCTGTATCGCCCGCACATCGTCGCCGAGATCCGCTCGCCGCGCGGCCGCGTCGTCAAGACCTTCGATCACCAAGTGATCCGGCACGTGAACGTGACGGCCGAAGCGCTCCGCGAGGTCGACGCCGGGATGTCGAAAGTCACTGATCCCGGCGGCACCGCGTACGGCCTTGCGATCGAGGGTCTGCCGTACGGCGGGAAGACCGGCACCGCCGAGACCGCCGGCGGGAACGGGCCGAATACGACGTGGTTCGTCGCGTACGCGCCGGCGACGCATCCGAAGCTCGCGATCGCCGTCTACATGGAGAAGACCGGCAGCTACGGCGCCACGGTCGCGGCACCGATCGCGCAGCACGTGATCGCGGAGTATTTCGGGAAGAAGATTCCGCCGATCTGAGCGGCTAGACGCCGGAGAGGATCGGAAGCACGCGCCGGATCTCGTTCGCGCGCGCGTCGGTGCGCCCGGCGAGGTTGCTGTCGATCAGATCGTCGCGCTTCGCGCGGTGCAGCCCGTAGGCGGCGGCGAGGGCGACGGTGCCGTCGGTATCGCGCAGCGCGCGCTCGAGCAGCGCCACATCGGCTCGCCGCGACGCGCCGTCGACCGCGGCGTAGCGCTCGGCGACGACGTACGAGGCATATGCGCGTTCGAGCGTCGGCGCCACGATCTCACCGTCGGACTGACCGAGCGACTCGATCGCCACGACACGCAGCTCGCCCTCCTCTTCGTCGAACGCCTTCGCGAGGATTCCGGCGCACCAGGCGTCGCCGACGATCCCGAGCCCGTCGATCACGCGGCGGCGCTCGTGGTCGTCGAGCTCGCCGGCGTCGCGGTCGACCAGCGACGGCCACGAGATCGTGCGCGCGAAAACCGCGACCGGACCGGTCATCTCGCGTTCGCGCACCGCAGCCTGCGGTCCAAGCGCGATCGACTCCACCGCGGAGCGCGACGTGACGACCGGTTTCGATGAGTGCGGCCAGAAGAGCGTCACGCCGATGAGAACGAACCCGACGATGCCGAAGACGATACCGATCGGGAGCAACTCGCTGGCGTAGGCGAGCTGAACGGCGGGCACTACGCGGTTGCTGCTGCCGCTTCGAGCGCCTCGCGCAATGCCGCACGCACATCGCGGAGCGCCGCGTCGAGCGCAGCGTTCTGCGTCCCCGTAAGGACACGGTGGAACTCTTCGGGCGGCAGCGCGGCGACGTTGGTGAACGTCGCGATCAGTGCGCTGCGGTAGGCGTTCATCGCTTCGCCGCCGCTCGGAACGACGAACATCGAGGGCAGCAGCTCCGCGAGGAGCAGCCATGGGCGCACGCTGCCGAGCGGTTCGGATTCGAGCAGCGCGAGGTGCGGCGTCAGCAGCGCGACGTCGATCGGACCTTCCATCACGATGGTCGCGTCGCCGGCGTCGACTTCGTCGATCGGCTGCGAGCTCTCGAGCGAACGCACGAGCTCGGCGAGCGCCGAACGGCTGCCGCGGTCTTCGAGATCTTTCGCGGTCAGGGCGTAGCGCGGCATCCGCATCTTGATGAACAGCCGGTCGACGACGCCGCGCAGCGCTTCGCGTTCGGCGGCGAGCTTGCCGGGGACGTCGCCGTTGAGACCGACGAACGCCGTCGGCAGCAGGGTGCGGATGGCGAACAGGTGGGTGATGAGGCCGCCGTAGTCCGACTGTTCGAGGAACATCAGCGCGCGTTCGAGCGCGTCGCGCGCGAAGACGAGCCGCACGCGCCGGGTGACGCTCGATACCGGCTGGACGGCGGGGGCGGCCGGCTCGGAGATCGGCGGAAGAACCGGCTCCGGAATCTCCGCGACCGGCTCCGGCACCGCCACCGGTTCGGGGATCGCAGCGACCGGCTCGGGGACGGGCACGACCGGCTCGGGGATCGCGGCGACCGGCTCCGCCACGGGTTCGGGCGCACTCGCGTACTCGGGCTCGTCGGGGAGGACGGCAACCGGACCGGCGGCGACGTCGGCGTCCGGCATCGGCGGCTCGACGGCCGCGTCGGCCTGCGGCGGCGGCGGCTCGACGAGCGGCGGCGCGGGCACCTCGGCGACCGGCGGCTCGACGAGCGGCGGCGCGGGCGCCTCGGCGACCGGCGGCTCGACGGGCGCTGCGGGCGGCGGCGGCGGAGCGGCGGCCGGCGTGAAGCGCGCTTCGATCGCATGCTCGTCGTAGCGGAACGTCGCCCGGTCCGGCGGCGGTGCCGGCGGCTCCACCGGGGGCGATGCGGTCTCCGCGAACGGCGGCTCGATCGTCGCCGGCGGCAGTGCTGCCAGCGGCGGCGGGAACGCCTGCGCGGCGCGCCGCTGGTCGGCGATGTCTTGCAAGACGTCGGCGGTGCGCGGCGCGATCCCCGAGACCGAGAACGGCAGGCCGCTCGCACGCACCGCGAAGGCGGGGGTCGAGCGAACGCGGACGGCCGGCGAGGAGACGGTCAGCGTTCCACCACCGTCCCAGATCAAATCGACGTCCGCGTCGACCAAGGTTCCGGCGGCGAGCGGCGTGTTGACGACCGTGCCGTAACGGACGACCACCTCGACGCCCGGGTCGACGTCCTCGAGGACGAGGCCCCCCTTCGACCACAGCACGGAGCCCCCGTCGACATCGAGCAGCGGAACGTCGTTCACCGCCGTCGTCCCCGGCAGGTACGCGGTGAACGGCGGGAGCTGCCCGCGAACCGTCAGCCGGCTCGCCGCACCATCGCCGGTGTTGCGCACCGCGAGCCGGACGTAGAGCGGCTCGCCGGCGTCGACGGTCTCGGACGGCTGCGTGCGCAGCGAGGCGCCGTCGTCGAAGCGCGGTTCCGCGACCGTCGGAATCGTGACCGGCGCGAGCGCGAGCGGAAGGAGGCCGACCGCTTCGATCCGCGCGTTGACCGTAATCGCCGTTCCGCGTGCCACGAGCCGCGCCATCCGCAGCCGCACCGTCGCCTCGGCGCGAGCGCCGGGCTGAACGTCGCCGAAGAGCAGCGTCGTGCCGACGCGCGTAGCGCCGTCGACCGCCTCGATCCGCGCGTCGTGCGTGATCTCGAGCTGCGCGCGGACGTCGCGCGCGATGTCGGTCCCTTCGTTGATGACGACGACGTGGATGTCGCCGTGGCCGCTCGGCCGCAGCGCTTCGCCGCTCGGATACGCGAGCAGCGAGGTCGCCGGCGCGAAGCGCGGTCGCGACCGGACGGTGAGCTCGATCTGGCCGAGCGCAATCGCCGGCGTCTGATCGTTTTCGAGCCGTGCGCGCAGCCGGATCGCGGAACGGTCGGCGATCGGCGAGGCTACGGTTCCGGCGAGCGTCAGCGTCCGGCTGGCGCCCGGGGCGAGTGTCCCGACGTCGATCCCGGCCGGCTGAACACGGGCCTCGCCGCCCTCGTCGGCGTAGCGCAGCAGCCGCAGCGCCGGATCGACCTCGATCGCGATCTTCACGCCCGTCGCCTGCGCGGTGCCGTCGTTGGCGATGCGGATCGTCGCCTTGACGTCGCCGGCCGGGCTGACCTGAGCCGGCCCGTCGAGGGTGAGCGCGTTGCGCGACTCGAGAAAGCGCGGCGAGGACCGCACGGTCAGCGTCCGTTCGAAGGTCCGCGACCCCGTCGCCCATTGCAGCGATCCGGTGACCGGCAGCGGTGTCGCGTCGACCGCCGGCGAGACGACGTAGGCGTCGATCGCGGCCTCGACCCGGCGGCCCGCGTCGATGCGCGGAAAGACGAACGCGCCGGGCGTCTCGGTCTCTCCGGCCGAGCGGCCGTCGACCGCGCGCGATCCCGGAGCATAGCGCAGCCCGTCGGGAAGGTTCAGCCGGACGCGGACGTCTTCGGCGGCGCACGTTCCGGCGTTGTCGGCGATCAGCGCGACGCGGACGCGGCGGCCCGGTTCGACTTCATTCGGCGCATCGACGATCAGCCGGGTGGCGTCGCTGTCGAACCGGCTCGCGCTGCGGACGGTGAGCTCGGCACGCGCGAGTTCGAACTCGGCGGTTTCGCTCGAAGCGACGGCGCCGCCCAGCACGATGCGCGTGTTGTCGTCGAGCGGTGAATCGATGCGAGCGCGGTACTCGACGACCAGCGTCGCGCCGGCGGCGAGCGAGGTCGCCGCGATCGTCGCGTTGCCGAACCCGAAGGGATCGCCGGCGCGCTCGTCGATCGCGACCTCGCGGCCGTCGATGCGCGCGCTCCCGCCGACGTAGCCGGTTCGGTCGGGGACCGGCAGCACGACGACGACGTCGTGCGCGGTCGCGTGGCCGCTGTTGTGGACCCGAGCCGCGACGTGGATCTCCTCGCCGGGCTCGGCGACGCGGACCGCTTCGAGCGAGGCGACCGTCTCGGGGTTCTCCAGCTCCGGCGCGCTGCTCGCGGCGAGCCGCACGACGTTCGAGCCGATGACCTCCGTCTCGTTGCTGACGAGCGCGGCCTGCAGCTCGATCGCCGCGCCGTTTTCGATCGTTGGCGCGACGACGTAGGCCAGGTTGATGCGGCGCTCGACGCCCGGCGGGACCTCGCCGACGTCGGCCCCGTTGGGACCGAGCAGGCTCGTCTCGCCGCGAATGTCGTCGAGCGCCCGGTCGTCGACCCGCGCACTTCCGGGTACGTACCGGAGGCCGTCGGGGAGCGCCAAGCGGACACGCAAACCGGTCGCGGCAGCGCCGCCGAAGTTGTAGAACGCAAACGTAGCACGGACGGTCGTTCCAGGTTCGACCGTCCGGTCAGGAGAAACGACGAGCGTTCGTAGCCCTTCGGGTAACGACGGCGCGCCCGGCGCGAAAACTTCCGTCAGGGTCCGCATCAGTTCCGCCCTCGTTCGGCGATCCTCGGTCGCCGACCTCGCTTGCAGGTTTGCCATGACGACGATCGCCCACCACGCCGATTACCTCTGCGCAGCCGTCTCACGGCTCGGTTCCGAGAGTGCCTTCCAGGTGCTCGCCCGCGCGAAGGCGATCGAGGCAACGGGGCGGCGCGTGGTGCACATGGAGATCGGGGAACCGGATTTCGACACGCCGGACCACGTCAAGGAGGCCGGCATCCAGGCGATCAGGGACAATTACTCCCACTACACGCCATCGGCCGGGATCCCGGAGCTGCGCGACGCGATCGCGTCCCATGCCAGCAGTTTTCGCGGGCTAAGCGAGCCCTTTACACGCGAGAACGTCGTGGTCGGGGCCGGCGCGAAGCCGATCATCTGGAACCTGCTCTCGGCCCTGCTCGATCCCGGCGACGAGCTGCTCTACGCCGACCCTGCGTACCCGGCGTACGCCTCGGCGGCGGGCTACCTCGAAGCGAAGGCGGTCCCGGTCCACTTGCTGGAGTCCCGCGACTGGCGGCTCGACCTGGACGAGCTGGCCGCGAAGATCACACCCAAGACCAAAGCGCTCGTCATCAACTCGCCGCACAACCCGACCGGCGGCGTGCTGACCCGTGAAGACCTCGAGATCGTCGCCGGCCTCTCGCGCCGCCACGGGTTCCTCGTGATCGCCGACGAGATCTACTCGCGCAACATCTACGGTCCGAGTTTCGTCTCGATCACCCAGCTCGAAGGGATGCGCGAGCGGACGATCATCATCGACGGATTCTCGAAAGCGTACGCGATGACGGGCTGGCGCCTCGGCTACTGCATCGCGCCGAAGTCAATCGCCGAGACCGTCACGCTCTTCAACAACAACACGTTCTCGTGCGTCGCCACTTTCGTGCAGCGCGCCGGGATCGCGGCGCTGACCGGCGACGACGCGCCGGTTCAAAAGATGAACGCGGTTTTCCGCGAACGGCGCGATGCGATCGTCTCCGGCCTCAACGCGATCCCCGGCGTGTCGTGCACGCTCCCCGAAGGCGCGTTCTACGCGTTCCCCAACGTCTCGAAGATCACCGGCGACGACAAGCACCTCGCGCAGTGGCTGCTCGACAACGCCGGCGTCGCGTGCCTCGGCGGCTCGAGCTTCGGTGCGGCCGGAAAAGGCTATCTGCGCTTCTCGTACGCCGCCTCGCTCGACGACATCGGCTGGGCGCTCGACCAACTGCGCGACGCCCTGCCCCGCTATCACGCGTAGCACGTACTCCGACCGCCTGCTGACCCCGAGCGACGCCGCGTTCGTCGTCGCGCTGCACGCTGCGCCACACGCGCGCGCATACGTGAGCGCGCCGCCCGAGGAACGGCTGCGCGCTGCGGCCGAGCGGCCCGACGAGGAAGGCCGGATCGTGCTCGACGCCGAGGGCACCCCGGTCGGCTTCTGGTCGCTGACCGTGCACGACGGCGGCTGGCTGGTCGAGCTCGTCCGCATCGTGACGCTCGCGCCGCGCCGCGGGATCGGCTCGTGGGCGCTCGCGCGCATGGTCGCCCGCGCGTTCGACGATCTCGGCGCTCACCGCGTCTACCTCGAGGTCACCGCCGACAACACGGCGGCGCGCACGCTCTACGAGCGCGCGGGATTCGTGCTCGAAGGGACGTGGCGCGACGGATTCCGCGACGCGGCGAGCGGTGGGTTCAAGGATCTCTGCGCCTACGGAATGCTTGCGCGCGACCGCGGCTGACCGGCGCTTCGCGTCGTCGCGGAACTACCCAGCGCCCATCGCCAGCCTCGCCGCGTCCGCGGTCCGGCGCGCGATCGGCCGGACCGCGTCGGCGCCTTCGCGCAGCAGCGCGCGCACGGCCTCGGGGTCCGCGGAAAGCTCGGCGTAGCGTTCGCGCAACGGGCGCAGCGTATCGACGAGGACCTCGACCAGTTCCTTTTTCACGTCGCCGTAGCCGCGCGCGTTCGCGAAGTGCGCCTCGGCTTGCTCGATTCCGACGCCCGTCGCAGCGGCGTAGATCGCGAGTAAGTTGGTCACGCCGGGTCGGGCGGGATCGGCCCGCACCTCGCGCCCGCTGTCGGTCTGCGCCGACATCACCGCCTTCTTGATCTGATCGGGCGAGTCGAGCACGCGGATCGCGTGGTACGAACCCGGCGCACTCTTCGACATTTTCTTCGTCGGATCGTCCAGGCCCATGATCCGGGCCCCGGCTTTCGGAATCGCTGCCTCCGGCAGCACGAACACGTCACCATACGTCGCGTTGAACCGCTGCACGAGATCGCGCGTCAGCTCGATGTGCTGCTTCTGGTCCTCGCCGACGGGCACGTGCGTCGTGCGGTACAGGACGATGTCCGCGGCCATCAGGATCGGGTACGCGAACAGGCCGACGCGAGCTTCGCCGCGCTGCGACGCCGATTTTTCCTTGAACTGCGTCATGCGTTCCAGCTGTCCCATCGACGCGACACACGACAGGTACCATGCCAGCTCGCCGTGCTCGCGCACGTGGCTCTGCACGAACAGCCGCGATTTCGCCTGATCGATGCCGGCGGCGATGAGCACCGTCGCCGTTTCGAGAATCTGCTCGCGCAAAACATCCGGGTCTTGCGCCACGGTGAGCGCGTGCATGTCGACGAGGCAAAAGATGTTCTCGGCGTCATCCTGTCCCGAGACCCACTGTTTGATCGCGCCGAAGTAGTTGCCGATGTGGATCGCGCCGGTGGGCTGGATGCCGGAGAAGACGACGGGGCGGGGCTTTTCGACGTTCATCGCTGCTCTGTGGCCTGTCTTGCGTGGTACCTGGGGCCGTGGTAGTATCCACGCATCATCGACCGGTTCTCGATCCCCGCGCGGTCCCGTCCCCGTGGCATCACCACACTAAGGTACTCGGCGAGTCGAAACCAGGCCTGATCAGGAGGCAACTCGCTTGTATACCGATGAACGGCTGACCTGCATCGACTGTGGAACCGAATTCGTCTTCACCGCCGGAGAACAGGAGTTCTTCGCGGCGAAGGGTTTTCAGAACAAGCCGAACCGCTGCGTAGATTGCAGGGCTGCGCGGAAGAATGCGCGCCAGAGCGGTGGGGGGAACGGCGGGCGCGGCGCCGCGCGCGAGATGTTCAGCGTGACGTGCAGCAGTTGCGGGCAGGCGGCGGAGGTGCCGTTCCAACCTCGCGGCGACAAACCCGTGTATTGCCGGGATTGCTTTCAGTCGCAGCGGGGGTAGGGCTTTCTCTTTGGGGTGAGCGGGATCGCGCCCCGGGTTTAGCGGTGGAGATTGGTGCAGTTGGTGCCGGCGAAGGGGGTTGCGCGGGCGATCGCTTCGCGGACGCGGTGGCGCGCGTGTTCGATCGCTTCGGCGATCGGTGCGCCGCGGGCTAGGCAGGCGGCGATGGTGACGGCGAGGAGATCGCCGGTGCCGCGGAGCGTTCCGGCGACGCGGTGGGACGGGAGCACGCGAGCGCCGTTCGCGTCGGCGTAGACGTCGGTCGGGTCCCCGGCGAGGTGGCCGCCTTTGATCAGGGCGGCGTGCGCGCCGAGCGCGATGAAGGCACGGGCGGCGGCGTGCATTGCGTCGATGTCGGCGATCGTGGTGCCGAGCAGCGCTCCGGCTTCGTCCAGGTTCGGGGTCACGAGCGTTGCGAGCGGGATCAGCGCGTCGCGGAGCGCGGTGCGCGTCGCCGCATCGCCCAGCGGGTCGCCGCCGGTGGCGGCGAGGACGGGATCGATAACGATCGGCGTGTCGGGAAACGCGGGGAGCGCGGCGGCGACGGCGTGAACCGATTCGGCGGAGAGAAGCGCGCCGACGTGAAACGCGTCGACGTTCGCGGCGTGCAGCGCGTCGAATTGCGCGGCGATCGTCGCGGCGTCGATCGGCATACGCGCGGTGACGTGGGCGGCGTCTTGCGCGGTGACGCCGGCGACGACGCAGACCGGACGGACGCCGTCGTCGGCGAGCGCGAGCACGGCGAACGCGAGGCCGGCGAAGGCGAGCGGATGGGTCGTGCCGACCGTCGCGACGACGGTCACGGGCGCGCGTTCTCCCAGCGCGCGACGAGGTCGCGCGCGGCGGCTTCGACGTCGTCGGAGACGAGCGCCGAGATCACGGCAGCCATCTGCGCGCCGGTCTCCGGGATGCGTCCGATCGTCGCCGGGCCGAGTCCGCCGATCGCCGCGCACGGCAGGCCGGTCGCGGCGGCGACGGCGCGGACGCCGCTCAGGCCGATCGGCAGGCCGGCATCGTCTTTCGAGGGCGTCGCGAAGGCCGGGCCGGCGGCGACGTAGTCGATGAGCGCCGGGTCGGCGGCGCGTGCGTCCTGCGGGGTGCCGCACGAGAGGCCGATGACCGCGCCGGGGAGGCCGCGCCGGAGCTGCGCGAGGTCGAGCTGCGCGGCGTCTTCCTGGCCGAGGTGGACGCCGTCGGCGAGGCGCGCGAGCCGCACGTCGTCGTTGACCAGCGCGAGGCCGCCGGCGGCGCGAACGCGGCCGACGATCGCCAGCAGCGTCGCGGCGTCGATCCCGCCCTTCGCGCGGACTTGGACGAGGCGGATCCCGCCGCGCAGCAGGGCCTCGGTGAACGCGATCGGCTCGGCGCGGCCGGGGTCGATCAGCGCGTAGACGCCCTGCAAACGCGAACGAGGAGCGTCACCGCTCCTCGTCTTCGTCACCGTGGTGAAATCTCTACTGGAGCGGGTTCTGGGGATTGGCCACGACGACCAGGATCGAGCCGCTGTTGGAGGCGCTGCCGTTGACGATCGGCGTCGCCGTGACGATCACGCAGTACGGAAAGTTCGTCGTGATCGTCGAGCCGGGGGTCGCGCCGGCCGGCACCGGGATGATCGTCGGCGGGATGAACTCGATGTTGGACTCGTTGGTCGGGTCGATCGCGATGTAGATCCCGAAGTCGGCGGTCAGGTTCGTGCCGACGCCCGACTGGGTCAGAACGATGTTCGCGCACGGCTTGAGCAGGTTGGCGTCGGTGGTGCTCTGGTAGAACTGACCCGTCGTCAGCGCGGCGCTCCAGCGGAACCGGTTCACGTTGGTGAACGCGTTCTGCGAGCCGCGGACCGCGGTCGCGCTGATCGGGAGGGCCGCCCCGGGCAGAACCCGCGCCAGGTTCGTCGGGCCGACCACGGTGAGGATGGTGCGGTCCGGGGTCGCGTTGTTGTCGAAGTTCAGGACCGAGCCGCCTCCGCTGCACGCACCGAGCGCGAGGAGGCCGACGACTGCCAGGGACCGGACGATGCGACGCATGGATCGACTCCCGTAAGCACGGAAAACACCGGAGGCCTCTCTCGAAGTCGCCGCCGGGCGGTGCGACCGTTCCGTTCCTCGGAGGGCGGTTCCTCTCTCGACCGGATTCGGCTAGGGCCGCGGAACGATCGGGACCGTCAGCTCGAACGGCTCGTCCGAGCCCTCGCGCAGCGACGGCGCCAGCGTGAGCGACCAGGTCCGTTTCACCTCGCCGAGCCGTCCCGCGCTGAACGCCAGGGATCCCGTGTACCGGGAGTTCGGGGCCAGCGGGATGCCCTGGTAGAGCCGTTTGTCGGTCACGGTCCAGTCCTTGGTCGCCACGATGCGGTAGACGCCGCCGCGGTCGTCGCGCAGCACGCTCTTGCCGTACGGCAGCACCGTGACGAAGTTGTCTCCGACGTTCGTGAAGGTGATCACGACGTCGATCCGGTCGGGGAAGAAATCGACCTTTTTCACCGTCGCGCGCAAACCCGACGCCTCGGCGGTCGCCTCCGACGCGAACGCGCGGTACGGTTTGCCGGGGTCTTTCACGTGCAGCCCGCTGCGTTCCGGCAGCACGCCGACCGGAACCGTCGCGTCGAGCTCGCGGCGGATGTCGGCGGCGTGATCGACGAACCCGATCCGTTCGCGCACGAAGTAGACGCGCCCGCGGTCGTCACCGCGCGCGCCGAGGATCGCGGCGCTCTTCAGCACGTACCCGTCGGCGTCGAATACGCTCTTGAACGACGCCGCGTTCCCGAAGTACGCGCGCTCCTCGTCGGTGAGCAGCGCGAATGCGTCGTCGAAGCGCCCGGCTTTGAGCGCGTCGACGTAGCGCTTGACGACCGCGGTCTGCGCGTTGTGCGGGGCGGGGCCGTAGCTGAGGCGCGACTGCGGCGCCGGCGAAGCGCCGAGCAGCGCGACACTGAGCAGTGCGCACGTGCCGCGCGCGAAGGTTTTCACGACGGATCTCCCAGCAGCAGGTCGACGATGCGCATCAGATCGGACGCGTCAGAGAAACGCAGCTCGACGGTTCCCCCGCGCTCGCCGCGGAGCACGCGCACGTTCGTTGCGTATTTGTAGCGCAACCGCTCGACGAACGCTTCGTCGTCGCTGCTCGCGCGCGATGCTGCAGGCGCGTTCGCGCGCACGCGTTTCGGCGCGGCGTCGTGTGCGAGCTGCTCGAGCGCGCGCACCGAAAGCTCCTCGTCGACCGCGCGGCGCGCGATCGATTCGCGCCGTTCCGGCGGCAGCGAGAGGATCGCCCGCGCGTGGCCGGCGGTGAGCTTGCGGTCGCGCACGAATTGTTTGATCGTGTCCGAGAGCGAGAGCAGGCGGAGCGCGTTCGCGACCGACGGCCGGCTCTTGCCGACGCGTTCGGCGACCTGCTCCTGGGTGAAACCGTGCGCTTCCATCAAATGCTGGAAGCCCATCGCTTCCTCGAGCGCATCGAGGTTCTCGCGCTGCAGATTCTCGATGATCGCGACCTCGAGCGACTCGCGGTCATCGGAGGGACGCACGATCCCGGGGATCGTCTCGAGCCCCGCGGCCTGCGCCGCGCGAACGCGCCGCTCGCCGGCGATGAGCTCGTAGCCCTCGCCGCGCGCCCGCACGATCACCGGGACCAGCACGCCGAACGCCGCGATCGAGGCGCGCAGCTCATCGAGCGCGTCCGCGTCGAAGGTCTGGCGCGGCTGGTGCGGGTTCGGCCGGATCGATGCGAGCGGGATCTGCTGCAGATCGCGCCGCGGCGCGGTGGTGAGATCGGCGGTCCCGCTCTCGCCGAGCAGCGCGCCGAGCCCGCGCCCCAGGCCGCGCTTCACCGTCACGGTGCGAGCTCGCGCGCGAGCGAGAGGTAAGCCTGCGCGCCGCGGCTTTTGACGTCGAACAGGATCGCGGGCTTCCCGTACGAGGGTGCCTCGGAGAGGCGGATGTTGCGCGGGATCTGGGTCTGGAAGACGCAGTCCGGAAAGTAGCGGTGAACCTCTTCGAGGACCTCGGTCGCCAGCTTGGTACGTCCATCGAACATCGTGATCAGCACGCCGCGGATCGTGAGGTCCGGATTGAGCCCTTCTTTGATGCGCCGGACGATCGCGACCAGCTGGCTCAAGCCTTCGAGCGCGTAGTACTCGGCCTGCACCGGGATGATCACTTCGTTGGCCGCGGTCAGTGCGTTGATCGTCAGCAGCCCGAGCGAGGGCGGGCAGTCGATCAGCACCTCGTCGTAGTCGTGAACGATCTTCACCAGCGCGCGTTTCAGGCGGTTTTCGCGCTGCAGCGTGGAGACCAATTCGACCTCGGCGCCGGCGAGGTTCAGCGTCGCGGGGACGATGAAGAGGTTCTCGACCTCGGTCGGGCGCGTGACGTCGGCGACGGCCACATCGTGCAGCAGCACGTTGTAGATGTCGCGCTCGACCACACGCTTGTCGACCCCGACCCCTGTCGTGGTATTTCCCTGCGGGTCGATATCGACGACGAGCACACGGCGGCCCAGCAGCGCGAGCGAGGCACCGAGGTTGACGGCGGTCGTCGACTTGCCGACGCCGCCCTTTTGGTTGACGATCGCGATGATGCGCGCCGTCTTCTGCACCGGAACTACCGCTGACAAGAAAACCGACCTACCCGGACACGGAAAAGTGCTCGTCGATGTAGCGTTCAGCGCGTACGGCGAGTGAGCCCGCCTCGTTCAGAGACGGGTCGTCGGTGACCTCCTCGAACAGCGCGCGGAGCACCTCCCCGACGCGCTGGTCGCCGCGAAAACCTGACGGCGCCAGGCCTTTGCGCTCGAAGAGCGTCATCACGTCGCGCCCGCTGATCGCGAGATCGCGCACGCTGAAGGCCGGGCCCTCGGCGAGCACCGCGGCGATCCGCGCCTCGAAGCGTGCGTTCGAGTCGTCGCGTGCGGGGAGCCCGGAGCCGAGCACGTCGGCGCGGCGCAGCGCGAAGAGGCGCTCGAGGTGCTCCGGGCCGATGCGCCGCACGAACCGGCGCAGCGTCCGGTCCTGCGCGTCGGGATCGGCCGCGTACATGTGATGCCGGACCAGGTGCGCGACCGTCTCGACCACCTCGCCCGACAGCCGCAGCCGCGCCAGCATCGGCGGCACAAGGTCGGCGCCGACATGCTCGTGCTGGTAGAACGAGTTGCCGCGACCGTCCGCGCGCGGCGCGGCGGTGCGCGGCTTCCCGACGTCGTGCAGCAGCGCGGTGAGGCGGAGCGGCAGATCGCCGGCCGGCGCGGCATCGACCGTCGCCAAGTTGTGGCGGTAGACGTCGTAGGCGTGCCAGTCGTTCTGGTCGACCCCGACGCCTTCGAGCAGTTCGGGCCACAGGTGGGCGAGCACGCCGGTCCTTCGAAGGATCTCGAGCCCGACCGACGGCGCCGGCGCGGCCATCAGCTTCGCGAACTCTTCACCGATCCGCTCGGCCGAGACCGTGCCGACCAGCCCGGCGGCCGCGCGGATCGCGTCCTCGGTCTCCCCGGTGAGCGCGAAATCGAAGCGGGCCGCGAATTGCGCGGCACGCAGCATGCGCAGCGGATCCTCGTCGAAGGCCCGGGCGTCGACGACGTCGATCCGCCGGAAGCGAATATCCTCGATCCCGCCGTAGGGGTCGGCGATCTCGTCGTCGGCGAGGCGCCGGGCGATCATGTTCATGCGGAAATCGCGCCGCCGAAGGTCGTCCGCCAGCGGGACGTCGGGGCCGGCCTCGACCGTAAACTCCTTGTGGCCCGCGCCGGTCGAGCGCTCGCGCCGAGGCAGCGCGATGTCGGCCTCGCCGGCGGCGTGCCGGAACTTCAGGACCGCGAACGAGGCCCCGACGACGTCGACCCGCCCGGCACGGCGCAGCTCCGCCAGCAGATCATCGAGCGGGATCCCGGTGACGACGTAATCGAGGTCCTTCGGCGGGCGCTCGGTCCCATCGAGCCGCTGGCGGAACTCATCCCGAACGCGCCCGCCCACGGCATAGACCGATCCCGCGGGTAGGGCAGCGATCAGAACATCGTCGAGAGGATGGCGCACGGACGGCCTATTCTAGCGCGCCCGGCGGTCAATCCCAAGGCCGCGTACGGATTGTTCGGGGATTATAGACTTGACGCACCAGGGTGCCACCCATAGGGCATACCCGCCCGGTAACCTTGGAGCATGGACCGGACGCCCCAAACCCTCCTGGAAGCCGTCACCTTCTTCGCCGACCCGGATCGCGCGCACGCATACGCCGTGCAGATGCGCTGGCCGAACGGCATAGCCTGCCCGCGGATGGGTTGCGGCTCGGCGTCGGTCCAGTTCATCGCCACCCGCAAGCTCTGGCGCTGCAAGGAATGCAAACGGCAGTTCACCGCTAAGGTCGGTACGATTTTTGAGGATTCGCCGATCTCGTTTTCCAAGTGGCTCCCTGGCAGCGCAGGGGCACGTAACGTGGTAGCGTAGGAGTAGCCATGAGCAGCGGCGACGATCATCCGCGCGACGTAGCCGACCAGACTCCTTTCGACCGGAAGATGCGGTTCGGCCGGGCCCTCTTTGCGGTCCCGAAGGATGAGCTACCAAAGGGCGCGGAACGCAAGAAGCCTACGCGCAAGAAGCGAGGCGCGCACGGGACGGCCGCTCCCGATGCGTGACAGCACGCGACCGATCGTGGACGCCCGAACGGGTCTGTTAAAATGGCCGGAAGCCCCCGCTCCGACCGGCGCAGAGAAGCGACGCGCGCGGTGGGTGTCTCGAAGCTTATTGGTCGTGGCGCTCATGAACGTGGCAACGAACACGACCGCGCTTTGGCATTTGTCGAAGCCATACTTGGATTTGATTCGGCTACCAACCATCGCGGCGCTGATAGGAAGCGTTGTGCTCGCGCTTATCTCGCTGTGGATCATCGGGCACGAGAGGTAGCCGCGCCTGGTCGTGCCGCTCGTGGTGCGTCAAGTCTATAATCCCCGATTGTTCCACGGTGAACGTTGCTTTGGATTGCAGGATCAAGTTCATCGTGGAACATTTTGACCCGAAATGGCTCAGCGGAGGCAGAGAGGTCGCTTGGCCGGCGTGCCGTTCTTGCGGGGGAAGCGGGGGCCGGTCGGTGCGGTTTTGCGCAGCACGAGGATCCGGCGGTCGCCCTCGAGAGCTCGTTCTTCGATGAGCTCGGCGCCGAGGACTAGGGCGGCGTCGGCGACGGCGTTCCGTTCCGCGGGCGCGAGGCCGCCGCGCTGGAGCAGCGCACGTCCGCCGAAGGAGAGGAACGGGACCGTGAGCTCCGCGACCGCCGGCCCGCTCGCCACGGCACGCGCGGTCGCGGTTCGGTAGCGCTCGCGGAAGGCCGGGTCGCGGCCGGCGTCCTCGGCGCGCGTGTCGAGCACCTCGCCGTCGATTCCCAGCGCCGCGATCGCGTGCCGCAAGAAGACCGCGCGCTTCTTGATCGGCTCCAGGAGCGTCACCGCGACCCCCGTCGCGAGCGCGAGAGGGATGCCCGGGACGCCGTTTCCGGAGCCGACGTCGATCAGCGGCCCTTCAACGTCGTCTCGAAGGGTGAGTGCGTCGAGGATGTGGGCGGCGAACGCCGCTCCGTCCTTAGCGCCCGTCAGATTCACGCGGCGGTTGGCGTCGAGGACGAGCGCGGCGTAGACGGCCAGGCGCGGCGCCAGCTCAACGTCGACGCCGGCTGCGAGCAGCGCGGCGAGCGCCGCCGGCTCCGGCAACGGGGTCACGCCGGGGTCGGTTGCGGCGCGTTCGCGCGGTGGACGTAGACGCCGACCAACGCGATGTCGGCCGGGGTCAGCCCCGGGATCCGCGCCGCGGCGCCGATCGTGCGCGGCCGCGCACGCTCGAGCTTCTCGCGAGCTTCGAGCGAGAGCGCGCGGATCGCGCCGTAGTCGAGGTCGGCGGGGACGACGATCGCTTCGTCGCGCGCCGCGCGCTCGACCGCCGACTGCTGCCGGCGGACGTAGCCGTCCATCTTGAGCTCGATCTCGACCCGCGCCGCGATCTCCGGATCGGTTCCGGCCGGAAACCGCTCGAGCACGTCGCTGACTCCGACGTCCGGCCGGCGCAGCGCTCCAGCGAGCGTCGCGCCCGGCGGCAACGTCGTGCCCGCGATCGCTTCCGGTGCCAGTCGCGTCGTCTGAGCGGCTCGCAGCCCGGCTTCGAGCGCAGCGCGGCGGCGCGAGAACGCGTCCCACGCCTCGTCGTCGATCAGGCCGACGTCGTGTCCGACCGGGGTGAGGCGAAGATCGGCGTTGTCGTGCCGCAGGATCACCCGGTGTTCCGCGCGCGAGGTAAGCATTCTGTACGGTTCGTCCACTCCGCGTGTCACGAGATCGTCGATCAGCACGCCGACGTACGAGCTCTCGCGCCCGAGCCGCAGCGGCGGCCGCCCGCAGGCGCGCAGCGCCGCGTTCAGCCCCGCGATCAGTCCCTGCGCCGCCGCCTCTTCGTAGCCGCTGGTGCCGTTGAGCTGGCCGCAGTGGAAGAGCCCGGCGATTCGGCGCGTCTGAAGGCTCGGGTCGAGCTCGGTCGGCTGCACGAAGTCGTACTCGACCGCGTATCCGGCCCGCAGCATCACGACCTCGGCGAACCCCGGCAGCGTCCGCAGCATCGCGAGCTGCACGTCGGCCGGGAGTGATGTCGAGAACCCGCCGACGTAGAACGTCGGCTCGTCCCAGCCCTCCGGTTCCACGAAGACCTGGTGCGTCGGGTTGTGGGCGAACTTGACGACCTTGTCTTCGATCGAGGGGCAGTAGCGCGGGCCGATCCCGCGGATCAGATCGAGCCCGTAGAGCGGCGAACGGTGCAGGTTCTCCCGCACCAGCGCGTGCGTCCGCTCGTTGGTCTCGACGATCCAGCACGGCAGCTGCGGGCCGGCGAACGCACGCGGGCTCGCATACGAGAACGGCAGCGGTACCGGGCTCGGACGCTGCTCGACCATCTCGGTGAGATCGAGCGAGGCTCGATCGACGCGCGGCGGCGTCCCGGTCTTGAGGCGCGCGAGCGCGAAGCCGAGCCGCGCGAGCGCCGCGCTGAGGCCGGCCGCCGGGGGTTCGCCGAAGCGGCCCTCGGCGCGCACCTCATCGCCGCGGAAGGTCTTGCCGCCGAGAAACGTCCCGGTCGCGAGCACGACGTTCGGCGCCCGCAGCGCGCCCCCGCCGGCGAGCCCGACGCCGCGCACCGCGCCGGCCTCGACGGTCAGGTCCTCGACCATCCCGCGCACGACGGTGAGGTTCGGCTGTGCCGCGACGCTCTCGCTTGCGATGCGAACGTACGCCGGCTTGTCGGCGAGCGCGCGCAACGCGCGCACCGACGGCCCCTTCGACTCGTTCAGGAAGCGCGCGTGCAGCGAGACGCGGTCGGTGATGCGCGCCATCGCGCCGCCGAGCGCATCGATCTCGCGCACGAGCTGACCCTTCGCGCTCCCGCCGATTGAGGGGTTGCAGGCGAGCGTGCAGATCCGGTCCGGATCGCCGGTTACCAGCAGCGTTTCGGCGCCGAGGCGAGCCGCGGCGAGCGCGGCTTCGAGTCCGGCATGGCCGCCGCCGACGACGATGACGGCGGCGTCGTCGCCGCGCAGGGTGCTCATGGAACGCCGCCCATCGTACCATGCGGGCCCGGCGGCGCGAAGCGCGCGAGCGGTTTCTAGCGGCGCTCGCGGGCGAGCAGCGCGCGCTTGCGCTCGATCCCCCAGCGGTAGCCGGCCAGGTTGCCGTCCTCGCGGACGACGCGATGGCACGGGATCGCAATCGCGAGGCGATTCGCGGCGCAGGCGGCGCCGACGGCCTGTGCCGCGTGCGGGCTGCCGATGCTGCGCGCGAGCGACGCGTAGGTCACCGGCTCGCCCGGGCGCACGGTGCGCAACGCGTTCCACACGCGGCGCTGAAACGCGGTCCCGCGGACGTCGAGCGGCAGCACGAAGTTCGTCGCCGGATCGTCGACGAGCGCGACGACGGCGGCGAGCGCCGCGCGCAAAGCGTCGTCGTCGCGGCGGCGGTCGGCATTCGGCACGTGGCGCGCGAGCGCGCTCAGCACCGCATCATCGTCGTCCCCGAGCTCGATCGCGCACACACCCCGCTCGGTCGTCGCGACCAACACGCGGCCGAGCGAACACGCCGCGGTCGCGAACGTCACGCGCTCGCCGCGACCGCCGTCGCGATACCGCGAGGGCGTCATTCCGAGCGTGCCGCTCGCGTACGGCCGGCTCGACGAACCGTAGCCCGCATCGTGAATCGCCGCGGTAATGCTGGCGCCCGGCGTCAGCCGGCCGCGAAAGCGCTCGGCGCGGCGCGCGCGGGCGTACTCGCCGGGCGTGACGCCGACGATGCGCCGAAACGTGCGCTGGAAGTGAAAGCGGCTGAGCCCGACGTCGCGCGCAACCGCCTCGAGCGGCGGAACCTCGTCGGCGTCGAGCAGCACGCACGCGCGTTCCATCAGCCGTACGCGATCGGCGTCGGCCGTCACATCGTCCGGTGCGCAGCGTTTGCACGCGCGAAAACCCGCCCGCTCCGCCGCGCGCGCGTCGCCGAACGCGAAGACGTTGCGGCGCGCGGGCGTGCGCGAAGGGCAGCCGGGGCGGCAGTAGATGCTGGTCGTGCGAACCGCGAAGACGAAGCGGTCGTCACGTTCGCGAGTCCGCACCGTCTCCCAGCGCGCGTCATCGATCGGTTCCATCACGATTTGCTCCATGAGCTCACGGTAACGGTTTCGGAGACACCGCGCGCTCCGTGAATTGCTCTGACATGCTGCCTAGGCTTTCAACTCCCATTGAACATCAAGTGAGCCGCAGGCGAACGCGGGGCGTCCGCAGACGCCCTATTTGCCGATGCAGAAGCGCGCGAAGACGCCGTCGAGCAGCGCTTCGGTCGCCGCCGCTCCGGTGATCTCGCCGAGCGCGGCGAGCGCTCCGATCAACTCCGGGACGATCGGATCGACCGGCTCGCCCGCGTCGAGCGTCGCCTGCGCGTGCGCCAGCGCCTCCCGCGCCCGGGCCACGGCGCCGGCCTGTCGCGCCGAGGCGAGGTGGGGTCGCGCGAGGTCGAGCGTCTCGCTCTGCCAGCCGGCCTGGGCGATCGCCGCGCGCACCGCCGCCAGCGTCGCGGGATCGAAGACGGATCCGGCGAGCGCACCGCGCTCGGCATCGTCGCGCGCATCGTAGCCGGCCGTTCCGAGGTCGCGCTTGTTGAACAAGACCACGCGGTCGCGGCCGCGTGTCTGCGCCAGCACCGCGCGCGCGTCGCCGTCGAGCGCGCGCGATCCGTCGACGACGACGAGCGCGACCGCGGCGGCGCCGAGCGCACGGCGCGCGCGTTCGATCCCGATCCGCTCGATCGGCTCGTCGCTCGCGCGCAGTCCGGCCGTGTCGAGCACGCGCACCTGCACGCCATCGACCGCGAACGTCTCCTCGATCACGTCGCGCGTCGTTCCGGCGAACTCCGAGACGATCGCCCGCTCTTCGCCGAGCAGCGCGTTCAACAGCGACGACTTGCCGGCGTTCGGCGGCCCGACGATCGCCAGCGAGACGCCCTCGCGCACGAACCGCCCGCGCTCCCAGTCGCCGGCGAGCTCCGCCAACTGCGCGGCGATCGCGCCCGCCGCCGCGCGCACGCGTTCGCGCGGTGGTTCGGGAACCTCGTCCGGATAGTCGATCGCCCCGGCCAGCTCTTCCAGGATCGCCCCGAGCTCCGCGCGCGCCGCGACGATCGCGGTGCGCAGCGCGCCGCCGAGGTTCGCCTGCGCGGCGCGCGCCGCGGCGCGCGACTCGGCGTCGATCACGTCGGCGACCGCTTCGGCTGCGCTCAGATCGAGCTTGCCGTTCAGGAACGCGCGCCGGGTGAACTCGCCGGGGCCGGCAGCGCGCGCGCCGGCCTGCAGCACCGCGCGCAGCGTTTCGCGCGCGACGACCGGGCTGCCGTGGACGTGCAGTTCGAGCACGTCCTCGCCGGTGACCGTGCGCGGCGCATCCATCGCCAGCGCGAGGCCGCGGTCGATCGGTGCGCCGTCCGCGTCGACGATCGTCCCGTAGCACACGACGCGGTCGCGCAGCGGTTCAGCGCCGCGAAAGACGCGCGCGGCGATCGCGCGCGCGTCCGGTCCGCTGCAGCGGACGATCGCGATCGCGCCTTTCCCGGGCGGCGTCGCGATCGCCGCGATCGTGTCGGCCGTTTATTCGCCCTTGGGGAAGACGACGAGCCGGCGTTCGGGTTCGACGCCTTCGGACTCGGTGCGAACGAACGGCGAATCGGCGAGCGCGAGGTGGACGATCTTGCGCTCCGACGGCAGCATCGGGTCGAGCTTGATCGGCGCGTTCTCCCGCACGACGCGTTCGAGCGTCGCCAGCGCAAGCGTCTTGAGCTGATCGGCGCGCCGCGCGCGATAACCCTCGGCGTCGATCGTGTAGTACCGGCGGTTGTTGCGCACGCCGGCGTTGATGATATTGTTGTAGATCAGGTTGAGCGCTTCGAGCGTCTTCCCTTCGCGCCCGATCAGTGAGGCGAGCAGCGGGCCCCGCACTTCGAAGTACTCGCCTTCGCTGCGCGCGATGTAGACGATCTCGACGTCGTCGAGCCCCATCTTGGTGAGGATCTCTTCGAGCAGCGCGCGGGCGGGTTTCGCCTCGTCGGGCTCGACCGACGGCGCGACGTCGGCCATCGGCCGGTCGCGCGGCGGTCCGGTCCGGCGCGGCGGACGCCGCTCGCCGGTGGGCCCGCCGGTGCCGGCACTGCTGGGCGCCGGACCACGTTTCTCGAGCGAGCGTCCCGCGCGGCGCCGCTGACCATGGGCGCCCCGGCGCCCGCCTTCGAACTCTTCCATCTCGTGCTTAGCCCTGATCCCGATCGGTGGTGAAAGTGCCTGCGGCTGCCATCAGCGCCGCGCCCGTTTCTTCGGGCGATAGGCGCGCTTTCCGTTCGACGCTGCCTTCGCGGCGGCGTCCGCGGCAGCGGCCTTGGCCGCGGGTGCCGGCGCAGCTGCTCCGTTGGCGACCGCGAGCGGTGCCGTCGAGGCGCCCAAGAGCGCGATCCCGTGGCGGCGATACATGAGGAACTGCTGCGCGACCGTGAACACGTTCAGCGCGAACCAATAGACGTAGAACGCCGATGCCCACTGATACTTGAAGCCCATGAACGCGATGATCGCCGGCGACATCACGGCCATGATCTTCTGGGTCTGCGCCTGCTGCGGATCTTGCGATGGCGGGCTGCCGTAGCGCACCGTGAAGTACATCGAGGCGACGTACAGCAGCAGCATCAGGTAGTCCATCGACGCGAGGCTCGGCACCATCAGCGGCGGATGCCAGCCTTCGATCCCGTAGAAGATCGGCTGGCCGATCCAAAGGAACGGCTCGTGGAACTGGTCGAGCCGGTTGTTGATCGCGTAGTAGAGCGCGAACAGCACGGGGAGCGGGATCAGCGCCGGCAGACAGCCCGCCAGCGGGTTCACCTTGTGCTCTTTGTAGAGCGCCATCGTCGCGGTGTTGAGCGCCTGCGGATCGCTCTTGAACTTCGCCTGCAGCTGCTTCACGAGCGGCTGAAGCTTCTGCATCTCCGCCATCGAGCGGAACTGCATGTTGGAGAGCGGCCAAATGAAGATTCGAACGACCAGGGCGATCACGACCAGGCTCAACCCGTACGACGGGATCACCGAGTGGATCGCCACGAGCAGATCGCCCATGCCCTTGACCAGCGGGTCGAAGATCGGCGAGGCGAAGTTGGCGAGGAGCACGGGCGTTCAGGAGGCCTTTCGAGAGGGGACCGGGTCGTAGCCGCCCGGATGCCAGGGTCCGCACCGGCCGAGCCGGAGCACGGCCATCGTACCGCCGCGCAGAATGCCGTGTTTCTCGACCGCCTCGGCCGCATACTCCGAACACGTCGGGACGAAGCGGCAGGCCGGCGGGATCAACGGGGAGAGGAAGCGTTTGTACCCGCGCAGCACCGCGAGTGCGATCGGTCGCAAGATCACGGCGCCGCTCGAAACACGCGCCCGACCTCGTCGACGAGGGCCGGGAAGGAGAGCTCGCCGGCACCCGGCCGGGCGATGAAGACAACGTCGCGCCACGGTGGCGCGCTCAAAGCATAACGGTCGAGGATGGCCTTGATCCGGCGGCGCAGGCGGTTGCGGACGACCGCCCCGCCGATCGAGCCGGCGACGGTGATCCCTACGCGGGTACGCCGGCGCCCGTCGGCGACGAAGCAGACGAGGTGGGTGGCGGCGTACCGCTTCCCCCGCCGCGTCACCCGGGCAAACTCGCCACGGCGACGCAGGGAATCGTACGCCCGCACCGGTCAGACGGTGAGGCGGTGGCGGCCCTTCTTGCGCCGCGCCGCGAGGACGCGCCGGCCGTTCTTCGTAGACATACGTTCGAGGAAGCCGTGGACGCGCTTCCGGCGCCGGTTGTGCGGCTGATAGGTCCGCTTCACGAGGGAGTTCTCCTGGAGCTACGGGGTGCCGAAGCCCTGCTGGTGCGACAAGACAGTATACGGGCCCGCTGCCCGCATCGTCAAGGGAAATTCTACGTTCCGAGAATGCTTCCTAAGTTGTCCACAACGGTGGACAGACCTGTGGACGGGACCTGGGGCTGATGCGCCGCCGAACCAGGCGGGACGCGGGTTCCTGCCGTGATTCGTGCGGGTAGCAAACCCGTGGATACGCGCGACGCGCCTCGACGGGACGTGCTCCGACCCCCTGTGGAGAAGTGGACAACTCCGGGGGAAAACGTCGCAGGAAGCGACCCCCTCCGGGCCAATCCCCATCGCTCATTCTCCCCCGGCGCGTACTCTGCGCGCCGGTCCGGACTATGCGGTAGGTAACGGAATGCATCAGACCAGCACACCAGCGGCTACAGCGCCACAAGATCTCTGGACCGCGGCGCTCGAGCTGCTCGAGCCGCGCTACAACAAACCGGTCTTCGAGATGTGGCTGAAGCCGATGCGGCTGGTCGACCTGACCCCTTCCGAAATCGTCCTCGCGGTGCAGACGACGTTCGCGCGCGACTGGGTGGAGAACCGCCTCAAGACCGACATCACGTCGGTTCTCCACGAGCTGCTGGGCGCGGAGATCGCGCTGCGGGTCGTCGTCGACCCCGGCAACGACACCGCGACGCCGGCGACCTCGGTCGCCCCCGCGGCGAAGCCGGCCGCGCCCGACGACCTGCGGGTCGGCCACCTGAACGCGCGCTACACCTTCGACGATTTCGTCATCGGCAACTCGAACCGGTTCGCGCACGCCGCCGCGCAGGCGGTCGCCGAAGCACCGGCGATGGCGTACAATCCGCTGTTCCTGTACGGCGGCGTCGGATTGGGGAAGACGCATCTCATGCACGCGATCGGACACCGCGTGCTCGAGCGCAATCCGAAGGCAAACATCGTGTACGTTTCCTCGGAGAAGTTCACCAACGAGTTCATCATCGCGATCAAGAACAACCAGACGGTCGAGTTCCGCAACCGCTACCGCCACGTCGACGTGCTGCTGATCGACGACATCCAATTCCTCGAAGGCAAGGAGCAGACTCAGGAAGAGTTCTTCCACACCTTCAACTCGCTGCACGAGGCGCAGAAACAACTGGTAATCTCGAGCGATCGTCCGCCGAAGGAGATCCAGACGCTCGAGAACCGGCTGCGTTCGCGCTTCGAGTGGGGACTGCTCACCGACATCCAGCCGCCGGATTTCGAGACGCGCGAAGCGATTCTGCGCAAGAAGGCGGAGACGGAGAAGGTTCCGGTACCGGACGAGGTGCTCGCGTTCATCGCAAAGGTGATCCCCTCGAACATCCGCGAGCTCGAGGGCTCCCTGATCCGCGTCGTCGCATTCGCGTCGCTGACGAAATCGACGATCAGCGTCGAGCTCGCGTCCGAGGTGTTGAAGAACGCCGTTGCGGCGGCGCCGATGCACCGCGTGACGATCCCGCTCATCAAAGAACGTTGCGCGAAGAACTTCGGCATCTCGGTGAAGGAGATGGAAGCGCAGCGCCGCGATCAGCGCGTGACGCTGCCGCGCCAGATCGCAATGTACATCGCGTGGCAGCTCACCGGCGCGTCGCTGCCGCAGATCGCGCGGGAGTTCGGCAAGAAAGATCACACGACCGCGATGTACGCGCGCGACAAGATCGCCGACATGATGGACGGCGACGAAGCGTTCCGCAACAAGATCCGCTCGCTGGTCGCCCAAATCCAGAGCGAGTGATCGCCCCGGCTTCGGAAATGCCTAAAGCCGTACAGTTTGTTCGTCGCCGGTAAGGACTTTCTTACAAACACCTTTTGACGCAGACGCGAAAGCGTGCTTGCGGTCACCATGTGAGTTCGAGAGGCCGGCATCCGACATGCCGGCCTCCTGCATGCTCTCCTGGAGGCCTTCCCATCCCTATGCGTTTCCCTCGCGCGGGTCGACTGCTGGTCGGACCCGTTTTCCTTGCACTGACCGCGCTGGCGGCGTGTAACGGCGGCTCATCGAGCGCGCCTGCGTTCCCCACCGGAACTGCGGCGCCGACCGCGCCGGCGGCCGTGCCCACGCTCGCTCCGGCGAGTGCGGCGTCGAGCGTCCCGCTTGCGGCGGGCGCCGCAACGGCCCAGCCCGTCACGATCCCGCCCGCCGACGGGCTGTCAGGCGCGTTCACGCTTCCCGCCGCCACGATCCCCGCCGGCGAGACGCTGAACGTCACCACCACGACGACGATTCCGACCGGCGTTCCGGCGCTGAGCGAAGGACGCCGCGTCCTCGCGACCTCGACCGGCCTCCAGGTGCTCTACTACCAGGGAGTGCAGTTCACGCAGACGGTCACGTTCCCGGCCTTCCCGGCGTTCACGATCGCCCTGCCGTCCGGCTACAACACCGCGCTCGGCGTCTTCAACCTCGCCTTTTATGACGGGAACGGCTGGTCGTTTCCGCTCGGCGCGGCGGGTACGCCGAACGGGCAGAGCCTGAGCTTCGCCAGTGCGCCCGGCCCGGTGACCTATCAGGCCAACCAGCGGTATTACTTCGCGCTGTACTACGCGCCGTCGCCGCCCGCGCCGACTCCGACGCCCACGGCCTCGCCGACAGCGTCGCCGACGGTTGCCCCGACCGCGACGCCGTCGCCCTCGCCCACGGCCGTGCCGTCGTCGTCACCCACAGCGGTGCCGACCGCGACGCCGACCCCGACCGCGACGCCGTCACCCACGCCGACGCCCACGCCGACGCCCACGCCGAGCCCCACGCCGACGCCCGGTCCGTTGACCGCGACGCCGTCCGTGCTGAGCTTCCTCGGCATCGGCGCCAACCTCGCGCAGACCGTCACGGTGAGCAGCAGCTTCTACACCGGCGGCTTCACGACGACCGCGTGTACCAACGCCGCCGCGACGACCGTCGCAACGGTGAGTGCGGTCGGCTCGAACGGCACGTTCACCGTGACGCCGGTCGCCGTCGGAGCCTGCGCGATCACCGTCAGCGACGCCGCGAACCGCCAGACGCAAGTCAGCGTCACCGTCGCCACTTCCAGCATCACCGTCAAATCGAGAAAGCACTAGCATGACCCGGCACATCACTCGCGCGCTGGCCGTCGCCGCGCTGACCGCGCTCGCCGCCTGCTCGGGCGGCGGGGCCGCTCTTCCGAAGGCGTCCGGTTCAGCGCCGCTCGCGCCCACCGGCAACGGCCGCGCTACCCTGAGCTTCACGCGGCTCGCGGCGCAATCCGCGACCGCTGCGAAGACTCGCCGCCCCAACGAGTTCTCGTTCGCGGCGAACTCGCTGGTCGTCGACGCGACGCCCGCGACCGGAACGCCGTACCACGCGGTGTTCGACATCAGCGGCGCCGTCATCGCGAACGGCCTGAACTGCAACAACGACGTCTCCGGTATCTACACGACCTGCTCGGTGCAGGTTCTGCTCCCGCTCGGCAGCGACGCGGTCACGATCGCGACCAATAGCGCCCGCGACGGATCGGGCTCGACGCTCGGCTCGGCGACGGTCCAGGTCACCATCAAGGACCAACAGGACAACCCGATCGCGGTCACGCTCGACGGTGCGGTCGCGTCGATGAAGCTGTTCGTCTCCGATCCGAGCCCGGCGACCGGAACGTCGGTTAACCTCCCGCTGACCGTGCAGCTCTACGACCCGACCGGAACGGTGCTGATCGCGCCGCAGACGTACACGCAGCCGGTCGTCATCACCGACCCGGACACCGGCACCTCGACCTCGCTCTTCACCCAGCTCTCGCAGAACTCGACGCAGCGCGCCACCGGCACGGGCGTCAGCACGACGCCGTCCGCGAAGGCGAAGTCGGTCTCGGTTCCGGACCGCTACACGCAGCCGTTCTTCTTCTTCGACGGCACGACGTCGGCCGCGGTCACGCTGACCGCGACGTTCGGCACGATGACGGCGACGGTGACGATCACGCCGTCGGCGCCGGCCGCTCGTACGGCCGATACGAACCTGCACACGTTCACGCTGCCGTCGGCCACACCGCGTCCGTTCGACCCGCTGTTCGACACCGCCGGCAACCTCTGGACAACCGTCTCCGGCGGGGCGATCGCCGAACTCGACCCGACCACGCGCCAGGTCACGGCGACCTACGCGCTCGGAATCGCGGGCCGCTCGTTTCGCGCGCCCATCATCGGGCCCGACGGCGCCTTCTGGGGCACCTCGGGAACCGCCAGCAACGGGATAACCGGTGCTCCGTGGTTCGTGACGCGTTTCGACACGACGACGCACACGTTCACGGATTACCCGGCGAACGACAACGTCATCCGGCTCGTCACGACACCGAGCGGGCTGTGGGGCGTCGAGCGCAATACGTCCAAGCTCTGGCAGCTTCCGTTCACCGGCACCACGCCGGCCGCGAGCGCGAACGAGTTCACCGTCGTCGGGCCGCCGGGCGGCGACCCCTCGCCGGTGCTCGCGTCGCTCCCGACGCGCGTCTTCCCGAGCGCCGACGGCAACCTGTGGGTCGTCGAGACCTCGTTTGCGACCGTCAACGGTGCCTGGATCGCGAAGTACTCGACGACCGGCACGAAGCTGAGCGAAGTGCGGGTCGATCCGGCTCGTCCGACGGCGATCCTCGACGCGCAAGCGATCGACTCGAACGGCGGAATCTGGCTCGACGACGCAGTGTCACAGAACCAGTTCGAGCGCTACGACACCGCGACCGGTACGGTGAAGATCGTCGCCGTGCCGCGCCTCTACGGCTCGAACGCGCGCTCGTTGATCACGACCTTCGCGACCGTCGACACCAACGACAACCTGTGGTTCGTCAACTCCTTTGACGGCCGGCTCGGTCGCATCGACCACGCCACCGGACGCGTCGACCTGCTCGCAGGACCCGGCGGGAACTACAACGGCATCACCATCTCCGGCCAGACGCTGGTGCTGGACGGATTCACGAGCACCTCACCGTTCGTGTTCACCACCAACACCTAGCCGCAGCGCTCGATCGCGGTTGGTCACCTCGAGGGCGAGGCGGGTACGACTCGCCTCGCCCTCTTTTTCTCCCGCAAGCGGCGAAAGAGGCGCGCCCTCCTGAATACACAGCGTCCATCCCGCCCCGGGCACAGGGCCGGTTCAACACCGTGGAAAAACGGGATGCGCGCGCAGTTGAGGGGATTGGGTGGAGGCGGGGCCTCCGGCGTCCACAGCCCGAAATGCCCGCAATGCCACGGCACCGGCGGGGTCGGGCAGTTGTCCCCGTTATTCACGCCCTTACTGCTGGTACGACGTTCTTTCTATAATACTAAAGACCGGACCGCGACGGTTCTCGAAACGGTGGATCAGTGAAGTTCACGTGTAGTACGAAAGACATCGCGTCCGCGGTCGGCGCGGCGAGCAAGGTCGTCAACGCGCACACGACGGTGCCGATCCTCTCGAACGTCTTACTGAGCGCCGACGAAGGCGCGATTCGCGTTCGGGCTACCGATCTCGAGCTCACCCTCGAACAGTCCTTTCCGGCCGAGATCGCCGAAGCCGGCGCGGTGACCGTCCCGGCACGCTTGTTCAGCGGGTACCTCGGCAACTTGCCGGCCGGTCTGCTCGAGCTGACCGGCTCGCCGTCGCGCGCGTCGGTAAAAGCCGAGCGTTCCAACTACGATTTCCACGCGCTCCCCGCCGACGAGTACCCGCCGCTCCCGGTCGCGCAAAAAGGACAGAGCTTCGCGATCCCGGCCAAGCGTTTCCGTGAAGGGGTCGCAGCGACGATCTTCGCCGCCTCGAACGAGGAGGCGCGCGGCGCGGTGCTAATGGGGACGCTGCTCGAGCTCGACGGTGAGAACATCACGCTGGTCGCAACCGACGGCTACCGGCTCGCGCGCTGGACCTCGAAGCTCGAACGCGCGATAGAAGGCACGGCGAAGTACATCGTGCCGTCGCGCGCGCTGAGCGAAGCTGCGCGTAATCTCGGCGCGGCTGAGTTGGTCGAGATCACGGCGCTCGGCGCGAACGCGAACCAGCTGCAGTTCACCGCCGGCACGACCTCGATCGTCGTGCGCCTCGTCGACGGGCAGTACCCGAACTACCAGCAAGTGATCCCGGCAAAGTTCGACCGCCGCGTTGTCGTCAACACGCAGGGGCTGATCGGCGGCTTGCGACGTGCGGAACTGGTCGCCGGCGACCGCGCGTCGATGGTGAAGCTCGAGGTCTCGAACCAGACGCTGATGATCACCGCGAAATCCGACGTCACCGGCAATGCGTACGAAGAACTCGAGGTCGAGCAGACCGGCGAGGATCTCGCGATCGCCTTCAACGCGCGCTACTTGGTCGAGATCCTGAACCACGTCGACTCGCCGCAGACCGTGCTCGAATTCCTGGGCCCGCTCTCGCCGGCCGCGATCCGCCCGCTCGAGCTCGGCGAAGAGTCCGGCCAGCAGCTCTACGTGCTGATGCCGCTGCGCCAATAGGGCGCCGCGTGCGGCTCGACCGCGTGCGGCTGGCGAACTACCGGAATTACGAGTCGCTGGATTTCGAACCGTCGCCGGGTCTCAACGTCCTGGTCGGACCGAACGCGCAGGGAAAGTCGAACCTGCTCGAAGCGCTGGCGATGCTGGGCACCGGCAAGTCGTTTCGCGCCCATCGCGAGCGCGAGCTGATCCGCGAGGGGGCCGAGCGGGCAGAGATCGGCGGTGAGGCGCGCGTTGCAGCAGGCGAGATTCGGCTGCGCTGCTCGATCGCACGAACGCCGGCGGGGACGCGCAAGAGCTTCGAGGTGAACGGCGGCTCCGTCGGGTTCGCGCGATTCCTCGGGCGCACGCGCGTCGTCACGTTCGCCCCGGCCGATCTCCAGCTCGTCTCGGGCAGCCCGTCGCTGCGCCGGTCGTTTCTGAACGGCGCGCTCGCGCAGCTCTCACCGACGTATTACCGCGATCTCGCGCTCTACCAGAAAATCGTGCAGCAGAAGTCGGCGCTGCTGCGCGGGACGATCGCGCCCGACCGCACGCTGCTGCTCGCGTACAACGACGAGCTCGTACGGCCGGCCACCGCCTTGATCGCGGCGCGCCGCGGGTTCGTCGACGAGCTCGCCGCCGCCACCGCCGTCATCTACGCCCGCTGGCACGGCGCGCGCGAGCGCCTCGGCGTCACCTACGCGCCGAATCCCGAAGGCGACGTGGCCGAAGCGCTCGCGGCGTCGCTCGAGAGCGAGCTGCGCCGGCGCACGACCCTGGTCGGGCCGCACCGCGACGATCTGCGGCTACTCGTCGACGGGAAGTCGCTGGCGGCGTTCGGGTCGCAGGGCCAGCAGCGCACGGCGGTACTCGCGCTCAAGGTCGCCGAATACGACGTGATGCGCGAACGCACGAACGAGGCGCCGATCCTGCTGCTCGACGACGTGCTCTCCGAGCTCGATGCCGAGCGCGCCGCCGGCTTTCTCGGCGCGGTCGAGGGATTCGAGCAAGCGTTTTTGACCACGACCGAGCTTCCGCGCGATCTCGGCGCGGCGGCGACCTGGACGATCCGGGCCGCGACGGTGAACCGGTGCTGAGGCTCGGCAGCGTGCTGGACGCCTGGCGGCCAAAGCCGGGTCCGGGCTCCGATCCGCTGGTCGCCGTCCGGTCGGCCTGGGCCGAGCTGGTCGGCGCCGACGTCGCACGCGCCGCGCAGCCGGTCGCAATCGAGCGCGAGGCGCTGATCGTGCTGACCGCTTCGGCCGCCTGGTCGCACCAGCTCGCCTTCCTCGAGCCGGAGATCGTCCGTGGTTTGAAGGTGCTCCCCGAGGCCCGCGAGCTGACCCGCCTGCGGTTCCGCGTCGGCAAGCTCCGGCGTTCGGTGCCGATCCGGGAAGGCGCCGGCGGACCACGGCGCGCGAGCGGCGAGGCGGCCGCCGAGCCGGCGGCCCGGACGCTGGACGACGCGCTGGCGCGGCTGCGCCGCTCGGTCGAGCGAACGCGGGGGGCGCACCGCGCTCGCGGCGGTGGGTTCTGCGCGCTCTGCGCCGCCCCGATCGACGGCGGCGCGACGTGCCGTCCGTGCCGCGACGACCAAGACCGTCGCCGCCGCTTCGCCTGCGAGCGGCTGCTCTTCGAAGCGCCGTGGCTCGGATCGGATGAAGTGCTGGCGCTGGTCGAGCGTCTGACGCCCGAAGAATACGACGCGAGCCGGCGCCGCTTGCTGCAAGCGTGGTGGGACGAGATGTGGCGCGCGAACAAGCTGCACAAGCTCCGTCAACCGCTCGACCGCGTGCGTCTACGCAAGCTGGCGAGCTCGTTCGTGCTGCTCGAAACGCGCATCGATCCGCTGCGCCTCGAGATGGATTCCGCGGTGCGGAAAAACGCGCTGGGTGAACTCTACGACTTCGTCACCGGCATCGAAACCGACCCGGACTGATTTTTCGCGCCTGCCGTCGAAGACGACACACGAGATGCAAGACTATACCGGCGAACAAATTGAGGTCCTGCGAGGCCTCGAGGCGGTTCGCAAGCGCCCCGGCATGTACATCGGCAACACCGCCGAGCGGGGGCTTCACCAGCTCGTGTACGAAGTCGTCGACAACGCCGTCGACGAAGCGCTCGCGGGCTTCTGCCGCAATATCCGCGTCGTCCTCTACAAAGACGGCTCGTGCTCGGTCGAGGACGACGGCCGCGGCATCCCGATCGACATCCACGCCGAGGAGAAGCTCCCGGCCGTCGAGGTCGCGATGACGCTGCTGCACGCCGGCGGAAAGTTCGGCAAGGGCGGCTACAAGGTCTCGGGCGGGCTGCACGGGGTCGGGGTCTCGGTCGTCAACGCGCTCTCCGAATGGATGGTCACGCGCGTGCGGCGCGACGGCTGGTGGTACGAGATCCGGTTCGAGCGCGGCGTCACCTCGCAGAAGCTGAAGCGCACCGGCCGCGCCGAGGGTACCGGCACGATCCAGTATTTCAAGCCCGATCCCGAGGTGTTCGAGACGCTCGACTTCTCGTGGAAGATCCTCGAGGCGCGGCTGCGCGAGCTGGCGTTCCTCAACCGCGGGCTTTCGATCATCCTGCGCGACGAACGGCCGGACGAAGAGCCGCGCGAGCGCGGCTACATGTACGAGGGCGGGATCGTCTCGTTCGTCGAGTGGCTCAACGAGAACAAGGAATCGCTCACGCCGGTCATCTCGACCAACGGCGAGCGCGACGGCGTTGACGTCGAGTGCGCGCTGCAATGGCAGGACGGCTACAACGAAGTCGTCTACGCGTACGCGAACAACATCAACACGATCGAAGGCGGGATGCACCTCACCGGCTTCCGCACCGCGATCTCCGGCAAGGTGAACGAGTACGCGCGCAAGCGCGGTATGCTCAAGGAGTCTGAAGCAAATCTCTCGACCGACGACTGCATGGAAGGGCTCACCGCGATCATCTCGGTGAAGCTCCAGGACCCGCAGTTCGAAGGCCAGACGAAGACCAAGCTCGGCAACGCGAAGATCCGTCCGATCGTCAACGCGCTGGTCACCGAGCGGCTCGATTTCTTCCTCGAGGAAAATCCCAAGATCGCCCGCGCGATCGTCGAGAAGTGCATGCAGGCGCAGCGCGCGCGAGAGGCCGCCAAAAAAGCGCGCGACCTGACGCGCCGCAAGAACGTTCTCGAGGGGAGCGGTCTGCCGGGCAAGCTGGTCGACTGCAAGACCACGGACCCCGCACTTTCGGAGATCTTTCTGGTCGAAGGCGATTCCGCCGGCGGCACGGCGAAGGGCGGGCGCGATCCGAACACGCAGGCGATCCTCCCGCTGCGCGGCAAGATCCTCAACGTGGAGAAGGCGCGAATCGACAAGATGCTCGCCAACGAAGAGATTCGCACGATGATCACTGCGCTCGGCGCCGGGTTCGGCGACGACTTCGACGTCGCGAAGCTGCGCTATCACAAGATCATCATCATGACCGACGCCGACGTCGACGGATCGCACATCCGCACGCTGCTGCTCACGTTCTTCTACCGCAAGATGAAGCCGCTGATCGAGCGCGGTTTCGTGTACATCGCGCAGCCCCCGCTGTACGGGATTCGCAAGGGGAAGAAGCAGTGGTGGGCCTTCAACGAGGCCGAGCTGCAGCAAGTCTTCGACGGCGCCGATCCCAAAGAGTTCACGATCCAGCAGTTCAAGGGGCTCGGCGAGATGGACGCCGAGCAGCTCGCGGAGACGACGATGGAGCCCGCGTCCCGCCGCCTCAAGCGCGTCCAGCTCGACGAAGCCGGCGAGGAAGCGGAGAAGGTCTTCACCGAGCTGATGGGCGAGCGGGTCGAGCCGCGGAAGCTCTTCATCCAAGAATACGCCCGCACCGTCCGGAACCTGGACCTTTAGGGCTCCGCCCCGCGTTCGGACGTTTGTGAGGTTGCCGGCTCGGGGACGAAGGAAGCGGTGTTTCGCGTAAGAGCGTCGCGTCGGGCGGTCGTCGTCGCCGCGGCCGTCGCGGCGCTCCTCGTCGTGCTCGTCGCGTCCCGGCACATCATCGCGCGCATCGTCCTGCAAGGCGTCCTTTCGGCCGCCACGGGCTATCAGGTTTCGATCGGGTCGCAGTCGCTGGGGACGCATCACGCGGCCCTGTTCGACGTGCACGTGGTCAAGAACGGCGATCCGGTGCTCGACGCGCAGCGCGTCGACGTCGAGTACGCATTGCGCGACATCTTCCCCGGCGGCCAGCACCGCTTCGGCTTCGCTTCGATCGCGATCCTCAAGCCGGTGCTGACGATCACGCGCCACGCCGACGGAACGATGACGTTCAATCGAACCGGCGGTACGCCCGGAACGCCGCCCTCGCCGACGCGCAAGGCCGCCTCACCGTACTATTTCACCGCCCGCGTACGCGACGGCGTGATCCGGCTGATCGATCTCGCCCCTCTCCAGGCCGACCTCGCCAATCAGACGATCGAGAACGTTTCGATCGACGCCTCGGTCAAGTCCGATGCGCGCACGACCGCCAAGCTCGACGGCGTGCTGCTCGGACGGCGGGCGCCGGGTGCTCCGCTCGAGCGCTATCCGCTCGCTGAGCGGACCGTCATCGACGTGCAGCGAGGGATCGCGTTGAACACCGTTACGGCGGCACGCCTGCCGCTGCGCGGTGCGCTCGGTTTCCTGGTCCATTCGAAGGCGGTCCGGTTCGACGACGGCGTATTGGAATCGGTCGACGCACGCTACTACGCGCTCGCCCCGCAGGAGAACTCGGAATTCGCCTACCGGATCGGCGGAAGCGCGCACCTGCGCGGCGGCCGGATCGCGGTCGGTGCCCTGGCGCACGCCGTCCGCGACCTCGACGCGCCGCTGATCGTCACCGACGACATGCTGGCCGCACCGGCGATCGGCGGAACGCTCAACGGGATCCCGGTCCACGGCCGCGGCGCGATCTACGACCTGTTCGAGGCGCCCGAGTTCCGGCTGGCATTCGCCGGGAACGCCGACCTGCACGACCTGCGCTCGCTCTTCGCCTTCTCGGCGAAGATGCCGGTGTACGGTGCGGCGCACCTCGAGACGCTGCTCTCCTCGAAGCTCGCGAAGCCGTTGATTCACTCGCGCGTCAGCGGCCTGCATCTGGGCTACGACCGCTACCCGGTCGACGCGCTCGACGGCACCGTCGATTACTTCGACAACGCGCTGACGATCGCGGGCGCACAGGCTCGCTACGGCAGCGCGAACGTCGCGATCGGGGGCCGCATCCTGCTCAGCGACGCGGGTGACGACGTGTGGATCGCGCTCAACGCGCGCGGCCGCGGGAGCACGCTGCCGTACGCCGCGGTGTTCGCACCCGACGCCGACATCGTCGCGACCGTGCTGCTCACCCAGCCGCCCGGCGACGCGTTCAGCGCGCGCGGAACGATCGGCGCGCTCGGCGCGACGACCGGCGCGGGGACGTTCGCCGTCGATACGCACGGGGTGGGCGAGTTCGGGCCGCTGCAGTTCGCACGTGCCGACGGCACCTCGCTCGCCGGCGGCTTCGAGCTGCAACGGCCGATCTCGCAGAGCGCGGGCTGGCTGCACGCGCGCAACTTCCGGCTGGCCGAGGTGCGCGACCGGGCAACGCTGCCGGGTGCAGCGATCGCCGGGCTGCCGCCGCTCTCCGGCGTCATCGACGGCGACCTCGCCGGCGGCGGTACGCCGGATGCGTTCGGGGTCGCCGGCACGCTGACCGGTCGCGACCTTCGCTACGGCGCGTACGCGCTCGGCAGCGGAAGCGTGCGGCTCGGCGGCTCGCTGCGCGAAGTGCGGCTCGCCGAGATCCGGCTCGACGGCCCGCTCGGTCGTTTCAGCGGCGACGGCGCCTACGACGGCGGTACGTTCGCGCTCGAAGGCCGCTACGACGGCACGCTCGAGCAGTTGCGGCCGCTGACGACCGATGCGAGCGCGCGCGGCGGAGTGCACGGTCCGGTCCGCGCGACCCTGGCGCAGAACCGGATCGTCGTGCAGACGACCGGCGCCGAGCTGCCCGGCGGTGAGGTCCGCGGCGTTGCGATCGATCGCATCGCCGGGACGCTGGCCGTCGACGGCAGCGTCGTGCGGATCATCGCGGCGGACGGTTCGATCGGCGGCGGACGCGTCGTCGCCGCCGACGCCGGCGGCCCGTTCCTGCTCTCCGCGCCCGGGGTTCCGATCGCGGCGCTGCGCGGCGCCGGGATCCCGCTGCAAGCCGGAACGCTCGCGTTCTACGGACTCGCCGACGTGCGCGGCAAGACGCCGTCGTTCGACGGGCTGGTCGCGCTCGACGGCGGCGTCGCGGCCGGCTACCCGATAAGCGGCGGCGCGGACCTCGCGTTAAGCGGCGGCACCGCGCGGATTCGCGCGGGCGTGGGCGCGTTCGGCGCGACGTACGGCACGTTCGACGGCAGCATCGGCGGGGTCGGATCGAGCGGTCCGAACGCGCTGGCGTACGATCTCGCGGCCCACATTCCGATCGGCGACGTCGGCGAGGTGCGGCGCGTGCTGCGCGTTCCGGTGAAGTACCTCGAAGGAAGTTTCGCGGCCGACGTTCGCGTGCGCGGCAACGGCGCGCATCCGCGCGTCGCCGGCGGCGTCGCCGTTCCCGAGGGCTCGTACAACGGGCTCGCCTTCCGTGACGCGCGAGCCGGCGTCACGATCACGACGAGCGAGCTCGCCGCCAACGGCGGGGTGGTGACGGTCGGCTCGACGCACGCGCAGGTCGACGCCGCCGTGTCGATCGCGCGGCGCGCGTTCACGGTCGACGTGCGCAGCGCCGACGCGACCTTGGCCGATTTCGACGACTACTTCGACGAAGCCGAGACGCTCGCCGGACGCGGGCCCGTCGCGCTCTCGTTCGCCAACGACGGGGTGACGACGCGCACGAGCGGGCGCGTGAACCTGAACGACTTTCGCTACCGGCGCTTCGCGTTCGGCACGACCGACGCGACCTGGTCGCAGCGCGGCGCATCGGTCGTCGCCGCGCTGAACGTGCACGGACCGCACGGCGCGCTGCGCGCGAACGGCACCGTGGTCGCAGCGAGCGGCAACCCGGTGCGCGCGTTCGAGCGCGCGAGCTATCGCGCGTCGGTGCAGGCGCAGCAGGTCGACCTTGCGACCTGGCTCCCGCCGTTCGGGATCACGGCGCCGGTGCTCGGCGAGGTCGACGCGAGCGGCACGCTGGCGGGACGCTGGCCGCGGCTCGGCGTGAGCGGCGAAGCCAGCCTCGCAAACGGCTCGCTGTTCGGCTACAAGGTCGTCGCGGCGAGCGTACACGCGCGCAGCGACGGTGTGCGGATCGCGCTCTCGAACACGAGCCTGGACCTGGGATTCGTGCGCTTCGGCGCCGGCGGTTCGTTCGGATTCTCGACCACCGATCCGCTCGCGCTCTCGATCCACACCGATTCGGCGGACGTCGCGAAAGCGCTCGTGACGCTCTTCCCCAAGGGACCGCATTACGACGTCGGCGGCGCGATCCAAGCGAACGCGGTGATCGCAGGAACGTTCGCCGCGCCGCGGGCGACGGTCGGCTTCGAGATGACGAACGCGCGCTACGCCTCGCTGGCGATACCACGCATCCTCGGCAACGTCGGTTACGACGGGAAGTCGCTGCTGGTCAAAGATGCGGAGGCGACGTTCGCGAAGGGCAGCGTGCTGGTCGCGGGCTCACTCCCGGTCTCGCTGCAGCCGCTCGGCGTCGCGCAGGATGCACCGGTCTCGTTCACGCTCGGGCTGACCGCGCTCGATCTCACGCCGTTCGCACCGTTTGTCCCCGGGCCGCAGACGAAGCTCGGCGGCACCGTCGACGGCCGGCTCGCGATCGAAGGAACGGTGCGCGCGCCGAGCGTCGTCGGTTCGGTTCAGCTGGCGAACGGGATGTACGTCTCCGGCCTCGACCGCGCCGCGATCACCGGTGCCAACGCGCAGCTCGCGTTCTCGGGGACCAGCGTCGCGCTGCAGGCGCTGCACGCGAACGTCGGCGGCGGAACGCTCACCGGCAGCGGGCGGCTCGACCTGCCGTTCCCCGAAGTGCACACGAACAACTACGCGATCGCGCTGACGGCGCATGGCGCGAAGGTCGACTCACCGCAGTTCGGGCGGGGGACGATCGACGGCAGCCTGCAGCTGCGCAGCGGCACCGGGCCGCCGCTGCTCACCGGCGAGGTCACGCTCACCAACGCGTCGATCCCCGTGCTCTCGATCTACCGCAGCGCGACCGGCGGCCCCGCCGGCGGAAACGCCGGCGCGCTCGCCATCCCGATCGCGATGAGCTTCGACGTCGTCGCGCACGCGGGCAAGAACGTGCGCGTCCAAGCCTCGTCGCCGTACATCGACATCGGCACGACCGGGACGCTCGATCTCACCGGCACGCTCGCCGCGCCGAAGCTCGGCGGCGTGCTGACCGCCTCGCCGGGCGGCGTCTTCTCGACCTACAACCGCGCGTTCCGCGTGCAGCAGGCCTCGGTGGCGTTCAACCCGAGCAACGGGATGCTGCCGTATATCGACCTGCGCGCGTACGCGCACGTCACGAATCCCGATCCCGATCCGACCCGGAACGCGGTCGGCAGCGCCGACATCACGGTGAGCGTGCATGGGCCCGCCGACGAGCTTGCGGCCGGGACGGGTTCGGCGATCAGCTACGCCTCGAACCCGCCGTACTCGCAGGAGCAGATCGTCGGGCTGCTGCTCGACGCGTCGGTGTTCGGTGCGATCAACTTCGGCCAGCAGCAAAACGGGACGACGCTGCGCGGCGCTCCGGGTGAGTCGAACCCGCTCCTGCCGCCGGGCGTCACCCCGTACCAGACCGGGGTGATCAACTTCAACCAGGAGGCGTTCTCGATCCTCAACGGCCAGCTGCTCCAGCGCTGGCTGGCCCCGATCGAGCGCGTCTTCACCGGGCGGTTCGGGCTGACCGACTTCGAGATCACCACCGACTACAGCGGCGGGATCGGCTACAACGCGCTCAAACAGCTCGGCAAGCGCGACGTCTACGCGAGCTTCGGGCAGACGCTCTCGACGCCGTCGCGCACATCGCTCGGCTTCACCGCCCGGCCGGACGCCACCACCTCGGTGCAGTTCAGCTACTTCACCGCGAACGGAAACGCCGCGATCACCAGCAACGGTAACGGCTCGCAGGCCTCGACCGTGCTCCAGCGCCTCAAAGGGATCCAGCCGCTGGCGAACCGGCAAGGATTCACCTTCTCGATCGTCCGGAAGTACCCGTGAGGCTTCGGCTTCGCCGAAGCCAAGCGGGCTACGCCCGTGGCGCTGCGCGCGCCTGCCTGGCTGCTCTGCCGCGCTAAAGGCCCTGACGGGGGCGTGTCGTACCCTGGTGCCGGGAACGCGCACGAACCGTCGCGCGTTACGCCCAGTATCTGCAACCCGGCGGTCGCCCACGTGCGGGCCGGGTTCCAAAAATCTCGCACGAAGGACGTCTTCCTCTTGTTCGAACGGTTCCGCCGCACGCCTCACGTCGTGCTTGCCGTGCTCGCGTTACTCGGTCTGACGATGCCGCCGGCGATTTCCGCGCCGGCCGCTCCGACCGTGGTCTCGGTCTCCGTGACCGGCAACGCGCACATCCCCACCGACCGCATCCTGTCCGTCGTCAAGACGAAGGTCGGCGACCCGTTCGACGCGGCCGTCGTGCAGCAGGACCTGCGCGCGATCGCGGACCTCGGATTCTTCGCCGACCAGGCGCCGCCGATCATCAAGCAGCGGCCGGACGGCGTCGCGGTCACCTACCGCGTGATCGAGAACCCGGTCGTCACCTCGATCCGGTTCGAAGGCGACAAGAGCGTCTCGGCCGACACGCTGATGGCGCTGATGGATACGGCGCCGGGCCAGGTCTTCAACATCAAGACCTATCAGCAAGACGTCCTCAAGATCAACAGCTACTACGACAAGATCGGTTTCGGCGGCCAGCTGCCCTCGCACGTCACCGACGTCAACATCGGCGCCGACGGCGTGCTGACGCTGAAGATCCAAGAAGGCCTGACGGTCCGCAACATCATCATCACGCCGCCGCCCGACGCCGACCCGCTGCTCGCGCCCGCGGTCATCATCCCCGCACTCGTCACCAAGTCCGGCACGCCGTACTCCGAGGCGCAGCGCGACAAGGACTACGACGCGCTCAAGGCGCTCTACGAGAAGTACGACCTGAAGCTCGGCGACGTCGAAGCGGGCGTCGACCCGACGACGATCGACCAGAAGGCCGGGACCGCCGACGTGCGCTACACGATCAGCGTGCTGCGCGTCGGCGCGATCGAGATCACCGGCAACACCAAGACGCACGACGACGTGATCCGGCGCGAGCTGCGCCTGCGCCCCGGCAACGTGGTGACCGATAGCGGCCTGCGCCGCGACTACGACCGGCTGAACAACCTCGGCTTCTTCGAGAAGATCGACTTCCAAGCGAAGCCCGGTCCGGATCCCAAGCGCCCGGGGCTCATCACCGTCAACTGGCAGGTCAAAGAGCAGCGCACCGGGACCGCGACGCTCGGCGCCGGCTACTCCGGCGGCCTCACCGGGACCGGCCTGACCGGCACGCTCTCGTACCAGCAGAACAACATCAACGGAACCGGGGACGGCGGATCGATCCGGCTCGAGCGCGGTGCGCGCGTCGCCGACGCTTCGCTCTCGGTGACGATCCCGTATCTGGGCCGGTCCGAGAAATCACAGAAGTACAGCCTCGGCGCGACGCTCTTCACCCAGCAGCAATCGAACTTCTATCCGGTCTATCTGGCCTGCGACACGACGGGTTCCGCGGTGACCTCTGCCGCCTGCCCGACCAGCGGTCCGATCCCGGTGACGATCGTGCCGCAGGATCCGACGACGTTCCAAGTCGTCAACGGCGTCGTCTCGACCTACAAGGCCCGCTCGACCGGGCTCTCGGTCAGCCTCGGCCGCCGGCTCACCGACGTCTACCGCATCTCGCTCGGCGGCAACGTCCAGGAAGTCGCCGCCTCGGCCGACCTCCCGAACGGCTACGTCTTCCCGACCACGCAGAACGTCATTTCGGTCGGCGGGGTGACGACCGGCAACTCGCTGCTCGACCCCAGCAGCCCGAGCGCCGCGGTCGGCGTGACCGCGCCGTCGCTAGCGCAGATCGACTCGACCCATCCGTACAAGGTCCGCAGCCTGATCTTCGGCGCCGGCGCCGACTCGCGGGACGACGTGTTCAACCCGCGGCGCGGGATCAACCTGACCGTCAACGACGAGGTCAGCACCCACGGGCTCGGCTCGGATTTCAACTATCAGCTGATCACGCTCGACGCGGCGAAGTTCTTTCCGATCCTGCGCAACGCGACGCTCGGGTTCCACGGCCGCGCCGGGATCTCGACCGGAGCGATCCCGACCAACAAGCTGTTCATCTTCTCGGACCAGGATCTGCGCGGGTACTCGGACCCGTACTACGGAACCGATATCCTCCTGGGGCAGATGGAGCTGCGCGTCCCACTCACGCAGGACCGCAAGTTCGCGGTGGTCGGGTTCGTCGAGAGCGGCGGGACGCGCATCCGCGGCGGCAAATCCTCGACGACGGATCTCTCGGGGATGACCACCACCACCTTCGACCTCAACCGCTACGCGTTCCACGGTGACGTCGGTGTCGGTCTGCGCTTCGACGTTCCGCAGCTCGGGCTCCGCACGATTCGCCTGGACTTCGCGAAGGGGAGCCAGGGTACGCACACCTCGTTCGGAATCGGACAGAGCTTCTAGTGAACACTCTTTTCACGCGCGGCCGCGCAGCCGCGCTCGCGTTCGCACTCGGTGCCGCGCTCGTCGCGGTGCCGGCGATCGGCGCCACCGACGTCACCGATATCGGCTCGCTCGATCAGGCGGCGCTCGCGGCGCTGCCGTCGTTTCAGATCGCGAACAAGCAGCTCAACGACTACGGCAACAACCTGCGCAAGCAGTACGTCGGCCGCGCGCAGCACGCCTCGCAGTCCGATCAGCAGCGGCTGGCCGCCGAGTTCCAATCGAAGATGGCCGACAAACAGCGGCAGCTCTTCGGCCCGCTGTTCAACAAGGCGCAGGTCGCGATCGCCTCGGTCGCTTCGTCGAAGAACCTCTCCGTCGTCGTCGACAAGCGCATCGTCGTGTTCGGCGGCCAGGACATCACCGGCAGCGTGCGCGACCTGCTGAGCAGCGTCGGCGATCCCGTTCCGCCGGTCTCGACGCCCCCGCCCTCCAAGGTCGGGTACGTCGACCAAGCCGCGATCGACCTGACGCCGAAGGTCAAGGCCGCGACCGACGAGTTCGTCAAGTTCAAGAACGATCAAGACAAGGCGGCGGCCGAGAAGCTCAAGGCCGCCAAGACCGACGCCGAGCGCGACGCGATCCTCAAGGACTACCGCAAGACGCTCGACGACAAGCAGAACCAGTCGCTCAAACCGATGGTCGATTCGACGCGCAGCGCGATCTCCGACATCGCGAAGGGCAAAGGCCTCATCCTGGTCGTCGACAAGGGCAACATCGTCTTCGGCGGCATGGACATCACCAAAGACGTCACCGAAAAACTGAAATGATGGATTCGGATTCCGCCTTCGGCGGAACCCGGCGCGCCTTGGCCGCGCACGCTGCTGCCTTGACGCTCATGGTTTGCGCGCCCGCCTTTCTGGTGCTAGCCGGGTGCTCGCACGGTACTGCGACGTCGGGGCCGGCGGGATCGTCGACGGTCGGGTTCGTGCGGATGGAGGAGCTGGTGCAGAAGCATCCGCTCTACGATCAGCTCGCGCGCTACGACCGCAGCATTCAGGCGTTCGACCTGAGCGCGACCGCGCCGCAAGTCGCGCATTCCGACCCGCATCTCGCCGAGCGTGAGCGAGAGCTGCAGAAAGAACTGCGCGACGCCGCCGACCGGACGCAGAAGCTGCTCGGTCAGAAGCAGCAGCAATACCAGCAGCAGGAAGCGGCGGCGATCGCCGCGGCGATGCGCGGCGCCGGTCAGTCGGGGCCCAGCGCGGCGCAGATCGCCGGCAGCGTGAACACGACCGCGCAGCAGCAGCAGAGCGGGGTCGCGACGCAAGCGCGGCGCGACCTCGAGTCCTACCGCACGAACCTGGCCAAGCAGGATCAGGCGCAGATCGCGGCCGTTCAGAAGACGCTCACCGACCGCGCCGACCGCACGTACCGTGCTAAGGTCGAAGAGATTCAGTCGAAGGAGTCGGCGCTGTCGCTGAAGATGGCGAATGATGACGCAGCGCCGCGGCTGGCGCTGCGCACGAAGCTTTCCTCGCTTGCGCTCGACGATGCGGCGCGCGAAGACGCGCAGAAGCAGCTGGCCGCACTCGACCGCAAGGAAGCCGACGCGCTCGCCGCGCAGCGCAATCGCGATCAGCAGACGCTGGCGGCGCTGCAGGCCCAGCTCCACGACCAGGTCCAAAGCGAGCTGAACGTGCAGGTGGCATCGATTCGCGCCCACTCGATCGGTTCGCTCACCCAGCGCCAGCAGACGCTCTCGAAGCAGATCCAGACGATCGGCGGACCCGTCGTTCGGACGACCGTCATCAACGGGAAACCCCAGCAGCAGATCAACCCGAACCTGCCGCCCGCGCTGCGCGCGCGGATCGAGCGGCTCCACAACGACTACCAGAAGCGCTTCCAGGACGACGCGAAGACGACGATCGCGGATTTCGAGAAGACGCGCCAGGATCTCTCGCGCCGGTACGCCGAGCTGCACGGGATCGAAGGGGCCTCACAGCAAGGCGCACAAGCGCAGGTCGCATCGCTTCGGAAGAAGCGCGACGACCTCTACGACCAGATGGTCGCCCAAATCGACCGCGAAGTCCGCGTCATCGCACAGCAGCGCGGGATCACGGTCGTCCTCACCAACGTCGTCGCACCCGCCGGCGGAGTCGATCTTACGCCGGACGCTCTCAAAGACATCGAAAGCCTGCACGAATGACCACGACTCAGGGCCTGCGCGCCGTCCTCGTCACCACGCTGTTCGCATCGCTCGGCGCCTGTAACAACGGGGCGCAGAGCAGCATCGGACTCGTCGACGTCCAGCGGATCTCGCAAAACTGGCCCAAGTTCCAGAACTATCAGAACCAGCTTGCGAACGACGCGCAGACCATCGAACATTCGAACCGGTCGGCCGGCGACAAGGCGCGCGCGCGCGCCCAGCTGCAGCAGCGTTTCGCGCAGGCACAGACCGAGCTGAGCGGCGACGTGAGCACCGCGGCGAAGCAGGTGGCTTCAGACAAGCACCTGAGCTACGTCTTCACGCGCCAGTACGTCGGCTACGGCGGCGTCGACATCACGCCCGACGTCGAGAGGATCCTCAAGATCGTAGAAAAGCCGAGCCCCTCGCCGTGACGGGTTCGCCGCCGGCGAGCTCGCTCGGCACGCTCGCGGAGCTGGCCGCGATCGTGGGCGGGCGCGTCGTCGGCGATGCGGGCATCACGATCGAGCGGATCAGCGCGGTCGACGAGGCCGGCCCGGGCACGCTCACCTTCGCGGTCGACGAACGGTATCTGCGGACGGCGCTCGCATCGCGCGCCGCCGCCGTGCTGACCGATGAAGCGCTGCTCGCGGAGGGCGCGGAGTACCCGAAGCCGCTCTTGGCGGTCGCCTCGGCGCGGGTCGCGCTGGCCGCGCTGCTGGCATCGCTCGAGCCGCCGCGTCCGCAAGGGCCGTTCGTGCACCCGACCGCCGCCGTCGATCCGAGCGCGCAGCTCGGCCGCGACGTGTGGATCGGCGCCCACGTCGCGATCGGCGCCCGCACCCGGGTCGGCGACCGGACCGTCCTCCAGCCCGGCGTCGTCCTCGGGGCCGATGCCGCCGTCGGGGCCGAGTGCCTCTTCCACCCGCATGCGTATCTGGCCGATCGCTGCGTCGCCGGCGACCGGGTCGTGCTGCAAGCCGGCGCCGTCATCGGCAGCGACGGCTTCGGCTGGGCGTTCCTCGACGGGCGCCTGGTCAAGATCCCGCAGGTCGGGATCGTGACCCTCGGCGACGACGTCGAGATCGGGGCGAACACCTGTATCGACCGGGCGCAGACCGGGGTAACCTCGATCGGGACCGGGACGAAGATCGACAACCTCTGCCAGATCGGGCACAACGCGCGGATCGGCCGGCACACCGCGATCGCGGCGTTCGCCGGGCTGGCCGGGACGACGACGATCGGGGACTACGGCCGGATCGCCGGCTCGGCGCTGTTCCCCGGCCACACGACGATCGGCGACCGGGTGACGATCGGCGGCGCATCGCACGTGTGGGGCGACGTCCCGGACGACGCATTCGTTTCCGGGCAGCCGGCCCAGAACCACCGCGACCACGTGCGGCTCCAGGCGTACCTCCGGCGGCTGCCGAAACTCTACGCTCGGGTCGACGCCCTTGAAAAGCGCGATCCACCCTAAACCCTCGTGCAGTATCAGACGACGTTGCGCGACGCGATCGCGTTCGAAGGCGCCGGCCTCCATACCGGCGCCCCGGCTCGCGTCCGCGTCCTCCCGGCCCCCGCCGGTCACGGCCTCCGCTTCCGGCTGAACGACGCGGTCGAGTTCCCCGCGCGCGGCGACTACGTCGTGGAGACCGTGCGGGCGACCGTCCTCGGGGTCGGGGAACACCGGGTCTCGACCGTCGAGCACCTGCTCTCGGCGCTCCTCGGCTGCGGCGTCGACAACGCGCTCATCGCCGTCGACGGGCCGGAGATCCCGGTCGCCGACGGGAGCGCGAAGGTCTTCGCCGACGCCGTCGAGGCGGTCGGGCTGGCGACGCTGCACGAGGCCCGGATCCGCTGGATCCCCAGCGAGCCGCGCGTCTTTCGCGACGGCGAGAAGCTCTTGATCGTCGCGCCGGCCGCCTCGTTCCGGGTGCGGATGACCGTCGACTATCCCGCCCCGATCGGCGCCCAGTACGTCGAGGCGGAGATCGGCCCGGAGACCTATCCGCGCGAGGTCGCCCCGAACCGGACCTTCGGCTTCCTCCACGAGGTCGAGGCCTTGGTGAAGCGCGGCCTGGCGCAGGGCGGGACGCTCGAGAACGCGGTCGTCTTCGGACCCGACGGACCGCTCGCGCCGCTGCGCGACCCGAACGAGCCGGCGCGCCACAAGATCCTCGACCTGGTCGGTGACTTCGCGCTGCTCGGCGCGTACCCGCAGTGCGAGGTGATCGCGATCAAGAGCGGGCACAAGCTGCACTGCACCGCGGTGCGCGAGCTTCGCCGTCACGGCGATGGCGAGTCGGCCGCGGTCTCCGCGACGTCATAAGAGAAAGCGTAACGCTCGTGCCGATCCTCGACGTGCGCGAGATCATGAAGATCTTGCCGCACCGCTATCCGATGCTGCTGATCGACCGCATCACCGAGCTGGAACCGATGGTGCGCGCGCGCGGCTACAAGAACGTCACCGCGAACGAGCCGATGCTCACCGGTCACTTTCCGGGCAACCCGCTCTTCCCCGGGGTCTACATGATCGAGGCGCTGGCGCAGCTCGGCGGCACGACGATCCTGGAGCCGGGCGACATGGCGCGCAAGGTTCCGTATCTGGCCGCGATCGACAAGGCGAAGTTCCGGCGTCCGGTCGTGCCCGGAGACCGGCTCGACATGGAAGCGCGCGTGCTCAAGACGAAGCTCAACATCGGATGGGTCGCGGTCGACGCGAGCGTCGACGGCAAGCCGGTGGTGAGCGCGGAGCTCACCTTCTCGATCTCGATCGACCCGTCGGCGTTCGCGTACGACTCGCGGGTGCTGCATCTGTGATCCATCCCAGCGCGATCGTCCACCCCAACGCGAACATCAGCAAGACCGCCGACATCGGTCCGTTCTGCGTGGTCGGGAAGCACGTGACGATCGCCGCGCGCGCGACGCTGCTCGGGCACGTCGTCGTCACCGGGCGCACGACGATCGGTGAGGAGACGGTGATCCACCCGTTCGCGACGATCGGCGCGCCCTCGCAAGACCGCAAAGCGGAAGAGGACGAGGTCTCGTACACGACGATCGGCGCGCGCACCGTGATCCGCGAGTACGTCTCGATCCACCGCGGGACCGCCGACGCCGGCGGCGTGACGTCGGTCGGCGACGACTGTCTGATCCTGGCCTACGGGCACGTCGCGCACAACTGCCGGGTCGGCAACAACGTGACGATGTCGAATCTCGCGCAGCTCGCCGGACACGTCGTCGTCGACGACCACGCGGTGGTCAGTGCGATGGCGGGCGTGCACCAGCACGTGCGCATCGGCACCTACGCGTTCGTCGGCGGCTACTCGAAGCTCGGCCGCGACTTGCCGCCGTTTCTCCTCGCCGACGGAACGCCGCCGCAGGTCTACGGGCTCAATTTGGTCGGCTTGCGCCGCGCGGGTTTCTCGCGCGACGTGCTGACCGAGCTGAAGGAAGCCTACAAGACGATCTACCAGTCGGACAAGAACACTACCCAGGCGGTCAAGGCGCTGCGCGAAACGGTCCGCACCGATGAAGGCCGCACGCTGCTCGCCTTTCTCGAAGCCGGCTCCGAGCGCGGTATTTTGAAATAGAGCGCGCCGGCTCCGCTCCCATGCGCGTGTTCTTTTCGACCGGGGAGGCATCGGGCGAGCTGCTCGCGGCTGATTTGCTCGGCGCGATGCGAACGCGCGTCGCGATCGAGGCGGAGGCGATCGGTGACGTGCGCTTGGAGGCCGCCGGCGTTCGCATCGTGCAGCGCAATCGCGGCTGGGCCTCGCTCGGCGTGTTCGAAGCGATTCGGCGTCTGCCGCGGACGTTCTCGGCCGGGCTGCGCGTAGCGTTCGCGCTGCGGCGGCGGCCGCCCGATCTGGTCGTGCTCGTCGACTTCGGCGCGTTCAACCTGCGGCTGGCGCGGATACTGCGCACGCTCGGGTTCGCGCAGCCGATCGTCTACTACGCGCCGCCCTCCGCCTGGCTCGACAGCGCGCGCCGTGCCCGCCGGGTCGCCGAGGCCTGCGATCCGCTCACGATCTTCCGGCACCAGGCCGAGTTCTATCGTTCGCTCGGCCTTCCGATCGGATACGTCGGCCACCCGATGGTCTCGACCGTCGCGCCGCGCGCGCCGCGCGCGGCGGCGCCGACGGACGGCGGGCTCGTCGCACTGCTGCCCGGCAGCCGCGCCGGCGAGATCGAGCGCCATACGCCGCGCTTGCTCGACGCGATCGCGCGGGTGCGCGAAGTGCGCCCGAACGTGCGCGCTCTGCTGGTCGCCGCCGACGACGACGCGCAGCGGCACGCGGAGCACGCGCTCTCGTTCCGCTCGCCGCTTCCGGTCGAGATCGTGCGCGACGCACGCGCGGCGCTGCGTGATGCCGACGCGGCCGCGATCGCGTCGGGAACTGCCGTCCTCGAAGCAGCGCTGATCGAGACGCCGGCGGTCGCGCTCTACGTGCTGTCCGCGCCGCAAGCAAAGATCGCGCGGCGCATCTATCGCGGCACCTACGTGACGCTGCCGAACCTGGTGCTCGACGAACCGCTCGTACAAGAGCTGCTGCAGGAAGCCGCGACCCCGGCGGCGCTGGCCGACGCGCTGCTCGACCTGCTCGCACATCCGGCGCAGCAGCAGGCCGGTTACGCGCGCGTGCGCGCCGCGCTCGGCCCCGCCGACGCGCTCCAGCGCAACGCGGACTGGATTCTCGCCACGGTACAGCGCCTCTAACCATGCGGCTGTATCATACCAGCGACGTGCACGACCGGCGGCACATCGCCGCGCCGATCAACGCGCTGCGCGCGGCGAGGCCGGGCGTCTACGCCGACTGCGGCGACTCGCTGCGCGGTTCGCAGACCGTCTATCACCGCAAGGAGCCGGTGCTCGCCGAGCTCGACGCCGCGCACGTCGACGTGCAAGCGATGGGGAACCGTGAGTTCCACTATCTCTTACGTGCGGTTCGCGCGCGCGCGGCGCAGATGCGGCATCCGCTGACGTGCGCCAACCTGATCGACGCGAAGGGACGCCCGCTGCCGTTCACCGCCGATGTCGTCCTCGAGCGTGACGACCCTGCGACGAGCTCAGGACGAGCTGCGCCGTGGCGCTTGCGGTTCTTCGGCCTGCTGGTCGTGCAGTATCCGGCCGGCTCGGCGTGGGAACGGATCTTCGCCTGGCGTTTTCTCGATCCGGTCGAGGTCGCGCAGCGCATCGCGGAATCGACGCCGTCCGGCACGACGCTGATCGCGCTCTCGCACTTGGGCCTGCGGCACGACCGGATCCTCGCGCAGCGCGTCCCGCGGCTCGAGCTGATCCTCGGTGGACACAGTCACGACACGCTCGCCGAACCCGAGCTGGTCGGCGGGGTTCCGATCGTGCACGCCGGACCCTACGGCCGCTTCGCCTCGCGCACCGAACTCGCCAAAGACGCCTCGGGCCGCGCGCACATCACGGACTTCTCGTTAGAACCGTTGACGTGACGGCGAGCGTTCTCTTCGTGTCGAACGGTCATGGTGAGGCGGCGATCGCGGCGCGGATCGCGCAGGAGATGCGCGCGTTGGCGGACGTGCGGACCGAGCACTTCGCGCTGGTCGGCGAACGGCTCGGCGGCGGCGAGTTTCCCGACGTCGGGCCGCAGCGCGCGATGCCGTCGGGCGGGCTCGTCGCGATGGGCAACGCCCGCGCGTTCGTGCGTGATCTCGGCGCCGGGTTTCTGGTTCTCTTCGCGCGCCAGATCGGCTTCCTGCGCGCGGCGCGGCGCGCGCGCCGGTACGCGGCGGTCGTCGCGGTCGGCGATGCGTACGCGTGCGCGCTGGCGCGGATCCCGCGCGCGCCGCTCGCGTTCGTCGGGACCGCGAAGAGCGTCTACGTCGCCGGCTACGGGCCGGGCGAGCGGCGAATCCTACGCGGCGCGCAGCGGATCTTCGTGCGCGACGCGGCGACCGCGAACGATCTGCGCGCGCATGGCGTGCGGGCCGAGGCCCCGGGCAACGTCATCGTCGATTTGCTCGCGACCAGCGCGCGCGTCGACTGGCGCGCGCCGCTCCGGCTGGCGCTGCTGCCGGGGTCGCGCGAGCGCGCGTACGCCGACGCGCTGCACCTCGCCGCCGCCGTCGCCGCGCTCCGCGCGCGCGGAGCCGAGCCGGACGCGGTGCTCTCGGTCGCGCCGAACCTCCACGCGGAGCGTTTCGAGCCGGCGCTCCGCCTCGGCGGCCTGCGCGCCTGGACCGGACCGCTCGGGGCGCTACTGCACGGTGCGACCCTGGCGATCGGCCAGAGTGGAACGGCGAACGAAGCCGCCGCGGCGGAAGGCCTGCCGGTCGTCGCGCTCGAGCTCGACGACGCGCCCCGCGACGCCTGGTACCGCAAGCGGCAGATGGGACTGCTCGGCGAGGCGCTGCTGATCGCCCCCGGTGCGCCCGGGCGCGCGGCCGCCGCGATCGCCGAGCTGCTCGCCGACGACGTGCGGCGGGCCCGAATGGGGGCGATCGGGCGCGACCGCATGGGCGGAGCGGGCGGGGCGCGCGCGATCGCGGCGTCGGTCGTGACGCTGGCGGGCGCGGCATGAAGCGCCCCGTCGCGGCCGCCCTGGCGGTGCTCTTCGCGATCGTCCCGCTGTACGGCACCTTCGCCGCGCTCTTTCCGGCCGGTCCCGGCATCCCGCCGCTGGTCCCGCGCCCCGTCACGGCGGCGATCGCGCTGACCGGCCTGGCCGCGCTCGTCGTCGTCGTGCCGGCCGGGCTGCGCGCCGCCCGCCGCGATTGGCTCACCTTCGCCTTTCTCGCGCCGGGGCTCGCCACGATCCTCGCCGCGATCCCCGGCTTCGATCCCGTGCTCGGGATCGGGCTCGGGCTGTTCGTCACCGGATTCGGCGCGGTCGCGCTGGCGGTCGCGCGCGAGGCCGACGCGGCGACGATCCGGCTCTGCATCCGCAGCTTCCTGTGGTCGGCGCTGGTCGCGTCGCTGATCGCGCTGGCGATGGTCGTCACGCGGCGCCCCGCGGCGATCTACGCGTTCGACAACGGCCGCGCGGTCGGCACGTTCCTCAACCCGAACGAATTGGCGGCCTACACGCTGATCGCGCTGGGGCTCGCGCTCCCGCTCGCCGCGATCTCACGCGGCCGCGACCGCCTGGCGACGGCGTGCGCCGTCGTCCTGGCGGTGACGCTGGCGGCGACCTTCTCGCGCTGGGGCGCGCTCTCGGCGGTCGTCGGCGTCGCGGTCTACGCGCTCGCGGCCCGGGCGCGTGTCCTCCTCGCGGCCGCGGTCGCGATCGGGCTGGCCGGGGTCGGGCTGGATGCCCTCGCCGGCGCGCAGCACCACAACCCGCGCGACAGCGAAGCGCGCGCGGTCGCGTGGCGCACCGGGCTCACCACCTTCGAGCGGTTTCCGCTGCTGGGCGTCGGGCCGTTCGCGTTTCCGCGCGTCTACGACGAGATGCGGCCGCCCGACGCCCCGGGGACCCGGACGGCGGTCGCCTTCGATCCGCATTCGCTTCCGATTGCCTTCGCAGCCGAGGGCGGTATCGTGGCCGTCGTGACCCTGACCGTTTCGTTCTCGATCGTGTTTCTCGGCGTGCTGCGCGCCGCGCGGGGTGCGCCGGCGGCCCAGCGGATGCTGGCGCTGGGGCTCGCGGCGGCGCTGGCGGCCCTGCTCTGCGACGCCACGATCAACACGTTGAGCCTGTTCTTTCCGCTCGGCCTCCAGGTCGTTCCGCTCGCCTTCGCCGTAGTACGGACCGATGCGCTCCGCTAGCTCGCTGGCGGCGGTCGTGCTGGCCGCCGCCGGGTGCGCCCCCCACGCCTCCGCCGGCGGATCCGCTTCCCCGGCGCCCTCGGCCGCGCCGTCCGCAGCAGCGACCGCGACCGCGGTGCCGATCCGGGTAGAAACGCACGGCGGCGGCGGCAAGTATGTGACCATCGTGGAGAACCTGCGCGGCCGCAAGGTCTATACGATCCGCGCGCTCTCGAGCGTCGCGGAGCGGTACGGCACCGAGCAGGGGAGCGGCGAGTTGGAGCAGCCGCACGTCACCTTCGTCGACAAGGGCGGAACGATCACGATCGCCGACGCGCCGAAGGCCCACGTGCGCGAGCGGGACAACACGGTGGTCATGAGCGGCGGCGTTCACGCCCACACCAGCAGCGGGAGCGTCTTGACCTGCGATACCCTCACCTACAACGGCAAGACCGAGCGTTTCCAGGGCGAGGGCAACGTGCAGCTCAGCGCGCCGAACGGCCTGCAGATGGCGGGGCGCCACCTCGACGGCGACGTGAAACTGCAGGACGTGCGCGTGACCGGAGACGGACCGTGACCGATCGCGACCGCATCGTCCTGCGCGATCTCGAGAAGCGCTACGGCCAGCGCACCGTCGTCAAAGGCGTCAGCGCCGAGGTTCACCGCGGCGAAGTGGTGGGACTGCTCGGACCGAACGGCGCCGGGAAGACGACCACGTTCTACATGGTCGTCGGATTGATCCGGCCCGACGGCGGCGGCGTCGTGCTGGAGCGCGGCGGCGCCGCACGCGAGATCACCGGCGCGCCGATGCACGAGCGCGCGCGCGCCGGAATCGGCTACCTCTCGCAGGAAAACTCGATCTTCCGGAGACTCTCGGTCGGCGACAACCTGCGGCTGATCTGGGAGATGAACGGCGTGCCGAGCGCCGAGCGCGAACGCCGGCTCCCCGAGCTGCTGGCGGAGTTCGGCCTCTCGCAGTTCGTCGACCAGCGCGGCGACTCGCTCTCCGGCGGCGAACGCCGCCGCGTCGAGATCGCGCGCGCGATCGCGACCGAGCCGGCGTTCCTGCTGCTCGACGAGCCCTTCACCGGGATCGACCCGATCGCGGTCGCCGACATCCAAGCGATGATTCGCCAGCTGCGCGATCGCGGGCTCGGCGTGCTGATCACCGACCATCAGGTGCGCGAGACGCTGGCGATCGTCGATCGCGCGTACATTCTGAACGACGGCAAGATCGAGGTCAGCGGAACCGCGCAGGACGTGCTCGACTCGCCGGTCGCGCGCCGTTTCTATTTGGGCGAGAGCTTCCGCCTGTGACGGAGACGCGCGCACTCGGGCACACGCGCCCGCGCGCGCCGTGGCGGCCGACGATCCTCGACCGCTACCTCGTCGGGGAGCTCGGCGGGCCGTCCCTGTTCGGCCTCTCCGCGTTCACGCTGATCTTCGTCGCGACGCAGATCCTCGCGATCGGGCGCCTCGTCTCGGAAGAACACGCGCCGTTGTGGGCGGCGGTCGAGTACTTCCTCTGGGACATGCCGGCGTATCTGCTGCTGGTGATCCCGATGGCGATGCTGCTCGGCACGCTGCTGGCGATGCAGCGCCTCTCGAGCGAGAGCGAGGTGACGGCGATGAAAGCCGGCGGGATCTCACTCTCGCGCATCGTCACGCCGCTGCTCCTGGTCGGTCTGGTCGTTTCGCTCGTCGCGCTCGCGGTGCAAGAGCTGTTCGTTCCGTTTGCCAACGACAAAGCGGCGTACATTCGACAGGCCGCGATCGAGCACGTCTCGCCGGCCTCGTCCAACCTGCAGGCGGTGGTCGCACTCCCCGGCGGCGGAAAGCAGGTCACGATCGCCAACGGGCTCGACGTCGCGACGCAAACGCTGCTCGGCGTGACGGTGATCCGTTACGATGCGCAGCAGAAACCGCGCGAGATGATGGTCGCGGATCGTGCCCGCTACGTGCCGCCGACCTGGACGTTCGAGAACTCGACGACGTACCACTTCGATCCCGACGGCGGTGAGTACACGACCGTCGCGCCGGTCGCCGTGGTCGACGTCGGCGAGCGCCCGAACCAGATCGCGAAGCAGAAGATCGAGATCACCAACCCGGAGGACCTCTCGCGCGCCGAGATCAAGGATCGGCTCGACTCGGGGCATCTTTCGCCCCAGCAGCGCAACATCTTCACGGCCACCTATGCTTCGAAGCTCGCCCGCCCGTTCGCGGCGTTCGTGTTCACCTTGATCGCCGTCCCGTTCGGCTTGCGGCCGGTGCGCGGCGGAGGGACGGGGCTCGGCTTTGGGCTCGCCGTCGCGATCGTGTTCGTGTACTACGTGATCTCGACGGTCTTCTTGTCGATCGGCAGCGCATCGACGTGGCTGGCCGGCCCGGCCGCCTGGACCCCGAACCTGCTCTTCACCGTGATCGGGGCGACGCTGCTGCGCCGCGCGTCGCGCGTCTGATGGTCGCCGACCTCCCGGGGATCGGCCTCATCCTGGCGATCACGATCGTCGCCGGGGTGATCGCGTACATCGGCGACCGGGTCGGGCACCAGGTCGGCCGCAAGCGGCTGACCCTGTTCGGGCTGCGGCCGAAATACACGTCGACGGTCGTCGCCGTCGCGACCGGGATGCTGATTGCGCTCTCGGTGACGCTGGCGGCACTGATCGGGTCGAGCGTGGTCCGGACCGCGTTCTTCCGCATCGGCCAGCTCAACGCGCAGATCAACCAGCTCCAGGCGCAGGCCGTCGCGCAGCAAGGCGAGCTTCAGACCACCCGCAACAACAACATCGCCGTCACCAAAGCCTCGCCGGTCGCACAGGGCGTCGTGATCGACGTGACGATCCCCGAGGCGCAGCAGCTGCGCCTGTTCTCGCAGTTCTTCGACGACGCGGTCCGGACGGCGAACATCACGGCTGCGCGGCTGGGCCTGCTCCCCGACACCTCGCGCTCGTCCGACCCGCAGGTGCAGGCCAGCCTGCTGCGCGAGCTGCAGGAGGCGCGCGACCATTTCGGCTCGCTCGGCGACCGCGGGGTTCCGCTGCTGTTCTTGCCGGTCGCGCCGAACAACCTGTTCCGCGGCGACCGCATGACCTTCATCTTCGCCGCCTGGGCCGACCGCCGGCTCTACGGCAACAACGAGGAAGTCGCATCGATCGACATCGAGGGCGGCCGGCCGATCGCCCCGAGCGAGGTCCGGCTACTCGAGTCACGGGCGTTCGACGCGCTCGCCAAGGCCGGGTTCCCCTACCCGTTCTTCGCGCCGCCGAGCGGGTTCGATCCGCAGCGCTTCGAGTCGGCGACCGCGGCGCTCGCCCGGGTGAAAGGGCACTTTCGCCTGGTCGCGCGGTCAGAAGGCGTCCTCTACCCGCACACCTCGCTCTTCGTCCTGGGCGTCTCCCTCGAGGCGGGGCATTGAGCGCGGCGGCGGTCCTCGGGCTCGACCCGGGGACCCGCAAGTGCGGCTACGCTCTCCTGACCGGCCTCGGGGCGAAGCCGCTCACGCTCGGGATCGCGCCGCTGGAGGGGCTGGCCGCGCGGCTGCGCGAGCTGCTCGCGGCGACCCCGGTCGCCGTCGCGGCGGTCGGCCGGGGAACGAACGCGGCGGCCGTCGCCGAGATCGTGCGAGCGCTGGGGCTGGAGGTCGCGCTCGTCGACGAGCGCGAGACCACGCTGTTGGCGCGGGCGCGGTTCTTCGACGACCATCCGCCCCGCGGTTGGCGGCGCCTCGTCCCGCGCGGAATGCTCTTGCCCGGACGGCCGATCGACGACTATGCCGCCCTCCTGATCGCGGAAAGATACCTCAAGGCTTCTTAATCCGGGGAGGAGTCCTCACGCTCGCTTCGGTATAGCGACCTCGGCATGCGTTCCGTATCGAGCGCGTTCTCGTTGCGCCCGTTCCGGCAGGTTCCGTGACGGGCTCTTGGTGCCGAGCCGATCAGGGGAAACACCGACACCCGATCGACCAGGCGACCAAAGGCGAGGCGCGGTCTGCGCGGAACAGCAGGTCACATCTTTCTCGGAGGACACGATGAAGCGTCTCGCTACCCTCGTCCTCGCGGCGGGCTTCAGTTTGAGCTCGCTGTTGGCGTTGGGTCAGGGCGCCTCGGCCACGCCGTTTTCGGACGTGCCGGCGAACCACTGGGCGTATCAAGCGATCCAGTCGCTCGCGGCCGACGGATTGGTCGAGGGGTACCCCGACGGTAAGTTCAAGGGCGATCGTCCGCTGACGCGCTACGAGATGGCGGTGCTCGTCGCACGCGTCATCGCGAAGCTCCAGGCCAACGGCGCGGGGTACGCTTCGAAAGCGGATCTCGACAAGCTCCAGAAGCTCATCGATGCGCTCAAGGACGAGCTGGATTCGCTCGGCGTGCGCGTCACGAACCTCGAGGACGCGCTCGACGCGCTCGACAAGCGGACGAAGTTCGCGCAGTCGATCCAGCTGCACGGCGCGATCCTCGACAACAATTCGTTCCGGCAGCGCTACGGCGTGCCGCAGACGATCGCGCACGCCGCGATCGATCCCTTCGTCAACGTCTTCCTGACCTCGCCGTCGAACAACAGCCCGCTCGAACAGACGGGCGCGGGCAACCTGGTCCGCTTCGACGACAAGATCAACTTCACGTACACGATCAACGAGAACCTGTCCGTCTCGCTGCCGATCCACATCATCAACTACGAGTACGGCGGCGAGTTCACGCCCAACGCGAAGTACTCGATCCAGCCGGACGTGGTGGTGAACATCGCCAAGATCGGCGCGTTCACGAACGTGTACTTCCGCGACGGTCAGCTCGACAACCTCAAGTCCTCGCGGCTCGGCCTCACCTACCGCGCGCCGGACGCGACGCAACAGGGTCCCGGCTACGAGAACCCGGTGCAGCCGTACGAGAAGGGCTTCGAGATCGGCGGCATCCTGGGCGGGCTCACCGAGTTCCAGTTCTCCTGGACGCGCCTCGACCAGTCGATGATCAACACGCTGACCGGCGTCGCCGATCCGAACGGCGAGTTCGCCAACAACAATTACTTCTTCATCGTGACCCGCCCGCAGACGAGCTACTTCCAGCCGGGCGCCCCGAACGCGCCGGGCGGCGCGTCGAGAACCGACACGTTCACGGCGAACGGTCAGGTGATCACGGCGGTGTACCTGAGCGCGAAGGCGCAGTTGGGCACCGTCTACGTCTCAGCCGTCAACGGCACGCCGTGCAGCAACGCCGCGCTCACCTCGACCGGCGGAGCCTGTCCGATCGCGGCCGGCGCGTGGTACTACATCGACGCGACGAACCAGGTCGTGTTCACGACGCCGCTCCCGGCCGGGACGATCGTCCAGATCACCTACGTCCGCTTGACGTACAACAACAACGACCAGTATCAGCGCTACCACGCCAACGTGCGCATCAACCAGAAGTTCAAGGGCCTGCCGGGCGCCGAGATCGGCGTTTCGATGAGCCGCATCTTCGACTTCGCCGACGTCTCGAACTCGCAGAACACGCCGTTCTTCCAGTCCGCGCCGAACGGCAACGCCGCCGGCAACGGTCTGGGCGTCGTGAGCGACACGGTGTTCGGCCTCGACGCGCAGCTGCCGCTGGCGTTCATCCACCTCGGCGGTGACAAGACGAACCATCCGGTGATCTTCGGCGAAGGCGCGTTCAGCAAGTTCACGCCGGACTTCTACAACACGCCGGCGATCACCGACAGCGCCGCGGTCGTTGGGCTGCGGCTGAAGCTCTACCAGGCGACGGCGACGGTCCAGTACCAGGCCGTCGGCCCGAACTTCCTCGACGGGGCACCGCTCCGCTACTTCGGTCCGGCGCCGGCGACGTTCCAGTTCTGGAAGGGCAACTTCTTCCCGCAGTTCTTCGGCTTCGCGAACAATCTCGCGATCAACGCGACGTTCGACAGCGCCGTGACCCCGGCGTGCGCCGGAGCGGCCTGCACGCGCAACAACGCGGGGCTCACCTACATCTATCCGGTGTTCAACCCGTTCGTAGCGAGCGGCCCGCAGTACTTCAGCGCGTTCGCTCCCAACTCGCAGGGCTTCACCGGGAACATCACGCTGCCGTTCAGTATCGGCGACACGAAGCTCAACGCGCGCCTGCTCGGACAGCATCTCGCCGAGATGGTCCCGAACGGGTTCGGGCAGCTCGCGTACGGCCCGGGCTTCTCGTCCGGAACCAAGCTCAAGTTCGACAAGCTCGAAGGCGGGCTGCAGTTCTCGCTGCCGATCTTCGGGCAGCGGGTCTCACTCAACGTGAGCGATTCGTACGAGCACCTCGCTCGCAACGACCGCACGGCGTACGCCTACGTCCCGTTCAACCCGGTGTTGGGCGGGCCGGATGCTGCCTCGGGCGCGGCGCTGAACGCGTACCTCGCGACCGGCGCGACCCCGGTGCTGTTCTATCCGAACTACGTCGACGAGTACCACAACACGATCGATGCGTCGGCGACGATGCCGATCACGCGCGACCTTTCGGTCGGCGTCGGCTACAACACGCAGACGTACCACGGCTCGTACGGGACGACCGCGGGCCAAAACATCGCGCAGCGCAAAGATCAGTACCAGGGCACGCTGACGTACAACATTCCGAAGACGACCAGCTCGATCTCGGCGCTCTTCCGGAACCAGAAGTACAGCGACAACGTGATCCCCTCGTACAACTTCAACCAGAACCGCGAAGACCTGAACTTCTCGATCAGGTTTTAGGATGGGTGGCGGGTCGCAGGAGCGACACGCCATGGTAGCCGGCACGCGGCCCCCGCACTTCCTGTGCGGGGGCCGCTCTTCTTCGGATCGCTCCTGCGCATCCGTGCGCCCGCGATCCTCACACGGCCGTCTACCATGGCGTGTCGCTCCCGCGACCTGGCCGATGTTGGGGCGGATCGGCCAGTTCAAAGGGGGTGGGTCGGCACCCGCGTCCGTCATTGTGAGTCGTCGGAGGGCGGACCACGATCTGGAGGGTAGGGGATAGGGTGGTGCGGTGGGCGTTTGTCTGCGTTTTGGTGGTGGTTGGGGGCTGGCTTGGGGCTGTGCAGCTTGCGTCGTCGGCCGCGTATGGCGATCTCGCGGCGCAGCCTTCGTTGCCGGCGCTGCTGCATGAGGTGAATCCGCGGTTGTGGCGGCCGTTGGTTGGGGATGCGCGGGCGCGCGCGGCAGCGGCGGTGCATGATGGCGATCTGCCGGAAGCGGAACGGCTTCTTGCGGGACTGCCTGGAGATGCGGAGAGCGCTGATTTGCGCGGACGGTTGGCCCAGGCGCGGGGCGACCGGAATGCGGCGCTTGCGGACTATGTGAGGGCCGGTGATGTGGTTCGGGCGCAGCGGTTGATCGACGCGCTGGCGATCGGCGATCGGGTGCGCGCACTTGGCGAGCAGCAGAAGTTGGTTGCGGTGCTGCTCAACGACCCGAACGCAGCGGAGGTGACCGGCGAGGCGTGGTGGCGTCTCGGACAGTTGCAGGCTGCCGAGGGATATCGACATCGGCCTCACGATCGCGGCCACGGTCGCATCGGTCGTGCGAAGTATTGGCGTGAGGCGGAGGAGTCGTATGAGCGTGCGTTGGCCCTCGCGCCGAACGAAGAGACGTATCTGCTCGCGGCGGCGTATCAGTCGTTGGCGAACGGTGACATTGTGAAAGCACAGCGGTTCTATGCGCGTGCCGCAGCGGTCGTTCCGAATAGTGCAGACGCGTTTGCGGGACTGGCGTGGACTGCCGCGGCGGCGCGGGAGTGTGCGGCGGCGCGTACGAGTTTGGTGCGTGCGCGCACGTTGCGCGGCGCTGCACCGAACAGCGGTGGGGCGCGCGATCCCGTCGACGATCCGCTGGTCGGACCCGCGCTCAGGCGCTGCCTTACGTGACGACTGCGCCTCACTCGCGGTGATCGTCGCGCTCGACACGCAGCTCGCCGTCGGCACCGCGACCGGGGTCGGCGTGTACGAGCGCGATTTGGCGGCCGCGCTGCGCGCGGCCGGCGTCGACGTCCGCGACCTGCGCGCGCCGGGGCTCGATCCGTGGCGATTCGACCGCCGCGTGTGGTGGGATCAGGTGCTGCTACCGCTGCAGGCGGCGCGGAGCGGTGCGATGGTGCTGCACGCCGCGTCCGGGACGATGCCGTTCGTGCGCACGCTGCCGACGGTCGTCACCGTGCACGACCTCGCCTGGCTCCGGGTGCAGGGGCACACGCGCGCGTACGCGCGCACGTACTTCGGCGCGCTGCAGTCGCGCGCGTACCGCACCGCCGCGGCGGTCGTCTGCGACTCGCAGTTCAGCGCCGGCGAATACCGCGCGCTCATCGACCGCGACGCGCGGATCGAGGTCGTGCACCCCGGCGTCGACCTGCGCTTCGGCGGGATCGTGCGCCGCCCCGACGAGGCGCCGTTCGCGCTCGTCACGGGGACCGTCGAGGCGCGCAAGAACCTGCTCGCGCTCGTCGATGCCTTGCCGGCGGTCCCGGCGCTGCGCGTGATCTCCGCAGGCCCGTTCACGCCGTACGCGGACGCGGTGCGTGCGCGCGCCGCGGAGCTCGGCGTCGCGGATCGCATCGAGCTGCGCGGCTTCGTCACGCAGGCCGAGCTCGACGATCTCTACGCGCGCGCGGCGTGCGCGCTCGTTCCCTCGCGATACGAAGGCTTCGGCTACGCGCTCGCGGAGGCGCTATGCGCGGGGCTCCCCGCGATCGCGTCTCGTTCGTCATCGCTGATCGAGGTCGCCGGAGACGACGCGCCGCTCGTCGACCCCGGCGATGCCCCAGCATGGGCCGCCGCGATTGCCGCGCTCATCGCCGGCCGCGAGGCGGCACAGCGGCGCGCCGATGCCGTGCGCGCCGCGGCCGTCGCGCGGTTCGCGTGGTCGACGGCGGCTGCCGCGATGACCGCGATCTACCGCCGCGTCGCCGGCGCTCAGTAGATCGGGGAGCCTGGTGCTCCGGGTGCGACTGAGCCGTCGTCTTGGGCGAAGGTGAGGCGGAGCGGATAGGACGAGCCGCCTTCGGGCATGCTGACGATCGTGATGCGGCGGAACGTGCCGGCATTGATGCGTTCTTGCCAGATCTTGTAGCGGGAGAAGGCCGCCAGCGCGTGGGCTTGGACGACGACGCCGTCGATGATGAAGGTTCCGGTCGCGCGTCCGCCGCGCGGGTTCGCGTAAAGCGCGATCGAACGCGGCCCGCGCGTCATGTTGACGATGACGACCTTCATCGACTGTTCGACGCCGTAGTCGCCGCTGAGCGCTTCGCCTTGGCGCAGGTTCGGGAGCGGGAGCTGGCCGATCGCGATGTCGAGGTCTTCGCCGTCGACGTCGTAGGTGCGGTCGAAGAAGAACGTCGGGACCGGATAGACGCCGCGCGCGTGCGGTGCACCGCCGGCGAGCAGGGTCGTCGTGTCGATCGATTGATCGGTGGGCGCGAGCGCGTCCTGCGCGACCAGCGCGAGGTCGAGCGGGTCGCCGGTGACCAGGCGCAGTTGCAGGATCGCGCTGACGATACTCTGCGGCGGCAGCGGATGGTCGACGAGGTTCACGGTCGCGCCCGGCGCGATCGTCAGCACGCGCCCCTCGTTGCGCGCCTCGCGCACCAGGAACCGTTTGGTCGAGAGGTGGCCGACCTCCATCTCGTTTGCGCCCGGACCGGCGCTCCCGTCGATCATCTGGACCGTCGCCGGCGCGTTCGAGGCGTTGCGCGCTTTGAGCAGGATACGGCGTGCCGGCTCGGTCGGCGCGTTGTAGTGATAGTACAGGAAGCGCTGCGCCTGCGTGCGGTCGAGGCGCGCGGTGAAGAGCACGCCGTTCGCGGTGAGACGCTCGGGATAGTCGCTGACCAACAGCCGTGCGGGCTGGATCGGCGGGAGCGCGGTGTTCTCGACGATCACGTGCGTCGTGCCGTTCACCGGCAGGTAGCCGTTCCCGGCGATCTGCGCTTGGGCGTCGATCTCGAGCCGGTTGTCGATCTTCAGGTCGCCGTGAATGGGGATCGTCTCGGGCGGAACGTTGATCGAGGCGCCCGAGCGCAGCGTCGCAGCGCGTTCGACGGCGGCGGCGATCGCTTCACGCAGGTAGTCGGCCGAGGTCGGGTTGCCGGTGACGCGGACCGTCGTCTCGTCGGCGAGGGTCCCGGCGGCGTAGGCGACCCGCACCGGCACGTCGCGCGTGACGCCGCGGGAGTCGGTGACGGTCGCGACGGTGCTGCCGACCTTCACGCCGGTGACGTACAAGACGCGCTGGGCGGGATCGACGATGACGGTGGCGATCGAGGCGTCGGCGACGGTCGCGGTGATCGCCCCGAGCGAACTGTTGACCCGCGCGCTCACCGTCTTGCCGGGTTCGACGCTCAGCTGCGGCGGCTCGACCACGATCGGGGGCTGGGTCGGGGTCGCCAGCGGGACCGGGGTCTCGCCGGGCGAGGCGGCCGGCCCCGGCGTGGCCGGGATGGTCGGCGACTCGGTCGCGGGCGCGCTCGTTCCGCCCGGCGCCGGCGTCACGACGTTGCCGGGCGGGTTGACCGGGCCCGCCGAGGGCGCGGGGACGGGCGGATTCACTTGCGCCGGGGCGGCGAGCGCGAGGGCGCACACGAACGCGAGGCTAGAGAACGGCGCGAGGACGCGTCGCAAGCGACTCCTTATCCGGGATGTGACTACGCGATTTTCTGGGCGGCGGGCTCCCGCGAGACGGCCGACGCCAGGAGCGTCTTGTAGCCGACGTTAGGGAACAACACGGTGACGAGGTCCTTCTCGGCGCGTTCGACCGTGCCTTGTCCGAACATGGCGTGGTAGACCACGTCGGCGATCCGGTAGCCCGAGGAGGCGAGGACACGGCGGCCCTGCAGGCAGTTGTCGCACGCGCCGCAGGTCTCGACGTCGTAGTCCTCGCCGAAGTAGTTCAGGATGAAGCGGCGCCGGCAGCCGGTCGTCTCGGCGTACTGCAGCATCATCGCGAGCTTTGACTGGTCGTACTTCTTCTTGGTCTCGTAGTTGGCGAGGTTGAGGACCATCTCGCGCTGCTCGCGCGCCGCTTCGGTCAGCACGTACTTGCCGCGCATCGCGTTCTCGATGAACCCGCCCTTCTTGAGCAGGGCGATGATGACTTTGAGTTTCGTGAGCGGCAGCTGCGTGATCTTGCGCAGATCGGTCAGGCTGACGCCGCCTTCCTGAGCACCGAAGATCTCGAGCGTTCCGAAGACTTTCTGCACTTCCTCGACGTCGGGATACTTACCGGTCAGAAAGTAGTTCTGCACGCGGGTGTCGCTCATGCGGTAGATCAGCACGCACTTCGAGAGATCGCCGTCGCGGCCGGCGCGGCCGGCTTCCTGCGTGTACGCTTCGACCGACCCCGGCAGGTCGAAGTGTACGACGAAGCGGATGTTCGACTTGTCGATCCCGAGCCCGAACGCGTTCGTCGCGACGACGGCGCGAATCGCTTCCTGCATGAACAGCTCGTGCACCGCGGTGCGATCGTGCTTCTGCAGCTTCGAATGATAGACGGCGGCGGGCAGGCCGAGTTCGTCGTGCAGATACTTCTGCACCTCGAGCGCGTTCTTGATCGTCGCGGTGTAGACGATCCCGGTCCCTTCCAGCTCGCCCTTCTCGAACAGCTCCTTGAGCATCTTGAGCTTCCCGGCTTCGCTCTCGGCGCGGCGCACGACGTAGCGCAGGTTCGGGCGGTCGAACCCTTTGACGATCGGCTTGACGTGCGGGATCCCGAGCTGGATTAGGATGTCCTCGCGCACCGCGGGCGTCGCCGTCGCGGTGAGGGCGAGCACCGTCGGGTTGCCGAGCTGGCGGATCACCTTGCCGAGGTTGAGGTAGGCGGGACGAAAGTCGTGACCCCACTGCGAGATGCAGTGCGCTTCGTCGACGACGAACAGCGGAACCCTCAGCGCCCCAATGATCGCGACGAACGCGTCGTCCTCGAGCTTCTCGGGCGTCACGAACACGATCTTGAGCTGGCCTGACGCGATGCGGGCCATCGCGGTGAGCTCCTGGTCCTCGGAGAGCGTCGAGTTCAGCGCCGCCGTTGCGGTGATGCCGCGCTCGGAGAGCATGTCGAGCTGGTCCTTCATGAGGGCGATCAGCGGGGAGACGACGATCGTCGTCCCGTCCATCAACAGCGCCGGGAGCTGGTAGCAGAGCGACTTGCCCGCTCCGGTCGCCAGGATGGCGAGCGCGTCCTCACCGTCCATGACCCGGCCGATGACCTCTTCCTGGCCCGGGTTGAACTGGTCGTAGCCGAACTTCTCGCGCAGCGCCCCGCGCAGATCGAGTGTGGTCTCCATCGTTCCTCTCCGGCTGGTCTCCGACGACAGGCAACGCCTCGCTTGGAAAGCGGGCGCTGCGGCCTGGGGAAGCCGGTGTTTGTCGGGTACCCTGACCGGTATTTCTTAAAACGTCGCGGCGGCCGTCGAGGGTTGCCTGGCGCTTCGACCGCCCTTCGACAGGCTCAGGATGACGGGGCGGGAGAATCTCCGGTGGGTGTCGCTTTACCGCACCTGGCGGCCGCGGACGTTCGCCGACTTGGTCGGTCAGGACGCGGTGGTCAAGACCCTGACGACGGCGCTCGAGACCGGGCGGCTCGCGCACGCGTACCTCTTCTCCGGACCCCGCGGCTCGGGCAAGACGTCGGCGGCGAAGATCCTCGCGCGCTGCATCGAGTGCGTGAACGGACCGACCGCGAACCCCGACAACACGTGCGAGAACTGCGTCGCGATCCTCGAAGGGACCGCGCTCGACGTGCTCGAGATCGACGCCGCGTCGAACCGTGGGATCGACGAGATTCGCGCGCTGCGCGACGCCGTCAAGTTCGCACCGTCGTCGATGCGCAAGAAAGTGTACATCATCGATGAAGCGCACATGCTCACCAAAGAGGGCGCCAACGCGTTCCTGAAGACGCTCGAGGAGCCGCCGGAATGGGCGGTGTTCGTGCTGGCGACGACCGCGCCGGAATCGCTTCCGCCGACGATCCTCTCGCGCTGCCAGCGCTACGCGTTCCGGCGCATCGCGATCCCGGTGATGATCGCACGGATGCGCGCGATCGCCGCTGCCGAGGGGATCGAGATCGACGACGCCTCGCTCGGCGCGATCGCGTACCGCGCGGACGGTGGCCTGCGCGACGCGCTCACGATGCTGGAACAGGTGGCCGCGTTCGCGTCCGGCCCGGTCGACGCGGGGACTGTCGACGCGGCGTTCGGTCTGACCGGCCGCGCGTTCGCGCGCGCGTTGCGCGACGCGACGCTCGACGGCGACGCGCCGGCCGCGCTGCGCATCGTCGACGAAGCCTCGGATGCCGGCGCCGACATGACCGGCCTGATCCGCAGCACGATCGCCGAGTTCCGCCATCTGCTCGTCGCGCGCGTGAACCCCGAGCTCCTCTCGCGCGACCTCGCCGAAGACGACGCGCAGTTCGCCCGCGAGCGTGCCGCCGCGACGCCGCAGGCACGGCTGGTCCGCGCGCTGCGGCTGCTCGCCGACGCGCTGGCCGCCGCGCGCAATTCCGGCAACGCGCGCCTCGAGCTCGAGAGCGCGGTGCTGCGGTTCGTCCTGCAGGGCGACGATCCGACGCTCGACGCGCTCGCGGCGCGCGTCGCCGCGCTCGAAGGCGGGACCGTGCAGCGCGCGCAGCCGCGTGCCGAGCCGCTCCCCGCGCCGATCCGGGAACCCGTGGCGGTCCCGCCGCCCGTGCCGCCGGCGGCGGCCGAGCCGGTCGCCACGGTGAAGGGCGCGGTCGCGCCGATGGAGCTCACGCTGCAGAAGCTGCGCACGCTGTGGCAGAATATCCGCACGCGCGCCGAGAGTGAGAAGGGCTCGCTGCGCGCAGGCCTCTCGCGGGCGACCGTGGCGGCGCTCGAGGGCAACGTGCTGACCCTGCGCGTCCCGGATCCGCCGGCGAGCGAAGTGATCAAACGCGACGTCGCGACCGTGAAGAAGGCGATCGCCGAGGTGACCGGTTGCAGCCTGGACCTGCGCGTCACCGTCGGCAGCGCGGGCGCGCCGCCGGCGGAAACCGGCGTCCCGGCCGGCGACGGCGAAGACCAGGACGACTTGATGCGCTACGCGCTCGAAAAGCTCTCTTGAGAGACGAGGACCGGCCGTGAATCCCCAGATGATGAACCAGCTGCGCAAGATGCAGCAAGAGATGGCGAAAGCCCAAGACGAGATCCAAAGCACGACGGTCGAAGGCGCCGCGGCGGCGGGCGCGGTGAAGGTCACGATGAGCGGTGATTTTCGCGTCACGAAGATCGCGCTCGACCGGTCGGTCGTCGATCCCGACGACGTCGAGACGCTCGAAGACGTGATCGTCGCCGCATTCAACGACGCGCGCGCGAAAGCCGAGGAGTACGCCGCCAAGCGCATGGGCTCGGTCACCGGCGGCCTCAAGATCCCGGGAATGTAGTGGGTTCACGTTCCGTGAACCCGTCGCGTTCGGCCTTCGGCCGATCCGCCCACGAGAGGTCATCATTTCCTCTGCGCTAGCCGCGCCCGTCCAGGCGCTGATCAACGAGTTCAGCAAGCTTCCGACGATCGGGCCGAAGACCGCCGCGCGGCTCGTGTTCCACCTCCTCAACCGCCCGCGCGCGGACGCCGACGCGCTCGCCGACGCGATCGTCGCGCTCAAGGAACGCGTGCGGGTGTGTTCGCGCTGCTTTGCGATCACCGAAGACGATCCGTGTCCGACCTGCTCCGACGTCCGGCGGAACGCGACGCTGATCTGCGTGGTCGCCGAAGCGAAGGACGTCTTCGCGATCGAACGCACGTCGGCGTACGACGGGCGCTATCACGTGCTCGGCGGGCTGATCTCGCCGATGGACGGGATCGGTCCCTCGCAGTTGCGCGTGCGCGAGCTGGTCGACCGCGTCTCGGCGGAATCACCGGCCGAGATCATCGTCGCCACGAACCCGAACGCCGAGGGTGAAGCGACGGCGCTGTACCTCTCGCGGCTGCTCGCGCCGAGCGGGGTCAACGTGACCCGGCTCGCCTACGGCCTGCCGATCGGCGGCGACCTCGACTACGCCGACGAGAACACGCTCGCGCGTGCGATCGAAGGGCGGCGCGCGTTATGAGGCTGGGCCGGAATCTTCACTCCGCGCGCAGCATCTCGCCGAGCGCGACCTCGCCGGGGGTAACGACCTCGCAGTAGACGCCGACGACGTTGTCGCGCTGCAGTGCGACAACGTCGAGGACGAGTGGGTTCGCCGCACCGGTCGCGACGTCGTAGGTCGGCGTCACGCAGCGCCCGATCGTGTCGACGACCCGCAGCACGACGGTGCCGGCGCGGAGCGTCGCGCCGACCAGCGCGGGTTCGCGCCGGGTGAACTCCGGCTGCGCCCGGACGTAGAGGTTCGGGCGCCAGCGCAGCGGGTCGAGCTGCTCGCCGACCAGCGCTTCGACGTCCCGGACCCAGAGGTCGAAGAGCAGCGAGACGGGCTTCGCATCGAACCAGCGCGGCTGCCCCCGGTCGAGCGTGACCATCACCTTGGCGTCGGCCGCGTACGAAGCGGCGGTCTCGGGATCGCCGGTGAGGTGAAGCTGGGCTGACTCCTTGCCGCGAAACGGTTTCCCAGCGCGCGCGTGGGTCGGCGTTTCGACGACCAGCGCCGCGCTGCGATCACCCTCCAAGCCGTCGGCGAGAACCCGCGCGCGCGTCAGCGGTTCGGCCTTGAGGCTCTTCACGGGATAGCGCCAGAGGCCGGCGATCGTGCCGAGGTCCATCGCCGGGGATTCGCGGGGCGGGCGCGCGAACGCTTCCGCGGCGTGGAGAACACCGAACTCCGTCCGCTGGGTGCGGGTGAGATGCTCGATCGTGCGATTACGCTCTTCGTGCGCAGGTTCGCCGCGATCGTCGCCGTCCTCGCCTTGGTGAGCGTTCCTCTCGTCGTGCTCCAAGCGATCGTCTCACCGCACGCCGGCGCGATCTTCAACGACATGGGGCGCATGATCAGCGCCGCTGGAAATCCGGCGGCGCAGCGTGCCGCAGCCGAGGCGGCCTCGCTCGACAACCAGGCCGGTCCGCTGTCGATCCTCGTCGCGTTCGTCGCGGTGTTGGTGCGCGTGCTGATGTGGTGCGCGCTGGTGACGATCCTGGCGGCGGCGTACGCGGGGAGGAGCGCGTCGATCGGCGAGGCCTACCGGTTCGCGCTGCGGCGCTGGCTCCCGCTGATCCTCGTCACGCTGGTCTTCATCGTGCTCGGCGGGTTCGCGGCGATCCCGATCGTGATCGTCTACGTCCTGGTCGTCGTCGCGGTCATCGCGCTCGCCGCCCTGCATCAGACGATCGCGATCGTCGTCGTGGGCGTGATCGGTGGCTTGGTCGTCATCGCGGCGGCGAGCGTCGTCGGGTCGCTCGTGTTCATGGCGTACGAGCTCGCGGCCGTCGCCATGGTCACCGAAACGGGGAGCCCGATCGATGCGATCGGGATCGGTCTGCGGCGAGCGTTCGCGCCCGGGATGAAACGCCGCACGCTCGTCGCGGGACTGGTCGTGCTGCTGGTAAGCTATGCGGGCACGCTGCCGATGCTCGGCATCGCCATCGTCGTCACCGCGACGACGCACATCGATGCGCTGTACTTCGCGATCCTCGGCGCCGGCCAAGTGCTGCTCGACGGTATCGTCGCGGCGTTCGTCGTCGTGTTCGCAGTCGACGCGCGCGTCCGGCGTGAAGGCCTGGATCTGATCGTCCCCGAGGCCCCGCCGGCCCCGGCATGAGCCCGTGGCCGCACGGTGATCCGCGCGACGTCGCGCACCAGATCCTCACCGACCCTCGCTTTGCGCTCGCGGCGAAGCGCCCCGGCGAGAAGAGCTGGCTCGAGTATCTCTACGACGCGCTGCGCGATCTGTGGCACAAGCTCACCGACCCGCTGAACCGCCTGACCGGGAACCCCCGGCTCACGACGATCATCGGCTACGCGGTTCTGGTCGTCATCGCGGTGCTGCTGGCGATCGTGTTCGTGCGCTTCGGAGCGCGGTTCGCCGCCAAACGCACGGTCCGTAGCGCTCGTGCGGTAGCGGCCGCGGCCGCTCTCGATACCGACGCGCGCTCGCTGCTCGCCCGCGCGCTGGACGCGGCGTCCGCCGGACGCCACCACGAGGCCGCCGCGCTGCTGTGGGCGTCCGCGCTGCGCGCCCTCGACGAGCACGGTCGCGTTCGCTTCGATCCGTCGCGCACGCCCGGTGAATGGCGGCGCGTCGTGCGCGACGCGAGCTTCGATGCGTTCGCGCGCGACGCCGTCGACGCGCTGTTCGGCGAGCGCGGCGCCGACGCCGCGCTGGTCGCGCGGATGCGCGACGCGTACGACCGCGTCGTCGCCCCGGCGTGAAGCGCGAACACCTCGTCGCCGCGCTGGCGCTGCTCGCGCTGGTCGCCGCCTCGCTGTTCGCGAACCGCCCCGAGCCGCCGGCTGCGGCGACACGCGCGAGCGGCGATTTCAGCTTCGGCGGCTACCGGGCGTTCTCCGAACTGCTGGCGCGGGAAGGGATCCGCGTCGAGCGCTTTCGCCGTCATCACGACGCGCTCGGGGAGAGCGGGATCGACACGCTGGTCGTCGCGTTCCCCGACGAGCAGCTCGGGCATCTTTGGAACGCGGCGGAGCGCGACGCGCTGCGCGCGTGGGTGCGCCGCGGCGGGAACCTGGTCGACATCGGGCTGACCCCGACGGCCGACAAGAACGACCTGAAAGGCGAGCGCGTCGTGCTCGCCGGCGCCGCTGCCGGCGAGCGCAGCGCGCTGCGCGGCGTGTGGGCCTCGATGGTGACGCGGCTGGACGATCGCGGGAAAAACCGGCTCGAGCCGGTGAAGGGCGCGCACGTCGAGCGGCTGCTCGGCGACGCCGCCGGTGCGCTGGTCGTGCGCTACTCGTACGGCCGCGGGCACGTCGTCGGCGTCGCGAACGCGGCGCTGTTCGAGAACCGCTCGATCGCGCGCGGCGACGATGCGCGGCTGGCGTTTTTGGCCGCGCGGCCCGGCCGGCCCGGCGGCACGGTCGCGTTCGACGAAGCCGTGCGCGGGGACGTGGTGGAGAAGCCGTGGTACCGTGCGCTCACCGCGCCGGAGCTGCTTGCGCTCGGGCTCGCGGCGCTGGCCGGCCTCTTCTGGCTGGCATACGGTATCGTTCCGCTCGGACCGCCGGTGCGGCTGCGCGCGCCACGCGAGCCGACCTCGCAGGAGTTCGTCGACGCCGTCGCCGCGCTGTACGCGCGCGCGCGAGCGCGCGACCATGCCCGCGACGCGCTGCTCCGCGACGCCCGCCGTTCGCTCGAGCGCGCATCGACGAGCACCGAGAACGCGGCGCTGGCGGAGCGGGTGAATGCCGCCGGGGCCGAACCGCTCACCGACGACGCCGCGCTCGTCGCCATCGCCGTCCTGGCCCGAACCGCCCGAGAGGAGACCGTCCGTGCAACCAACCCCGACCGACGTTTCGCATCGTCTGCGAGAGGGACTGGCGCACGTCGTCGTCGGCGCTGAGCGCACCGGCTTCGCGCTGACCGTCGCGCTGCTCGCCGGCGGCCACGCGCTCGTCGAGGGCGTCCCGGGGACCGCCAAGACGCTGACCGTGCGCGTGATCTCGCGACTGCTCGGCGTCACGTACGGGCGGATCCAGTTCACGCCGGACCTGATGCCCTCGGACGTCGTCGGAACCACCGTCTTCGACCAGCGCAGCGCGACGTTCTCGCTGCGCCGCGGCCCGATCTTCTGCAACCTTCTGCTCGCCGACGAGATCAACCGCACGCCGCCGAAGACGCAGGCCGCGCTGCTCGAAGCGATGGAGGAGCGCAGCGTCACGATCGACGGCACCACGCATCAGCTGCCCGCGCCGTTCCTGGTCTGCGCGACGCAGAACCCGGTCGAGTTCGAAGGAACCTATCCGCTCCCCGAGGCCCAGCTCGACCGCTTCATGGTCCGCGTCCGCACCGGCTACCCGTCGCCCGCCGACGAGCGCGCGCTGATCGCCCGCGCGGTCGCCGGATTCGACGCACGCAACCTCGACGCGATGGGCGTCGTCGCCGTCGTCGGAGCGGACGACCTGCTCGCCGCCCAGCGCGACGTCCGCACGATCCACCTCTCCGAGTCGCTGCAGGGCTACATCTACGCGATCGTCGCGGCGACGCGCAGCTCGTCCGACGTCGCGCTCGGCGCGAGCCCGCGCGCGGCCCTGGCACTCGTGGTCGCAGCGCAGGCCGCGGCGTATCTCGACGGTCGCACGTTCGCGACGCCCGACGACGTGAAGGACGTCGCGCCGCTGGTCCTCGCGCATCGCCTCATCATCCGTCCCGAAGCCGAGCTGGACGGAACCTCGGCCGACGACGTCGTGACGCGCATCTTGGCGAGCGTTCGCGCGCCGGAGGAATAGATGCCGCGCATCGCGCCGCGCGGGATCACGGTCTTGTTGGCGATCGCGGTTCTGGCGTACGTGCTCGCGCGCTTCACCTCGTGGCAGCTCGCGCTCGCGCTGGCGCTCTCGGCGTTCGCCGCGCTGGTCGCGTTCGACGCCGCCGTGCTGCTGCGCGGCGAGCTGCAGATCGAGCGGAGCGTGCCGCCGCGGCTCTCGCTGGCGCGGCGCGACGCGTTCACCTACGAGATCGTCAACCGCTCGAACCACGAGCGCCGCGTCGCGCTCGTGGAAGCGCCCGCGGAGCGGCTGGCGATCGATCTTGGCGAGGCGCGTGCGGTGCTTCCGCCGCGGACGCGCGCCAGCGTGACGCTCGGCGTCCTGCCGCGCGAGCGCGGGCGCACGGCGCTGCGGTCGTTCCACGCGCGCATCCGCTCACCGCTCGGCATCGTCGAGCTGCGGCGAGCGTTTCGCGTACCGCTCGCACTGCGCGTGCTGCCGGATCTCTCGGCGCTCGACCGCAGCGGCGATCTGGTCGCGCGCACCAAGCTGATCGAGGCCGGCCTGCGGCGGCTGCGCCGGCGCGGCAGCGGCGGGGAGTTCGCGAGCCTGCGCGAGTACACGCCCGACGATCCGTTCCGGTCGATCGACTGGAAGGCCTCGGCGCGCCGCGGCAAGCCGATGGTCGCGCAGTACGAGGTCGAGCGCGCGCAGCAGATCGTGGTCGCGCTCGATGCCGGCCGGCTGATGAGCGCGCGGCTCGGCGACCGGCGCAAGCTCGACTATGCGGTCGCCGCCGGGCTCGCGATCGCGGCGATGGCGCGGCTCGCCGCCGACCGCGTCGGCGTCGTCGCGTTCGCCGGCGAGGTGCTGGCGCGCGTCGCGCCGGGGAGCGGAACCGAGCACAGCGCGCAGCTCGCCGACGTGCTCTCCGATCTCGAACCGCGCTTCGAAGAGGCCGACTACGAGCGCGCGTTTCTCGAGATCGAGCGGACGCTGCGGCGGCGCAGCTTGGTCGTGCTCTTCACCGACCTCTTCGATCCGATCGCTTCGAGCACGGTCCTCGGCGCGGCAAAGCTGCTCACGGCGCGCCACTTGGTGCTGGTCGTGCTGATGAACGACGCGGCGATCGCAGAGGCGCTCCGCCGCACGCCGCGCGAGAGCGACGACGCGTACCGCGCCGCCGTCGCGGCGACGCTCGCCGACGAGCGTGCGCGCGCGGTCGCGACGCTGCGCGACCGCGGGATCCTGGTCGTCGACGTTCCGGCGGCCGAGCTCACCGTCGCCCTGCTCGACGCCTACGTCGACATCAAGACGCGCGGGCTCCTATGACGGGTTCCGGTCGGTACCGGAACCCAAGAGGTACAGCAGCAGCGCGACCGCGGTGATCGCTCCGATCGTGCCGCGGACCGGGATCGGCAGCCGCTGCGGCGAGATGAAGCCTTCGATCGTCCCCGCCACGCAGAGCAGCAGCGCGACGCCGAGCACGAGCGTTCCGGCGCGCCGGGCCGCGAACGTCAGCGCGTCGACGCGCCGCGCGCGCCCGGGCCGGAGGTATCCGCCGGCCAGCACCAAGCCGGCACCGCCCGCGATCTGGATCGCGGTCAGCTCGATCACGCCGTGCGGCGCGATCGTCGCCCAGAAGTCGGTGCCGAAGCCGGCCTGCGCGTAGAGCGCGCCGAGGGCACCGACCATCAGCCCGTTGGTCAGGATGATCCAGCCGGTGAGCACACCGCACGTCATCCCGCCGGCGAACGCGATCGCCGCGACGCGGACGTTGTTGGTGATGATCTCGGAGGCCGCCGCCGGCGAGTACGCGCGGTCGAACCCGAAGTTCGAATCGTGCAGCGCCTTGGTGATCGGCGGGATCTGCATCTCGGGGAGCAGGGCGTGGACGTTGGTGGGGTCGGCCCACACCGAGCCGTACGCGACCGCCGCCGAGAGGATCGTCACCAACGAGCAGAACACGATCGGCGCCCACGACTGCCGGACCTCGCGCGGAAAGCCGCGCACGACGAAGTCGACGAAGCGGCGCCATCCGGTCCGTGCGGTCGCGACGTAGACGACCGAGTGGGCGCGCGCCGTCAGGCGGTTGAGGTGATCGAGGATCACCGGGTCCTCGCCGCGCGTGCGCGCGATCGCGAGGTCGCTGGTCGCAGCGCGATACGAAAGCGCCAGCTCGTCGATCTCCTCCGCGGAGAGCGAGCGCACGCCCCGGCCTGCCGCCCGGTCGACCAATGCCGCCAGCCGGTCCCACCGAACCCGCCGCGCCGCCACAAACCGCCGCTCCCGCATCACGGGGCACGTTCGCGCCGGGACGTTCGCGTCCCGGTCGCGTACATCGCCGCGTGGAGCGCAGCGTCGAGGTCAGGACCGGGGAGGCCGTTGAGATCAGGTATGAACTCGCCGGATTGGGGAGCCGGTTTCTCGCTGTCAGCGTCGACCTGCTGGCGCAGATCGCGGTCGTCATCGTTCTGCTCGTCGCCTATGCGTTCGCCGCGCCGCTGATCGCACGGATCGGGTTCGGCAAGAACCTCTCAGCCTGGCTGATCGCGCTCCTGGTCGCCGGCTTCTTCGCGATCTTCTTCGGCTGGTTCATCGTCTTCGAGACCTGGTGGTCGGGGTGCACGCCGGGAAAGCGCGCGCTCGGGCTGCGCGTCGTCCGCGACGGCGGCTTCCCGATCGATGCGGGCGCGGCGGTGATCCGCAATCTCGTGCGCATCGCCGAGGTCGCGCTGGGCGGCTACACGCTCTCCGCGATCAGCGCGCTGCTTTCGCCGGAGAACAAGCGGCTCGGCGATTTCGCCGCCGGGACGATCGTCGTGCGCGATCGGGCCGACGCGATCCCGGATCTCGACGCGTACCTCTCGCGCCCGGTGCGCAGCGACACGGGGCTCGCAGAGAGCAACCGCGTGCTCATCGAACGCTTCCTGCAGCGGCGCGCGGGGCTCGACCGGACGGCGCGTATCCGCCTCGCCGCGCTGCTCGCGGAGCGCGTGCGCCCGACCCTGCACGACGCGCACCCGCAGTTGAGCGACGAAGCGCTGCTGGAGTTCGTGACCCGCGGCTGAGCGGGTCCGGCCTAGTTCTTCGAACCGCTGTTGCCGCGGAAGCGCGTCAGGATCTCGCGCGCCAACGTCATCGCCGACGCTTTGGCCTCGTCGTACACGCGCGCCGCGTCCTCGACGCCCATCTGGCGTCCGTTGCGGTAGTAGAACGCGACGCCTTCGCCGACGACGACCGTCCCCGCGTACGCGATCGCGGCCTTGATGAAGACGCCGCCGACCGGGATGAAACCTGACAGCTCGCGCGCGAGCGCGCGCCAGCCGAAGCCGCCGCCGACGACCGGCAGCAGCGCCCACATCTGCGAGAGATCGGGGTCGCGCCCGTAGGTCGCGCCGATGTTCAGCATCAGGTTCATCTGGATCCCGGTGATCGCGAACATGTCGGCGCCCGACGCGAACGCGCCCAGCACGATCCCAAGGATCGGTACGTGGTCGATCAGCGCGCTCGCGCCGGCGACCTTGAGCGCCGCCATCGCCGCGTCGCGCGTCAGCTTCGCCGCGACGGTGTCGCGCAGCGCCGGGAGCCGGCGCCCGACCGCGACCTCGATCCCTTTGCAGCAGTCGATCAGGTGCGGCAGGAAGCGCCCGCGCAGCACCTCGATCGCGAGCCGGTCGACGACGTATTCCTCGACCCCGCCCGGGCCCGGCGCCTGCACCGGCCCGCTCGGTGCGGTCACGTCGCGGTCGACGACGAGCACCAGCGCGGGCAGGCGCAGCGGGATCAGCTTCTCGAGACCGAGCGAGCCCCGGTCGCCGGCTCGGGCGACGCAGATGACGGCCCGGGCGTCGGTCGTGTCGATGCTGCGCTCCAGATCGAGCGTCTCGAACGCGGCGGCCGCTTCGAACGGGATCGAGTCGCCCTCGTGACCCGCGAGCAGGATCGCTCGCAGCTCGCCCATGAGCCCCGGATCGCCGCACAAAAAGAACTTGAACGGCCGGCGGGCGCCCGCGTGGACCGCTCCGGCGTTGAGCGAGCCGCGCAGGCGTTCGAGGGCCGCGGCGGCGGAGAGGGCGTTCACAGTACGCTCCTACCCCGACCGGCCGAACGTGGTTACGTCCGGCCGCGCGCTTCCTTGTCCGGGTCGTCGGTGTAGTCGAGGTAGATCAGGCCCAGGAAGATCTCGAGCGACTGCGCGTACATCCCGCGCGCGTTGGCCAGATCGACCACGCTCTTGCCGGTCGCCTTCGCCTCGGCCAGGATCGCCGGCGCGGCGGCATTCGTATCGGCACCGACGATCACAGCCGCCGCGACCTCACCCGGCGTGAGGTCCTGGCGCGCCAGGTCGGCGTACTCGACGCCCTTGGTGTGGAAGCGCACGTCGAGCGCGTGCTGGAAGGTCGCGTAGCGGTCCGGCGATTCTTGCAGGCCGAGCATGTCGATCCGCGTCTCGAGCTGCCGGGCGCGGGCCATGTTGAAGAGCTGCGAGGCTTGCGTCGACCCGACCGCGGCCTTGTTCAGCGAGTCGACGGCCTTCGTCATCGCCGGCTCCAGCCGCTTGTAGTCCGAGAGCACGAGGTCGCCGCTGCTGTCGAGCGTCGTGCGGCGCAGCTCCTGCACGAACAGGTCGAGGTCGCCGAGCCCGATGTCGAGCATCGCGAGCGAGGCGCGCGCCGCGTCGACCGCGCGCACCATGTCGGCGTCGGCCGCGCCGATCGAGGCGAGCATCCGCGGATAGGAGGGGAACGTCGCGAGCGCCTGCGGCGGCGGGTTGTCGAGCTTCAGCGGAGCCTGCAACTCGGTCAGGATGTCGGCGTTCTCCTTGATCAGACCGCCTTCGCGGTTGCGCTCGAGCGTGCCGACGCCGCTGATCGTCTCGGACGCCTTCGCGGTCGCGGTGTCGAGCGACTTCGACATCGTGTTGATGTTGTGCACGAGCGTCTCGAGCCGCGAGTCCTTGCGGGGCTGCACGCGTGAGAGATCGGGCATGCCGAACACGATGTTCTGGATGCGCGCGCGCAGCGACTTGATCTGGTCGACGCCTTCCTTCCGGCGCGTCCCGATCGCGGTCGAGGCTTGCGTCTCGTTCGTCAGGCCGGTCGCGATCTGTGCGCGCAGCGGCGCGAGATCCGGGTGCAGCAGGTTCAGGCGCCGCTCGGCGTCGCGCAGCGCTTTGATCCGCACGTCGGCGAGCAGCTTCGCTTGCGGGGAGACGCGGTCGGCGGCGGCGGTGAGATTCTGCTCGCCCTTCGAGAGCTGGCCCAGCGCGAGCTGCGACTGGCCGAGCTGGAAGCGCGCCGTCGCGTCGTCGGGCCGGCGCTTGAGCACGTCGGCCAGCTTCATCGCCGCGATGTTGTAGCGCGCCGTGTCGTAGTCGTGGATCGCCTGGGCGATGCGCTGGTCGTCGGTGCGCAGCTGCGGGTTGAGCTCCGGGTCGCCGTTCAGGTTCGCCAGCCGCTTCTTCTCGTTGGGGTGGTCGGCGAGGTACTTCGAGATCAGGTCGTGGTTGTCGAGGTCGAGCGCGCCGAGGTGCGCCATGAACGTCTTCATCGCGTCGGGGTCGTAGCCCGCGCGCGCCATCAGCATCAGGCCGTACTTGTCGGCCTCGTTCTCGTCGTCGCGCGAGATGCGGGCCAGCGCGCCGGCCTGAAAGATCTGGCCGAAGCGGTAGAGGAACGGCGAGAACAGCGAGGCGACGCCGAACAGCACGTTGAGGATCGAGGCCTTGTTGTTCGCCGTCACGGCGTGGCGCCGCTCGATGTGTCCGGTCTCGTGACCGATGATCCCGGCCAGCTCGTCGTCGCTCTGGGCGAAGTCCAGCGTTCCTTCGTTGATGTAGATGTAGCCGCCCATCGTCGAGAACGCGTTGATGTCCGAGACGTCGAGGATCTTGATCGAGTAGGGGACGTCCTTGCGCGCGGTCTGCGCCCACAGCTTGTTCGAGACGTCGTTGACCCATTGGTTGAGCAAGGGATCGGTCACGATCACGTTGGTGTCGGTGATCTGCTTGTCGTACTCTTTTCCGATCCCGATCTCGGTCGAGGTCGGGAGCGCGAGCACGGGTGCCGGTATGGTGGCACACAGCATCGCGATACTGAGCGCGATGACGACGGTGCGGCGGAACAGCATGAGCGGGTCCTCGGGGGGCGGCTCGTCCGGTCGGTGCCGGGGTCTTCTGATTCGACGAAAACCCGGAACTCTCCACTAGTAACGAAGAAACCTGAGGATTGTGTGTGGACAACCGAACTTTCCCGTGCATTCCGTGTGGAACGCGCAGGGCCGGGTTTCGAGGCGTCGGAACCGCGGGCGATCATGGTCAGCAAAGGACGCCGATGAGTACCGTGCGCGGCCGCGGCCGTAGCCTCGAAATCGCCGTCGACCGCGCCCTGGGCGCCGCCGTCGAGGAGCTGCGCGACCTGTTCGCCTCGCGGCCTGACTTCTACCGTGGCAGCCGGGCGGTCGCCAATCTCGGTATCCTCGAACCGGAGGCGGCCGAGATCGCTGCCTTTCGCGACGCGCTCGCCGAGTTCGGAATTACGCTCGACGGGGTGAGCGGGGTCGACGAGATCGCCGATACGGTCGCTGCGCTCGACCTGGCCTACCTCGGCACGGCGGCGGCGGCGGACGTCGCTGCACTGCCGCGCCGGGTCTCCGTCCGCGACGTGCGGCTCTCCGAGGAGGCCCGCTCGCTGGTCGCCGATTTCGCCGGCGCGCGCGGCGACATGGTCCGCCGCCGCCAGGACGGACCCGTGCCGCAGACGGCGGTCGTCGCGCCGGCCGCGGTCACGCTCCCGCAGCCGACCCGGCCGCTCGCGGTCGGCGTCTCGACGCTCTACCACCGCGGCACGCTGCGCGGCGGGCAGGCGCTGCACAACCTCGGCAACCTGGTCGTGGTCGGCGATGTGAACCCCGGCGCCGAGCTGATCGCCTCGGGCGACATCGTCGTGTTCGGCGCGCTGCGCGGCGTCGCGCACGCGGGTGCGCAGGGCGATCGCGCGGCGCGCGTGATCGCGCTCGAACTCGCCCCGACCCAACTGCGCATCGCGACGCTGATCGCGACCAGCGATGCCGGAACGCGGCCGCGCGGCCCCGAGCACGCCTCGATCGTCGACGAGCGCATCCTCGTCGTCCCCTTCGCCGACGCCGACCTACGCAAGGAGCAACAAGCACTATGAGCGCGCGGCGCATCGTTCTGACCTCGGGTAAAGGCGGCGTCGGGAAGACGACGACGACGGCGAATCTCGGCGCGACGCTGGCGAAGCGCGGGCATCGCGTCGTGCTCGTTGACGCCGACATCGGGCTGCGCAATCTCGACCTCGTGCTGGGCGTCGAGAAGCGGATCGTGTTCGACGTCGTCGAGGTCGTCGAAGGCCGCTGTCAGCTGCGCCAGGCGCTGATCAAGGACAAGCGGTTGGAGAACCTCTCGATCCTGCCCGCGGCGCAGACCCGCGACAAGACCGCGATCACCGAGCTGCAGTTCGCCGACGTGGTACGCCAGCTCGGCGAGATGTGCGACTACGTCCTGATCGACTGTCCGGCGGGGATCGAGCACGGTTTTCGCAACGCGATCGCCGGAGCGAGCGAGGCGATCGTGGTGACGACGCCGGAGGTCAGCGCGATCCGCGACGCCAGCCGGGTGATCGGCAAGCTTCAGGAACGCGGGCTGCCGTTGCGCTTGATCGTGAACCGGCTGCGACCCGAGATGGTGCGCAGCGGCGACATGCTCTCGGTCGAAGACGTCACCGACATCCTCTCGGCTGAATTGCTCGGGATCATCCCCGACGACGAAGAAGTGATCGACTCGACCAACAAAGGCGAACCGATCGTCTTGCAGACCGAGTCGCGGCTGGCGGCGGTCTACGACAAGATCGCCCGCCGGCTCGAAGGCGAGCTCGTTCCGTTCACCACCTTCGGCGCGCCCGGATTCTTCGCGCGCATCTTCGGAAAGGCCAGTTAGATGGATTCGCGTACCGCGAACCCTACGCCGTCCTCGCTGCGCTGCGGGCGGCAAAAAGGAGTTGATTGATGCACGAGCTGATGCACCAGGAGGCTGCCGCGACGAGCGCCGTGCCGCGCAAGCGCGGTCGCGCGATCGTGGTCACGAGCGGCAAGGGCGGCGTCGGCAAGACGACGACGACGGCGAATACCGGCGCCGCGCTCGCAGCGACCGGCGCGTCGGTCGTGCTGGTCGACGCCGACGTCGGGCTGCGCAACCTCGACATCGTCCTCGGACTCGAAGCGCGCGTGCGCCATCACGTTCTCGACGTGCTCGAAGGCCACGTCACGCTCGACGAAGCGCTGGTCACCGACAAACGCGTGCCGACGATGCGGCTGCTCGCGGCCGCGCAGACACGCGAGAAGGACGACGTCGACACCGCCGCGTTCTGCGACCTCATCTCCGGTCTGCGCGATCGTTTCGACTACGTGCTGATCGACTGCCCGGCCGGGATCGAGAAAGGCTTCGCGAACGCGATCGCCGGCGCCGACGAGGCGATCATCGTCTGCACGCCCGAGGTCTCGGCGGTGCGTGATGCCGACCGCGTCGTCGGGTTGCTCGGTGACGAACGGAGCGTGAAGCTGATCGTCAACCGGCTGCGGCCCGCGCTGGTGCGCCGCGGCAAGATGCTCTCGGTCGACGACGTCAACGGAATCCTGCGCCTGCCGCTGCTCGGCGTGATCGAGGACGCGCCCGACGTGATCGTCTCGACCAACCGCGGCGAGCCGGTCGCGCTCGACGCCGCTTCGCCGGTCGGCGAGTCGTATCGCCAGATCGCGCAGCGGATCGCCGGAACGCTGACCGGCGTGCCGGAGATCCCGCGCGAGCGCTCGCTCTTCGAGAAACTCTTCGGGGGCCGGAAATAGTGTTCGAGTTCATCCAGCGCTTCTTCGGGAAGCCGGCCTCGAGCGCGACCGCCAAGGAGCGGCTGCGGCTCGTCCTGCTCTCCGATCATCTCTCGCTCGCGCCCGACGTGGTCGAGGCGCTCAAGCACGATCTGGTCGAGGTGATCTCCCGCTACTGCGAGGTCGACGTGGCGAACTGCGACGTCACCTTCGAGCACCGCGAGAAACAGGTCGCGATGCTGGCGAACATCCCGATCCTCTCGCTGCGCTCGCGCCCCGCTCCGCCGCCGCCCGGGCCGCCGCCGCCCGCCGTCGAACCGGATCCGGTCCCGGTCGCGGCGGCGACGAAGGCGACGCACGCCGAGGGCCCGCGCCCGCCGCGCCGCAAGCGCCGCAAGAACGTCGCGGGGACGACGACCGCACCGGCGACGTAAGCGGGGCGCTCCCCGCCGCGCCGAAGAGGTGCGGCAGTGGAACGCCCCTGGTACACCCGCTTCAACTGGCCGCTCGCGATCGCGCCGATCCTCGTCACGCTGCTGGGGATCGTCTTCATCCGCTCGGCGACACTGCACAACCACTACGCGGCGGACGAATGGCGCAAGCAGCTGGTCTACGGCGCGGTCGGGATCGGGCTGATGCTCGGCACGGCGTTCATCGATTACCGTATCTGGCGGCGGTGGGCGTTGCCGCTGTACGTCGTCACCGTTGCGCTGCTCGTCTACATCGGGTTCAAGGGGCACTCGGCGCTCGGTGCCGCGCGCTGGCTCCAGCTCGGGCCGTTCCAGTTCCAGCCCTCGGAGCCGGCCAAGGTCGTCTTGGCGATCGCGATCGCCGCGCTGCTCTGCCGCGGGAGCTTTCGGAAGATCCAGGCGCTCGCGCTTCCGCTCCTCGCCGCCGCGATCCCGGCCGTGCTGATCCTCAAACAGCCCGACCTCGGGACGACGCTGGTGATCGGTGCGATACTGACCGCCGAGCTCTACTTCGGGCTGCCGAATCTGATCGACTTCGGCCTGTACGTCGGCGGCGTCGCGACGGCGACCGCGTACGTGCTGACGAGCGAGCACATCCTCAAGCCGTTCCAGCGCGCGCGGCTGATGGTGTTCCTCGACCCGAAGCTCGATCCGCAGGGCGTCGGCTACAACCTCAAGCAGTCGAAGATCGCGGTCGGCAGCGGGGAGTGGTTCGGGAAAGGCCTGTTCCATGGTACGCAGACGCAGCTGGCGTTCGTCCCCGAGAACTCACGTGACTTCATCTTCACCGCGGTCGGCGAGGAGGCGGGGTTCGCGGGCGCGATCCTGCTGCTCGCGCTCTACGCGATCACGATCGGGGCGGCGCTGCGCGCGGTGCTCGCAGCCAAGGACCGCTTCGGCGTGCTCCTCGCCGTCGGACTAGTCGCAATGCTGGCGTTCCACATCATCGTCAACGTGGGGATGACGATCGGGATCATGCCGATCACCGGGATCCCGCTGCCGTTCATGTCGTACGGCGGCAGCGCGCTGATGACCGACTACATCGCGGTCGGGATCCTGATCAACATCGTCCTGCAGAAGGACAAGCTCGTCTTCGGCGACGCCGCCGCCCGCCGCGCATAGGAGTGAACGTTGGCCGACTCTCATACGCCGCTGGAGCGGCTGGATCTCGTGAGCCGCGAGGTCGAGGCGTTGGCGACCGAGGTTGCGGTGCGGGCGAAGGCGTTCGGCAGCGAGTCCGGTGCGGGGCCGCGAATTGCGCTGGTGAAGCAGCGGCTCCGAATCGCGCTCGACGAGCTCGGCGGCTACCCGGGTTCCACCGACGACATCACCGACGAGTGAGTCACGCCGCCGGTTCTGCGGGCGCGGGAAGATCCGCGCGTAACGCGCGGATCGGCGCGCCCAGCAGCCAGGGTACCGCGCAGATCAGGATCAGCGCGCCCGCGATGAGGGTCGGCACGATACCGATCGTACTGCCGAGCACGCCGCCGGCGAGCGTTCCGATCGGAACCACCCCGGTGACGATCGTCTTCAGGGTCGCGTTCGCGCGGCCGAGCAACTCGGCGGGGATGGTGCGCTGCCGCAGGCTGACCTGCGCGATGTTGTAGATCGGGATGCAGGCCGTGATTGCGATCTCCGCGAGGAACAGCAGGGGGAGGGGCGCCGTGACGAGCGCGAGCGGGACGAGCAACTGCGAGAACGCGGAGACCGTGGTCGTCACGACGAGCGTCCGCCCAACGCCGAACCGGCGCGCGATGCGCGGTGCGAAGAGCGCGCCGGCGAAGCCGAGATTTGCGACGGCGAGCAGCGCACCCGCGACGGCCGGCGAGAAGTGCAGCACGCGGTATAAAAAGAGCAGGTAGACCGAGCCCGTCATCGAGATGCCGAGGTTGAACGTCGCGGTTGCACCGACGATCCGGATCCACACCGGCGAACGCAGCAGTACGTCGACTCCGTCGCGCAGTTCGCGGATGAACGGTTCCGCGTTCGCTCGGCGCTCGGCGAGATGAGTCTCTCGCACGCGTACCGCAAGCAGGCTCACGAACGATACCAGAAACGAAGCGGCATCGATGACGACCGCGAGCGCGGCGCCGATCAGCGCGATCAGCGCACCCGCGAGCCCGGTGCCTCCGACCTCGGCGATGCTGCGCGTCAGCTGCAGCCGTGAGTTGGCGCGTTCCAGGTCGACGGGCGCGACGATCGCCGGGACGAGCGATTGGTACGCTATCTCGAAGAAGACGGCCGCGATCCCGCTGATCGCAGCGACGGCCAGCAGCTGCGGGTACCCGAGCAGGTGGGCGAACGCCGCCGCCGGTATCGAGCCGATCGCGATCGCTCGCACCGCGTCCGCGACCAGCATCGTCGAACGTCGCGACCAGCGGTCGACCCAAACGCCGGCGGCGAGGCCTAGGATCGGAAAGGCCGCGAACTGCACGGCTCCGAGCAATCCCACCGCGAACGGCGAGACGCCCAGGACGACGATCGCGTACGTCGGGATCGCTAGGCTGCTGATCGCCGTGCCCAGGACGCTTGCCGTCTGTCCGGCCCAAAGCCAGCGGAAGGCTGCCCTGCTACCCGTCACGCGACGCCTTTCTCCGGAGCAAAGGACCATCCGCAGGATGCCCTGAACTGCGTCCCCGATAGCATCCGAGGGGCGATTGCGCCGAGCCGGAGGGTACGGCGTTGGATCGTCCGGATGCGCTCAGCAGTTTTCACGATACTTTTTGAAAGGGACGAAGCAGCCGCCCGCGGCGCCCGCTCGATGACGCTCATGCGTCGTCGCGATGTGCGCGGACGACGGTCGCACACCGTCCGAGAGAGGCCAGTTACTCCATTGCCCACCGACATCCTGATCTCGAGCGATCCGTGGGAGAACCGCGTCGCGATCCTCGAGGACAGTCGTCTCGCGGAAATCTACGTCGAGCGTGAAGAGCGCGTCATCGGCTCCATCTACAAGGGGAAGGTCGTCAACGTCCTGCCGGGGATGGGAGCGAGCTTCGTCGACATCGGCCTCGGCCGCAACGCCTTCCTGTACGTCGACGACATCAACAAGACGCCGCTGAACATCGGCGACGTCGAGGTCACCTCGGGCCGCAGCGGCTACACGATCACCGAGAAGGTCAGCCGCGGCGACGACGTTCTGGTGCAGATCGTCAAAGAACCGCGCGGGCTGAAAGGTGCGCGCGTCTCGACCAACATCTCGCTCCCCGGCCGCTACCTGATCCTGATGCCGACCGGCAAGTTCAGCGGCGTCTCGCGCAAGATCGAGTCCGTCGACGAGCGCAACCGGCTCAAGACGATCATGAAGGCGATCCGTCCCGACGGCATGGCGACCGTCGTGCGCACGGCCGCCGGCGGCGTCTCGAACGCCGAGCTGATCGCCGACCTCGGGATCCTGATCCGGATGTGGCACGGAATCCTCGAGCAGTACAAACGCATCGCGTCACCGGCGCTCCTGCACAAGGACATGAACCTCGTCTACAAGACGGCCCGGGATTTTATCACGCCCGACGTCGACCACGTGTGGCTCGACGACGAGACCGAAACCGAGAACGTCAAGGACTTCATGCGGCTCCTCGGGCCGCAGTACGTCGACCGCATCAAGTACTACGAGCACGGCAAGCGCCTCTTCGCGGACTTCAAGATCGACGACGAGATCGCGCGGCTGATGAAGCCGACGGTGAAGCTGACCTCGGGCGGATCGATCGTGATCGAGTCGACCGAAGCGCTCACCGTCGTCGACGTGAACTCGGGCAAATTCACCGGCGGCAAGAATCTCGACGACACGATCGTGCGCACGAACGTCGAGGCGGCGACCGAGGTCGCGCGCCAGGTGCGGCTGCGCGACATCGGCGGGATCATCGTGTGCGACTTCATCGACATGTCGTCGGAACACGATCGTAACCGCGTGATCACGGCGCTTCAGGAGGGCCTGCGCAAGGACCGCACGCGCTCGACGATCCAATCGTTCTCGCCGCTCGGGCTGCTCGAGTTCACGCGCAAGCGTGTCGGCAAGGACCTCGGCCAGCAGCTGCGCGGCAAGTGCCCGACCTGCGAAGGACTCGGCAGCGTGATGTCGCCGGAATCGGTCGCGATCGGCGCGTTCCGCGAGATCCTCGGCCATCGCAACGGTCAAGCGAAGCACGTCCACATCGCCGCGGCGCCGTCCGTCGCCGCGCAGGCGGAATACTGGTACGAGGACGAGCGCGTCCAGCTCGCCGAGCGCGTCGGCACGGCGATCGACGTCTTCGTCGATACGGCCGTCCACCCGGAGCGCCCGCGGATCATCTGGGGCGACGAGGCGATCCCGGCGTTGGCACCGATCCGCGTCGGCGACGAGTTCGAGGTCGAGCTGCTGAACCTGCGGCTTCCGAACGTCACGTCGGCCGCGGCGATCGTCGCCGGCCGTCTGATCGAGGTCGAGAACGCTGCGAACGCCGCCGGCAAGACGATCAAGATCAAGATCCTGGACGTCGACGGCAGCGATATCCTGGCCGAGCCGCGCAGCCCGGTCGAAGCCGCGACGGCGACCGGCGATGGCCGCAAGAAGCGCCGCCGCGGCGGTCGCAGCCGCAAGCGCGAGCTGACGCCGGCCGAGCAGGCCGCCGAGCTGCGCGAGCTGGCCGAGGAGGCCGAGAAGGGCCTCGGCGGGCGCACCGCGATCGGGATCTCCACGACCGAAGAGGTCGTGGCGAAGAAAGCCGGGCCGAAGACGACCGCGCAGAAAGCCGCCGACGGTTCCGCCGTGCTGCTGCCGGGCGAGTCGCTCTCGGGAACGCGCCTGGGCAGCGTGCTGCCCGGCGAGAAGCTCTCCGGCGACCGCGTGCTCCCCGGGGAGAGGTTGTCAGGCGACCGTGTCGGGGCCTCCGCGCCCGAGCCGCGCGCAGCACCGCAGCGCGCACCGGCGGCGAGCGCTTCGAGCGCCGCCTCGGGCGACGGTGACGCCGAGCACGAGACCGACGAGGGCGGCCGCAAACGCCGTCGCCGCCGCCGGCGCGGGGGCCGCGGCAGCGAAGTCGCGGCGAGCGCCGCGGCGCCGGTCCGCCGGCCCGCCGGTGCGACCGCGGAGCTAGAAGCCGACGAGGATGAGGACGACGAAGCCGTCGCCGCCCAGCCGGCGACGGCGATCGCCGACGGTGCCGAGGGCGAGCGCAAGCGGCGCCGCCGCCGCCGCCGCCGCCGCGGTCGCGGAGGCGCCGGTGCCGACGGCCAGGCGGTCGCGGCCGGTGCTGCCGACGACGGGCGCGCGCCGCGGCCGGCGGTCCCGGATCGCCATATCTTCCGCGTCGACGCCGAGGGCGGCGCGCACGCGACCGGAGAGACGGCGCCGCCGGTGCCGTCGCGCGCGATCGCGCCCTGGAACCGCAAGCGTGGCGACGTCGCGGTCGAACCGCCGCCGAAGCCGATGACCGTCCCGAAGGCGCCGGCCGAGCCCGTGAAGTCGGCACGCCCGACGCGCCGCCCGCGGCCCGCAGCGGTGAACGACGCGCCGGCTCGCGGCCGTCAGCTCGAGGCCGCCGCGCCGGTCCGGGCGCTCCCCGCGCCTGCCGCCGCCGCGAGCGATACCGTGCCACGCCGCGCGCGGCCGCGCAAGCGCGGGCCTGAAGGCACGTCCGCCGCAGCCGTCGCGGCACCGGTCGTGGAAGCGCCGGCCGCGAAGCCGGCCGCTCGCGCGCGCAAGACGGCGAGCGCGGCGACCGCAGCCGCGCCGGCTGCGAACGCGAAGAAGGCGCCGGCCGCCGAACCCGCCGCCAAGAAAACGCCGGCGGTCAAAGCGCCGGCGAGGAAAGCATCGGCGAGCAAGGCCGCGGCCGGCGCGAAGAAAGCGACGAGTGCTCGCAAGGCGCCCGCCGCGAAGAAAGCGTCGGCTCGGAAAAAAGCCTGAGCCTCGCGATCTTCGTCGACTACGACGGGACGATCACGGACGTCGACACGTTCGACGTCCTCGTCCGGTCGGCGCCGGGCGGCGATGCGGCGTGGGCCGAGCTCGAACGCGATCTGCGGGCGGGCCGGATCACGCTGCGGACCGCCCTCGCGCGTGAGGCCGCGCTGGTGCGGCTCTCACGCCCCGAGACGCTCGCCTTTCTCGAGTCGCACGCGCGGATCGATCCGACGTTCGCGCCGTTCGTGCGCACCGCACGCGCGCGCGGCGCGTCGGTCGCGGTCGTCTCGGCGGGGATCCGGGCGGTGATCGGGCCGGCACTCGAGCGCGCCGGCGTCGACGTGCCGGTGTTCGCGAACGACGTCGACTTCGATCCCGGCGGCTGGGCGATGCGCTTCGTCGACGACTCGCCGCTCGGTCACGACAAGGCGGCGCGCGTCGCAGCGGCGCGCAGCGCCGGATCCCGTACCGTCTATGCCGGCGACGGGATCAGCGACTTCGAGGCGGCGCACGCCGCCGACGCGGTGTTCGCGAAGCGCGGCCGCGCGCTCGAGCGCTACTGCCGCGAGCGCGGCGTGCCGTTCACGCCGTTCTCATCGTTCGACGAGATCGCCGCCGTGCTGTTCGCACCCGAAACCTGAACCGAGCGCTACTGTGCCGGAGGGTTCACCACCGCGAGCTTCGTGCCGAGGAAGCGAAGCGCGGCGATCATCTGCGGATCGGTATTCGGATCGCGGAAGCGGATGTTCGTCACGTCCTTCGGCATCGGGCTCTCGATATCGGGCTGGATCCCGATGCTGTTGATGTCGCGGCCCTTCGGCGTGAAGTACCGCGCGGTCGTGATCTTGATCGCCGATCCGTCGCGCATCGGGAAGATCGTCTGCACGACGCCCTTGCCGAAGGTCTTCGTTCCGACCAGCGTGCCGACGCCGCTGTCCTGGATCGCGCCGGCGGTGATCTCCGAGGCGGAGGCCGTGTACTGGTCGACCAGCACTGCCAGCGGTCGCGGTGCGATCGCGGTGTTTTCGGCGTCGTACTCGGTGTCCGTCCCGGCGCGTGACTGCACGCTGACGATCGGGCCGTTGGCGATGAACTTCGAGGAGACGTCGACCGCCGCGTTCAGATAACCGCCGCCGTTGCGGCGCAGGTCGAGGACGTACGCTTTGGCGCCCTGCGCGTCGAGGTGTTTGAGCGCTGTGTTGAGCTCCTGCGCGGTCGTTTGGCCGAACACTGCGAGCTCGACGTAGCCGATGTTGCCCGGAAGCATCTTCGCGAGCACGCTGGGTACGTGGATCTCGGCGCGCGTCACGGTGACGGGTTCCAGATCGGTGCTGCCGCGTCGCACGTTCAGGCGCACGCGCGTCCCGGGGTTGCCGCGCAGCGCTTTGGTGACCAGCGCTTGTTCGGCCGCCAGTCGCTTCTCGGGATCTTTTTGCGCGGCGATCGCCGGGGCGAGCAGCGCGGGGACGCCGGTCCCGTCGATCGCGGTGATCATGTCGTCGGCGTTGAGGCCGGCCTTGTCGGAGGGACCGTCGATGATCACGTTCTGCACGTGGAGGAACGTCGTCTTGTCGTCGATCTCGTACGAGATGCCGACGCCGCCGAACGAAGTGCCGTCGAGACCTTCGTTGAGCGCCGCGTACTCCTTCGGGCTCAAGAACACCGTGTAGCGGTCTTTGACCGAGCCGAGCACGCCGGCGATCGCCGCGTACGCAATCTGCGAAGAGGGCGAGATCGACTCGACCGGCTCGAGCTTCGAGGAGTATTCGGTGACGGCGGTCGCGACCTCGCGGTTGAGCGCTTCGACGTTGGTCACGTCGTCGTCGCTGGCGCGCAGCGCCGGCAGCGTCGCGTTCGCGACGTGATGCTTCTTCAAGTAGTCGACCATCGAGGTACGCGCACCGTCGAGCGCAGCCTGCCGGTCGACCTTCTTGTAGAACTCGGCGGTCAGGTGCGTGTAGCTCGCGACGACCTCTTCGGTCTGCTGCATCGTGAGCCCGGGACCGGCGGCGGTTGCGGCCGGAACGTGGGCTGCGCCGAGCGCGAGGAGCGCGGCGAGGGCGAGCGGGACGAGGCGGCGTTTCATCAGTCGGTACTCTTGCTTTCGATGATCTTCTTGGCGGTGCTGAGCTGCTGATCGGCCGCCGTGTCGATGATCGGCAGGTCGACGCGCTGCGTCACGACGACGTCGGGGACGATCCCCTTGTGGTGGATGTCGCGGCCCTTGGGCGTGACGTAGCGGGCGGTGGTGATCTTGAGCGCACCCTTGTCGGGGAGCGTGTAGAGACTCTGGACGACGCCCTTGCCGAACGTCTTCTCACCGACGAGCGTTCCGACGCCGTAGTCCTGCACGGCGCCGGCGGTGATCTCCGAGGCGCTGGCGGTGAAGCGGTTGACGAGCAGGACGAGCGGTTTGGTGTCGATGACGCCGCCGCTCGCGCTTTTCACGTCGCGGTGGCCGGCGCGGTCGATCGTCGAGACGATCGTCCCTTGCGCGATGAACAGGCTCGAGATGTCGACCGCTGCGTCCAGCAGCCCGCCGCCGTTGTTGCGCAGGTCGAGGATGTAGCCGTGGACGTTGTGCTTCTTCCCGTCGAGGAACGCGGCGCGGACTTCGTCGGCCGAGGTGGTCCCGAAGTCTTGCAGGCGCACGTACTCGATCCCGTTCTCGACCTTGGCGCGCACCGACGGGACGTGGATCTGAGCACGCGTGACGTGCACGGTCGTCGTGGTGCCGCTGCTGCGGCGTTTGAGGGTGAGCGAGACGATGGTGCCGAGCGGTCCGCGGATCTCGCGCTCGACCACGTCGAGCGAGCTGGACATCGTCGACTTTCCGTCGACCGCGACGATCACGTCGCCCGGACGGACGCCGGCGATGATCGCGGGGTTCCCCTCGATCGGATCGACGACGATCGACCCGGTCTTCTGGTCCTTGACGATGTAGACGCCGATGCCGCCGAAGTTGCCGCCGCGCAGCTGCTCGTCGAGCCCTTGGATCTCTTGCGGCGAAAGATACGTGGTGTACGGATCGCCCAAGCCGCCGAGCATTCCGACCAGTGCGACCTGGGTGTAGGTGGCCTTCGGGGCGAGATCGGCGTAGCGGTTCTGCACCGAGCTCAGGGTGCGCTGCAGGATCGCGAGGTCGCGCGTGCGGTCGCCGGTCGCCATGTTCTTGGGGACCTGCGGATCGGAGACTTTCTTCAACTTGAGGTACGCCGTGAGCGCCTTCTGCTCGCCGACGATCATCAGCTGATCGGCGACCGGCTTGTAGTAGGCGTGCTCGACCTGTTCGTAGGCGAGCTCCAGCATCTGGCGCTCCTGATCGCCGTGACCGAGGAGCGCCGCGACGTCGAGCCCGACGATCTGCGGACCGGAACCCAGGACGATCCGCGGCGCGGCGTCCCCGGCCGCGGCGGCGCGCCCGGCATAGGCGGCTCCGCCGACGGCGGCGATCGCCACGACCAGGACGGCGGACAACAAACGGGTGCGGGCGGTCAAACGGCGGTCCTTCGGTAGCTGCGCGGGCGGCGAGTCGGTATTCCCATAGAACCCGCTCGATGGAACCTTTGTTCCATCACCCCATCAGGCTCTAACCGTCGCGCGCCGCTCTTGGATGTCCCTGTGACCTACCGCAGGTACGACATCGGGTCGACCGGGTTGCCGTTCTGCATGACTTGGAAATGCACGTGCGGACCGGTTGCGTCGCCGGTCGCTCCCGCGGCACCGATCGCTTGCCCGCGTTGGACGTCCTGTCCCACCCCGACGAACAGGTGCGACATGTGGCAGTAGAACGTCGAGAGGCCGCCGTGGTGGTCGATCGCGACCATGTTGCCGCAGTCGCCCTGGTAGCTGGCGACGATGACCCGGCCGGCGGCGGCGGCGGCGACCGGGGTCCCGGTTGCGACGGCGATGTCGATCCCCTTGTGGAGGATCATGCGGTGATAGACGGGATGCATCCGCCACCCGAACGGTGAGGTGATCGGGCCCGAGACCGGCCACATGAGCTGGCCCGGAGGGGCCTCGGCCGGCAGCTCGATCCCGGCCAGCCTGGCCGCCCTTCGTGCTGCCTCGCGTTTGGCAGCTTCCTCGGCTTGTTTTTCGCGGATCAGCTGCTCGAGGGCGGCTTCTTCGGCGTCGGACATCTCATCGAGCTGGGCCACCTGGTTCTGCACCACGGCCCGCTCGGCGTCGGCGGCGACGAGAAGCTGCCGGCGCTGCGCCGCCAGGCCGTCGAGCGCGAGGCGCTGCTGCCGTGCCTGATCTTCTTCGCCGCGCAGTTCCGACTGGGTGCTCAGCAGCCCGGACTCGATCGCGACGACCTTCGCCTTGTCGGCCTGGCGAGCGCGGATCGTCGCCTCGTTCGCCTTGACCAGATAGCGCACGTCGTTCCAGCGTTCGACGAAGTCGCCGAACGAGCGGGCCCGCAACAGGACGTCGACGTAGCCGAGATCGCCGTGCTCGTAGGCCTCGACGATGCGGCGGCTCAGCGCATCCTGATGCCGTCGCAGCGTCGCCTGCGCCGCCGCGAGCTGGAAGCGGTTCCATTGGAGCTTGCGCTGCGTCGAGGCGATCCGTCCCTGGATCTCGCCGAGCCGCCCGTTCACGGCGCCGATGTTGCGATTCGTATCGGCGAGCTGTGACTGGATCGAACCGACCCGCGCCTTCGCCTCGCCGAGCTGTGCCCGCTTGACGTGGAGCTTCGCGTGCACGTCGTGGACGTGCGCCTTCTGCTGCTCGATCTTGTCGTCGATGTGGCTCTTGGCGAAACCCGCGCTCGGTACGAGCGCGACCATGATCGCGAGCGTAGCGATAGCGCAGCGAGCGTGGGTGGACCGGAGCCGAAGGCGAGGACCACCCATCATCGCGGCAGCTCCGTTTCGCTGACGACGACCGAGCCGCGGCGTCGCTTGGCCTCTTTCTTGACCAGCGCGGCGCGTTCGCCGATCCCTTCGTAGCTGGTCGCGCGCGAGCCGTTCACGATCGCGATCGAGACGGTGCAGTACGGAACGCGCGTGTCGCGCTGCACGCCGCGGATCGCACGATCGAACGTGATGCAGACCGACTCGGCGGCCGCTTCGGCGCGCGCGGGCCGCATCACCGCCACGAAGTCGTCGCCGCCGATGTGGCCGACGAAGTCGTCACCCTCGCCGTACTTCGTCACCGCGTCGACGATCGTGCGCGCGAGCAGTTTGATCACCTCGTCGCCCTTCGCGAAGCCGAACGCGTCGTTGAACGCCTTGAACCCGTCGAGGTCGAGGTAGAGCACCGACCACGGCGAGGTCGCGGCGAGCCGCTTGCGGATCTCCGCTTCGATCGGGCCGTTGGCGGGGAGCCTGGTCAGCGGCTGCAGCGCGGCGTCCTCGGCCGCGCGCTTGATCTTTCCGCGCACGCGCGCCAGCATCTCTTCCGGCGCAAACGGCTTGGTCAACACGTCGTCGGCGCCGGCTTCCAGCGAGCGGACGGCGTCGCCGTGCTCGGCGCGCGCGGTGAGCACGATCAGCGGGATCGCGGCACCCTGCGGATGGGTGCGGATGCGGCGCACGACCGCCGGGCCGTCGCCGGCCGACGGCGGGACGTCGACCACGATCGCGTCGGGCCGCGCCCGGTCCAGTGCGGCGATCGCACCGTCGCCGTCTTGCGCGTCGACGACATCGAAACCGACGACCTCGAAGTTCGCGCGCAGGATCCGGCGCAGGCGTGCGTCGTCGTCGACCACCAGGATCGTCGGCGTCGGTCCGGCGCTCGGCGGAGGGATCACGTGCGCAAGTAGCGCCCGACGCTGAACCACGACGCGACCAGTCCGACGGCGGCGCCGACGGCCAGCAGCTCGATGCACAGCGTCGCCTCGTTCACGCGAAAGGTGACGAACGCCAGCGTCGCGGCGAGTTTCGGCACGACCTGGTGCTCGGCGAGCGCGAGCACGCCGATCGCGACGCCGGCGCCCAGCACGCCCGCCAGCATCCCTTCGGCGATGAACGGCAAGCGGATGTACATGTTCGTCGCGCCCACCAGCTGCATGATCGCGATCTCGCGGCGGCGCGCGAAGACCGTCAGCCGGATCGTGTTCGCGATCACGATCGCTGCGGAGATCGAGAGCAGGGCGATCAGCGCGATCCCGGCGCGGCCCAAGACGGCCGCGGCTTTGAGCAATCGCTGCACGGTGTCGGCGGCGTAGTCGGTCTTCGCGACGCGCGGGTCCTTGCCGATCCAGGCGGCGACGTTGGGGACGCTGTCGGGGTTCTTCACGTGGACCTGGTACATGTTCGGCAGCGGGTTGGCCGTGAGCAGCGAGGTGTCCATGTCCTTGAGGATGTCCTTCATGCGGCGCAGCCCCTCGCGCTTCGGGACGTACGTCGCCGAGGCGACGCGCGCGTCGCCGGCGAGCTTCGAAGCGAGCTCCTTGGCCTTCGCGTCGTCGACGTCGTCCTTCAGGTAGACGGCGATCACGATCTGCGAGAGGACGCCGTTGCCGAACGTTTGGATCGTCTCGCGGACGAACAGAAACGCGCCGAGCAGTACGATCGTGACCGCGACCGTTCCGATCGCGGTGAACTGCATGCCGGCGTTACGGGTGAAGTTCGCGAGAACCTCACCCAGGAAGAACCGCAGTCTGCCCCAGTCCACGGAAATAGTAGCCTCGCTCGTCGTCGTGTAGGATGCGTCCGTGCTCCAGGCGGACGACGCGCCGGCGCATCCGGTCGACGACGGCCTGGTTGTGGGTCGCGACCACCACGGTCGTGCCCTTGAGGTTGATGCGCTGCAGCAGCTCCATGATCTCGGTCGTGTTCGACGGATCGAGATTCCCGGTCGGCTCGTCGCAGAGCAGGAGCTTCGGGTTGCCGACCAGCGCCCGCGCGATCGCCGTGCGCTGCTGCTCGCCGCCCGAGAGCTCGCTCGGGAACATCCGGCTCTTGTGCGAGAGCCCGACGAGATCGAGCGCGCGCGGCACCATGCGCATCACGTCGCGGGTGCGCGTCCCGGTGACCTGCAGCGCGAACGCGACGTTCTCCCACACCGTCTTGTGCGAGAGCAGCTTGAAGTCTTGGAACACGACGCCGATGTTGCGGCGCAACTTCGGCACTTTGCCGCGGCGCAGCGTGTCGACCCGGATGCCGTCGACGACCACCTCGCCGCCGCTCGGCAGCTCTTCGCGGTACAACAGCTTGAGCAACGACGATTTCCCGGTGCCTGAATGGCCGACGAGAAATATGAAGCTGCCCTTCTCGATCTCGAGATCGACGTCATCGAGCGCTCGCGTACCGTTGGGGTACACGAGCGAAACGCCGCGGAGTGTGATCATGGGTAGGACGTCGCTCCGGCGTCGGGGTTGAACAGGTATTGGGCGGGCCGTGGATCATACCTTCGGCAGACCATGAACTTCGATCTCTCCGATGAGCAAAAGGCGATTCGCGACCTGTGCCGCGAGTTCGCGCGCGACGAGGTCGCGCCGCAGGCCGAGCACAACGACCGCGAAGAGCGCTTCCCGTACGAACTGGTGCGGAAGATGGCCGAGCTCGGCTTGATGGGCTTGCCTTTCCCGGAGAAATACGGCGGCGCCGGCGCCGATACGGTCAGCTATGCGCTCGCCGTCATGGAGATCGCCCGGGCCGACGCGTCGACCGCGATCACCCTGGCCGCGCACGTCTCGCTCGGGGCCTCGCCGTTCTTTCTCTTCGGCACCGAAAAACAAAAGGAACAGTACCTTGTCCCCCTGGCAAGGGGCGAGATGCTGTGGGGGTTCGGGCTGACCGAGCCCGGCGCGGGGAGCGACGCGGGCGGGACGCAGACGCGGGCCGAGCTGCGCGACGGCAACTGGGTGATCAACGGAACCAAGGCCTTCATCACCAACAGCGGGACCGAGATCACCGGCGGGACGACGATCACCGCGGTCACCGGGCGCGACGCGGCCGGCCGGCCCGAGATCTCGACGATCGCGGTCCCGCAGGACGCCCCCGGCTTCAGCCGCTCGAAGCGGTACCGCAAGATGGGCTGGCGGGCGTCCGACACCCGCGAGCTCTCGTTCGCCGACGCGGTCGTCCCCGAGGAGTGCCTGCTCGGCGAGCGAGGCAAGGGGCTGAAGAACTTCCTCACCATCCTCGACGGCGGCCGGATCTCGGTCGCGGCGCTCTCGGTCGGTCTGGCGATCGGCGCCTACGACGAGGCGTTCAAGTACGCCAAGGAGCGGCATCAGTTCGGGCAGGCGATCGCCAAGTTCCAGGCGATCCAGTTCAAGCTCGCCGACATGCTGACCGAGATCGAGCACGCCCGGCTGATGGTGCTCAAGGCGGCCTGGGAGAAAGACAACGGCCGCGCCTTCGAGCTGAGCGCGTCGCTGGCCAAGCTGTTCTCGGGCGAGGTCTCCCGGCGGGTGGTGAACGAGGCGCTGCAGATCCACGGCGGCTACGGCTTCATGGACGAGTACCCGGTCTCGCGGATGTACCGGGACCAGAAGATCAACGAGATCGGCGAAGGCACCAACGAGATCCAGCGCTTGGTCATCGCCCGGCAGATCGGGCTTTAGAGGCACGTCGGGGCGAGCTTTAGACTTTCTTCAGATATTTTGCAGAGGGTGATTCGGTGAACAAGCTCCTTGTCGCGGCCGCGGCCGCCTTCCTGATCCTCGCCGTCGTGGCGTTCGTGGGCGTGCGCCGCGCGTCGGCCCATCTCGAGAAGGGCACGGCGGCGCCCGAGTTCAGCCTGCAGGCCGCGCAAGGCGGCGACGTCGCGACGGTCGATCTCAAGGCGGCGCTCGCGAAGGGCCCGGTCGTGCTGTACTTCTTTCCGAAGTCGTTCACCCAGGGCTGCACCGTCGAGGCGCACCTCTTCTCCGAGCACGTCGCAGACTACAAGAAGCTCGGCGCGCAAGTGATCGGCGTGAGCGGCGACGACATCGAGACGCAGAAGCGATTCTCGACGCAGGAGTGCCGCTCGGCGTTTCTCGTCGCGTCCGATCCCGGGCTCAAGATCGCCAAGGCGTACGACGCCTTCCTCACCGGGACGTACGCGAACCGCACCTCGTACGTGATCGCTCAGGACGGCACGATCGCGTACTCGTACACCAGCCTCGACCCTGCCAAGCACGTCGACAACACCCTCGACGCCCTGAAGGCGCTCGCAGTCAAGAAATAGGGTACGAACGGCCGCATGGAGGTCGGCTGGCCGAGCGAGCTGTTCATCATCCGGCACGCGCAGAGCGCGGGGAACGTCGCGCGCGAGCGTGCGCTGGCCTCGGGCTCGCACATGATCGACCTCGCGATGCGCGACTGCGACGTCCCGCTCTCCGAGCTCGGCGAACGTCAGGCGGCGGCGCTCGGCACCTGGTGCGCGCGCCACCTGGAGCCTATCGACGCAGTGATCACCTCGCCGTACGTGCGCGCGCAGGAGACGGCGGCGATCGCGCTGCGCGCCTCCGGCTGGCCGGTTCCGCTCGAGATCGACGAGCGGCTGCGCGAAAAGGAGTTCGGGACGCTCGACCGGCTGACGCGCAGCGGTATCGCGCAACGGTATCCGGAGCAGGCCGAGTTGCGCCGCGTCATCGGCAAGTTCTACTATCGCCCGCCCGGCGGCGAGAGCTGGACCGACGTGATCCTGCGGCTGCGCAGCCTGATCGAGACGCTGACGCGCGAGCACGCCGGGGAGCGGGTCGCGATCGTCACGCATCAGGTGATCGTGCTGTGCTTCCGCTATCTGCTCGAGAAGCTGGGCGAAGCGGAGCTGCTCGCGATCGACGCGGCCGGCGACGTTGCGAACTGCTCCGTGACGACGTTCGTGTTCGATCCCGCCGCCGGCAGGCCGCTCCTCAAGGCCTACAACGTCGTGGCGCCGATGGAGGAAGCCGGCGAGGCGGTGACGCGCCGGCCGGACGTCCCGCTTGCGCGCTAGCGTCCCGATCGATGCTGCGCTCCTGCGCTCGTGGCCGCTGCCGCAGCACGAGCTCGCGTGCGCGTCCTGATCCCGCTGCCGGCGCGCGACTTCGATCCCTCCGAGGTCGCGGTGAGCTGGTCGGTGCTGCGCGCGGCCGGGGTCGAGGTCGGTTTCGCGACGCCGGACGGTAGCGCGGCGGCCGGCGATCCGATCATGCTCGACGGGCGCGGTTTGACGATCTTCGGCGGGCTGCTGCGGGCGAATCGCGACGCGCGCACCGCGTATCGGGCGCTGCTCGACGACCCCGCGTTCCGCGCGCCGCGCACGTACGAGGTGCTGCAGCCCGACGCATACGACGGGCTCGTGCTGCCCGGCGGGCACCGGGCGCGCGGGATGCGCGCGTATCTCGAGAGCCCCGTGCTGCAGCAATTCGTCGCGACGTTCTTCGCGCTCGGCAGGCCGGTCGGCGCGATCTGCCACGGCGTCGTGCTCGCGGCGCGGGCGCGGAGCGAGAGCGGCGCATCGGTGCTGTACGGGCGCAAGACGACCGCGCTGACCTGGCCGCTCGAACGCAGCGCGTGGCGGCTGGGCCGCATCGCGCGGTGCTGGGATCCGAACTACTACCGCACCTACACGGAAGCGCCGGGCGATCCGCCCGGGTATCGAAGCGTGCAGGCCGAGGTCACGCGCGCGCTCACCTCGCCGGACGATTTTCGCGACGTGCCGCGTTCGGCGCCGGACTACGCGCGCAAGACCTCGGGGCTCGCGCGCGACACCGCGGGCGATGCGAGCCCGGCCTGGGTCGTGCGCGACGGCAGCTACGTCTCGGCCCGCTGGCCCGGCGACGTGCACACCTTCGCGCGCACGTTTCTCGAGGTGCTGCGCGAGGTGGTGGATCGCTAGCGCAGCAGCGAGACGCGCTCGAGCTCGATCGTCGTCGCGCCGGCGGCGGCCGCTGCCGCCGCGAGCTCCGCGCTCGCGGTGAAGAGGATGCATTGCGCACTCTGGGCGCCGGCGACCAGGACCGGGAGGCAGCGCGCGATGCGCTCCGCGTCCCAGAACGCGAACGGGTCGTCGAGCAGCAGCGGCGGCGTCTCGAGCCCTTCGGCGAACATACGGGCGGTCGCGAAGCGGACGACGAGCGCGATCTGATCGCGCGTTCCGGCTGACAGCTTGTCGAGTTCTTCGATCGCGCCGGTCTCGGGGACGCGCACGCGAATCGCCAGCGTGGCGGGATCGAGGCGCACCTCGCCATAACGGCCACCGGTGATCGTGCCGAGGACGCCGGCGCTGTACTCTTCGAGCCGCCGCGCGAACGCGCGGTGCGCCTCCTCCTTTCGCGCGTCGATCGTCTTGCGCGCGAGCCGCAGCGCGCGGTCGAACGCGTCGAGGCGGGCGATCTCGCGGCGCGTCGCGGCGAGCTCTTCGTCGAGCGCCGCGACGTCGGGGACGCTCTCCTCGCCGGCGCGCAGCTCGCCTTCGAGCGCCGCGACCGAACGCTCGGCGTCACGCGCGCGTCCGTCGAGCGCCGTGCGTTCGCGCTCCAGCGCGCGCAGCGTCTGCGGATCGTCGTGAGCCGCGGGTTCGGCGCCCGCGGCGAGCAGCGCGTCGTACTCGGCGCGCAAGGCGAAATCGTCGTCGCCACGGAGGATCGTGCTGCGCTGCATGGCCAGCATCGCGAGGCGCGCGTCGAGGCCGTCGCGTTCGTGGCGCCGCGCCGCCAGCCGCGCGGCCGCAGCGCGCCGCGTCTCACGCTCGCCGGCGACGTCGGGGACGAGCGCGCCGGCGAGCGCATCGAAGCGGGCCGCTTCGGCGAGCGCAGCCGCGCGCGCGGTCAGCGCCCGCGTCTGGGCCTTCTGCGCCGCCGCTTCGCGCGCGGTCAGGGCCCGCAAGCGTTCGCGGCGCCGCGCCAGTTCGTCCATCGTCGCGATCCCGAGCGGTTCGAGCACGCCGGCGACCGCATTAGCGGCCGCGCTCTCGCTCGCGAGCGCCGCGTCGGCGAGGTGCTGTTTCGCATCGGCTTCGCGCCGGCGCGCCAAGCGCGTGCGCGCGTTGCGGAACGCGGCGAGCGCGAGGACGAGCGCGACCGCGCCGGCGACCATGGTCCACAGCCACAGGTGGGCGACCGCGACGCCGACGTCGGCGAGCGTTCCGGCGAGCGCGGCGGCGACCAGCCCGCCGTTTAGCGAGCGTCCGCCTTCGCCGTCGCGACGCGCGGCGGCGGCCTCGCTCGACGCGGCCGCAGCGCGCGAACGCGCCGCTTCCGCCTGCGCGCAGGCGGCGCGCAGCGCCTCGAAGGCAGCGTCGTCGAACGTGCCGGCGTCCGCGCGCCGCGCGGCGAGCTCCTCGGCTTCGGCGGCGGTCAGCTCTTCGTCGGTGACGTTGCGCGCGGTCGCGTCCGCGACGCTCGCCGACGAACGCCACGAATGGTAGGCATCGTCGAGCGCCACGACCCGCTCGGCGGCGAACTCCGCGACGTCGTCGAACGCCGCGCGTGCGGCTTGCAGCGTCGCGACCTCGTCGCGATACTCGGCGAGCGCTTCGAGCCGCGCGCGCACGTCGGCGGCGCGCAGCGCGCGCGTGCGCCGCTCGAGCTCGGCGGCCGCGACGGCGTCGCGATCGCGCTGCGTTCGCTCGGCGGCGATCCTCTCGCGCAGTGCGCTCTGCCGCTCGAGCGCCGCGCGCGCATCCGCCGCCGCACGCACCTGTTCGGTTTCGAGGTCGCGCAAGTGCTTCAGCGGGGCGTTCTTGTGCGCGCGGTCGGTCCCGACGTGCTTGCGCTGCGCTTCCTCGAGCCGGACGAGCGCGCCGAGCGCGGCGTCTTCCTTCGGGCCGCCGCCGAGCGCGTGCGCGAGCGCTGCGGAGACCTCATCAGCCGTACCGCTTTCGAGCGCGACCGCGCGCTGGCGCGCGCACGCCGTCTGCAGATAGACCTCGAGCGGGATCTGCAGGTGCGCCTCGCCGGGACTCAGCGTCTTGCCCTGACCGAGCCGCGCCGCCGCGTCGGCGCCGGCGGCATCGAAGACGCGCACGCCCTTGGTATCGCGCTCGAGCGCGCGGTGGACCTCCCACGTCGCGCCGTCCGCGGTCTCGTAGCTGAGCGCGGTCGCGTACGCGTTGCCGGTCCACGGTCGCCAGCGATCCTTCTCGCCGCGCTGCAGGCCGTACAGCGAAGCAACGATCGCCGCCGCGAGCGTCGACTTTCCCGCTTCGTTCGGTCCGACGACGACGTTGAGCCCCGGCCCGAACGCGAACGTGCGCCCGGCGAGCCGCCCGAAGCCGTCGACGCGCAGCGTCCGCAACTTCATGCGCTCACCTTACGGGCGCAGCTCGCCGCCCGCGAACGCGGCGACGGTCAAGCGCAGCGCCGCGCGCGCATCGGCGTCGCCGGCGTCGGCGAGTGCGAGCAGATCGGCGACGGCGCGTCCGCGCACGTTCGGCTCGCGCGCGATCGCGCCGTAGTCGGCCGCGACCGTGTCGTCGAAGATCTCGATCGCGCCGAGCGCGGCGCCGAAGCGGTCGGCGATCAGGTCGCAGTCGACGCGGGTGCCGGGCGCGAGGGTGCCGACGAGCTGCACCCGCAGGAAGTCGTCGCGGCCGAACGGCGCCAGCGCCGTTTCGAGCGCGCCGAGCACGAAGTGCTCGCTCGCCGCGTCGGCGAGCGGAACGTCGAGGTCGATCAGCCGCGTGCGCGCGAGCTCGACCGCTTCGAGCGCGACGGCGCCGTCCTCGACCGTCACGACGAGCGCACCGTGCGCGCCGCGTTCGCCGAACTTGATCGGCTCCGGCGATCCCGGATAGGCGAGCCGCGGCAGGCCCGCCGCATCCCGCACGACCGCGCCGCCGTGATAGTGACCGGCCAGCACACAGGTCGCGCCCGACGCCAGGATCTCGGCGAGCGTGAACGGCGCGGTAGCGCGCTTCCCGGGCGGACAGCGGTCTTCGTCGCTCCCGTGCACCAGCGCGATTCGCACCCCCGGCCGCTCGAAGCGCGCGTTCGCGAAGGGCCGTCCGGGCTCGGCCGGGGCGTGTCCGAACCCATAGATCGTCACGCCGTCGGCGAGCGGGTACGGCGCCCAGACCGGTTCGGCGAAGACGTGCAGGTTCGCCGGCCGGTCGTCGCGAGCGTACAGCGCGCGGGCGGAGTACGGGTCGTGGTTCCCCGGTGCGACGAAGACCGGCCCGCCGAAGCGCGCCAATTGCGCGAAGACGAAGCGTGCGGTCTGCGGCCCGGCCCGCTCGGCCTCGTACAGGTCCCCCCCGATCGTCAACGCATCGGCACGCCGCGCGAGGGCGAGGTCGACGATGCGAACGAAGGCGTCGGCGAGCGCTGCGCGCCGGCGCGCCCCGCCGCGCAGCTCGGTGAACGCCGTCTCCAGGTGGACGTCGGCGGCGTGCACGATCGTGGTCTTTCCGCCCATCGCACGTCTGTTCGCCGTGACGCCGTGGCAGGTCCGCCTCCCCCCGCGCGGTATCAGCCCGAGACAACCACCGTGTCCTGAGGATCGCGCATGCAACGTTCCTTCCTTGCCCTTGCAGCGGCAGCGGTTGCCTGCACCCTCGTCTCCGCGTCCGTCCCGGTCGCGACGCAGGCCGATAACGGGCCCGCGGAGGTCGTGATCGGGGCCGTCCTCCCCCTGACGGGCGAAGAGAGCACGGTCGGCACGTACTACAAGGCGGGGTACGAGCTCGCGACCAAAGAGATCAACGACCACGGCGGCGTGCAGCTCCGGACGTACGGCCGCAAGATCCCCGTCAAGCTGATCATCTACGACGACAAGACCGATCCCTCGACCTCGCGCAACTTGTACGAGCGGCTGGCGGTGCAGGACCACGTCGACGCGATGCTGGGCGGCTATTCGACCGATCTCGTGCAGGCGCAGACGGTCGTTCCGAACCAGCACGGCATCCCGTACGTCGGCGGCGGCGGCGCCGCGACGGCGATCTACAAGCGCGGTTTCAAGACGATCTTCAGCCTTTTGGCCTCGATCGAAAGCCTCGCCTATTCCGAGTGCGACTTCATCGAGGAGATGCAGGCGCAGAAGAAGCTGCCGAAGCCGCTGCGCATGGCGGTCGTGTACGAGAACACCTCGCACGGCCGCGACTTCGCGATCGGTCTCACCGCGCGCGCGAAGCAGAAGCCGGCGAACTACCAGATCGTGCTGTCCGAAGCGTTCGACCTGCACGGAAAAGACTTCACGCCGCTGCTCCAAAAGGTGAAGGCGACGAACGCCAACGCGTTCATGGCGGACGCGCACCTCGACGACTACATCACGATGCAGCGCCAGTACACCCAAGCCGGGATGCACCACGCGTACATCACGTACGGTGCGCGCGGCCCTGACAAGAAGGGCCGCGACGCGCTCGGGAAGAGCGCCGACTACATCGTCGCCGCGTCGTGGTGGAATCAGGCGATCCCGAACGCCGCGGTCAAGGCGTTCGACGACAAGTGGGCCAAGGCGTATCCCAAGCTCAACACCGAATGGTACTCGGCGCTCCCCTACGAGACGGCCCGCACGCTCTTCATCGCGCTCACGCAGACGGGTTCCCTCGACAAGGACAAGGTCGTGCAGACGCTGCGGACGATCGACATTCGCGACACCGTCCTGCCGGGCGGCCACATCAAGTTCGAAGCCGACGGCCAGATCAACGCGCCGTTCGTCGTCACGGAGAACCTCCCCGACGGGAAGACGGTGATCGTCTACCCGCACGCCGAGAAGACCGGCGAGGCCGTGCTGCCCGTACCGGGAGGCTAGCCGGCTGGACACCCTCGCGACGCTGATCTCGGCGCTCTTGGTCGCGGGGCTGTACGCCGCAATGTCGTACGGCCTCGCGCTCATCTACGGCGTGCTGAAGATCATCAACCTCGCCAACGCCGGGTTCCTGATGCTCGGCGCGTACCTCACGTGGTGGCTCTTCACCGCGTACCACGTCCACCCGCTGCTGGCGCCGCTCATCATCGTCCCGCTCTTCTTTCTGGGCGGCTGGGCGCTGGAGCGGACGCTCGTGCGGCGCGTGCTCGGAGCCGAGCCGATCATCTCGCTGCTGCTGCTGTTCGGCGTGTGGCTCGTGCTGCAGAACCTGGCGTACGTCATCTGGACCGGCGACACGCGCTCGATCGAAACGGCGTTCGTCGACGCGACGGTCGCGCTCGGCGGCCTGACCCTCTCGGTGCCGCGCATCTACGTGTTCGTGATGGGTGCGCTCGTGCTCGTCGCGCTGCAGCTCTTCCTCACCCGCACCTTTCTCGGCCGCGCGATCCGCGCCACGGCCCAGGACCGGGACGCCGCGCGGCTGGTCGGCGTCGACGTCGACCGCGTGATGGGGATCGCGTTCGGGATCGGGATCGCGCTGGCGGGGTTCGGCGGCTCGCTGCTCTCGCTGCTCTTCTCGTTCACGCCCGACTTCGGCCGCGCGCTCTCCCTCAAGTCGTTCTGCATCGTGGTGCTCGGCGGGCTCGACTCGATCGTCGGCGTCGCATTCGGCTCGCTGGCGCTCGCGCTCGCGGAGGCGTTCGGCGTGCGCTACATGCCGGCGTCGCTGCAGAACCTGATCTCGTTCGTCGTGCTGGTCGTCGTCCTGATCGCGCTGCCGAAAGGGATCGTCGGGACGCTGCGCGCGCTGCGCCGTGGCTAGCCGTACCGCGGCGGCGGCGATCGTCCTGGCCGCGCTCGTCGCCGCGCCGTTCCTCGCGGCGCGCTCCGAGTACGCGATCGAAGTGCTTTTCCTGATCTTCCTCTACGGCGCGATGGCGACCGCGTGGAATCTGCTCGGGGGATTCGCCGGCCAGGTCTCGTTCGGCCACGCGGCGTTCCTCGGGATCGGTGCGTACGCGACGACGATCCTGATCTCGAACGGCGTCTCGCTGTGGATCGCCGTCCCCGTCTCGGCGCTGCTCCCCGGCCTCTTCTCGCTGCTGATCGGCGTCCCGGCGTTCCGGCTGCGCGGTCCGTACTTCTCGATCGCGACGATCGGGATCGGCGAGGCGACGCGGCTGATCGCGCTCAACTGGACCTCGCTCACCGGCGGCGCGTCGGGGCTCACGCTCGCCGGCGCACCGCCGATGCTGCAGCAGTACTTCGCGGCGCTCGCGCTGCTCGTTGCTGCCGTCGGCGTTGCCGCATGGATCCGCGTTTCGCGCTTCGGGTACGCGCTGGCCGCGGTCCGCCAAGACCCCGACGCCGCCGAGACGCTCGGCGTCGCGACGACGGTCGTGAAGTCGCAGGCGCTGTTCCTCTCCGCGTGCATTCTCGGCGTCGCGGGCAGCATCTACGCGCTGCACTATCTGTTCATCAGCCCGGACTCGGTATTCGGGTTCTCGACCGCGGTCTCGTTCGTCATCATGCCGATCATCGGCGGTCTGGGGACGGTGACCGGCCCGCTGATCGGCGCCGTCGTCTACACGTTCATCCGCGAGCAGCTCGCGGCGACGCTCGCCAACGCCGACCTGCTGGCGTTCGGCGTGCTGCTGATCGCAATCGTCGTCTTCGAGCCGCGCGGGATCCTCGGGATCGCCGACCGCATCCGCGCGCTCCGCAAACGGCCGGCCGTGACGGTCGCCGATGGCTGATCCGGTTCTCGAAGGCCGCGGGCTGACCAAGCGCTTCGGCGGTCTGGTGGCGGTCAACGGCGTCGACATCGCGGTCGAGCGCGGTGAGATTCTGGGCCTGATCGGCCCGAACGGGGCCGGGAAGTCGACGCTCTTCCGGCTGATCGCCGGTGTGATGAAGCCGAGCGCCGGGAGCGTCGCGTTCAACGGCCGCGCGATCACGGGCCGTTCGGCGCACGACATCTGCGTCGCCGGCGTCGCGGTCACGCACCAGATCGTGCGGCCGTTCCGCGAGATGAGCGTGCTCGACAACGTGATGGTCGGCGCGTTCTTCGGCCACCGCCCGCGACCGCGCGGCCGTGCGCGCGCGCGCGCCGCCGCGATGGAGGCGCTGACCGTCTGCGAGCTCGCCGACCGGGCCGGCGCGCCGGCGCGCTCCCTGACGCTCGCCGGTCACAAGCGGCTCGAGATCGCGCGCGCGCTCGCGACGCGGCCCGAGGTACTGCTGCTCGACGAGGTGCTCGCCGGACTGAACCCGACCGAGACCGACCGGACGCTCGAGCTCGTGCGCGCGATTCGCGAGCGCGGGACCACGATCGTCATGGTCGAGCACAACCTGCGCGCGGTGCGCGGCGTGTGCTCGCGGATCGCCGTGCTGGTCGAAGGACGCAAGGTCGTCGAAGGCGATCCGGACGCCGTGCTCACCGATCAGCGCGTCGTCGACGCCTACCTGGGTACCGCGCATGCTTGAGGTCGACGGGCTCGGCGTCGCGTACGGCGACGTGCAGGTGCTGTGGGATCTCTCGCTGCGCGTCGAGCAAGGCGAGATCGTCACGCTGCTCGGCGCGAACGGCGCCGGAAAGACGACGCTGCTCCGCGCGATCTCGCGCACGGTTCCGGCTCGCACCGGATCGATCGTGCTCGCCGGCGAGCGAATCGACCGCGCGCCGTCGGCGCGCGTCGTCGAGCTCGGCGTCGCGCACGTCCCCGAAGGCCGCCGCCTGTGGCCCGACATGAGCGTCGAGGACAACCTGGTGCTCGGTGCGTATCCGCGGCGCGCGCGCGCCGACGTGCGGCGTTCGCTCGACCACGTCTTCGCGCTCTTTCCGCGTGTCGCCGAGCGCCGCACGCAGGTCGCCGGCACGCTCTCCGGCGGCGAGCAGCAGATGGTCGCGATCGGGCGCGGTCTGATGAGCAAACCCTCGATCCTGATGCTGGACGAACCCTCGCTCGGGCTGGCCCCGATCATCGTCGCCGAGATGTTCGAAGCGGTGCGCCGCATCAACGCCGAGGGGACCACCGTGCTGCTCGTCGAGCAGAACGTGCGCCAAGCACTCGAGCTCGCGACCCGCGGCTACGTGATCGAGACCGGCCGCGTCGTCAGCAGCGGAACCCGCGAAGAGCTGCTCGCCAGCGACGAAGTGCGAAAGGCGTACTTAGGGCTGTAACAGCTCGCGCAGGCGCGGCTTTTCGACCTTGCCCATCGCGTTGCGCGGGAGCGCGTCGATCGGGTAGAGGTGCTTGGGAACCTTGAAGCTCGCCAGCCGTTCGCGCAGCGTCGCGAGGGTGCGTTCCGCGTCGAACTGCGCGTCGGTCTCGACGAACGCGACGGGGATCTCGCCGCGCGCGGGATCGGGTTGACCGACGACGGCGGCGGCGCGGATCCCCGGGATGCGCAGCAGCTCGTCCTCGACCTCGATCGGGTAGACGTTGAAGCCGCCGCTGATGACGAGCTCTTTGAGGCGCCCGTTGATCGTGTAGCCGCGCTCCGGATCGAACGTCGCGAGGTCGCCGCTCTTGTACCAGCGGCGACCCTGCGCGTCGGAGACGAACGCGGCGGCGCTCGCCGCCTCGTTGCGCCAGTACTCCGCGAAGACGTTCGGTCCGTGCACGAGGATCTCGCCCGCTTCGCCGCCGCCGACGTCGGCGCCGGTCGCCGGATCGCCGAGCCGCACGTCGACGTTCGGCAGCGGAAACCCGACCGTGCCGGCATGGCGCGCGCCCTCGTAGCGATTGCTCAGCGCGAACCCGAACTCGGTCGAGCCGTAGCGTTCCAGAATCGAGACGCCGAAGCGGCGCGCGAACTCCTCGTGCACGCTCGCCGGCAGCGCGGCCGAGCCCGAGACGAACAGCCGCATGCGATCGAACCGCGTCGCGGGATCGGCCTGCTCCAGGATGCGCACGTACATCGTCGGCACGCCGAAGAACATCGTCGCCTCGCCGGCGGCGAGCGCGGCGACGACCGGCTGCGCTTCGAAGCGCTCGCGCAGCAGCACGCGCGCGCCGGCGACCAGCGTTCCGTTCAGCCCGGCGCCCAGACCGTGGACGTGGAACAGCGGCAGCGTCAGCAGCAGCGTGTCGGCCGGCGTCCAACGCCACGCTTCGACCAGCGCGCCGGCGATCGCGCCGAGGTTGCCGTGCGTGAGCAGCGCGCCCTTCGACCGCCCCGTCGTTCCGCTGGTGTAGATGAGGATCGCGCCGTCGTCCGCGCGCGGCGCCGGCGCGTCGGCGAGCGGCGGGAGCGCGTCGTCGTGCGCCCAGCGTTCGATCTCTGCGAGCTGCACGATCGCGCGCCCGTCCTGCACCGGGACGTACTGCGCGCTCGCCTCCGAGACGGCGACGACCGTCGGCGTCGCATCGCCAAGGATGTGCTGCAAATCCGAGGCGCGGTACAGCACGTTCACGGTGACGACGATCGCGCCGGCGCGCAGCCCGGCGAGATACGCGTAGACGAAGCCCGGCCGGTTCTCGGCGTAGACGGCGAGCCGGTCACCCGGCCGCAGCCCGGCCGCGCGCAAGCGCGCCGCGACGCGCAGCGAGGCCGCGCGCAACTGCGCGTACGACACGCCGTCCAGCGCGAGCGCATCCGGACGGGCGGCGGCGTGCGCATCGAGCGCTTCGAGCACCGAGCGCGTCATCGCGCGCCGCCTCGTTCAGGCACCGAGACGGTCCGCCAGCTCGCCCAGGTCGCGCACCGCGAGATCGACCGCCGCCGGCGGCGTCGTGTCGTGCGCGGACGCTGGGCCGTGCTCGAGCGGCCGCACGACGAACGCGGTGCGCATCCCCGTGCGCGCGGCTGCCGCGAGATCGCTGCCGTGCGCGGCGACCAGCATCACGCCGCCGGGCGGCACGGCGAGCAGGTCGGCCGCGCCGCGATAAACCTCGGGATCGGGCTTGTAGTGGCGGAACAGCTCGGCCGAGAGGATGACGTCCATCGGCAGCGGCGCGTGCTTCGCGAGGTCGGCGAGCAGACGCACGTTGCCGTTCGAGAGCGTGCCCAGAACGTAGCGTTTGCGCAGCCGCGTGAGCCCGGCGACGGTGTCGGGCCATGGGCGCAGCCGGTGCCAGCGGTCGACGCACCAGCGCCGCGCTTCTTCGTCGAGCGCGGCGTCGATCCCGAAGCGCACGGCGAGCTCGTCGAACGAGCTGCGGTGCAGCGCGTCGAGCGGCGTCCACGGCAGCTCGCCGCGCCGAACGCGATCCATCGACGGGAGGTACGCGCCGCGCCAGGCGTCGACCAGCGCGGGCCAGTCGGCGACCAGACCGCGATCCGCACCGAACGCGGTCAAATCGTCGATCAGGCTGGTTCGCCAGTCGACGAGCGTCCCGAAGACGTCGAAGACCAGCGCCTCGACCCGGCTCAGTTCAGCCGAGATACTGATGGAACCACGCCAGCGTGCGCGCCCACGCGTCGGCTGCCGGCCCCGGCACGCAGCTGTCGCGCTGATCGTCGAAGAACGCGTGGCCCGCCTCGTCGTAGATCTTCACCGCGTGCGGTGCGCTGAGCCGCGCGAACATCGCGCTGACGTCCTCCGCTTTGATCGAGGTGTCGCGCGCCCCGAAGCTGCCGAGCAGCGGCGTCGTGATCCGGCTGGTGAAGTCGAACGTCGACGCCGTCGTCGGGGCGGTGGTCTTCGTGCCGGGACGAACGTTGCCGTAGAACATCGAGGCCGCGGCGAAGCCCTTCGAATCGACGATCGACTGCAGCACGATCCCGCCGCCCATGCAGAACCCGGTGATCCCCACCGCCGCGTCGCGCGCCTGTGCCTGAATCCAGTCGTGCGCGGCGATCGTGTCGCTCGGCACGAACCCTTCGGCATACATCTTCGTCGCGTACTCGACGAACGGTTTGTAGTCGGTCTGGCCGTCGCCGCTCGGCGGGTTCAGGCGGTCGAACAGCGCCGGTGCGATCGCGATGAAGCCGGCTTTCGCCAACCGGCGCACGCAGTCGCGGATCGACGTGTCGACACCCCAGATGTGCTGGATCACGACGACGCCGGGCGTCGTGCGCGTCATGCTGCGCGGCGTCGCGGCGTACGAGCCGATCGGGCTGCCGGCCTTCGGCTGCAGCTTCGGCCGCGAGACGACGATCGCCGGATCGTCCTCGGCGACGATCGGCGGATGGACCTTGCCGAAGCCGTCGGTCTGCGCGTTCGCCGAGGCGGCGTTCCCGATGACGAATGCGGCGCCGGCGCCGAGCGAGACGAAGGTACGGCGCGAGACCTCGGGTTTGGTCGAATTCTGCGGGTCGTTCAGGCTGGGGTCGATGATCAACGGGCCGCCCTCACGATTGATAGAGGTGGCCGCAGGCGGTCGCGCGCGCGCCGGCCGCGTTCGAGGAGAAGACGATGACGTTGTAGTTCCCCGAGAGCAGCTTGTCTTCGGGCGCCTTGACAGTCGAGCGCGAGACGCCGTTCTTCATGTCGGTCAGGAAGTACGCCGGTCCGCTGGTGCCGAGATCCTCGCAGTTGGGCCCGCGGTAGATGCGCACCGACTGCACGCGGTCGGCCGGCGTCCCGTGCAGGACGACGACCACGCGGGTGTTCGCGCCGCCGTTGAACAGCGTCACCGTCCCGACCTGACCCGAGTTGTTGACCTGCTCGACGCCGCGCTCGGTACCGACCCCGGGATCGCCCGGGTACGACTGGGCGGACGCCGCGGCGGTGGTGAGCACGGCCGCGGCGAGCGCGGCGAGGAATCGCTTCATGAGGCCTCCTCGAGAACTAGGCCCGTGCGCGGACGGGAGGGCGGATGCTTCGGCCAGAGCGAGGAGCGAGGCCTTCACCGCGGAAGGCCGGTCCATATGGACCGACCGCTGTTCCTTCTCGGCGTCCTCGCCGCGTCGTTCGCCGCCGCGGCGCCCGCGCGAGCGGCCGACGCCCCCATCGCGACGATCGACGACCTGGTCGCCGCGAACCGGATCCTGGCGCACGAGAACGTCGTCGACGGCTTCGGCCACGTCAGCGCACGCGATCCGCAGAACGCGAACCAGTACTGGCTTTCGCGAAGCATCGCGCCGGCGACGGTGACGGCCGCCGACATCGTGACCTACGATCTCGACAGCACCGCGCTCAACGCCAACGGCCGCACGAGCTTTCTCGAGCGCTTCATCCACGGCGCGATCTATAAAGCGCGGCCCGACGTGAAGGCGATCGTCCACGCGCACACGCCGGCGGTGATCCCATTCGGCGTCTCAAGCGTTAAGCTGCAGCCCGTCTTCCACCTGGCCTCGTTCATCGGCGCCGGCGCGCCGGTCTTCGAGATTCGCAACGCCGGCGGTCCGGCGACCGACTTGCTGGTGAAGACGAACGCGCTCGGCGATGCACTCGCGAAGACGCTCGGCAACGCGAACATCGCGCTGATGCGCGGGCACGGCATGGTCGCGGTCGGTACCTCGATCCCGGAGGCGGTGTTCCGCGCCTACTACACGGGCCAGGACGCGCAGCTGCAATCCGAAGCGCTGCGTCTCGGCGGAACGCCGACCTATCTCAACGCCGAAGAATCCCGGAGCGCGGCGCAAACCGTGACCGGCCTGGTCGACCGCGCCTGGCAGCTCTGGAAACGCGCGATCACGCCGTAGCTACATTCGTCGCTTAGCGTTCTTGTACGCGAGGTCGTGCGGATCGAGCGATAGCCAATAGACCGTACCGGTTTCTTCGTCTAGCCTAAAGACGGCGCGCCAAGTGATCCCGTCTGCGAAGGTCACCTCTGCTGCGCGAGCGTCGCGAAGTGGACCATGCTTCTTCGGGAACTGCTTAGAATTCGTCTCGAGCGTGGAGATCAATTCGCCGATGCTGGGCCGAAAAACGGTGGTGTCGCCGGCGTGCTGGGCGATCCGCTTTTCAACTTCCCGGTGCAGCCTTACGTGCCACCGGCGGTCGGCCGGCGCGTGAATATCGCTCGAGCGGTGTTGACCCTTGCCTTCGCCGGTCGTTCGCTTCGTCGAGCGCTTTGAGAAGCTCGCGCGCATCCCCGAATTCACTATTGGGAGCGGCGGCACGACGAGCGAGTTCAGTATCGTCCACGCCCGTTGAGCTCGGCGGAACGAAGAGGTCTGCGATGGCGATGCCGAGCGCGTCCGCGATGCGTTGAACAGCGTCGATGCCGACGTCGCCGACGCCGCGCTCGAGACGCGAAACCGTCGGGCGCGAGATTCCGGCGCGCTCGGCGAGTTGTTGCTGGGAGAGTCGGGCGCGTGCCCGTCCGACAATGACGTTGACACGAAGGGTCTCCAGTGCCGGCGCTCGCGCCGGATTTGCGGTGGCAATCAAGGTCCAGGCCCCTTCGTAGCGGACTGCCTGCCGCGAATCTCCATTCACGCAAGACAGCAAAGACGCAATAATTGTATCATTTATGATCTAATTGCCAAGGCATTCCTCTAGTGGAAGTTCCTCGCGCGGACCTTCTCGGTGGTGCCGTGGGCGTCGAGGGTCCAGCAGCGCTTCATGATGACGTCGATGCAGCCTGATTCTTTCTGCAGGACGCCCTCGACGATCAGGCACTGCGAGCCGCGAATGATGCGGCGGTTGCGCTCGTAGACGTCGGGGCGCACGATCACGTTCACCAGCCCCGTCTCGTCCTCGATCGTCAGGAAGACGAAGCCTTTGGCGGTCCCGGGCCGCTGGCGGGTGATGACCAGGCCGCCGATCTTGCAGACGAGGTTCTTCGGCATCAGCGGCAGGCGGCTCGCGGCTAGGACGTTCTGCGCGTCGAGGAACGCGCGCACGTGCGCGATCGGCTGCACGTCGCTGACGCCGGTCGCGTGGATGTCGAGCGTCGTCTGTTCGATCGCGGTCAGCGGCGGGAGCGCAGGCCGCGGTTCGTCGACGATCTCCATCGCGCGTCCCAGCTCGCCGCGCGCCTCGCGTTCGTCCAGGCCGCGCAGCGCCCACATCGCTTCGCGGCGGGTCGGAAACCAGCGCACGAACGCGCCGGCCGCGGCAAGGTTCTCCAGCGCGTCGCGTTCGAGCCCGGTCCGGCGCGCGAAGTCGACCAAGTCGGCGAACTCGTCGTTGCCGTACGAGAGCGCGCTCTCGAGCCGGCTGCGCTGCACCTCACCCATCCCGCGCACCAGGTGGAATCCCAGCCGCAGCGCGCCCTCGCCGTCGACGAAGCTCCACCACTCGCTCTCGTTGACGACGATCGGTTTCACGGTCACGCCGTGGCGGCGCGCGTCGTTGACGAGCACTTCGGTCGAGTAGAAACCCATCGGCTGCACGTTGAGGATCGCCGCGCAGAAGATCGCCGGCTCGTGGCACTTCACGTACGCCGACGCGTAGGCGAGCAGCGCGAACGACGCGGCGTGTGACTCCGGAAAGCCGTAGTCGGCGAACCCTTCGAGCATGTGGAAGAGCTTGTCGGCGGCCTCGCGCGGGATGCCGTTGTGCACCATCCCCTCCACCAGCCGGGGATAGAGCTCGGCCATCCGCTCGCGCGAGCGTTTGTGCCCCATCGCGCGCCGCAGCTTGTCGGCTTCGCCGGCGCTGAACCCGGCGGCTTCCATCGCCATGCGCATCCCCTGCTCTTGGAAGAGCGGGACGCCCAGCGTCCGTTCCAGGATCGGCTTCAGCGTGGGATGCGGGTACGTCACCGGCTCCTGTCCGTTGCGGCGGCGCAAAAACGGGTGGATCATGTCGCCCTGAATCGGGCCCGGGCGGATGATCGCGACCTGCATTACGAGATCGTAGAAGCAATACGGCTTCAAGCGCGGCAACATCGACATCTGCGCGCGCGACTCGACTTGGAAGACGCCGATCGAGTCGGCTTGCTGCAGCATCGCGTACGTCGGGCGGTCGTCGGGCGGGATCGCGTTCAGCGAGAGCGCGGGGCGTTCGGGATACCGCCGCCGGTGCAGCGCGAACGCGTCGCGCAGCAGCGAGAGCATGCCGAGCCCGAGCAGGTCGATCTTGATCAGCCCCAGGTCGGAGAGATCGTCCTTGTCCCACTGCACGATCGTGCGGTCGCGCATCGTCGCCCACTCGACCGGTGCGACCTCGACCAGCGGCGAGCGTGTGATCACCATCCCTCCGCTGTGGATCCCCATGTGGCGCGGAAAGCCGTCGATCCGCCGGCAGATCGCCAGCAGCAGCGCGCCGAGCTCACCGCCGACCGGCCCGCGCAGCTGCGCATCCGGCGCCTTGTCATCCTGACCCTTCGACAAGCTCAGGGTGACAGTAGGTTCGTCGGCGTCGTGGAAGCCGGGGACGAGCGTGTGCTCGCGCGAGCGGTACACGTTCGAAGCGGCGTCGAGATCGCGCCGTTTCGCGATCGAGTGCGGCAGCGGTTTGGCGCCGACGTGCTCCGCGCCGACGGCGGCGGCGAGCGATTCGCGCGCGTCGTATTCGCGCACCACCGCGTCGACCTGGCCGAGCGTCAGGCCGAGCGCTTTTCCGACGTCGCGGATCGCCGAGCGCGTGCGGTAGGTGATCACCTCCGCCGCCATCGCCGCGTGCTCGCGCCCGTAGCGCTCGTAGACGTACTGGATCACCTGCTCGCGGTCTTGGTGCGCGAAGTCGATGTCGATGTCGGGGACTTCGCCGCGCTCTTCGCTCAAGAAGCGCTCGAAGAGCAGTCCGCTCGCGACCGGATCGATCGCGGTGATCCCGAGCGCGTAGCAGACCGCCGAGTTCGCCGCCGAGCCGCGCCCTTGCGCCAGCACGCCGAGCCGCTTGGCGGCGTTCGCGATGTCCCACACCACCAGGAAGTAGCCGGCCAGGTCCATGCGCGCGATGATGCCGAGCTCGTACTCCAGCTGGCGCTCGACCTTGGGATCGAGCGGCTGCGCGTACCGCTCTTTCACGCCTGCGTAGACGAGCGTGCGCAGGTACGATTGCGCCGAGCTCTCGTCGGAGGGGATCGGGTAGAGCGGAAACTCGCCGCGCAGCGTGTCGAGCCGGAACGTGCAGCGCTCGGCGACCGCCAGCGTATTGCTGATCGCGAGCGGGAACTCGGCGAACAGCCGCGCCATCTGGGCCGGCGATTTGAGATGGTGCTCGTGATTCGGGCGCAGCAGCGTCCCTGCGTTCTGCAGCGCCGTCGTGTACTTCACGCAGGTCAGCACGTCGCACAGCCGCGCGTCCTCGCGCGTCGCGTACGCGACGCCGTTGGTCGCGACGTACGGCACGTCGAGCCGCATCGCGAGCCGCACCAGCGCGCGGATCAGCGCCGAGTCTTCGGGCCGCACGTGGTGCTGCAGCTCGAGGTAGAAGCGCCCCGGAAAGAGATCGCGCAGCCGCGCGCCGAGCGCGACCGCAGCGCTCGTGTCGCGCCGCAGCAGCGCCTTCTCCACCACCCCGTTGCGACCGCCGGAGAGCGCGATCAGCCCGGCGGTCCGGCCGTCGAGGTCGTCGAGGCGCAGCCGCGCGTCGCGCTTGCGCCCGCGCAGCTGCGCGGTCGAGATCAGGCGCGCGAGGTTGCCGAAGCCGGTCCGCTCGGCGGCGATCAAGACGAGCCGCGGTGAATCGGTCGGCACCTCTTTGGCCGGACGGGCCGGCCGCCTTTCGACAAGCTCAAGATGACACGGCGATCCATCGGCCGATTCCAGTGTCAGCTCGGCGCCGCACAGCGCCGCGAAGGGGCGGTGCTGGGCGGCGTGCTTGGCGAACCGCACCGCGCCGTAGAGCCCGTCCCGATCGGTGAGCGCGATCCCGCGCAGCCCCAGCTGCCTCCCGTGCTCGACCAGCTCCTCGGGGTGCGAGGACCCCTCGAGGAAGCTGAAGTTGGACCAGCAGTGAAGCTCGGCATAGTCGGGGTCGGCCATCGGACTGCGGTGATACCCGAACAGGTGTTCGATCTCCGCTTCCCGGCGGTACGCTATGGTGCGCCTCCGGGCAGCGACGGCACGGTAGGGGGACGAACGTCCGCTCCGATGCGCCACTTCGCGGTCGTCATGCTCGCCTCGCTGGCCGCGCTCGTCCTCGCGCCCGGCGCCGGAGCGCAGGCCGTGCCCAGCATGCCGCCGCCGCCCAGCCTGCCGCCGGCGCCGCCCCAGCGCTGCGACGTCGGGCTCACGGTCCGGCCGGTAGACGCGACGCGGGTCGCGCTCGTGTTCTGGACCGGCGGACCCTCGCGGGTAATCTCGGGGACGGTCGCGCTGTACGCCGGCGACCGGCGCTACGGCGTCAACTTCCACGGCGCGTTCGCCCGCGAGCAGGACGGTTCGCGCGGAGACGCCGTCCCCGTCATCGTCCGCTTCCCGAGCCCGGTCACGATCGACGCTGCGATCCCGACCTCGATCGACGCGCCCGCGCAGCCGGTCTGCCTCGAAACCCTGCTCCCCTGGGTCGCATCGAAGGCCGACGCCGAGTCCTTCGCCGCCGACGAAGATGCATTTCGCGCCGCCGTCGCGGGGCTGCCGGTGCAAGACGCCCCGCCGGCGGTCGCGCTGCCCCACGAATGCGCGGTGCGCAACGCAACGGCGCACGTGGTCACCCTGCAACGCTCGTTCGTTGCCGACGGCGCAGGGCGGACGGCGACCGTCCTGGTCTCGCTCGACATCGACGACCACGTCACCGACACGCGGATCATCCTCTCGTCCGGCGCCTCGCACATCGACAAGGCCGCCCTCGACGCGGCCAGGCGCACGCGCTACGCCACCACCGTCTTCAACTGCACGAAGCTCGAAGCGGACTACGTCTTCACGGTGAGCTTCTAGCGGCATTGCTATATACGGTCGACGATCTCGAACGAGACGGAGTGCTTGCGTCGCGGCTTGCGGGCCGGACGCGAATTTTTGAACCGAACCGCACCTTTGGATGAGAACTCCACGTTGACCGACGTTGCCTTCATCGTATGCACGGCGCTCGAGCGAGCCGGCGAACATGCGGTGCTTTGCGGGGGCAGCCGGTGTACGATCGCGGGCGCCGCGATCGCTTCCTCAACTTATTGCGCCGCGCGGTGTCGGTCCGTCACCGCGTTGCTCCAGAGCCGCCGAAGCTGTCGGGGGAGTGATTCGGCGCATACCGAGCAAGCGGCGGTGCTGGTGAAGGCGCTGGCGATTCCAAGCCAAGGCGCGGAAACGCTGTCGGCGAAGTTCATCGAGCCAGCTTCCTAAGGTCTTCCGCCGGCCCGCCTCGGAAACGAGCATCGCTTGGCCCTCCATGCCACGGCGCGACGAGCGACGTTTCAGATCCGCCTCCTCGGGGGTCTTCAACTGCTCCAGCGAGGGCGTCCCCTCACGTTTTCCGCGCCGGCCAAGGCAGCGTCGCTCCTCGCATATCTGATCGTCCACCGGGAGCGAGCGACGTCGCGCGATGCGATCGCGTTCACGTATTGGCCCGATGACGATGAGGTTCGGGCCCGCGCCAACCTGCGCCGGCACATCGCGCTAATCGTCCACGCACTTCCGGCCGATGCCGCGCAGCAGCCGATCCTCGCCGACAATCGGTCGATCTCGTGGAACCCGCTCTACCCGTGCACCATCGACATCGTCGAGTTCGAGCGGCTCAGCGCAAGGTCGGATGGCGCGGAAGACGCCACCACGTTGTACGGCGGCGACCTTCTGCCGGCCGCATACGACGAATGGATTTTGCCCGAGCGCGAACGCTTGCGTTCGCTGCACGGCGCGAATCTCGAGCGCCTGGCGGAACGCTACGCGCGCGCGGGCGACTACGTGCAGGCGATCGCGACGACGCGCGCGCTGCTGCAGCACGATCCCTGGCGCGAGGACGCGGTTCGCACGCTGCTCTCGCTCCGTCACACGTCGGGAGATCGCGCCGGCGCGTTGCAAGAGTACGAAGGCTTCGTAGAACGCCTGCGCCGCGACCTCGGCGTAGCGCCGATGCCGGAGACCGTGAGCCGCTTCGAGTCCATCCTGCGCAGCCGAGATCCGTCGCTGCCCGAACGGCCCGCGTCCGCGCTCGAACGCTCGACCATCGCTGCGACGATGCCGTTCGTCGGACGCGGCGAGGAGCTGCTTCGGCTCCGCCAGATGTGGGTCCGTGCGATGCACGGGCTCGGCGGCGTCGCGGTCGTCAGCGGTGAAGCGGGGATCGGCAAGTCGCGCCTGGTGACGGAGCTCGGCGCCGGCGTCGCCGCACAAGGCGGTACGGTCGTCGAGGGCGGTGCCACCTTTCCCGAAGCGATGCCGTATCAAGCGGTGATCGCCGCGTTGCGCTGCGCGCTGCCCTCGATCGGGAGCCTGCCGCTCGACCCCACCTGGCTGGCGGCTGCCGCCGACGTGCTGCCCGATCTGCGCGACCGGGACGCGGAGCTGCCGCGCCTTTCCTCGCTGGAGCCCGATCGCCAGCAAGACCGTCTGTTCGAAGCGGTATGGCGCTGTTTCGAAGCGCTCTCGCGCGTGCGGCCGCTCTTGCTCGTGTTCGAGGACGTGCATTGGGCCGGACCGGCCACGATCGACCTCCTCGCCTATCTCGCGCGACGAACGCGCGGTCATTCGATTCTGGTCGTCGTGACGTGCCGCGATGATGAAGCCGAGGCGTCGCGTCCGCTGCGCGTTCTCCGCCAGGCGCTGCGCCGCAGCGGTGCGTACGTCACGATCCCGCTCGGCGGCATCACCGCGGGCGACGTCGCCGTGGTCGTCGCGACCGTGCTCGCCGGACCGTACGAACGACCCGACTTCGCGAAGCGTGCGCACGAACTGTGCTGCGGCAATCCGTTTTTTCTGGCCGAGATCGTGCGCGACGCTCTGGCGGCCCCGGCGCTCGCCGAGCCGGCGCTGCCGCTGAGCCTCGCGACGTCCATCGAGGCTCGCGTCGCCGGGCTCTCGCCGGAAGCGCAGTCGCTCGCGGATATCGCCGCCGTCGTCGGCCGGGCATTCACCGTCGAAATCATCGCGGCTGCCGCCGGGATCTCCGAGGGGATCACCGCCCGCTGTGTGGACGAACTGCTCGACGTGCGGCTCGTCCGCGAAGCGAGCAGCGACGTCGAACGCGGCGCCGACGACTTCGTCTTCGCCCACGATCTCATCCGCGCGCACCTCTACGAACGCATCCCGGAGGCCCTGCGACGGCGCTTGCACCGGCGAATCGGCTTCGTGCTCGAAGCGCTCCACGCCGGTGAACACGACGCGCTCGCCATCGAGCTGGCGCGACACTTCGACAAGGGAATGGAAGCCGAGAAAGCCGCCGCGGCCTACCTGGCGTCGGCACGGCAGGCGCTGCGCCTCTATGCGGACGGCGAAGCGCTGATCGTCCTGTCCCGGGCAGTCGAGCTGACCGGCGATCCGGAGATTCGCTACGAAGCCCTGTCCTGGCGCGAGGTCATCCACGGCCGCGCGGGGCGCCGGACCGAACAGCTCGCCGACCTCGACGATCTAGAAGCGCTCGCCGATGCGGCGGGCGACGAGGGCCGCCGCCTCGAGTGCATGCGCCGCCGCATCACGTACGCGCGGGCGATCGACGACGTCGACGGGCAGCGGCGCCGGATCGATGCGCTGCGCGCTCGCATCGCACCGCTGGAACGTGGCTATTGGCACGCATGCTGCAGCGAGGCCTCGTCGACGCTCGCGATGTCGCTCGGCCGCTACGACGAAGCGTTGTCCAGCGCGCACGACGCCGTGCAGGCCTATACCGACGCCACGGACGACGGCGGTGTCGTGCGCTCGTTGTGCCTGATCGCCGACATCTCGACACTTCGTGTGGATCCTGCCGCCTCGCAGGCCGCCCTCGACGATGCCACCGCCATTGCGGTCGCGTCGTCGAACGAAGCGTTGATCGTGCGCGCTCTCGCCGCGTCGGCGCTCGCCGCCTACATGTCGGTCGATTACGATCGCGCACGCATGTCGGCGGAGCGGGGCCTCGAGATCTGCCGCACGATCGGCGACCGGGAGGGCGAGGCCGACTTCTTGTTCCGCCTCGGCAACATCGCAGGCCGTCGCTTCGCGGTCGCCGGCGCGGTCGAGATGTACGCCTCCGCCAGCGCGATCTACGAAGCGCTGAACAAACCGCTGGGTCAGGCGATCGTCCTGCTCAACTCCGGCTTACTCTATCTCAAGATCGGGCAGCATGCTCGAGCGCTCGAGGCCCTCAAAGGTGCGCGTGCGGTCTTCCTCGAGCTGAACGATCTGCGCGGCCTCACGATCTCCGCGCTGAACCTCGGGATGGCCGCTTACTTGCGCGGGCGCTTCGGCGCGGCGCTTCGGCTCTCGCGCAAAGCGGTTGCGCTGGCGCACCGCCTCGGGAACCCGCAGCTCGAATGTTCGGCGCTCGGCAACGTCGGCGCGGCGGAACGGGAGCTCGGCGAACGCGCGGCGTCCCTCAGCCATTCGGAAGCCGCGCTTGAGCAGCGACGGCAGATGGCGCCGATGGACATCGGTTCCGACCTCGCCGACATGGGCCTCACGTACCTGCGTGCCGGAGATCTGTCCAAGGCCTCCGCCATCGCGCTCGAGATCGAAGCGCTGCCGGCGCCGGCGCTCGAGTCGGTGATGTTCCCGCAGAACGTCTTGTGGAGCGCGGCCCAGATCTACGCCGCGGCGCAACTCCACGAGCCGTACGGACGCGCCCTGCGCCGCGCCGTCGAGCTCTACGAAGAGCGGCGCACCAAGATTCCGGACGGACCGTGGCGGGTGGCCTACGGCCTGTTGGCCTTCAACCGTAACCTGTGCGCGGCGGCCGCGGCCGCGGATTCGGACGGCTTTCGGACGCCTCGCTGATACGCTCGGCGTCATGAATCCGCGGACGAAACAGCTCTTTCTCGTCGAGCTGTGGCGCGAGCCGGCGGCCGGCGGCCGTGCCGGACCGTGGCGCGGCATCGTCAAGCACGTCGAGCACGACGACGAGCGCTACGTCGTGAGCCTGTCCGATGTATCGGCGTTCATCGCGCGCTGTATCGAACGCATTGCGCCTTCGGATGAAGCCGATTCCGCGTCGGACGCAATTCGGACGCCTCGCTGTTAGCCTCCGGAGATCGCACGCTTTCGCCATTCCAAGGACGATTCATGACACGCACACACGGAACCGCACTCGCCGTACTCCTGCTCGTCTCGATCACCGGCTGTACTGCCAGTCATCAAGCTGCGGCATCAACCGGCGGTACGACGGCTGCGGCGGCCGGCGACGCCGCGACGAGCGCGACCGCTGCCGATCCGGCAGCGCAACCCGCCGCCTCGGCCGACCCGGCGGCGGACTCGTCGTCCGAGGACAAGTCCGGCGTGGGTCACGTCAGCCTTAGCGGTCAGTATCCGCTCGAACACGACTTCGCCGTCGAAGCGTGTTCGGTCGCGCCGGCCGGTGACGGTCTGCTGAGCGGCTATCACATGGCGTCGAAGGACGGCGACACGCCGATCGGGATGATCGCGGTCACGCTCAAGGAGTACGCCAAAGACGGTCCTTACGAACAGACCCTCACGTCGCGTGAGGCGGCCGTCGGCCGGGCGATGACATCGGGCGTCATGGGCCCGCTGACGATGATGTTCATGCGCGATGGGACGAGCCCGCTCGCGTTCGTGCAAACGCCGGAATCGAAGCTCACAATCACGGTCTCGAACGACGGTGCCAAAGGGCGCGCTGAGTTCACCGATCTCGAGTCGATGCCGACGGCGGAGGACATCGATCCGACGTCCAGCGCGCCGCCGCACGGCAAGCGCGTCTCCGGCTCGGTGACCTGGACCTGCGGAACCGTCGGACACATCAACCCGACGATGAACAACGCCGTGAACGGCGCGTTCAACAAACTGATCCCTCACTGAGAATCCACAAGCTGAGAAGGATGAACACATGAACAGCTCACTCCGCGCGGTTGCCGCGTCGTCACTGATCGTTTTTGCGGCCGTCGCCGGTTCGGCCGGGCAGAGCAGCGCCGCGACGCGGACGGCATGCGAAGTCATGCCCGCATCGCAGGCGAGCGGCATCCTCGGCAGCGCCGTTACCGCCCAGGTCCGGCCGGTGCCGATCTCGGCCGGCAGCTCGGTGTGCGTCTACATGACGGGTGGGCGTCCGATCGTTCAATTGGGGCTGACCGTTATGGCATCCGACGCAGTGGCCGAGCAGATGTTCAAGATCCAGCAGAAGACGAGCTCGCAGCACCCCAACGTTGCCAGCCGCCGAAAAGGGAACATCGTGCTCTCGGCCATCACGATCCACTTCACGGATGCGGGCAAGCTCGGCGCGTTGCTCGACGCCGCCGCGAAGAACCTGTAGCCGTGAGCCGACCCACGCCGGCGCCGCGAGGGTTCGCGCAGCGTGCGCTACAGGCGCTGTCGTGGGCCGGCTTGGCGGTGTCGCTGCTGATCCTCACCTTCTCCGCGCCCCGTTTGCTCGAGCAGGGCGGCGGTGCCGGCCTCGTGCTCGGCAACGTGGCGCAATACGGTTGGACGATCGCGCTGCTCGCGCTCGCCTTCGCGTGGACGCGCACGATCGGACTGCGTGCTCTCGCGGGCGCCGTGCTGGCCGGTTTCTTCGGCGTCGCATCGCTCGCGGTGCTGATCGGCAAGCCGCTGGTCGACCGCCTGGGCAGCGACAGTCCGTACGTGACGCTGCTCTTCGCACCGGTCACCGAAGAGCTCTTGAAGCTGCTCCCGGTGGCTCTCTTCTTGCTGCTCGCGGCGCGCAGCCGCCGGTGGCGTCCGTCGGTCGGGGATGCCGTGCTCTTCGGCTTCGCCGTCGCATCAGGGTTCGCGATCTACGAAAACATCTTGTACGGCCGCGGCACGGACGGCGGGTGGTTCACTACGCTGCCGCTCTCACTGCTGCTTCCGTCGATCGTCACACGCGGTCCGATGCTGGTCGGTGGGCACGCCGTCTATACCGGTCTCGCCTCGCTCGGGCTCGCCGTGTCGATCATCTATGGAAACCGGTTCCGCGCGGCGCGCTTCGCACTGCCGGTCGCGCTGGCGCTCGTGATGCTCGAGCACGTCACGGTGAACCGGATCGCCTCGACCGGCATTTTCGGCGGTGATCCACCGTGGTGGGCGCAGATGGTCCTGACCTTCACGCTGCACGGCTACCTGTCCAGCCTTCTGTTCCTGGCCGGAGTCGCTGCGGTTGCCGTCTTCGAAACGCGGCTCGTGATGCGCGGCGGCGCTCGATTGCCCGCTGCTCTGCGCCTGCATGACGCCGACGCGACCGCCGCGGTCGCGCGATCGTTCGAGAATGCAGGTTTCGCGACCGGGACTCCGGCATGAGCGAGTGGGCGATGCTCTTCGCCGCGGTCGCGTTCGGCGATCTGCTGGCCTGGTGCGCAACCTGCGCCGGGAGCGCCGGCGCGGGAGTCGCTCCTGCTGTCGGCATCGCCGCGGGCGTCGCCGCAGCGGCCGCCGCTATGGGCGGCATACCGTCGCTCGCGGGTGGTGGTGCGGGTTCCGGGGCCGACGCGCCCGCGTCGCCGCAGCGTATCGACCCGCCTCCGGATGCGCCGGGGAATGCGCCCGTTGCCCCGGCGGCTGCGAGCGGCCCGGCGGGTTTGACGGTGACACACAGCGACGGGTTCACTACGGTGACGACGCCCGACGGCACCACCGTGTCGGCGACGAACACCGGCGGCAACTCCTACGCCGCAGCGCTGCCCGACGGCAGCATCCTCGTCGGCAACGCCAACGGCACATCCGTGATCACCGCGGTCGACGGGTCGACCACCAACTATGACGCCGCCGGACATCCGACCGGCTCCGCGGGAGCGAATCTTGAGGCCGGTGGTTCGGTCAACGCGCCGCCGCTCCACCATGACGTTACCAGTCCGACGTCGGACGGCGGCTACACCGTCAGTCACCCGAATGGGACCGTCGACGTTCATCACGCCGACGGTACCGCCATCCACGTGGAGGCCGACGGCCGCACGTGGCACCCGTTGCCGTGATTGCGGGCCGCGTTTCCGCAACGCTCCTTGCGTGCGTTCTCATCGTCCTCACCGGGTGCGGTTCGAAAGGAGCTCGTGCGAGACGGTGCCGATCCAAGTGCAACCGGCCGAAGAGAGACGAGCGTGCTGCAATGGGCAATATTGCATCGAAGCAAGGCCGGCGTCGAGTCGTTGCTTGCCGCGGGCGCGGATGCCGCGCACGCCGACGCCGACGGTGCGACCGCGCTGCAATACGCCGCGATGGCGAACGATCCGGGCTATCTGGATATTCTGCTCGCGCACCGCGTCGATGTGAACGAGCCCAACGCGATCAACGGCCGCACCGCGCTGATGTATGCCCTGCTGGCCGGTCGGGACGGCCAATTCGAGTCGCTGCTCCGGGCGGGCGCCGACCTCGACCTCTCCGATCGCGCCGGCGATACGATCCTCCACGTCGCCGCCCAGACGAATCACTTCCGGGAGGCTCTCGCTCTGTTGAAGGCCGGCGCGAATCCGGCGGCTCTGAACGATCAGGGCGTCACGTTCCAGCGCTATCTCGGGATGACACCGGCGAGTGTCCTGACCGACGAGGCCCGAGGCGATCGGGAGGCGATCGAGACGTGGCTGCACGATCACAACGTCCCCGACGACTCGACCTCGTCGTCAAAGCACGCGCTCCGCGCGGTCGTTACTCCGCGACGAGCGGTTTGATGGCGCCGAATCGGCCGGCGCGGTAGTCTTCGAACGCGCGCCGGATCTCGTCAGCCGTATTCATCACGAACGGGCCGTAGCGCACCATCGGTTCGGCGATCGGGCGGGCGCAGAGCAGCAGCGCATCGAGCGGCTGCGTGCCGGTGTTCTCGAGTGCGATCGTCTCGCCGTCGTCGGCGAAGACGATGTAGTCACCGCGTTGCACCTCGCGCGTACCGATGGTGCCGGCGCCGCCGAACACGTACGCCGTCGCGGTCCAGCCGCGCGGGACGAGCTGCTCGACGCGCGCGCCGGGCGCGAGCGTGACGTGCACGTACGACCACGGTGTCACCGTGTGAACCGGGCCGCGCACGCCGAACGCCTCGCCGGCGAGCACGCGGGCGGTAACACCCACGGCCGGATGCGCGACGGGGATCGTGTCGACCGGAACGTCCTTGTAGCGCGGCGCAAGCGTCTTGTCGGCTCGCGACAGGTTGACCCAGATCTGGAAGCCGTGGCGGTGGCCGCCGTTGCGCTGAAACTCCTCGCTCGGCATCTCCGAGTGCACGAGCCCCGCGCCGCCGAGCATGTACTGCGCGTCGCCGGCCCGCAGGATGCCGTGATTGCCGTGCGAGTCGAGGTGCTCCATCTCGCCGGCCAGCAGATAGGTGATCAGCTCGAAGCCCTGGTGCGGGTGGTCCGGCGCGCCTTGGGCTTCGCCGGGACCGTGGTCCATCGGCCCCATCTCGTCGAGCAGCAAGAACGGGTCGACCTGTTCGACGGTGCGGGTCGGAAGCGGGCGGTGCACCAGGAAGCCGCCGCCTTCGAGGGTGGCGACGGCGGGGATCACCCGAGCGAGCGAGCGGGTGGTGGCAGTCTGAGCGGGCATTACGGACTTACTAACAGTAGCCGACCATCAAGGGTTGCCGCTGAAGCTTAGGGCTGCGAGTCCTTGACCAGCGTCAAGGCGAGTCGGACCTCGTGGGTCCCCTGCCCACTTAACTCGCTTGCTTGCACCTCGCCCCGCGCATCGATCGAGAGCGGGACCACCTTGAACGCGTCGTAGAGCAGGCGCCCGCGATAGCCGGTATGCTCGCCGCTCAGCTCGAGGTCGCGCGTGAACGCGATGTCGAGCCGGCCCGCGCCGGAGGTGCGCACGACGCGAAAGCGGGTGCGGTGCTGCGCGCCGTCGCCGGTCGCGCCGTCGGCCGCCCACTCGTCGCCGCGGCCGAGCCCGGTCATGTTCTGCGCGCCGAGCGCGAAGAAGTAGACCAGCATCTTCGCTTCGGGCGAGAGCGGCCCGTCGTCTGCCATTGCGATCGTCACGACGCCGCGCGCATCGACGTCGACGCGCACCGGATCCGCGACGCCGGGTTCGGCGATCGTCAGCGAGATGCCGCGATCGTTCGTCGTGCCGACGAGATCGAGCAGCAGACGTGACGTCGACGCGCGGCCGTCGACGTTCGTGGTGACGGCGTATTCGACGTGGCGCAGCGGTTGATCGGCGAGCGCTGCGGATGGCGTTGCAACGAGTGTCGCGAGAATGCAAGTGATGACGCGCACGATGAATCCTTCCGTGGATGCCGAGAGCGTGTACCGGTGTATCGGCGCGAACGCGCCGGTACGTTACGTCGCGTTTGGGAGCGAGTCGAGCGTCAGCGTTCCGCGCAGCACGGTCACCGCCGGACCGGCGACGGTGATGCGCCCGATTTCGTGCGGCGGATCGCCGCCGACCTCGACCTGCGCGCGGCCGGGACGGTGGACGTGCATCCCTTGCGCGACGGAATACGTGCGCTCGCGCACGATCGCATAGCGCGCGCAGTACGCCGCCATCCCGCCGGTCGCCGAGCCGGTGAACGGGTCTTCTTTCACGTCGCCGAAGTCGGCGAAGTGCCGCGCCGCGAGCGCTGTCTCCTGATCGCGAGCGAAGACGTGGACCGAGAACCAATCGCGCCGCGCATCGCGGAACAGCGCGTTGCGGTCGGGCTCGACGCGGTCGAGCGCGTCGCGCGACGCGAGCGCGATCATCAACTGCGGCGTTCCGGTGCTGACGGTCTGCGGCGTGGTCTTCGCGAGCAGATCGTCCTCGTGCAGTCCCAGCGCCGCCGCCGCGTCGGCGCGCGGAAAGGTGGCGAGAAACTCCGGCGGAGGCTGCGACATCGCGTACGTCACCGGCGTGCCGGGACGGATCGTCACCGGGATCAGCGCGGCCGGCATCCGCAGGCGCACGACGTCGCGGCCGGGCGGAAGCAGCCCGCGCTGGTTCAGTGCGTGCGCGGTCGCGATCGTCGGGTGGCCGGCCAGCGGAATCTCGCCGTTCGGCGTCCAGTACCGCACGACGAAATCGGCCTCACCCTCGCCGGGGAAGACGAAGCTCGTCTCCGAGAGGTTCGTCTCGCGCGCGATCGCTTGCATCGCCGTATCGTCGAGGCCGCGCGCGTCGAGCAGCACGGCGCAGGCGTTGCCGGTCAGCGGCGTCGTGGTGAACGCATCGACCCAGACGATCTCGAACTGCTGTCGCATCGTCCCGCGGCTTCGGTGCGCCGCGTTCAGTCGCCGCCCGCCGGGGTACACGCGAGTGGTATGGCCAAACGCGTCCTCCTCGCGGTCAACGCGCGCGCGCGCCGCGGGCGGGAAGCGCGCGATCGTGCCGCGGCCGCGATTCGCGCCCGCGGCCACGAGGTCGTCGAGCTCGCGCCGGACCTGCCGCCCGGGGGCCTCTCGGCGGCGATTCGCGAGCACCGGGACCGGGTCGACGTGGTCGTCGTCGGCGGCGGCGACGGGACGCTGCTCACCGCGATCGACGGCTTGGTCGAGACGAAGCTCCCGCTGGTGATCCTGCCGCTCGGCACGTTCAACGAGCTGGCCCGCACGCTCGGCGTTCCGGGCGAGACCGCGGCGGCCGCGGCGCTGATCGACGAGGGCGTACCGGTACAACTCGACGTCGGCTGCGTCAACGGCGTGCGCTATTTCAACGAGGCCTCGCTCGGCATCTCGACCCGCGTCACGCGCCTGCAGACCGGCGAGGTGAAACGCCGGCTGGGGATGCTCGCGATCCCCATCACGACGCTGCGGGCGCTGCGCTGGGCGCGCCCGATGCACGTGGAGATCGAGTCCGAGGACGGGAAGAAGCGAACCGTGCGCGCGCTGCAGCTCACCGTCGCCAACAACTACCGGTTCGGCGGCGTCGTCGAGAACCCGGAGGCGAGCCTCGAAGACGGACAGCTCTGGCTGTACTCGATCGACGTGCGCTCGTGGTGGCACACGCTCGGGATTCTGCTCGCCGTCGCGCTGCGGCGCTTCCCGCACGCGCCGGACACGCTCGCGGTCCGCGGCCGGCGTTTCGTCGTGCGCTCGCTGCACGGGCGGCGGCACCACGTCGACGCCGACAGCGAGAGCGTCGCGCAGCTGCCGGCCGAGTTCACGATCGAAAACCGCGCGGTCACCGTCCTCGTCCCGCCCGGTGCCGAGAAGAACGTCCGCTAGTGCTGCTCGATTTCATGAGGCCGAAGCTGTATGCGCCGGGGATCAACCGCATCGATCCGGCCGAGCTCTTCGCGCGCGGGATCCGCGGCGCGATCGTCGATCTCGACAACACGCTGGTCGGGTTTCGCACCCTCGCGCCGCTCGAAGAGGATGCGCGCTGGGTGGCGCGAGCGAAGGATGCCGGCGTGCGCGTCGTCGTCCTCACCAACAACGGAACGCCCTGGGCGCTGGAGATCGCGAAGGACCTCGACGTTCCGTGCATCCCGAACGCGCGCAAACCGCTGCCGTCCGGCTTTCGCCGCGCGCTGCGCCTCATGCAGCTCGACGCGCACGAGGCGGTCGTGATCGGCGATCAGCTCTTCACCGACGTGCTCGGCGCGAAGCTGGCCGGACTCGAGGTGATTTTGGTCGACCCGCTCGTTCGTCACGATCCGTGGAACACGCGCCCGCTGCGCTGGATCGAGCGCGTCGTGATGCGCGGCGTCCCGCGCGTCTGATGCAGCCGCGGATCGGAAAGGCGCGCGGGCTGCTCGAAGCGATCGTCGCGCAGGAGCGCGGTGACGCGGAGATCGATCCGCGCCACGGAACGCGCTGGTGGATCGGCGAGGAGGCCGTGCCGCTCGCCGTCGTGCTGCTGCACGGCCTGACCAACAGCCCACCGCAGTACGACCGTTTGGCGCCGCTGCTGCACGCGCGCGGACACGCCGTGATCGTCCCGCGCATGCCGTACCACGGGTACCGCGACCGGATGACCGACGCGATCGCGAAGATGCGCGCCGGCGACCTCGAAGCCGCCGCGCTGCAGGCCGTCGTCGTCGCCGCGCTCTGCGCCCAGCGCATCGTTGTCGCCGGGATCTCGGTCGGCGCGACGCTGGCCGGCTGGCTGGCGGCCCGGACGCGGATCGACACCGGGATCGCGGTCGCGCCGTTCTGCGGGCTGCGCGAGCTGCCGGCCGGCGCGAACGACGCGCTGGGTGCGGTACTGCGGCTCGGACCGAACGCGTTCGGCTGGTGGGATCCGCGCAGCAAGGAGGCGCAGCCGCCGCCGCACGGTTACCCGCGCTTCGCTACCCGTGCGCTCGGCGAGTCGCTGCGCATCTCGACCGAGATCGCCGCCGTCCCGGGCGGTTCGGCCGAGCACGGACGGCGCGTGATCCTGGTCGTCAACGCGCACGAACCGGTCGTCAACAACGCCCATGCGACGCGCCGCTTCCGCGCGCTGCGCGCGCGCGGCGTGGCGTTCGAACGCGTCGATCTCGACGGTCTGCCGGACGTGCACGACATCATCGAACCGGCGATCCCGCAGGCGCGGACCGACCTGGTCTATCCGCGGCTGGTCGAGCTGATCGAGTCGGTTTAGCGGCTACGCCGCGTTCGCCGCGGTCGTGAAGCGCAACACGATCGCCAGCGCCGCGCATAGGAACGCGATCCCGAACAGCAGGCCGCCGGCGACATCGGTCAGGTAGTGGGCTCCGAGCGCCAGCCGTGACCACGGAATCCCGACCGCGCAGATCAGCAGCGCCGCCGTCAGCGCGGCGCACACCGGCCGGGGGAGCGGCGCGTTCCACGCCAACAGGGCGAGCCCCGCGAAGAACACGATCGCGCTGACGGCATGGCCGCTCGGGTACGAGAGATCGGTCTCGCGGATCAGCAGCCATCCGCCGGGGCGCTCGCGATGAAAGGCGAGCTTGAGCAGCGCGTTCGCGGCTTGCGAGAACACCTGCGCGGCGAACAGGACGACGAGCGCGCTCAGCCCGGTGCGCAGCGTCATTGCGACGCCCATCGCCACCACCCCGAGTCCGATCAGCACCGGCCAGCGCCCGAGCGCGGTGAAGAACAGCGCGAGCGGCACCGCGCCGCCGCGCAGCGCGACGGCGTCGATATCGATCCGCGCCGGCGGGCGGTTCGCGACGAACGCGCCGAGCGCGACCGTCGCCAGCGCGCACACCAGCGCCGCCAGACACAGCCGCGAGACCGTCGCGTCAGCCGCGGGCAACACCGGCCTCCGGAACGTAGACGCGCAACGCTTCTCGCGCGACGCGAAAGCGCGCCGGTGTTTTCCCGAGCGGCGCGCCGTCGATGCAGATCCGCTGGCGCGCGCGGGTGCGAATCTCGAACTTCGCCGCGCTGACGGCGTGCGCGCCTCGCAGCGACTCCTGGCGGTGCAGCCCGAACGCGAGGTACGTCCGCAATGCGCCGAACCGGCTGGGATCGTCGGTCGTGAAGAGCGCGAGGCGGCCGTCGACGAGCGAGGCGTCCGCCGTCACCGGTGTCGAGCCGAAGAAACGGCCGTTGGCGACGATGATGTCCTCGGTGCGCAGGTCGAGACGACCGCCCCGCCAGCGGATCCGGGCACGGAACGCGCGGTGCGCGAACAGCGGGCCTACCGCCGCGAACGCGTACGCCAGCGGCCCCGACCGGCTCTTCGTCGCGCGCGGGGTCGCGGCCGCGATCTCCGAGGACAGACCGATCGTCGCGAAGTTCGCGAAGTACGTGCCGTTCACGCGGCCGAGGTCGATGCGCGCGACGGTTCCGCGTGCGACCGCGGCGACCGCCGTCTCGAGGTCGTGCGGGTCGAATCCCAGCGAGCGCACGAAGCTGTTTCCGGTGCCGAGCGGAAGTACGCCGAGTACGGAGTCGCGATGGGCGAGCGCGTCGACCGCGTACGCCATGGTTCCGTCGCCGCCGCCGACCAGAATCGCCGGTGCGCCGGCTTTGGCTGCGCGCTTGACGTGCCGTCGAAGCTCGTCATGATCGGCGGCGACGTGAAACGCCGCGACGCGCACGCCGTGCGTGCGCAGCAGCGTGTGAACGCGCTCGAGGTCGTGCGAGGTGCGGCGCGAGCGCCGGTTCACGACGACCACCACCTCGCTCGCATGCACCCGCTCGGTTACCGCTGCGGCTCCTCGTCATCGTCGTCGGGCTCGCCCGCGCGGCCGCCGATATCCGAGCCGCCCGCGGTCGGATCGTCGTCGCGTCCGACGTCCACCTCGTCGCTGCCGGGATTGATCAGCCCCTGGTCCTCGGCGGTGTCGTCCTCGTCGTCGTCCGCCGGCCGTTCGTCACGATCGTTCATGCCGGGGTTCGTTCCCACTTCGGGCGCTCCCGAAAGGCCCCGCCCGCCTGAGCGGGTACCTCGCTTTCGTGCGATATCGGAACCTCGGGCGCTGGGGCGTCAAGATCTCGTCGGTCGGGCTGGGCTCGTGGCTGACCTACGGCAGCAGCGTCGAGGAGGACGCGGCGCGCGCCTGTATCGTGCGCGCGTACGAGCGCGGCGTCACGTTCTTCGACACTGCGAACGTGTACGCGCGCGGCCGTGCGGAGGAGGTCGTCGGGCGCGCGATCCGCGACTTCCGGCGCGACTCGATCGTGCTCGCGACGAAGGTCTACTTTCCGATGGGCGACGGCCCGAACGATCGCGGTCTCTCGCGCAAGCACGTGCGCGAACAGATCGACCACTCGCTGGGCCGCCTCGGCGTCGACTACGTCGACCTCTACCAATGCCACCGTTACGACATCACGACGCCGCTCGAAGAGACGGTACAGGCGATGGACGACCTGGTGCGCGGCGGAAAGATTCTCTACTGGGGCGTCAGCGAATGGAACGCCGACCAGATCGCCGCCGCGGTGAACCTCGCGCGAGCGCGCGGCTGGGCCGAGCCGGTTTCGAACCAGCCGCAGTACAGCGCGCTGTGGCGGCGCGTCGAACCGCGCGTCTTTCCGGTGTGCCGCCAGTACGGGCTCGGCAACGTCGTCTGGTCGCCGCTCGCGATGGGGATTCTGACCGGCAAGTACGCCGACGCGTCGAACCCGCCGGCCGGCACCCGCGCCGCCGGCCGCTCGAAAGACATGATGGAAGACTACTTCACGCAGCCCGTGCTCGACGCGGTGCAGCGGCTCAAACCGCTCGCCGAGCGCGCGCACTGCACGATCGCGCAGCTCGCGCTGGCATGGTGTCTGCGCGACGACGTCGTCTCGTCGGTCATCGTCGGCGCGACGCGGCCCGAACAAGTCGACGACAACGTCGCCGCCGCCGACCTCGACATCGACCCCGAGATCTTCCGCACGATGGACGACATCCTCGCCCCGGTCGCCCCATTCGACCCTTCGACGTCATCCTGAGCTTGTCGAAGGGTCAGGATGACAACGTGAGCTGAGTTAGTTCTGGCTGGGGCGGGGGTGTTCTTCGGGTTCGGGGATCAGCGTCGCCATGAACGCGCCGAGGATGTCCTGCGGCGCGTTGTTCTGCGGTCCGCCGATGACGCTCCAGTCGAAGTACGTGTTCACGTCTGAACGCCGCAGCGTGCTCTCCAGCGTCTCGAGCGCTTCGTCGGAGGTGATCATCCACAGCAGCACGACGGCGTCGACCTCGCGCGATTTCTCCATCACGTGGTAGCGATAGGCCCAGATGACGCCTTCGTCTTCTTCGACGAACGCTTCGTTCAGCTGAGCGACCCGGTTCTGCAAGAAGACCGTCGCGTCGTCGATCTCGAGCTCGTACCATGCCGGGCGCGGGATGAACGTCGTCAGATAGAACTGCGGCGGGGAGAGCTCGTCGTCGTCATCGTCGTCGTCATTGTGGTCGAGCGGGTCGAGCGGGTCCATCCCGTTCCCTGTACCCGGTCCCGTCCGAGGCCGCCTGTGCGGCGACGGTGCGCTCAGACGTGCCGGCCGAGAATCGCGACGTCGCGCAGCGCACCGTCGAGCCGAGCGACGCCGCGCATCACGCCCCAGCGCTGGAAGTCGAAGCGCTCGAAGAGCCGCAGGCTGGCCGGGTTGTTGGTGAAGATCCGCGCGACGTAGGCTTCGATCGCGAGCCGCGGCGCCTCGGCGATCGCATGGCGAACGAGCTTGCGGCCGACCCCGCGGCCCTGCCGGTTCGGCGCGACGTAGACGCTGAGTTCGGCGGTGCCGGCGTAGGCCGCGCGCTCGGACCAGGGCAGCACGCTGAGCCAGCCGGCGAGTCCGTCCTCGTCGAGCGCCGCCCACACGGGATGGCGCGCGTCGTGGGCGTCGAGCCACGCGCGGCGGTCGTCCACGTCGACCGGATCGAGCTGCGCCGTCGCGGTGCGGGTCGCGATCGCGGCGTTGAGGATCGCGACGATCGCCGGCAGATCGGTCTCGTCGGCGGGGCGGATCGTCAGGGTCCCGGCGGCGTGCATGGTGTATCGTGCCCGATTTGGGCGCCGGTCCCACCCGCCATCCGGTCAATCGTAGACGGCGCGCACGCTCCACTCGTCCCCTTCGTGCGCGATACGCAGCAGCGCGCCGTCGTCGAGGTACACGTCGTACTCGTCGCGGACGAGCGGCGTTCCCTCGCCGGTCGCCGCCGCCCACCAGCCTTCCTCGACGCGCCACGGCCCGGCGACGTCGACGACGTGCTGCGAGGGCGATCCGACGAACCGCGGCGCGCCCTCGATCACGCGCACTTCGACCGGGCGCGGCGTGACGATGCGCAGTTGCAGCGTCGCCGCGGCGGCGAGCTGCGCCTGTTCCGGCTGAGGGCCGCGCGTGGCGAGCGTGTCGAGGGTGAACGGCTCGAACGCGAACCGCCGCTCGATCCGCGATCCCTCGCAGACCCGCGCGCGCAGCGCCTTGCCTTCACCGAGCGCCGCGTCGAGCCGTGCGAGCACGACGCCGATCGCATCCGGGTCGGGATCGCTCGCCGCGAACAGCGAGAGCGTGACGCCGCCGCCGGCGAGCTCCTCGGCGGTGAGGCGCAGTCCGGTGACCGGCGCGGTCAGGACCAGTCCTTCGAGCCGCGCGCGGAGCAGCTCGAACAGCGCGCGCGCGACCGCGGTCGGCTGCGCGACGCGCGTCGTCAGCGTGCGCGTCTCGCCGTCCTCGCACTCGAGCTGCAGCACGAGCCGCCCGGCGCGTTTCCCCGCCGCGCAGAGATCGTCGACGACCCAGCCGACCAGCGTTCGCAGCGCGAACAGCACCTGCTCTTCGGAGCTGGCCTCACCCTCGCCGTACAGCGCGCGATCGACGCGCAGCGAGCGCGCGCGCGGTTTCAGCGGACGGCCGTCGATGCCGCGCGCGCGATCGTGCCACGCAGCCGCCTCGATGCCGAAGCGGCGCACGAACGGCCCGTGCGGAAGCGCCGCGAGCCCGCCCAGCGTGGTCACGCCCAGCAGCCGCAGCCGTGCGCGGATGCGCTCGTCCATCGGATCGATCGCGCCTTGGTCGAGCAGATCGAGCGGGAGCGGGGCGAGGAACGCCGCCGGGTTCGCAGTGCACACGACGCCGTCGCCGCGCGCTGCCGCCGCGTGCGCGACGAACCGGTTCGGCCCGCACCCGATCCGCGTCGGCAGGTCGAACGCGGCGAGGGTGCCGCGCAGCGCGGCGAGCCAGGCGGCGGGATCGCCCGCGATCCCGTGCATGTCGAGGAACGCGCGCCCGAGACCGCCGTCCTCGACGACCGGCGAGATCGTGTCGAGCGCCTCCAGCACCGCGGCCCACACGCGCGCATCGGCGGCCGGATCGTCGAAGACGGTGCGCGCCTCGGTCGCCACGGCTTGCGCCTGCACGAGCGTCATCCCCGACCGCACCCCGAGCGCCGCCGCGGTCAGCGTGCAATCGACGACCCGCCCGCGCTCGATCCGGTCGGCGAGGACGAGCGGCGCATCGAGGTCGACCCCAGGCTGCGTCAGCCGCGCGACCGCGAGCCGGAACGCCGGCACCCAGACGCAGACGACCGGCATTCAGGGGCGGCCGGGAAACGCGGCGACGCCGCAGCCACGTTCATCGAGCATGCTGCTCGCGCTCGCCGCCCTCGCCTTCGCCATCCCGACGTACGGGCCGGTCCCGAATCCCTCCGGATCGCCGTCACCCCCGCCCGCGTACCTGCGCGTCCCGACCGTGGCCGGCGAGGCGCTGATCGTCGACTCCGGCTCGACGAACCGGGCCGGATACCGCCTGCGCGTGTACGCCGACGGCTGGACCGCGCTGCAGCAAGGCGACGTTCCGCTCAAGAAGCGCATCCCCGCGGCATTGGTCAAGCGCTTTTTCAGCGATCTTCGGGCGGCCGCCCCGCTCGATCGCCTCTCCGTGATGCGCTGCATGAAGAGCGCCTCGTTCGGCTCGACGATGCAGATCGGATACGGCGGGAAGATGTCGCCCGATCTCTCGTGCCCGAGCTCGTCGAGCGCGGCGCGCGCGCTCGCGGTCGACGCCGCCGCGCTGGCCGAGGCCGCCGGGGTCTCGATGGTGCCGCGGCCGCTCAAGATGTGAACATGAGACGCCCCTGAAAGCGCGGTGAGCGTTCGCTGAGATCGGGTTCTCCGATCGGCGTGATGCGCATACGATGACCGGGCGGAGCTCATCCGCATCGCACTCATCGAACGACATCCTCGCTTAGGAGAGACCACTTGATGTTCACCAAAGCAATCGTCGCCACCGCGCTTCTCGCCTCGATGGTCGCCCCACTGGCGGCCAGCGCGGGAGAAGTCGAGAACCGGATCCATCACGAAAACGCGCGCATCGACCAAGGCGTGCGCAACGGTTCGCTCACGTACGGCGAGTACCACCGGCTCGACAACGCGGCCGACCGCATCCAGGCGCAGCGCAACCGCGACCTGCGCCGCAACGACGGCCACCTCACGCAGGCCGAAGACCGGCAGCTGAACCGCGAAGAGAACAACCTCTCCGACCGCATCTACTTCCAGAAGCACGATCGCCAGCATCAGCACCGCTGATCTCATGACACCCCTCGGCGGCGCGTAACCGCCGGCCGCTCGGCGACGACGGCGCAGTCGCGCACGTCGGCGAGCGGTGGACGATCTTCGAACGCGTCGCAGCGTACGAGCGCGTCGCCCACCGGGGCGGCGCGTTTGTGCTTGCGGACGATCGCGCGCAGATCGTATCCCGCCAGCTCGCCGAGATGTCCGGACGGCCCGTTCCAGCGCACCCGCTCGATCGCCGTCTCGAGCCGGATCGAGGCGACGTAGCGCAGCTCGGCCGAGGCTTCCTCGCCGAGCGCGACCAGCAGCGCGTTGGCGCGGTGCGCGAGCCCGGCCAGCCGCGTCCACGTCGCCGACCCCGTGCCGCGCCCGCTCGGGAGCGTGGGGATGACGACGGCGGTGAACGCCCCCGAGCGCACCACGATGTCGGCCGCTCGCGCCGCCTCGAGCGGCTCGGCGGTGCGGACGATCAGGAGCCGGTCGAGCCGCACCCCCGCCGCCGCGAGCGCGGGCGGGAAGAGATCGACCCCCACGATCGCCCCCAGCCCGCGCTGCGTCGCCGCCGCGAGGAGCCGCGCCGCGAGCGCGCTCCGCCCGGAGCTCGGCGGGCCCTCGAGCGTGGCGATCGTCCCGCGCGGGAAGCCGCCGCCGAGCGCGGCGTCGAGCGCCGCGATCCCGGTTCGAACCAGCGCCTCCTCGCCGAGCGCGAACGCCGCCGCCGTCGTCTCGCGGTGACGGCGGTCGAGGCGCTCCCGCAGGGCCGCGAAGGCCGGGTCGACGCTCATGGGAGACCCATCCTAGTCGAACATATGTTCGATTGTCAACGCCACCGACGATGAAGGGACGGGCAACCGGTGCGGGGATGAAGGGCAGAGCTTGTGACCGCATTACCGACGATCTCCGCCTCGGCGATCGACGTGGCGCCGATCCGCTACGTCGACCGGACCCTGGACAACGGCCTGCGCGCGATCCTCGTCCCCGACCCGCGAGTCCCGTCGGTTGCGATCAACCTCGCCTACCGCGTCGGCGGGAAGGACGATCCGCCGAACCGCTCAGGCTTCGCGCATCTGTTCGAGCACTTGATGTTCAAGGGCACCTCGCGGACCGCCGCCGAGACGATGGACCGGCTCACCGAGGACGTCGGCGGCTACAACAACGCCTTCACCTCGGAAGACATCACCAACTATTACGAGGTCGTTCCGTCGAACCACCTCGAACCGCTGCTGTGGGCCGAGGCCGACCGGCTCGCCGCGCTGACGGTGAACGAACGCAACTTCGCGACCGAGCGCGACGTCGTGATCGGCGAATACGATCAGCGCATCTTGGCCGAGCCGTACGGAATGCTGGACGAGCTCGTCAACCGCGAAGCGTACGCCGTCCATCCGTACCGCCGCGGCGTGATCGGCAGCCCGTCCGAGCTGAACGCCGCCTCGCTCGACGACGTGGTCGCCTTCCACACGACGTACTACCGGCCCGACAACGCGCTGCTCGTCGTCGCCGGTGATCTCGACGTCGATCAGACGCTGCGCTGGATCGAGCGCTGGTTCGGGCCGATCTCGACGCCGTCCGCGCCGATCCCGCGCGTGCGCGTCGTCGAGCCGGCGCAGACGCTCGAGCGCACGTACGAGTACCGTGCCGCGAACGTGCCGCTGCCGGCGGCGGAAGAGGCGTATCACATCCCGGCCGCCTCGCATCCGGACGCGGCGGCGCTCGACGTGCTCGAAACGGTGCTCGGCGCCGGGCGCAGCTCGCGGCTCTACACCGCGCTGGTCTATCAGAAACAGGTCGCGTCGAGCGCGTACGCGGCGGCCGACCTGCGTGAGCATCCCGGGCTCTTCGAGTTGCGGGTGACGTGCGCGCGGGGAGTCGAGCTCGCGCGCGCGCGCGCCGCGCTCCGCGAAGAGCTCGAGCGCGTCTGCAGCGAGCCGCCCGGCGAAGATGAGCTCGCCCGGGTAAGCACGCAGATCGCGAGCAGCGTCGTACGGTCGCGCCAGACGCACACCGGCGTGGCGCTGGAGCTCGTGCGCGCGACGACCGAGCGCGGCGATCCGGAGCTCGCCAACGGCGATCTCGCGCGCTATCTCGCGGTGACCGGCGAGGACGTGCTGCGCGTCGCGCGCACGTATCTGCGCCCGGAGAACCGCACCAGCATCGAGTATCTGCCCGGATGAACGGCGCGCAGACGATCCCGGCGGCGGGGCCGCCGCGCGACGCGATCCTCCCGGCGCCGGTCGAGCGCGTGCTCGACAACGGGCTGCGTGTCGTCGCGTTCGCGCAGCGCAACCTGCCGCTGATCGCAGCGCAGCTGATCGTCGGCTGCGGCGGCGCCGCCGAGCACGAAGACGAAGCGGGGCTCGCCGCGCTCGTCGCGGCGCTGCTCACCCAGGGCACCGAACTGCGCGGCGCGACCGAACTCGCCGCGGCCAGCGATGCGCTCGGCGCGCGGCTGCTCGCCGCGTCCGGGTACGACGCCTCGATCGTCAGCGTCAGCGCGACGACACCTGCGTTTCCGCACGCATTCGCGCTGCTCGACGAGGTCGTTCGCCGGCCCGCGTTCGCGTCGCACGAGGTCGAACGCGTGCGCACGAAGTCGATCTCCGATCTCGCGTTGACCTACGCCAACCCGGGCGCCGTCGCGCGCGGCGTCGCGTACCGCGTCGCGTACGGCGGAGCGCCGTACGGTCATCCCCTCTCGGGCACCGCCGCGACGCTGCAGGGGCTCACCAGCGAGCGCGTCGCGTGGTTCCACCAGCGGTTCTACCGGCCCGACGACGCGGTGCTCGTGATCGGCGGCGACCTCGGCGTCGATGAGGCGTTCGCGCTCGCCGACCGCGTGCTGGGTTCGTGGCGCGCGCCGCAGACGCCGGTCGGCGAACGGCCGCACGGCGCGATCCCGCCGCCGCGCGCGCAGGTCGTGATCGTCGACAAGCCCGATGCCGGGCGGACCGCGCTGGTCGCTGGACGGCTGACGATCGAGCGGCGCTCGCCGGACTACTACGCTGCGACGGTCGCGACGGCGGTGCTCTCCGGATACAGCGGCCGCCTCAACCAGGAGATCCGCGTCAAGCGCGGGCTCTCGTACGGTGCCGGCGCGTCCCTGACGGCGCGGCGCGCGTGCGGCACGTTCTTCGCGACGACGCTGGTCGACCACGCGCGCGCCGCCGAAGCCGCCGGCGTGACGCTCGCCGCGGTCGGCTCGCTGGCGAGCGCACCGGCGAGCGACGAGGACCTGGTGACGCGAAAGGCGACCGTCACCGGCGGTTTCTTCCGCGCGATCGAAACGGTCGACGGCATCACCGGGGCGGTCGGCGAGCACGTGCTCTACGACGTCCCGATCGGCGAGATGCAGCACTTCGCGCAGCGCATTCAGGCGGTCGACGCCGCCTCGGTGCAGGCGTTCGCGGAGCGCATGCTGGTGCCGGAGAACTTCGTCGTGCTGGTCGGCGATGCGTCGAAGTTCGCGAGCGAGATCGCGCGCACGCTCGGCGAGGCGCGGGTGATCCCGTTCGAGCGGCTCGACCTCGGCTCGCCCTCGCTCGCCCCGCGCGAGGCCGCGACGTGAGCGCGGACGTTTCGAGACCGAACACGCGGGTCGGCCGGCTCGCCGAACGCGCGCGGAGCGACGCCGGGACGATCGAGGCGATTCTCGACGCCGCGTACGTCGCCCACGTCGGCGTCGTGGTCGACGGCGCGCCGGTGGTGATGCCGTACGCCTGCGCGCGCGTCGGCGACGAGCTGGTGCTGCACGGCTCGACGCTGGCGGGGATCTTGTCGACGGTGGCGAGCGGTGCGCGGATCTGCGCGACCGTGACGCACCTCGACGGGCTCGTGCTCGCGCGCAGCGCGTTCCACACCTCGATGAACTACCGGTCGGCCGTCGTGCACGGTGTCGCGCGTGTCGTCGAGGACGCAGCGGAGAAGGCGCAGCTGCTCGACGCCTTCGTAGACCGGGTCTTGCCGGGGCGCCGCGCGGCGCTGCGCGCGATGACGCGCGGCGAGCTCGACGCGACGCGGGTCGTCGCGCTGCGGCTCGACGCCGTCTCGGCGAAGGTGCGCGAGGGCGGTCCGAAAGAGCCCGGCGAGGACCTGCTGCCCCACGTCTGGGGCGGCGTGATCCCGCTGGCGCTCACCTTCGGCGAGCCGCAGCCCGACGCGACGACCGCGCCGGACGTCACGCTCGAGGCGTTGGGCTAAGGCACCAGGATCAGCTTGCCGGTCGTCGCGCGCGCTTCCAGATCGCGGTGGGCTTGCGCGGCCTCGGCGAGCGGGTAGCGCGCGCCGATGCGCACGCGCAGCTTGCCGGCGAGCAGCGCGGCGAACAGGTCGTGCGCGCGCCGCAGCAGCTCGTCGCGCGTGCGGATGTAGTCGACGATCGTCGGGCGAGTGAAGAAGACCGAGCCGGCGGCGGCGAGCTTCTGCGGCTCGATCGGCGGCGTCGGACCGCTGGCGTTGCCGTAGACGACCAGCATGCCGCGCGGGCGCAAGAGGCCGAGGCTCCGCTCCCACGTCTCCTTGCCGACGGAATCGTACGCGACGTCGACCGCGTGCTCGCCGATCAGCGCGCGCGTCGCGTCGGCGAAGTCTTCCTCGGCGTAGACGATCACGTGATCGGCGCCGTAGCCGCGCGCGAGCGCCGCCTTGTCCTCGGTGCCGACCGTCGCGACGACGGTCGCGCCGCGCGCTTTCGCGAGCTGCACGAGCAGCGATCCGACACCGCCGGCGGCGGCGTGCACGAGCGCGACGTGGCCGGCGTGCAGCGGGAACGTGTCGTGCGCCAAGTAGTGCGCGGTCATCCCCTGCAGCATCACGGCGCAGGCGTCGGCGTCGTCGACCCCGTCGGGGATCGGGACCAGCTCGCGGGCGGGGACGACGTTCTTCTCGGCGTAGCCGCCGAGGTTCGGCGTCGCGGCGTAGGCGACGCGGTCGCCGGGCTTCACCTCGGTGACGCCCTCGCCGACCGCCTCGACGACGCCGGCCCCTTCGCGCCCGTTGGTGAACGGCGGCGGCTTCTTGTAGAGTCCCGTGCGCACGTAGACGTCGATGTAGTTGATGCCGATCGCGCTCTGGCGGACGAGCGCTTCGCCCGGTCCCGGGACGGGCTCCGGGACGTCGACGAGCTGCAGGACTTCGGGACCGCCGGTGCGGTCGACGCGGATCGCTTTCATGCTGGTCCCGACCGCATTCGCGAGCTTCCGGTTTCCCGGCCCGGCCGCGATGGTACGGTGAGGCCATGGAACGCCGCGACCTCTACCAGGACGACCTCACCGAAGAACGCGATCCCTCGCCGGCACAGCGCGACGACGTGGCGGAGACGCAGAAGCTCGACCCCGACACCCTCCCGGACGACGACGATGATGACGACGACGAGGACGACGAGGAGTAGCTGAGCCCGGCGCGCGGGTACGCGGGAGGCCATGGCCCTCAAGCTCGACCCGTCAATGCTCAAGGAGACGTACGCGCGCTGGAACGCGGACAAGGCGCCGCGGCTCGCCGCCGCGCTCTCCTACTCGACGGTGTTCGCGATCGCGCCGCTGTTCATCATCGTCATCGCAATCGCCGGTTCGCTGCTCGATCTCGGGAACGGGCACGGCGGGCATACCGCGATCGAATCCGGCTTGTACGGTGCGGTCGAACGTTCGGCCGGCAAAGCGGCCGCCGCGACGGTGCAGCAACTGGTCAACGCCGCGTTCGACAAGCCGCGCCAGTCACTGATCGCGCAGATCGCCGGTTGGGCGGCGCTCATCCTCGGCGCGGCCGGCGTGTTCGCCGCGCTGCAGGATGCGCTCAACACGGTCTGGCACGTCGAACCGCCGAAGAAGCCGTTCATCACCGCGATCCGCGATCGGGTCGTCTCGATCGGGATGCTGCTCGCGATCGGCTTCTTGCTGCTGGTCTCGACCGCGGTCAACGCGGCGATCGCGTACATCGCGACGTACGCCGCGCACGCGCTGCCGTTTGCCGGCGCGGCGCTGGTGTTCTCGGCGGTCAACTGGATCGTCTCGCTGGCGGTGATCGCGCTGCTCTTCGCGCTGATGTTCAAGTACTTGCCGGACGCGGTGGTCGAGTGGCGCGACGTGTGGACCGGCGCGCTGGTGACCGCCGTGCTCTTCGTGGCCGGGCAAACGCTGATCGCGTTCTACCTCGGCAAGGCCGGCGTCGCGTCGGCGTACGGCGCCGCCGGCTCGCTGCTGGTGCTGCTGCTGTGGATCTTCTACTCCGCGATGATCGTGCTGTTCGGCGCCGAGTTCACGCGCGTCTACGCCGAACGCCACGGTTCCCGTGCCGGTTAGCGGATCGCCGCGCTCCCGCTGACCAGGCGCGTGCGCGACCACTTCTCGTACGGCTGCACGCGGCGGAAGATCGAGAAGAGGCCGAAGATCGTCATGAAGCTCAGGGCCAACAGCACGTAGCGCGCGATCGCGTGCCGCAGTCCGACCCGCGGGCGGTTCACCGCGACGACGCGCAGGTCGGAGACCATCATCCCGAAGGTCTGTCCGACGAGCGCGACCAGCACGATCGCGTAGACGACGAGCACGAGGAAGAGCAGCGTCTGATCGCTATCGAGGCCGACGCTGGTGTGAACGCCCGGCTGCGCGAGCTTGGCGGAGGCAATGTCCGCGACCCACTTCGGAACATCGGGGTTCCCGGCGGTCGCCGCCTTCGCTGCGGCGACCTGCTCCTTCGTGATCTGTGTCTTGACGGCGTGGACCGCCGGGACGAGCAACTGGATGACGACGAGGTCGATCGCGAGCGCCCACGCGCGCCGCCAGAACCCCGCGAAGCCCGCCTCCTGGGCGCCGGTCACCTGCGGCGCCGCGGCGTTCGCCGCGAAGCGCGGCGCCCACGCGAGGTAGAGCGGGTCGCGTGCGAAGCGGTGCAGCGCGGCGATGCGGTTCGTCGCGTACGGCGTCGACGCCGTCCACTCCGCCAAGCGCAGCGACGGTTCGGCGTGCAGCTCTTTGAGCTGCTCGGCGAACGCGTGCAGGTCGACTTTGCGGCCCAGCGTGTGGAACGTCGCGACGGCGATCGCGCGCAGCGCCGCGTCGAGCGAGCCGCAGCACAGCAGCCCGACGCGGTCGGCGGTGTAGTCGATCGTGCGCAGCCACGCGCCGAGCGCGACCGAGAGCACGCCGTTCTCGCGCCCGTTCGAGCTCATCAGCGAAGTGTAGCGCGTATGTCCGGACGCGATGTGGCCGAGCTCGCGGCCGATCAGGAAGCGCAGTTCGTCGTCGCGGAAGTGCTCGACAAATTGCGCCGAGATGACGATCGCGTACGGATCGCCGATCCCGATCGCGACGACAGGGACGAACGGATCGTCGCGTACGAAGACGTGCGGCGTCGGCATGCGCAGCATCCGCGCGCACTCGTCGACCACGGCGTGGACCTGCGAGAACTGGCCGGCGTGAATCCGCAGCCCGCCGCCGAGGAGCCGGCCGCGCGCGAACGCCACGTACAGCATCGCGACGACGACCAGCAGCGCGATCTCCTGCCGGCCGATCTGATGCTGGAACACCCAGCCGAGCACGAAGATCGTGAGCGGCAGCGAGGCCAGCGTCAGCACGAACGTCGTCCGCTCGCCTCGGACGCGGAGTGACTCCTTCCCCGAGAAGAACGCCGTCACTTCAGCATGAAGCCGCTGGGGTGCGCCTGGCGTTCGTAGGCGAACTTGCCGTCCTTGACGCGGTAGAAGTAGCAGTTCGGGTCGACGACGTCACCGCTCGCGGCGAACGTGTACGAGCCGGTCACCGTGTCGTAGGCGCCGCCGCTCGCGAGCGCGCGCACGACCGCGAGACGGTTCGCCGCGCCGGTACGGCGGATGGCGAGGCGAATCAGCTGCACCGCCGCGTACCCGTATGCCGCTACCGGCGAGAGTGCACCGTACTGCGCCTGATAGAGCTGGACGTTGCGCTGTGCCGTCGGGGCGAGCGGAAAGTACGGCACGTTCGTCGACACGATGAGACCCTCGATCTCCTTGGGGTCGAGCTTGAGCGTGAGGGTGTCGAAAAACCCCTGCGTCGCGACGAAGCGGCCCGCGTATGCTTTTGCGCGCAGCATCTTGATCAGCGGGCCCATATCGAGCACGTTGCCGGCCAGCGCGATGCAGTCGGGCGCGTGCGCGAGCACGCGATCGGCGGCCCCCGCGAACTCCGGGCGCTCGAGCGGGAACGACTCCGTTGCCGCGTTGACGTGCATCGCCCCCGCCCGCCGCACGAAGCCGGCGGCCGCACTCGGACCGTAGTCGCCGTCCTGCGTCACGACGACCGGCGACTTCGCACCGGTGACGATCGCGTACGCGGCGAGGAGCCCGCCTTCGTCGGAGTCTTTGATCGGGAGCCGGAACACGTTGCGGTAGCCGCGCGCGGTGATGCTGTCGTCGGTGACGGTCGGCACGATGAGGGCGATCTGCGCGTTCGAGTACGCGGGCTCGGCGACCAGCGTCGCGGCCGAGCTGATGTGCCCGATGACGGCCAGCGTCGTCGGACTCGCCGTCGCGAAGCTGGCCTGCACCGTCGCGTCGGCCGTGGTGTTATGGTCGTCGTAGGAGTCGAAGAGCAGGATCGGTTCGTTCAGCATCCGTTCGTTGTTGAGCTCGTCGATCGCGCCCCGCACGCCGGCGAGCAGCTGGCGTCCGAGCCTCGCATCGGGTCCGCTCTGCGGGCAGACCACGGCGAAGCGCAGCGTCGGCGTGAACGGCGAGACTTGCGCGACCTGCGTGGCGCCCGCGACAGCGCCGATCCCGGCCAGGAACTGCGCGCGAATCATCGCGCGACGTACGACGCCAGCGTCGTCCCGAGGAAGCCGACCGAGAACGCCATGTTGGTGAGGAAGACGCGGTCGTTCAGGACGAAGACGTCTTTGGCAAGCGCGATCAGGCGCTCTTCGTAGACCGTGACGGCGACCGCGAGCGCGACGCCGACGTAGTACAGCCAGCCGGCGTGCGCGAGGATCCCGGCGCCGAGCAGCGCGAAGGTCATCACCGCGTGCAGCACGATCGCCCAGCTCCGTGCGCTGCGCTCGCCGAACGCCTGCGGGAACGAACGCACGCCGTGCGCGACGTCGAAGCGCACGTCCATCAGCGCGTACAGGATGTCGAACCCGGCGACCCACACGGTCACCGCGACGAACAACAGCAGCGCGGGCGTCGAGACCGTCCCGGCGACCGCGATGTACGCGCCGAGCGGCGCGCACGCGTCGACCGCGCCGAGCACGAAGTGCACGGTCCAGGTGAAGCGTTTGCAGAGCGGGTAGCCGACCGCACCGAGCGCGGCGAGCGGCAGCAGCTTCACGCAGAGCGGGTTCAGCATCGCCGCGCTGAGCACGAGCAGCGCCAGCCCGGCCGCGATCGCCCACAGCATCACCGCCGGCTGCAGCTTCCCGCTGGCGAGCGCGCGCTGCGCGGTGCGCGGATTCGCCGCGTCCATCTCCTTGTCGAAATAGCGGTTCGCCGCCATCGCCGCGGTCCGCGCCCCGACGACCGCCAGCGTGATCCACACGAGCTGCCACCACGACGGCAAACCGCGCGCGGCCATCACCGCGCCGACGTACGCGAACGGCAGCGCAAAGAGCGTGTGCTCGACCCGAATGTCGCGCAAGAAAACCCTTAAGGCGTTCACTTCAACCGTTCCGAGCGTGGCGCGACGTCGTCCGGCGATGCGGAGGCCGATGCGAGGAGGCGCGCGAGCCGGGCCGGTCCCTGACCGGACCATTCGTCGGTCACGCCGGCCTTGGTGAGATCGCCCAGCCCGAACTCGGCCCAGCGGGCGCTGACGCGCTCGCGCGTCGCGGCGTCCATGCGAATCTCCGGCGGCCAGTCGCGGCGGTACCCCTCGTCGGCGCCCTTGCGGGTCGCGTCGATGCCGAGCTTGTGGCCCAGCGCGAGCTCGTACGAGCCCGAGTGGTCGAGATCGTCGACCGGTCCCGGCATGATCACCAGATCGCGCGACGGATCGATGTTGTTGAGCGCGTACCACACGACGCCGCGCACGTCGTGGACGTCGATGTCGTGGTCGACCACGAGCAGGCAACGCGTGAGCATCATCATGTGTCCCAGGCCCCACAGCGCGTTCATGACCTTTTTCGCCTGGCCCGGATACGACTTCTTGACCGCGACGATCGCGAGGTTGTGAAAACCGCCTTCCACCGGCAGATTGTAGTCGACGATCTCAGGGACCACGCTTTGAAGGAGCGGCAAGAAGATGCGTTCGGTCGCTTTGCCGAGCCACGCGTCTTCCATCGGCGGCTTCCCGACCACGGTCGCGCCCCAAATCGCGTCGCGTCGATGGGTGATCGCGGAAACGTGCAGCGTCGGATACAGGTCTGCGGCCGAATAGACGCCGGTGTGGTCGCCGAACGGTCCCTCGACGCGCAGGTCGTCGTTGTCGACCCAGCCCTCGATCACGAAGTCGGCGTCGGCCGGCACGTCGAGATCGACCGTCTTCGCCTTGACGATCCGCACCGGCGCGCCGCGCAGGAAGCCGGCGAACGCGAGCTCGTCGACGATCGGCGGAAGCGGCGCGGTCGCGGCGTAGGTCAGCGCCGGATCGCCGCCGACCGCGACCGCGACCGGGATGCGGCGGCCCCACTTCTCGGCGTGCGCGCGGCCCTGCTTGTGGCGCTGCCAGTGCATCCCGGCGGTGCGCTCGTCGTAGATCTGGATGCGGTACATCCCGACGTTCGGGCGTCGGGTCACCGGATCGACCGTGAAGACGAGCGGCAGCGTGATGAACGGGCCGCCGTCGAGCGGCCAGGTGGTGAGCACCGGCAGCTGCCGCAGATCGGGCGGGTCGATCACGACCTCTTGCGAGGGAGCGCTGGTCACCCGGCGCGGGATTGTGGCAGCGCCCGCCGCGGCGAGCGAGGCGAGCCGGCCGAGCTTGCCGCCGAGCGTCGGCGGCAGCGCCAGGTCGATCGTCCGGCGCAGCCGTTCCTCGACCTCCCCGAGGGAAGCGGCCCCGAACGCCATCGCGGTGCGGCGCTGCGTGCCGAACGCGTTCGTCAGCACGGGGAAGCGCGAGCCGCGCACGCTGCGGAAGAGCAGCGCCGGACCGCCCGCTTTCACGACGCGGTCGGTGATCTCGGCGATCTCGAGACGCGGATCGACCGGCGCGTCGATCGTCGCCAGCTCCCCGGCGTCACGCAAGGCGCGCACGAACGCCCCCAGCGATTCATAGGCCATCCGTCGAAGCTTGGACGCACCATGGCACAGTTCATCGCGCTTCTGCGTCGCAACTACGACGAATTTCCCGAGCCCCAGTTCACGCCGGCGCTGATGGAGGCCGAGGCCGAGCAGGCACGGAGTCTCTACACCGCCGGCGTCTTCCGCCAGATCTGGAGCCGCGGTGACCTTCCGGGCGCCGCCGTCCTGCTCGAAGCGACCTCGGCCGACGCGGCGCTCGCCGCGCTCGAGACCCTGCCGCTCAAGAAGCTGAACATGCTCACCCTCGATACGCTCGTCCCGGCGAACCCGTACCGCGGGTTCACGCCCCGCGGCTGAGCGCGTGTTCCGCCGGCTGCTGCTCGGAGCGGCGCTGATCCTCGCGACGGCCTCCCCGGTCTCTCCGGCGGCAGGCGCGCCTGCCGAGCCGGCGTGGTCGCTGCGCTACTTCTTCAACGCGGTCTTCGGCGGCGCCACCAGTTTCGAGCTCGACGCGAAGGGCCGGTACGTTTTGATCGCGACGTCGTTCAGGTTTCCGCGCAGCGAACGGAACGGAACGCTGCGGCCGGCCGAACTCGCGCCGTTCGTGCGGCTTGTCGCCACGGCGCGCACCGTGACGTGGTCGAGCAGCTATTCCGGCTATCATGCCTGCGTCGAACACTATTCGTCGCTGCGCTTCGTCCGTCGAGGTGAGGGTAGACCCGACGAACAAACCGTGACCTGGGGCTGCGGCCTGCCGGGAGTTCCGGCCGATCTTCGTGCGCTGATCCACGCGTTGCGCGCGCAGGTCACCGCGTTCATCGCCGATGCGCCGATCGACACGATGCCGACGCTCGAGGCGGTTCCGGTCTTCACGCATGATGCGATGTGGCTCGTGACCGGCGACGGCGCGCGCAGCGTCTCGATCGCGGCCGACGGCACGCTCGCCGGCCGCCGGCGTACGATCGTTGCGCTGTATCCGGTTGCGGACTGTCCGCCGCGCGCCTTGGGCGCGGTCGAGCCGCCAGCGCTTCTGAAGCTGCACGCGCTGCTGACGCCGACGGCGGACGTGTTCCTCGGAACCTCCCGCGAGACGGCCGAGACGTTCGCCCGTGCCATGAGCGACTGCGGCGCGCCGGCCGGCTTCGGCTACGCCGCGCCGGAGTACATCGTTCCGCGCGCGACGCGCTGGATTGTGAAGACGATCCTCGCCGACGAGCGCGGCACCGTCGACGTCGACGTCGATGATGCCGGCCGCGCCCTCGTCCGGCGGAACCCGAGCGAACCGGCGCGGAAAACGCTCGCGCGGGCGACCGTCACGGCGCTCGACCGCCTGATCTCGAACCTCCGCGACGACGAGGGGCCGCGGAGTTTCCCCGGAGCGGACGGTTGCGAGCAGATCGTGCAGATCACGGTGATCGCCGCCGACGGAGCGAGGCGGAACGGCGCACCGTTCACCGGCTCGTGCGACCCTGCGGGCGCGCCTCCCGCGGTGACGGCGCTCTTCCACTTCGTCAGAGAGCGGGTCGTGCCGGAGATCGGAAGCTGAGGCCCTAGGGCGCGGTCGCTTTCTGTTCGGTCGACCATGCCAGGGAGAGTTCGAGTTTGCCCCAGGCGGTCGGTTTCAGCTCGTTCGTCGCGCCCGTGACGTCGATCTTCGCGTGCAGGGTCAGGCTGCCGCTCGCTTCGAGCGCGCCGCAGTTGCCGATCGCGAACGGAAACTTGTGCGCGACCGAGACGTCGTCGACCGGGGACTTCACCTGCGGGTCGCCGGCCGCGAAGCGCGCGAGCTGCGTCGAGACGTGTACGTCGCCGATGTCGAGACCGTTCGTGTCCGCATCGTGCACGAGCCGGTCGCGCAGGTCGTGCGCGTACGCGGAGGCCAGCGAATCGCCGACGGTCGAGGAGCCGGCGTTTCCGCAATCGCGCACGTAGGAGATCGCGACGTCGCCGACCGCGAGGACGGCTGCGCCGGCGAACCCGTCGATCGCCGTCGTCGCTGCGTCCGCGACCGCTTTCCGGACCGCGTCGGCGATCTGTTCCGTGCTCGGCACGTTCATGACGGCGGCCCTCCCGGAGCCGAGGATCCGTAGCGCCGCAGCGTCTCGACGTTTCGCGTTACCGGCGCGGGTTCGCTGCGCAGCAGGTCGGCGAGTGTCGATCCGCCGCTCGGCGTCTTGAATACGTAGATGACGACGTCGCAGGTCAACCCCTGATGATCGAGGCGTGCAACGATCTGCTCGATCCCGGTCGCGGTGAACGTGTGCGTGAACTCCGGTCCGAGGCCGGGTGCGGCGCCGGGCTGCGTCTCGACCGACCAGCGAATGCCGGCGGCGAGATTCGCCGGCTCGGTGCGCGCGCTGAATAGCACGGGTCGGCCGGCGATGGCGATGCTCCCTTCGTGCGGGGCGTCGATGTGCAGTGACGGCATCTGCTGTTCCTGTTGGTGCTGCGCCGCGGGCTGTGCCGGCGGGGACGGTTTCGGACGGCGCACGGCGAGGACGACGAGCGCGCCGGCGAACGCCGCCAACACGGCGACGATCGTGGTGAACACCCACGGCATGCCGGTCGGTCCGATCGGCTCGATCGCCGGCGTCGGGGTCGCCGTCGGCACCGGCGTGGCCGTCGGTACCGAGGTGGCCGTCGGCGCCGGCGTGGCCGTCGGCACCGGCGTGCTCGTCGACGCAGCGATCGTCGGCGTGGGGGGCGGTACTGCGCCGAACGCGTTGTCCAGACAAGCGCGGGCGCGCACGATGACCGATCGCGCCGCGAGCGGCTGGCGCACGCAGGCGCTCACCGCGGCCTGGACCGGCGCCGGGACGCGCACGATGCAGAGGCCGACCGGATCCGGCGCTTCGCTCCGCGTCAGCTGCGTGACGCACGCCAGGAATTGCGCCGTCGTCGTCACGACCGCGGGGGCGGGCGTCGGGGCCGGCTGCGCGGCGCTGCGGGCCGGCGCGAACAGCGCGACGCCAACGGCGCACGCGACGAGCGTCCGCGTGAAGAGGACCGCACCCACCCCGGGCGTCCGCATAGACGTCGCTCGTTCAGCCGGAGGAAGCCGAAGCCTGCTTACTCCGCGATCGTACGCCGCATCAGCAGCACGTCGCGACCGGTCCCGTCGCGCCGGACGATTCCGTTCGGCTGGACCGAAACGTCCTGAAAACCGCTCGCGCGGTACAGGGCGAGCGCGCGCAGGTTGTCGGGAAAGACGCGCAGGGTGAGCGCGGGTCTTCCGTTCGTGTGCGCCCATGCGAATGCGTGCTCGAGCAGCGCGCGGCCGACCCCGCGGCCGCGATGGGCGGCGCCGACGATCATCCCGATCTCGGGCTCGGCCTGCGTGACGTCGATGACGGAGAGCTCGCCGATCAGCACGCGCCCCTCGAGCGCGATCCACCCGACGCTGCGCCGCAGCAGCAGCGCATCGCGCAGCGCGCGCGCACGCTCGGCGAGGTCGAACGGCCACTCGGTCGCGATGAAGTTCCCTTCGCGCGCGATCTCGGCGAGCAGCGCGACGACGGCGTCGATGTCACGTTCGCCGACCGGCCGAATCGTGCGCGCCGGGCGCGACACCTACTCGATCCCGAGCTTGGCGAGATAGCCCGGCAGCACGTCGACCGGCTCGCCGCCGCTGGTCAGCGCCAGGCCGTGCCAGACGTAGCGCACGACGCCGTCGCCGTCGATCAGGACGTCGGCCGGGATCCGGTATTTCGACCCGGCGCGCAACTGCGCGTCCGGGGTGATCGTGGCGTCGAGCTCCTCGATCGGGTAGATCGCCACCGGAAACGGAAGCGCCGCGCCCACGATCGCCGCGCGCGCAGCGCTCGCATCTTCGAGCACGTCGACGCCGACGAACCGCACGCGATCGCCGTACTTGGCGAACGCGCTGCGGACGAAGGGCAGCGACTCCTGACACGGCCGGCACCAGCCGGCGAACAGAAAGACGTAGGTCGGCTTTCCGCGGGCCGTCAGTGCGAGCGGGTTGCCGTCGCTGGCGGTCAGCGCCAACGCGGGGCCGTGTCGTCCGACCGCAGTGGTGAGGTCGAAAACGGTCGCAGGAGGGCGCGCCGCGCCGGTCAGGGCGGTGGTTGCGAGGACGGCGAGCGCGAGCGCGCGGAGCCCTGACATGGCGAGAGCCCGTCTTGCGACGGGCTCTCCGGATGTTCCCTGCGGGAGCGGTTAGTCCGCCGAACCGCCGCTGGGCCGCGGGCGCCGCCGGCGCGGACGGTCGGCACCGCCGCCGCCACCGCCGGCTTCAGAACCGCTCGGTTCGCGGCGCGGAGGCGGCGCGGAGGCGGCGCGCGGTGCGAACTCGCCGTTGCCCGAGCTGCGGCCGTTGCCGGTCTCGGGTGCGCCCCCGGCGTCGCCGCCGAGCATCGCCTTGCGGCTCAGGTTGATGCGGCCTTGCGAGTCGATCTCCATCACCTTGACCATGATCTGATCGCCCGGCTTCACCACGTCCTCGACCCGCTCGACGCGCTGCGGCGCGAGTTGCGAGATGTGGACCAGGCCTTCCTTGCCCGGCAGAATCGCGACGAACGCGCCGAAGTTCATCAAGCGCGTGACCGTTCCGAGATAACTCTCGCCCGGCTTCACTTCCTTGGTGAGCGCTTCGACCATCTGCTTCGCCTTCTCGGCGCCGGCGGCGTTCGCCCCGGCGATGAAGACGCGCCCGTCGTTCTCGATGTCGATCTTCACGCCGCAATCCGCGACGATCTTGTTGATCACCTTGCCGCCGGGTCCGATCACGTTCTTGATGAGATCGGGGCTGATCTGCAGCACGATCATCCGCGGTGCGAACTCGGAGAGCTCCTTGCGCGGTTCGGTGATCGTCTCTTTGAGCTTCTCGATGATGAACAGACGCGACTTCTTCGCTTCTTTGAGCGCTTCGCGCATGATCTCGATCGTGATCCCCGCGACCTTGATGTCCATCTGGATCGCGGTGATCCCCTCGGTCGTCCCGGCGACCTTGAAGTCCATCTCGCCGAGCGCGTCCTCGAGCCCCTGGATGTCGGTCAGGATCGCGTAGTCCTTGCCCTTGAGGACGAGGCCCATCGCGACGCCCGCGACGTGTCCCTTGAGCGGAACGCCGGCGTCGAGCAGCGCGAGGGTGGAACCGCAGACCGACGCCATCGACGACGATCCGTTCGACTCCAGCACTTCGCTGATCACGCGCAGCGTGTAGGGGAACTCGTCCTCCGGCGGGAGCACCGGCACCAGCGCGCGTTCGGCGAGCTGGCCGTGGCCGATCTCACGCCGGCCCGGCGCGCGCATCGGGCGCGTCTCGCCGACCGAGTACGGCGGGAAGTTGTAGTAGTGCATGTAGCGCTTGTTGGGGATCGCGAGGATCCCGTCGAGGCGCTGCTCGTCGCTGATCGAGCCGAGCGTCGCAGCGGTGAAGACCTGCGTCTGCCCGCGGGTGAACACGCCCGAACCGTGCACGCGCGGCACGTAGTGGACTTTCGACCAGATCGCGCGGATCTCGTCGGGCTTGCGGCCGTCGGGACGAATCTTCTCGTCGACGACCATCGTGCGCAGCTCGTCCTCTTCCATCGCCTTGATGATCTTCTCGAACTCTTTGTTCTTCGGATCTTCGATCAGGCTCTGGACGGTGGCGTCGCCTTTTTTGCCGAGCTTCGCCAACGCAGCTTCACGCGAGAGCTTGTCGAACGCGGCGTTGCGCTCGCCTTTCTCGGTGACGCGCATCGCTTTGGCGACTTCCTTCTGGAAGTTCTTGCGCACCCACGCATCGAGCGCTGCGTCGGTCTTGAGCAGCGGATACTCGCGCTTCGCTTTCCCGACTTTCTTCGCGAGCTGATCGATCGCTTTGACGATCTTCTTGATCTCAACGTGCGCGAACGCGACCGCTTCGAGGAAGACTTCCTCGGAGATCTCCTTGGCGCCGCCTTCGACCATCATCACGGCGTCCGAGGTGCCGGCGACGACGATCTCCATCCCGCCGGTCTCGTACTGTTCGAGCGTCGGGTTGGTGATGTAGCCGCCGTTCTCGTCACGTCCGACGCGGACCGCGGCGACGTTCTTGTGGAACGGGATGTCGCTGACCGCGAGCGCGGCGCCGGCCGCGCAGACCGCGATCACGTCGCTGTCCAGGCCGGGATCGGTCGAGAGGACCGTCGCGATGATCTGGATGTCGTTGCGGAAGCCGTCGGGGAACAACGGGCGCAGCGGGCGATCGATCTGCCGCGCGCTGAGCACGCCGTGCTCGGTGGGCCGGCCTTCGCGTTTTATGTAGCCGCCCGGGATCTTGCCCGCAGCATACATCTTCTCTTCGTAGTCGCAGGTGAGGGGGAAGAAGTCGATCCCCTCGCGAGGTTTCTCTGACGCCGTGGCGGCGCACAGAACGACGATTTGATCGCCGTAGCGAACGAGAGCGCTGCCGTTTGCTTGCTTCGCAAGCTCGCCCGTCTCAATGACGAGCTCCCGGCCACCGATCTCGAGCGAGACGGATTCTGGCACTGGTACTCCTAGTTTCTGTTCTTTTGCTGTTCGTTCGTTATATGTGAACGGGCTCGGGTTCGTCGGATTTGAGAAGTCCGCCTTCGCATCAGCCGTCCGTCGGTTCGCTCTGGAGAGCGGCACGATCGCCAGCGAATGGGTGTCGGACTCGTAGGCCCCCTCCTCCACCCTCTAGGGGTGGACAGGGTGCGGGGGGGGTGAAATATGATACGACCGTGTTCAGGCTGACGACCCCCGACGGTTTTGTCCTCGAGTTCGACCGGGAGAGCGATCTCAGGAGCGCTCTCGGGTGGTTGCGCGAGAAGGCCACGGCGGCCGCGACGGAGCGGCGCGCGTCGCGCGCGGCCGAGAAACGGGATGCAGACGCATCGGTCGGCGCCACCGTCGGCGAGATCATCAAGCGGTTCGGTCGGACTGACGGCCAGCGTCGGTTACTTCAGGCCCTCATCGAGGCCGACGGGCCCGGTCTCGGGTGAACAACTCGCCAGCGATATCGAGATGGACCGCAACAAGATGCTCGGAACGCTCGGAGCGATCTACGCCAACGCCGCGGACTTGGCGGTTCCACCGAACCGATTGGTCCGTCGAGAGGAGCGCCGCGGTGCGTCCGGTCGCCGTACGTATCGCTACGCCGCCGGCCCATTACTCCGAGGCGAATCAGAGTAATGGCGCGGATCGTCATAACGCCCGCCGCGGAGCGGCAGCTTCGAAAACTGCCGCGGGAATTGCAGGTTCGAACGGCCGACGTGCTGCGTCGGCTCTCCGCAGACGACGACACGCTCGATCGAAAACGTCTTCGCGACCGGCCGGAGATCAGGGTGCGCAGCGGGGATCTGCGTGTGTTTTACGTCCGAGACGGTGCGATCGTCCGCATTACGCGGATCGCCGACCGCGGTGACGCCTATCGCCGTTAGAGGTCGAGGTCAACCAGAACGTCGCGTGCAGGCCGCCCAAGACGGGCGCGCGCCTCTCGAAGGCCGTCGTCGAGTTCGAGCCGCTCGTCGGGCGTGAGTGGCTCGTCGTCCGGCGCAGCGACGACTTCAACGATCAGCGCCGCAACGGAATCGAGCTGTTCTTCAGGGAGCTCGTCGATCAGCGCGTGGACATCCTGGCGCGTCATAGAGAGGTATACTTCCCGCCCCCTTCGGTTGACGCCTGGCAATGAAAACACCGGCGGGTTGTCCGCCGGCGTTCTGGAGGCTGTGGTCGGGTCGTCTACTTGCGCAGGCCGAGCTCGCCGATGAGCTTGCGGTAGCGCTCGAGGTCCTTGTTCTGCAAGTAGACGAGCAGGCGCCGGCGCTGACCGACCTGCATCAGCAGGCCGCGGCGGCTGTGGTGGTCCTTCTTGTGGACCTTGAGGTGCTCGTTGAGCTGGTTGATCGACGCGGTCAGAATTGCGATCTGGACGTCGGCCGAGCCGGTGTCGTTGGGGCCGCGGCCGTACTTGGTCGCGAGGCCCGCCTTTTCGTCTTTGGTCAGGGGCACGGGGTGACTGTCTCCTTTTCAGACTCGCGCGTCTGCAGACTCCGTGGGTCCGCGGCGGCGACCGACGGATCATACCAAATCCGGGCTAGCCAGTCAAAAAGGAGACGCCGGGCTCAGATGTCGGCGGGCTCGTTCTCCTGGACCATCGCGAGCTTGATCGCTTCACGGAGCGCCTCCAGCTCGGGCGGCAGACTGGTCGTCGCCTGACCGAGCGCTTCGATCGCGGTGAGCACGCGCCGCGCTTCGGCCCGGTCGAACGGGACGTAGAGCGTGCGTGCCAGTTCTTCATCGAGGCGCTCGAGCGCGCGCTTCGCCATGTTGGCCTGACCGAACGAGTACGCGTGATGACTCGCGTTGCCGAGCAGCTTCAACTCCGACTCCAGCCAGTCGCGATAATCTTTGAGCAAGACGTCCTCCTATGGGCGCGGAACCCCCTTCGACAAGCTCAGGATGACAGACTTTCGCTTCGATACGGACGGGTTCGTTACGGTGGCGCGCGTCGCCGACGTCGCACCGGGAACCGCGACGACCGTCGTCGTCGACCGGCGAGAGATCGCGTTGTTCAACGCCGGCGGAACGTTCTATGCCCTGGAAAACACGTGCCCGCATCAGGGCGGTCCGCTGGCGGAGGGCTGGATCGCAGGGCGGACCGTCACCTGTCCGTGGCACGCCTGGTGTTTCGACCTGGCGAGCGGCAAGATGACGCTCGGCGACTACGCGTCGGTCGAGACATTCGAGGTGCGGGTCGTGGGAGACCAGGTGCAGGTCAGCCGCACGCCGCGCCCGGCGTAGCCCGCGAACGCGTGCCGACCGGAACCGAGAGGCGCAGCGTCACCGAGGCCGGCGGCCCGAGCCGGTCGACGCTGGTGAGGTAGACGCGGTCGGCGAGGTTGTCGACCGCGAGCGAGAGTGCATCGCCGTGCGCGTCGCGCAGCGTCAGCCGGCCGCCGATCAGCAGCGCCGAGCCGAGCGGCTGACGTTCGAGATCGTCGGCGAACGTCGGACCGCTGTACGAGAGCTCCAGCGAACCGGTCAGCGCGCGCACCGTGCGCTCGACGCCGAGCGACGCCGCCGAGTCCGGGACGAGTGCGAGCCGCTTGCCGACCTGCGCGGGAGCGGCGGAGACGACGCGCGCGTGCTGCGCGATCCCGAACGCGCGCACGCGCCCGCACGGTGAGGGCCGGTCGTACTCGCCGGTGAACGCATCGCTCGCCGTGCGGCCGAAGTTCGCGCGCTGCTGCACGGTCGGCGAGATCGTTTGAAAACCGATCGCGTTCGCGATGCGCGTCCCGGTATAGTCGAGCGCGAACCGCCCCGCGGTGCTCGCGAGGTCGAGCCCGAGCTGCGCCGAGCGGCTGCGCTCGGGGACCAGCGCGGCGTTGCTCTGCTCGAGCACGGTGCCGATACGGAAGCTGCGCACCAGCTCGTTGAGATACGGCGCGCGCAATCCGGTGCCGTATGCCGCGCGCAGCGCGAGCGCCGGTGAGAGATCGTAGCGGAGCGCGAGCCGCGGCGAGATCGCGGCCGCCGTGCGATCGCCGAGCGCTTCGGTGCGGACCGTGTCGTAACGCGCGCCGAGGATCGCGCCGAGCCGGCCTTGCGTCACCGCCTGCACGGCGAAGCCGTCGAGCTGCTGCGTCCCCGCGACGTCGCTCTGCACGACGTTCGCCGGCGTGAGCTGATCGCTGCGGCCGCTGACGGCGTGATGGTCGAGCAGCACCGTCAGCGCAGTGGTTCCGTCGCCGGCACGGTCGAGCGGGATCGACCAGCGCGCGCGGATGCCGGCGTCCGAGGTCGGCACGTGCTGCGTGTAGAGCTGCTGGCCCGGCGCCGACGGAAAACGGTCGGCGAGATTCACGACCGTCGTCGCGCGCGCGTACGCGGTGACGTCGAGCGCTTCGCGCCGCACGTCCGTCCAGCTGAGCGCGAGCTGGCGCACCGATCGCGAGAACCCGGCGAACGGGCGGCCGTCTTCCTGCGCGTCATCCGCGACCAGCGCGTCGAGCCGGACGGCGCTCCGAACGTCGCCGGCACGCAGCAGCACGTGCATGACGTCCGCCGTCGAGCGCGCGCTGCGGTCGACCGGTGAGGTCTGGTCGGGCGGGAGGTCGCCGTACGCCAAGCGCCGCGTCGACGCGTACACCAGCGCGTCCACCGCGCCGACCCGGTGGTCGCCGGCGAACGCCGCGCTGCCGCGGTCGATCCCGCCGGCACTCACCGCGAACGACTCGTTCGGCGAGCCTGGGCGCAGCGTCGTAAGCGAGAGCGCGCCGCCGATCGCACCCGATCCGTAGAGCGCCGAGCCGGGGCCGCGCAGCAGCTCCGCGCGCTCGACCTCGCCGGGCGGCAGCGCGTTCCAGTCGACCTGTCCGCCGAATCCGTCCTGCGCCGGGACACCGTCGACGAACAGCGTGCCGCGATCGCTCCCCGCGCCGGCGAACGAGAGCCGCAACTGACCGTAGTTCGTGAACGGCGCGTTGCTGCGATCGCGGTCGAAGCCGGCGAGCGCGCGCAGCACCTGGTCGAGCGACTGCGCCGGCGAAGCGTGCAGCGTACGCGCGTCGAGCACGGACGCCGCTTGCGGCGCACGGTGCAGCGACTGCGGGCTCCCGCTCACGACGGTGACGCTGCCGATCGGCGCCGGCGCGCTCGGGCTCGGCGCCGGTGACGGCGAAGCGTTCGCCGCGACGACCGCAACGGCGAGGACGACGCTTGCGATCACGGCGATTCGCTACGCGAGCGCATCGCGCAGCTCGCCGACCGTGCGCGAACCCGTCGCGAACAACGCGATCCGCAGGGCGCTGACCAGCTCGTCGATCAATGCGGCGACTGCGGCCTCGGATTCGTCGGCGGCGCGCAGGAACGGGAGCGCGAGCCCGGCCAGATCGGCGCCCAGCGCGAGCGCCTTCGCGACCTGCACGCCGTCGCGAATGCCGCCGCTGGCGATCAGCGGCACGTGCGGCAGCGCGGCGCGCAGCGCGGCGGTTCCGCGCGGCGTGGCGTAGCCCCAGTCGCCGAACGCCTCGGCGATCCGTTCGCGTGCGGGATCGCCCGAGCGCTTCCCCTCGACCCGTGCCCACGACGTCCCGCCGGCGCCGGCGACGTCGATCGCGGCGACGCCGCAATCGACCAGCCGCGCCGCGGTCGAGGGAGCGATCCCGGAGCCGACGCTCTTCGCGATCACCGGAACGTCGAGCGCGGCGCACAGCGCCGCGATCCTCGGTTCCAGCGAGCGGAAGTTGGTGTCGCCGCCGGATTGCAGCGCTTCCTGCAGCGGGTTCAGGTGCAGGTAGAGCCCGTTCGCGCCGAGCGTCTCCACCAAGCGGCGCGCGTCTTCGCTGCGCACCCCGTAGTTCAACTGGACCGCACCGAGGTTCGCGAACAGAACGACCTTGGGCGCGACGGAACGGACGTCGAACGTTTCGCGCAGGCGCTCGTCTTCGAGCATCGCGCGCCCGCTGCCGAGCGCGAACGCGATCCCGGCCGCCTCGGCGCCGCGTGCCAAGCGGCGGTTGATCTCCCCGGCGCGTGCGGTCCCGCCGGTCATCGACGAGATCAGGAGCGGTGCGCGCAGCGGCTGGCCCAGGAACGCCGTCGAGACGTCGACGTCGGCGAGCGCGATCTCGGGGAGCGCCTCGTGGCGCAGCCGGACTGCTTCCCAGCCCGCGTCGAGGCGCGAGGCGACATCCTCGTCGAGGCAGACGTCGAGGTGGCGCGATTTGCGCTGTTCGGTCGATTCCGCCATGCGTGCGAGAGGCGTCCGCGCCGCGCCCGGCGATCACCTTCCGCATGGACGTTGTGGAGCCGGCATACGACGGCGCGACCGGGACCGCCGGCGGCCGCGCGTTCGGCGCCGCGCTGCTGGGCCTCGCGGCGGCGAAAGAGCTCGACCCGGCCGGCCTGGCCGCCGCCGCGGAGATCGATCCCGGGCTGCTCGCGCGCGCGGTCGCCGGCGAGGCGCGGCTCGCCGTCCCAGCCCTGGCGCGCCTAGCGCGGGCGCTGCGGCTGCGGCCGATCGGCTTCCTCCAGCAGACGGGCCTGCTCGGCCTTGAGGTCTATGCCGGCGGGCTCGACCCGCTCTACTTCTTACCGGACGGACAGATCCGGTACGACGCCCGCATCTACATGCGCGAGATCAACCCGCGCCACGCCGTCCCCGAGGGCGACATGACGAAGCGGAACCCGGTCCTGAAGGCGCTCACCGACGATACGGTGATCGACCCGCTCGGCAAGCTGGAGATCGAGCTCGCCTACCTGCTCCGGGCGGCCGTCCAGAACACCGCCGGCACGCTCTAGCCCGCCGCTGCTACGGAGGCGCGATGCCTGCGGGGTGAGAACGCCCGATCCCTTATGGAGATCGAAGGTAAGCGCATCGCCGCCCTGGTCGGAGACGGCTTCGAAGAATCAGAACTGCTGGAGCCGCGCCGCGCGCTCGAAGAAGCCGGCGCGATCGTGACCATCGTCGGCGTCGAGGACCGCGCGCTGCAGAAGGTGCGCGGCAAACGCGGGCTCGACGAAGGCCAGAGCGTGAAGGCCGAAGAGCTGGTCGCCGACGTGACCGCCGACGATTTCGACGCGCTGCTGATCCCGGGCGGACAGTCGCCCGACCACATCCGCACCAACAAAGACGTGCAGCGCTTCGTGCGCGAGTTCGACATGGCGAAGAAGCCGATGTTCGTGATCTGCCACGGCCCGCAAGTGCTGATCTCGGCACAGCTCGTGCGCGGCCGCACGCTGACCGGCTTCGCCTCGATCGCCGACGACATCCGCAACGCCGGCGGCCTCTACCGCGATCAGCCCGTCGTCCAGGACGGCAACTGGGTGACCTCGCGCAACCCCGGCGACCTGCTCCTCTTCAACCGCGCGATCATCGAAAAGCTCGCCGTCCAAAACGCCCCGGTGTAGTTCTCACTCCACCGGCGAGAGGCGGGGGTTCCGGCGTTCGGGGCGGCCGACTTTGTGGCATTCGCGCCAGCCGCCCCCGTCGTCGAGTGCGACGATGTCGGCGGTGAAATCGAACGCGCCGGCGCCTTTGAAGAAGGCGCTGCCGACGGCGTAGGCGTCGGTCGGGACCCGGTCCTCCTCGAACCGGCGAATGCGCTCGGCATCGAAGCCTCCGCTGACGACGATCTTCACGTGCTGGAAGCCTTCCGCATCGAGCGCGCTCCGCACGTTGTGCACGAGCTGCGCGTTGACGCCGGTCGGCTTGAACGTCCCCATCTGCGGGATCACGCTCTTGTCGACCAGCGTGCCCGAAGTGTCGAGCCGCACGCCCCACAGCCGGTCGCCGAGCGCGCGCGCGACCGCGAGCGACGTGCCGGCGCAGTCGTTGTCGAAGTCGACCAGCGCGATGACGTTCACCGAGGCGTCGATGTACTGCGCGAACTTCTGTGTCGCGCGCACCGTGTCGCCGCCGTACGCCGCGATCAGCGCGTGTGGCACCGTCCCCATCCCGCGCGACCCCCACCACTCGGCGTTCGCGTCGGTCGAGACGCCGAGTGCGCCGGAGATGTAGGCCGCGTAGCCGTCGCCTGTCTGCACCAGATGGTGGTCGAAGCGGGCCGGAAAGAACAGCACTTCCTTGCCGCCGGCGGCGTCGACGATCGCGCGCGCGTTGGTCGCGATCCGCGAGCGGCGCGCGAGGACGCCGAGATACGGTGTCTCGAGGTGCGCGAAGAGCGCGTAGTCGCCTTCGATCGTCATCACCGTCTCGAACGGCTCGACCGGATCACCGTCGTACAGCGCCCGCACGGTCAGCCGGTCCCAGCCCTCGCTCCACGAGCCGTCCGGCGCGTGGCGCCCGCTGCACAGCTTGAGGATCGCGATCGCCTCGTCGATCCCGCACAGCACCGCCTGATTCCGCTGGAACACTTGCATCCGCACGCGCGGATGGTAGGCGTCCTTTTCGAGGATCTCGCGCGCCCGCTTGAAGTAGACGTCCGAGTAGTAGCCCTCGCGCATCTTCTCGACCGGCAGGTTGAGGATCGCCGGGTCGAGACGACGCCGCTCGGTGGTGAGCATGGGACGCCCCTACGCGGGCGTGGAACGAAGTCCTCGTCCTATGCCGACCCCGACCAACCGCGAGATCGCGGACCGCTTGCGCGAGATTCGCACGCTCATGGAGTTCGCGGGCGAGGCGTTCTTCAAGTTCATGGCCTACGAGCGCGCCGCCGAGACGCTGGAGAATGCGGCCCCGCTCGGGGCCGGGGTCGACCTCGAGCGGCTCACGGAGCTGCCCGGGGTCGGCAAGAGCATCGCCGGGCGGATCGCGACGATCGCCCAGACCGGCACCGACCCGTACTTGGAAGAGCTGCGTGCGCGCTATCCATCGACGCTCCTGGAGCTGCTCGGCGTCCAAGGTGTCGGGATGAAGACCGCGCAGCAGCTTTTCGAGAAGCTCGGGATCGCCTCGCTCGCCGATCTCGAGCGCGCGCTCGATCAGGGAGCGCTCGCCGATCTCCCGCGGCTGGGGCCGAAGTCGATCGAGAACATTCGCCGCGGCGTGCTCGCGTACAAGGGCCGCACGCGCCGGACCCCGCTTGGGGTCGCGCTCCCGATCGCGCGCGAGGTCATCGCGTTTCTGCAGACGACGACCGACGCGCAGGACCTTACCGCGGCGGGGAGCGTGCGGCGGCAAGAGCCGACCGTCGGCGACGTCGACATCATCTGCACCTCGGCGAACGCAGAGCAGGTCGTCGCGGCGTTCACCGCGTGGGAGCGCGCCGAGGCCGTGCTCGCCGAAGGTCCGACCAAGGCCAGCATCTGGCTCGCCGGCGGATTGCAGATCGACCTGCGCGTCCTGCCCCCGCACCTGTACGGCAACTTGCTGCAGCACTTCACCGGCTCGCGCGAGCACAACATCCAGTTTCGCGAGCTCGCGGTGCGCAGAAACCTGCGCGTGAGCGAGAACGGCATCGTCGACCTCACCGACGGCCGCACGATCGTCTGCCGCACCGAGGCCGAGGTCTATGCGGCGCTCGGGATGAGCTACATCCCGCCCGAGATGCGGCTCGGCGTCGGCGAGATCGACGCGGCCCGCGACGGCACGCTGCCGCGCGTCGTCGAGCTCGGCGATCTGCGAGGCGACTTCCACATGCACTCGACATTTTCGGATGGCCGCGACACGCTGGACGCGATGATCGCCGCGTGCGCCGCGCGCGGCTATGCGTACCACGCGATCAGCGACCACTCGTGGGGCCGCGGCCGGATCGGGATGGATCTCGACGACATGCGAGCGCAGCGCGCCCGCGTGCGCGAGCTCGGCGAGCGCCACGGCGTCCGCACGCTGTGCTCGAGCGAGGTCGACATCCGCGCGGACGGCAGCCTCGACTACGACGATGCGATTCTGGCCGAACTCGACATGGTCGTCGCGTCGGTGCATTCGGCGTTCAACCAGTCACGTGACGAGATGACCGCCCGGTTGCTGCGCGCGATCGAGAGCCCGTACGTGAACGTCATCGGCCATCCCACCGGGCGCAACGTCGAGACGTTCGCGGGCTATGACTTCGACCACGACGCCGTGTTCGCGGCGGCCGCCCGGACCGGGACCGCGCTCGAGATCGACGGGCAGCCGACCCGGCTCGACCTGCCCAACCCGCTGGTGCGGCGCGCCAAAGCGTTCGGCGTGACGTTCACCTGCGACTCCGACGCGCACGCCGTCGGCCAGCTCGACTACGCCGGCTACGCGGTCGGACAGGCGCGCCGCGGCTGGGTCACCGCGGCCGAGGTCCTCAACGCGCGCCCGCTGGAGGAAGTCCTCGCGTTCATCGAGGCGAAACGAACGCGCAGCGCTCATGCTCACGACGCCGTCTGAGGACCTGCGGCTCGCCGCCCTCTACGAGTACGAGCTCCTCGACACACCCGGCGAGGATATCTTCGACGCGTTCACGCGGCTCGCGGCGCAGCTCTGCGACGCGCCGATCGCGCTGCTCGGTCTCATCGACCGCGACCGCGAGTGGTTCAAGTCGACGGTCGGACTCGATCTGCGCGAGCTGCCGCGCGAGGATGCGTTCTGCACGGAGACGATCGAGCAGGGCGAGCTCTTCGAGGTCGCCGACGCGAGCGCCGATCCGCGCTTCGCCCGGAATCCGCTGGTCACCGGCGAGCCCCGGGTCCGGTTCTACGCGGGCTATCCGCTGCGCACCAGCGAGGGGCACGCGGTGGGCGCGCTGTGCGTCCTCGACCGGCGCCCCCGCACGCTGAGCGAGGGACAGCGCACCGCGCTGGCGGCGATCGGGGCCGCGGTCGTCGAAGCGATGGAAGCGCGGCGCTTGCTGCTGCGGCTTTTCGATAGCTCGCAGTCGGAGCTGTACCAAGTCGATCTGGCCGCGCAGCGCGTCCTGTTCGCGAGCGACGCCGCGTGCCGCAACCTCGGCTACACCAGCGAAGAGATTCGGCACATCCCGCTCGACGTGCTGCTGCCGGCGCTCGCGAAAGAGGGGCGGCTCGACGAACGGCTCGAGGAGCTGCGAGCGCATCCCGGACGCCGGCTCACGCTGCGCACGGCGGCCCGCCGCAAAGACGGTTCCGTCTATCCGACCGAGCTGCGCGTCGAGCTCGTCCCGACGCGCAAACGCGAGATCGCGCTGGTGGTCGCGACCGATCTGACAGAGAGCGAGCGCGCGCAGCAGCGAATCAACCTGCTTTCGGCGGCGATCGAAGTCGCGCAGGATCCGATCATCTTGGCCAAGCCCGGCGCGTCGGCGGAGGACGCGTCGACGATCGTCTACGCGAACGAAGCGTTCGTGCGGATGAAGGGCGCGACGCGTCCCGACCAGATCATCGGACACCGTACCGACGAGTTCTTCGGCCCCAAGACCGACCGTTCGCAGCTCGTCGCGATGCGCGAGGACGTCGCCGCCGGGCGAGCCGCGCGGGCCGACTACATCTCGTACCGCATCGACGGCACGCATTACCACACCGAAGCAACGGCCCGTCCGCTGCTCGACGAGTCGGGGACGATGACGCACTTCGTGATGGTGCAGCGCGACGTCACCGAACAGGTGCTGCGCGGCGTGCAGCTCACGATGCAGAACGAGCGGCTGACCGCGATCACCTCGATCGCGCGCACGCTCTTCGCTTCGCTCGAGCCGAGCCTGCTCGTCGAAGCGCTGCTCTCCGGCGTGCACGAGCTGGTCGACGGCCGCGCCACGCTCTACGCGCCGCGGCCGCGCGGCGGTTTCGCGGCGACGACCGATCTCGCGCTCGAAGACGATGCGGCGGCCGGCGATACGTTCGTCGGGCTAGCCTCGCGCAGCGACGTGTGCGTGCTCGACGACCTCGACCACCGCGCGGCGGTTCGCGTCCCCGGCTCGGGCGGCGGTACCGCCTACGTGCTCGACGTGAAGCGGAGCGCGGCTTTCAGTACCGCCGACGTCTTCGCGATCGGCCTGCTGGGCCAGTACTTCGCGGTCGCCGCGCGCAACGTCGAGCTGTACCAGGAGCTGGCCTCGCGGCGCGACGCGGTCGTCGAGCTGAACCAGATCAAGAACGACCTGATCGCGATGCTCGCGCACGACTTCAAGGGCCCGCTGACGACGATCGTCGGCTTCGCCGACGTGCTGGCCGACGACGATCGCTTCGATCACGAAGCGCGCCAGTACCTCGGGATGATCTCCTCGAGCGCGATGCGGCTCGCGTCGCTGGCGACCGACACGCTGGCGCTTTCACGCCTGGAGCACAACGAGCTGGCGCTCACGCTCGGCAGCGTCGATCTGGTCGTGCTCGTGCGCGACGTCGTGCGCGTCTTCAGCGTGACGCGCACGATCGATCTGCGCGTGCTGGGCGGCAACCTGGTCGTGAGCGGCGACGCGGCACGCCTGCGTCAAGTGCTCGAGAACCTCATCGGCAACGCGATCAAGTACTCCCCCGGCGGCGAGCCGGTCGAGGTCGTGCTGCGCGCGCGCCAGGGCGGGGTCGAGATCGGCGTCCGCGACCGTGGGATCGGGATACCCGAGAGCGAGCGGGCGAAGCTCTTCGGCCGCTTCGCGCGCGCCAGCAACGCGCGCGCGCTCGGCATCGGCGGGACCGGTTTCGGTCTCTACCTTGCAAAGACGATCGTCGAGCTGCACGGCGGCACGATCGACGTCGAATCGGTCGAGGGCAAGGGCTCGACGTTCCGCATCTACGTCCCCGCCCGCCCGGCGCACCGCACCATCGCCTCGCGCCGCGTCGCGCTGCTCGACGTCGACGGCGACACGCGCTCGTACGTCGCGCACGTACTGCGTCACGACGGCATCGCGGTCGCGGTCGCGACCAGCGGCGAAGATCTGCTGCGCACCCTCGCCGAGGGCCGCTTCGACTGCGCGCTGGTCGACGCCGACCGGCTCGGCATGCCGCCCGAAACGTTCTTGGAGCGCGCCGACGGCACGCCGCTGGTGCGGATCGCACTGCGGATGCCCGTCGCGCTCGACGGCTGGGACGCGTACCTGACGAAGCCCTTCCTGATGAAGGATCTCTACGGCGCGGTCGACACCGCGCTCGACCACGCGAACGGCGGCCGCACGAGCGCCCCGGACAACTCGGCCGGGTCTTCGTAGATCGCGTCGGCCCGGCGGAGCGTCGCCGGGTCGTTGCCGCCGCAGCGCAGGGCGACGCACGCGACGCCGGCGCGGTGCGCCGCCTCGATGTCGTAGCGGGTGTCGCCGACTAGCACCGCACTCGCCGCCGCGGCGCCGGCTTTGCGCAGCGCTGCTTCGATGATATCGGGGGCCGGCTTCGAATCGTCCGCATCGTCGCTGGTCGAGGCTTCGTCGACCAGCGGTCCGAGCGCGCCGCGCGCGAGCAGTTCGTCGAGTTCCGACTTCTTCGCCGAGGTCGCGACGACGACGCGAGCACCACGCGCGCGCACCGCTTCCAGCAGCGCACGCGCGCCGCGGGTGGGCCCGATACCGGCCAACTCGCGCTCCTTGAAGATCGCGCCTCGCCGAGCCGCGATCGTCTTGCCCGGCTCGGCATCGTCGGAGAGCCCCGGGACGGCCGCCGGCAGGAGCCGGTCGCCGCCCATCCCGATCAGCGGCCGGATGCGCTCGAACGGGACGGTAAAGCCGGCCTCGGCGAGCGCCGCGACCCAGGCGCGGGCGTGGGCGTCGTTGGAGTCGATCAGCGTTCCGTCGACGTCGAAGAGCACGGCCTCGGTCACGGGGTACGCTCTACCCACGATGGCCGAACGACCCGAGACCGGACCCGACCCCGTGGTGAACAGCGACCGCGGCACCGGAACGACCCCGCCCGAAACGGGGCCGGAGAGCACCAACGTCGTCGGACGTCCGGCGGTCGAACGGCCGCGGACGGCGTTCCACGAGCCGGCCGAGACGGAGGGTCGGGAACGCGAGCCCTTCAACGAACGTGAGGCGCTGAAAGAAGGCGGGAGCTTCGACGGCCTCGCGCCGCCCGGAGAGCCGTCCACAGACTGACCTGAAGGCGCGGGCGTTGTGGTGTACCAAATACCGCATCCCAAGAGTCGGGAGAAAACGGTTTGGAGACGATCGACATCGTCGGCGGAATCCCGGTCGGACAGGCGGCACGCGTCACCGCCGGCCCGGAGGCCGACGGCCGGCGGAAGAAGCGCCGCCGCGACGGCAAAGGCCGCCCGGTTGACCCGGTCGCGCTCGAAGAGGTCCGCGCGCTGCTCGGTGAGGAGCCCCGCCGGCGCGACCTGCTGATCGAGCACCTGCACAAGATTCAGGATCGCTACCGCGCGATCTCCGCCGCGCACCTCAACGCGCTGGCCGAAGAGATGCGGCTCGCGCCGGCCGAGGTCTTCGAGGTGGCGACGTTCTACCACCACTTCGACGTCGTCAAAGAAGGCGAGACCGCACCGCCGGCGGTGACGGTGCGCGTCTGTGACGGCCTCTCGTGCGAGATGGCGGGCGCGCAGAACCTGCTCGGGCTGCTGCGCAGCGGCGGTTACGGCGCGGGCGTGCGGGTGATCACCGCGCCGTGCGTCGGGCGCTGCGACACCGCGCCGGTCGCGGTGGTGAACCAAAATCCGGTCGACCGCGCCACCGTCGCGCTGGTCGACGCGGCGCTCGCGGCGAACGCGCTCACCGCGACGGTCCCCGGCTACAAGAACTACGACGCCTACGTTGCGGACGGCGGATACGCGCTGCTGCAAGCGTGCGTCGCGGGCAAGCGCAGCGCCGACGACGTGATCGCGGCGCTGGACGACGCCGGCCTGCGCGGCCTCGGCGGCGCCGGCTTCCCGGCCGGGCGCAAGTGGAAGATCGTGCGCGCCGAGCCGGCGCCGCGGCTGATGGCGGTCAACATCGACGAAGGGGAACCCGGGACGTTCAAGGACCGCTGGTATCTTGAGCGCGATCCGCACCGCTTCCTCGAAGGGATGCTGATCGCGGCGTGGGCGGTCGGGGTCGCGGAGATCTACGTCTACTTGCGCGACGAGTACGCGGCGGCGCGCGCCATCCTCACGGCCGAGATCGCCGAGCTGCAGGAACGCGCGCCGGTTCCGCTGCCGCCGATCCACCTGCGGCGCGGTGCGGGCGCGTACATCTGCGGTGAAGAGTCCGCGATGATCGAGTCGATCGAAGGCAAGAAGGGGATGCCGCGGCTGCGGCCGCCGTACGTCGCGCAGGTCGGCGTGTTCGGACGCCCGACGCTCGAGCACAACATGGAGACGCTCTACTGGGTGCGCGAGATCGTCGAGCGCGGCGCCGAATGGTTCGCCTCGCAAGGGCGCAACGGCCGCAAGGGCCTGCGTTCGTTCTCCGTCTCGGGCCGCGTGCAGAGGCCGGGCGTGCACCTCGCGCCCGCCGGGATCACGATCCGCGAATTGATCGCAGAGTACGCCGGCGGGATGCTGCCCGGCCACACGTTCTACGGCTACTTCCCGGGCGGCGCGTCGGGCGGGATCCTGCCGGCCGCGATGGACGACATCCCGCTCGACTTCGACACGCTCAACCAGTACGGGTGCTTCATCGGCTCGGCAGCGATCATCGTGCTCTCGGACAAGGACACGGCGAAGAACGCCGCGCTGAACATGCTGCGCTTCTTCCGCGAGGAGTCGTGCGGGCAGTGCACGCCGTGCCGCGTCGGCACGGCGAAAGCGGTCGCGCTGATGGAGCGCGAGGACTGGGACCGCGCGCTGCTCACCGACCTCTCGACGGTGATGATGGACGCGTCGATCTGCGGCCTCGGTCAAGCCGCGCCGAACCCCTATCTCTGCGTCTACAAGTACTTTCCCCACGAGGTTCAGGCATGAACGGCGCGACGCGGATCGGTTTCACGCTCAACGGGGCGGCGATCGCCGCGCGCGAGAACGAGACGATCCTGCAGGCCGCCGACCGGCACGGGATCGAGATCCCGCGGCTCTGCTACAAAGACGGCTACCGCCCCGACGGCAACTGCCGCGTCTGCATGGTCGAGATCGAGGGCGAGCGCGTCCTCGCGCCGTCCTGCTGCCGGCTGCCGACCGAGGGGATGACGGTGGCGAGCACCAGCGAACGTGCGACCAAATCGCAGAAGATGGTCGCGGAACTGCTGCTGACCGACATGCCGAACCAGAGTGCTTCGCCGTACAAGCTCGTCTCCGAGCTCGATCTCTGGGCCGGCAAGCTGGGCGTCACGGCGCCACGCTATCCGCAGCGGCATCAGCCTGCGTCCGATCTCTCGCACCCGGCGATGTCGGTGAACCTCGACGCATGCATCCAGTGCGGCCGCTGCGTGCGCGCGTGCCGCGAAGAGCAGGTCAACGACGTGATCGGCTACGCTTGGCGCGGCGAGCACGCGAAGATCGTCTTCGACTTCGACGATCCGATGGGACCGAGCTCGTGCGTCGCCTGCGGCGAATGCGTTCAGGCCTGCCCGACCGGTGCGCTCGCGCCGGCCAACAACGTCGCGCTGCTCGCGCCCGACAAGCAGGTCGACTCGGCGTGTCCGTACTGCGGCGTCGGCTGTCTGCTCACGTACAACGTCAAGGACGGGAAGATTCTCTCGGTCGACGGCCGGGACGGTCCCTCGAACGCCAGCCGGCTGTGCGTCAAAGGCAGGTTCGGCTTCGACTACGTGCACAATCCGAAACGGCTGACCAAGCCGATGATCCGCAAACAGGGCGTCGCGAAGACGCCGGCCCTGATGGACCCGGACGAGATGTGGAACGCGTTCCGCGAGGCGACCTGGGAAGAAGCGCTCGACCTCGCCGGCGGAGCGCTGCGCGAGATTCGCGAGCAGCACGGTTCGAAGGCCCTGGCCGGGTTCGGCTCGGCGAAGGGGAGCAACGAAGAAGCGTACTTGTTCCAGAAGCTGGTGCGCACCGGCTTCGGCACGAACAACGTCGACCATTGCACGCGCCTCTGCCACGCCTCGTCGGTCGCAGCGCTGCTCGAAGACGTCGGCTCCGGTGCGGTCTCGAACCAGGTAGCGGACGTCGCGCTCGCCGACGTCGCGATCGTCATCGGCGCGAACCCGACCGTGAACCATCCGGTCGCCGCGACGTTCATGAAGAACGCCGCCAAGGCCGGGACGAAACTGATCTACATCAACCCGCAGCGGTCCGATCTGGCGCGCCACGCGACGTACTTCCTGCAGTTCCACGGCGACACGGACGTTGCGCTCCTCAACGGGATGCTGCACGTCATCATCGAGGAGGGCCTGGCGAACGAGGCGTTCATCCGCGACCGCACCGAGAACTACGAGGCGCTGCGCGAGAACGTCAAGGACTACTCGCCCGAGAAGGTCGCCCCGATCACCGGGATCGACGCGCAGACGATCCGCGAGGTCGCTCGCCTCTACGCGACCGCGAAGGCCGCAATCATCTTCTGGGGGATGGGGATCTCGCAGCACGTCCACGGCACGGACAACGCGCGTTGTTTGATCTCGCTGGCGCTGGTGACGGGTCAGATCGGACGCCCCGGCACCGGGCTCCATCCGCTGCGCGGCCAGAACAACGTCCAAGGCGCCTCGGACATGGGGCTGATTCCGATGATGTTCCCGGACTACGTGCGCGTCGACAACCAGGACGCCCGCCGCAAGTTCGAAGCGCTCTGGAACACGAAGCTCGATCCGGTCGCCGGTCTGACCGTCACCGAGATCACCGAAGGCGCCTACAGAGGCCGGATCCGCGGGATGTACATCATGGGCGAGAACCCCGCGATGTCGGACCCGAACGTCGAGCACGCGCGCGAGGCGCTGACGAAGCTCGATCATCTCGTGGTCCAGGATATCTTCTTCACCGAGACGTCGAGCTATGCCGACGTGATTCTGCCGGCGTCGGCGTTCCCGGAGAAAACAGGAACGTTCACCAACACCGATCGGCGCGTGCAGCTCGGCCGCCAGGCGCTCGATCCGCCGGGCGATGCGCGTCAGGATCTCTGGATCATCCAGGAGATCGCGCGCCGCATCGGTCTGGACTGGAACTACGCCGGACCGGCGGCGGTGTTCGAGGAGATCCGCCGGGCGACGCCGAGCATGGCCGGGATCACTTGGGAACGGCTGGAGGCCGAAGGCTCGTGCACCTATCCGCTGGAGAACGTCGGCGATCCGGGTGAGCCCGTGATCTTCATCGAGGACTTTCCGCGCGCCGGCGGCCGCGGCTTGTTCAAGCCGGCCGCGTACAGCCACGCCGACGAGATGCCGGACAATGCGTATCCGTACATCTTCACGACGGGGCGGCAGCTCGAGCACTGGCACACCGGGTCGATGACGCGTCGCGCCAGCGTGCTCGACGCGCTCGAACCCGATCCCGTGATCAGCGTCCATCCGGACGATCTCGCCAAGCTCGGCGTCGAGCCGGGCGGCGCGCTCACGCTGGAGTCGCGCCGCGGCGCGTTGACCGCGTATGCCCGTGCCGATCGCGGGATGCAGCGCGGGACGCTCTTCATGCCGTTCGTCTACAACGAAGCGGCGGCGAACCTGCTGACCAACGACGCGATCGACCCGTTCGGAAAGATCCCGGAGTTCAAGTTCTGCGCGGTCCGCGCGCGCAAAGGCGGAGCGGTCACCGCAGCGGTGCTCTGACGCCTACCCCAAAGAGAAAGGCCCATGCATCGCTGCATGGGCCTTTTCAGGGCTTCGCGTGCTGCGCTATTGGAAGAGCTTGAGCGCGTTGCGCAGCGTGTCGAAGACGCCGAAGAGAAGCGGGATACCGACGAACAGCCACGCTGCGATGAGCTTGGGCGTGTTGGCGGCGTCTGGGGTCGAGACGTCAGTACGTGCCATGAGTGCCCCCTATCCCGCGGCTTCCGCCGCCGTGCCCTGCAAATAGTACCGCTCGTTGACAGCTCTGATCGCAAGGTTGCAGATCAACCCGACGACCAGCAGACCCGCCATGATGTACATCGTAACGGAATATGCGTCGGCTTTCGGGACGCCCGCCGCGAGCTGGTACTGCCGGATATAGTTGATCAGTGCCGGGCCGGCGATGCCGGCGGCCGACCATGCCGTGAGGACCGCACCGTGGATCGCGCCGACGTTGACGCCGCCGAAGAGATCCTTCAAGTATGCGGGGATCGTTGCGAACCCACCGCCGTACATGCTGATGATGATCAGAAAGGCGATGACGAAGAGCGCGATGCTGCCCATGTGCCCGAAGGTCGGAACGAGGAAATATAGCACCGTACCCAAGACGAAGAAGATGATGTACGTCGTCTTTCGGCCCATGAAGTCGGACATCGAGGCCCAGAAGATGCGTCCCCCCATGTTGAAGATGCTCATCAAGCCGACGAATCCGGCCGCCGCCACGGCGGTCACGCCGAACATCTCCTGGATCATCAGGGACGCTTGTCCGAGCACGCCGATCCCCGCAGTGACGTTCAGGAACAAGACGAGCCAGAGCAGGTAGAACTGCGGGGTCTTGAGCGCCTGGCCGAGGACGACGTTCCGGTTCGTGATCAGCTTCGACGCCGCCGTCGGCGGTACGTATCCCGCGGGTGCCCAACCCGCAGCCGGAACACGCACGATGAAGACGCCGACGATCATCCAGATGAAGTACACGATGCCCATGGTGAGCATCGTTGCGGCAACCCCGTTCGACGTGGGCGTCGTGAAGTAACGCATGAGCGCGACGGCCAGCGGCGCGCCGATCAGTGCGCCGCCGCCGAAGCCCATGATCGCCGTCCCGGTAGCGAGCCCCGGACGGTCCGGGAACCACTTGATCAGGGTCGAGACGGGCGATATGTAGCCGATCCCGAGGCCGCAGCCGCCGATGACCCCATAGCCAAGGAACACGACCGGCAGGTTGTGGATCGAGACGCCCAGGGCTGCAACGAGCAGACCACCGCAGAAGAGCAGGGCGGCAGCAAACATCGACATGCGCGGCCCGACGCGTTCGACCCAGCGGCCGAATACGGCCGCCGAGAGTCCGAGGAAGACGATCGCGAGACTGAATATCCAGCCGAGGTTCGCGATCGTCCAGTCCCCGGGGGTTGCGGAGATGATCGCGCCTGCGGTCTTGGGATCCGGGCAGGCATGTTGCGCCGCGCAGAGCAGTTGGGCCAGCGGTTTGTTGAAAACGCTGAACGCGTAGGCCTGGCCGATGCACAGGTGGATGCAGAGCGCCGCGGGGGGTACCAGCCACCGGCTAAACCCCGGGCCGGCAATGGAATGAGAACGGTCGAGGAAGGCCGCCAAGAGTCTTCTCCTCTGCGCCCGAGTGGGGCGCGGTCTCGCCCTAGTGCGACTTTTGTACGGAGGTGGGCGCTTGGTGACCTGCGTCACCGCGTATCTATCGTTGCCAGACCTGGACAAGACGGCATTGCCACGCTAGGCTGGCCAAGAGCGGCCGCTCGGTCGCTGCGGCGGAGGGATTCACGATGAGCGAACGGCGTCCGAACTACCTCGGAATCGTGGCGGGGGCGATCGTGTTCTTCGCCTGGGGCGCGCTCTGGTTCACGGTGCTGAGCGCGCAGTGGATCGCGGCGGTCGGCAAGACGAAGGAAGAGTTCGCCACCGCCGGATTCTGGCCGTACGTCATCGCGTTCATCGCCGGGCTGCTGGTCTCGTACTGCTTCGACAACATGCTGTGGCACTACGAGCGCGGGAACGCCGCGAAGGGCGCGCAGGTCGGTTTTCTCACCGGCGTCTGCATCTTTGCCGCGATGCTGGCGAACCTGTACAGCTTCGAGGTGCGCCCGATCGCGCTGATGCTGATCGACGGCGGCTACGGGGTCATCGGGTTCGTCATCACCGGTGCGGTCGTCGGCGCGCTGCGCGCCCGCGCATCGCGCGGTGCCGCCGCCCGGCCGAGCTGAGGCGATCGGCGTTCAGCTCTACCAGCGCCTGCTCGGCACCTCGTTCGACCGGCTCCCGCCGGCGGTGCGGCGCTTTCACGCGCAAGGCGGCGGCGTCGCCGAGTGCACGTTCGTCGTGCGCCGTCATGCCGGCCGGCTGCACGGGCTCGTGGCGCGCGCCGCCGGGCTCCCCGCGGTCACGGCGTCGGCGCGCGTGCTGCTGCAGGTGCACGCCGTCGGCGAGCGCGAGTTCTGGACGCGCGTCTTTCCGGACTGCAAGCTGCGCACCGCGCAGTGGATCGAACGCGGCCGCTTGATCGAGCAGGCCGGCCCGCTGCAGGTCGCGTTCGACGTCGCGGCCGACGAGTCGGGGATGCGCCTGACGAGCCGCCGCTGCCGCGTGCTCGGCATCCCGCTGCCGCGCGCGCTCGCGCCGCGGGTGGCGGCGACGGTCTCCGGGCTCGCCGACGGCTGGAACGTCGAAGTCTCGATCGCGCTGCCGCTGATCGGCACGATCGGCGCGTACAGCGGAACCGTCGTTCCGGCGTGACGCTCGCGCTCGAGGTGCTGCTGGTGCTCGGCGTGATGGGGGCGTTCGACACGCTCGTCTTCCACGAGTGGATCGGCCGGCTGCCCGCCCACTCCTCGGCCGTCTCGGAGCTGCGTCTGCACGCCGCGCGCGACGCCGTCTACGCCGTGCTGTTCGGTTCGCTGGCATGGCTCGAACCGCGCGGCGCGCTCGTCGCGTGCTACGGCGTGCTGTTCGCTGCCGAGATCGCGATCACGCTCTCCGACTTCCTGGTCGAGGACCGAACGCGCCGTCTGCCGGGCGGCGAACGCGTCGCGCACGCGCTGATGGGGATCGTCTACGGCACGCTGCTCGCGCTGCTGGCGCCATTCGCGCTCACATGGCTCCGCGAGCCGGCGGCGTTCGTGCGGGCGGATCACGGGTTGCTCTCGTGGGCGCTCAGCCTGTTCGCGCTCGGGGTCGCCGGTTCGGGCGTGCGCGACGTGCTCGCCGCGCAGCGGCTAGGATTCCGCTTGCGCGCGGGACAACAGGGATAGCAACGGATCCGGACGGCGTCCGGTGAGGTGGGTGGTGGAGTCCGCCCCGCAGCAGCGAAACCGCCCCTCGACGGGCCGATGACTCCTCTTGCGCCGGCGTATTACGCCGGGAAGGAGGACGTATCGTGACCCTCACCATTCCGGCCGACAACCTCTGGGCGTTCGCCGCCGTGTGGCTCGCGCTGGCGACCGCCGCCGCGTTCATCGCGCGCCGCGTGGGCCTGGCTGCCGCGCTCGTTGAGATCTTGCTCGGCGTGCTCGCGGGCAACCTGATCGGCCTGCGGTCGAACGCCTGGGTCGACTTCATCGCCGGCTTCGGCAGCCTCATGCTGACGTTTCTCGCCGGTGCGGAGATCGAGCCCACGGTGCTGCGCCGCCAACTTCGCCCCGCGGCCGTCATCGGAGCGATCTCGTTTTTCGCGCCGTTTCTGGGGGCGATGGCGTACGCATATTTCGTCGTGCATTGGACCGCCGATGCGTCGAAGATCGCCGGCGTGGCGATGTCGACGACATCGGTCGCCGTGGTCTACGCGGTCATGGTCGAGTCGCGTCTGGCCGGCAAGGATTTCGGCCAATTGATCTTGGCGGCATGTTTCATCACCGATCTCGGGACGGTCGTCGCCCTTGGCTTGCTGTTCGCCAACTACAACGGCTGGCTCGCGGCGCTCACCGTGGCGATCGTGCTGGCGGTCGTCTTCGTCCCGAAGTTCTTGCCGGTCGTCTTCGCGAAGACGTCGCGCTGGGTGAGCGAGCCCGGACTCCGCCTGACGTTCTTGATCATCCTGGTGCTCAGCGCGATCGCGACGGCGGCCAAGAGCGAGGGCGTCCTTCCCGCGTACTTCCTGGGCCTCGCGTGCGCCGGTTTTCTCTTCTCGAATCCCGACGTGTCACGCCGCCTGCGCTCGATGACGATGGGCTTCTTGACGCCGTTCTATTTTCTCAAGGCGGGGACGCTGGTCTCGTTCACGTCGGCGGTCGCCGGGATCGGCGCGATCGCGGCGTTCTTCGCCGTGAAGGTCGTTGCCAAGTGTCTGGGCGTTTTCCCGGCGGCGCGCGCCTTCCAGCACACGCCGAAGAATGCCGGTTACATCACGCTGATGATGGCGACCGGGTTGACGTTTGGGACGATTTCGAGCCTCTACGGCCTCACGCATCACTACATCAACGAGGCCCAGTACACGACGCTGGTCACGGTCGTCATCCTGACCGCGGTCGTGCCGACGATCATCGCGCAGGCGTTCTTCCATCCGGCGGAGTTCGTCGACCCCGAGGAACATGGCGTGCCGTGACGGCCGACTTCAAACCAGGGCGTCCGTAAGCGCGAGCGAGCTCTGGTGCGCGTTCTGCTCGTCTCCGACCTTCACGCGAACCCGTTCGCGCTCGACGTGCTGCCCGCCGCCGACATCGTGCTGTGTGCGGGCGATCTCGTCGACTACGGTCCGGATCCTCGCGCGGTCATCGCGTGGTGCCGAACGAACGTGAACGCGATCGTGCAGGGAAATCACGACGTGGCGCTCGCGTTCGCCGAGGAAGACGGGGTTGCGCCCGCGATGCGCGAGGCCAGCGCGGCGACGCGTCTCATCCACCGCGCGCTGCTCGATGAGGGCGAGACCGACTATCTGCGTTCGTTGCCGCTCGTCGCGACCGCCTCCGTCGGCGCACACACGATCGCGCTTACGCACGCGACGGCGCACGACGTCCGTCACTATGCGCCGCTCACCGAAGCTGCGGCCTCCGTGCGAGCGGCGGTCCCCGGCGCCGATCTCGTGGTCGTCGGCCACACCCATCGGCAAGAGATCGTCGAGCTCGACGGGTTCGTCGCGGTAAACCCCGGCAGCGTCGGGATGAGCACCGCCGGCGGGATGGCGCAGTACGCGCTCTGGGAAGACGGGCGGCTCACGCTGCACGGCACGCCGTACGATCTCGCCGCGATGCTCGCCGCGCTCTCCGCGTTGTCCCTGCCGGCGGCGGTGCGCGCCACGCTCGAGGATGCGTTCCGCAACGGCCGTCGCTGACCCAGTCGCGACGACCGTTGCAGGTGACGCCTAGTGCGCGTCGCCGAAGATGAACGAGTAGTCCGACGCGAGGACCGACTGGCCGGCCGCCGCCGCGGTGCGCGCGCCCGGCGCGGGGATGCGGATCGTCCGGATCGTGCGCAACTGCGCCGCGAGACCTGTCGGCGCCGGGGTCGCGACCGTCGCGTACTTGTGGCAGTCGAAGCACCGCGACTGCTGCACGTACGTTTCGAGCACCGTGTTCGCGACCGCGCCGGTCGGGATCGTGCCCGCGTCGGAGAGCGGGACCGTCGCGCGCGGCGATGGGACGGCGATCGGGGTGCCGGGCCACAGCACCTGGACGAGCCGGTAGTGCTTGAACACCGAGCGCGCGTCGTTCGCCTTGTCCATCAGCCGGTACGCGCTGGTGTCGATATCCGACGAGAACGGATCGATCGGCGTCGTGCGCACGACCTGGATCGGCGCGTTGTACGGGCACGGCCCGACGCTCGGGCACGGCTGCGGTGAGGTGTTCGGGACGCAGTGGTAGAGGTCGCGCGACGGGTTGCAGTCGTTGCGGTAGTAGGTCCAGCCGCGCGCCGGCGGGGCGGGTGAGGGCGACCCGCTCGCGACCGCGACCGGATCGTTGGCGACGTGCTCGAACGTCGCCCACATCATCTGCTGCGCGCTCGGCGTCTTGTGGATGATGTGGAGCCCGACGAGCCCGACCACGACGTTGTGGCGGACCGGTCCGCGCGGCGGATAGATGTCGGCGACCGAGATCTTGTAGTTGGGCCACGTCGCGGGATCGGGGAGCTCGATCCAGGCCGCCTTCGTCTCGATCGCGCCGAAATTCATCCCGTACTTCGCGACCTTCCCGTTGCAGGCGTAGTCGGTCGCGGCGGTCGTCCCGGCGCCGTGCGGGAGCGAGAAGCCCGCCGGCCCGTTCGCGCACGCGACTTGGTTGCGCGCCCGCGTGAGCCCGTTCCCGATGATGTACCCGTACTCGTCGTTGTCGACGTGGACTTCGTAGTACGTCAAGTTGCCGCGCCGGTCGGTGAGCCAGCCGCCCGACGCTTCCTGGATGCTGCCGAAATGCACGTCGGCGCCGAGGAACTTCGAGGTCGCGGCGAGCAGCTTCACGCCGCGGCGCGCCGCCGGTACTCCGCGCAGCCGGAGCGCAGTCGACGGAAACAGCTCGTCGGCCGAATGATAGCTCTCCCAGACGGTCGGATAGATCCCGGCTCGCGTTGCGGCCGGCGCGCCGAATTGCGAGGGGCTCGCGCTCGGATCGGGGACGCCGGTCTGACCGGGCGCCGCGCGCCAGTTCAGGTAGAAGAACTCCATCCACGCGAAGCAGTTCGCGTCGAGCTGGAAATCGACCGAACCGCCCGGGACGAAGTCGGTCGGCATCGCCGCGGCGACGGCGAGCTTCGAGCAGTAGGTCGTGCCGATGTGACCGGTCGACCTCGGCGCCGGCGCCTGCCCCAGGATGCCGGCCGCGGCGAATGCGGCGAAACCCGCCGCGAGAACGAACGCCATGCGCGCGGAATGAGACTTCTGCATGTGTTACCCCCTCGGCGACGATATCACGGCTTGCCGAAGGAGGCAAGCACCTGCTCTCAGCGGCCGTCGCGCTCGCGCGGAAAGCGGCCGAACGGGGGCGGCGTCGCGCGCGAACCTCTGACCGCGTGCCACAGCACGTCGTTCATCAGCGCGTCGTCGACGCGGTCGGCTTCGGCGAGGTCGAAGCGCGCGCTGTCGGCGGCGCGGTAGGCGGTGCGCGCGTTCGTCGCGTCGACGTCGACCTCGGCCGGCAGCGCGTCGAACGGCTGCAGATTCGGCGTCGGGCGGAACGCCGCGCTCAGCGGCCGCGCGCCCGCATCGTAGGCGGAGAGCGGCGGCAGGCCGAGGATGATCTCCATGGTGCGCAAGACCGAGGCTTGGGTGTACGGCGTATGCTGCACCCCGCCCGCGGCGTACGGCGAGATCAGCCAGAACGGCGCGCGCTGCTCGTCGACGTGATCGGGGCCGTTCTGCGCGTCGTCCTCGACGACGAAGATCGCGGTGCTCGACCAGTCCGGCGAGTGCGAGATCGCGTCGGCGATGCGGCCGACCGCGAGATCGTTGTCGGCGACCATCGCGCCCGGTGTCGCCGTGCCGGCTCGTGTGCCGCTGGTGTGATCGCGGGGAAGCCGGATGATCTCGAGCTGCGGCAGCGTACGCGTGCGCTCGTAGGCGTCGAACTCGCGCTTCCATTCGACGACGCGGTCGACATCGCGCACGTTCATGTCGAAGCCCGGGAAGCCGCGATCGGTGTTCGCGCGCAGGCCGTCGTCCGAGACGGAGACCGGCGTCGGCTTCACCGGGCCGCCGCCGACGAACTCGCCGTAGTTGCGCAGCGTGATCCCGTGCGCAGCCGCGAGGTTCCACAGATAGCCGGCGTGCGGGATGGAGGCCTCCGCAGCATCTTCGAAGTCGTACGGCGCGCGGCGGTTCGCGTAATTCTGCGGCCACATGCGTTCGAGGTAGTCGTTGGCGAACGCCGCCGTCGTCCAATTGTGCCCGTCTGCGCTGATATGTGCGTTCTCGAAGAACCGATCGAAGACGCCGAAGCGCCCCGCGATCGCGTGCTGGTTCGGCGTGATCTTCTTGCCGAACAGCACCAGCGCCGGGTCGCCGTCGGCGCCGGCAACATCGCCGAGCACCTGATCGTACGAGCGGTTCTCCTTGATCACGTAGACGATGTGGCGGACCGGGCCGCCGGCGCGGACGATCGCGCTCGGCGGAACGCCTTCGTGCTGAGCGAGCTCGCGTACATCGGTGAGTCCGCGCGCGAGCGCAGCGTCATCGGGGATCGCGACGCGACGGATCGATCCGACGAGTTGGTCGGCGACGTACTGTGCCGGCGCCGGGTTCGTGGGACGCGTCGCGTCGGGGGGCACGGCGTACTTCGGGTTCGCGTGGCTCGACTCGCCCTTGCCGTCGGCGACGTAGAGCACGCCCCGCGCGCGGTCGGCGGCGACCGCGGTCGGATACCAGCCCGTCGGGATCGCGCCGAGCGGGGTCAAGCCCGTCGCGGTCGTGCGGAAGACGGCGATCGCGTTCGCCGCTCCGCAGCTCACGTAGAGCCGGTCGCCGTCGAGCACGAGCGCGTTCGGCGAGGCGCCGACGGCGTCGGGGCGCGCGACCGGCACGCGCACGCGCGCGGCGACGCGTTCGCCGGCGAGCTCGACGACCGCGACGTCGTCGTCGTCCGCATCGGCGACGTAGAGGCGCTGCGCGTCGATCGCCAGCGCGACCGGATGCAGCCCGACCGCGATGCGCGCGCGCACGGTGTGGCTCGCGACGTCGACCGCGTCGATCTGCGATGCGCCGCGGTCGGCGACGTAGAGGGTCTTGCCGTCGGCGGAGAAGGCGAGCGCGGCCGGGTGCCGCCCGACCGCGGCCATCGCGGTGATTCGCTCGCTGGCGGGATCGACGAACGCGACGCGGTCGGCGAGGTCGCCGGCGACGGCGAGCGTCCCGTCCGGGGCCCGCGCCAGCGCGACCGGATAGAACGGAACGGGGAGCGAGACGTCGCGGTCGACCGCGCCGCTCGTGGTGTCGACGTGCGCGATCTGTTCCTGGAACGATCCGGCGACGTTCACCCACACGCCGTCGCCGTCGGGATCGCGCAGCGGCGTCCCGTACGCCGCGACCAGCGACACGGTGCGCACTTCGGCGAGCGTGACGGCGTCGAGCACGCGCAGCATCGGTTTGCGGTAGCCGCTCTCGAGCTCGATCACGCGCGTCCCGTCGCGCGAGACGGCGAGCCCCTGCGGCAGCGAGCCGACCGTCGCGACCGCCCCCTCGGGACCGCGGATGCGCCAGCCGGTCGGGAGCGTCGTAATCCCCGGTGCGGCGAAGACGATCGTGCCGCACGCGATCGCCGCGGCGGCTCCGATCCACAGCGCACGTCCGCGCATGGTGTTAGCCCTCCACTTTCGAGAAGTCTGCGACGGCGCCGAGCGCGGAGCGGATCCCCGAGAGCAGCCGGAGACGGTTCGCGCGCGTCGCGGGTTCGTCGGCGTTCACCGTCACCTCGTCGAAGAAGCGGTCGACGTGCGGCCGCAGGCGCGCGAGCGCGCTCATCGCCCCGGCGAAGTCCTCCCGCGCCGTCGCCGCGCCGATCTCCGCCGTCGCTCGCTCGAGCTCGACCCAGAGCGCGCCTTCCTCGGGCTGCACGAAGCGCGCGGGATCGACCGGCCCGTCGTAGCGAGCGCCGTCGTTCTTCTCTTCGCGGCCGACGATGTTCGAGGCGCGCTTGTAGGCGGTGAGCAGGTTGGCGCCGTCGGGGCTGGCGAGGAACGCGTCGAGCGCCGCCACCCGGGCCAGCGCGCGCACGAGATCGTCCTCGTCGCCCAGCGCGAACACCGCCGCGACCAGATCGTGCCGCACGCCGGTGCCGCGCAGATGCGCCTTCATGCGGTCGGCGAAGAACTCGAGCAGCTCGGTCGCTACCTGCTCTGCCGGGGCTGGCGCCGTCGCGCCGAACTCCGGCCGCCGCGCGTACTCGCCGTACGCCGCGACGAACTGCTCGCTCAGCCGCAGCCGCAGTCCGTTTTCGACGATGATGCGGATCGCGCCGAGCGCGGCACGCCGCAGCGCGAACGGATCCTTCGAGCCCGTCGGCTTCTCGCCGATCGCGAAGAAGCCGGTGAGCGTGTCGAACTTGTCGGCGAGCGCCACCGCGATCGAGACGCCGGCTTTCGGAGCGCGGTCGTTCGGGCCGAGCGGCGCGTAGTGCTCCGCGATCGCATCGGCGACGCGGGCGTCCTCGCCCTCGGCGAGCGCGTAGTAGCGTCCCATCTTCCCCTGCAGCTCGGGGAACTCGCGCACCATGCCGCTGACCAGGTCGGCCTTGGAGAGAAGCGCTGCGCGTTCGATCAGCGCGCCCTCCGCATCGTGCAGCGCGTCGCCGAGCCGCCGTGCGAGCGGCTGCAGCCGTTCGACCTTCGCGCCGATCGTCCCGAGCTTCGCGTGGAAGACGAGCTCGTTCAGTTTCGGGACGCGCGCGGCGAGCGGTGTTTTGCGGTCTTGGTCCCAGAAGAACTTGGCGTCGAACAGCCGTGCACGCAGGACGCGCTCGTTCCCGGCGACGATCGCCGCGCCGCCGTCGGGCGCCTCGATGTTCGCGACCAGCAGGAAGCGCGGCGCGAGCGCGCCCGACGCGGTCTCGAGCGCAAAGTACTTCTGGTTCGCGCGCATCGTCGTCGTGAGCACTTCGCGCGGCACGTCCATGAAGTGCGCGTCGATCGAACCGGCGAGCACGACCGGCCACTCGACGAGCCCGGCGACTTCGTCGAGGAGCGCGGGATCGTCGGCGAGCACGAGCCCTTCGGCGCCGGCCAGCGCCAGGTTTCGTTCGCGGATCAGCTCGCGGCGCTCGCGCGGATCGAGGATCACGAACGCGTTACGCAGCTTCCGCGCGTAGTCGGCGAACGAGGTCACGGCGATCCGCTCGGGCGCGAGGAACCGGTGTCCGAACGTCACGTCGTTCGCGCGCAGACCGTGCGCGCGCAGCGCGAGCTCGACGATCGCGCCGTCGAAGAGCGCGAGCACGTTCTGCAGCGGGCGCACCCAGCGCATCGCGTCCGCACCCCAGCGCATCGACTTCGGCCACGCGAACGATTCGATCGTCCCGGTCAGCACGTCGCGCAGCACCTCGGCGGTGGCGCGTCCGGCGACCGACCGGTTCACGTAGTAGTACTCCGCCCCGCCGACGGTGCGAACCTCGCAGCCCTCGAGCGTGGTGAGGCCGGCCGACTTCATGAACCCTTCGAGCGCACGCGGGTTCGCGCCGACGTGCGGCCCCTTCCGCTCTTCGACGAGGTCCGGCTGGTGCGCGGGCAAGCCGTCGACGACGAGCGTCAGCCGGCGCGGCGTGACGTACGATTCGGCGCGCTCGAAATCGAGCCGCTCCTCGCCGAGCCGGGCGGTCACGCTCGCGAGCAACTGGTCCGCGGCGGCGGACTGCATCCGCGCCGGGATCTCTTCGGAGAACAGCTCGAGGAGCAGCTCGGCCATCAGGGTGCCGCGGAGCCGCCGCGCGCGAGCCAGCTCTCACAGCACGCTTTCGCGAGCGCGCGGACGCGGCCGATGTACGCCTGCCGTTCCGTCACGCTGATCACGCCCCGCGCGTCGAGCAGGTTGAAGAGGTGGCTCGCGGTGACGCACGCATCGTACGCGGGGAGCGGCAGCGCCTGTTCCAGCAATGCGTTGCACTCGCGCTCGGCGTCGGCGAAGTGGCGCAGCAGCAACTCGACGTCGGCGTACTCGAAGTTGTACGCGGAGAACTCGCGCTCGTTCTCGAGGAAGACGTCGCCGTAGGTGATGTGCGGATCGCTCTCGGGCGCGTTGTAGGCGAGATCGTAGACGTTCTCGACGCCCTGCACGTACATCGCCAGCCGCTCCAGCCCGTAGGTGTACTCGACCGAGACCGGATCGCACTCGATCCCGCCGACCTGCTGGAAGTAGGTGTACTGGCTGACCTCCATCCCGTCGCACCACACTTCCCAACCGAGTCCCCACGCGCCGAGCGTCGGGCTCTCCCAGTCGTCCTCGACGAAGCGGATGTCGTGCGCGAGCGGATCGATCCCCAGCCGCCGCAAGCTCTCGAGGTACAGCTCCTGCGCGTTCGGCGGCGACGGCTTGAGGATCACCTGAAATTGGTAGTAGTGCTGCAGCCTGTTCGGGTTCTCGCCGTAGCGCCCGTCGGTCGGACGCCGGCACGGCTGCACGTACGCCGCACGCCACGGCTCGGGCCCGAGGCTGCGCAGCGTCGTCGCCGGATGGAACGTGCCGGCCCCGACGTGCGCGTCATAGGGCTGCAGCACGACGCACCCCTGCTCGGCCCAGTACTGCTGAAGCGTCATGATCAGCGACTGAAAATCCAGCCGGTGGCGAACGAGGCGAGCGGTCACGTCAGCCTTGCGGTGCGTCGGCCCGCGAAGCGAGTCCTCTCGGAAGCGCCCGGGGCTTAGCGCAGGTAGCTAGCCGGAACGCGGAAGACCCCCTTTATGCAATCCGCATCGCGCACGGCGATCTGCACGTGCGTCTTCTCACGGATCCCGGCCTTCCGATAGATCGGCGGTCCTTCCGTGAACACTCCCCTAACCGTTTGCAGCGGCTCACCGCCGGCGATCCCGATCAATGAGTGAAGCCGCCTTATGACGGCGCAGTCAAGATCGCGCCTGAGGAGGTCGCCGCTATTTTCAGGGAGTGGCTCGTCAAGCTCAGCAGCATAGCGAACGAAATTCGCGTGTGCCGCCTTGACCGCGTTGATCCCGATCGAGGTCGTCAAATCCAAGCAAAGGGCCAAATCGATGATCGCCCCAACCACGAACGCGCTGCGTATGTTGCGATGCCGTCGCACTGCCTGTTCGCGTGCGAAATCGAGACCGCGTCGCGGATTCGCTTCCCAGAAGTATATTCCGGGTCCGAGCCAGTCGAACGGGTTGTCGCTCTGTCGGAAGATCGAACCGGCGAGGACCGCTTCGCCGACCGACCGTTCACATCCATGATAGCCGAGCACGAACGATGCGCTGAGACGATGCACTTCTAGGGGCGGAACGCCTTTGTCAGCCTGCCGGTCTTGGTATAGATGCCTTCGGCGACCCGCAGTCGCTCTGCGGCCTCCGGGTCTTCGAGACATTCTCGTATGAGGCGAGTCCCGGCAGCGCGAATCCGGTCGACGCTACGCGGATCCAGCGGATCGAACACGACCGATGAGCGGCCGTTCGCACCAGGCTCGAAGCCGCTCGCTTTCTCGACAAGAGCCCGTTTCCGCCGCATCTTCACATTTTACCATAGTGCCCCGAGGACACCGGAATACTCATGCTCCCAGCAGCGCGCCGAGCCCCGCGGCGGCGAGCACGACGATCCAGGGTGGGGCGCGCAGCGCGGCGATCGAAATGAGGGCGGCGATGGCGATTGCGATCCGCGCCCAGCCGGTGCCGAGCGAGACCAGGACCGGATCGTAGAGGACCGCGCCGAGCAGCCCGACGACGCTGGCGTTCGCGCCGCGCACGGCGCCGGCGGCGCGCGGCGCGCCGGCGATGCGGTTCCACACCGGTGCGATCGCAAAGATCAGCGCGAACGACGGGAGGAAGATCAGCACCGTCGCGACCAGCGCGCCGGGGATTCCGTGGAGCGGCGAGCGGTTCGCGTAGCCGAGGAACGAGGAGAACGTGTTGAGCGGGCCGGGCATCGCCTGCACCGCGCCGTAGCCGGCGAAGAAGTCCTGCGCGCCGATCAGACCGTCGTGGATCATGCTCTGCAGCAGCGGCAGCACGACGTGGCCACCGCCGAACACCAGCGAACCGGCCCGGATCAGCGTCGCGAGAAACGCCAGCGTCGCGCCGTGCGGGATCGCCGTCAGCGCGACCAGCGCGACGAACAGCGCCCCGGCCGCGATCGAGAATGCGCGCGGGACCCGGATCGGAAGCGGATCGTGGCGCAGCTCCGGCGCGTGCAGCAGCATGGCCCCGGCGAGCGCGCCCAGCGCGATCGAGACCCACTGGAAGCCGGGATACGGCCGCAGCGCGAGCGTGACCGCCATCGTCGCGATTGCGATCGCCTTGGTCGGGAGATCGGTGCAGAGCGAGCCGGCGAGCCCGACGACGGCCAGCGCGACGACGGCCGCAGCGGCGGCGAACAGCCCGTCGAGCAACCCGCCGAACCAGGGCGGCGGCGTGTGGCGCTCGGCCCCACCCAGCGCGGCGGCGACCAGCGTCATGGCGATCGCCGACGGGGCCGTGAAGCCGAGCCAGGCGAGGAACGCGCCGAGCGGGCCGCCGCGGGTGAACCCGACCAGCATCCCGACCTGGCTCGAGGTCGGGCCGGGCAGAACCGAGCAGAAGGCGACGATTCGGGCATAGGTCGATTCGTCGAGCCACTTGCGCTCCTCGACGAAGGTCCGCCGGAAATACGCGTAGTGCGCGATCGGACCGCCGAACGAGGTCAAGCCCAGGCGAAGGAAGGTCGCGAAGAGCTCGCGCACGACGCCCTGCTTACTCCCGGAGGACCGCGACTTCATGCATCTGGGCGACCTGACGGTCTATCACGAGGGCGCCTTCGGCCGCTACGCCGACGCGAAGGTCGGCCTGCTCACCCACGGGCTGCAGTACGGCACCGGCTGCTTCGAGGGGATCCGCGGCTTCTGGAGCGCGCGCGAGGAGGAGCTCTACCTGCTCCAGCTCGCCGATCACTACGACCGGCTCGCGCAGTCGGCACGGATCCTGATGATCCAGTTGCCGCACACGACCGCCGAGCTGTGCGAGCTCACCGTCGAGCTGTGCGCGCGCAACAACCTGCGCGGCGACGTCTACGTGCGCCCGTTCGCGTACAAGGCGAACGAGGACATCGGCGTGCGGCTGCACGGCGTGCGGGACGCCTTCGCGATGGTGGCGATCCCGTTCGAGCGCTACTTCGACGCGCAGCGCGGACTCAAGGTCGGCGTGAGCTCGTGGCGCCGCATCGACGACACGATGGCGCCAGCGCGCGGCAAGATCACCGGCACCTACGTCAACAGCGCGCTCGCCAAGAGCGAGGCGGTGATGAACGGCTTCGACGAAGCGATCATGCTCTCGGCCGAAGGTCACGTCTGCGAAGGCTCGGCCGAGAACGTCTTCATGGTGCGCCGCGGCGTGCTCTACACGCCCGATCCTTCGCAGAACATCCTCGAAGGCGTCACGCGGCGCGCGATCATCACGCTGGCGTCGCAAGAGCTCGGCCTCACCGTCGTCGAGCGCCCGATCGACCGCAGCGAGCTCGTCGTCGCCGACGAGCTGTTCATCACCGGCAGCGCGGCGGGGATCCAGTGGATCGAATCGGTCGACCACCGCCCGGTCGGCGACGGCGAGCGCGGCCCGGTCGCGGGCGCGCTGATCGACCTCTACGACCGCGCGATCCGCGGTACGATGCCGAAGTACGACGCCTGGCTCACCCGAACGTACGGGGGGCGCACGCCGGTCGCGACCTAGGTTACGGCGACGGCGAGGGCGCGGCGGACGGCGCTGCGTTCGGCGGTTCGGCCGGCACGTTCTGCGGCGTCCACATCTGCTGGTCGGGGGTCGACGCCGCGCGGCGCTCGAGCGAGGCCGCCGGCAACTCGTCGCGCCAGCCGCCGAACTTGCCGAGCGCGTCGTAGGCCATCCGCGAAACGCCGCGGATGAAGCGGCGGCCGGATTCGAGCGTCGGCAGGTCGGTCGTCATCACCGCGATCACGTACGGCTCTTCCGGGGTCCCGTAGACGATCCCGACGTCGTTGAGCGTGTCGTGCAGCGTGCCGGTCTTGTGCGCGATCTGCGTCCCCGGCGGAAGCGGCTCGGGCAGCAGCCCGTTGTGGTGCTGGCCGCGCAGGATCGCGATCATCGCGCGCGAGGACCACACGTCGACGAGCTGCTCTTTCGCCATCACGTCGAGCAAATGCACCATGTCGGCCGGGCTCGAGCGCAGCGCCCAGCGGATCCCCGTTCCTTCGGTGCGGATGAAATCGTGCAGCCGCGTGTGGGTGAGGCCGTACTCCGACATCGTCGCATTGATCTGCTGGCGCCCGACCTGGCGAATCAGCATGTTGGTCGCCGTGTTGTCGCTGACGTCGATCATCAGCGAGAGCAGCCGCGCGACGGTGTAGGTCGAGCCGACCCGACCGCGGGCGAGGTCGCCGGAGCCCCAGTCCTTGTCGGCGCGCCGCAGCTTCAGCTTCGTGTTCAGACCGAAGTTGCCGGCGACGAGCTGTCGGAAGACCTCGACCATGACCGGGATCTTGATCGTCGAGGCGGCGGGCATCTCGGAGCCGGTGTTGATCCCGGTCGTCATCCCCGTCGCGACGTCCTGGATCGCGATCCCGACATGACCGGGCGCCCGCAGCGAGTACGCGGTGAGTTCGGCTTGGAAGTCCGCCAACGGCCCGCCCATACCGCTCGCGGTCGCCGGTGCTACGCCCGCGAGCGGAACGGCGAGGAGAACGACGGCGGCAACGAGTCGTCGTGGTACCCGCATTGTATTCTTATTTGTCGGTAGACTGCGACGAAAGTCAAGTGCCCCGCGCAGGCCATGTGGCCATCAGGAGACCAGCACCGTCCGCTCGCGGCTCTTCAGGTTGGTCTCGTCGTAGTAGCCCTCCCACCATTGCGGCTTCTCATCCGGCCCGTGCAGCGTGAGCGGTGCGTCCGAGGTCGCTTGCGAGGCGACCGCCCGGAACTCGTAGTGGTCGACGAGCTGGATCGCCTCGACCGCGTACATCGCGGCGACCGCCGGGTCTTCGATCGCCAGCAGGTTGTCGCCGTTCTGCTGCTCGCCGCCTTGCGCCAAGTTCGAAGAGCCGCAGAATACGACGGGGTTGGGCTCGTTGAAGTCGACCACGACGAACTTGTGGTGGATCACTTGACCCATGCCGCCGTTCCACTCGGCTTTGAACGGTACCGGCACTTTTGCGTTCAGATAGCCGAACGGCACCAGCAGCCCCGGCTTGCCGCTCTTGGTGAACGTGAGTCCCTTCGCGTTCTGGGTCACGCCGTAGGAGAAGACGTCGGCACGCTTGGCGACCGCCGAGAGCTGCGCGAGCACGTCGCCGCCGCCGCCGAGCTCCATGACGGCGAAGAGCACCGAGCTCTTGGCGTTCTTGATCGCGTCGGCGACGCGCTGCAGCGAGACGTCGGCGCTGGCGTGCGGCGCGAACGACACGCCGAACTTCGGCAGGCCGGGCAGCTCCTCGTCGAACCACTGCTTCGAGATCGGCGCCTTGGTGAAGCCCGACATCCCGCCGTCCTTGAACGCCTGGTCGAACGCCTCGCCGTAGAGCTTCGCCACCTCGGGTTCGTCGACCGCGATGACGCTGTTCGACTGGACGTAGAGCCCGCGCACGCTGAAGTTCGCCGACCCGGTGAGCACGCGCACGGCGTTCCCGGCCTTGTCGCGCTGGATGATGCACTTGTCGTGCGCGTAGCGTTTGAAGTGGCCGCGCACCACGTCGACGCCGGCGTCCTGCAGCAGCTTCGCCGAGAGGATCTCGCGCGCGTTCGCCTTGGTGTGGAGCGCCGCGTTGTCGAGCACCATGCGGATCGGCCAGCCGCGTTTCGCGTCGCGCACGAGCACGCGCAGGAAGTCAGGCTCGTCGAGGTCGTACGCGAACACATCGTAGCCCGAACCGCTCGCGGCTCCGTCCGCTTCGCACTGCACCAGGAACGCGTTCAGCACCGAACGCGCGCGCGCGCCGAGCCAGTGGTACATGTCCTTGAAGGTCGCCGCCGGCTTCGTCCCCGGGACGGTCGCCTTCGTGTCGTAGGTGACGGTGTTGTCGAGCCGCAGCGACTTCACGCCGCTGCCATAGCGGTCGACGAACGCCTGCGAGGAGACGTAGCCGCGCGTGAAGGCGACGTCGAACTTCGGTGCGATCGCTCCGACGAGCGACATCGCGAACGTGACCGTGTATTTCGCCGTCAAACCGCCGGCGGCGCCCGGATCCTTGCCGCTCACGAAATACATCGCGTCGACGCGGTACGTGATCGGCTGCGGCGTCGGCTCGTCGGGCGGATAGTCGACCCAGCGGAACTTTTGGTACGGCGCGACGTCGGTCGTGTCGGCGTTGGCATGCCGCGCTTCCGTCGTCGTGTTCGCGTCGACGGCCTTGGCGGGGTCGAAGCTCAGCCGGTTTTTCGTGTAGGTGAACGTCTTGCCGTCGCTCGAGCGCGCGAGCGCGAAGCCGGCGAGCCCCTCGCACGAACCCTGCGTCACGTCCATCGCGATCAGCACGCAGCCGTCGCCGCGATAGGCTTTCACCGTGAACGGTCCGTCGCGAACGACGACGGCGGCGGTCGCGGTCGCACGTGTGGCCATGTTGACCCCCTAGAACAAGCCAAGAGAAACGGGCGATCGCTTTCTCTGGCTCTCGGAGTCCCGCCTGCTACTTCAAAGCCTCCCTAGCTGCGCACGTAGGGGATGCCGTCGGACGCCGGGGCGCGCACGCGGCCTGCGAAGCCCGCGAGGGCGACCAGCGCGGCGAGATACGGGAGCGCTTGCAGCAGCTCGCTGGGGACGCCGGCACGCTGCAGCGAGAACTGGAGCGCCGCGAAGAACCCGAAGAAGAGGGCGGCGCCGGTCGCGCCGAGCGGGGTCCAGCGCCCGAAGATCACCGCGGCCAGCGCGATGAAGCCGCGGCCGGCGGTCATCCCGTCGGAGTAGAGGTCGAGCTCCGCCAGCGCGAGGTAGACGCCGCCGAGCGAGGCGATCGCGCCGCCGGCGACGACCGCCCAGAAGCGCGTCTTCAGCGCGTCGATCCCAGCGGCTTCGGCGGCGCTGGGATCTTCGCCGCAGGCGCGCACCCGCAGCCCCCACGGCGTGCGCGTCAGCACGACGTGCAGCGCGAGCGCGGCAGCGAACGCGAGCACGATCAACACGATCTCGCCGGTGTGCCCGAGCGCCGGAACTTCGTGCGATGCGCCGGGCTGGTGATAGATCAGCACGAGGCCGAACGCCGCGCCGGCGAGCGCCGCGATGTTGAGCCCGGTCCCGGCGACGATCTGATCGACCGCCAGGCGCGTCGTGACGAAGGCGAGGATCGCGGCCACCAGCATCCCCGCGAGCACGCCGGCGAGCGCGCCGAGCACGGGGTTCCCGGTCGCGCCGCTCACGACGACCGAGGTGAACGCGCCCGCGATCAGGATCCCTTCGAGCCCGATGTTCACGACGCCCGAGCGTTCGCTGAGCACGCCGCCGAGCGCGGCGTAGATCAGCGGCGTCGCCTTCACCAGCGTGAGCGCGAGGACGGCGAGGACCGCCGCCAGCGTCGCGTTCACGTCGACCTCCGGCTCGCGATGAGCCGCCGGCCGGCGAGCGCGATGATGACCAGGCCGATGATCAGCGAGACGACCTCGCGCGGAACGCCGGCCTCCGTCTGCATCCCGATCCCGCCGGTCTGCAGCACGCCGAACGCAAGCGAAGCGACGATGATCCACAATGGGTCGAGGTTGCCGACGATCGCGACCGCGATCGCGATGAACCCGTAGCCCGGCGAGAGCCCGGTGTTGAAGCGGTGCAGGACGCCCGAGACGATCGTCGCACCGCCGATCCCGGCCATCGCGCCGGAGAGCGTCATCGCGACAAGCGCGACGCGCGAGAGATCGATCCCGGCGCGCTTCGCCGCTTCTGGCGCGTCGCCCGCGGCGCGCAGCTCGTAGCCGAACACCGTGCGCATCAGCACCCAGCGCAGCACGAACGCCAGCACGATCGCGATCACGAACGCCCAGGTGAGCTGCGTGCCGAACAGGTGCGGGAGCTGCGCCGCCTTCGCGAGCGGCCCGGTCTCGGAACCGTTCGCGCCGCCTTGCTGCAGCGGCCCCGTCACCAGGTACGTCGTCAGCAGCACGGCGATCACGTTGAGCATCAGCGTCGCGATCACTTCGTTCGCGCCGAACCGCGCGCGCATGATGCCGGGGATCGCGCCCCACAGACCGCCTGCCAGCGCGCCCGCGATCAGCAGCATGGGGATCGCGAAATACCCGGGCAGCGGAAACTGCGCGCCGAGCCAGCCCGCCGCAAAGCCGCCCATGATCAGCTGACCCTCCGCGCCGATGTTGAACAGACCGGCGCGGAACGCGATCGCGATGCCGAGCGCCGGGAAGAGCAGGCTCGTCATCTCGACCAGCGTCTGCGCCACCTCACCTTTGGTTCCGAACGCGCCGTCGAAGAGCGCGGCGAAGCCGTCGATCGGCGAGACGTGCGCGAGCAGCATCGCGACCGACCCGACCCCGAAGACCAGCACCAGCACGACGACGATGTCGCGGAACGCGCGCGTGCGGAACATCGCCGAGCTCACGCGTGCCCCGCCATCAGCGCGCCGATCCGCCCGCGGTCGACGCCGGCGCGGTCGAATGCACCGACGAACGTGCCGTTCGCGATCACCAGGATGCGGTCGGCGGTCGCGAAGATCTCGTCCAGCTCGAACGAGATCAGCAGCACGCCGGCTCCCGCATTGCGCGCCTCGATCAGGCGCGACTGCACGAGCGCGGCGGCTCCGATGTCGATGCCGCGCGTCGGCTGGTAGGCGACGACGAGCCTCGGCGTACCCGCCAGCGTGCGCCCGACGACGATCTTCTGCTGGTTGCCGCCGGAGAGCGCGCCGACGATCGCGTCCGGGTCCGGCGGGCGCAGGTCGAAGCGCTCGATCACTTCGCGTGCCGCCTCGCCGTACTGCGAGCGCGGAACGACGCGTTGACGTCCCAGCACGACGTTGTCGCGCACGTTCCAGTCGAGTACCAGTGCTTCGTGGCGGCGGTCCTGCGGGATCACGCGAATCCCGCGCGCCAATCGCGAGGCGGGCGTGTCGCTCGCGCGCAGCGGCGCGCCGTCAAAGATCAGCTCGCCGGTGAAGGGGACGATGGCCGCCAGCGCGTCGGAGAGGGCGGTCTGGCCGTTTCCCTCGATCCCGGCGACGCCGACGATCTCACCGGCGCGCACCTCGAACGACGCGTCACGCAGGACGCTGGTCCCGGACCGCGCCGAGAAGCCGCGCACCTCGAGCAGCGGCGCCAGGGCGGTCGCCGCGCGCGCCGCGAGCGCGGGCACCTCGCCGCCGACCATCTCGCGGGCGATCGCTTCGGCGTTCGTCTCGCTCGTCAGGTGCGTCGCGACGACGCGGCCGGCGCGCATGACGGTGACGCGCTGCGAGTACGCGATCACCTCGGCCAGCTTGTGGGTGACGACCAGGATCGCCGTGCCGCGCTTCGCGAGGTCGACCACGGTGGCGAAGAAGGAGGCGATCTCGCTCGGCGCCAGCGATGCCGTCGGCTCGTCGAGGAGCAGCACGCTCGGCGCGCGGTCGAGCTCGCGCAGCAGCTCGACGCGCTGCTTGATCCCGACCGGCAGCGTTTCCACCAGCGCGTCGGGGTCGACCGCGAGCCCGTAGCTGCTCGAGAGTTCGCGAACCCGCGCGCGCGCGGCTTCGACGTCGATCGCCCAGCCGCGGCGCGGCTCGCGGTTCAGCAGCACGTTCTCCCACACGCGGAGGCGTTCGATCAGCTTGAAGTGCTGATGGACGAGCCCGACCACCCCGAGCGCGTCGACCGAACCTTCGTCGGGGCGCACGGCGCCGTACGCAATCGCGGCCAGCGTCGACTTGCCCGCGCCGTTCTCGCCGACCAGCGCGTGGATCTCGCCGGGCTGCAGCTCGAGGTCGACGCCGTCGACGGCCTGCACCGCGCCGAAGCGCTTGCGCACACCGGTCAGCGTCAGAGCTGGACGCGTTTGAACGATGCCAGTTCCTCCCGCGTGGACGGAGCGACGATGCGCCCGGAGATGATCGCCGCGCGCAGCTTCGCGAGGATCGCGATCTTCGCCGGCGTGACGACGCTCTTCGTGTACGCAAAATCGGTCAGCCCGACGCCGCCTTCCTTCAAGCCGAGCGTGAGGTGGACCGGGCGCGGCTTGTGCGCCGCCGCCTGCAAGGCGACCCGGAACACGCCGGTGTCGACGCGCTTCACCATGCTGGTGAGGATCTTTCCGGGCGCGATCCCGTCCTGATCGGAGTCGACGCCGATCAGGAACGCGTCGTTGCGCTGCTTCACCTGGTCGATCGCCCCGAGCCCGGCTTTCCCGGCGGCGACGTAGATGATGTCGGCGCCTTCCGAGAACTGCACGCCCGTCAGCTCTTTGCCCGACGCGACGTCCTCGAACGAGCCGACGTACTTGACCAGCACCTTCACCGACGGGTCGATCTGCCGCGCGCCGGCGGCGTAGCCCGCTTCGAATTTGCGCAGCAGCGGGATGTCGATCCCGCCCAGGAACGCGATCGTCTTCGTCTTGGTCGTCATCGCGGCGAGCGCGCCGGCGAGAAACGAACCTTCCTCTTCCTTGAACGTCACCGAGGTGACGTTGGGCTGGTCGACGACGGCGTCGATGATCGAGAAGTGGCGCTGCGGATACCGCTCCGCGACCTCGGTGACGTCACGCGCCATCAGGAACCCGATCGCGAAGATCTCGTCGTACTCTTTGTTTGCCAGCACCGTCATGTTGATCTGATAATCCGCGGCGGAGCGCGACTGCAGCACGGTGGTGTCGACGTGCAGTTCCTTCTTCGCGCGAACGAGCCCGGCGTAGGCGGAGTCGTTGAACGAGCGGTCCCCCAGGCCGCCCACGTCCGTCACCATCCCGATCCGAACCGCGCCCGACGCGGACTGCTTTCCGCTGCACCCCGCGACCGTCGCCGCGACCGCGAGGATGAGGAGCGCCGCGCGGAGAGAGGGCCAGCAGGGCATTGCGGGCTCCTACGACGCGGGTGCGGGGCGGCCCCTTGCCTGCGGGGAAGAGGACGGCGTGAACCCCGCCACGAGACCGCCCGACGTACCCCGTCCGCGCCGCCCGATGTCGCGGGCCGAACGCCGCGTCACCTTCTGGCTCAAGACGCTGGCCCTGGTCGCGCTCGCGATCTATCTGCTGGTCGGGGTGTTGGAGTTCTTCGGCAAGGTCGGCGCGACCGGAATGCTGTTCGTCATCGCGCTGTTCTTCGCGTACCTGGTCTATCCGGCGGTCCACCGGCTCAACGAGCGCATCCCGCTGGTATGGTCGATCCTGCTCGTCTACGTCGCGATCGCGATCGTCGGCGCAGCGATCGCGCAACTGCTGGTCCCGCCGCTCGTCTCCGACGTGCAGAACGCGGTCAAGTCCGTCCCGGGGATCGTGCAGCACTTCGTGCAGGTGATGCAGGACCCGAACAATCCGCTCGTGCAGCGGATACCGGTCGAGGACCGTCCGTACCTCACCACGATCCCGCAGCAGATCGGCACGTTCATCCAGACGAACGCCCTCGACACCGCGTCGAAGACGTTCGCCGTCCTGCTCTCGACCGCGTCGATCCTCGCGACCGTCATCGTCGTGCCGGTCCTGGCGGCGTACATGCTGCTGGACGCCGAGAACATCAAGGAGAGCTTTCTCGGAATCGTGCCGGCGAAGAACCGGCTCAAGACCGAGCAGATCATCGCCGACCTCGACCACGTCGTCGGCGGCTTCATTCGCGGCCAGCTGATCGACGGCACGATCCTCGGCGCGATGCTGACGGTGATGTTAGCGATCATGCACGTTCCCTACGCGCTGCTGATCGGCGTCGTCTCGGGCGCGCTGAACTTCATCCCGTACGCCGGCGCGCTGATCGCGTTCGTCCCCGCGGTGCTCCTGGCGTGGACGTACCACGGTCCCGTGAACGCCCTCATCGTCGCCGCGCTGATCTTCGTCATCCACCAGATCGACGGCAACTTCGTCTCGCCGCGCGTGCTCAAAGAGAACGTCGGGCTCTCGCCGTTCTGGATCGTCATCGCGATCCTCGGCGGCAGCGAGCTGTTCGGGCTGCCGGGGACGTTCCTGGCGGTTCCGGTCGCCGCGATGATCCGCGTGCTGCGGCTGCATCTGCTGCCGCCCGCGGTCTCACCGCTGATCGCGGCGCCGGGCCTTACGGCGGCGCCGCTGGAGCAGACGCGGCCGCCGGTGGTGACGGGGTCGCAGGGGGGCTGACCTTCGCGGCGTCTTCGACCAGCCGGCTCGTGATCAACCGCACGAGGTAGATGCCGAACGCGGGATCGCGCCGGTACAGCGCCAGCACTTCGTCGCGGCGCATCACGTAGACGATCGAATGCTCGGCGGCGCGCACCGTCTGCGTGCGCTTGCCGTCGGGCGAGAAGATCCCGATCTCGCCGAGCAGCGCGCCCGGATGGAGCTCGACCCCGATCTCTTCGAGCTCGAGCCGGCCCTGGGCCAGAAAATACAGCCCGTCGGCCGCGTCGCCGCGGTGGAACAGGATCGTCCCGGCCGTGAACCGGCGGCGCTCCATGAACGGGGTCAGCCAGGCGGGCGAAACCTCGCTCGCCTGCATCGCGCGCTCGATTAGCCCGCGCTCGCGCAGCAGTTGGCGCAGCCGCCACGCGTTGAGCGGGAAGAGCGCGACGTGCAGCAGGAGCGTCGGATAGAGGTGCGCGCTCCCGGCCCAGAGCGCGTACGCGACGTTGCTGGCGAGCGCGATCTGCCGGAGGCGGATCGTGTCGGTCATGAAGAACGCAGCGAGCGTGAGCAGCGCCGCGGCATAGCCGGCGAAGCTGATCATTTCGAGCCAGGTCACGCCGAGCGCGGTTCGTCACGGGACCGAGCGGGTCCGCGCGGAACGCCTCGCTCGTGATCACCCGGCCCAGCCCAGCGTCCGTTCCGAACCGCCGCCCGGTCGCGCGCGTCGACGTCGTCGGCGTTCCGATGGATCTCGGCGCCGACCGCCGCGGGGTCGACATGGGTCCCTCGGCGATCCGCTACGCGCGGCTCAAGGAATCGCTCGAGAAGCTCGGGATCGCGGTCACCGACCACGGTAACCTGCGGGTCCCGGTGCCGGAGTCGGCGACGATCGACGAAGCGAGCGCGAAGTACTTCCCGATCATCAAGGCCGTCTGCGACGAACTGGCCGGCCTCGTGCACGAGATCGTCGGTGCGGGCGGGTTCCCGCTCGTGCTCGGCGGCGATCACTCGATCGCGATGGGGACGATCGCCGGCGTCGCGCGGGCGCGCGGCAAGGCGCCGGGTGTGATCTGGGTCGATGCGCACGGCGACATCAACACGCCGCTCACCTCGCCGACCGGGAACGTGCACGGGATGCCGGTCCACTTCGCGCTGCAGGAGCACGCGGTCGATCCGTCCCGGATGGTGTTCATCGGGCTGCGCGACGTCGACGACGGCGAGAAGCGCGCGATCCGCGAGCTCGGCGTGCGCGCGTTCGCGATGTCCGACATCGACCGTCTCGGCATGAGTGCAGTGGTCGACGAGGCGCTGGCGATCGTCGCCGGCGGCGAGAACTCGGTGCACGTGAGCTTCGACATGGACGGCGTCGACCCGCAGGAAGCGCCGGGCGTCGGGACGCCGGTGCGCGGCGGGATCACCTACCGCGAAGCGCACCTGCTGATGGAACGCGTCGCCGCCAGCGGCACCCTCGGCTCGCTCGAGATCACCGAGATCAATCCGATCCTCGACAGCGAGAACCGCACCGCAATCCTCGCCGTCGAATTGATTCTCTCCGCGCTGGGCAAGACGACGCTGTAGGCCGGCACCGGGTGTGGTCGCGTAGTTCTACGGACGCGCGACAGGGGAGCGGAGCGCTACCGTGGGCACATGACATTCTTCCGATCGCCGCGCTTGTGGCTCGGGATCACCGCCCTCATCGGCGCTCTTGTTCTTTGCGTTCCGATCGCGTTCGTGGCGTGGTTCTTCGGGCTGCTCATGCCGCTCCAGGCTGCGGCGGCCGAACGGGACACCGCGACGCTCGAACGCCGGCTCATCGTCGGCGCGAGCCGTGCCGACATCGAGCGGCAATTCGGCCACCAGATTCCGCAGCCGTTCCGCCGCGATTCCGGTGCCGATACCCCGGTCGTGGCCCGCTCCTACACGCGCGCCAGCGAGTATTCCTACGTCTCGGGCAGCGAGATGTGCTTCGCCAGATATCTCGGCGTCACGGTGTACTATGACGCACACGATCGCGTCAAGGCCTGGAAGCGGTTCACCTGGGCCGACGGCTGCTAAGTTCGCGCCGAGCTACGGGCGCGCGGCGAGTTCCGTGGCGCGGAGGGCGTGGCGGCCGATCACGCAGAGCGGGACGTCGTGCCAGTGCGTTTCGAGCCGGTCGACCCAGGCGTCGGCGAACGTGATGCCGTCGAGGCCGCCGTACAGGCAGATCTCGGCGTCGCCTTCGCCGTGGCGGAACTCGTAGTCGACCTCGGCGAGATCGGGGACTTCGACGCCGTCGAGCGGTGCGCCGATCCGCGCGAGCGCGCGGTAGACGCGGGCTGCGTTCTCGTCATCCGCGTCGTACCAGAGGCAGTGGTCGTAGGCGGCGGCGCACTCACCGTGCAACTTCTTCGCCAGGCTCCCGATGACGAGCGTTCGCGCGCGCTCCCGGGCGAGTGCGCGGAGCAGGTCGGCGAACGCGGTATGGTCGGCCATCGTGACCTCCGAACGGGCGGGAAGCGAGGCTACTCCGGGGGGTTCGGGTGGTCCCCGTGAGATGCGCCTAGCGAGCGAGCAGCCCAGCCGCGGCTCGACGCGACCGCGGCGCTCCAGCGCGCGCGGAGCCGGTCGCGCTCGGCCGCATCGACGCGTGGTGTGAAGCGCGTCGCTTCGCGCCACTGCCGCGCGACGCTCGCGACGTCGGGCCAGTAGCCGGCCTGCAATCCGGCCAGATACGCGGCGCCGAGCGCGGTCGTCTCGACGCTCGCCGGGCGCACGACGTCCGCGCCGAGCACGTCGGCCTGGAACTGCATCGTGAGGTCGTTCGCCGCCGCGCCGCCGTCGACGCGCAGCTCGGCGAGGCGCAGACCCGCGTCGCGTTCCATCGCGGCGACGACGTCCGCTGTCTGGTAGGCCATCGCGTCGAGCGCGGCGCGCGCGAGGTGGGCCCGCGTCGTCCCGCGCGTGATCCCGACGATCGTGCCGCGCGCGTGTGGATCCCAGTACGGCGCCCCGAGCCCGGTGAAGGCCGGGACGAAGAACACGCCACCGCTGTCCGCGACCTCGCGCGCCAACGGCTCGACGTCGGACGACCGCGCGATGATCCCGAGCCCGTCGCGCAGCCACTGCACGGCGGCGCCGGTCGCGAAGATCGAGCCTTCGAGCGCATACGTCGCACGCTGCGGCTCGAACGCGAACGCGATCGTCGCGAGCAGCCCGTGCTCGCTGCGCACGATGCGCTCACCGGTGTTCAACACGACGAACGATCCCGTCCCGTACGTGCTTTTCGCGAGCCCCGGCATGAAGCCGGCCTGTCCGACGAGCGCGGCCTGCTGATCGCCGGCGACGCCCGCGATGCGAATCGCACCGCCGAAGTGCTCGACCTGCGTCGTCCCGAAATCCGCCGTGCATGGCAACACGTCGGGGAGCAGCGCGCGCGGAACGTCGAAGACTGCGAGCAGCTCGTCGCTCCAGCACAGCCGGTGGATGTCGAAGAGCATCGTGCGCGACGCGTTCGTCATGTCGGTCACGTGCCGGGCACCGCCCGTCAGGTTCCAAATGAGCCACGTGTCGACCGTGCCGAACGCGATCTCGCCGGCCTCGGCACGGGCGCGCAAGCCGTCAACGTTGTCCAGCAGCCACGCGATCTTCGTCGCCGAGAAGTACGGATCGAGCAGGAGTCCCGTCTGCACCGCCACGAGCTCGCCGGCCCCGCGCGCACGCAGCGCGTCGCAGTTCGCGGCGGTGCGGCGGTCCTGCCACACGATCGCGTTTGCGACCGGCTTGCCGGTCGCGCGCTCCCACAGGATCGTCGTCTCGCGCTGGTTGGTGATCCCGATCGCCGCGATGTCGGCGGCTGCGAGGTGCGCATTGCGCAGCGCAGCGCGCGCCGTCTCCAGCTGCGACTCCCAGATCGCCGCCGGATCGTGCTCGACCCAACCGGGCTGCGGGAAACGCTGCGGAAACTCGCGCTGATCGAACGCGACGACCGCGCCGCTCGCATCGAACACCACGGCGCGCGAGGACGTCGTTCCTTGGTCGAGCGCGAGAATCACGCTCACAGGCGGAAGGCGTCCGCGCCGCCGGGGTCGGGGAAGATTTTGCCGGGGTTCATGATCCCGAGCGGATCGATCGCAGCCTTGATCCTGCGCATCAGGGCGAGCGTGTCCGAACCGACGTCGAGCTCCATGAACTGTTTCTTCAGCAAGCCGATTCCGTGCTCGCCGGAGAGGGTGCCGCCGAGCTCGACCGTCGCCTCGAAGATCGCGCGCGCGGCGCCGGCGACGCGCACCATCTCCTCGGGGTCGCGCTTGTCGCACAGGATGTTCGGGTGGAGATTGCCGTCGCCGATGTGGCCGAAGATCGGGATCTCGAGCGCATACTCGGCGGCGATCTCGCGCACGCGCGTGATCAGCGTGGTCAGCGCGCGCGGCGGGATGCAGACGTCCTCACCGAGCTTGCTCGGGCGGCGGCGCGCGAGCGCGGGCGAGATCGAGCGGCGCGCGGCCCACAGGCGCTCCGCTTCCGTGTCGGTCTGCGCGACGTGCACGTCGCGCGCGCCGTACTCGCGTGCGATGCGCTCGATCGTCGCGAGCTCGGCCGCCAGGACGCGCTCGTCGTTGCCGTCGACACCGAAGATCAGCAGCGCATCGGCGTCGAGCGGGAGCCCGGCCGGCGCGTTCGCCTCGACGCAGCGCATCGTCAGGTTGTCAAGGAGTTCGATCGCCGCCGGCAGCACGCCGCTCGCCATCACCGCGGTCGTCGCTGCGGCGGCATCTTCGATGCGGTCGAACGCGGCCGTCGCGGCGCGCACGAACGCCGGCTTCGAGAGCAGCCGCAGCGTGATCTCCGTGATCGTGCCGAGCGTTCCTTCGGCGCCGGTGAACAGCCGGCGCAGATCGTAGCCGGTGACGTTCTTCACCGTGCGCCCGCCGGCGCGGATGACGGTACCGTCGGGGAGCACGACCTCGAGCGCGAGCACGTAGTCGCCGGTGACGCCGTACTTGAGGCAGCGCGCGCCGCCGGCGTTCTCGGCGACGTTGCCGCCGATCGCGCTCTGCTTGAGGCTCGAGGGATCGGGCGGGTAGAAGAGCCCGCGCGCCTCGACCTCGGCCTGCAGCCGTGCGTTGATCACGCCGGCCTGCACGACCGCGACGCGGTCGACCGGGTCGATCTCGAGGATGCGGTCCATCCGCGCGACGCCGAGCACGATGCTCCCGCCGAGCGGCACGGCACCGCCGGAGAGGCCGCTGCCCATCGCGCGCGGCGTGATCGCGATCCGCCGCTCCGTCGCGATGCGGTGGATCGCGCTGACCTGCGCGGTCGTCACCGGGAGCACGACCAGCGGCGGCGTGTGCTCGTAGAACGTCCCGTCGAAGCCGTACGCGATCAGGTCTTCGGCCTGGGTCAGCACCCCGTCCGGGACCGCCGCACGCAGCGCCTCGACCAGCGTCATCCGGTCGCGGTTCGCCGCCGTTTCTCGCGATACATCGCTGCGTCGGCGACGTCGACGATGCGGCGCGGTTCGACGCCGTCGCGCGGCGCGACCGCGATGCCGATGCTCGCGCCGACGTGCGTCGAGGCGCCGCCGACGACGTACGGCTGCTCGACGTCGCTCAGGATCCGCGCGGAGATCGTCGCGGCCCCCGCCGGCGACGCGAGGTCGAGGATCGCCGCGAACTCGTCGCCGCCGATGCGCGCGACGAAATCCGCCGGCCGTACCGAACGGCGCAGCCGTTCGCCGAACGCGGCCAGCAGCGTATCGCCCGCGGTATGGCCGAGCCGGTCGTTCACCGGCTTGAAACCGTCGATGTCGATGTAGAGCACGGCGAGATGCGCCTCGGGGCGCCGCTCGGCGAGTGCGACGCGCAACCGCTCCTCGAACGCGCGGCGGTTCGGCAGCCGTGTCACGGTGTCACGGCGCGCGAGCCGCGCGCTCTGCCGGGCGCGCACGTTGGTGACCGTCGAGAACATCCCGGCGCCGATCAGCATGATCGCCATGATGATCGTCGCGGTGCGCGCCTCGTCGAGCGCGATGCGGGTCGTCGCGGTGCCGGCCGCCAGCGCGCGCTGGAGCGCATCCGAGGTCGCGGCTTCGTCGCGCCGCACCGCGTCGAAGGCGCGCCGCTCGGCCGGCAGTCTCGCGAGCGCGTGGACGCGCCGCCCGTGCGCGACGTCCGCGACCTGTGCCCGGAAAAGATTCCGGGCCGTCGCGGCGCTCGCCGCGAAGCGGGTGACTTCCGCCTGCGCCGCCGCATCGTCGACCGCGGGCGGGTGCGCGAGGTAGGCGGCGTAGCGCCGCTCGCCGTCGCGGTACGGCTCGAGAAACCCGGGGTTTCCCGTCGCGAGATACCCGCGCACCCCTGTCTCCTCGTCGACCAGGGCGACGAAGGCGGCGCGCTGGGCGAACGTCGCGTCGACGATCGCGCGCTGGTGCTCCTGATGGCCGGCGATCTGGTTGAACGCGACGGTCGTCGTCATCACGGCAAAGCCGAACGCGACCGCGACCAGCAGGATCGCCGCCGTGTACCGCACGACGTCTTGGCGGGAGACCACCTTTCAAATATCGGCTCGCACGGTCGTTCCGTCCACGCCCGGGCATGGCGGACCCGGATTTTCCGCCCCGGCGCGGTATATGAGGACGGCTATGGCCGACGTGATCACCTCCGAGTACCGCCTCTCCACCGAGCCCGAGCTCAAGCGCTTCGTCGCGACCGTGCTCGAAATGGTCGGGGTGGTTCCCGAGGACGCCGCAATCGTCGCCGACGTCCTGGTCGCGGCCGACATGCGCGGGATCGAGTCGCACGGCGTCGCCCGCCTCGAGTCGTACTACGTCAGCCGCATCCGGGCGGGGCAGCTTGCGGCAAAGCCCGAGATTCAGACGGTCCGTGAGACGCCGACCTCGCTACTGGTCGACGCCGGCAACGGCCTCGGCCACCCGGCTGGGAAGCGCACGATGGAACGGGTGCTGCAGAAGGCGGCGCACGCGGGCGCCGCGTTCGGCGCGGTGCGCAACTCGAACCACTTCGGGATCGCCGGCTACTACGCGATGATGGCGCTCGACCGCGACCTGATCGGGATCGCCTCAACCAACAGCGTGCGCTACGGCGCGCCGACGTTCGGCAAGGACGTGCTGCTCGGAACGAACCCGCTCGCGTTCGCGATCCCGGCCAAGAACGAGCCCGCGTTCGTCCTCGACTTCGCGACGACGACCGTTCCGAAGGGCAAGCTCGAAGTCTACAACCGCAAGGGCAAGGAGCTCAACCCGGGCTGGGCGATCGACGCCGGTGGGATCGAGACGCGCGATCCGAACGTCGCGCTCAAGGGCGCCCTCCTCCCGCTCGGCGGCTACGGCGTCGACAACGGCGGCCACAAAGGGTACGGCCTCGGCTTGCTGGTCGACATCCTGTGCGGCGTGCTTTCGGGCGGCGCGTTCGGCGACGAGCTCCCCGTGGCCGCAGACCCGCCGCTCCCGGGCCGCATCTCGCACTTTTTCGCCGCGTTCAAGATCGACGGGTTCCGCGATCCCGAGCAGTTCAAGGCCGACATGGACACCGAGCTGCGCGCGTTCAAGGACTCGGCGAAGGCGCCGGGCCACGACCGCATCTACGTCGCCGGCGAGATCGAGTACGAGAAGACGCTCGAGGCGCGCAAGAACGGCGTCCCGGTGCACGTGAAGGTCTGGGACGGCTTGGAGAAGCTCGCCGGCGAGCTCGGCATCCCGTTCGAGATCGGGAAACGCTAGCCGCGCAAGCCGACATCACCGCGATCGTCCGCGTCGACTGCCGCCTGCGCGCCGCCGACTCCGCGCCGCACCGGTTCCGCGCGCCTCGCTCGGGAAAGCATGGCCGGTGAAACCGCCCGCGCGCTAGCTCCGCAGTTCCAGCGTTCCCGCGCACCGCAGGCCGTTGCAGGCGGCGGGGATGAAGTGCGCGGCGAGCAGCCGCGTGCGCAACTCGTCGCGGAGCGTCGCATCCGCGGGGCCGCGCACGAATTCGATCGCCGTCGCGCGCCCGTTCTCATCGACGGCGATCCGCACCAGCACGCCGCTCGCGCCCGCCAGGAGGGTACCGCGCGCCGTCGGTTCGATCGACGCCGGATACGTCTCTCCGAAGTTGCCGATCCCTTCCTCGCGTTGTGCGACGACGGGGCTCGGCGCAGGCGCAGCGGCCGGTGCGTTCGTTGCGGCTGATACGGCCGCCGGCGCGGCGGTTGCAATGACCGCTTCGGGCGGCGCCGCGGCTGCGTGCTGCGCGTCCCGCCGGCGGACCGGAACGGGAGCGGGGATCGCGCCGGCACGGTGCTCGGCGGCGACGACGAGCGCGCGCGAGGAGTGCGCCGTCGCCACGGCCGCGTGGATCACGGGGAGCGGCGCGTGAATCCGCGGCGGTGCCGGCGCCGACGCTTGCTGCGCGTGCGCAGCGGGCGCGGGTCGCTGCTGCGCGATACGGATGATGCTGCTCAAGAGGATGCGCTCGTCGGGGTCGTCGGCCGGGAACGACGGGTGCGGGAGCACCACCAGCGCCGCCGCGAGCACACAGAGATGAAGCGCGATCGATCCGGCGATCGCGATGCGGTCACGCCGTGGGGTCGGGGGGGCGCTCGCGAGCATCGCTGTGGCTGATCCAAGTCCGACACCGGCGGGCGCGCAACCTTTTTCGCCCGCGGTGGTCCTGGAGAACCGATGGGGCGAGCAACCGAGATGGTCCTGTATCAAGCCGAGTGGTGTCCGTACTGCGCGCGCGTGCGCAAGAAGCTGACCGACCTGCTGCTCGACTACAAGACCGTGAACGTTCCGCACTCGCACGCGCAGCGCGACGTCGTGAAAGAAGTCTCGGGGCAGACCTCGATCCCCGTGCTGGTCGACGGCGCCGTCATCCTCGACGACGACGACGACATCATCCCGTACCTCGACAAGACGTACGGCGCAAAGGCGCCGGCCTAGCTACTCGACCGGGATATTCAGCGGGGCCGCGGCGCCTGCGCGGCGGCGCGGTAGCACGAACACCAGCGGCAGCAGCACGAAGGTGAGCGCCCCGAGCGCCCACTGCGCGTCGGCATAGGCCATCACGCCGGCCTGCGTCATGATCTGCGCGTACAGATTGCCGAGCGCTGCGGTCGTGCTGTGCGTGTGCTGGATCAGGATCTGCAGCGCGGTGTTGTCAGGCGTCGCGCTCTGCGCCAGGACGCTCTGGTGAAACGCGTTGCGGCGCGCGAGCAGCGTGATCAGCGCCGCGGTCGAGAACGAACCGCCGAGCTGCAGCGAGAGCGACTGGAACGCGGCGGCCTTCGGCACGACCTCCTGCGGCACGGCGCCCATCACCGCGATCGAGATCGGCACGAACAGCATCGCGAGACCGATACCGGCCATGATCGCCGGCCCCACCAGCGAGTTGAAGTCGTTCTGCGAGGTCGTAAGGTAGCCGAGCCAGATCTGGCTCGTGCCGATCAGCGTGAAGCCGCCGATCAGCAGGATGCGCGTGTTGACGCGCCCGCGCCCCGCCAGCCGCGCCATCAGCGGCGTGAGCAGCGCGATGAACGCGGCGCGAACGAAGATCAGCTCGCCCGAGAGCGTCGCGGTGAAGCCCAAGATGCTCTGCACGTACTGCGGCAAGATCACCGTCGCGCCGAACAGCACCGACCCCATCGCGAAGCCGAGCGCGCTGCCCGCCGCGATCGCGCGGTACTTGAACGCGCGCAGATCGACGATCGGGCGCTTGGTGCCCCACAGCTCCCAGGCGATGAACGCCGCGATCCCCGCGACGCTGGTGAACGCCAGCACGCGAATGATCGGCGCGTCGAACCAGTCGTTGCGCTGTCCCTCATCGAGGATGTACTGCAGCGAACCCAGGCCGATCGCGAGCAGTCCGAGACCGACCGCGTCGACCGGGATCGGCTTCGGGTCGGACGGGTTTTTCATCATCGTCAGCACGACGGTCGCGGCGAAGATTCCGGGGACGAGGTTGATGAAGAACACCCAGTTCCACGAGTAGTTGTCGGTCAGCCAGCCGCCGACGGTCGGGCCGACCGACGGGCCGACGATCGCGCCGAGCGCGAACACCGCCTGCGAAGCGCCGAGCAGATGGCGCGGAAACGTATCGCGCAGCGCGGCCTGTCCGGTCGCGATCAGCCCGCCGCCGAACAGCCCTTGCAGGATGCGGTAGAGGACGAGTTGGTCGATCGATCCCGCGATGCCGCACAGCACCGAGGCGATGGTGAAGCCGATGATCGCGACCGAATAGTACTGCCGGCGGCCGAACCGCGCTTGCAGCCACGGCGTGAGCGGGATGACGATCACCGCCGAGATGATGTAGCCCGTGACGACCCAGGCGCCTTGCTCCTGCGTCGCGCCGAGGTTGCCCTGAATCGTCGGCAATGCGACGTTGACGATCGTCGAGTCGAGCGTCTGCATCAGCGTCGCCGCGATGATCCCCAGCGTGATCAAGATCAGCCGGGCGCCGCTCTCGCTGACGTCGCGGTCCGCTATCGGTTGTGTTGCCATGATGGTGCCGTGCGAGCATCCTCGCACGAGCGCTTGAACCGCGCGCCGACCGAGGTCGGTTTCGCCGCTTGCATCGGGGCTAGCGCCAGAGCTGGGCCACCACGGCGAATGCCGTCGCCGATCCCGCCGCCGTGGCCAGCAGGTTGACGGCATCGTTCGAAAAGCGGGGGAGCCCGCGCACCCGGCGCGTACCGTGGCCACATGTATGCGGATCGGTCTCGCACGCGCGACCGCACGCATCGCACCAGCGCAGCTCCTGCAGCGTCGCGCCGAGGACTGAGTCCAGCGTCGCGCCCACGATCCCGCCGAGCGGGATCGCGAGGAGCGCCAGCACCAACATCGTCGCCGGCGGGTAGTAGCTCGCATACGAGTAGCCGAAATCGGCGGAGCCGGGCGCATACGCCAGCGCTATCCCGGCGAGTCCCGCGACGCCGATCCAGAGAGCTCCTGCGAACTCGGCAAGCGTTCCCGGCAGCGTGATCCCGCCTGAGAGGCCGGTCGCGACCGGACGCAGCGTCAGGATCGAGCGCGGCCGGTGCTTTGCGAGCGTGCCGATCTCGGTCGCCCACGTGTCCGCCGTCGCGGCCGCGTACGCGCCGGCGAACGCGAACGCCCAGCGCGGATCGTGGGTGAACGCCCAGACGACCGCGCAGACGGTCGCGACGCCGCCGTTCGCGAGGACCTGGAGCGCATCACGGCCGCCGTGTTTTCCGGCGTCGACCAACTCGCGTTTGCGCGCGCGGCCGAGGTGCGAGAGCAGTATCGACGGCACGAAGAACGCGAGCAGCACCAGCGTGAAGCCGAACGTTCCGCTCGCGAACGTCAGCGTTCCGACGGCGCACGCCGCAATCGCGCCGCTCGGGGTCAGCGCACGCGCGCGCCACGCAACGAGCGCGATCGCGCCGGCGAGGACGGCACCGATGGCGAGGTCGCGCGGCGTCACGGTCGGCTCAGGCCGCGGGGACGGTCAGCGCGCGCACGAGTCCCTCGACGGTGAACTCGTCGGCGACGACGTCGACGCGGATCCCGGCGTCGCGCGCCGTCTGCGCGGTGATCGGGCCGATCGCCGCCACCGTCGTCGCGGAGAGCACGTGAGCGGCGTCGGCGACGTTGTGGACGAAGCCGTGCACGGTGCTCGAGCTGGTGAACGTGACGATGTCGGCGCGGCGCGCTTTCGCGGCGAGCTCCGGATCGTCGACGAATCGCGTCGCGTACGCTGCGACGACGTCGACGGCGCGGCCGTGCTCGCGCAACGTCTGCGGAAGCACGTCGCGCGCTTCCTGGGCGCGGTAGACCAGGATCCGCTCGCCCGGGGCGGTGCGCGTCAGCAGCGCGGCGGCCACCGCTTCGTTCACGAACGTCGCCGGGATGAGATCGACCCGGATCCCGCGGCACGCGAGCGCGGCGGCGGTTTTCGGCCCGATCGCCGCGATCCGCACGTCGCCGAACGCGCGCGCGTCGCGTCCCAGCTCGCCGAGCCGATCGAAGAACGCGTCGACGCCGTTGCGGCTGGTGAACACCACCCACGCGTAGTCACGCACGCGCGTTGCGGCGTCGCGCGCGGCGGTGAGATCGTCGGGCGGGCCGATCGCAATCGTCGGTGCGAGGATCGGTTCGGCGCCCGCCTCCCACAGCAGCATTGCGACGTCGTCGCTCTGATGCGCGGGGCGCGTGACCAGGACGCGCTTGCCGAACAGCGGCTGCGCGTCGAACCAGCGAATGTGCTCGCGCTCGCGCACGACGTCGCCGACGACGACGACCGCCGGCGCCGTGATCCCGCTCCGCGCCACCTCGCCGATCACGGTGCCGATCGTCGCGACCAGTACCTCTTGCGCCGGCTTCGTCCCTTCGTGCACGATCGCGACCGGCGTATCGTCTTCGAGCCCGTGCCGCTGCAGCTCCGCCACGATCGCGGCGAGATTTCCCATCGCCATCAGGAAGATCGTCGTCGCCTTGCGGTTGGCGAGCTTCGCGAAATCGAGCGACGATGCGCCCTTCGCCGGATCTTCGTGTCCGGTCACGACCGTGAACGCTGTGTTGTGCGCGCGATGCGTCACCGGGATCCCGGCATACGCGGGCGCGGCGATCGCCGACGTGATCCCGGGGACGATCTCGAACGGGACGCCGGCTTCGGCGAGAGCGCGCGCTTCTTCCCCGCCGCGCGCGAACACGAACACGTCGCCGCCCTTGAGCCGCACGACCTTTTTCCCGCCGCGGCCGAGCTCGACGATGAGCGCGGTGATCTCGTCCTGCGAGAGCGTGTGTTCGCCGGCTTTCTTGCCGACGTAGATCCGCTCGCAGCCCGGCCGCGCCAGCGCGACGATCGCGGCCGAGGCGAGGTAGTCGTAGACCAGGACGTCGCACTGCGCGAGCGCGCGCGCCCCCTTCAGGGTCAGCAGCCCCGGATCGCCCGGACCGGCGCCGACGAGCCAGACCTTGCCCGGCACTACTCTTCCGGCGGCGGGGTCGCGGCGAACGCCGCTTCTTCGGCGAGCGCCTGCAGCTCGAACAGCTCGTCGAGCATCTTCGCGTGCGTCAGCGCCTCGGCGCGGTTCTCGACCGCCTTGTCGCGGATGCGCACGATCGCGCTGTGCAGCAGTTTCGAGACGATCGTCAGCGACGCGCCGGTGATCAGCATGCGCTCGCGTTCGGTGAGCTCCGGCAGGCGCGCGAAGAGCCGTTCGAGCTCCGCTTCGCGGATCGACTCGGCCTTCTGCGTGAGCGAGGCGATCACCGGGATCGCGACGCGCGATTGATACCACTGCTGGAAGCGCTCGACGTGCGCGGCGATGATCTCTTCGACCAGCGGGATCGCCTCGCGGCGCTTCTCGAGCGTGACGTCGACGACGTCTTTGAGCGCGTCGACGTCGACGACGCCGACGCCCGGTATGCGCGCCGCTTCGGGGTCGACGTCGCGCGGCACCGCGATGTCGACGATGAACAGCGGGCGTTCCGGCCGCGCCAGCATCGCTTCCGCGAGGTTCCCCGGCGTGAGCACGAAGTGCGACGCGCCGGTCGAGGTCACCACGATGTCGGCGCCTTTGAGCGCCTCGACCAGTCCCGGCATCTCCGCGGCCTGCGCGAGCTCGCCGAGTTCCTCCGCGACCTGCTGCGCGCGCTTGTGCGTGCGGTTGAGCAGCACGATGCTGGACGTACCCTCGGCCTTCAGCCGGCGCGCGGCGAGCGCACCCATCTTGCCCGCGCCGACGATCAGCGCCGAGGTTCCGGTCAGATCGCCGAGGTGTTCCTTCGCGCACGCGACCGCAGCCGTCGCGAGCGAGGTCGAGTCGCTCGAGATCCACGTCTGGGTGCGCGCGATCTTGCCGGCCTCGAGCGCGGAGCGAAACAGCGTGTGCAGCGTCTTGCCGAGCGAGCGCGCGCGCTGCGCCTGCACGTACGCGTCCTTCACTTGGCCGAGGATCTCCGCCTCGCCGATCAGCATCGAGTCGAGTCCGGTGCTCACCCGGAAGACGTGCTCGATCGCCTGCGTCCCCAGCAGCGTGTACATGTACGAGTCCATGTCGGAGACGTCGCCGTGCCGGAAGTTTCCGAGGAACGCTTTGAGCTGGCCGACGCCGACCTCGTAATCCTCGAGCTCGGCGTAGATCTCGAGCCGGCCGCAGGTCTGCAGCATCAGCGCTTCGCGGACCGCTTCGTAGTCGCGCAGCGCGATCAGCGCCTCGCCCATCCGCTGCGGCGGGAACGCGTGGCGTTCGCGAACCTCGACCGGCGCCGTGTGGTGCGAGAGCCCGAGGCAGACTAGCGGCATGCGAGCACGCTTTCGAGCGCGTCGTCGGCGGCGGCGATCGTGCGGTCGATCTCCGCGTCGGTGTGCACGAGCGAGAGGAACGCGGCCTCGAACTGCGAGGGCGCGAGGTAGATGCCGCGGTCGAGCATAGCGTGGAAGAACCTGCCGTAGAGGGCGGTATCGGAACGCTTCGCGCCGGCCAGATCGGTCACCGGCCCGTCGGCGAAAAAGAACCCGGCCATCGAGCCCGCGGCGGCGGTCGCGTGCGGAACCCCGCGCCCCCTGAACACCTCTGCCATCCCGTCGATGAGACGCATCGCAAGCCGCTCCAGATGCACGTAGGCGGCCTCGGAGAGCAGGCGCAGCGTGGCGAGCCCGGCCGCCATCGCGATCGGGTTGCCCGAGAGCGTCCCGGCTTGGAAGACGTCGCCGTCCGGGGTCAGCCGGTCCATGATCTCGGCCCGGCCGCCGAAGGCGCCGACCGGGAGCCCTCCGCCGATCACCTTGCCGAGCGTCGTCAGGTCGGGGAGCACGCCCTCCCGGGCCTGAACGCCGCCGTAGGCGACGCGAAAGCCGGTCATCACCTCGTCGAAGATCAGCAGCGCGCCGTACTCGCGGGTCAGCGTGCGCAGCGCGTGCAGGAAGCCTGGGAGCGGAAGCACGAGGCCCATGTTCCCCACGTAAGGCTCGACGATCACGGCGCCGATCTCGCCCGGGTTGTGCTCGAACGCGGCGCGGACCGCGGCGGCGTCGTTGAACGGGACGGCCAGCGTGTCGCGCGCGGTGCCGGCCGGGACCCCCTTCGAGTCCGGGACGCCCATCGTCAGCGCGCTCGAGCCGGCCGCGATCAGGAACGGGTCGGCCGAGCCGTGATAGCAGCCCTCGAACTTCACGATCTTGTCGCGGCCGGTGTAGCCGCGCGCCAGCCGCACGGCGTTCGCGGTCGCCTCGGTCCCCGACGAACAGAAGCGCACCTTTTCGACCGACGGGACGGCGGCGACGATCAGCTCGGCGAGCTCGGTCTCGTACTCGGTCGGCGTCCCGTACGACGTTCCGCGTTCCACCGCGCCGCGCAGCGCGTCGACGACCGCCGGATGCGCGTGCCCCGCGATCATCGGCCCCCACGAGAGGACGTAGTCCAGGTAGCGGTTGCCGTCGACGTCGGTCAGGTACGCGCCCTTCGCCTCGCGGACGAAGACCGGCGTGCCGCCGACGGCCTTGAACGCGCGCACCGTCGAGTTCACGCCGCCGGGGATGACGCGCTTGGCGGCCTCGAACGCGATCTCCGAACGGGAGCGGTTCACGTCAGGCCCTCGCTGATCTTCGCGTAGTCGTCGGGGGTGTTGACGTTCGCGAACGCGCGCTCGTCGCGCACCGCGACGAACCGCACGCGCAGGCGATCGATCACGAGCCGCAGGGCGCCTTCGCCGCCCAGCAGCACCGGCATCCCTTCGCGCAGGAAGGCGTCGCGGCGATAGAGCGCGGCGAGCGGTTCGATGCGCTTCGCGTTCTCGTCGTGCATCGGTACGATTGCGTCGTACTGCGGTGTAATGTGCGCTTCGAGCCGGTCGATGAACGCTGCGTCGACGAACGGCGCGTCGCCGGCGACGGCGAAGACCCACTCGCCCTGCATCCCGCTCAGCGTCGAGAGCAGCCCGGAGAGCGGGCCGCGCAGCGGCCAGCGGTCGACCACCTGCGGGGCGTCAATGTGCGCCGCGATCTCGTCGGGTAGCGGCCCCTTCGTCGAGAGCCATGTTTCGCGTCCCGTGCACACGTTGCGGTACACGCGCACCAGCATCGGCACGTCCCCCACTGCCATCGACAGCTTCCCCGGCAGCCGCGTCGCCTCGCCCCCCGCCAATATGCAGACTGAAGCGAGGCTCACGCGCGCACCCGGCTGAGATAATCTTTAGCGAAGTACGTGATGATGATGTCGGCGCCGGCGCGCGCGATCGCGGTCAGCGTCTCGTCGACGGCGCGTTCTTCTTCGATCCAGCCGCGCTCGGCCGCGGCCTTGAGCATCGCGTACTCGCCGCTGACGTGATAGACCGCGACCGGCAGATCGGTCGCCTCGCGGACCGCGCGCACGACATCGAGATACGCCATCGCAGGCTTGACCATGACGATGTCGGCGCCTTCCTCGACGTCGAGGCGCACCTCTTTGAGCGCCTCGCGCGCGTTCGCCGGGTCCATCTGGTAGCTGCGCCGGTCGCCGAACGCGGGTGTCGAGTCGGCTGCTTCGCGGAACGGTCCGTAGAACGCGGACGCGTACTTCGCGGCGTACGACATGATCGCGGTCTTGGTGAAACCCTCGCCGTCGAGCGCGTGCCGGATCGCCGCGACGCGCCCGTCCATCATGTCGGACGGCGCGACGATGTCGACCCCGGCGCGTGCGTACGTCAGCGCGGTCTTTGCGAGCACCGCGAGCGTGCGGTCATTGTCGACGTCACCTGCGTCGTCGAGGATCCCGCAGTGGCCGTGGTCGGTGTACTCGCAGTTGCAGAGGTCCGCGATCACCAGCAGTTGCGGGAGCGCCTCCTTGATCGCGCGCGCGGCGCGCTGCACGATCCCGTTCGGATCGTAGTTGACCGTCGCGACTGCGTCCTTCTCGGCGTTTTCCGGGATTCCGAACAGCAGCACCGCGCGCACACCCGCGGCGTCCAGCTCGCGGCACTCGTCGACGACCGCGTCGACCGAGTAGCGTGAGACGCCCGGCATCGAACCGATCGGCTGCACGACGCCGGTCCCCGGCACGACGAACAGCGGCTGCACCAAGCCGTCGAGGTTGACGCGCGTCTCGCGCACCAGCGCGCGCATCGCCGCGCTCGTCCGGAGCCGCCGCGGCCGCACGATCATCAGACGTTCTCCAAGACGAATCGCGTCACGGTCTGTACGAACGCCCCGATCTCGGCGGAGGGTGCAACCACGTCCGGCGGCCAGCCGTGCGCGCCGGCCGTCTCCGAAGACGCCGGGCCCATCGCCGCGACGACCGGCCGGTGGCCGCGCTCGCGCAGTCCGCCCAAGTAGTCGGTGATCGCGTCGACCGAGCCGGACGACGGGAACAGGATGACGGTCGGGATACGGCCGCCGAGCGCCGAGGCGGCGGCCTCGCTGTTCTGTGCCTCGACGACCTCGGCGCCGGCGTCGCGCAAGGCCGGAGCGATGCGGCTTGGGCGGTCCTGCGTGCGCGGCAAGAGGAAGACCCGCCCGCTGAGCGGCCCGCCGCCGAGCAGCGCTGCGCCACCGCCCTCGGCGGCGAGCTCGTGCGCGAGTTCCGCGGCGACCGACTCGGCCGCGGTCCGGTCGCCGAGCTCGATCGCGGCCTCGCGACGGCCCCGCACCACCTGGCTGCCGTCGGGCGCGGCGATCGCGCCGGCGATGCGGAATCTGCCCTCGCTCCACGTCGCGTGGCACCCGATCGGCGCCTGACAGCCCCCGCGCAGCGTGCGCAGGAAGGCGCGTTCGGCGTGCACCGCGAGCGCGCTCGCGCCGTCCTCGAGCAGCTCCGCCAACCGGAGCGCGAGCGGATCGTCCGCCCGCGTCTCGATCCCCAGCGCGCCTTGGCCGGCCGCCGGCGTGAGCACCTCGACCGGGAACGGCACGGTATGCGTCGCGCGCTGTCCGAGCCGGTTCAGGCCGGCGCACGCGAGCACGATCGCGTCGTAGCGGCCCTCGCGCAGCTTGCGCAGCCGCGTGTCGACGTTGCCGCGCACGTCGTCATAGGTGAGGTCCGGCCGCAGCGCGCGGAGTTGCGCCCGCCGGCGCGGGGACGACGTGCCGACCCGCGCGCCGGCCGGCAGGTCCGCGAACGCTGCGTAGGTGTCGGAACAGAAGGCGTCGCGCGGGTCCTCACGGGGGGTCACCGCGGCCAGCGTCATGTCGCCGGCCAGCGCGCTCGGCAGATCCTTGCACGAGTGCACCGCGTAGTCGGCGCGGTGCTCGCGCAGCGCCAGCTCCAGCTCATTCACGAAGACGTTGTCGGTCCCGATCGCGGCGATCGAGCGGTCCTGAACCGCGTCACCGCGGGTCGTCACCTCCAGCACCGTCGAGGCGAGCCCGGCCTGGGCGAGCACTGCCATCACCGTCTTGCTCTGGACCATCGCGAGCCGGCTGGCGCGGGTCGCGCACACCAGCGGCGTCTCGGCGCGCGGGACGACGCCGGCGAGCGTCTCCGCCGCGCGTTCGACCTCGTGCTCCACGGCGCCGGGCGGCATCGCGGCGAGATCCTCGACGTCGCGCTCGGCGAAGTGGCGCATCACCTCGGCGCGGGCTTCGCGCGGCACGACGATCAGCACGCGCTCGCGCAGCGCGCCCAGCGTCGCCGCGGCGCGCCCGTAGCGTGCGTCGAACTGCAGCGCGAGCTCGTCCCGCACGCGCTTGGTGAAGCTCGGCGCGAGCCCGCTGGAATCGACGGTAACCGTCAGCGGGCCGGAGCGGTGGACCGCCGGGGTCGCGAAATCGCCGCGCTCCGCGTCGGCGGCGTCGTTGACCAGGATCCCCGCCGCGCGCGCGTCGGCGACGACCGCGGCGTCGGCCGCGTCGACGCCGGTCGCCGCGAAAGCAAGCCATGCGCCCGCCAGGTCGCCGCCGGCGTAGCCGCGCGCCTGCCAGCCGATCGTCCCGGCGGCGGCGAGCGCGGCGAGCCCCGGGGTCAGCGCGGGCGCGACGACGACGATCTCGGCGTGCGCGTCGAGCAGGCCTCGAACCTTTCGCTCGGCGACCGCGCCGCCGCCCACGACGAGGGCGCGCCGGCCGCGGACCGAGAGGGCGACGGGATACACAAGCCCTATCTTCCAGCAGATGCGATCCGTCCCCGCGCGCGCGGCGCTCCTTGGCGCGCTCTTCGCCGCGCTCGTCACCCTGCCGGGGCTCGGTATCGGCACGCTGTGGGACAACAGCGAGACCGCGTACGGAGAGGTCGCCCGCGAGATCCTGCTCACCCACGACTGGGTGGTGATGCACCTCAACGGCCAGCCCTGGTTCGTGCAGCCGCCGCTCTACTTCTGGATCGCCGCGTTCTTCGCCGACCTGTTCGGGCCGAACGCGTTCGCGCTCCGTCTCCCCTCGGCGCTCGCGACGATCGCGATGGGCGGCGCGGTCGGCTACGCGACGGCGCGGATCGCCGGTGGGCGCGCCGGGACGATTGCCGCGATCGTGTTGTCGACCAGCCTGATGCAGGCGATCGTCGGCCGGCTCGCGATCATGGACGCGCTGCTCGACTTCTCGGTCGCCGCCGCGGTGCTGTGGTTGTACCGAGCCTTCGAACCGTCAGGGAGCGCGCGCCGGCGCGACACCGCGTTCGTCTGCGGCGCGCTCGCGCTCGCCGTCGGAACGCTCGCCAAGGGTCCGGTCGCGCCGGTGATCACCGTGCTCGTCATCGGCGTCTGGCTGCTGTGGGAACGCCGCGCCGGCGCAACGGCCTGGCCGCACGCCGGCGCGATGCTGTTGGGGTTCGCGGCGATGGTCGCGGTGACGCTGCCGTGGTTCATCGCGCTCGGGATGCGCGTCGGGCCGGGCGCGATCGCCGAGCTGATCGGGCACTACACGTTCGGCCGCTACACCGGCGTGATCGAAAACCAGACCGGCCCGTTCTGGTATTACCTCCCGGTCGTGATCCTGGGCTTCTTTCCGTGGATCGCGTTCGTTCCGGTCGCGGCTGCAGCGGCGCTGCGCGACGCGCGCGGGACCGAGGGCCGGTTCGCGCGGCTCGCGCTGGTCTGGACCGTCGTCCCGTTCGTGTTCTTCAGCTTCGCGAGCACCAAGCTCCCGAACTACGTCGCGCTGCTCTTGCCCGCGCTGGCGATCCTGGTCGCGCTCTGGTTCGAGCGCGTCCGCGCCGGACTCGACCACCGCGCGGCCGTCATCTCCGCGGCGACGATCCCGGTCTTCGTCGGACTCGTCGCGATCGCGATCGCCGCGTTCTCGAAGAGCAACCGGCTCGACGTCGACCTCGCGACGGTCAACCATCAACTCGCGTTCCTCGGTGTCGCGATGCTCGCCGGCTCGGTGCTCACCGTCGTCGCGATCGCACGGCGCGGCAGCGCCGCGTGGTCACCGTACGTGCTCGCGCTCACCAGCGGCGGACTCGTGCTGTTCATCGCGCTGATCGCGGAACCGGCGGCCGAGCCGCTCAAGGCGATCCCGCCGATTGCGCGCGCGATCGACGCCGGCCGCAAGCCGAGCGACGTGATCGCGATCGGCGGCGTCAGCGGCGGCAACGGATTGATCTTCTACACGTTCCCGCCGGTGCGCGACATCAAGAACAACGCCGGTTTCGTGGCGACGGTCTGCGCGAACGGCGACGCCTGGGTCGTCACCCGGCCGCAAGACGCCGAGCGCCTCGCCGAGCTCGCCCGTTCGCATCGCCGCACCGCCGACATCGTGATGGAGACGCCGACGCCGGAACACGCGCGCGCGGCGCTCCTCCACATCGCGGGCCCCGACTGCCCGCCGAACTGAGGAGCCCGCGCCCCACTGTCGAACGGTATCGGGATGAGCGACGCGGACGCAGTTCGCCGGCGTCAAAACGGGATGGCGCGCAAGATCAAGCTGCACGACGACGACGGCTCGTTCGACATCGAGTTCTGGAATCGTTACACGCCGTCTGAACGGATGATGCTGGTGTGGTCGATGGTCGAGGAGGAACATGCCGCGCGAAGACGAGATCCGGCCGAGCTCAGATTTCAGCGCTCTATTGGCGGCCTTCAACGCCGAGAACGTTGACTATCTGCTGATCGGGGGTCGTGCGTACAGCTTCCACGATCAGCCGCGCTACACCAAGGACTACGATCTCTGGATCAGACCGACGGTGGAAAACGCAGCCCGTGCGTTTCGCGCATTGGTGAATTTCGGCGCGCCGCTCGATGGTGTGACGGCGCCGGATCTGATCGACCCGGACGCCTACTTCGCGATGGGTGTGCCGCCGAACCGGATCGACGTTCTCAATACTATCGAGGGGATTACGTTCGACGATGCGTGGCCGAATCGCGTCGAGGGTCGCCACGGCGACGAGCTGATGTGGGTGATCGGAGCCGACGATCTGATCACGAACAAGCGCGCCGTCGGCCGCCCGACCGATATGATCGATGTCGAGCGGCTCGAGCGGCGCAAACGGTATAAGCCCTAAGGTTTGTAGGCGGCGACGTCGGCTTCGGTGACCGCGCTCGCTTTGTTGCCCCAGGCGTTGCGAATGTACGTGATCACGTCGGCGATTTCCGAGTTTTTGAGCTGACCCTTCCAAGCCGGCATCTGCTGGTCGTAGGTCGCGCCCTTTACGACGATCTTGCCGCTCAGGCCGTTGAGCACGACGCCGATGACCTTGTTCTTGTCGCCGGTGACGAACGGGTTGCCGGCGAGCGGCGGGAACTGTCCGGCGAGGCCGGTCCCGGCGGCAGCGTGGCAGCCCGCGCAGTTGGTCGTGTAGACCGTGGCCCCCGCGCCCGCGGTCGCCGGCGTTCCGCCGCCCTGCGTCGCGCTGCTGCTGGTGTTAGTCGCGGTCCCGGCGGGTCCGGTCTCCAGCGAGCCGCTGCCGTTCGCGGCGGCGACCGGCGCGTTCGGGCCGATGATCTTGTGCGCCAGCTGTCCCTCGACGACGTTGCGCTGCCCGACGAGGCTGAGCCCGATCACGCCGGCCATCACCAGCGCGGTGATGCCGAGAACCCACGGCCGCCGCGACGGCCGGCGCGACGGGTTTCGGTCGATGAACGGCAGCGCGATCAGCAGCAGGATCAGCAGCGTCGGACCGACGACGGTCGCGAACAGGCTCGCGATCTGCACGAACTGCGAGGGAAGGCCGCCGGCGATGTCGAGCATCGCATAGAGCGCGAGGAAATACCAGGCGGGATACGGGACGAACACCTCGTTGTTGAGATCGGCTTTGGCGTCGAGCGGTGCCGGTGAGAACACGGCTAGCGCGACGATGATCGCGAACATTGCGAACGAGAGCACGGTGTCCATGAACAGCTGATCCGGCCAGAACCGGCCGGGCTTGAGCTTGGGCGCTTCGTCGACCGGCGGACCGGCGGGACCGTTCCAGCGGAAGATCGCGAGGTGCATTCCGACCAGGCCGACCAGCAGCGCCGGCATCAGCCACACGTGAATCCCGAAGAAGCGGTTGATGGTGAGCGTGTTGATCCCGCTGCCGTCCTGCAGGAACGAGAGCACCGCGGGCCCGAGAACCGGTGCGTTGCCGGCGACGTTGATCGCGACGCGCGACGCGAGCAGTGCGTTGAGGTCCCACGGCAGCAGGTAGCCGGTGAGACCGAGCACCAGCGTGATGATGAACAGGATCACGCCGACGACCCACTGCAGCTCGCGCGGTTTCTTGTAGGCGCCCCAAAGCAGCCCTTGCAGCAAGTGCATCGCCATGAACGCGATCATCGCCGAGGCGCCCCAGTAGTGCAGCGAGAGCACGAGGTGCCCGGCGGGGACTTTCTCGATCAGGTACTTGGTCGACTCGTACGCCGTCGCGGTCGACGGCGCGTAGAAGAAGCACAGAAAGATCCCCGTCGCGATCTGGACCATCATCGCGAAGACGGTTGCGCTGCCGAACGCATACCAGTAAGAAGCGCCGCCGGGGACGTCCTCGGTGAGGAAACCCTTCACCGCGGTCACCGCGCCGGTGCGCTGGTCGAGCCAGGTCAGCATGGCTGTTTATCCGACCTTCTGGATGATCAAGTGCTGGTTGTTGTCCCGGTACTCGATCCACGTGATCTGCACTTTGCCCTGGTACTCGCGCAGCGGCAGCGGGTCGAGCCCGCGCAGCGCCGGACCGAGTTCGTGCTTGCCCAGCTCCGTGTACGTCGAGCCGTGGCACGGGCAGAGGAACTTGTTCTTCTCGGTGCTCCAGCTGTATTTGCAGCCGAGGTGCGGACAGATCGGGCTGAACACGACGAAGCCCATGTTGACGACCGGATACGGAAGCTTGTCCGTACCAGAGAACAGCTCGGGCCGCGCGTCCTTCATCTGACCTTCGGTGGCCTTGACGGCCCACACGAACTGCTCGGTATCGGCGGCGCCGAAGTAGCCGTTGGTCTCGTGAACGTTGAACGTCACTTTCGTCGGCATCTTGTCGGTCGCTTTTTTGAACGCGGCGGCCTGTTCGGGGGTCAGCCCGGACCACTGATCGTTCGTCGCGTCGGCGGACGGGATCAGCGAGACGACCAGCGGGATGGTGAGACCGATCCCGATCACGCCGCCCAACGCGATGACGGCGTTCGCCATGAACGTCCGCCGGGTTTGTTCGTCCGGCGTCCCAGGGTCTTTGTAGGCCTCTGCGTGAGCCACGTTTTCTCCTCAGAACTGCGCCGACGGGCGATCCCCGTCTGGAGCTTGTCGCACCTTAGTGTAGGCAGCGGCCCGCCAAAACTCGCGTACCTTCGTAGGAATCGAGGACGCTCCCCTGCGCCGCTCGACGGGCAGCGTACCCACGGAAACGGCGCTTGCCCTGCCGCGGGTGTCCGGGCGTCGAATTGGGAAGAGTTCGCTCGTGAACGACCAGCAGCTCCACCAGCAGATCGAAGGCCTCGTCGCCGAGGAGCACACGCTCTTCGAGAAGGGCGGGACGGTGACACCCGACGAGCGCCGCCGCCTGGACGACATCAACGTCCAGCTGGACCGGCTGTGGGACCTGTTGCGGCAGCGGCGCGCGCGCGAAGAGTTCGGCCAGGACCCCGGCGTCGCGCACGAGCGCAGCGCCGAGACGGTCGAAAAGTACCTCCAGTAGCGGCTTCGGCCTAGAAGCGCCTCGGCGGGCCCGAGAACCGGCGCGGCTTCTTCGGGGGGCGCTCGTCGGCGAGCTCGAGCGTGATCTGCTTCGCCTGCAGCGTCGAGTTGTTCAGCGCCTCGATCGCGGCGCGCGCCGCGTGCGAGCTGGGAACGAACACGTAGGCGATCCCCTTGCGCCGCCGGGTGCGGCGGTCGCGCGGCAGGGCGATGCGCTCGGGGTCCCCGCCGAACGGTGCCAGCAAATCCGCGATCTCGGTGCTCGCCACGCCCTTCCCGATCCCGCGGATCAAGAGTCGAACCTCTCCCTGCTGCCGTTCCACCCCGCCGCCGTTCCCGAACGGCGGTCCGGCGTCCTCGGCGCGAGCGGCGATCTCTAGGAAGGCTCTGAAGAAGTCCGCGCGCCAGTCGCCGACGGTCTTTTCCGCCGGACTCTTCGTCGCTGCGTCAGTCACAATGCTACGGCATTGCTCCTTCCTCGCTCCTCGATCCGACGAAAAATCCTCGTCGGCTTTGTGGCACGGAACTTCTTCAGAGCCTCCCTAGCGCGCCGAGCGGCGCGCGAACTGGAGCGCGGTCAGCGTCGCCGAGACCGAGGCGACCTTGACGTCGATCAGCCCGCGTTCGCGCAGCATCCTGCGCACCGCGGTCTCGCCGAGCGGCGCGCCCTTGCCTTTGGTGTAGACGACCCACAGCGGAACCCGCCGTGCGAGCAGCGCCTCGTGATCCGCGGCGATGCGTACGAGCTCGTCCGCGTCGTCGACGCGCGCGACGATCAGCTCGGGATCCGCGGCGTCCGCCGACCCGGTCGCGAGCGCCCGCCCCAGCTCGTCCTCGCCGATCTCGCCGAGCGCGAGAACGCACCGCGACGGCCGCCCGCCCGTCAAGCGGGGTGCTACGACGAACAGCTTACCGAGAGGCCGCGGTACTGCGCGGGCGCGGGCTGCGCCCAAGCTTCGCGTTCGGGGTGTTCGTCGAACGGGGCGCGCAGCACGTCGAGCAGGGTCTGTACGACCGAGTCGTCGCCGGATTCGCAGGCGGCGATCGCTTCCTGCGCGACCCAGTTGCGCAGGACGTACTTCGGGTTCACGGCGAGCATCGCGGCGCGCCGTTCCGCAGCGTCGCCAGGATCGGCGGCGACGCGCGCGGCGTAGCGCTCGAACCACGCGCGCGATGATTCGTCCTCGCCGAGCAGCGCGAGCGCGCTCGCCGCCGAGTTCGACAGCGTGCGCCAGAAATTGGTCCAGTCGATGCGGCGCGCTTCGAGCATGCGAAACAGCTCCAGCGCGAGATCGGCATCGTCCTCGCGCGCGTCCGGCACGCCGAGCTTCGCGCGCAGCAGCGCGAGAAATGTGTCTCGGTAGACGTCCTGGAAGCGCGCGAGCGCGGTCGCGATCTCGTCGGTCGAGAGCAGCGACGAGAGTGCTTCGCCGAGCGCGTAACAGTTCCACAGTCCGATCGTCGGCTGGCGGTCGAACGCATAGCGTCCCGACTCGTCGCTGTGGTTGCAGATCAGGCCCGGCTCGTACGCCTCCATGAACCCGTACGGACCGTAGTCGAGCGTCAGGCCGAGAATCGAGAAGTTGTCGCTGTTCATCACGCCGTGCGCGAAACCGATCGCCTGCCACTGCGCCATGAGCGCCGCCGTGCGCTCGACGACGGTACCGAAGAAGCGCGCGTAGCGATCGTCGCCGGTGCCGCACTCCGGGTAGAAGCGCTCGAGCACGTAGTCGGCGAGCGTGCGCACCTCGTCGTGCTGCTTGCGGTAGTGGAAGATCTCGAACGAGCCGAAGCGCACGAACGAGGGCGCCATGCGAATCACCGTCGCCGCCCGTTCGACCCGCTCGCGCAGTACCGGCTCGTCGCCGGCCGCCATCGCGAGCGCGCGCGTCGTCGGTACGCCGAGATGGTGCATCGCTTCGCTGGCCAAGAACTCGCGGACTGTCGAGCGCACCACCGCGCGCCCGTCGGCGAAACGCGAGAACGCCGTCATCCCGCCGCCCTTGATCTGCAGCTCCCAGCCCTCGACCGCTTCACCCAGCAGGATCGCGCGGCCGTCGCCGAGCTGACCGGCCCAGACGCCGAACTGGTGTCCGCCGTAGATCCCGGCGACCGGGTCCATCCCGGGGAGGAGTGCGTTGCCCGCGACCAGCGCCGCGAACTCGGGCCGCTGCTCTTCGCCGGCGCGCAGGTCGATCAGCGCGCCCGCTTCGGGGCTGAACGCGACGAGGCGCGCGCCCGGGACCCCGGTCGGCGCGCGGCGCTCGCAGAACGCGTCGCCGAGCGCCGCGAACGAGTTCGCGAAGCGGAGCTCTTCGAGCGCCTTCCCGCGCGGGGGTGCGATGGCCATCGTCCTTTCAACCGGTCCCGCGGCCGGGCCGTTGCGCCGGCCGCGATGTGGGATTCCCAGCGAAATGGATAAGACTGAGCGGTATGCGAGGATTCATCGGCGGCTTCGTGGCCGCACTGATCGTAACGGCGGCGGTCGTCTTCGCCGCCGTGAAGACCGGCGCCGTGCCCGCGCGGGCCGACGGACCGCTGATGCCGGGCGAGAAGTGGGCGGCCTCGACCTCGCTCAAGGCCGCGGTCGCGCGCGAGGCGCCGAAGCCGCCGTATCCCTACACGCAGACCGACGCGGACATCGCGACCGGCGCGACGCTGTACGTGCAGAACTGCGCCGTCTGCCACGGCACCGCGAACTCGACGCCGAACGCGATCGGGCGCGGGTTGGGCGTCCGCCCGCCGCAGTTCGCCAAGCACGGCGTCGACGACGATCCCGAGGGCGAGACCTACTGGAAGATCGAGCACGGCATCCGCTTCACCGGGATGCCCGCCTACTCGAAAGCGCTCGACGAGAAGTCGATCTGGCAGATCACGTACTTCATGAAACGCGCCCCCGACCATCTCCCCGCCGCCGCGAAGTCGATCTGGGAAAATCCCGGGCAAGTCGCTCCGCCGACCCCGATGCCGGCGCTCCCGCAATCACCGGGTCAGGGAAGCTCTGCGTCGTAGCGGCTTTAGCGAGCAAAGATCGCGCGATTGCGCGAACTTTGATCGATAAAGCCTACATTTTGTACGAGTGTAAGCCGCTGATGAAGATGTTGACGCCGAGGTAACAAAAGATGATCGAGGCGAAGCCGAACACGCTCAGCCACGCAGTGAGCTTTCCGCGCCAGGCGGGGCGCGTGTTCAGGTGCATGTAGGCCGCGTAGACGATCCACGAGAACAGCGCGGCGGTCTCTTTCGCGTCCCATTGCCAGTACGCGCCCCACGCTTCTTTGGCCCACATCGCGCCGGTGATGATCCCGAGCGAGAGCAGCGGCAGGCCGACCGCGATGACGCGGTACTGCAGCACGTCGAGGCGCGCCAACGAGGGGAGTCCCGTCAGCCACTGCGCGGTCGCGTCGCCGGTCGCGGCCGCCGCGTCGAGCGCGGGCGTGTCGGTACGCGTCACGCCGAGCACCGGATTCGCCGCGTACGCGCTGACGGGCACATCGATGCTTCCGACGCCCGGTGCGGCAGCCGCGAGGCGAATGGTGCGCCGCGCATAGCGTGATTCAGCGGCTGACTTCACCAGATAGATCAGCGAGACGCAGAACGCAACCATGAACGACGCGTACGCGCTGATCACGATCGGGACGTGGATCTTGATCCAGTACGACTGCAACGCGGGAACCGCGGGCATATACCCTTCGTTCCAGGTCATCCCGTAGGTGAACGCGATCGCGGCGAGCGTGAGCACGAAGCCGCCGATGAACGCGAGATCGTATTTGAAGGCGAACGCCAGGAAGATTGCTACGCAGAGTGCGCTGAACAGCGAGAGCGAGCCGTACAGGTTCGTCAGCGGCCACACGCCGGTCATCCACCAGCGCGTTCCGAGCTCGGCGAACTGCGCGGCGCAGCCCAGGATCGCGAGCGGCATCCCGATCGAGCGCAGCAGCGGGCGGTTCATCAAGAAGTAGCCGAACAGCGCGAACGCGGCCAGGACGTAGGACGCGATGCCGGCGTAGAGCAGCGCTTGATCGATCGACTGTCTGGTGGGGTCCATCGTTCTCCCTCGTTCGCTATACGACGCCGGGGACGGCGGCGTGCGACACTTCGGTCGCGTTGGGTGCGGGCTGCGTGCGCCGCAGGGCCTCGACGATCTCGGCGAAGCGGTCGGCGAAGACGTCATAACCCTTCACCGTCGTCGCAGCGATCCCGACCTCGGTCGTACCGGCGCCGCCGTCGCGAACGAGCACGAACAGCCGCGCCGGCAAGAAGTAGAACGAGATGCACAGCCCGGCCAGCAGCACGAACGCACCGAGGCCGACGACCGGGATCCCGGGATCGTGGCGGTACTGGAAGCCGGAGTACAGGATGTACTTCGCGGCCTCCAGCGTGTAGCCGGCGCCGAGATCGATCGGGCGCCCGAGCGGGATCAGCGCGGCGCCGGCGGGACGGTCGCCGTCGAACGCCTGCACGACGACGCCCGGATCGTTCGGCCGCGGATCGGCCGCCGGCTGCCCGGTCGCGCGGTCGATCGTGCCGACGAAGCGCTGGTACTGGATCGCGCGCGAGGTCCCGCCGACGGCGAACCCTTCACCCTCTTTGAGCGGATGATCGGGCCCGGCGACCGGGCGACCGTCCTTGCGCAGCGTGAAGTCGATCGCGAACCCGTAGGTCGCCTGGTAGACGAGCGTTCCGTCGACGTCGTACGGCTGGTTGACGCGGATGACGGCTTCGCGTGCGACGCCGTCGCGGCCGGTGACCTTCGCCGTCGAAACGTAGTCGATCGGCTGGTACACGACGCCGGCCTTGGTGCGCACCGGGTCGATGCGGTAGCCGAAGCGCTCGAGCGCGATGCGCGCCCCGTTCTCGGGGATCGTCGCCGTCTCGCCGCTCAGCACCGCGAACTGCCCGCTGTACCCCGTGGCCCAATAGATCGTCGTGCCGGTCGCGATGATGACGAACCCGACGTGCGCGACCAGCACGCCGCGGCGCGCCCAGTTGTTCTTGTCCGCGAACGTCCACTCGGTGCCGCCGAACTCGCGCTTGCGCACCTGCCAGCCGCGCGCCGCGAAGAACGCCGCGATCCGCTCGGCGGCGCCGGCCGCGTCACCGGCGACGCGCACCGTCGCGTGCAGCGGGATCGCGTCGATCTTCACCGGGTTCAGGCGCGGGATGCGGCGCGGGATCACCTTGACGAACGTCGCGGCCGTCATCGAGCACAGGATCAGCCCGAGCACGCCGATGTAGGCCGGGCTGTGGTAGATGTTCGCGATGTCGAGCCGGCCGATCATCCGGGCGATCGGCGCAGGGTACGCGGCGAGATAAAACGCCGCGTCTTTTCCTTGCTCGACGATCACGCCGATCATCGTCAGGAACGCCCAGATCGCGAGCATCGTGACCCCGAACGGAATGTTCGCGAACAGCCCGATCAGCTCGTCCCAGGCGTCCCGCACGCCGGCGAGCGCGCGGAACGCTATGCGCGCTGAGCTTCCCGCTTCCACCGCTTCTCCATCAGCACGATCAGCCAGATCGACGCTTCGAAAAGCACGTACATCGGGCCGGCGATCAGCATCATCGTGACCGGGTTTCCGTCAGGTGCCAGAAAACCGCCGGCGACGAGCATCCCGAAACCGATGTACTTGCGGTACTTGCGCAGGATCCCGGCGTTGATCAGACCGATCCGCGCGCCCAGCAGCATGACGATCGGCGTCTGGAACACGATCGCGAACGCGAGCAGCATCAGCAGCACGAGGTTGAGCGTGTTCTCGATACCGTAGGTCGGAACGGCGATCTGTTCGGTGAAGTAGTCGAGTCCCGCAAGCGCGCGCGGTATCACCAGGAAGTGCGCGAACGCGATCCCGGCCAGCGCGAGCAGAAACGACGGCACGATGTAGGAGTAGACGGCGCGGCGCGTGCGCGGGTTGACGGCGGGGACGACGAACATCCAGATCTGGAACAGGATCACCGGCAGACCGAGCACGATCGCACCGTAGATCGAGAGCTTGAAGATCGCCCACAGCGCGTCGCCGGGCCCGAACGCGTGGAGCTGGAGGTTCCCGAAGTACAGATGCGTCAGCCACGGGATCGCTTTTTGTGCCGGGTACAGCATCCCGAGCGCGAGCACCGCGATCGTGATGACGCAGATGAACAGCCGGTTCCGAAGCTCCCGCAGGTGCTCCGTGAACGGCATCTCCTTCTGGTCCCAGTCGAGGCCCTCGCGCTTCTCTTCGTCGAGCGGCGCCCGCTCTGCAATCAAACCACTACCTCTGGGCGGATCGGCCGAAGGCCGAACGCGACGGGTTCACGGTACGTGAACCCACTACTGATTCGGGCGTGCGATCGTGGTCGGGCCGGGCGCCCCGGTCAGCGGATCGGGGACGATCGTCGTCTGACCGGTACCGGCTGCGCCGGCGCTGCGTTCGGCGAGCAGCGCATCGGCTTCGGCTCGCAGCCGGGCTTCGGTGCGCGCGCGCTCGGCGGCGACATCCGCCTCCGCCTGGCCGACCATGAATTCTTTCTTGGCCAGACCGGCGCTGCGGGCCAGCTTCGGCAGCTTGTCGGCGCCGAAGACGAGGATCGCGACGCCGACGACGGCGGCGATTTCGATGGGTGTGAACATTGGGGTCTCCGACTCTAGAGCAGGGCGTCCGCGAGCGCGGCGAGTTCGGCGCGGGCCGGGGCGGTACCGAGCGGCGCGAGCGACTGTTTCGCTCGTTCGACGTAGCCCGCCAAGACGGCTTCCGTCTTCGCGAGGCCGCCTTGCCGGGCGATCCCGGCGACGATCCCCGCGACCGCCCCCGGTTCGGCGGTGCCGTCGGCGAAGAAACGTTCGACGGAGGACCGGAATTCCCGATCGCCGCCCTCGAGCGCGAGGACCAGCGGGACGGTCATCTTCTGTTCGCGCAAGTCGTTGCCGACCGGTTTGCCGAGCGTCGCTTCGTCGGCGGTCAGGTCGAGCAGGTCGTCGCGCATCTGGAACGCGATCCCGTAGGCCGTCCCGAAATCGCGCAGCGCCCGGACCGCGAACGGTGAGCCCCCCGCCGCCAGGACGCCGCACTCGGTGGAGGCGGCGAAGAGAGAGGCCGTCTTCTTCGCCGCCACTTCGACGTACGCCGCGAGCGTGGTGTCCAGATCGCCGAGCGCCTTCAACTGGAGCACCTCGCCGTCGGTGATGTCGGCCAGGGTCGAGCTGAGCACGTGCGGGATCGGGTGCTGGTAGGCCGCAGTCACGTTCTTGAAGATCCAGGCGAACAGATAGTCGCCGGCGAGCACGCTGATCCGGTTGCCGAAGTCGACCGCGGTCGCGTTGACCCCGCGCCGGGTCACGGCACCGTCGACGACGTCGTCGTGGATCAGCGTCGCGACGTGGATCAGCTCCATGAAGGCGGCGAGCCGGAGGTGCTCCGCGGCCCGGCCGCCGACCGCCTCGGCGGCCAGCAGCGTGAAGCGCGGCCGGAGCCGCTTGCCGCCGGCCGCCAGCATCCGCCGGATCGCCTCGGTGATCAGCTCGTTGTCGGTCGCGAACGAGGAGCGGAAATACTCCTCGACCAGCGCGTAGAGATCGGGACCGGGGCGTGCGCGGTCGAGCATCAGGCGACCCCGACGTGCAGCGCGATCGCGCCGAACCCCAGCCGGATCGTGCGCACCTCGCGGAAGCCGGCGGTCCGGAAGCGGTCGGCCAGGCCGTCCGCGTCGGGGAAGTTCGTCAGCGAGTTCGGCAGATAGCGGTACGCGGTCTTCGAGCCGCCGACCAGGCCGCCGACCAGCGGCACGATCCCGTAGAAATACAGCCCGAACAGCCGCCGGACCAGCGGATTCGCGGGCTTCGTCACGTCCAGGTTCACGAACCTGGCCCCCGGCCGCAGCACCCGCCGCGCTTCCTTCAGCGTCCCGACCACGTCGACGACGTTCCGCATCGAGAACCCCATCGTCGCCCCGTCGAAGCCGGCGTCGGCGAACGGCAGCCGCGTCACGTCACCCTCCACGAAGCCGGCCCGGGCCGCCGGATCCGCCCGCTTGGCGCGGCCCCGAGCCGCGTCGAGCATCGCCGGGGTGAAGTCGACGCCGACCACGTCCAGCGCGGCGTCGCTCCGCAGCAACTGGAAGACCAGGTCGCCGGTTCCGCAGCACAGGTCGACCACGCGGCCGCCGTGCGGTGCGGCCAGCTCGGTGACGGCACGGCGGCGCCAGGCCTCGTCGACGCCGGCGGTGAGCACGCGGTTCGCGCGGTCGTAGCGGGGAGCGATCGCCGCGAACATCTCGCGAACGTAGGCGCCCTTCCCGGCCGGATCCGTCACCATCACGCCCCTGTTAGACGAGCGGCGAATTAAAACCAGCCTTTGCGCTTGAAGTAGCCGATCAGGATGACGACCGCGAGCAGTTGCGTGCCGACGCCGACGAACCAGAAGTGCTCGGCCTTGTCGATGTGGTTGACCATCCAGCCGAAGTTCTGGCCGAAGAACCCGGTGATGTAGGCCAGCGGCAGAAAGATCGTCGCGATGATCGTCAACTGCTTCGAAACCTCGCCTTGGCGGTGCGCTTCGGTCGAGAGGTGGATGTCGAGCGTGCTGTTGAGCAGGTCGCGAATCGAGTCGATCTGCTCGGTCACGCGCAATGCGTGGTCGTGGACGTCGCGGAAATAGGTCGTCATCCCCGAGCCGTCCGGCTCGAGCTCGCCGCGCAGCATCGGCGCGAGGATGTCGCGGACGGGCGCGACGGCGTGCCGCAGGCGGACGAGATCGCGCTTGAACGCCGAGACTTCGCGCAGGATCCCCTCCGGGTCGCGCTCGCGGCGCGCGAGCACTTTGTTCTCGAGCGAGACCAGCCGCTCGTCGTACGCGCTCGCGACCGGATGGTAGCCGTCGACGATGACGTCGAGGATCACGTAGAGCAGCCCCGTCGAGGTGTGCGGGATCGCGCCGCGCGCGAGCCAGCGCCGCTCGATCTCCTCGATCGGAAAGACCGGGTGCGCACGGATCATGACCAGGAAGTTCTTGCCGACGAAGAGCGCGATCTCGTGCAGCACCAGCTCGCCGTCCTCGATCGTCGTCGCGTGCAGCACGACCAGCCGGAAACCCTCGTACGCTTCGATCTTCGGGCGCTCGTGGACGAGCGCGGCGTCTTCGATCGCGGTCGGGTGCAGCGCGAACTCTTCCTGCAGCAGCGCGAGATCGGCCTGGGTCGGCTCGGCGAGGTCGAGCCACACGAAGTTGTGCTCGTCCTTGAGCAGCTCGGAGATCTCGCCCAGGTCCTTCAGCGCGCGGCCGCTGCCTGCGCCGTGGAAGATCATGCAGCGCGACTCGTGTTCCTCGGATATCGCGTTCGTCTCGGGGACGGGGCGCGCGGGCCGGGTGACGATCACGCCGCGACCTGAAGGCCGAGCACGCGGCGCGCGTTGGCGTCGGTGCTCGCCAGCACGGTCGCGACCTCGACGCCGAGCACGCCGGCCACCACGGCGGCGGTGTCGCTGATGTACGCCGGTTCGTTGCGCTTGCCGCGGTGCGGGATCGGCGCCAGATACGGGCAGTCGGTTTCGAGCACGATCGAGGCCAGGCCGACCTCGCTGACGGCGTCGCGCAGCGGTTGCGCCGTCTTGAACGTCACGACGCCGCCGATCCCGAGCAGCAGCCCGAACTCGCCGGCGAACAGGCGCGCTTCCTCGGGAGTCCCGGTGAAACAGTGGACGATCCCGCGCTGGGTGCGCGGATCGTACCCCGCGCGGAGCCCGGCGACGAAGTCCGCGTGCGCCTCGCGCTGGTGGAACACCAGCGGCAGACCGCGCTCGCGCGCGTAGGCGAGCTGCGCGGCGAAAACCGCACGCTGCACCTCGCGCGGGCTGTGATCGTAGTGGTAGTCGAGCCCCGTCTCACCGACCGCGACCACGCGATCGCCGTAGCGCGCTCGCAGCGCGTCGAACGCGGCGGGGAGATCGGCCGGCGCATCCTTCGCTTCGTGCGGGTGAATCCCGACCGTCGCGGCCAAGCCGTACCTCTCAGCGGTCTCGCAGGCTCGGCGGCTATCCTCGACGTCGCAGCCGACCGTGACGATCGTATCGACGCCCCGCGCGCGCGCTCGCGCCAGCATCGCCTCACGGTCCTCGTCGAACGCCGGGTCGTGGACGTGGGCGTGCGTGTCGATCATGGGGAATCCTTAGGGCTCCCGTGCACTTGTTCCCCGAGCGCGACGATCGGCGCGATCGTTGGCTCCTCCCGGCAGCGCTGATCCTCTCGTTCGTCGTCCACCTCACGGGTCTCGGGGCGGCGAGGTGGTGGTGGCCGCACGTCGCGAGCACGGTCGCGAAGCTGCTCCCGCGCCCGGCGCCGACCCAGGAGATCGTCGCCCTCTCCGACGCGATCACGATCGAACGGCGCACCGTGCCGCGCGCGTCGCGCCGCACCCCTCCGCAGCGGCGGCCCGCGCCGCGGCGGCGCCGGCAAGTCGCGCAGCTGCCGGCGCTGCGGATGCCGCCCGTGCCGACGCTCCGGCCGATGCCGACCGCCCCGCCGTCGAGCGTCCCGACCACCCTGCCGACCTATCGTCCCGAGCGCGGCACGATCCACCATCCGCGCAGCGCGCAACCGACCCCGCCGCCGCCGCTGCCGCGCGCGTCCGAGGCGCCGGAAACGCCGAAGCACGGCTTCTCCTCGCAGCAGATCGCCGCGCTCGACGCGCAGTTCAGCAAGACGATCGCGCAGGCGCAGCACGCCCTCACCAACGTCCCGCCGCAGCGCCGTCCGCCGGCGCGCTCGCCCGATCAGCGGCGCTACGAAGCGATCATGGCCGGCACGCCGGAGCAGTTCCTGGCCGCGTTTCAAGGCGATTGCAAAGCGCTCGAAGGGCCGCTGCCGCACGGCGACGTTCGCTACTACTACATCCAGTGCATGATCCGCTACAACGACGGCTATTTCGAGAACGTGGCGTATCCGTGGCCGTACCGGTTCCCCTCGCGGCTCGATCCGTTCGACCTGCGCGTGAACCCGAACTACGACATGCACTTCGCACCGCAGGGCCCGCCGGACGGGTTCGCGCTTCCGCCGCACTTCGCGCTCTCGCGCGCGATCTGCACGTTCTACCACGCGCAGTGCGAGAGCATCTTCGCGCGCGAGCGCGCGAACGGAAACCAGCCCGCGCCCGACCAGCGCTGAGCGCTACGCGTATGTCGGCGGCTGCGCCGGCGTCTGCAGTTGCGGTTGCGGGCGGTGACGCAGCGCGATCAGCAGCGTGACGAGGCCGTAGACGATCGCGAACAGCCCGAGCGACACCCCCGGCGCGAGCAGGCCGCCGAGCGTGAACCACAGCATCGCGACGCCGAGCGCGACGAGCACGAGCCCGCCGAGCACCCACAGCCACCCATCTTTCAGGCGGCGCCAGGTCAGCGCGGCGAAGACGATCGTCAGCGCGCCGATCGCGAACGCCCACTCGGCGATCGTCCAGGTCAGCGAGATCAGGCTGCGCGCGAACTGCCAGGCGATGATGCCGACCGCGACGGTGACGACGCCCTCGAGCGCGTGAATCAGCCAGGCTTTGTCGCGCCCGGTCGAGCGCAGCGCCAGCACGAGGCGGATCAGCCCGTCGACGATCGCGAAGGCGACGAACGCGTCGACCAGCAGCTGCGAGTAGAAGCGGAAGTACAGCGCGCAGACGCCGAGCGCGAGCGCGGCGACGCTGCGAACCGCGATCCCCACGCGGTGGAGCCCGTCGTGGCCTCCGACGGCCGGGACGCGGGCGGTATCGGCGCTGATCGTCATGTGCGGTACCTCCTCGTGCGCGCGGCGCGAATCATGCCGCGGGCGGTTCGATGCGGGGAAAGAGCGGCGCGCCGGGACTCGTTTGCGTGCCGGCCGCGAGCCGGCCCCACACGAGTTCCTCGTCCCACGGCTGTTCGGGCGTCCCTTCGAGCCCGAGCTGGCGCCACATCTCGGTGGCCTTCGACGGCATGAACGGAAACAACAGCAGGCTCAGCCAGCGCAGCCCTTCACACAGGTCGTACAGCAGCGCGTCGAGCTCGACCAGGCGCTCGTGCTTGTAGAGCTCCCACGGCTTCTGCTCGTCGATCGCGCGGTTGAGCAGCGTGACGAGGTTCCAAATCTCGTCGAGCGCCTCGCGGAACCGCAGGCACATCACGTGCTCGTTCACCAGCGCCGGCAGATCGGCGACGCGTTCGCTCACGCGGCCGTCCGTCGGCTGCGGAACGAGCCCGTTGCGGTACTTCTGCAGCATCGCCAGCGAACGCCGCAGCAGGTTACCCAGATCGTTGCCGAGATCGCTGTTGTGGCGCTGGCGCAGCTTCTCCATCGAGATCGAGAAATCGCTGCCGAACGGCGCCTCGCGCAGCAGAAAGTAGCGCAGCGAATCGGCGCCGAACTCGGCCTTCATCGCGAACGGGTCCATCGCGTTGCCGAGCGACTTGCTCATCTTCGCCCCGCCGTCGGCGGTGATCCAGCCGTGCGCGAACACGCGCGCCGGGATCGGCAGACCCGCCGACCACAGCATCGCCGGCCAGATGATCGTGTGGAAGCGCGCGATCTCCTTGCCGATGAGGTGCATCCCCGGCCAGAAGCGCGCGTACAGACCGTCGGGGTCCTCGGGCCATCCGAGCGCGCTGATGTAGTTGATCAGCGCGTCGTACCACACGTACAGTACGCCGCCGCCCGGCAGCGGGATCCCCCAGTCGAACGACGAGCGCGAGATCGAGAAATCCTCGAGCCCCTCTTCGAGGATCGCCATCATCTCGTTCCAGCGCGACTGCGGGCGCAGGAACTCCGGGTTCGCGCGGAAGTGCTCGACCAGCCGGTCGCGGTATTTCGAGAGCCTGAAGAACCAGTTCTTCTCCGAGAGCCACTGCACGGCGCGGCGGCACTCCGGGTTCGGACAGCGTCCGTCGACCAGCTTCGCCTCCGGCCAGAACGTCTCGTCGTGCGTGCAGTACCAGCCTTCGTACACACCTTCGTACACGTCGCCGGCAGCTCGCATCCGCTCGAACAGCGCCAGACACGTGTGCTGATGGCGCGGCTCGGTCGTGCGGATGAAGTCGTCGAAGACGGCGTCGAACTCGGGCCCGAGCGCGCGCCACTTGGGCGCGAGCGAGTCGACGTACTGCTGCGGCGTCATCCCGGCCGCGGCCGCCGCGTTGGCGACCTTCTGGCCGTGCTCGTCGGTTCCGGTCAGCGCGCGCGCAGGACCGTGCGCCCGCGCCGTACGGACCAGCGCGTCGGCGGCGATCGACGTGTACGCGTGACCGATGTGCGGCGTGCCGCTGATGTAATAGATCGGGGTCGTGACGTAGAACGGGCGCTGCGAGGGCACCCGCCCCGCTTCGTCATCCTGTCCGTTTAGTCACCCTTCACCGCCCCGCCGGTCGTGATACACTCGGCGTGACACAGATTTTATGGCAATCACCTTCCGGCCGATCACCCCGCCCGACGACGACGAGCTCATGCTCCTGCACGAGATCAACCCGGGCTATACCGTCGAGCGTCTCCCCGACGGGGCCTTGCTCGTGAACCCGAACGGCGCGTCGGGCGGCATGCGCAACGCGCACCTATCGTTTCAGCTCGTCTCGTGGTCGGCACGGTCGCGCTGCGGCCCGACGTTCGACTCCTCAACGGGCTTCCGGTTGCCGGACACCTCGGTGCTCTCGCCCGACGGAGCGTTCGTTCGTGCGGATCGCTGGGAGCCGCTCGACCGCAAGCAACGTGAACGCTATTTCGCCGGTGCGCCGGACGCGGCGTTCGAGATCGTCTCGCGAACCGATCTGCGCGAAGCGCAGCTCGCGAAATGCGGCGCTTACGTCCGCAACGGATCGGCGCTCGTCGTGCTCGTCGATCCGTACCGCCGCGCCGTCGACACCTGGCGCGACGGCGCGCACGCCGCGCTCGGCGCCGTCGCGGAGCTCGACTGCGAGCCCGTGATGCCGGGCTTCGTCCTCGACGTCACGACGATTCTGGAGACGTAGCGCCCGAACGGCGTTCGCCGACGCGCGCGTAGAGGTGCCGCCGTTCGCCGTGGCCGGCGTCGGCGAGGCGCTTCGCGATCGCGGAGGTGGTGAGCCCTTCGGCGAGCAGCGCGTCGATCGCCGCGTCGAGGTCGAGCTCCGACGGCGCGGCTGGGGCCTCCGCAGCGCCGCCCTCGACCACGAACGCGATCTCGCCGCGAACCGGCTCGGCGAGCGCGGCGCTTACCTCGGCGGCGGTCCCGAGAACCTGCTGTTCGTGCAGCTTGGTGAGCTCGCGGACGAGGAACACGCGCCGCTCCGGTGCGACGGCGGCCAGGTCGGCCAAGCTCTCGCGGATGCGGTGCGGCGCCTCGTACCAGACCGTCGTATCGGCGAGCGCGGCGCGGAACGCCGCGCGCCGCTGGCCCCCGCTGCGCGGCGGAAAGCCGGCGAACGCGAAGCGGCGCAGGTCGAACCCCGAGAGCACCGCGGCGCAGACGAACGCGGCTGGCCCGGGGAGCACCTCGACCGGGACCAGCTCGGCCCGCGCGGCCGCGACCAGCGCCGAGCCGGGATCGCTGATCCCCGGCGTGCCGGCGTCGGTCACCACGGCGACGGTCTCGGAGCGGGCGCGCGCGAGGATCGCCGGGGCGGCGGTCCGGGCGTTGTGCTCGTGGTAGGTCCAGATCTCTTTCGTCCCGATCTGAAGGGCGTTCAGCAGCCGGCGCGCTACCCGCGAGTCCTCGGCGACGATCAGCGAGGCGTCGCGCAGCGTGTCCACCGCACGCAGCGTCACGTCGCGGAGGTTGCCGAGCGGCGTCGGTACGAACACGAGGCCCATGGCATCGGCTTCGCCGTCTCCCGCAGGCGTCCGCCGCATCGAGCTCCGCGGTCACATCATCGACTCCGGTATCTTCAACCGCGTCCTCGGGATCCTGACCGACGACGAGCGCGTCGCGTACGTCATCGAAGAGTTCGAGTCGGGGCAGACCAAGACCGAGGCCTCGTACGCGCGCCTGCGCATCGAGGCCGAGGATCCCGCCCACTTGGACGAAGTGCTGGAGAAGCTGCAGCGCGACACGGGCGCAGTCGTTCTCGATGAAGGCGACGTCGTCACCGAAGCGGCGCCGGCCGACGGGATCTTGCCCGACGACTTCTACGCGACGACCAACTACGCGACTGAGATCCGGCTCGACGGTACCTGGCTTGCGGTCGAGCGCCCGGAGATGGACTGCGCGATCGTGCTCGACGACGGCGGGGCGATGACGGTCGCGCCGTCCGATGTGAAGGCCGGCGACTGCGTCGTCGTCGGCCACGCGGGCGTGAAGGTCACCCTGCCGCAGCGATCCCGCCGCAAAGCGGTCTTCGAGTTCATGGCCAGCGCGGTTTCGAGCGAGAAGCCGCGCCATGCGCTGCTCGGCGAGCTCGCGCGCGAGCTGCTGGCGGTGCTCGCGTCGGGGAAGCGCGTGCTCCTGGTCGGCGGCCCGGCGATCATCCACACCGGTGCGGGGCCCTACCTCGCCGAGCTGATCCGCGACGGGTACGTCACCGCGCTCTACGCGGGCAACGCGCTCGCCCTGCACGACATCGAGTCGCAGTTCTTCGGTACCTCGCTCGGCGTGAATCTCGAAGACGCGTTCCCCGCGGAAGAAGGGCACGTCCACCACTTGCGCTCGGTCAACCGCATTCGTGCCGTGGGCGGAATTCGTCCGGCGATCGAACGCGGCATGCTCAGCTCCGGCGTGATGTACGAGGCGTACCGCAAGGAGATCCCGGTCGTGCTCTGCGGGTCGATCCGCGACGACGGCCCGCTCCCCGAGGTGATCACCGACGTGATCGAGTGCCAGCGCGCGATGCGCCACTATGTCCCGGAGATCGGGATGGCGCTGATGGTCTGCACGCTGCTCCACTCGATCGCGGTCGGCAACCTGCTCCCCGCGACGTGCAAGACCGTTTGCGTCGACATCAACCCCGCGTCGGTGACGAAACTCACCGACCGCGGTTCGCACCAGAGCCTCGGCATCGTGATGGACGCGTCGTCGTTCCTGCGCGAGCTCGCCCTCGCGATCGAAACCGCGGAAGCCGCCGCGCGCGGAGGCGCCGGATGACCGCCGTCGAGTCGCTCGAACCCGGCCGGCGCGTCGAGATGTACGTCTCGCCGGACTGCCCGTACTGCATGCAGGCTCGCGCCCACTTCGACGCGCGCGGCTATCCCTACGAGCTGCACGACGCGCAGAACGATCCCGCGCAGCGCGAAGCGATGTTCGCGTACACCGACGGCGATCCGACCGTCCCCGCGATCGTCGTCGACGGCGTCTACCTGCAGTCCGGCTGGGGCACGCCGCTCCGAGGTTGAACCGTCTACTGAAGCGTGCCGGTCGGCACGTTCCGCAGATCGCTCCAGCCGTACGCGGATTGTCCGCCGTCGCCCGCATGCGCGGCGAGCGCTTCGGCGTGGATGAACCGCGCGCCGAGATGTTCGTAGAACCGTACCGCCGGATTTGCGGCGACGACGTGCAGCCCCAGTGCGCGAAAACCGCGCTCGCGCAAGCGCAGCGCCAGGGCGCCGAGCAAAGCGCGTCCGCGCCCGCGACCGTGCTCCGCGGCGAGCACGTAGAGCGCATCGACGTACGCGTCGTAACCTGCGATCGGAGCGCGGCCGCGGATCACCGCCGGCATCGCGCCGCCGCAGATGAATCCGACGACCTCGCCATCGTCGCCGACCGCGACGAACACCTCGCGCGTCCCGTCGCGCAGAACGCGCTCCCATAGCGCGCGCCGACGTTCTTCCGTGTTCTCTGCGATCACCGCCTCTGAGAGCAGGCCGTGGTACGTCTCGTCCCAGCTCGCGACGTGGACCGCGGCGATCGCGAGGGCGTCCGCAGCGGTTGCAGCGCGGATCGCGGTCATGCGGCCTCGCCGGCCGGCACCCCGCCGAGCCCCTCGATCCGGCAGGCGACGAAGGCGGTCCAGAGCGCGGTTCCGGCGGCCAAGAGCGAAAATCCGAGCAGGCATGCCACCCGAGCCGCGATGAGCACGCCTTTTCGTCCGATACGATCACTGAGACGACCCCAGAACGGTGAAGAGACCAGTGAGCAGACGGCGACGGTCGCATAGATCGCGCCGACGATCGTGGGCGACGCACCGAAATGCTCCGCATAGAAGGGCAGGATCGGGATCAAGATCGTGAAGCCGAGCACGTCGACGAACGTGATCGCAAGAAGGGGCACCAGCGCTCTCGGCATTCCCGACGCGTTGTCGCACGGCGGCCGGGGTCTCCTCGCCACGCCCTCGGGCGCCGTCGCCTGCGAGCTCGAGCCGGTTGGGATCGATGCCGGCGGCGCCCGCTACGAGTTGCGCGTGACGAACGGCACGCCCGGGATCCTCGCCGCTTCGGTCATCGCGATCCGCGTCGACGAAGGCCGGCCGGTCGCCGCTCTCGCGGTCGAGGTCGATCCGCACGCGGCGATCCGGACCGGCTTCTCGCTCGATTCCGCCCTCGCGTACGAGCGCATCGCGGCCGAGGTCCACGGCGAAGGGGTTCACCTGATCGTCGAAGCCCCGCCGCCGCGCGGCGGGCGCCCGCGCCGCCGTTGGGCCGCGCCGGTCGGCGTCCTCGGGGCCGCTGCCGTGCTCGCCGGTTCGGTGATCGTCGCCTTCGCCTTCGAACGGCCGCGCGTGGTCGATGCGGCGCTGCTTGCCACCCCGGATGGCCGCCTGGTCGCGCGCTGGTCAACCGCGGGGAACGGCGCGCGCTCGTACGAGCTGCGCGACGCGCGCGGCGATGTCGTCGCGCACGGGATGCTCCCGGCCGCTGCCGGGACGATGCCGATCGGCCGCGGCGACGCCGCCAGCCTGCACGTCGCGATCGCCAACGTCTTCGGTAGCGATACGCGCGACGCGGCCTACGGCCGGGCGACCCCCCCGCCGGCGATCCGGATCATCGCCACCGCGCCGCCGCGGCTGGCGAGCCTCGCCGTCGACCCGCCGCATCCGAACGCACCCCTCACCGTCCGCTACTCGGCCCGTGCCCGCGAAGTCCGCTTGGCGATCGTCGACCGGACCGGCAGCATCTGGTTCGCGACGACGACGCCGGCCGGGAACGGGATCACCCAGGTTCCCGCGCCGCCGGCCGGCCCGCGCGAGCCCTACATGCTGGTCGCCAACGCCGTCGGCGCCGACGCGAGCGAGGATACGCGGGTGCCGATCCCGGCCGCGCTCGCACCGCCGACCGCCGCTCCGGCGCCCGGGCCCTCGCCGGTGCTGAAGACCGGCGCCCTGCAGCCCAAGGGCGGCACCTCGAACGCGACGATCATCGACGTCGGCGGCGGGGACACGTTCTCGATCCGGCCCTCGCCGGTTCGGCCCGGCGACCCGTTCGTGGTCGAGATCCCGTTCGCCGACGGGGCCCGGGTCCAGATCATCCGCGACCGCGACGACGCCGAGCTGTCGGGTGCCGACCTCCACCGCGGCGAACGCAGCGTCGCGATGACGGCGCCCACGGCGGCCGGCGCGTACACCGTCCGCGTCACCTTGCAGCGGGGGGTCGGACTGGAGACGGTCGTTCGCCCGCTTCGCCTTGGGAGCAAGTGACGCGAATCTTACATTTCTCGATAGGAACGGATGTTAGGCGAGTCACACAACCGGGAATCGACTAGGCCCAAAGACCTATACGGAGAGGGACCAGGTGCACGTGGCAACATCGCGGGCGAAGCTTCCCAAGCTCGCCCCCGATACGATTCGGCGTGAACGGATCTCCGGCTGGCTTTCAGACCATGCCGATGTTCCGTTGCGCCTGATCGCGGCTGCTTCTGGTTCCGGCAAGACCACCGCGCTCGTTACCTACGCCGCAGCTCCCCGGCACCGGGCCGGTTACGTGACCCTCGACGGCGAGGCGACGCCGGTGAGCCTGCGCGCCGCGATCGCCCGTTCGTTCGGCTTTGCCGAACCGCCCGACGACGAAGCGCTGCTCTCCGCGTTCGAAGATCTCGGCCGCTGCGAAGTGCTGATCGACGAAGCCGACCGCGCGCCGGACGACGTCCGCGCCGCGCTGCGCCGCTTCATCTACGAAGCCCCCGACAACGTGACGTTCGTCTACGCGTCGCGCTCGCGCGACGTCGTCGACGCGACCCGCCTGGTCTCGCTCGGCCTCGGTGCCGTGCTCGACGGCGAACGGCTCGCCTTCACCGTCGAAGAAGCGACGCGGCTCGCCGAAGCGGGGCGCGTCGACGCCGACGAACGCGAGCTCGGCCGGCTCGTCCACGACACCGAAGGCTGGGCGTTCGCGCTCTGCTCGTCGATCCGTGAAAGCGCCTCGGCCGGACGCTCCCTCGACGGCGCATTCGATCGCTGGCGCCGGACCAACGCGCGCTTCATGCGCCGCTTCATCGACGACGCGCTCGCCGGCGAAGAATCGGCGCTCGCCGCCGCCGCGCGCAAAGTCTTCGACGGCGAGCTCGCCGACGACGCGACGCTCGACCGCCTCGAGCACCGTGGGCTCTTCGTCCGCTGGATCGAAGGATCGTACCGCCCGTATCGCGCGGTCGCGCGGGTTGCGCGCGCCAGCACGCCGGCGCCGAGCCGCGCGCTCGCGCCGTTCGCGGTTCGGCTGTTCGGCAAACCCGAAGTGCGCGTCGAAGGACAGCGCGTCGCGTGGTTCCGCCGCCGCGACGCGCAGATCTTCGCCTTCCTCGCACTCCAGCCGCAAGGCCGCACGCGGCGCGAGACGCTGCTGCGCGTGTTCTGGCCCGAAGCCGATCGCCAGCTCGCCGCCCAAAGCCTGCGTTCCGCGTGCAGCACGATGCGCCGCTCGCTTGCCGCCGTCGTCGGTTACGCCGACCTCTCGCACTACGTCGCGTTCGGCGACGAGCTCGCGCTGAACCTCGACCTGTTCGTGATCGACGCGCGCCGTGTGCGCGCGCACCTGCGCGACGCCGAAGCCGCGTGGACCGCCGGCGATGTCGTCACGGCGATGGAACACGATCGCGCGGCCCTGCGCCTCTCGCGCGAAGAATTGCTCGACGGCGACCTCCCGCCGGCGATCGCCGGCATCGCCGAAGAGCTCGACGGCGGCCTGCGCCGCGCCGCCGGCCGCAGCGCGGAAGAACACGAACTCATCGCCGCCGGCTGACCTCGCGTGAACTCTATCGCCGCGCGCCGACGCTGTTACGTGGTGCCCGTTTTCGCCGTAACCGCGATCCTGCTCGTCGCCGGCGCGGGCGATGCGCTGGCCGCGCCGAAGCCGTTGCCGGGCCGCACGACGTTGCCTCTCTCGGTGGTGTCGGCGACGTGCCTCAACCCCACAAACGACATGAAGCTCGACAAATGGGCGTACGTGAACGGGTACCTGGAATGCGAAGCGTCGGACGAAAACGCCGAAGGCAACGCCGTCTACCGCGAATCGCCGATCGGATCCGGCAAGTTCACACTGCTCGTCGGTACCGGCGGATTGCTCGATCTGTCGACCATGATACGGCACGGCGTCCCACCCGACACGGCGACCGCACTGTACAACGCGATGCAAGCGCAGTCCGTGGGGCTACCGCGTCCCCGATAAACACGGCGTCAGGTCACCGCTTCCGCCCTTCGACAAGCTCAGGATGACAGAAGATAGGGGCCGCGCGCGAAAGGATGACCTCCAAGCCGCGATCCCGATCGCTTCGAGCCGTATCGATTTCGACGCTACGCACGACGTATCGATTTCGACGCTACGCACGACGTATCGATTTCGACGCTACGCACGACGTATCGATTTCGACGCTACGCACGACGTATCGATTTCGACGCTACGCACGACGTATCGATTTCGACGCTACGTACGTCGTATCGATTTCGACGCTACGCACGTCGTATCGATCCTCATGGGCGCGGCACGCTTCCAACCGCTGTCATCCTGAGCTTGTCGAAGGGCGGGAGTCGCGCTTCGCGGTCTAGCCGTTGCGTTCTTCGAAGAAGATGGCGCGCATCGTGGACGTCGTCGCGGTGACGGCGTGACGGGTGCCGGTTGGGATCACGATGACGTCGCCCGCGCGGATGATCCTGGCCGTCGTGTTGGTGCGGGCGATGCCGCTGCCGCTGACGACATAGAGGACGATGCGCACGCGGCCGGTCGTCCAGGCGGGCGTTCGGGTCGGCGTGAACTCGCCGGCGAAGGTCTGGGTTCGCGCGCCGCGTGAGATCATGCGTTCGCGCAGGCCGGCGAACTCGCACGGGTGCAGGTTCGTGAAGAGGTTCGCCGCGGGGATCGGCGGGGTGCTCGCGCGTGCGGCACCCGTGAGCGCGAGAGCGCAGAAGAATCCGGCCGCTGCGCCGAATCGGAGGAGTGCGCCGTGAGAGGCGTGGCGTACGGTGTCCATCGGTGAATCATGGGCCTTCGAGTTCACTTGAAGTCAAGGGGAGTGCAGCGCGATGACGATCGGTGAGGTTGCGCGGGCGTCGGGCGTGCCGGCGTCGGCGATCCGGTACTACGAATCGATCGGTGTGATCGCTCATCCCGAGCGAAAGAGCGGCATCCGGCAGTTTGCACCGGACGCCGTCGACGAGATCAAGGCGCTGCGCTTCTACCGCGAGAGCGGGATCCCGGTTCGGGGACTTGCCGCGATCGGCGCCACGCCGCGCGGGACGGCGGCGCGTGGTGCTATGTGGCGGTCGGTGATGCAGGCCCGTATCGACGACCTCGACGCGTGGATGCGTGAAGCGCGCGCGACGAAACGAACCCTTGAGCGCGTGATCGCGTGCCGTTGCGGCGGCAGGCTCGACCGGTGCGAAGCAGTTCGAGCCGCCGAGACTGCTCCAGCAGCGCGGCCCCGCTCGTAGGTCCTACGGTGCGCTGACGAGCTGCAACTGGTCGCCGATCGCGATTTCGTTGGCGGCGGCGAAGCCGGGGCCGAACTCCAGGGTGATGTGTGCACCCGGAGCGCCCACGTGGAGCTTGCCCGGGGTGACGTTCGGTTGGATCGACACGATGCGGCGGTCGGCGTCGAGGAAGATGATGTCGAGCGCGCTGCGCATGCCGAGGGTGTGGACGGCGGCGCAGCGGTCGAACCAGATGCCTTCGTCGGGTGCGATGGCGGCGCGGGTGAGGAAGCCGATCGTGCGCGCGAGCGGGTTGTCGGCGCGGCGGACGCGGCGGGCGAGGACGTGGCCCGTGCGCGCGTTTCGCACGAGCCAAAGCGTCATAGCGAGGTGAAGGCGGTGAAGAGCGCGGTCGCGCCGATCAGGTAGGGCGCGAACGCCAGCGGCTGGAGCGCCGAGTCGCGGCGGAACTTCGCGCCGACGGCGGCGGCGAACGCGGCGAGGGCGAGGGCGAGGAGTGCGTTCGATGCGCCGAGCATGGCGCCGGCGACGGCGGCGAGCTTCACGTCACCCCAGCCCATTCCCCGGCCGCGCGAAAGATATGCGGCGATCGAGAACGGGACGACGACGATCAGCGAGGAGACGATCATGCGCGGGTCGTGCCAGACGAACGCGAGCACGGCGATCGCGACGAGCGGCCCGAGCGAGAAGATGTCGGGGATGGCGCCGCGCGCGACGTCGCAGTACCACGCGGCGACGAAGGCGGCGGTGACGATCGCGACCAGCCCGAGCCGGGCCGGATCGGCGTGCGCGCCGGCGATCCCGCCGATCAGGGCCGCGCCGGCGACCAGGGCGACGATCGGCGGCGTCCCCGACTTGGGGCCGTCCTCGAAGCCTTGGATGCGCGAGCAGATCGCGGCCGCGGCGACGAGTCCGGCGATCGCGGCGCTGGCGAAGAGCAGCGCGCCGAGCAGGACGTGCGGGTTCATCGGTTCAGCAGTTGCGCGGCGACCGCGCCGAAGATCATCACGAACAAGGCCGGGAGCATGCAGAGCGCCATCGGGAAGGTCATCTTCACGGGCAACTGCGCGGCCATCTCTTCCGCGCGCGTCATGCGATGATCGCGCGCGTCGGTGGCGAGCTGGTCGAGGATCCCCGCGATGTCGCCGCCGAGCTTCTCGGCCTGAATGATCGCGGTGACGGTCGTCGTGAGTTCGGTGACGTCGGAGCGCGCCGCCATCGCGGCGAGCGCTTCGGCGCGCGAGCGGCCGACGCGGATATCGGAGAGCGCTGCCAGCAGCTCTTCGCGGAACGGCCCGCGAACCGCGTCGACCGCGGCGGCGAACGCGCCGTTGAGCGCGATCCCGGCCTCGACCGTCGTCGAGACGAGATCGAGGAAGTCGGGGAGGGCGTTGCGGATCCGCCGCTTGCGCTCGGCGATCGCGCTGTCGAGGATCGAGCTCGGCAAGATCGCGCCGGCGAGCGCGAGGATCACCGGCAAGATGAACAGCCAGAGGTCCGTGCGGTGCAGCACGAACGGGACCAGCAAGCCGAAGAAGAGGCCCGAGAACGACGCGATGATCCCCCGCATCATGAAGCGGCCCGGCGTGAGCTTGTACCAGCCGGCCTGCATCAGACGCCGTTCCAGCTTCGTGCGGCCGCGCTCGTCGAAGAACCGCGCGAAGACGCCGAGCTCGGCTTTGCGGTCGGCCTCGATGCCGGTCCGGTCGAGCTGCGCCACCGTGCGTTCGATCGCCGAACGATGCACGAAGATCGTGATCCCGATGTAGCCGAGGATCGCGGCCGAGATCGCGGCGCCGATGACGGGGATCAGCATCAGACTTCGAACCTCATCATGCGCTTGAGCATTGCGATACCCGCACCTTCGAGCAGCACGACGAAGATCATCACGGTGTGGCCGGTCCCGGTGAAGATCAGCGCGTGGCGCATCGAAGGGTTGAGGCCGACGATCATCACGCCGACGACGACCGGGAGCAGCGCGATCACCCAGGCCGTCATGCGGCCTTCGGCGGTCAGCGCGCGCATCTTGCGGAAGACGCGCCGGCGCTCCTTGATCGTGTGCGCGAGGTGTTCGAGGACCTTGGCCAGGTTGCCGCCGGTCTGCGACTGCACGCGAATCGCGCGCACCATCATCGCGCACTCGTCGCTCGGCATGCGTTTCGCGAGGCCGTCCAGCGCGTCGTGTACGCTTTGACCGATGTTTGCTTGACCGACGACGCGCATGAACTCCGTGCGCGCCGGATCGTCGAGCTCGTCGATGACCATGACGAGCGCCTGCCGCAGGCCAAGGCCTGCGCGCAGACCGCTCGCCATCAGACGCAGCACCAGCTCGAGCTGGTCCGCGAACTTCGCCAGACGCTTGCGCTTCTTGTGCGCGATCACCTGATCGGCGCCGCAGGCGGCGAGCGTCAGCGAGATCGGAAACGCCGCCGCGCCGTAGAGCGGGCTCAGGTGGAAGAGCACCACGGCGGCGACCCACAGACCGATACCGCTGCCGAGGATCGCGAGCATGATCTCCTCGCCGCGCACGCGGATGGCGGCCTGCTGCAGCGAGAGCCGGTACTGCTCCATCATCGGTTTCAGGGGCGTGGTGAAGCGCTCCCAGAACGAGGCGAGGAAGATACCGAGCGCGCCGACCAAACCGACGACGATCGCGAACGGGAGGACGCTTACCATGACGAGGCCGGGGAGAGCGGGGCGGCGCCGCCGAGTTCGCTGAGCTCGTTGTAGTCGAACGAGACTCCGAACTCCGCGAAGCGGCGCAGGCACTCGGGCTGGACGCCGGTGAACTCGAACTCGCCGACGACCTTGTTGTTCTTGTCGAGACCGCGCTGGTGGTAGCGCACGATCTCCTGCATCGTCACGACCTCGCCCTCGAGGCCGGCGATCTCGCTGATCCCGACCACCTTGCGGCTGCCGTCGCGCATGCGCGAGATGTGCACGATGATGTCGACCGCGCTGGCGATCTGATCGCGGATCGCGCGGATCGGCAGCTCGAAGCCGGCCATCATCACCATCGTCTCGATGCGCGAGATCGCATCGCGCGCGCTGTTGGCGTGAATCGTGGTCAGCGAGCCGTCGTGGCCGGTGTTCATCGCTTGGAGCATGTCGAGCGCTTCGGGGCCGCGGCACTCGCCGACGATGATGCGGTCGGGCCGCATGCGCAGCGCGTTGCGGACGAGCTCGCGGATGCGGACCTCGCCGGTGCCCTGCAGGTTCGGCGGACGGCCTTCGAGCCGCACGATGTGCGACTGGTTGAGCCGCAGTTCGGCGGCGTCCTCGATCGTCACGATCCGCTCGCCCTCGGGGATGAAGGACGAGAGGATGTTGAGGAAGGTCGTCTTCCCGGAGCCGGTGCCGCCGCAGATGACCAGGTTCAGCCGAGCTTCGACCGCGGCACGGAGGAAGTCGAGCATCGAACCGTCGATCGCGCCGATGTTGACGAGATCGTCGGGGGTCAGCCGCTTCTGGCCGAAGCGGCGGATCGTGAGCGTCGGCCCGTCGAGCGCGAGCGGCGCGATGATCGCGTTGATGCGCGAGCCGTCGGGGAGACGCGCGTCGACCATCGGCACCGACTCGTCGATGCGGCGGCCGAGCGGCGCGATCATGCGCTCGATGACGACGCGCAGTTGGCGGTCGTCGCTGAAGCGTTTCGTGGTCGTCTCGATCTTGCCGCCGCGCTCGATGAACACGTGGTTCGGGCCGTTGACCATGATCTCGGTGACGTCGGACTGCGCGAGGAGCTCCTCGAGCGGTCCGTACCCGAGCGCTTCGTCGATGATCTCCTGGCGCAGACGGGCCATGTCCTCGGCAGAGAACACCGCGGGGTATGCGGAGAGCAGCTCGCGCACGATCGTGTCGATCTGCCCGCGCAGCTCCGCGATCTTCTTCGGCTCGTCGAGCGCGGCGCTGGCGGCGACGATGTCGAGCCGCTGCGCGAGCGCGTCGTGGATCTCGGTCTTGAGCAGGTCGCGCGCGGTGCGCTCGACGGTTGCGACGATGTGCGCGTCGCTGGCGTGTCCCGAAGCGACGTCTTCCGGGCGCGCGTCGCCCTTGGGACGGCGGTTGCTGGCGCGGCGGTCGCCGAGCGGCGTCTTGGCCGAGGGCTTGAGCGGTTCGATGTCGTCGGGGAGCGGCAGGGCGCTCATCGCCGAGGCGAGCGACTCGATCGCTTTCTGATACCGGCGGTCGCCGATCGGCGGCACGTTGCCGAGCAGCCGCGCGCCGAGCGCGCGCTCGACTTCGTCGGGCCGCACGGCGGCCTTGGCGTCGCGCTGGTTGAGCACGAGGTAGACGCGCGAGGCGGGGATGCCGAAACGCGCCAGCTCGGTCTGTACCGCGCGGGCGCTGGTGACGCCGAGCAGCGTCGGCTCGACGACGACGATGAAATGCGCCGCGTTCACGACGAACGGGCGGACCGCAGCAGCGTACGGCTGCGGCGCGTCGACGAGCACGAACTCGGTCGTGTCGCGCACGTCGCCGAGGATCGAGGCGACTTGGTCGGGCATCAGCGTGAACGCGCCGTCGATCGAGGCGGTGAACTCGATCCCGGCGACGTCCGTGAGGATCGTCGCCGAAGCGAGGTTGCCGCCGATCCGGCCCGCATCGAAGTTGCGCACGCTGTCCGTGAGGACCGCGACGCAGCGCCGTCCGCTGAAGTCGGCATCGACGAGCCCGCAGGCTTTGCCCTCGCGCAGGATGCGAATCAGCTCGACGCAGAGCGTGGTGGCGCCGACGCCGCCTTTGGCGCCGACGACGATCGCGATCGTTCCCTTCATGGCGTCAGTGCGCCGTGCCGGGCTGGACGATCTTGTCGCCGTCGATCACCGCAACGGGCGAGGACGGTTTCGCCGGTGCCTGCACGATCGGTGCGTGCGGGACCGGAGCCGCCATCGGCTGCATCTGCATCGGGCCCATCGCGGGCATCGCAGGACGCGGTACACGATCGGCGCCCGCGAGGACGAGCTTCTCGACCGGCTGGCTGCGCAAATTTTCCTTCGGCGAGCGCAACGCGAGCCGCAGCACCGTGTTGACGTCGGCGAGGGTCAGCAGGTCTGCTTGTTTCGGGGTCACCTCGAGCGTCGCGGTGAGGTACTGCGACTGCTGGCCGGCGGCGTCGGGGGCCGGCGTCGCGCCGGGCTCGGTCATCGTTCCCACCGAGAGGACGGTGACGCCGCGGATGATCGTGACGGCTTTCGGCATCTGGTCGTTGCGCGCCAGCGTCGCCGCGATCACGTCGACCTTGTCGCCGGCCTGGATCAGGTTCGAGACGCCTTTGACGCGATCGAGCGCGATAGAAACCGCGCGCATACCGACGTGGACGTGCCCGGGGAGCCCGGTGAGCGAGTAGTGGACGAGCTTCGAAGACGTGATCTGGCTGCCGGCCGGAATCTCGTTCATCGCGACCGATCCGATCGCGGAGGCCGGCACCACCATCGCGTCGGGATCGACGGCGTCGGCGGGACGCGACACGCGCGTCAGCATCGCGTCGGTGATCGTCGTGCGGGCCGGAATGGTGCGCGCCGCGACCAAGATCGTGCGCTGAACCGCCGGAGCCGACGTGTGCCCAACCGATGCGAGGTAGTTGTAGGTCAGGACGCCGGTTCCGACAGCGAGGAGGCCGGCGACGGAGAGTGCTATCGTTCGCGTGTCTAGCGGACGAGCAAGAACGCGGGACATAAGAGTGCCACCCACAAGGAGAGGGCGCCACCGGCCGCGGCGACGGCATAGGGAAGCCGTTCGCCGGTTTGCGGAAGCTGCCGAGTGATCAGCGAGGCCACCATCCTTTGCGACGTCGCGAGCGCGTAGAGGGAGAGCAGTCCCCCGCACAGCGCCGTGTAGATCAGGAAATCCGCCCCGAGGGCGGGTGCTAGGCCGCAGCATCCTGCCGCGAGTAGCTTGACGTCGCCCCCACCGAACCAGCCGCGCGAGAACGCGAGGGTGCCGGCGAGGAGAAGAACGATGAGGATCGCTAGAGCCGTCCCCGCACCGGGGAATCCGCCCGTCGTCCCGGCGACGGCGACACCTGCGATCGCGAGCGCGCCGGTCAGCGCATTCGGGATCTTGCGTGCGCGCACGTCACTCGCCGCAGCCACGACCGCGGCTGCGGCGAGGATCGGGACGAACGGCGGAATCACGGCGGAGTGATCTTCGTCGCGATCGCGTTGAACGTAGCGCTTACCTGGGTGCCGAGAGCACCGATGGCGACGATCGCGGCAACCGCGATGAGGGAGACGACGAGGCCGTATTCGACGAGGGTCGCGCCTTCATCGTCCTTGAGCATGTCGAGGAACGCAGTGGTCACGGAGAGCTCCTTTACGGACGTAGTTGTCACTTGGGATCTTTGGGGAGGTGGTCGAAGAGATCAGAGTCGACGCTGGGATTCGGTGCGGCGATGACGACCCGCGCGGAAGCGGGGGAGACCCCGGGCAGCGAAGTCGCCGTAACGGTGACGTAGCTGCCGCGAGGCATCGCCGGTGCGACGACAATCGTCGCGTGGAAGGTGCCGTCGGTCTGCAGCGTCACCCGCCGCAGCAGCACATCCGGAATATCGCGTGAGATCGTTCCGACGAGTGTGAGGGTCACGGGCACGGAAGCTGGTGCCATCCCGTCGATGACGATCGCCTCGCGACCCGCCGCCAAGTGCGCCGTCAGCGAGAGCGAACCGCTCGTCGTCGCCGGCGTGGAGGCGGATCCGGTACGCGCGCCCTCCGTGGCACGCGCATCCGGGGTGCGTCCGGCAAGTAGGCGCAGTTGATTCACGACGTCGGCGGGAACGGTGAGATCACCGTTCTCGTAGACGGGTGCTTCACTGGCGTACGCCACGCGGTCGTTGATCTCGTACCGGCGGTTGCCGGGCCGAAGGACGATCGTGAGTCCAGGGCGCGAGAGCGTGACCTCTGATGCGGACGCCGACCACGCATAGACGTAGCCCGCCCCGTCGGCCACCCGCATGAGCGGGGTTCCGGTGTGGGCGGTAGCCGGAGTGGCCAGGAGCGCCGTCGCAACAAGCGTCGCGGCGAGGTGCCGCATCGAGAGAGTCACGCCGGGGTCATACCGTCACTAGGACCAACGACTCGCGTGAACGTGGGAACTTTTACGGTCCGTCGACGGGATGTTGACGCGTTAACGCCGCTCGCGAGGGCAGAACGAACGCGGATGAAACCGCTGGCTTACCTCCCGTCCATCGTCGCGTCGCTCGCGATCGCCGCCCCGGCGTTCGCGCAGCCAATCGCAGCGATCTCGCTCCCGTCAGGGCGCTCGACGACGATCGAGGCGCCCGGACTCACCCGTGTCGCAGTCGGCGACGGCCGGATCGCCGGCGTCGTTCCGGTCGGCACGCAACAGGTGATCGTGAACGCGAAAGCCCCAGGCCATACGACCCTGCTCGTGTGGACCAACGGCGGCCGCCGCGAGTACGACGTGACCGTCACCGAGCAGACCCTCGACGATCTGGCGCAGATGCTGCGCACGACCCTGAGCGAGCCGGGCGTCACGATCGACCCGATCGGCCGCGCGCTGGTCGTCAAAGGCGACGTGAGCGACCAGAGCCGCGCCAACCATATAACGGACGTGCTCTCGCGCTTCGCCCTGTTGGCCAAGAACCAGAAGTACGACATCGTCAACGCGGTGACGGTCTCGCGCCCGCTCGGCGCGATTCAGGCCGAGCTCGCGCGCGACACCGGCGCGCGCGACGTGCACGTCGACTACGACACCAAGGGCAACGTGATGGTCAGCGGCCGCGTCCGCGACCGGGCCGCCGCCGAGACCGTGCTGCAGCGTGTCCGCGGGCTCGCCGGCGCCAACCTCGCGATCGACGGCAAGCTGGTCGACCGGCTCGTGCTCGACGTGAACCAGCAGGTCAACACCCACGTCTACATCTTAGAGGTCGACAAAACCGCCCTCACGCAGCTCGGCGTCAGGCTGCAGAGTGCGACCGTCGATCCGAGCGGACGCGTGAGCTACGGCGACCCGGCGTTCCCGGTCTTCGACAACCCGGGCAGCTCGGCGTCGACCGGTCAGACCATTCCGAACATCGCGACGGGTCAGGCACTGAACATCATCGGCGGCCGGTTCATTCGCGCCGCGTTCCTCGCGCCGACGATCGACGCACTGGTCCGTACCGGCAACGCGCGCGTCCTCTCCGCGCCGGAGCTGATCACGATGCCCGGCTCCGAGGCGAAGTTTCTGGTCGGCGGCGAGATCCCGTACATCGTCTCGAGCGCGCTCGGCCAGGTCAACGTGCAGTTCAAGGAATACGGCGTGCGGCTCAATGTCGTACCGACGATCCTGCCGGACGGCGGCGTCGAGTCCAAGATCACGCCCGAGGTCAGCGACCTCGACTTCCAAAACGGCGTCAACGCTGCCGGGATCCTGCTCCCCGCGTTCAAGACCAGCCGCATCACCACCGACGTCGTGACGAAGTCCGGCGAGAGCATCGTGATGGCCGGCCTGCTGCGGCGCCAGGAGACGCGCAACATCGACAAGATCCCGGGGCTCGGCGATCTGCCGATCCTCGGCAAGCTGTTCCGCTCGACGCGCTACCAGAAGTCGGAGACGGACGTCGTCTTCGTCATGACCCCCGAGGTGATCACCCGATGACTCGCTTCGAAGCGATGCTGCGCGACGAAGATGCCGCCACGCTCACCGAGTACGCCCTCGTCCTCGCACTAGTCGCGGTCGTCGCGATCGTCGGCCTGCAGCACGTCTACGAGGCCGTCTCCGCGACGCTCAACAACGTCTCGGACAAGCTCACGGCCTCACAAGCCGGGCCATGAGAGTCTCTCGGGGAGCGGCGGTCCCCGAGACCGCGGTGGTTCTCGGCGTCGCCCTGACGTTGCTATTCGGCACCTTTGAGCTCGGCCTGATCGGGCTGGCGCAGCTCGGCGGCGACGGCGCGGCGTTCGTCGCCGCGCACGCCGCCGTGCTCGGCAACGACCCGACCGCGGCGATCTCCGGACCGTTTCCGACGATCGCGCAGAACGCGTCGGTCAACGTCCAGTCCGCGCAGCCCGACGCGACCAGCGTCGACGTCGACTACAACGTCGCCGCGCAGTCGAACCGGCACGGCGGCGCGCAGGTCGTGCGGCCCACGCACACGCAGGCGACGATCACCAACAACGGCGTCGGGATCGGCGCGATCCTGCCGGTCACCAACCTCTCGAGCGGGATGATCGAAGGCAACATGATGGTCTCCGGCGTCGGCTTCGAGCTGGACGGCAACCCGTACAACTCGGCGGCCGACTTTGCGAAGGAGAAGAGCTACTTCAACGACGACGGCAACGCGCCGCCGTACCACATCGGCTTCCGCTTCCTCTACCACTGCCAGCCGCTCGGTCCCAACCAGGGCTGCGATCCCGGCGCGCCGCTGTGGGCGTCGGGATTCGCCGAATATCTCGACGGCAGCAACTGGAACGCGCCGCAGAACGGGATCGGGCCGGGCGCCGTGTACGAGGCGATGTCGATCCACCAGCAAGTCTTCGCGACGATCGCCGCCAAGCTGAACGCGATGGCGTGGCCGAACGGGAACGCGACCGGGTCCGTCCTCGACCCGGCGCAGAACTGCATGGCGACGGTGAACGGTTGGGACATCGCGATCCCGTCGGGGTACACCATCGGCTCGACCGCGATCGGTTCGTTTCCGCTCAATCCGCTCGGGAACACGCCGGGATGTTCCTGACCTCGCGCTCGCGCGGCCAAACACTCCCGATCTGGTCGCTCGGCATCGCCGCGGCTCTCGTCCTCGCGTTCGCGGCGATGCAGTACGGTGAAGTGCTGCGCTGGCAGATTCGCGCGCAGAACGCGGCCGACGCCGCCGCGTCCGCGTCGCTCTCGGCGCAGACGCAGACTTGGAACCAGCAGCTCGCGCTGCTCTACGCCGCGTCGGTGGAGGAGTGGCGGATTCGCCACCTGCTGAGCGGCCTGCAGGCCGCCGCATACAACGATTCCGGCTGCGCTGGGAGCGGGTGTTCTGCCGCTTTCGCCACGCTCAAGGCGGACTATTTGCGCGCGGTCGCGCGCTACACGACCGACGTGCAGCTGATCAACCGCACTTCGCAGTACACCCAGACGCAAGCCGCGAACGACGCGCGCGCTCTCGTGCAGCAGCTCCAGCAGAATTGCGGCACGCCTGGCGGCGGCGACTGCGCGTTCAGTTACAACGTCGTGCGGGTGCAGGGGCGCACGGTGCTCAACGACGTCGAGCAAGACGGGGGCGCGTGGGTGATCAACAACCCCGGCACGTTCGCGACCGTCAAGCCTGACTACGTCCCGGTGCAGATCGAGATCGTCACCTGCGCGAAGGTCGCGCCGGTCGTGCCGTCGTTCCTGAACTTCCAGCCCCCGACGTTCACCGCGATCGGGCGCGCGGCAGCCACCTCGGCGATGGTGACCCAGGAGTGGCTCCAGCCGGGCTATCAGGCCAACCCGCAGACCGGTCAGACGTTTCAGCCGATCGAAGCGGTCGTACCCGGCGCGGCGGCGAGCGGCCCCAACGGGTGGAACTGGTTCGCGATCAACTTCGGCGGCAACGCGGCAAAGGCGTTCCCGAAGTTCGATGCTTACGCCGAGCGCGTCGACGGTCCCGAGTTCTCGGCGGTCACCGGCTGGTGGAACACGGTGCCGATCAAGCCGTTCGCCGGCCAGCTCGATACGGGGTCGCTCGCGTGCACCGCATCGTGACGCGCGCGTCGCGCGGGCAGGCGCTGATCGAGACGGCGATCGCGCTGCCGGTCTTCCTGCTGGTCATGTTCGGCGTCATCTGGGCGCTGCAAACCGGCGTCCTCGGTGAGCGCGTCGAGATGGTCGCGCGCTACGGCGGGATGGTCTCCGCGGAGATCAACCCGTACCAGCAGTACAGCCTGTACGCTGCGTACAGCGCGGCAGCCGGCTCACCGCTGACCAGCTCGTGCGCGACGCCGCCGCCGGATCTGATCAAGGGCGGCGCACCGCTCGCCGCGCCGGCGGCCGCGACGCTCGCTTTTTGGCAGCCCTCGCAGAACTCCGCGACCGCCGGCGCATCGTGCGGAAAGTCGATCAGCAACGGCTCCGGTTTGAGCGCGCCGATGCTGCTGGGCCGGACGTCGATCACCGTGAGTGCCTCGAACGACGTGCCGACGACGCTGCAGCCGTTCGCCGGCACGCAGACGCAGCGCGTCGCATCGCTCACCTCGTTCAGCTCGCCTGCAATGGCGACGCTGATTGCGTGCTATCCCGAGATGCAGGCGGCGTTCGAGCACTCGGTCGACCCGTCGACCGATCAGTCCTCGCCGGTCGTCACGCCGCCGATCGCCTCGTTCGCGACCGGTGCGCTCGCACTCGGCGGCTGCTGATCACGAGCGCAAGGTCGAGATGACCTGCCTGAACGACGGCGGGCGCCCGTACAGCAGCAGCCCGACGCGGTAGATCTTCCCGGACGCCCACGCCAACAGCACCGCGCTCGCGGCGTTGACCAGCAGCGAGACGATCAGCTGCCAGGTCGGAACGTCGGTCACGGCGACCCGCGCGAACATCACGAACGGCGAGATCAGCGGGAGCAGCGAGCACACGACGATCTTCGGATCGTTCGGCACCTGCATGGCGATCGTCGCCATGACGAACGCGATCACGACCGGGATGACGAGGGGACCGGCGACGGCGCCGAGGTCCTCGGTGCGGTTGATCAGCGACGCCGCCGCGGCGTACAGCACGCCGTACTGGGCGAAGCCGATCGCGAAGAACGCCAAGAACGCCGTCACTTCGAACGCCGAGAGGTCGACGGTCGAGAGCAGCGAGGGCGCATCCGCCGCAGCACCGCTCGCGACGAAGCCCGCAGCCAACCGTCCGATGACGACGCCGCTGACGATCCACACGCCGAGCTGGATGAACGACGTTGCCGCGCTGGCCAGAATCTTCGCCGCGAGCAGGCGCGCCGGATCGATGGTGGCGACCAGCAGCTCGGCGATGCGGTTCGTCTTCTCTTCCGCGACCGAGCTCATGATCGCCTGAGCGTTGAGCAGGATCGAGAGGTACAGCAGGATCACGAAAAAGTACGCGACGCCTTTCGCGGCGTCGGCCGCCTTCGCATCCGCAAAGCGGCCCGAGACGTCGTGAACGTCGACCTTGACGTGCGAGCTCGCGTCGACGCGCGCCGGGGGGACGCCGAGCGCGAGCGCGATCTGCAGGCTGGCGAGATCGCGGCCGAACGACGTTCCGAACAACGACGGGTCGCGCGTGTACGCCGTGACGTGCAGGCCGTCGCGGCTCGCGGCCACGATGGCGACGGCGGCCGCCTTTCCGTGGGCGTCGAGGAAGGCGGCGGTCGGCGTGGCGTCGAGCCGCGCCAGCACCGCCGTCACCTCGAAATCGCGCGCCAGCGCTTTCTTCACCGAGGCGCTCAGCGCCGGATCGCCGACCAGCACGAGCTTCTTGGACGAGCTCGACGTCATCCCGCCGAGGATCGTCGGCAGGAGGGTCAGCGTCAAGATCCCGACCGCGCCGATCAGCGTGCCGGCCAGGTAAGCGCGCGAGCGGATGCGGCGCACGAACTCCGCGTTGAACACGATCGCGATCGTGTTCATACCGCCGCTCCGATCGCTCGCAAATAGATGTCTCGCAGGCTCGGATCGACCCGCTCGAAGCGCGTCACGTCGCCGGCGGCGACGAGGCGGCGCAGCAGCGCCGCCGTGTCGGCGTCGGCCGGGACCTCGTAGGCCAGCGTCGGGCGATCGGCCTCCGGGAGCCGCCGCGCGCCCGGCATCGCGTCGAGCACCGCGCGCAGCGGCGCGGCGATCGGTTCGACCTCGACGATCCGCGTCGGCCACGCCGAGCGCAGCTCGGCGAGCGACCCGCTCGCGCGCACCGTCCCGCCGGCGATCACGCAAAACGATTCGCACAGGTCCTCGATCTGCCACATCTGGTGCGAGGAGAGGATCATCGTGGTGCCCGCGTCGCGCAGCGCGCGCAGCGTGTCCTGCAGCGTCTCGGCGTTGACGGGGTCGAGGCCGGAGAACGGCTCGTCGAGGACGAGGAGTTCGGGTTCGTGCAGCGCGGCGCAGGCGATCTGCACCTTTTGCTGGTTGCCCTTCGAGAGCTCGCCGCAGGGCCGGTTCGCAAATTCGCCCAGGCCGAGCCGCTCGATCCACGCGTCGGTGCGTTTCGTGTCGTCGGGCGGCACCACGCCGTGCAGCCGCCCAAAATACGAGATCTGGTCGCGCACCTTGAGCTTGCCGTAGAGGCCGCGTTCTTCGGGCAGATAGCCGAAGCGCCGCCGGACCGGAAGATCGACCGGCGCGCCGTTCCAGCTGACGCGGCCGCTGTCGGGGAGCAGGATGCCGAGGATCATGCGCATCGTCGTCGTCTTGCCGGCGCCGTTGGGTCCGAGCAAGCCGAACGTACCGCCGGGCGGCACGGTGAAGGAGACGTCGCGCACGGCGACGACGTTGCCGAACGACCGCGCGATGTTGGAGAGGACCAGCGTACCCACGTGAGCGATCTCCTTCGGAGGAGGGACGACGACCTTGCTTTCGATCGATCTACACGACCGGGTCAGTTTTGTGACGGGCGCAGCCCGTGGAATCGGGCGCGCGTGCGCCGAGGCGCTCGCCCAGGCCGGTTCGGCGATCGCGGTCGTCGACCTCGACGCCCAGGTCGCTCAGGGGACGGCGCAAGAGATCGCCGCTCGCCACGGGGTCGTGACGCGCGCCTACACCTGTGACGTGCGCGATCCGGAAGCGATCCGCCGGACGGTCGATCGTGCGGCGCAGGAGTTCGGGGCTCTGGACCATCTGGTGAACAACGCCGGTGTCCAGTTCGTCGCGCCGATCGCCGAGTTCCCCGACGAGAAGTACGCAAACGTGCGCGCGATCGATCTCGACAGCGTCTTCTACGCGTCGAAGGCGGCGTGGCCGCACTTGATCGCGCGCAAGCGCGGGCGCATCGTCAACATCGCGAGCGTTCAGGGACTGATCGGCTCGCCGTTCAAAGCCGCTTACGTCGCGGCGAAGCACGGCGTCGTCGGAATGACGAAGGTGTTGGCGATCGAAGGCGCCGAGCTCGGCATCACCGCCAACGCGATCTGCCCGGGTGCGGTGATGACCGATCTCGTCCGCGGTCAAGCCGCGGGGCTCGCCGCTTCGTTCGGCGGCGGAATCTCCGAAGAAGCGGCGCTCGAGCGCGCGTTCCTCGACGCGATGCCGACGAAGCGCTTCATCGAAACCTCGGAGGTCGGCGCGCTGTGCGCGTTCCTGTGCAGCGACTACGCGATGTCGATCACCGGCGCACCGATCAGCATCGACGGTGGGTGGGCGGCTCATTGACCGGCTTCGCGGGGTTGGCTGCAGTAGTCGCGGGAGCGGCACGTGCGCGCGTGGGCGGACACGCGAGCGCGGACATCCTGTCCGCGCTCGCTCTGTCTTCGCATCGCTTCCGCGCATCCTGCGCACGCTCGCTCACACGGTCCGCCCACCGCGCGCACGTGCCGCTCCCGCGACATGGTGGAGATGTGTTTGCTGCGCCGGTCATTCGGGGGTTGGCTGGGGTTGTGGTGTTGACGAGATGGAGTGTGGCGTGATAGTGTCGGTTACCGGCTGCGCATTTTGGCGCGGCGAGAAAGGAGAACGCGTATGAACTCATTTCCGCTCATTCCTAATGTCACGTGGACGATGTTCGTCGTTTCGCGTTCTGATTTTTCATTCTCGGAGGCCGCATCACGCTGACCTGACCGCTTCGGCACGTCGGTCTTGATGAAGCCTCCGCACACCGGAGGTTTTTTCGTGCCATACACCCAGCAGGTTTTGGCCGTGCTGGTCCGCGACCGGCATCGCGCCATCGCACGCGACCGCGCTCACGCGTCGCTTCTTCCGTTGCGCCGCCGCGCGGCCGGCGCCGTCTACGCCCTCGCCAAAGCGGTGACGATCGTCGCGGTCGTCCTCGATGACGAGCAGGAGGGGCGGGTTCCGGCGAGCTATTAGGCAAGCCTAACGATACTATTAGGAATACCTTGGCACGATGTTAGGATCGCCTCGCCGCCTGGCTCCGCTCGTCGCCCTAGGACGGTCTGATCGGGAGCGACGTCAGACTGGTCCTCGAGGTCGAACTGCAGTAAGAACTCGCCGCGAGGGGCACGATGACCGTGTGACCCGCGTCGGGCTCGTCAGCGACACGCATCTCCCGCGCTTCGGGGCCGCGCTGCCACGCGCGCTCGAACGCGGGCTGCGGCGCGCCGGCGTGACGCGCATCCTCCACCTCGGCGATATGACCGATCCGCTCGTCGTCCCGCTGTTCGAGTCGATCGCGCCGTTCGACGCGGTCGCCGGGAACAACGACGGCGCGGCGATCCGCGAGCGTTTCGGCCGGCGCAAGATCGTGCAGATCGAGGACGTGCGCGTCGGAATGATCCACGGTGATGGAAAACGCGGTACGACGCGTGCGCGCGCCCTCGCCGCGTTCGCGGACGGCGAGGCCGACGTCGTCCTGTTCGGGCACAGCCATCGGCCCGTCACCGGCCGCGAGCGCGGGGTGCTCTACGCCAACCCCGGCTCGCCGACCGACAAACGGCTGAGCCCGCTCTACTCGTACGCGATTCTCACCGTCGACGGCACGACCGCGCGCGTGCAGCTCAAGTTCTACCTCTCCCGCGCCGTGTAGCCGCTACGGCGCGGTGGTACCGTAGGCGACGGTGAAGAGGTACGTGCTCGCGACTGGCCGGCAATCGCTCAGCGCCGGAGCGTACTTCGACGCGAGCGCGGCATGAATCGCAGCGGCGTTCAAGCTCGGGTTCGTCGAGCTGCGGATCTGCGCGCCGTGCGGGTTGCCGGAAGCATCGATGCCGACCGCCACCAGCACGGCTCCATTGGTGCCGTGTTTCATAGCGGATGGATCGGCCGGCAACGCCGGTGCGACCGCGCGCACGGTGCGGGCGGGGGCGCTCGGCCGGACACACATCGCTGCGGAAATCTGCGGCGGGGTGACGTACCCGGCGCTGAAGACGGCAAGGGCTGCCGCTATGGAAAGGGTGGTCGTGCGCTTGAGAAGTGGAGAGTTCACGTTCGCAATCCTCCCGAAGACTGTGATGGTGCCGAGCCTTCGTGGCCTCGGCCTCGGCGCCTGCGCGCAAACAAACGCAGCCCGGGATGCGTTGAGACGGGCATGGGTCTCTTGCGGCTTCTCCTGACGTCCCGGCGGACGCTTGCTCGTGCCTTCGCGCTCGCGCGTGACGTGCGCGTGCCGCTGCGTTTGAAGCTGCTCGCGGCGGCCGGCGTGCTGTTCATCGTCTCGCCGCTCAACATCCTCGGCGACATCCCGTTGCTGGGGCTGTTCGACGACGCCGCACTGCTGGCGCTGCTGGCCGGATGGTTCGTGCGCGCGGCCGGTCCTTACGGCGTCGAGATCTCCAAGGAAACCTTGATCGTTGCACGTTCGTCCATCGCTTTGTAGCCCTGCGGCGCACCTTCGAGCGGAAGCTTCAGGGTGAAGACCGGCGAGGGGTCGATCGCACCGCCGGCGAGCGCGTTCATCAGTTCGGGGAGATAGGCGCGGACCGGCGCCAGCGCGCCGCGCAGCGCGACGTTGCCGCTGAACAGGCGACGGAACGAAAGGGTCTCCATCCCCGCCGGAACGCCGACGAAGGCGACGGTCCCGCCGTCGCGCACGACCGCCAGCGCGAGGTCGAGTGAGCTCTGCACGCCGACCGCCTCGACGACGCTCGCCGCGCCGCCGTGCGTGAGCTCGACGACGTGCTGCGCGGCGTCGGCGTCGTGTGAATCGACGACCTCGGTCGCGCCGAACCGGGTGGCGAGGGCGAGCCGCTCGGCGTGATGTCCGACGCAGACGATCCGCTCGGCGCCGAGATAGCGCGCCGACTGCACCGCGCACAATCCCACCGCGCCGTCGCCGACCACGACGACCGTTCCGCCGGCGTGCGTCTGGGCGCTGACGACGCCATGATATCCCGTCCCCATCACGTCGGTCAGCGCGAGCACCGCGGTGCGTTTCCCGGCGTCGTGCCGGATCGCATCGGGGATCGCCACCAGCGTCGCGTCGGCGAACGGCACGCGCACGAACTGGCCTTGCCCGCCGTCCTCGTCCATCCCGCCCCAGAACCCGGCGTGCTTGCACGACGTGTAGAGGTGCTCGCGGCAGAACTCGCACGAACCGTCGGCGTACGAGAACGGGGCGGCGACGAACTGGCCCGGCGCGAGCGCGGTGACGCCGCTCCCGACCGCTTCGACGATCCCGGTGAACTCGTGGCCGAGCCGCGCGCCGGACTCCCACTTGGCGACGCCGCGGTACGGCCACAGGTCGGAACCGCAGATCGCCGCGTTCACGACGCGGACGATCGCGTCGGTCGGCTCGACGATCGAGGGATCGGGGACGGTTTCGACGCGCACGTCGCGCGCGCCGTGGAAGACGGTCGCTCTCATCTGCTCACTTCGCTGGCGGTGAACCGCGCGAGCACCGCGGCTCGCAGCGCGTTTGGTGGAACCAACCCTTGGTCGAGGATGAAGTCGTGGAAAGCGCGCGCCTCGAACCGCGCGCCGAGCGCGGCCTCGGCCTCGGCGCGGAGTGCGACCAGTTTCGTGTACCCGTAGAAGTACGACGTCGCCTGCCCCGGCGAACGGAACGTGTAGCGCTCGACCTCACTGCGCGCGAACGGCGCCGAGTACACGATCTCGCGCGTCAGAAACGCGTGCGCTTCCTCGGGCGTGATCGCGCCGCTCTGCAGCTCGGGATCGAGGAACGCGCGCGCCGCGCGGTGCAGCCGCATCTGCAGCGAGCACAACTGTGCGGCGAGCGGCATGTACGGCAGAACGATCTGTTCGGCGTACAGCGCCCAGCCCTCGACGTTGACCGAGTTGAACGCGAACGCCGCGCGCGCGAGCGAGAGCCCGCCTTCGAGCATGCGGTCGAACTGAACTTCGTGCCCGGGGCGTGCCTCGTGCGCGGTCAGCGTCCACGTCACCGCGTCGTGCGTGAAGTCGTCGGAACGTTCGACGCCCTCCGCGCCCGCCGCCGGCGGCACGTCGAGCGGAAGGACGAACTCGCCGACCTGGCCCGTGTTGCCGACGAGCGGCGCCGGGTTCATGTGCGCGGCCGGAATCTCGGCGCTCTCGGCGAGCGAGGCGGCGCGGATGCGCGCCGGCCGTTCGGGGAGCGTGACCAGATCCTCGCGGCGCACGATCGCCTCGATCTCGGCGAGCCGCTTGCCGTAGAATGCGACGATCTCGCCGGCGTCGCCGCGGATTTGCTCGCGTTTGAGCTCGCGGATCACGTCGCGATAGTCGTGCGAGGCGAAGCCGCGCTCGGCGGCCACGCGCGGCGCGAGCGCCTGCATCTCGGCCGCGATCGCGTCGAACGCGGTGTGCGCGCGCGCGGCGAGCTCCGCCGCCGGGATATCGACCCCGACGTCGTGCAGCCGGTAGGCGTAGACTTCGGGCGGGAGACGGTGGTCGGTGCGCGCGCGCGGCAAGACCTCGGCCTCGACAAAGCGCGCGTAGGCGTCGTGCTGCGCGGAGAACGCCGCGAAGGCATCCTGCCAGCCGGTCAGACCGGAGGCTTCGAGCAGTGCGCCGATTCCCTCGACCAGAACCGGCCCGAGCGAGAGCGCGGTGCGCACCTCGAGCACGTACGGCAGGACGAGCGCGGGCTGCGCGAGGCGCATGCGCATCTCGGCTTCCGCGCTGACCGCGAGCGGCGTTCCGCTCGCTTCCAGCCCCGCGTAGCGCCGCAGCCGCGTCACCGCGAGCTGCTTGCGCTCGGGCGGGTTCTGCTCGTCGAGCAGCACGCGGATCCCGGCGAAGGCGATCCGGGCAATGTCGATCAGGACGACCAGATTGCGATCGTAGACGTCGATCCCGCGGACGAGGTCGTCGACGGCGGCCTGCAGGATCGCGATGTCCTCGCGCACCCGCGGATCGTCCTCGGTCGAATCCGCGGCGCGCAGCGTCTCGGCGGCGCGGAACGCCGCCTCGCGAACGCGGTCGCGCCATCCCGCGCGCAGGTCGGTCGTGAACGCGTCGGCCTGCGTCAGCCCCAGCGACGAGGTCGATTCCGGCCCGGCGAGCGTGTACAGGGCCACGACGGGCTCGGCGAGCTCGTCGCTCCGGCGCACCCACTTTTGTGTCACAGCGTCCAGCTACCCACATTCCAGAAGTCGCTGACCGACTGCGCCGGCTTCACGCCGTGCAGGTCGTCGTTCCAACTGTTGATGTTCGCGCGCCACACCATCGTATGGTAGGGGAGCACTTCGCCGAGCCGCCGCTCGAGCTGCGCGTAGAGCGCCTTGCGCTGCGCCCGGTCGTAGGTGGCGTTGGCGCGGTGCTGCAGCTCGCCGACGGTCCGGTCGACGACGCGCGAGTAGTTCGCGCCGTGCGGGGGCAGATATTCCGGGCCGACAGTCTGCACGTCGTCGGGATCCGGGTTCTTCGTCCAGGCGTAGATGCCCAGATCGAACTTGCCCGTCGCGAAGAGTCCGCCGGCGCCGAACGGTGCGAACAGCATGTTCGCCGGCGCGTTGTGTACTTGGAGGTCGACCCCGATCGCGCGCATCTCCGCTTGGATCAGCACCTCGGCGTTCTGCCGCGTCGTCACGCCGGCGACGGTGACGATCTCGAGTTCCAGACGCTTGCCGCCCTTCGCGCGAATCCCGTCGGGTCCGGGCCGCCATCCAGCCGCGTCGAGCGCGGCGCGGGCCTTCGCGGGGTCGTACCGCGTCGGGTCGGGTAGCGGTGTGTACGCCCACGAGCGCGGGAAGATATCCGTCCAGTCGGCCAGATCGACGTCGAGATAGACGGTGCGGGCCAGCATCTGCCAATCGATCCCCGTCGCGACGGCGCGCCGCACCCGCAGGTCGTCGAGCGGCGCGCGGCCGCCGTTGAAGACGACCATCTCGAACTGCGAGGACGGCTGCGCGCTGACCGTGATCCCGGGGATCGCTTTGAGCTCGCGGTACTGCTGCTCGGGGGCCGCAAAGTAGAAGTCGATCTCGTGCGTCTTGAGCGCGACCAGCAGCGTGTTCTCGCTCGGGATGATGCGATAGGTGATGCGCCGCAGACCGGGCTTGCCGCCGAACCAGTGCGGGTTGGGAACCATCTCGAGGACCGAGTTGACCTCGTACCGCTGGATCATGTACGGTCCGCTTCCGACCGGCGCGATGTTGTACGGGTCGTGGTTCAGATCGGACTTCCCCGCCAGCAGATGCTTCGGCAGGATCGAGCCCTGCACGCCGCAGCGGAAGAAGTTCGAAACGAACGGCGCCGACGGTTCGCGCAGCCTCACGACGACGGTGCGCGGGCCTTTCGCGACGACGCTCAGCGCCTGGTCGTACGGAAAGTGGTAGGGCACGTTGTTGTTCGGGTTCATCACCTGCTGCCAGGTGAAGACGACGTCGTCCGCCGTCACCGGCTGCCCGTCGGAGAAGCGCACGTCGGGTCGCAGCGTGTAGGTAACCGTCTTGCCGTCGGCGCTGATCCCGCCGTTCTCGCGCGTCGGCACGACGGTCGCCGCGTCCGGGATCGGCTCGCCGCGATCGTCGAAGCGAATCAGGCCGCTGAACAGAAACTGCGCGACGTCGGTCGTCGCGGCTCCGCCGGAGAGCAGGGGGTTCAGGTTGTCGAGCGTGCGCACCACGCCGAGCCGCAGGTGGCCGGGATCGGTCCACGGGTGGTATCCGGCGGCCGGTGCCGGGGCGGGCGCGCCGAGCGCGACGAGCAGCGCGAACGCTGCGGCCGGCGACTTCACCAGTGCGCTAACGCGGACGGGCGCGTCGCCCGCGCCGGCGGCGGTTGCCGGCGTTCTTCATCTCGGTGCCGGCGTGGTGCGGAGGCGCCGCCGCCGCCGGGCGCGCAGCGGTGCCGTTCGTGCCCGGAACCTGCGCGTAGCCCGAGAGCATCTCGTCGACGCGCTGGTACGCGCTGCCGAGAAGGCCGACCAGCGAGGAGCCGACCTCGATCACGCGCTCCGGAAGCTCTTCAGTGGAGTACAGGGTGACGAACTTGTCGCCGTCGCGCTTCACGTCGATGCGGCGCCGTTCCCAGCGCACCGACTTCTGGTTGACGTCGAGCATCCGATTGGCGAAGCGCTCGGCGTCCTCGTGCGGCGCGACGCGCCGGGCCTCGGCGACCCACTGATCCCACTTGCGTGAGAAATCGGGGATCGGCCGGCCTTTGCGGTCGTACGCCGTGCGCTGCGAGGGCATCTCGAGCCGCCAGTGGCTCTCGGGATCGATCGGCTGAAAGGTCGGCTTGATCTCGCGCGGTCCGTTGAACGCGTCGATCTCGACCAGCGCGGTCTCGATCTCTTCGGCGGTGCGCACTTTCGCGGCGCGCTTTGGATCGCGGCGCAGCAGCTCTTCGAACTTGTCCGCGACCTGCGCCGTCATCTGGCCCTGCGCGTCGATGTGCGGCGGGAGCCCGTAGAGCGAGGGGACCGTGACCAACTGATGCCGCTGCGCCTGGTCGACCAGGTCGATCACGATCGCGGCGGGCTTCGACGACTTTTCGATCAGCTCGCGCCGTTCGAGCCCGGAGTTCGTGTTCGAGAGCGGCGATGCGATCTCGTCGAGCGGCCGCAGCGCGCGCCCGGTGATCTGGGTGTACAGCGTGGTCGACTTGGTGGGCCGCGCGTTGAGGATCACCTGGACCGACGGGACGTCGAAGCCTTCGAGGTAGAGCCCGCAGTTGACGAGCACGTCGATCCCGTCCCCGCGGAAATCGCGCACGATGCGCTCGCGCTCCTCGCGCGGGGTCTCGCCCGAGGCCCACTCGGCGTTGACGCCGCGGGCGACGAACTCTTCGGCGACGTCGCGCGCGTGCTCGACCGAGGCGGTGAACACCAGCGCTTTCAGCCCCGGCGTGTTCTGCTTGTATGCGGCGACGATCCGCTCGTTGCGCTGTCCGATGTTGACCGCTTGCGCGAGCTGTCCGATCACGAAGTCGCCGCCGCGGGAGGCGACCTCGTCGAGGTTCACGCCGGTCGCGACGGCGTACGATTTGACCGGGACCAGATACCCCGCGTCGATCCCCTTCCGCGCGTCCATCGTGTAGACGATGCGCTCGAAGACGTCGACCAGGCGGACGCCGTCGCCGCGGTTCGGCGTCGCGGTGAAGCCGAGGATCATCGCTTCGGGACGCTGGCCCAGGACCGCGTCGACGATCGCGCGGTAGGACGGTGCGGCGGCGTGATGCGCCTCGTCGATGACGAACAGCGCGATCCGGCGCTTGAACCGGGCGACGAACTCTTCCAGCCGCTTGTCGGCCAAGGTCTGGACCGTCGCGACGACGATGCTGCAGTCTTCGGAGGCGCGGCGCTCGGCCTTCTCGACGCCGATCAGCGCGTCGGGGTTCTCGACGCTAAACTTGTCGACGAGCTGCTCGATCAGTTCGTCGCGATGCGCCACCACGACGGTAACGTCGCCGGTGCGCAGCGAGAGCAGCCGGGGCAGCGTCGCGATCACCACCGACTTGCCGAGCCCGGTCGCCAGCGAGACGAGCTGGCTGCGCACGCCGCGCGCGCGATGCTCGAGGATCGCCTGCTGCGCTTCGACCTGATACGGTCGAAGGTGCGGCGCCTTCGCGTGAGCCGTTCGGGCGGAGTCGTGCGCGGGGCGACGTCTCGGCCGTGTAATAACGGCCGGCGTCGCGTCGTGTAGTTCCATTGCGCCTTAGATGAGGGTGCGCTCCGTCGCTCCTCGACGGGGCGAGAGGCCGGTTCGAGGCACTCGCGTGCCGTCAAGAGCCGGGATGTTGGAGCCCCACCTTCCGAAACAACGTTCCCGTCTCCTGGAGTTGCATCGGTAAAAAATTGGGGCTCCGTACGGTGGGCCGGGCTGACGACGGCATTTCCCCTCGAAACTCCGCTCGGGCTCCGCCGTAGATACGGGCATGAAGACCACGCCACAACGACCAGAGACGGCGCGCCCGGTGCGCACCCTGGCGCGTCCCACCGGCGCCGACGCCACGCCCTTCACCGGCTGGGGTCCCCGCGTCCCCGGAATTTAGTCCAGCACCGCCGAACGCGCGGGGCCTATGATCAAAGAGGGCTGGCGCGGCCGGTACTACGAGGACTTCGAGGTCGGTGACGTTTACCGGCACCGCCTCGGACGCACCGTGACGGAGACCGACAACACGCTCTTCACGATGCTGACGTTGAACACGAACCCGATCCATTTCGACGAGAATCTCGCCCGCAACACCCCGTTCGGAAAGATCCTCGTGAACTCGTGCTACACGCTCTCGCTCGCCGTCGGGCTTTCGGTCTCGGATTTGAGCGAACACGTGATGGCGAACCTGGGCTGGAACGACATCCGGCTGCCGAGCCCGGTGTTCGTCGGCGACACGATGTACGCGTCCAGCGAGATCCTGGCGAAACGCGCGTCGAACTCGCGTGGCGACGTCGGTATCGTCACCGCCCGCACGACCGGCGTCAACCAGCGCGGCGAGACGATCATCGGCTACGAGCGCACCTTCATGGTGTACAAGCGCGGCTCAGACCCGCGCGACGCGCTCCAGTCCGCCTGACGTGGACCGCGAGCGGCTGCGGGCCGACGTCCGCGCCCTGTGCGAGCGCCTCGGCGGGGCCGCCTACTGGCGCGAGCTCGATGCGCGCGGTGCGTATCCGGACGCGTTCGCGCGCGCCTTCACCGAGGCGCGTTATCTCGCGGCGCTGATCCCCGAGGAGTACGGCGGGCTGGGCCTCGCGCTCGGCGACGCCGCAGTGATCGTCGAAGAGATCAACCACGCCGGCGGCAACGCCGGGACCGCGCACGCGCAGCTCTACACGATGGGGACGCTGCTGCGCTGGGGGAGCGAGGCGCAGAAGCGCGCCTGGCTGCCGCGCATCGCGAGCGGCGAGGTGCGGCTGCAGGCGTTCGGCGTGACCGAACCCGACGCCGGGGTCGACACAACCGCGATCACGACCAGCGCCGTGCGCCGCGGCGACGTCTACGTCGTGAACGGGCGCAAGCGCTGGACCTCGCGCTTTCAGCATTCCGACGCGATGCTGCTGCTCGCGCGCACCGCGCCGGCGAAAGCGCACGACCGCGGCGCCGGGCTCTCCGTGTTCATCGTCGACCTCCGGACGGTTCGGTCCGGCGCGATCGAGGTGACGCCGATCCCGGTCTGGATGAACAACGAGACGAACGAGATCGCGCTCCACGACCTCGAGATCCCCGCCGAGAACCTGATCGGCGAGGAAGGGCGCGGCTTCCGCTCGATCATCGACGGCTGGAACGCCGAGCGGATCCTCATCGCCGCCGAGTGCGTCGGGCACGGCCGCTTCCTGGTCGAGCGCGCCTCCGCGTACGTGACCGAGCGCGAGATCTTCGGCAAGCCGCTCGGCGCGAACCAGTCGATCCAGTTTCCGATCGCCCGCGCGCATGCCGCACTCGAGGCCGCGGACCTGGTGCGCAAGGACGCCGCCGACCGCTTCGACCGCGGCGAGCCGTGCGGCCCGCAGGCCAACATGGCGAAGCTGCTCGCCAGCGAGGCGTCGTGGCAGGCCGCCAACGCCGCGATCGACGCGCTCGGCGGCAACGGTTTCGCCGCCGACTTCGACGTCGAGCGGATCGCACGCGAGACGCGCCTCTACATCGTCGCCCCGCTCTCGAACAACCTGATCCTGGCCTACCTCGGCAACAAAGTCCTCGGCATGCCGCGCTCGACGTGAGCCGCGATCCCGCTCGTCACGCGCTGGGACCCGCTCGTCAACTCGCGGTTGAAGCGATTCGGCCGCCGGTGCTATGACGGGCGCACCCATGCAGCCTCGCCACGTCCCTCTGGTCGTCCGGCTGATCGCGCTGTTCGCCGCGTTCGGGCTGTCGTCGTTCCTCTACCGCTACCTGGACGATCTGGCGCGGCATCGGTCCGGAACGGCGCCGGAACGCTTCTTCGAGGAGTTCACCGGGGTCGCGACCGCGCTGGTAATCGTTCCGATCGCTGTCGGCGTCTCGCGGCTCGTGCCGTGGAGCCGCGCGAACTGGCCTCGCCCGGTGCTCGCGCAACTCGGCGGCGCACTGCTCTACACGATCCTCCACACGACGCTGATGGCCCTGAGCCGCGCAGTCCTCGCGCCGCTGGCCGGCCTCGGTGCGTACGACTACGGCAACATGCTGTGGCGCTACCCGATGGAAGCGTCGAACGATGTGGTGTACTACGTCGTCGCCTGCGCGGTGATCTACGTCATCGCGCGCGAAGAGCGCGCGCGCCGTGCCGAGCTGGCTGCCGCCGAGCTGCGTGCCCAGCTCGCCAAGGCGACGCTCGAAAACCTGCGCCTGCAGTTGCACCCCCACTTTCTGTTCAACGCGCTCAACGCGATCTCGTCGGTGATGTACGAAGACGTGCGGCGCGCCGATGCCATGCTGGCGCGGCTCAGCGAGTTTCTGCGAACCGTGCTTGCGAGCGAGACGCAGCAGGTTCCGCTCGACGACGAGCTCGACGTCGAACGCATGTACGTTGACGTGATGACGGCGCGGCTCGAGCGCTCGCTGCGCTTCGAGGTTCACGTCGAGCCGGCCGCACGGGACGCCGTCGTGCCGTTCCTGGTGCTGCAGCCACTCCTGGAGAACGCGATCCGCCATGGCATGGCGGGCGAACGGCAGACGATCGCGATCACCGTCGATGTGGCGCGGGACCGCGAGACGACGGTGATCTCCATTGCCGACGACGGCGTCGGGCTGCCCGACGGCGCGCGGCGGCGCGGTCACGGAATCGCCAACGTCGAGTCGCGCCTGCGCGCGCTGTTCGGCGGCGAGGCCTCGTTCGCGCTCGCGAACGCTCCCGGGGGCGGAGCCCGCGCGACGCTCCGCTTTCCGTTCGCGGTGGCAGCGGCACCGTAGATGCGGATTCTCATCGCCGACGACGAGGCGCCGGCGCGCCGCAAGCTGGTGCGCTTCGTCCGGGAATCGGCCGGCGTCGAGCTGGTCGGGGAGGCGTCGAGCGGGGCCGAGGCGCTCGTGCTCATCGCATCGCAGCGCCCCGATCTGGTCTTCCTCGACGTGCAGATGCCCGATCTCGACGGCATACGCGTCGCGGAGCTGCTGGCCGAGCGCGAGGACGCGCCGCGCGTGATCTTCGTGACTGCGTTCGACGCGCACGCCGTTCGGGCGTTCGAGCTCGACGCGCTCGACTATTTGCTCAAGCCCTACGATCGGGAACGATTCGATCGCAGCTTGGCGCGGGCGCGCAGTGCGCTCGCCGCGCGGCCGGGCGAAACGTCGGCGCACATTGCCGAGCTGATCGCGCGACTGCGCGGCGACGATCGCTACGCGCGAAGGCTGCTGATCCCCGACAGCGACCGCTCCTTCTACGTCCCCGTGCGTGATTTAGTGCGGCTCGAAGCGCAGGGAAACGAGGTCGTCGTGCACGCGCGGCGCGGAGAATACGCCGTACGCGCGACGCTCGAGTCGATGGAGGCACGGCTCGATCCGGTCCAGTTCGCGCGCGTTCACCGCTCCCACCTCGTGAACATCGACGAGATCGCCGAGATCCGGGCCTGGTTCCACGGCGATCAGAAACTTGTGCTGCGCGACGGCACCGAGATCGGCTGGAGCCGCCGGTTCGCGGCGAAGCGCCCCGACTTGCAGCGTTGATCCCGCTCATCATGCGGTTCGTCCCGCTCGGACCGAACGCGTTGCCACTGCGGGCAGGCATGCGCTATCACCGCGTCATGACCCACGAGGACCGTTCGCTTCGCGCGCTGCCGTGGATCGCCGCGGCGGCGACGTTCGTGTTCCACCTGGTCGCCAACCCGCACTACGGCTTCTTCCGCGACGAGCTGTACTTTATCATGTGCGGCTTCCGGCCCGATTGGGGCTACGTCGACCAGCCGCCGCTGGTGCCGCTGCTCGCCGCGGCGACGCAGCTCGGCGGGCATTCGCTCGTGCTGCTGCGCGCGGTCCCGGCGCTGTTCGCCGCCGGCGCGGTGTTCGTCGCGATCGGGCTCGCCGCGCGGCTCGGGGGCGGCCTCTTCGCGCGCGTGCTGACCGCGATCGTCGTCGCGCTCTCGCCGGTGCTCGCGGCGTTCGGCGGCAAGGTGGGGACGGACGAAGCGAACCCGCTGCTCTGGACGCTCGCCGCGTATGCGCTGCTGCGCTTCGTGCGCGGCGAGGGACGCTGGGCGCTGGTCGCCGGCGCCGCGATGGGCGTCGCGCTCGAGACGAAGTACAGCGCGATCTTCTTCGCGTTCGCGCTCGTCGCCGCGTTGCTGCTCGTGCCGGAGCGGCGGCGGCTGGCGTCGGGCTGGATGCTCGGCGGCGTCGCGCTGTGCGTACTGATCGCGCTGCCGAGCGGGCTGTGGCAATGGGCGCACGGCTGGCCGATGCTCGAGCTGCTGCGCAACGGTCAGCACGGCAAGAACGTGGTGGTCGGTCCGCTCGCCTACCTGGGCCAAGAGGTGCTGATCACCGGGCCGCTGTTCGCGCCGGTCTGGATCGCCGGGCTCGTGCGGCTCGCGACCGATCGCACCGCGCGGTTCCTCGCGCTGGCATTCGTGCTCCTGATCGCTGCGATGATCGTGCTCCACGGCAAGCACTACTACCCGGCGGCCGTCTACCCGATCCCGTTCGCCGCCGGTTGCGTCGCGCTCGAAGCGTGCACCGCGCGCCTGCGTTTCGTTCGTCCGGTGCTGGCGGCCCTCGCCGTGCTCGCCGGCGTCGCGTTCCTCCCGCTCGCGCTTCCCGTGCTGCCGGTGCCGGCGTTCCTCGCGTACGAGTCGGGAGTGCTCGGCGCGCTGCACCTTTCGCGCAACGCGACGGCGACCGAGAACCACGCGGAAAGCGCGCTGCCCGCCGACTGGGCCGACATGCACGGCTGGCGGGAGCTCGCGGCGAGCGTCGAGCGCGTCGTCGCAACGCTGCCGCCGACGGACCGCGAACGCGCGGCGATCGTCGCGAGCAACTACGGCGAGGCCGCAGCGATCGAGTTCTTCGGCCGCGATCTGCCGCCCGTGTTAAGCGGGCACAACCAGTATTGGCTGTGGGGAACGCACGGCCGCAGCGGCGAGGTGCTGATCGACGTCAACGGCGACTGCGGCGCGAAGGACCATCTCTACGGCAGCGCCGTCCTCGCGGCGACCGCCGACGCCCCCTACGCGATCGCGTACGAGCGCCACCTACCGATCATGGTCTGCCGCCACCCGCGCACCCCGCTCCCTGACCTCTGGCCAAAGCTGAAGTTCTACATCTAACCGCTATTCGGCAACGATTGCGATCGGTTGACGAGGACGGGCGCGGTCACGGCTAGCGAGCCGTACACGCTCCGCCGGGGCCGGTGCACGCATTCACCCAGGCGACGACGGTGTCGATGATTCCGGGCGCCGCGCGCCACCAGAAAAACGGTTCGCCCGGTCGAGGGTGGATCGTCAAATTGTGCTCCGCGCGCGGCGCGATCAATGCGGTGTACGGAACGTGCGTGCCGTCGAGGATATCCTCCAGCCGTCGAATGCTCTGGCCGACGGGAACGAGTGCGTCGCGCTCGCCGAAGACGAGCAGTACCGGATGCCGCACGCCGCGCCATGCCGTTCGCATGTCGTAGTTCGCGATCGCCGGGTACCACTTCCAGACCCGGTCCGCTTTCGGCGGAAGGTCGAGCGCGGTGAACCACCGCTCGCTCTTCACCGCCGCGCTCGCGGTCTCGAGTTCGCTGTACGGTCGCACGCCGGAGATCACGTCGAGGAACAGCGCGTACATCGCGCGCGCTTTGATCTTGTCTTCGGGCGACCAGTCCTTGGCATCGATGTCATTGGTGACGCGGTACAGGTCTTGGTCGCGCACGCTGGTTGCGGCGGTATCCTCCGCGATCACGAACGCAACGCGGCGCGGCGCGAGCGACGCCGCCAGCGGCGCCACGATCGCCCCCTGGCTGTGGCCGTGGATACCGATGCGCCGCGGATCGATGCCGGGCCGCGCGGCCAGGAGCGCGACGCCCGCGAGCGCGTCGCGGGCGAGGTCTTTGAACCCCGCGGTCTGCCAGTCGCCTCCCGACTCGCCGCTGCCGCGCTTATCGTAGACGAGCGCGGCGATCCCGCTGCGTGCAAATCGGTCGGCAATGTACCGGTTCGTCCCCCACCGGATCTCCGGGCCCGAACCCTGCACGAGGACCACGGCCGCGTGGCGGCCACGCGTGCGAGGCATCGCGAGCGTACCGGACAGCACGATGCCGCCATTGTGGAACCGTACCGGAATCGCATCGTACGGGAGCGCCGCGGGTTTGGCCCGGCGCAGTTCGAACGTTCCGGTTCCGTCGCCGCCTGAGAACGAGCCCGTCATTCGCGATGCGCTCAGCCGTGCCGTGAAGCCGTCGTCGCCGAGGCTGAACGTGACGCGCGCGCCGTTCGCTTTGACGGCGTCGAGCGGGTAGTCCATCACCCGCCAGCGGTCGACGCTGAAACGCCCGCGCAGAACCGCGCCCTCGCGCGCGAAGTCGAGCCGGATCGGAAGCGCCTGTCCGCGCTGCAGCAGCGCGCCCTCCCAGTGTCCGGCAAGCGCGTCGCCCGCCGGGGCGGCGAACGCAGCGCCACCGGCCACGACGGTGACTGCCATGCAGGCAAGAAACGCGATCACGGGTCGCATCTACAGCGCGCCGGCGCGGCGCAGGATGCGGTGGGCGGCGGCTTCGATCGGGGGGTCGATCATCGTGCCGTCGAGGACGGCGGGGTTCGAGCGCGCGGCGGCTTCGACGACGCGGCGGGCGTACGCGATCTCGCCGGCGGAGGGTGTGAACGCGGCGCGCACCGGCGCGAGCTGCGCGGGGTGGATCAGCAGCTTGCCGTCGTAGCCCATGCGGGCCGCGCGTTCGGCGTCGCGCGCGGGGATTGCGGGATCGCCGTATTCGCGCGAAGGGCCGTCGATCGCCCAGCGTTCCGCGGCGCGCGCCGCGACCAGCACGCGCGCGCGGTGCACGTCCATCACGTCGGCGTCCGAGGAGCCGCCGAGCTCGGCGGCGAGATCGTACGGACCGAACGCGAGCGCGAAGACGTGCGCCGCCTCGGCGATCGCCTCGCAGCGCGCAAGGCCGCGCGCCGACTCGATGATCACGATCTGCGGCAGATCGCCGGCGAGTTCCGCGACGCGCGCGCAATCGCTCACCGCGCCGACTTTCGGCACGACGATCGCGCCGACGCGCCGCGTCGCGGCCAGCATCTCGAGATCGGCGTGACCGTCCGGCGTTTGCGGCGGGTTGACGCGCACCGCGACGCCGGTGAGGTCGCCGTGCGCGTCGGCGAACGCGCGGACCTGATCGCGCGCGTACGCCTTGCGGTCCGGCGCGACGGCGTCCTCGAGGTCGAGGATCGCACCGCTCGCGCCGGACGCCAGCGCTTTGCCGAACCGTTCCGGGCGGTCAGCCGGGACGAAGAGCAGGAGCGACGGGTCGAGGGCCATCCCCGCCCGTTCGCTCCCGCCGCTCAGAACGACTTCGGCGTGTATCCGGGGCGCGGCGTGATCGTCTGGCTCGCGATCGCCGCCTTCGCGGCGAGGGACCACGGCGAGCTCGCCGTGCCGTCGGCGTCGGCCGCCGAGACCTCGCCGACCACGTCGAACATGAACCCGGTGCGATCGAACGTCTTCTGCGAGACGACCGACCCGGCGAAGACGTCCTGCGCGCACTGGTGGTCCCAGGCCAGATACGTCGACTTGCTCGGCTTCGCACCGTCGAACGAGTAGTTCTCGAACGCCGCTGCGACCTTCGCCGCGTCGGTCGTACCGACGGTCGCGATCCGTTGCATCAGCGACATCACACCGACGTAGCCGAAGTAGTGGCGCCACGAGATCGGCGTGTTGACGTTCTTCTTCAATCGCGCCGTCAGCCGTCGCGCGCCGTCCGAGCACGTCGGCGTCCACGCGACCGGGAAGGTCGTGCCGATGATGCGGTCGAGCGGGACCGCCTTGTAGTAGAAGTCCTCGAGGTTGATCCCGGCCAGCCGCATCGTCTTGCCGAGCCCGAAGTCGACGAACTGCTTGGCCGCGTTCGCGGCGTCCAGCCCGCTGTTGGCGAGCATCAGCACCTCGGCCCCGCTGTTCCGGGCCTTGGTGAGGTTCGAAGAGAAATCGCTCGTACCGAGCGCGACGACGTCGTGGCCGATCTCGGTTCCGCCGGCGCGCGCGAGGATTGCGGAGAGCTCGTTGTACGCGTCCTTGCCGAACGCGTAGTCGGCTTGGATGAAATACCACTTCTTGCCGAGTGCGAGAACGCGCGTCGAGAGCGTCTTGAGCATCATACGGTTGTTGGGCGAGAAACGGTAGACCAGTTTCCCGGCCTTGGTACCGGTGATCGAGGAGTCTTGGGGCCCGAGCTCCAGCATGAACGTGCCGAGCTCGTTCGCGAGCGACGTCATCGCCAAGCCGTTGGCCGACGACGTCAGCCCGAAGAGGACGTCGACGCCCTCTTGGCCGACCAGCCGGCGCGCTTCCGTTCCGGCGGTCGCCGGCTTCGAGTTGTCGTCGCCGAACGCGAACTCGAACTTGACGCGACCTTTCGCGTTCATGTCGGCGAGCGCGAGCTCCGCGCCGATCTTGTGGATCGCCGCGATGTCCGAGAAGATCCCGCTGTAGGAGTCGATGAAGCCGATCTTCACCGTCGCGGCCGGGCCGGCGGCGAGGGTGAAGCGGGGCGCCGCCGAGGCGGCGACGGCGGCAGCGCCGCCCGCGAGAAGAGAACGACGACTGATCATTCGGCGGCTACCTCCTAGTTTGGGTGTTAGTGCGTTCAATCGACGCGCGTCGTCAGGCAACCTCGTCGGCCGTCGAAACCCTCTCCAGCAGTGCGCGGCGCATCTCGTCGGGGATCGGCTGTGCGACGATGCCCCCGTCGTCGAAGCCGACGAGAACCCGGACCTCGAAGCCCCGCGCGGCCTCCTCGCCGTCGCGCAGCACGGCGTGCTCGATTCGCATCGAGCTGGTCCCAAGCTCGGCGACGGTGGAGCGGATCACGATCGCATCGTCGAAATGGAGCGGCAGGCTGAAGTGCGCGCTCGCCTCGACGATCGGGACCGGCCAGCGCGGCCGGCCGTCGTCGCCGAGCAGTTCGCCGAGCGCGGCGCGCAGCAAGCCCGACATTCCCACGTCGAACCACGCATAGAACGTCGGGTAGAAGACGATCCCTGCCGCATCAGTCTCACCGAAGCGCACGCGGGTATGCGTCTCATGCGTTCGTCCGGCCATGCGATCAGGCGAGGCGGACGTATTCGTAGTCGACCGGGCGGTCTTTGATGCCTTTTTCGGGCGGCGCAATCCAGGCCGCCATCTTCCCCGGCTCGACGACGCGATGCATCAGGCTGGCGACGAACGCGCGATCCTCGTCGCTCGGCAGCCATGACGCGACCTGCGCGTCGTATGCGTCCTGCGCGATCGGACGGCCCGACGGATCGGTCGGAACCCCGGCCCAGTTTCCGATCGTGCGGCGGAAGCGCGTGCTCGGCAGCGTGAACCGAAACGCGTGACCGGCGGTTTCGATCAGCTTGTTCCAGCGCGTCAAGCCGCGCATGCAGTCCTCGGTATACGACGTGCGCACGACTTCGTTCATCGCGTTGCGCATCGCGACGCTCTCGCGCCGCACGCCGCCGGCTCCATCGGGTACGTCGAGCTCGTAGGTCGCGTCGCGCACGACGTGGTCGTCGTACTTTTTCTCGTCCGGCCGGCCTTTGATCCCCTGCGCGAAGTAGGCGGCCGCGTTCGACGAGGCTTCGGAGCCGAACAGATCGAGCGAGGAGCTGAACCAGAAGTTCAAGTAGCGCTGCAGCGTTTGGAAATCGATCGCGCCGGCGCGGCGGAGCGCTCCCGGTTCGTCGGTACCGAGCTCCTTCATCACCTCGAGCGTCCGTTTCGTCACGCGCGAGATCCCGGTGTCGCCGACGAACATGTGGTGCGCTTCTTCGGTGAGCATGAAGCGGCAGGTGCGCGCCAGCGGGTCGAAGCTCGACTCCGCGAACGACTTGAGCTGGAACTTCCCGTCGCGGTCGGTGAAGAACGTGAACATAAAGAACGAGAGCCAGTCGGTGATCGGTTCGTTGAACGTGCCGAGGATGCGCGGGTTGTCGGGGTCGCCGGAGTGCCGGGCCAGCAGCTCTTCGGCTTCCTCGCGTCCGTCTCGCCCGAAATAGGCGTGCAGCAGGTACACCATCGCCCACAGATGACGGCCTTCCTCGACGTTGACCTGGAACAGGTTGCGCAGATCGTAGAGCGAGGGCGCCGTGTGCCCGAGCAGCCGCTGCTGCTCGACCGAGGCGGGCTCGGTGTCCCCTTGCGTGACGATCAGGCGGCGCAGCGTGCTGCGGTATTCACCCGGGACTTGCTGCCACACCGGGTTGCCGAAGTCATCGCCGAAGCCGACGCGGCGATCCGCCTCGGGTTCGGCCAAAAAGATCCCCCAGCGGTAGTCCGGCATGCGTACGTAACCGTAGTTCGCCCAGCCTTTGGTGTCGACCGAGATCGCGGTACGCAGGTAGACGTCGAGCGCGTTGAAATCGGTCGGCCCCATCTCCTTCCACCACGAGAGGAACGCCGGCTGCCACTGCTCGAGCGCGCGCTGCAGCGTCCGGTTCGTCGAGAGCTCGACGTTGTTCGGGATCCGTTCCGCGTAGTCGATCGCCACGGTGGTTACACTCGTTCCTGGTCGAAGTTGGGGCGAGTGCCGGTTCCGAAGAGCTTGAGCGCGCCGCGCTCGCCGGTCGAGTTGGGACGGTAGAACACCCAGTTCTGCCAGGCCGAGAGCCGTCCGAAGATTTTCGTCTCCAGCGTTTCCGGCCCGGGGAAACGCAGGTTGGCCTCCATCGCGGTAAGCGCGTCGGGCGAGAGCGAGGCGCGCTCTTCGATCGCCAGCCGCATCTCGTCGTCCCAATCGAGGTCGTCGGGAGCGACGGTCACGAGGCCCGCGTCGAGCGCGTCCTGCGCGCGGTAGCGGCGTCCGTCTTCGATCGCCGCGAGCACCGCGTCGTCGCCGTCGAAGCGCGTCGCCAGGCGCGAGAGGCCGTTCACCATCGGGTACAATCCGCGGTTGACCGCGCCGACCTCGATCGCCGGCGCAGCTTCGCTCTCGATCGCCAGCATGTACGTGCGGTCCGCGGCGAGCGCGAGCTCGAGCAGCGTGCCGGCGAAGCACGAGCCGCGGTCGACGAGCGCGTACAGGCTGCGCGCGGTGACGTCGAGCCGCCCGAGCGCGCGCCGCAGGAAGCCGATCGTCTCGCGAACGAGCCAGTGCTCGCGGTGCGCGAGCAGCGCGCGGTCGACGGCGAGAACCGCGCCGGAATCGCCTTCGGTGCGCAGCAGCAGCAGGCCCAGCTCCGGCTCGTTCGTGCGCAGCATCAGGATCGCGTCGTCGAGCTCGCGCGCGAACGCCAGCGGCCACCACGCGTCGCCGGCGGCGACGATCGCCTCCGTCGTCTCCGGCTGAGTGCCTTGCGGCGCGCGCACGGTGATCGTCGCCGAGCGGGCGGCGCGGTCGAACGCGACGTCGACGTGCGCGTAGTGATAGCCGCGCGCGTCGATCGTGCGCTGCAGCGGGCGCAGCTCGATACCGCGCGCCTCCGTGGGCCGCGGCGATGCGGCGACCTGGGCCGCGGCGCGGTCGCGCACCAGCGCGGCGAACTCCGACGGCGCCGCGATCGCGTCGACCAGCTTCCACGCCTTCGCGCGCTCGGCGCGCACGCCGTCGGCGTTGGTGCAGAACAGGTCGGCGACGTCGCGCCGGACCTTGCGTTTGTCGGTCACGCGCGTGAGCCCGCCGGTCCCCGGCAGCACGCCGAGGAGCGGCACTTCGGGCAAGCTGACCGCGGTCGAGCGGTCGTCGATCATCAGGATCTCGTCGCACGCGAGCGCGATCTCGTAGCCGCCGCCGGCGCACGCGCCGTTCACGGCCGCGACGAAGCGCAGCCCGTCGTGGCGGCTCGAGTCTTCCATACCGTTGCGCGTCTCGTTGGTGAACTTGCAGAAGTTCACTTTCCACTGATGCGAGGACGTGCCGAGCATGTAGATGTTCGCGCCGGCGCAGAACGAGCGCTCCTTCGCGCTCGTCACGACGACGCACGCGACTTGCGGATGCTCGAACCGGACGCGGTCGAGCGCGTCGCGGAACTCGATGTCGACCCCAAGGTCGTACGAGTTCAGCTTGAGCTTGTAGCCCGGGCGGATCCCAGCGTCTTCATCGACGTCGAGCGCGAGCGTCGCGACCCGGCCGTCGACGGCGAGCTTCCAGTGCTTGTACCGGTCGGGCGCGGTGTCGAACGTGACCAACCCCGTCCGCCCGGGATGCTCTGCAACGGCCATGGTTCATGAACTATACTGCATGAAACCCCACCCATGCAAGCATTATCGTGCTGGCCTCGGCAACCTCATCCAACACGTGCTCTGGGATTTCGTCCAACGCGACGGAGCCTGCGTCTAAGCCGTTACGACTTCTGCGGAAGACCCGCGACCAGCGCGTCGATGGCGGAGGCAACGGGCCGGCCGCTGGTGTCGACAGCGGTGTCGGCGCGGCGGTAGAGGGGTTCGCGGCCCGCGAGGATGCGCTGGAGGTCGGCCATCGACTCGCGGTTGCCGGCCATCGGGCGCATGTCGCCCTGGGCGACGACGCGTTCCATGTGCTCCGACGGTGAGGCCTTGAGCCAGATCGTCCAGCAGGCCGCGAGGAGGCGCTCGAACGTCGAGGGTTCGGAGACGATGCTGCCGCCGGTGGCGAGCACGAAGCGCGGGTGCTCGGCGATGACGCGGTCGAGGCAGCGGCGCTCCATGCGGCGGAATCCGGCCTGGCCGTAGAAGTCGAAGATCGTGGCGAGCGAGACGCCGCTCTCGCGCTCGATCTCGCGGTCGAGTTCGAGGAACGGGACGCCGAGGCGTTCGGACAGGAGCTTGCCTAGCGTCGTCTTCCCCGCGCCGCGCAGGCCGATCAACGCGATCCGGCCCGAACGGCCCGCGATCTCTGCATCGCCGAAGGTCTCTTGAAGGAGGGCGTGCGCTTCGGCGAGCCGTCCTTCGTCGAGGCGGCGCAAGAGCTCGATCGAGCCGGTGAGCTCGGTCGGATCGGCCGGGGCGTCGGCGATGAGGGCGGCAGGTGGGACGTCGAGCGCGCGAGCCAGCCGGCGGAGGATCGTGAGGGAGGCGTTCCCTTGGCCGCCTTCGAGCTGGGCGAGGTAGCGCTCCGAGACGCCGGAGTCCTTGGCGAGGATCTTCCGGGTCATCCCGCGCCGCGCGCGAAGCTCGCGCACCCGGTCGCCGAGCGCGGCCAGGGCGCCGGTATCCTCGTCGTCGCCGGTCGAATGCACTATCACGCTTGCAAACCCACTGACATGCAGTATAGTGCCTGAGGCTGACTTCGACAAGCGTAGCCCCGTCGATGGGTACGAGCGCGGTTGTTATGATCGCTGCTGCGCCGGTTTTTCTCGAGAGCTATCTGGCCGGGCGGTGGGTCCGAGGCGAGGGTGAGGGTGCGGCGCTGGTCGATCCGGCGACCGGCGAGGTCGTGGCGCGCGCGAGCACCGTCGGGCTGAACATCGAGGGCGCGCTCCGCTACGCCCGCGAGGTCGGGCAGCCCGCGCTGCGCGCGCTGCGCTACGCGCAACGCGCCGAGATGCTCGGCCGGATCGCGGACGTACTGGCTGCGCGCAAGGACGAGTGGTACGCGATCGCGCTCAAGAACTCCGGAAACACGCGCGCCGATGCCGCGATCGACGTCGACGGCGCGATCGGCACGCTGAAGTACTTCGCGAAGGCCGGCGCGGCGCTCGGCGAAGCGGAATTTCTCGCCGACGGCGAGCCGCAGCGGCTCGCACGCGATCCAAACTTCCAGGGCGTGCACCTCGGGATCCCGATCGAAGGCGCCGCAATCCACATCAACGCGTACAACTTTCCGTCGTGGGGGCTGTGGGAGAAGGCGGCGGTCGCGCTGCTGGCGGGGATCCCAGTCGTCGCGAAACCCGCGACCGCGACCGCGTGGCTCGCCGTCGCGATGACGCGCGCCGTCGTCGACGCCGGCATGTTGCCCGCCGGCGCGCTCTCGCTCGTCGCGGGCTCGACCGGCGGTCTCTTGGAGTACGCGCGCTTCGGCGATGCGATCGCGTTCACGGGATCGGCGGAGACCGCGGAGATCGTGCGCTCGCATCCGCACGTGCGCGGCGCGGGGATTCGCGTCAACGTCGAGGCCGACTCGCTCAACGCATCGCTGCTCGGGCCGGACGCCGTGCCCGGAACGTCAGCGTTCGACCTCTTCGTGCGCGAGGTCGCGCGCGAGATGACGAGCAAGGCCGGGCAGAAGTGCACGGCGATCCGGCGCGCGGTCGTACCGGCGCAGCACATCGACACCGTCGCGGCCGCGATCGGGGCGGCGATCGACGCGATCGGCGAGGTCGCGCCGGTCGTCTCGCCGTCGTCGCGCGCCGCGGTCGAGCGCGGGATCGATGCGCTCGCCGAAGGCGCCGCGGTCGTCTACCGGCGCGCCGCGCGCGCCGGTGAAGACCAGGCGGCGTTCGTCGCTCCGGTGCTGCTTCGCACCGACGCCGTCGCCGACATCGCGCACGACATCGAGGTGTTCGGTCCGGTCGCGACGCTCGTGCCGTATCGCGACGCGGACGAGGCGTACGATCTCGCGCGGCGCGGCGGCGGTTCGCTCGTCGCGTCGGTGTTCAGCGCCGATCCGGCGTTTCTGGCCGCCTCCGCGATCGCGCTCGGCGCGACGAACGGCCGCGTGCTGCTCGTCGACCCGTCGATCGGCGACTCGCACACCGGACACGGGATCGTGTTGCCCTCGCTCGTGCACGGCGGACCCGGCCGCGCCGGGAACGGCGAAGAACTCGGCGGCTTGCGTGGTCTGTGGTTCTACCACCAGCGCACCGCGATCCAAGGCCCGGCGCCGGTGCTCGCCGAGCTTGCGAGCCGCGCGGTGCGCGTGTAGCTTCGCGACCAGGCCGTGCCGCGGCGGCGGCGGAATGAGGGCCGGCGTGTCCGCGATCTACAACGCCGCCGTCGACCTGCTCGAGCGCAATCTGCCGGCGCGCGCGGAGAAGACGGCGTTCGTCGACGAGTACGGATCGTGCACGTACGGCGAGCTCGCGGCCCGGGTCGACCGCTGCGCCGGCGCGCTGCGCGCGTTCGGCCTCGAGCCGGAGCAGCGCGTCGTGCTCGGCCTGCTGGATACGATCGACTTTCCGGCGGCGTTCCTCGGCGCGATCAAGGCCGGCATCGTACCGATCCCGGTCAACACGCTGTTCCAGCCGCCCGACTTCGCGTTCATTCTCGACGACAGCCGCGCGAAGGCGGCGATCGTCTCGGCGGAGCTGCTGCCCGCGTACGAGGAGGCTGCGCGCCTCGCGAAGTGGAGCGGGCGCTTCATCGTCTCGGATCCGGGCGGCACGCTCGGCGGGGGCGTGCAACACCCGCGACTCGGTGCGCTGATCGACGCCGCGACGCCGCTCGCCCAGGCGGCGGCGACGCGGGTCGACGACGTTGCGTTCTGGCTGTACTCGTCGGGCTCGACGGGCAAGCCGAAGGGCACGCTGCACGTGCAGACCAGCATGATCCGCACGGCGGAGCTGTTCGCGCAGGGCGTGCTCGGGATGCGCGAGGACGACGTCGTCTATTCGGCGGCGAAGCTGTTCTTCGCGTACGGGCTCGGCAACGCGCTCTCGTTTCCGATCTCCGTCGGCGCGACGGCGGTGCTGTGCGCGGGCCGCGCGACGCCCGACAGCGTGAGCACGACCCTGCGCGAGCGCCGCGCGACGATCTTCTGCGGCGTGCCGACGCTGTTCGGCGCGCTGCTCGTACATCCGGGACTGCCCGCACGCGCCGATCTCGCGCTGCGGCTCTGCACGTCGGCCGGCGAACCGCTCCCCGAAGAGATCGGGAAGAAGTGGACCGAGCGCTTCGGCGTCGAGATCGTCGACGGGCTCGGCTCGACCGAGATGCTGCACATCTTCGTGTCGAACCGGCCCGGCGCGGTGAAGTACGGTACGACCGGGCTGCCGGTCCCCGGCTATGCGGTGCGGATCGTCGGCGAGGACGGGCGCGAGGTGGAACCGGGCGAGCTCGGCGAGCTCGAGGTCAGCGGGGAAACGTCGGCGATCCACTACTGGAACAACCGCGCGAAATCACGCAGCACGTTCACCGGCGAGTGGACGCGGACCGGTGACAAGTACCGCCAGGACGAGGACGGGTACTACGTCTACTGCGGGCGCGTCGACGACATGCTGAAGGTCGGCGGGATCTGGGTTTCGCCGAGCGAGGTCGAGGCCGCGCTCGTCGCGCACGATGACGTGCTCGAGGCGGCAGTAATCGGGGCTGCGGACGAGAGCGAGCTGATCAAACCGAAGGCGTTCGTCGTGCTCAAGCCCGGCGTTGCACCGAGCGACGCGCTCGCCGACGCGCTGAAGGCGCACGTGAAGAGCCGGCTCGCGCCGTACAAGTACCCGCGCTGGATCGCGTTCGTCGACGAGCTGCCGAAGACCGCGACCGGCAAGATCCGGCGGCACGTCCTGCGCGCCCAAGAACCGGCGTGACGCGCGAGCCGCTCATGCGCGAGGTCGTCGCCGACGGCAAGCGGCTGGAGACCGTTCGATACGACGGCGATCCGCAGCGGCCACCGATCGTCATGCTGCACGAAGGCCTGGGCTCGGTCTCGTTGTGGCGCGACCTTCCGCAGCGTCTCGCGGAGCGCACGCGCTGCCCGGTGGTGGTGTACTCGCGGTACGGCTACGGGCGTTCGGACGTGCTGCGCGAGAAACGCGAGCCGGACTACATGCACCACGAGGGCGAGGTCGTGGTTCCAGCGCTGCTCGCCGAACTCGGGATCAAACGGCCGGTGCTCTTCGGGCACAGCGACGGCGCGTCGATCGCGTTGATCTGCGCCGGCGTGTACCCCGAGCTCGTGCGCGCGCTCGTCCTCGAAGCACCGCACGTCTTCGTCGAGGAGGTCAGCGTGCGCAGCATCGCCGAGGCGAAGGCGGCCTACGCGAGCACCGATTTGCCGGCGAAGCTCGCACGGCATCACGCCGACGCCGACGCGACGTTTTTCGGCTGGAACGACATCTGGCTGGACCCGCGCTTTCGCGCCTGGAACATCGAGGCATACGCCGATCGCGTGCGCTGCCCGGTGCTGATGATCCAAGGCGACGCCGACGAGTACGGCACGACCGCGCAGCTCGACGCGATCGCCGCCCGCGTCCCGCGCACCGAAACGCTGCTCGTCCCCGGTGCCGGTCACAGCCCGCACCGCGACGCGCCTGACGTCGTGCTCGAGGGCGTCGCGTCGTTCATCGACGCGCTCGAGCGGTAGCGATGGCCGCTGATCCCGTTACCGCCGCGGACGTGCGGGCGTGCATGCGCGGTGAGGTCTACGGCGAGGCGGAGGGGATGACGGACGCGTGGTTCGCCGATCACGTCGCGCGCAACGACATCGACCTCGTGCGGTCGCCGCGCTGGACGGTCGACGGCGCGCTCGCCGCGTTCGCGCTGCTCGGGTTTCGCGGCGACCGCGTCTGGATCGGCGGCTTCGGCGTCGTGCCGGGAGCTCGAGGTCACGGCATGGGCGGCGTCTGCGTCGCCGACGTGCTGCGGATCGCCCGGGAGGAAGGCGCGGCCAGCGTCGAGCTCGAGGTGCTGGAGAACAATTCCGCCGCGCTCCGTGTCTACGCGCGCGCCGGGTTCGAGCAGATCGACGAGCTCATTGTTTGGCGGCGCGAGTGGCTCTCCGTGCCGCCTGCCAAGACGGACGGCACGGTCTCCACGACGCCGCGGGACGTCGCGGCGGTGACCGCGCTCGCGCGCAGCCCGGCGACGTGCTGGCAGCGCGAGCCCCGGAGCGTCGCTGCGGCAGCTCCGTTCACCACCCTGACGATCGGGGATGACGCTCGGCCGTCCGCCTACGCCTTCGTGCGCACCGGCGGTCCGCGCGGCGATGTCGTCCTCGACGCGGGCGCGCGCGACGAGGCGTCGGGCGACGCGCTGTTCTCGCTGCTGGACGCGAAGTTCGCCGCACACGATATCACGCTGCCGAACGAGCCGGAGGACGGCCCGCTGAACGAAGCCCTGTTCGGCCAAGCCTTCTGGGACCCGATCGGCCGACAGCAGCGCATGCGCATCGCATTGCGCTGAGCCGCGGAACTCGGCCGGATCACGGACGAACGTCGTGAAGGATCGGCAGCAGCGTGCGGTAGGCCCGGCGCGCGAGGGTCCCCGGGCGAAGCGGTTCGATCACATCGTGCGAAGGGGGGAGGCCGGTGATGCTGCGCAGCTCGACCGATCCGGCGCGGTGAGCCGACCACATGCCGGCCAGGTCGCGCGCCGCGCCGTTGTTCACCCCCGTCTCGCTGGCGTTGGTGACGATCGTGATCCGCCGCGTCGCGGGCGGCGTCGAGCGCGCGCGCATCCCGAGCGCCGCCGCGATCCCGAGCGCCTCGGCGATCGCGTGCGTCGGATAGCGCGGATAGCCGTGGTCGGGCATCTGCCGTTCGCGGCGAATCGGGTCCCACCATAGGAACACGTTCGGCAGCGCGCGCAGCGCGGCGACCAGCGTCGCGGTCGCCGCGCGCGGCACGCACGCGACGCCGAGAAACGGCGCGATCGCGACGACGTGATCGACGCTCTCGTGCTGCGCGATCCAGGCGGCCAGCAGTCCGCCGAGCGAGAATCCGGCCACCGTGACCGAGACCCCGAGGCCGCGCGCGATCGCGAGCGCTTCGCGCGCCGCGTCGAGGAGATGCTCGCCGCGCAGCTCGCGCAACTGTGTCGTCAGGCGGTCGCGGGCGCCGTGGCCGGGCAGGCGCGGAACGAGCACCGTGTCGCCGTTGCCGTGCAGGCTGCGCGCCAGCGCGACGCACTGCATCGGGCTGGCGGTGAGGCCGTGCAGCAGCAGCACGACCCGCGGCGTGCGGCGCCCGTGCGCCAGCAGGATCGAGCCGCCGCGCGCGTGGATCGTCGCGTCGTCGCGCCGCCGCAGCGTCTCGTAGCGCTGCAAGGCCGTTTCGTAGTCAGGCGGCAAGCGCGGCTGCGCACGTCCGAGCCACGGCGGCTTGGGCGACCTTGTCGATGCGGCTCATGGCTCGACGATAGCGGGCGGGGGGTGCCGTGCGCGTCCGTAGAACTACGGAGGTCCCCTATGAGCGCGAAGAATCCGTTCGATCCTCTCGGCGTCGGCGCCATGTCGATGGACGTTTGGCGCGCGATGATGGCCTCGCCGGGCGCGCTGTTCGACGCGCAGGCGGAGTTCGGGCGAGCGCTCACCGACGTCGCCGCACGCGGCGCGACGGCGGCGTCCGGCACGGAACCGCCCGAGAAGCCGGTCGTCGCGCCCGAACCGGGCGACAAGCGCTTCAGCAACCCGGTGTGGACGACGAACCCGTACTTCGATGCGCTCAAGCAGGGCTATCTGCTCTCGGTCAAAGCCGTCCTCGGTTCGATCGACGCGGCCGAGGGGATCGACGAGGCGACGAAGCGGCGGGTGAAGTTCTTCGCCAAACAGTTCACCGACGCGATGAGCCCGACCAACGTCCCGTGGTTCAACCCCGACGTGCTCGAAGAGACGATGCGCAGCGGCGGCGCGAACTTCCGGCGCGGCATGGAGAACGTGCTCGAGGACGCGCGCCGCAACGACGGCCGTCCGGCGCTGGTCGACGAGTCGGCGTTCGAGGTCGGCAAGAACGTCGCGACGACTCCGGGCAAGGTCGTCTTTCGAAACGAGCTGATCGAGCTGATCCAGTACGCGCCGACGCAAGACGAGATCTTCGCGCGCCCGCTGATCATCGTGCCGCCGTGGATCAACAAGTTTTACATTCTCGACCTGCAGGCCGCGAACAGCTTCGTGAAATACGCGACCGACGCCGGGCGCAACACGTTCGTGATCTCGTGGCGCAACCCCGACGCCTCGCTCGCCGAGCTGACGTGGGCCGACTACGTGAAGCTCGGGCCGCTGACCGCGATTCGCGTCGCGAGCGAGATCGCCGGAAGCACCGACGTCGACGCCGTCGGCTACTGCATCGGCGGCACGCTGCTCGCGACCGCGCTGGCGTACCTCGCGCGCACCGGCGCGACGACGGTGAACACGGCGACGTTCTTCGCGGCGCTCGTCGATTTCACCGATCCCGGCGAGATCATGGCGTTCCTCACCGGCGAAGCGCTCACGTTCATCGAAGACCAGATGGCCGAGCACGGCGTGCTCAGCGGGCGCGCGATGGCCGACACGTTCAGCATGCTGCGCGCCAACGATCTGATCTGGGGCGTCGCGGTCAACCGCTATCTGCTCGGCCGCGACGCGCCGGCGTTCGATCTGCTGTACTGGAACAGCGATGCGACGCGGATACCCCGCGCGGCGCACTCCTACTACCTGCGCCAGATGTACGCCGAGAACAACCTGGCGAAGCCGGACGTGCTCGAGGTCGACGGCGTGCCGGTCGACCTGCGCCGCGTCACCCTGGACACGTACTGTGTGGCGACCTCCGAAGACCACATCGCGCCGTGGCGTTCGGTCTACGCGATGACGCGGCTGTTCGGCGGCGAGACGACCTTCCGGCTGGGCGCGTCGGGCCACATCGCCGGGATCATCAGCCCGCCGGCGAAGGTAAAAGCCGTGTGGTGGGGACCGCCGCCCGGATCGCCCAACCCGCCGGCCGCGGACGAGTGGCTCGCGGCCGCACCCAAGCACCAAGGCTCGTGGTGGCCCGATTGGAACGAGTGGCTGGCGCAACGCTCGACGGGCCGAATTCGTTCTCCGGGAACACCCGGCAGCGAGCACTATCCCCCGCTCGGCGAGGCGCCGGGCACCTACGTCCTCGAGCGCTGAACATCGATCCTGGAGGCGTCATGAACCGTTCGTCCGTCCGGCCGCTCTCGCTCCCGATCGCGATCCTCGCCGCGGCGCTCGTCGCGTGCTTCCCGGCATCCGTCCGCGCCGGCGACGGCGCGACCGGCAGCGGCGTCGGCGTCGCCCGGATCAGCGCGCTGGAAGGCGCGGTGACCCTGCAGCGCGGCGACTCGGCGACCTCGACGGCCGCCGTCATCAACGCGCCCGTGCTCGGGGCCGACTACGTGACGACGGCGCCCGGCGCGCGCGCCGAGATTCAGTTCGACGGCGCGACCGCGGTGCGGCTCGGCTCCGGCGTGCAGTTGCGCTTCACGCACATCGACACCAACGACCGCGAGCTGCAGCTCGCCGACGGCACGATCGCGCTCCGCGTGCTGCGCGCCGACGCGAACACGCGCTCGCAGATCGACACGCCGTCGATCTCGGTGCGACCGCTCGCACCCGGCAGCTACCGCGTCTCGGTCGACGACGCCGGCGCGACGAAGGTGACCGTGCGGTCCGGCCGCGCCGAGATCGCGACCCAGGACGGCCTGCAGATCCTCACCCCCGGCACGACGCTCGTCGCAACCGGGCCGGCGTCGAATCCGTCGATCACCAGCGTCGCGCTGCTCGCGGTCGACGAGTTCGACGGCTTCAACGATCAGCGCGACGCGCGCGAGCTGCGCGCGCTCGCCGACAGCTATGCCCCGCCCGGCGTCGCCGGGATCGACGACCTCGACGCCTACGGTCGCTGGGTGAACGACGGCACGTACGGGACCGCGTGGGTGCCGTCGTACGTCGCGCCCGGCTGGGCGCCGTATCGCGACGGGCGCTGGGTGTGGGAAGGCGCGTACGGCTGGACCTGGATCGGTTACGAGCCGTGGGGCTGGGCGCCGTATCACTACGGGCGCTGGTTCCACAGCCCGATCTACGGTTGGACCTGGGTTCCCTCGCGCGCCGCCGTGGCGTGGAGTCCCGCGCTGGTCGGTTTCGTGACCTTCGGCGGCGTCGGCTTCGGCTTCGATTCGATCGGCTGGTGCCCGCTCGCCCCGTTCGAACCGTTCACGCCGTGGTGGGGCTTCGGCCGCACGACGATCGTGAACGTCACCAACGTCTACGTCGTGCCGCCGCCGCGCAACGGCCGCCGCTTCCCGCTCGCCCATCCGTTCTTCAAGAACTGGCACGACGGCGGCGGGACCGCGGTCGCGCGGCAGCGCTTCCTCGAAGGGCGCTTCGACCGCAAGGTCGCGCTAACGCCCGATCGCATGCGCTCGGCGCAGGCCGTGCGCGGAACCGTTCCGATCGTGCCGAGCGTCGCGAACCTGCGCTTCAGCGATCGCACGGTCGCGCCGGCGGTCGCGATGCGCCGCATTCCGGCGTTCGCAACGGATGCGAGTGCGAAAGCGGTGACCAGTGCGAACCCGTGGACGCGCTTCGCGAACAGCCGCTCCGCGCCGGCGCACCGCGTCACCGTCATCGAAGGCAGCACCGTGACCAGCGCGAAGGCGGCGGTCGCGACGGCACGCGCGACGGCGCCGGTGGCGCGCACCGCGCACGACTCGGCGGCATGGTCGCGCTTCGAGGCGGCGTCCGCGTCGCGCGCGAGCACGTCGCGCGACGCGACGGTGATCCGCGAACCGCTCACCGTGCGCGAGCACGCGGGGACGCTTCCGGCATACGCGCGGCCCACGTACGCGCGGCCCGCCTATCGCGCCGAGCCGGCGCAGCGCGCCGAGCCGGTGCAGCGCGCGCAGCCAGTGCAGCGCGCGCAACCGGTGCAGCGCAGCTCGACGCACACGGAGTCGCACGCCGCCCGGTCGACGACGACGACCCACCGCTAACGCTAGAGCAGCGCGGTTCCGATCATGCCGTTGCGCGTCACCAGAGCGCGCAGCGCGTCTTCGGACGCTGCTTCGGTATCGGCTGGGCGCTGCGGCAGCACCAGGTAGCGCACCTCGGCGGTGCTGTCCCAGACCGTGATCGCCACCTCGTCGGCGATCTGCGTCCCGAACTCCGCGAGAACTCCACGCGGGTCGCGGACGGCTCTCGCACGGTACGCGTCGCTCTTGTACCACGTCGGCGAGGGCCCGAGCAACGCAATCGGATAGCACGAGCAGAGCGTGCAGACGATCAGGTTGTGGTTGCCCGGCTCGTTGGCGACCACGCGCAGCTTCACCGGCGCCCAATGGGAGAGATCGACCCCCAGCTCCTCAACGGCCGCGTTTCCGTCGGCCAGGAGCCGCTCGCGAAAGCTCGGGTCGACCCACGCGCGCGCGATGATGCGCGCACCGTTGGCGGGTTGCGCGCGCTCGAGGAACGACTCGACGGACGCGTCGAGATCGCGCTCCGTCAGGACCCCGGCCGCTTCGAGCGTTGCGACGAGCGCCTTCACCCGGTTCGCCGCGCTTCCGGAGGTTTCGTGGACGTGGCTCATTCGGCGGCCTCGAGATACGGTTCGAAGAGGTCCGCGCAGATGCTGCCGTGCGAATCGCCGCCGGCGCCCCAAACATCGCGGGTGGAGAACCTCACGGTGTAGGCCGGTTCCTCGGCGGAGGAGAGACCCGCGGCGCGGCGGTCAGAAAACGGTAGGGTCCCGAGCAGATGTTCGATCCGGCCGGGACAACCGCGCAGATATGCCGGCAGCCGCGTGTGCCCCGCCGGGTTCATCAGCCGGGTACGGACCCGGTCACCGACCCCGAACATCGAGCACGCCTTTGCTGCGGATCAGCGACTCGATCGCGAACAGCCAGCGCTCGTAGTACGAGGCTTCGAGATACGCGGCCGGCGGCATCTGTTCGAGCGCGGCGCGGAACTCGTCGAGGTTGTACCGGCCGGCGCGCAGCAAGAAGCGGTTGATCGCGAAGACGCGCGCTTCCCATTCATGATGGAACGGCGGTTCGCCGGTTTCGATCGCGAGCGGACCGAGGCCGAGCAGACCGCCCATGTCATGGACCCGGCTCATCGCCGTTCTCCGTCCGGCGAGCGGCCGAGCTTGACGCGCCGGAACTCAGCCTGCTGCAGCGGGCGTCCGGCGTGCTTTTTTCCGACCGCGTTGGGGACGATGCGGCGTTCCACCAGATTGCGCCGCAGCATGTCTTTGAGCCGTGCCAGCACGGTGAAATGCTTGGTGTGCAGCCGCGCCGCGAGCGCGTCGGCGCTCTGCCATTCGTCGGTCAACAACGGCAACAGGCGGTCGTCCCAGCTCGCGCCGGCCGTCTCGAAATCGCTCATGCCGTTCGCCTCATCGCCCCTGCGCTTCGCCGCTCGGCCTGACGACTGCTCCAGGCGCGCGCTCAGCGGCGGCGGCGGCGTGCTGCGGAGTGCGGGTTCTGCTGCAGGCAAATCGCGATGAACTCGCGCAGCGCGCGCACGGCGAAGAGCGGATTGCGCGCCGCGTCGACGGCGTCGCCGGCGTAGATCGGCGGGGTGAACACGAGCGGCGTCTGCGCCGCGCGCAAGACCGGCTCGAGGTCGCGAAACGCGGCGCTGCACTCGGCTTCCGTCAGCGTGACCAGGGAACCGCCGGCTTGCGTTCCGTCGGCGCTGAGCAGCATCGGCCGCAGGTACGCGCCGGCTCGCTCACCACCGTCGAACGCTTCGATCACCGGTCGAGCGTAGCGCCGATCGGCCCGCGCCGCAAGGAGCGGGCGGCGGGGTCGCCCGTGAGGCGATGGTCCCCACCCGTCCGGGGAGGTCGGCGTTTCGTCGCCGTGCCGCCGGGGGCAGAGAAACACTCCGCGGAACTGCGAAACGGCCTCTCGCGCGCGCGACGGTTGTGAGAACCGTCATGAACACGACGAAACGCATCGCGGCGAGCGCCGCGCTGCTCGCGGCCCTCGCGCTGCCCTTGCCGTCGCCGGCGGCGACCACGGCGAGCGCCCCGCCGCAGCATTTCGATTTCCCGACGCGGACGGTCGACCGCTATCACCCCGGCGAGTACGACGGGCGGCTCACGCTGACGATCTACGCGAACGGCATCGTGCAGGGCACGTATCGCAACGACGAGGGTCGCGTGCAAGCGGTGAGCGGCGGCGTCGACGGCAAGTCGATTTGGTTCGACATCGGGAACTTGCACCTCAACGGCACGTTCGCCGGCGGCGCGCTCGACGTCATCGCGGCGATTCCGGGGCCGAACGTCTTCGAACTGCAGTCGGTCGGGGTCGTCAAACAGGCCCGCTAGCCGCCACCGGCTCCCCCGCCGGGTGAGCAATTGTGAACAGACGGGGCGGCCCCGGTCTCCTACACTCTTGACCTGATGCAAGCACCGCTCGCTCGGTCCGAGGCGGGAAATTCGGCCGTAGCTCCGCGTGTCGTCGCGGCGGCCTTGTTGGCGCTGCTGCTGGGCGCGTCGTCGGCCGGTGCCTCCGCCGGCGAATTCGGGAACCCGCCGGGCGGCGAGTTTCCGATCGTGTTCAACGATCATACCGTCTACGCCACGCCGGACATCCTCAAGCACGATCGCGTGCTCGCCGCATTGATCCGGGACGGCCACATCTACGTGCCGCTGCGCCGCATGTTCGAGGAGATGGGCGCCGTGGTCTCGGCCTCGGCCGACGGCAAGACGATCAGGGCCGTCAAGGACGGCGCCGAGGTCTCGGTGACGCTCGGAGATCCCGAGGTCATGATCAACGGTCAGCCGCGCCCGCTCGACGTCCCGCCGATGCTGTACAACGGCATCGTGCTCGTTCCGGTGCGGGTGATCTCCGAAGCGCTCGGCGCCTACGTCCAATGGGTCCCGGACCGCCGCATCGTCGTCGTGCGCTACATCCCGGTGCCCTCGCCGCCGCCCGCGCCGCCGCCTCCCGTGCCGACCGCAACGCCGGCTCCCGCACCGGTGACCGCGCCGCCCGTCCCGACGCCGGTGCCGACGCCGATCCCCTCGCCGACGCCGTATCACTTCTTCATCCAAGCGGCGTTCGCCGCGCCGCGGAACTACAACGAGTTCTCCGCCGGCGAGTGGTGCCCGGAGTCGTACCTTGTGAGCGGGCTGTACGCGCTGAAGGATTCGCCGTTGGCGGTCAAGCTCGACTTCCGCCAAGACGTGTACGTGACGAGCGACCAGCTCACCGACGTGAACGGCAACCACTTCACCAGTTTCTCGACGATCGACGGCGGCACGGCGCTCACCCCCGTGTTTCTCGCCCGGCAGAGCAGCTTGGACGCGCGGCTGCTGTACCAGATCGCGGCTCCGCGGATCTCCGTCGGTGTCGGCTACATCCACACCGCCAACAATTTCGGCTACCCGCAGTTGAACGGGCTCGGCGTCGGGATCGAAAAGCTGCCCGACATGCGCGGCGGATTCAATCTCTTCGGCTCGGCGTTCTACTATCCGACGGCGAGCGGAACGTACACGATCGCCGATCCGGCGAGCATCAACTTCGGCAAGTCGTACCGGCAGCAGTATGCGATCCTGAAGTACGACGTCGGTGCGGCGCTGGTCTTCGGGCGCTCGCCGGTCTACCTCTACGGCGGCCTGAGCGGCGACCGCTATACCGCGAAACAAAACGCACCGATCGGACAGGTCCACGACGGTCCGTATCTCGGCCTCGGCCTGAAGCTGTAAGCGTCGGAAGGACGAGAACGATGCGTACGAAACCGCGTTTCTTCCACGCCCGGCGGCTCTTCGCCGCGGCCGTGCTCGCTTCGCTCGCGGCGTGCAGCAGCGGCGGATGCGGCAATTGCACCGTGCCGCCGTTCCACGCCGCGGTACCGGGCGTCACGCCGACGCCGCTGCCGCCCGGCGTCACGCCGACCCCGCTCCCGCCGGGCGTCACGCCGTCGCCGACGCCGACCCCGCTGCCGCCGGGCGTCACGCCCTCGCCGACGCCGGTTCCGACCGCAACCCCGGTCGCCGCGCTGTCGTGCGCGCAGAACGCGATCAGCGGTTCGAGCGTGCCGCTCGGAACGGACGCCACTTTCGCGATCCTCGCGGCATCGACGGTCACCAACGCCGGGATCACCCTCGTCACCGGTGACCTCGGCGTGAGCCCGGGAACGGCCGTGACCGGCTTCGGGCCCGGCACCGGCGTCGTGACCGGCGGTTCGATTCACGCCGGCGATCCGACCGCCGCGCAGGCCCAGCTCGACTTGACCGTCGCGTACAACAACGCGGCGGGCCGCCCGAACCCGGCTGCCGTGCCGGCGGACATCGGCGGCATGGTCATCCCGCCGGGCGTCTATCGCGCACCGGTCTCGCTGGCGATCACCGGCAACGTCACGCTCGACGGTCAGAACAACCCGAACAGCGTCTTCATCTTCCAGATGGCGAGCACGTTGACGACGTCGGTCGTCAGCACGGTCACGCTGATCAACCGCGCCAACGCTTGCAACATCTTCTGGCAAGTCGGTAGCTCGGCGACGCTCAATACGTCCTCGAGCTTCAACGGCACGATTCTGGCGCAGGCGTCGGTCTCGCTCGGCACCGGTGCCGTGCTCAACGGCCGAGCGCTGGCCCGGACCGGCGCGGTCACGCTTCTGAGCAACGTCGTCACCGCGCCCGGGCCGTAGAAGGCCCGATTCGAAAAAGGTAAGCCGAGGCGGCTTCGTGGGAACGTCTCCCCAAACCGTATGCCGTTTCGGGAGACAGCATGACGCTCGCCGCCGCCAAATCGTTCGACGCACAAGAATTTTGGGCTGCGGTGGGTGACGGGCCGCCGATCCGGCGATACCGTAAGGGCGACGTCGTCTTCGCGCAAGGGGGCGCGGCCGATTCCGTCTTCTACGTGCAACGCGGCAAGGTCAAGCTCGCAATCGTGTCGCCGCGCGGCAAGGAAGCGATCATCGCGATCCTTGGCGAGGGGATTTTCTTCGGCGAAGGATGCCTCGCCGGCCAGCCGCTGCGGATCGCGTCGGCGGTCGCGATCGCGGACTGCTCGCTCGTCCAAGTCGCGAAGCCCGTGATGACGCGAGTCCTGCGCGACGAGCCGGACTTTTCCGAGATGTTCATGAGCCATCTGCTGACGCGCAACATTCGGATCGAAGAAGACCTGATCGACCACCTTTTCAACTCCAGCGAAAAGCGGCTGGCGCGGGTTCTGCTCCTGCTCGCCAACTTCGGCAAAGACGTGCGACACGAAGAGGTAATCCCGAAGATCAGCCAGGAGACGCTCGCCGGGATGATCGGCACGACGCGCTCCAGGGTCAGCTTCTTTCTCACCAAGTTCCGCAAGCTCGGGTTCATCGAGTATGACGACGGGCTGCGCGTGCACTCATCGCTCCTGAACGTGATACTCCACGACTAGGCCGCGCGATGCATCACGATCGTCACGGTGCGAAGCAGCCCGGCCGCTTCGATCCCGCGCGCGCCGCGATCCTCGACGATCCCGCGCGCTTCGGCTACGTCGCGCCGGAGATGCTGCTGGCCGAGCTCGCGCTGCCGCCGGCGGCGACGCTGGTCGATTTTGGCGCGGGGACCGGGCTGTACGCGATCGCTCTCGCGCAGCGCCGTCCCGATCTGCGCGTCGTGGCACTCGACGAACAGCCCGCGATGCGCGAACACCTGCGCGCGGCGATCCTGCGCGCCGGCGTCACCAACGTCGAAGCGGCCGATCCGGCGGCGCTCGCGGCGCTGCACGAACGCGCCGACGGCGTGCTCGCGCTGAACGTCCTGCACGAGCTCGGCGATTCCGCGCTCGCGGAGCTGCGCGCGCTGCTCGCGCCGGACCGGCCGGCGCTCTTCGTCGACTGGAACGCGGAGGTCGAGCGTCCCGTCGGGCCGCCGCGCGATCACGTGTACGGCCCCGATGATGCGATCCGGCGGCTCGAAGCCGCCGGCTTTCGCGTGGAACGCCGGGCGGCGCTCCCGTATCATTACGTGCTCGCGGCGTTTCGCCGATAGCGATCGCCCGGCTCAGCCCGCGGTCGGATGCACCCAAACCGGGTAGCCCGCGCGCAGCAGCGCGACGATCGAGAGGGGCGTGAGCACCTCGACGTCGCCGCCGCGCGGTAGCCGCCGGCGCTCGGTGTAACCGCGGTCGCTCCAGGCGAGCAGCTCGCCTCGCCACACCAGCCACGCCGTCGCGTCGAGCGCGACGATTGAGCCGTCGGGCAGGTCCGCGCAATGCGCGCGATACGTGCGCTTGCGGCGTCCGTCGAGCCGCTCCGCGTGCAGCACGCGGTCCATCGAATCGGCGCCGGCGGGCGCACCGTGATGCGCGCTCCACAGCGCGCGAAAGCGCCGGTAGTCGCCGTTCCGGCACTCCGCGCACGGCCGGTGTCCCGCGGCGAGCGCCGTCGCCTCGTCGAGAAAGAAGAGCTCGGTCCAGCGGCGCGGCTGCATGATGAGGCGCCGGCGTCCGCGGAACTCCAGGCGGCAGGCGATCCAGCGGCGCACCTGCCACGGCCGGACGATGCGCCGCGCGTCGTGCAGCACGCCGCGATTTCCCGTCAGCAAGCCTCGTCCGGAGAGCGCTTGGAGTTCGCCGAACGGCGTGACCCGGTTCTGCAGCGGCATGGTCAGGAACCCGGTTCCCGAGTCGTGGTACGCGGCCTTGCCGACATGAGGGCTGTTACGGGACCGTACGCTCGCTCAACGGAAACCGCCCGGGAAGGTCAACGTCAGCCGCCGAGGTGTCGATGAGCGACAAGCAGATCGCCGAGATGGAACCGAGCGTCGCCCAGGTCTACGCAGGGATCAAGACCTCCGACGATCCGCCTACAACGTGCTGTACCGTAGAATCGACGACGGCGTCGGGCGCGGACGTGTGGATTCAGGTTATGCCGGGCACGGTCAACATGAGCTATCCCTTCGACGGGGATCCCCTCGAATTGCTGCGCAACCAGTGTGTCGACACGCCGTCGGACCTGTACCTGGTGGAGTGGAACGCGAACGAGTATGCCACGGTCGGCTTCAAGAACATCGCCCCGAAGGATCACGCGGCGCTCGTCGACCAGCTCTTCGTGCGCGTCCTCGGATGTGACGACGCGGCGTACGAAGTCAAGATATCGGTCGAACAGCTCGACCCGTAAGCCGACCGATGCGGCGGCTCGCTCGCATGGATAAAACGCGACCGCCGTGCAAGGCGGTGTTCGTGAACGTTCTTGCGATCGCCGCGATGATGATCGGCGTCATCGGTTTCCTTGCTGCTGCGCCGGGGGCGCCGAGTGCTCCGCGTCCGTCCGCGAGCGTGCCGCCGCGATCTCCCGCGCCGTTGTCGAAATACCAGCGTGCGAAGCAGGAGCAGTACCGAGAGTCCGCGCCCGCCGATCAATACTTCGGCAAGATGAAGCTGAGTTTTCTCGGCATCAACAACACGTTTCGCGACGCTGCGATCTCCGCCGGCGATCACACCGTCGACCCGGCGATCGTCAACAAGGTCGAGTTTGCGGACGATGCGCTGCGCGATTGGTCGTCGCATTTTCCGCGCGACCCGCAGCTTGCGCGCACGTACTTTTTGGCGATCGGGATCCACAAGAAGATCTGGCTGAAGCCCAATCAGGAACGAGCCTGGCTCTACATGAGCCGCATCACGACGCAGTTTGCGACGACCTACTTCGGCAAACTGGTCAAGAAAGACATCGCGATCGGCTTCACCGAGCACTACTATTCCGAAGCCCTGCCATGTCCGACGCCGACACCGACCCCGACGCCGGCGCCGACGCCGACCCTGACTCCGATCCCGAACGCGACGGCATCGGCGGCGGCGCGAGCCAGGCCGCCCGCGCGCTCGAGAGCAACGCCCACCCCCACCCCGTCGCCGACGCTCACGCCGACGCCGGAGCCGACGCCCACGCCGTCACCCGTACCGACCCCGGTGCCGACCCCGCAAGTGCTCGGCAAGGGCCTGAAGGTGCAGATCGAAACACCCGGCTGCGTTCCCTTGCCGTCGCCGACACCGACAGCGACGCCGACGCGGGCCCCGACGGAAGCGCCGGCGCCGACGATCACGCCGCTGCCGACGGTCACGCCGCTGCCGACGGTCACGCCGCTGCCGACCGCGACGTCGTTGCCGGCCGGCCCCAGCTCGCCGTCGCCTTCTCCCAAGCCGTCGCGGTGAGTGCTACGTTTGCGGGCGGTCCCACAGATAGGCCAGTGTCTGCTGATGCCACGGCAGCTTCAGGTACGTCTCTGCGAGATCGGCGGGCATGCGGAGCGCGTCGTCGACGGCCGTAGCAGCCGCATGACAGGCCATCGCCTCTGCGGCGGCCTCGTCGCCGATCGTTGCGAAGGCTGAGGCGAGGTTCCAAGCGATCTCGCTGTACGACTGGGGGCGCCTCTCGGTACACCGCGCCGCTGCGCGAGCTGCATGTTCCCCTGCACGTTCCAGATCGCCCGTCGTTGCCAAGAGCTTGGCCGAGAGGGCCAAGGCCTCGATTTCGACCTCCGGCTGTCCCATCAGCGCGAACGCGTCGAGTGCCGAGTTCAGCAAGGTGCCGGCTTCGTCGAGGCGCTCTTGTGACATCAGCAGGTCGGCCAACTCGAATTCGCCGCGCGCTCCGACGAACGAAACGCCAAGGTCTTTGGAAAGCCGGCGCGCGTTGCGCAGATAGCGCTCCGCTTCCCCGAAGCGTTCCGTGCGCTTGGCGAGCAAGCCGCGGATGAGTTGGCACCGCATCTCCAGGAACGGCGTCGCCCCTTCGTCGAGCGCGTCGAGCAGTTGGCGCGGCCGCTCATAGTCACCGCAAAACAATCGCACGGCGACGATGTTGAGGGTCGCATCGTATATCCCCGGCGCATCACCGACGTCACGGTACGCAGCCAGAGCTCGTTCGTGCTCGTCGAGCGCTTCGTCGTAGCGGCGTATCTTACTGGCCACCGTGGCGACGTTGTGGCGAGCACGCGCCTCGCCGAAGCGGTCACCGATCCGCAGCGCGAGCGCGAGTGAACGGCGCGCATCCTCGATCGCCTCCTCGCGATGCGTCTCCGCCTGGGCCATCGAGGCGGTCAAATGAAACTCCCACCGTAACACGGCATCGTCGCTCGCGTCGGCGGCGGGGCGCAGCCGTTCGACTTCTGCCTCCGCTTGACCGAACGAGCCGAGCCGTACGAGGCAACTGATGGCCATGAATCGCATCTTCATCGCCGCGCTCTGGTCACCGGCTTGGTCGAAGGCGTCCGCGGCGCGGAGCGCGGCCTCGCGCGCATGCGCGAACTCGCTTTGCAGAAAGGCGTGCCGGGCGGTAGCGTGTGCATACGATCGTCCTGCAAGCGGTGAAGCGCCCGCAACCACGGCAAGCCGTGTCAATGCGTCGGTGCGGCCGGCGACATCGCTGTAATGCGCTTCGAAGAGACGGCCGAGCGCGACGGCTGCGCCTTCCTCCCCATCGGCGAGCGTTACGAGCATGCGTGCGTCGCTCCGCCGTTCGTTGGTAGCGCCAATACGCGCCAAGCTCCGTTCGCGCAAATCGACAAGATCGTAGCAAAGCGCGCGATGGTTCGGATCGCTCGTGTCGCACAGCGCAAGACCGGACGACGCGCTTTCCCGCGCGTCCTCGTTGGCGAAGACGTCGAGCGCATATCGCGCCGCGCTGCGGAAGTACTCTGCGGCACGCAGGTTTTCGCCGGCGGCTGCGAAGTGCCGTGCGATCTGGCCGGCACGTGCGCTGGTATCGGCAGTCTGCGCGGAGATGGCCCGAGCTACCAGTCCGTGCGTGCGAACGAGATCGGCTTGCGAGACGCGTTCGGCCGCAGCGACACGTACCAGATCGTGGGTGAAGGCAAAGGCCAGACCGGGTGCGCGCGAGGTCGCTCGGATGAAGCCGTATTCGATCGATTCCCCGATCGCGTCGAGAACTTCATCGTCTCGCCAGCCGGTCGCGGCAACCAGGGTGCCCAAGTCGAATCGTTCGCCGAGTACGGCGCCGAAGATCAAGGCCGTCTCTGCATTTGACGTGAGCCGCTCGAAACGCTCGGCCACCAATGAGGTCATCGAAGACGCGGTCGAGCTGCGGCCGGCCGCAAGATCGCGCACGGCTTCGACGAGCAGCAGCGGCACGCCGTCGACCCACGCGATGATCTGGGCGAGGGCGGCTTCGTCGACGGTTTCCGGCAAAACCGCACGCGCGGCGCGCGTCGCGTCGCCGACGCTCAAGCGTTCGAGGGTGATCTCGGTGGCAAGACCTTGGCTCTGCAACTGGCGGCGAAGTGCTCGCAGCGGATGCGCGCGTGCGAGTTCGTCGCTGCGAGCGGTCGCGACGATCAGCACGGGAGCGTGGTCGAGGCGGTGAGCGACCACGTCGAGCAGATCGATCGTGGGTGCGCCGGCCCAGTGCAGATCTTCGAGAACCAACACGATCGGGCGCGCGCGCGACAAGTCGCTCAGCCGGCGGCGAACTGCGTCGAAGAGGCGAAGGCGGGCCGCGCGATCGTCCGAGAGCGTCGTGCGAGTGTATTCCTCGAGGAGCGCGGGCGCACCGTGCAGGGCCTCCATGAACACTTCGTACGGCTGCTGCTCGCCGCCGGACGACGTGTAACCGCGCACGATGAAGGCGCCTTCGCGCTCCGCGATGCGAACGAGCTCGGTCGTAAACCGGCTTTTCCCGACGCCTGCTTCGCCTGAGACGAACAGCACGCTCGCGCATCCGTCCGCAGCGGATTGCCAAGCAGCGTGAGCCCGCTCCATTGCCGCGTCGCGTCCGACGAATGGAAGGCCGGTCTCGGAGACGCCCGTCGCGGCGCCGGCGTGTCGTTGCGGTTCGCTGGTTGCCAGCCGCGCACCGCGCAGGACCGCGTCGCGCAGCGCAAACGTTTCGGGCATCGGCTCGCTCTGCATCTCGCGGCGCAGCAGCGCTGCAAAGCGCTCGAAGGCCAACAGGGCGCCCGCCCGATCGCCGGCCTCGTAGCGGATGGCCATGAGCGCTCGCACGATGTCTTCGCGCCAAGGATCCTCGTCGAGCAAACGATGCGCGCCGGCCGTCGCCGCATCGTAGCTGCGGCGCGAACGATCGCTCGCGATGGTCCGGCTCAGCGCGTCGTGGAAGGCGTCACGCAAGCGCTCGCGGTCGGCGGCCGCCCAATCGTCGTAGATGGTCGGCAAGAGCTGACCGGCATAGTCGGCGATGGCGTCCGCATGGCGTCCCTCGCGCATGGCCTGCTCGAACGCGATTACGTCGACGTGCGCCGGGGAAGCCGCATTCCAGGCAACGCGCTCGGCGTCCGCATGGATGAACTCTCGGCCGTCCGGAAGTTCCTTGAGCAGATACGAGAGGTTGCGCCGCAGCGCGCCGCGCGCCGTCTCTTCATCGTCGTCGGGAAAGAGCGCGAACGCGATCGTATCACGCGTCGGGGCCCGCCGGCGGTTCAAGATCAGGTACCCGAGTACGTTGAGCGTCTTACGAGGCAGGGCAAACTCACGCAAGCCGTCGTCAGAGAAGACCCTGGGCTGACCGAAGAGGGCGATGCGGATGCCCACCAATCGTGGTTGGCCGCAGCGTGGCGGCCCCCCCTCCACGTGTTTCCCCAACGCCGGCCGTGCTCGGGGCTACATCGGCGCCACGATCGTGACGGCCTCGCCGAACCTCGACATCGTAACGACATCAGCGCCGGTTTCGATCCGGGCGATGCGATCGCTCCCGTCGACGAAGACCGACGCGACCTTCTTGGTCTTGTTGTTCGTGACCCGGTAGGCGTGCAAGGCGGCCCCACCGATCACCTTAGGGCCGAGGTCGTCGACGGTGAACTGGCCGTTGCTCGCTGCGAGGGACTGCAACGGGTTCGCCTGCGCCTTCATGAGGTCGACCCCGGGGAATTTGCGCCAGGTCCCGTTTTGCTTCATGTACGTCGTGCGGCCGATGACGATCATTTCCATGTTCTTTACGTGCATGTGCATGCGGTCGGGAGTCACGACGTCGGCTTCGATCGTACCGCTGGCAGGCGTCACCATCGTCATGTGGTAGGACGTCTGCTTTAAGCTCGTTAGGAGCGCTTGTTTCAAGCTATCGGGCGCGTCGGCTCGTGCCGGCAGCATGCATGCCGCCGTCCATGCCGTGATCGCGACCAGTCCGGCTGCTGGGAAGAAGTGTCGCACGTTGAACCTCGCTTCGTCGGTGAGAGTGTCTTACGGTGACGGCGTACGCGCCGGCGGGGGCATCGGGATCGGAATCGGCGTCGGCCCAGGGTGTGCGCCATGTTCGAGCCCTTGCAGCACGCTTCTCATGAGAACAATCCCTTCGTCGCTCGAGCCCTGGATCGTCTCGACGACGTACTCGGCGTCTTTCGTGAAGACGAAAAGCATCGAGCTGCGAACCGGTCCGTCCACCCGCTCGCGGACGCTGATGTTCCAGCATTCCGCGTTGAAATACGCGAGCTCCGGACCCAGCGCCGCAAGACACCCCGGGTTGGACTGCGCCGTGTCGACCGGCGTACCGTCGGCAGGGAGTGTCATGAAGAGCGCTTCGACGGGGGGGCTTTCTTTGGTAGGGTCGGCGGGCGGCGTGTACGGCGGGCCGATCGCACAACCTGACTGTCCTGCGATACGGGGATTGTTCTCGACGTCTGACGTCTGGACGCCCGTTTTCTTCGCCCGCAGGAGAATCCACTGCGTCATGTTGGCGAGTAGCGCCCGCATCTCCGGGTTGTTCGAAATCGAGTTGAGCAAGACGGCCCCTGGATATGCGGCGCTGATAGCGCCGCTCGAAAGGATGTCCTGGCAACGTGCGAGCGGCAATTGCGGCGTCTGCGTCGCTTGCGGCCTCGGCGTCGGCGTCGTCGGGGGCGGGGTATGCGGACAGTACGGATCCGCGACATATTCCATCACCCTGGCGCTTGCGCTCGCGCGCGGGCCCTTGAAGTTGCCGACTGCCGCCTTGGCCGCATCGATCGCCGGCCGCTCGTACGGGTCGAGAAAGCCCTGGAGCTTGGCCGGAAGCCTGTTCGCGATGAGCTGCACGAGCGCATCGATGATCTTCGAAACGTCGGCCCGCTCGACCGTGACGGTGATACCGATGCTTCCCGCAGGGACGAGGACGGGGCAGTCGTCCGCGGGGATCGGCGTCCGCGTCACCGTCGAATACGTGTAATGCGCCGTCTTGTCGTCGCGCAGCGTCGCGTCTTTCGTATCGTTCGAGGCGAGCACGGGAATACCGGCTTGCTGAGTCCACGTGACGCGCGCGTCTTTGTACGACGCATCCGTGAGGTTGAGTCCCGATAGGTGGGCGACGCAATCGATGAGGATCTTCGGCCAGGGAATGTCCTGGGCGCTCAGCGTTGCGTCGAACGCTCCGCTCAGTGGAGACGGGCCAAGGACCTGAAGCGCAGGAGCGGCGGCGAGCTGGACCGTCCAGGGTTTGAACATCGAAGCGACCTGCGTCAGCGTCCCCACGACCGTCGCAACCTCCGTCACGAACCCGACGATCGATTGCAAGACGCCGTTGACGACGATGCTAAAGGCCGTACCGGCGATGGAGACGACAACGTTCCAAAGCGACGCGAGCCAGCCTGAGCCGTTGGCTTGAACGGCGCTCGTCACGCTGTTCACCACGGTACTGACCCAATTGGAGATGTCCGTGCAGACACCGGTAGAATCCGCGGCCTGCGCGGGCGATGCGATCCACGGACCGAGGTCGAACGCGGCGGGACGGCCCGGGGCGGGCGTCGGCTCACGTGCGATATCGGCCAGGAACGCGAGCACGACGATGCTGGGAAACAGGATCGTTTTCGACCGTTTGTAGTCCTGATCGCCCATGAAACGCCGCGCGTACGGGGCGAGCGCGCCCTCGTCCCGCGTCAACCACGCGCCGACGATCGCCGAAAGCCCAGGTGCGCCCTCGGGTGGGGTAACGAGCGCGTCGAGGTCGCTGCCGAGATAGCCGCCGTGCGCGTTGGCCTCGGCGACGAGGTTGCGCAGTTGCCACCGCGTGAAGCGCATCGCCGACGGCGTTCCCTTGACGCCGACGATGGGAGTCCGCAGGGTGACGTCGTCCATCACGGCCACGCCGCCGGACGCGAGCGCTTCGATCGATTCGTCCAGGCCGACGGCGGTGCTCATCTTGGCTGCATTCGAGCACGCCGTCAGCGGCGTCGCTATCAGCGCCGCGAGTAACGAGACGCCTATCCACCGGCGGATGTTACGTACCATGCTTGCCGTTCTTGAGTTCGCCGGTGTTCGTATATCCGGCGAGAAACGCGACGAGGTCGATCAGATCCGTAAAGTACAGACGACGCCGCGAGTGCACGTGCTCGACGCTGCCACGCCAATCGGCCGCCGCCGGTTGGTCGTAGCCGTCCCCATCACGCCAGAGGTTGACGAGAAAGACGTCCTTGCGTCGTCCCATGAGGCCGCTCGAATGCGCCGGCTACGCGCCGCAGGTGAGGTCGACGCGAAAATTCGGGCTGACCCCCTTCGTCACGCGCACGCGCACCATGCCGTCGAACATCCATGCGTTCATGCAGCCGCTCGGCGCACCGACCCGAGCCGCTGTTCGAGCGTTCCGCGTCATCGCACGGCCTGGAAGATGATGCCGCTGGTGTTCGCAGTGTCGACGAGTCCGCGACCGGGAACCAGCTTCAGGCTCCACTGGTTCGACCCGATCTTCACGCTATACACGAGCGCTTGGGGGTCGAAGCTCGACCACGTGCCCGTCGTTCCGTCCGCGGCCTTGACCGCGCCGTTGGGGAAGAAGCGGACGGCCTGACAATCCAGCGTCGGCGGACAAACCATGAGGTTGTAGGTGCCCGCGATGCGCTCGGGGCCCGGCGCTTTGACGTTCGCGAACGAAACGGCGCCGGTGACCTGGAGGCTGTAGTCGCCGCCCGTCCGGACCAGACTCGAGCCCGCCGGACGGATTTCGAGCACGACCGTGCCGGGCTTGCCGAACGTTCCCGGCCACTTCACCTCGACCGGCTTCCCGGTCGACGTGATCGACTCCGAGCCGAAGGTCTTCCCGGCGGTGTCGTGCATCACGACCTGGATCGTCGCGGCGCTCGCGTTTCCGAAGAGTCCCATCGAGCCGAAACGCACGATGATGACGGCGCGGCCCTTCTGCGACTGGAACGACCAGAACTGCGGCCCGACCATGCTGTCGACCGTGCCGGTGTTCTCGCCGGCGAGGAGCGCCGTCGGGTGCTTGGAATCGAGCGATTGCGCGCCGGCCGCGCTCGGAAGGGTGAGGAGAACCGCTGCAACGGAGCCGCTCAAGCCGGCGATGCAGCGCGCGAGCCGGGTGCGGAACGAAGGTCGTCGCTTCATGCGGGGAGCGTAGCAGCGGGCCGTTCCCGAATCGTTCCGGACCGTATCGCGCTCCGTCACGGCAGCGTCATCCCGGCGGGACCGCAATGACCCGGTAGCGGGATATCCGCACCGCCTCGGCAACGGTGCTGCGGTGCTCATCCACGTCGTTGACGGCACCTACGAGTTGTTTCGCCACTATTACGCAATGCCGTCCGCGCGCGACGAAGACGGCCGGGAGGTCGCTGCGGTCCGCGGCGTGCTCGCCTCGATCCGCGGCATGCTGCGGGACGGTGCGACGCATATCGGCGTCGCGACCGATCACGTCATCGAGTCGTTTCGGAACGGTCTGTGGCCGGGATACAAAACGGGCGAGGGCATCGACCCCGACCTGTTCGCGCAGTTCCCGCTGCTCGAAGAAGCGCTGGTCGACGCCGGCATCACCGTGTGGCCGATGGTGGAATTCGAAGCCGATGACGCGCTGGCGGCAGCGGCGGCGCTCGCGGCCGCCGATCCGCGCGTCGAGCGCGTCGTCATCTGCACGCCGGACAAGGACCTTGCCCAGTGCGTGCGCGGCACGCGCGTCGTGCAGCTCAATCGCCGCACCCGCACGTTCTTCGACGAAGCCGGGATCATCGCGAAGTTCGGCGTTCCGCCGGCGAGCATCCCCGACTACTTGGCGCTGGTCGGTGACGCGGCGGACGGCTTTCCGGGCCTCTCCGGCTGGGGCGCGAAATCAGCCGCGGCCGTCCTCGCGCGATACGGTCACCTCGAAGCGATCCCGGCCGACGCGCGCGCCTGGACGGTGAACGTCTCGAGCCCCGTCCGGCTGGCGCAGACCTTGCAGCGCGACCGCGAGCGCGCGCTGCTGTTTCGCGATCTCGCCACGCTGCGCACCGATATCCCGCTGTTCGACGACGTCGAAACGCTGCGCTGGACCGGCTAAGTGCGAGTCGCCGGGACGCGCTCGCTGTCGAGATCCACCATCGCGCGCGCCGGGTAACGCTCCCCCGCCGCCGCGTCCTTCGGCACGGCGGCCTCGATCGCGGCGATCTGCGCAGGGTCGAGCGCGATGTCGAGAGCGCCGCACGAAAATCCCCCTGCGTCGGGCGGTCTTTCTTCCAGTGCCCGCTGATCAAGCCCGCGAGAGGACACCGTAGGCGGTCACGCCGGTGCTAGAAGGACCCCTGAGGTGGTATATCCGCCTTCGCGAAAATCTCGTTTGGCAGGTTATCAGGGAAGCTCATGTCGACCAAGCGATAGCGCCAAACGCCGTGTCGCTTCCGTGAGAGAAGCGAAGATTGCCACGTTCCATCGATCACGCCGTCCGTCTGAAGCCAGTACCCGTTGACGTCGGCGTAGTGTTGCTCGAACGAACCGGAGGTTACGACAGTTCCCGCGCCGCGAGCCAGGAATGTGATGAGACAAAAGCGTGCCGAGCTGACCTCGATGACGACGTCGCTCAACTGATGCAATACATTGTTGTCGCGCGACGTGAAGTGCAAGGCGTGGCCCGGTTGGCCGTTCGGGCACGACACGGCGCCACGATCCTTGATCTCGTACACAGCAGGTCCCATCACGGAGACCGAGCCGATCGCCTTGAGCGGCGGCCCACCGGTGTCCTGGGCTTGCTCGGTGCGAGGCGCCGCCGGAGGTTGCGAGCTGAGGAACATTCCAAGACGCATCGCACGAACCGCGCCGTACCACGTCGGATCGAAAACCGCGCGTGCCGTAACGAAACGATGGCTGTCCGAAACGTGAACGATTTCACTCATGTAGTCGAACGTGCGGTGGCGAAGCACCCAGGCATCGGTCGTCGAACCGTCGTGTCCACGCAGCCAGACCAGACCGCTGCGGTCGGCCCAAAGATCGAAGTGCAGGCCGTCGCTCGAGCTTTCCATACGGTACGCGAGATATCTCGGTTGCCGAAGTCCGTCCATTATATGAAGCGCGTGAGCATAGAGCAACGCCGATGCGGAATGCTGCGCGGCCACTTCCGCCCGCAGAGCGGCGGCTGCAATGGCGGGGAAGAGGTCGTTGTAAATATCTTGGGCGATCTGGTCGCTGCCGCCGTCTAGGCTGTTCGTCAAGACGATGATGCGCACACCTTGGCTCGGAAAAAACTGGTCGCTTCCATCGAAGCCATTGGTGTTGCCGTCGTGCCACACCCGCGGCTGACCCTCAAAGCGATCGACTTTCATTCCGAATCCGTATTCGCTGGCAGAACCGTCCGCCAGCCGCGCAGCGCTGATGAGGAGCTCGTAGTCGGAGGTCGAGATGATGCGGCCCGAAGACAACGCCTCGCCCCACTTCTGGAGGTCGTCGGCGGTGGACACGATGCCTCCGGCGGAGGACGCCGAGGATTCGTCGATTGGCTTCGACTCGGCCGTGTGACCCTGCGCATACACGTAACCACGCGCCATGCCCGCAAGCCGGCTTTCTTGTGCCATCGTTGCCGAATCCATCATGCCGGCAGGAGCGAAGAGGTGCTGTTGTACGTAGGTTTCCCAGCTTTGACCTGAAACGACCTCGATGATTCGGCCGAGAATCAAGTAATTCGTGCTCGAGTACGCGAACTGCGCACCCGGCGTGAAGCCGAGCGGCTTCTCGGAGATTCGCGACATCAACTGATCGAACGTCGCCGGGGTACCCGCGAGCGTCTCGAAGTTCGGGATGTCGACGTAGTCTTCTAGCCCGCTCGTCTGCGTCAGGAGTTGCCGGATCGTGATCTCCCTGGCGTGCGAGATCGACGGAAGATACGTCGCGACCGTCGCGTCGAGATCCATCTTGCCGGCCTCCTTCAGTTGCAGAATCGCGGCCGCGGTGAACTGCTTCGTGATCGATCCGATCTCGTAGCGCGTATGGGCGTCGGCCGGCAATGATTTTGCAACGTCGCGCAGTCCATAACCGCGCGTGTAGACGATCGCTCCGCCTTGAACGATCGCGATCGTCGCCCCCGGGGCGTGCGCCGCGCTCAAGAGAGCCCGGACGTCGGTATCGATCTTCGACTGTACGGCTGCGTTGAGGGGCGGCGCCTGCTGCGAAGGAGCAGCGGAGACGGGCTGCGCCGACGGCGCCGCAGCAAACCATAGTAGGGTAGCGACGAGGCTGGCCTGTAGACGCATCGCGGTCGATTTCTGCCCAGCGTGAATGCGGCCTTTGTCGCGTCGGGCGCGTTGCCGATCAGTTTCCCGCCCTCGATCGAAGCACTGCTGAGCGCCTGCTTCTCGCGTGCTTCTACGACGCGTTGTTTGCCGACCGGCAGAACGAAGCGACCGAAAGGAAGTTCCTGCGCGCGTTCATTCGAGCCTTGATCTCGTGACGCGTTCGCTGGATTCGCGCCCGAGCGTGGCGCGCAGCTTTCGGCGCAAGGTTCGCCCATCGATACGCAGCGACGTATTGCAGGTACCGATTTCCGACGAGAGTGTCTGTGGTGCAGATCATCAAGACGAGGTTACGATTCGCGCCGGCCATCTGGCATGGATCGGTGACGAACAGTTGCGCTCCGTCGTAGATTCTGACAAACGTCTGCCCTCTGGGTTCACTGGTATTCCTGATCGTCAGGACGCCGGGGGCCGCGTCGGCGTCATAGCTGAAGTTGACCGGCCCGGATTCACGCGAGCTCCAAAGCGGTTCGAGCGCTCCGTTGCGGATGCGAACGATCTCATCGTTGATCGCTCCTCCCTGGAGTCGCAGACGCACTGCGAGCAGCCCGTGCCGAAGGAAGGTCGGAAAATCGACGAGGTCGGCTGCGATTCGTTGCGGGGACGCTGACAGCGTGCGCGGATCTCCGTAACGGTACAGCGAGAGATCGACGACGAGGTAGAGCTCGCTCCCTTCGAGCAGCGCGGCGGATCCTTGCCCGATTGGGCGATGATCGGCAGGATAGCGATTCGGTTCAGGCGTCAAATCGACTTCAGGCGAGAGGGCACCGGTCGCGAGATTCGCGCGCACGATCGTCGCCGGGCGATAGACGTCCGGCCGCCCGAAGCAGCACCGCTCGTCGAGGACGGCGATATTTCCGATCGAGCCGACAATCACCATTTCATCCTGCTCGGGCACGATGACGCTCAGCCGTTTGCAATCGACAATTGCCGCGTGCCCCCTCAGAGCCGCGCCGCTGGACCACCCGAAGACTCCGTACGCGCACGCGCCGAGCGGAGCGATGTCCGCGATCGATTCCGCTACGAACGCGCTGTCGGAATGCGCCGAAATGTTTCCCGAAGCGGCCGCAATGCGCACGAGGCGGCCACCCCTGCAGCCGACGACGAGATCGCCCGCATTGCGGACGATCACCGAAACGCCTCCGGACGACGTGCTGTCCGTCGCGGTCGGGCAGACGGCACGACGTTCCCATAGCCCGCGGCCGCTGGCAAGCGCTCGGGAAGCGATCGTTCCCGCTGCACCGTAGTAGACCTCGGTATCGCCGAGCACCATCGGCGATGCACCGCCGTCGCGCTGCCAACGCAGGCGGCCCGTCGCGGGATCGAGGACGCGAACGTCCGACCGGCCTCCGATCACGACGGCGGTGTCGCCGATGCGCACCTGCGAGACCTCCCAACGCGGCGGCAACGCGTACCGCCACGCCGGCGTCGTGCCCCGAACCGATGCCGTTGGTACGGCCGTAACGGCCGATTCAGCGGTCGAGCTCGCCGGCTGTGGGGCTACGCAGCCCGCGCACAGCGCCATCACGGTGAAGATCGCCAACGCCCGCATCTCTGGTGCGTTCCCTTCGGAGCGAACGCCGCCTCCGACTCCGCCGAGCAGCGTAGCACCGGCCGCCGCGGGTCGGTTTCGTTCGGAGAAGTTTTCGGCGACTAGGTCGTCGAGCTGTGCCGGGATGAGCCGACGTACGCGACGACCATCTTCGTGATCTCCTCCGTGAAGTCGTCGTCGGAGAGGGGGACGTTCAGGGGCTGCGCTACGCCGTACAAGAAACGACCGCGAATGGCGTGCGCCGCGCACTGCAGCGCGAAGCGAACCGCGGCGCGAGCCTGCGCGCCCGACCGCGCGGTCAAGAAGTCGGCGATCTGCTCGAATCCCGCGCTGTTCGCCGCATCGATCCGTTTTCGCAAGGCGGGGTTCCGCGGCCGCGAGGCGATCCAGTACGGTCGAAGGAGCGCTGTATGTTCGCGCGTTCGAAGGACGAGGTCACTTAGCACGAATCGCGCGGCCTCGTGCAAGCCGCGAATATTGCGCGCCGAGTCCAGAAGCAGCGCTCTTCGCTGGTACGAAGCGGCGTAATACTCTTCGTACACTGCGCCGAAGAGCGCTTCTTTGTCCGCGAAGCGCCGATAGACGCTGCCGACCGCGACGCCGGCGCGCTCGGCGACCACGGCGATCGTCGCGAGTTCCCATCCGTGCCGCACGAGCGAGTCGCGTGCGGCCGCCAGCAGGGCCTCGAGGGTTCGAGCGCTGCGGTCTTGGTGGGTCGGTCGCACACCCTTGGAGGGGTTTTTCTTCATCGACCGATATGTGAACAGCTATTCACATTCTAGTCGTTCGGGAGGTCCGTATGATTGCCTGCATCACCCTCGCGATGACGCTCCTGGCGGCGCCGGCCATCCCCGGTCCCGTGGCGGTGATTCCGTTCACCGATAACGGTAAACTCATCTCGCTGCGCGTGCGCATCGGCCGTTCAGCCCCGCGCGTCTTCACACTCGATAGCGGCGCGAGCGCTTCCGTGATCGATTCCGGCACGGCAAGTGAACTGCGTATGCGCGCGAACGGTTCTCGCCTCGGCACGGGTGCCGGTGCCGGCAAGGTGCGCTTCGCGATCTTCAGGGACGTTTCGCTGGCGCTCGGGGGAGCCCGCTGGGTCGCACGGACGACGTATGGCGTCTCACTGAACACCGTCGGTACGGCGTTGCGCGAGGACGGCCTCGTCGGTTCCGACTTGTTCTTCCGGTACGTGGTCGACATCGACTACGCGCGGCATCGTCTCTCGCTCTACGAGCCGAAAACGTTCCGCTACACGCATGCCGGCGCGGCCATCCCGCTGACCATCGCGAAACACGTTCCCCACGCGGCGGTGACGATCAAGGTGCGCGGCCGAGCCGCGGAGGTGCGGCAACTGCTGATTGATTCGGGCTCCGAGGATATGGTCGACGACGCGGTCATCGCCACGTCGACCGCGCGGAAACAGGTGATCGCGACCTCGGGGCTGGGCCGCAGTATGCGCGCCTACGACGGCCCGATCGAGTGGGCCAGAATTGGGCCGTTTACTATACGCGACCTGTCAGGGACGAGTGGTGGCGTACCTCTGCTCGGATCGGGCGTCTTGCGGAATTTTCACGTGACGTTCGACTACTCGCGCAAACGAATGTATCTAGCAAAGCGCTAGCGGCGCCGTCGAGCGAGCGCGGCTTCTACGTTATTTTCCGGAGCGATTCAATGTTTTTACCATTGCTTCCTTAAACATTATATGTTATACCTGGTATAACGTATGGAGCAAAACCTATGGACTATCGGCGAGGGCGAACGGTCGGTCGGTCAACTGATCGCCCTTGAACGCCAGCGGCAAGGAATCTCGCAGGGAGACCTTGCCCGCCGCCTGGGCGTCTCCCAAGCGAACTTGTCTCGGATCGAGCACGGTGCGGACCTGCGCTTCTCGACCCTGCTTGATGTCGCGCGCGCGCTTGGGATGGAGCCGATGATCGTTCCCAAGAGCACGGTCGGCGTTCTGCGATCCATGCTGGAGAGCATGACGCGCCAGGATCGCGACGAGAAACCCGACACGCCGCGCTTCGCGTGATGCCTGGATCTCTACACGTCTTCCTCGGCGCTACGCGCGTGGGAACGTTCACGAACCTTGACGGCGACTACAACCTGTTCAACTTCGACCAGGCCTACCTCGACGATCCGCGGCGCGCCGTCATGAGTCAAGGCCTCATCGGAAAGAGCGGGGAGCCGATCGCACGCGTCCCGCGGGTCCAAACTGTCGCGCCGCCCTTCTTCGCGAACCTCTTGCCCGAAGAGGGAAGTCTACTGCGCTCCATCATCGCGCGGCAGTATGCGATAAACCCACGGCGGGACTTTCCGTTCCTTCGCGAGCTTGGCGCCGACTTGCCCGGAGCCGTCGTCCTTCGCGGGTCCGACGATGTCGACAACGCGCCCGAACCGAGCGACGTCGCGATACCCGAGGAGCAGCCGCTGCGCTTCTCCCTCGCAGGGGTGCAGGCGAAGTTCAGTGCTACCCTGCTCGACAAGCGCCTTTCGATTCCCATGTCCGGCGTCGGCGGATCGTGGATCGTCAAACTCCCGGCGAACGCGTTCGCGCGTCTTCCCGAGAACGAGTTCGTAGTAATGACGCTCGCGCGCGCGATCGGGCTCGACGTGCCGGAGATCCGGCTGGTCAACCTCGACGAGATCGACGGGCTGCCGCGCGAGCTTCCCGAGCTTCGCGCCGATGAACCGCACCTCGCCTACGCGATTCGGCGATTCGACCGCGCGCCAGGCGTGCGGATTCATGCCGAGGACTTCAATCAAATCGCCAACGTCGCACCCGAGAAAAAGTACGACGCGAAGCCGTCGCATTGGCTCGCACAGGTCACACAAGCTCTGTGTCCATTCGAGGACGTCGAACAACTCGTCCGGCGTCTGGTGTTCGGCGTCTGCATCGGTAACAACGACATGCACCTCAAGAATTGGGGCATCGTCTATCCGAATGGTCGCGATGCGCGCCTCGCGCCGATGTATGACTACGTCTGCACGCGCGCATATTACCCAGCCGGCACCCTTGCGCTTACGATCGGGGAAGAGCGCGCATTTGAGAACATCGACGCGACCGCTCTATCGCGATTCGCGCGGCGCGCCGAGCTTTCCGAGCGCAGAACGTTGATTCTGGCTGCAGAGACGGTCGAGCGGCTGCACTACGCTTGGCGGGACCTGCGCCCGACGGTCGACAACCCCGCGCTCGTGGGTGCGCTCGAACGAACCTTCGCGGCCGTTCCACTCATGCGAGCCCCTTAGGGAGGCGGCGAAGCATCGTCCTCGCGGCGCTAAAGGGACCCCTGAGATGGCGCGTGCGCCGCGAACGTCTCGTTTGATAGCGTTTCAGGGAAGGTCACGTCGACCAAACGATAGCGCCAAACGCCGTCCGCGAAAGAACCGACGCCTGCCACGTTCCATCGATCACGCCGTCCGTCGGTTGTTCGAGTTTATTCGGGCGACCGCTCGATTTTTGAGCACCCGGTTGTTAGGCCGAAAATGACAGCTGCCTCTACTGAGGTACGCAGGAAACGGGTTGGCGCTTCAGAATCGGGATTCTTCCTAAAATGGCGGGTGCGTCGCGAAAAGTACGGTCGTTGTCGATCATCCTCGTCCTGACGACGTGGCTATGTCAGCCGGTCGTCGCGTCGGGAACGAATGCGGGCGTCGCCCGCGCGGCGGCGGAGGCGAGCGATGCGTCACCGTGCCCCGCCGACCCGGCGCTATCCCCTGACGAGATCTTCGGCCGCGCGCGGGATGCGTGGACGGGGCAACGCTATCCGGCGCGCATCGAATACGTCGTCACGGTGAGCGTCGTGGATAACGGCGCAACGCTTCAGAACCACTACAAGGGGCAGTACCTGTGGTCTGAAGATGACATTCGCGTAATCGCGTTCAGCGACGAAGAAACTGCGCACCCGTATGTGCCTCACGGCGTGAACCTGCTGCTCACCGTCACGATCGCGAAAGGCGGAAGTGAGACGATTGGTCGACAAGTAGGACCCAGAGCGGCCACGATCGACTATCTCGGGCTTCCGGTGGTCGACCCCGTGTACTCTTTCGGTCTGGCGCGGCCGGCGCGCGCCTTCCCCCCCGCGTCCGCGAACGGCGGCGCACCACCCAATGCGGCGCTGAAAACGATCGGCCGCGTCGCGTCGCGGCAACTCGATTACGCGGTCGCGCTCGTGGGAATCGAACGTTACGGGGGCTCGCCTACCTTCCATCTTTCGCTCGAGGCGTTGCACGAGCCCCGTCGCTACCGGCTTCGCGAGATGTGGGTCGACACCGATACGTTCGCCACGCGTAAGGTCGTCACCGAAGGAAATTTTTCAGACGGTCCTCCGCTGCACACGATGTGGGCGACGACGTTTCAGCAAATCGACGGAGCGCAGTACATCGAGACCGAGACGGCGCGCGGGCTGCTGGACTATGGGCCCGGTCGCCGCTACACGAGCGCGAGCGTCTCGTTCGAAGCCATACGCCCGGCGCCTTCTCGTCCGTCGGCGCTGCTTTTCAAAACACCCGCACGCGATGACGAGCTTCGCGAGCCGACACCGTGACGACAGCCGAATCGTCGCGCCAGTGCAATTCGCGCGACGGCGTCGGTGACTTCGCATCCAAGTAGACGACAAAGTGCGTGTCCTCGGTGAAGAGCGCTGTCTGCCCTTTCGCGTCGCGCCGGTCGGCGCAGCTCGCGTACGCATCGACGAGTTCGCGCAAGGCTAAACGATCGGCGGCCTCGGCGCCGGAGAGTGACGTGTGGACGCTCATTTCAGGTAATCGCGGCGCGGGAGTCGCCGCGAGCGTGGTACATTCACTTGTTGGAGATGTCTAGGCCACACGAAGCACGATCTTGCCGTGTGACCTGCGTCTTGCCGCTCCCGGCCCACTGGGCGACAGGTTCCCGGCGATGTCCTTCCAGGCCCGGGCCGCATCCTGGAGCGCGTACACGGTCGCGACGTCTGGTCGTATCGTCCCCTCTTCCAGCAGTCGCGCGATGCTGCCGAGTTCGTCCGCCGACGGCGCGAGCCTCATCATCGCGCCCGACACACGATGCCGCGCGGTCTCGTCCTGCGATACGGGCCGGGTGGTAGCGACGAGATGGCCGCCTTCCTTCAAGACGAGGAACGACCGCTGCTGTGTATCCCCACCGATCAAGTCGAAGACCACATCGACCTTCTCTCGCAGAACCTTCTCGAACTGCGCCTCTCGATAATCGATAACCCGGCTGGCTCCGATGGAGTTGAGGTACGCCTCATCGTCGCCGCTTGCCGTGGCAATGACGGTGGCCCCGGCATGCGATGCCAATTGCACCGCATAGGCGCCCACAGCACCGGCGCCACCATGGATCAGGATCGTTTGTCCCTTTTCCAGGTGACCGTGGGTGAAGAGTCCCTGCCACGCAGTTTGGGCGGCCACCGGCACTGATGCCGCCTCCTCAAAGGAGAGGTTGCATGGTTTCCTTGCGATGGCCGCCGGCTTGACGGCCAGATAGTCCGCGTACGCGCCGCCTATTTCGCTGACACCGAACACGTCATCACCTGGCGCACATGCCGTAACGTCACTGCCAATCCGTTCGACGACCCCTGAAAACTCATGACCAGGTATCCACGGCAGGTCGATCGGGAGTATCTGTCTTGCCGTTCCGGAGGCCTTAACAAGATCCAGATGATTGACGGCGGTACTCTTGATCTTCACCAAGATCTCGTCGCGTGCGATCGACGGCGTCGGTACCTCGTTGAACGCCAATTGCCCGCCGTATTCCAACAATCTGACAGCTTTCACGCGGGCTCTCCTTGAGTCTGGGCCCAGTCGGGGAGCTTCGTGAGCGCGCGGCCGAACTCGCGTTCCAGGCCGGCGATGTCGGCGCTGTAGCCGACGCGCTCGAACCATTGCAGCATCAACGCCGTGTCCTTACTATACTGCCGGACCTGTTCGATTGGCGTCTGCGCGAACGCAATCGGCCGACCCAGCGCCTCCGTCAGGATCTCCGCCGTCTCCGGCATCGTTCGTACGTCACCGGCGAGATCGATCGCGCGGCGGTTCAAGGCGGCGGCCTCGGTGAACGCGCGCGCGCCGAACCAGCCGATGTCGTCCACCGCGATCATCTGCAGCTTCGTGGCTGGCCCGAGCGCCCAGGCCAGCGTGGAGCCTTGGAGACTGTACGGCGCCAGCAGGTTCTCCATGAAGAACACCGGACGCAGGATCACATGCGAGGGGAAGCCGAGGCCGCGCACGGTTTCCTCGATGCGCCACTTGTTGTCGAAGTGCGGGATGCCCGTCCGCTTGTGCGCCGATCCCACCGATGTGTAGACGTAGTGTTCGACGCCGGCCTCGCGCGCCAGCATCGCAAGACGCTTGCCCTGCGCCTCTTCCGGCTCGACGCCCGCCTCCAACGTGTTCTGCACGCCGAAGACGCCCCACGCGCCGGCCAACGCACGGCGCAGCGTCGCCTCATCATCGAGATCGCCCTTGACGACGTCGACGCCGTGGCGCGACAGCGCCGCCGCCCGCTCGCTGTCCGGCATGCGCGTCAGGCCGCGCAGATGGAACCCGCTGCCCTGCAGCGCCCGCGCGACCGCGCCGCCCTGATTGCCTGTCACTCCGGTGATGAGAATCGTTCGATCGCTCGCGTTCATGGGGTGTAACCGTTGGCCGCGTTCGCGATGAGCCAGCTGTGCACGCGATACGTTCGCACGCCGGCAACGACCAGCGGATCGACGTCCAGGATCGCTGCTGCGGCGCCGGCGTCCGCGCACTTCAAGACCAGCAGCCCGCGCGGATCGTCGGCGAACGGCCCGGCCAAAATCAGCTTGCCGTCACCGTCGAGCTCGCGGAGGTGCACCGCGTGCTTTGCGATCAGATCGGGCGTGAGCTCCGCGCCTTCGACCGGGATCAGCTCAACGGCGTAATAGGTCACTTCTTCAGTGCGGCGCTGATGTTGAGGAAGATGCCGAGGTCGCTCAGCAGGATCGGCACGGCGACGTAGCAGTGGAACCTGCTGATTTTTCCGTCCACGACGTGGAAGAAGTCGGCGCACGGCGCATGGATCTCTCGGTGCGTCGGAGGAACGACCCCGAACGGTAAGACGAGGTCTCCGTTGTGCGTGCCATTGAGCGAAAGCTCCACCATGACCATGTCGCCCGAGAAGTACATCTTGTAGAGCTCGCGGTGCATGTCGGGAAACGCCTTCGCGTAGATGTCGACGGTGTCTCCGATCTCCTTCCCGTAGTACCGCTTCCCGGCACTGACGTCGTAGAAGTACCCGCCGTCGGAGAAGAACGAGATGAACTTTGGTGTGTTCTTGCTCGCGCCTTCCGCGTTCGCATACAACTCACGAATGATCTGCTCGTTCGCGCGCTCTTGTTCTGTCTGCGCCGGATGAGCGCCGTCGAAATTGAGGCTGACTGTATCCACGTATGCTCCTAGCTCGTTGCTGAGGGCTGCTGCGCGCGTTTGGCGGCCGCGTAAGGATAAATGAGTTGCGATGTTGAGGGGCCGCGTGGATGGACCACCGCCTCCGTTGCGGCCGATCTGAATTGCGCGATCTCGTTGCCCTCGATCCCGTGAAACTGCACCGTCAGGACGCGCGAACGCGTCCACGCGCCATCCTCACCGAACGTGACATCGCCGACGAGGGTGTCGAACGTCGCCGAGTGCGCGTACGCGGAAAGCGCGGCGTCGTCAAGGCTACCGACCGCGGTGATCGCTTGCGCTACGACCTGCATCTGCGCGTACGCCAGCGGGGCAACGTAGTAGCCGAGCGGGTCCGCGCCCTCGGCTTGCGCGCGTGCCTGATAGCGCTGAAGCAGCGAGTCCGACGCGGCATTGACGAGCCCTTCGACCGGCAGCCAATACTCGTAGTTGATAATTCCGTTGAGCAGCGGCCCCAGCTGGGCTTTGACCACGCCGTTCTGGGGTCCGATCATCGCTCCCCCGATCGCCTTCGGCTCGAGTCCGGCCTCGCCGATGGCCTTGAGGAGCGCGGCCGAGTCGTTGATGTACGAGCACAAGAAAAACACGTCCGGTGCAGTCCTACGCAGCTCGTCGATGAAAGGTCGAAAGTCGGCGGTCGCAAGCGGATAACGCGCCTCCGAGACGACGCGCATGCCGTTGTGAGCGAGATTCTCCTTCGCGCCTTGTACGGGCATGAGCGAGAACGGGGCGTCTGCGGCGAGGATCGCGACGGTCTCCGGCTTCGGAGTCTGCGTGGCAAGGACGTTGAAAAATCCTTCGGTGAGCGCGGTGCCCGGATGCGGGCCGGTCGGGATCATTACGAAGTAGCGGTCGTCGTGAAAGCGGGCTTGAACCGCAAGTGCCATGAGGCTGACGAAGAATTTCCCGCGCTCGATGATGAGCGGCATCGCCGGCGCGACAGAGTTGTCGCCGTAGCCGCCGATGACGAGATCGACCGTCTCCGCGTCGAGAAGCCGTTGATAGAGCCCCGCGACCGCATCGGGTTTCGTCTCGTCGTCGAGACAGAGCAGCTCCACCGGCCGCCCGAGGATCCCGCCGCGCGCATTCACGTCTTCCTGCCAGATCTGATGCGCCAACCGTGCGGCGCGGCCGTTCGCGGCGAGGCCGCCGGACAACGACAAGCAATAACCGATTTTCAGCGGCCGATCAGGCACTTCTGCGCCTCCCATACGAGCGTTCCGGCACATCATAGGGCGCGTCTTCGCGTGCATCTATAAACTCGGAATTGACAAAATCGGCGGGCTGATTGTAAACTGCGAATTTATCGGCACCGCCGTTTTCGCGGCGCTATCATCACGGCCTAGCGCTGATGTCAATACCTACCTGCGTCATCGCCGGCGCCGGACCCGGCTTGGGTCTGGCGGTCGCCGAGCGGTACGCCCTCGAGGGTTTCGCCGTGTACGCGCTCTCACGCGTCGCGGCGCGTTTGTCAAGCACGGCCTCGCGGTTGCGGTCGCGCGGGCTCGACATCGCGGTGATCGAGTGCGAACCCCACGACATCGATTCCGTCGAAACGGCGATCCGCGCGATCGAGACGCGCGCGGGATCGTGCGACGTGCTCGTGTACAATGCGTTCGTCGACGACACGCGGATTCCGATCCCGTTCGACCCGCGAGCGGTCTCGGACGACCTGCACGCAGAGGTCGCGGACGTCTTGGCACTCATCAAACGAAGGGGCACCACGATGGCGGCCCAGCAGGGCGGGGCTCTGGTGCTCGCCACGTACGACACCCCGGAGAGCGAGACGAAAACACTACGCGATTTCGTCGATGCGCTCGCCGACGAGGTCGAGCCGGCCGGCATCCGCGTCGGGATCGTGACAATCGACGGTGCGTTGCCCACGGCCGCGGCGGAGCTCGCCGCCATCGCCGACGTCTATTGGGACGTCTTCTTCTGCGCGGACCACCAGCACCGGCGCGAGCGGCGCGTTCGCACGAGGCGACCGTTTCGCGCCTGATGCGGTCGGAGCTCTACGTCTTTTCCGAGACGGCGAGCGACGCGAGATCCGCCAGGCTGCCCAGCACCAAACGATCGAGCTCCGAGAACGACTTGTACCCATCGACGTAGTTGACGAAGATCGTCGCCTCGACGCCCTCTCGCGACTTCACGCGGGCGTCAAGAAAATTGGCTCCCTCGAAGCCGGAACTTTCGAACGCCTTGTCTATGCGGGACTTGATCGTGAGGTTGCGGTGGAGCTCGTCGCGTGTTCCCACCTGACCGGGTTCGGTGAGGGCTCCGTAGAGCATCGCTTCGTCGATCTGCGCGGCGCTCAGACCGGCAAACAGTTCAGCGTGCAGATCGACGAGCTTCGTCCGCACCCGCTTTCCGCCGAAGAGCACGGGATACTCCCACTCTCCAGGCCGTACTCTTTTGAACGCGCCCGCAAAGTCGGAATCAGGAAAGGTCTGCGCAGCGGCTTCCACCACCGTTGTTAGGATCTCGGACTCGCTCGTCGCGCTCCACACGCGGCGCGCGACCGAGCGCAGTGCGGAAATCGAGTTCGACAGGTCTTGCAATGCGGCGTCCGGATTGCGGTTCGCGAGTTCGGGCAGACCGAGCCGAAAGAGTGCGTCGCGACTCTCATCCGGCAACGCGAGCGCATCGGCAAGCCGCGCCAGGAGCCGTGGCGAGGTGTGCAGGGCGGCGCCCGACTCGAGCATCGCGTACCACACCCGGCTGACACCGATCGCTTCGGCGATTTCTTCCTGCGTCACCCCTTTGCCGTGCCGTACCGGTAGGCGCGGGTGCGGACCCAACGCTGTGGCGCCGCGGGAGATGAGCCGCCGGTGCTCTTTGAGGAACGCTCCCATGCTGGGCCAGCTGCGATGCATCACGGCCATCTCTATCACCCGCCGTCGGCCGTCGAAGGTTTCAGGACCCTATGGCGAGGGTGGTGAGTTATTCCATCCTTTGGGCGGCCGACCGGTCCTCCGGACCCAGCCGTCGGGCGGTACAGAGCCGGACTAGCAGCGGAGGGTCGTGGTCGTGCGGGCGTTCGCGCTCGGCTCGACGATGATGGCGCCGCAGAGGTCAGTGCGGTAAACGGTCGTGCCCGCGCGGCGTAGCGCCGCGAGCGTCATTGTCGCGGGGTGTCCGAACAGGTTGTGCCGGCCGACGCTGATGAGGGCGTACCTCGGTTGGACGGCGGCCACGAAGCCGGGCGCGGATGAATATGCGGATCCGTGATGTCCAACCTTCAGCACGGCGGTGATGTTTACCGGTTATTCGTTCTGTTACGGTTACCGCCCACGGGCGGCCCGCGGATCACGGTTATTCGGCCGAAATCGAAGCCGTACATGCGCGCCCCAAACTCCCTCTGCTCAGTTCAGCGCTGACCGACGAATTCACCAAGTTACGATCAACGCGCGCCCGTGAGGCCGCACGCTGGGGACCGCGTGGTCGTCTTATATTCGAGCGGGAGGGTCGAGGAACTCATCTTCCTACTTACCGGCGCGGACGACTTGGCCATCTACATCGAAGAAGGCGTCGAGCGTCAAGCCATCTGGTACTGTGCCTTCCCGCAGCACGTTGAACGCGCGCGACTCTGCGGCAAGAGGCCGCCGCTGCGTGGCTTTGAGTCGAGCCAGATCGTCCTCGTGCTGAATAACCCGGAGCGCTCGTAAAGTTCCGACGCCGTGGGGCCGATCTTTAGGTCATGGCCGGGGAGGGGTTCAGCAGGAGTCTCGCGAGGCTGTTCGGCCTCGTTCGAACAGTCTACCAAGTGAGAATCGAAGAACTCGTCCGCTGGCGGCTTAACGATATTCTTCCTGGCGCGTTCTGGGAGACCGTGATCTTCATGCCCTCTCAGAGGGCATTGCCGATACCGTGCGATGTACCGGGCCCCTAGCCGTCTTTCCTGGGTCGTCTGGTGCCGATCGAGCTGTCAAGCGCCTCGATGCATTGAGTCTACGCAATGATCGCCTGCGGCCGGCGCTCGCTCGCGCCGCGGGACGACCCTCGCGCGTTACCCCTCCGTGTTTAAGTCGTGGCCCATGGCGCATAAAGCAAATCGTATGACCCTACGGCAGGTATTGCCGAGCCTCGCCTATGCAGAGATCTTGAACCAGGCCTACATCGTCGCGATGTTCGTTGTGGTCATCATGATCGGCGCGCTCGGGTTCTTCGCGCTAGAGCGCGGTCAAAAGAGCGGCGACCTGATCGGGCAGAGCTTCCTGCTCGCTAAGGACGCTACGGCTATGGGAACGGCGCTCGATCAAGAGTACGCCGAGCTGCTTGGACAGATAAGGCGACCGAAGGGAGCGCTCTCCGACCGGTTCGTACGCGGCTCGAATGCGTTCAATCGAGCGCACGCCGCCGCCCGGCGGGACGCCGGCCCGGCGCTCGCGCCGCTCCTCACGGATCTCGCACCAAGCCATTCGGCATTCGTGTCGGCCAGCCGCGCGATCGTACGAGCTACGACGCGCGGCGATCGTGCTGAGGCGCTGCGCATCAACGCCGACACGGTGCGGCCCGCTGTCAGCAAGCTGCGCGCCGAGCTCGATACGATCTCGGCGGAATCGTTCCGAGCCAGCAGCGACGAAGACGAGAAAGCAGACCGTTTCTCGTATCAGCAGCGACAATTGATCGTCCAGGTGACGGTGATCGGCGTGCTGCTGATGATCGCGATCGCGCTGGTGATCCAGCGCTACAAACGGTCAGCGGAGGCGGCCGCGACAGCCGTCGTCATCGCCCTGCAAAAGGCTGCGCTTACCGACCACCTCACCGGACTCGGTAATAACCGGGCGTTCTTTGAGGACTATGAACGAGAGACGGCACGCGCGAAGCGCTACGATCATCCCGTCACGCTTGCCCTGATCGATGTTGACGACTTCAAAGCTGTCAACGACACGAGCGGGCACCCTCACGGAGACGCCGTACTCGCGAGCGTCGGCGCGCGATTACGCGCGATGCGTCAGGGAGACCGAGCGTACCGAATCGGCGGCGATGAGTTTGCCGTCATCCTCGTCGAGACGGCACCCCTTGCAGCGAGCCTCGTCCTTGCACGCCTGCAGGCCGACATACGCGCGGCGGCGCTGGGTGCGACCGTCAGCGTCGGCTACGTCGACCTCGCAGGAACCGAGCTCGCGACGGAGTCGTACGAACTCGCCGATACGGCACTCTACGAAGCGAAGCGTCTAGGCCGCAATCAGACGGTTTGCTACGAGAACATCAAGGGCGCCGTGACGGTGTTCTCGCCGCGCAAGGCAGATGTGGTGCGAGCGATGATCGCCGGCGGGCTCGTCACTACCGCGTTCCAGCCGATCTGGGATATCGAAACCACGCGGCCGCTCGGCTTCGAAGCATTGGCACGTCCGAGCACAACGCTTGGGCTCTCCGGACCACAAGAGGCGTTCGACGTAGCGCAGCGGATTCGGGTGCTCCCTGAGCTTGACGCGTTGTGCGCCCGGAAGACGCTTGCGGCTGCTGCGAATCTACCGGCGGGCTCCGTGATCTTTCTCAACTACTCCCCTGCGTCGCTCACCCACGCTCGCTTCGACCCGCGCGCGTTCGTCAACGCCGCGCGGACAGCGGGCCTTGTGCCTTCGCAGATCGTTATCGAGTTGACGGAGCGACGCATCGATGATCCGGTGGCCGTTGCGAAACGCGTTGCAGCCCTGCAGGCTCTGGGCGTCCGGGTTGCGCTCGACGATACGGGGACCGGCCACGCCGGGCTGGAGATCTTGAGTAAAGTTCCGTTCGACTTTGTCAAGATCGACCGCGGCCTCATCGTCGACGCCATGGAAAACCGCGCCGCGCGCGGCGTGTTGGCGGGTATCATCGCGATCGCTCGCGAGACGGGGAGCTACTTGATCGCGGAGGGCATTGAGACACTAGCGATGTTTCATTTCGTCAGCGGGCTGGAGGAGGTCGCCGACGTCGGCGCAGCTCACGGCATCCGCGGTATTCAAGGCTACCTGCTCGGCAGGCCCGAGAACGGCCCGCTCGATCTAAGGTCGCTCGAACAGCACCGCGATCTCCTTGCCCGGCACACGCTCGACGAGCCAAAGCTCGCGCTAGCTTCTCGCTAACGGCGCCCACAACGCGCGATGTCGCGCGCAGCGACCGAGCTGCCTGGCATTGTATCCTGCTGCAATTCGCACTCGCCGAGACAACGCCGAGCGCACTCTTGTCAGTACTGCCATGCCTGCGTGCGAACGTTTGAGCCGCCATTGCACGTGGCAAGTAACGTAGGTACCTATTTGCCGAGCCACGATTAACGCTCTGGACGGTCGACAGCGTATGCGGCCCGGGTGTCGCGCTCGTCTCTCTGGAGTTACCTCGACATGTCCATTCGGTCTCTCTCTAGTGTCCTCGTTTTTGCCCTCCTTTCCGGAGGCACGATCGCTCCTCTTGCTGCTGTCGGCGCCACGGCCAACGGCACATTGACCGTGACCGCCAGCGTGGCAAAGGATTGCACACTGAGCAGTGCAACGCTTGCGTTCGGGTCGTATGATCCGGTCGTCGCAAATCGTACGGCCAATCTTGACCAGACCGGCACGATAACGGTTACGTGCACCAAGAACTCCAGCGGCGTCACGCTCGGCTTTGGCCCCTCGGCGAACGCTCCGGCGGCTTGCACGACGCCGGCCCGTTGCATGGCGAGCGGCAGCGACTTCTTGCAGTACCAGATATACAGCGACACCGCTCGCACGGCTGCCTGGACCACGCCAATCACCGAGACGGTGACCGGCGGCACTACTACGCCGACCCAGGTTACGATCTACGGCCGGATCCCGGCGGCTCAAGACGCGGCCGTCGGTACGGCGTATATCGACACCGTCGTGGCGACGGTGAACTTTTGACCGCTGAGGTCGGGAAAAAAGATGCGACTGCGTATGCCGAGCCCGGGGATCCGAAGGGGCGCTGCGATGATTCCCCTTCTGTCTTTCGCCCTGAACAACGGCGCGCGCTGGGTTACAGGATCGATGAAATGCCGGATACCTTGAATCGAACGCTACGTTCGGCGGCTCGCGCCGCCGCGGCCTGGTTCGCCGGGATCGCGCTACTTGCGGGGACGACGCTCGCGGTCTCGGCCGCCGGCGTACCGGCACCTGATCCCACTGCGCGACATGTCTCCGGGATGACCGCGATGCCGCTCCGCTTCGCGAACCCGCACTCCCCCGTCACGCTGCCGCACGAGGCAACTGCGCTGTTGTACTACACGAACGCGCTGCGGGAGAACGTAAGCCTCCATGCGCTCAAGGAGGACCCCCGGCTCGACCAGCTCGCTCGCGAGGCGGCCGACAAGATGGCGCGCGGCGGATATTTCGGGCACACGGATCCGAACGGCGTGACGCTGGAGCATCGCGTCCGCGCGTCCGGCCACAAGCTCGAGTACTACGGAGAGAACATCTCGTTCGATCAGGACGCGATCCACGCGCACAACGCGTTCGTCAACAGCCACGACCACTACAAGAACATCGTCGACCCCAAGTACAATCACCTCGGCACCGCCGCGGTGAAGGTCGGCGTCAAGCAAGTCTTCTTTGTCCAGATCTTCTCGTCGTGATCGCGATGTAGAGTCGAGTTGGCCGCGTCCCCGCCCACCTCGCCCGCTTGCACGCGTCAGTACAGGCGTCGGTTTAGATCACGGGTATCACGTGACAACGCTACGTACGTCACGGATATTAAGATTAAACGATAAAGCGCGGTACGTCGGCACGGAGGTCGGCGCCGTTCTCGAGCAGCCGCTGCTCCGCCTGAAATCCGGCGTCGCCCATGAAGAGCATACGAAAATCCCGATAGGTCAGCATGACGACCACGGAGTTCTCATTCACGTCGTTCTTACCGTCGGCGAACAGCGCGCCGCACGGCGAGAGCACCGAGAGCGTCACACCGTCGTCGGTCGACCACCGGTCGCCGCAACGCGCAACGTGGACGGGAACGTGATGCGTCGTCGCTTCACGCAGCCCGTCGTTGAACGCGCGTCCGCCATATGTCTGCCCGCTGTCAGCGATCGCATCGACCCGCAACGCACGCACGATTGGGGCGAAACCGCCGACGTGATCGCAGTAGGGAATTAAAGCACACTACTGGCTCGCTTGCTTCGCTGGACCGGTACGATCGACTAGCGCGGGCCGGCGCCGTGCCACCGATACGCAGCGACGTATTGCACGTACCGGTTTCCGACGAGGGTGTCGGTGGTGCAGACCGTCAGAACCAAGTCGGGATTCGCGCCGACCATCTGGCATGGAGCCGTGACGAAGAGCTGCGCTCCGTCGTACGTTCTGACAAACGTTTGGCTCCTGGGCAAATCGGTATTCCCGACCGTCAGCGCGCCGGGGGCCGCGTCGGCGTCATAGCCGAAGATGACCGGCCCTGATTCACGCGAGCTCCAGAGTGGTTCGAGCGCTCCGTTGCGAATGCGAACGATCTGATCGGTGATCGCTCCACCCTCGACCCGCAGACGTACTGCGAGTAGCCCGTGCCGAAGGATTATTGGAAAGTCGGCGAGATCGGCTGCTATTCGCTGCGGGGACGCGGAGAGCGCGCGCGGATCTCCGTAACGATACAGCGAGCGATCGACGACGAGGTAGAGCTCGCTCCCGTCGAGCATCGCTGCGGATCCGATCCGATCGGAAGGATAGCGATTCGGTTCGGGCGTCAGATCGACTTCGGGCGAGAGGGCACCGGTCGTGAGGTTCGCGCGCACGATCGTCGCCGGGCGATAGACGTCCGGCCGGCCGCTGCAGCACCGCTCGTCAAGGACCGCGGTATTTCCGATGGAGCCGAGAATCTGCATTTCATCCTGCTCGGGCACGATGACGCTCAGCCGTTTGCAATCGAGAATCGCCGCGTGGTGCCTCATAGCCGCGCCCGTGGACACTCCTGAGACTCCGTAGGCGCACGGGCCGAGCGGCATGATGTCCGTGATTCGTTCCGCCGTGAACGCGCTTCCGGAACGTGCCCGAATGCGCCCCGAAGCGGCGGCCATGCGCACTAGGCTGCCACCGTTGCAACCGACGATGAGGTCGTCTGCATCGCGGACGATCACCGAAACACCACCGACCGGAGTGTCCTCCGTCGGGATCGGACAAACGGCGCGGCGTTCCCACAGCCCGCGTCCGGTGGAAAGCGCTCGGGAAGCGACCGTTCCTGTTGCGTTGCCGTACACGGCGGTGTCGCCGAGTACGATCGCCGATGCACCGCCGTCGCGCTGCCAGCGCAGGCGACCCGACGCGGGATCGAGGACGCGAACGTCCGATCGGCCGCCGATCACGACGGCGGTGTCGCCGATGCGCACCTGCGAGAAGTCCCAACGCGGCGGCAACGCATACCGCCACGCCGGCGTCGCGCCCCGAACCGGTGCCGTTGGTGCGGCCGTAACGGTCGATTCCGTGGTTGAGATCGCCGACTGTGTCGATGCGCAGGCCGCGCACAGCCCCATCACGGCGAAGAGCACCAAAGCCCGCATTGCTAATGCCTTCCCTTCGAAGCGACCGCCGCCTCCGACTCCGCCGAGCAGCGTAGGATCGTCGTACTGCGCATGGTCATTCCCGCCTCGACGATGGTGGCGCCGCAGAGGTCGGTGCGGTACGTCTCCGCTCCGCCACTGCGCAGCGTCGCAAGTGTTGCCGCTGCGGGGTGTCCGAACAGATTGTGCCGGCCGACGCTGATGAGGCCGTATCTCGGATGGACGGCGGCCACGAAGCCGGGCGCGGACGAATAGGCCGATCCGTGATGGCCAACCTTGAGTACGTCGGCACGGAGGTCGGCGCCGTTCTCGAGCAGCCGCTGCTCGGCCTGAAATCCGGCGTCGCCCATGAAGAGCATGCGGAAATCCCGATAGGTGAGCATGATGACCACGGAGTTTTCGTTGACGTCGTTCTTGCCGTCGGCGAAGAGTGCCCCGCACGGCGAGAGCACCGAGAGCGACACGCCGTCGTCGGTTGCCCACCGGTCACCGCACCGCGCGATGTGAATCGGCACGTGATGCAGCGTCGCTTCGCGAAGACCGTCGCTGAACGCACGTCCGCCGTATGTCTGCCCGCTATCCGCGATCGCGTCAACGTGTAGCGCCCGCATGATGACCGGGAATCCACCAACGTGATCGCCGTGCGGGTGCGTGTTCACGAGCAGGTCGACGTGCCGGATCCCTTGGCGCTTGAGATAGGCCAGGACGACGCGCTCGCCGACGAGCTCAGCGGGCGAACGGCCGTCGCGCGAGGGACCGCGTTCGAGGCGGCCGCCGCTGTCGATCAGGATCACGTGACCGCGCGGGCTTCGCACGACGATTCCGTCGCCTTGGCCGACGTCCAGCATCGTGATCGTCAGCTTGCCGTCCGGGAGCCGCAGCGTCGTGGCGAGGACGGCCACGCTCGCGATCGCGATGACGACGACGGCGCCCCGTACGCTGTGCCGGAGCACGAACGCTGCGGCGATCGCCGCCGCATCGTACGCTGCAATCGCGAGCGCCGGCGGCGGGGCGACCCAGACGCGCGCTCCCGGCAACGCGGCGACCGCCGAGACGACACGCAGGATAACGTCGACGTCCCACGTCGCGATCGTCGCCGCGGCCCGTCCCGCGATCGGGACCGTGCCGAGCACGAGTGCGGCGATCCCCGCGAGCATCCCCGCGGCGGTCGCCGGAACGACGACGGCGTTCGCCAGGATCGCGTACGGCGCGACGACGCCGAAGGTCGCCGCGCTCAGCGGCCAGACGCCGATCTGCGTCGCGATCGTCAGCGCCAGCGCTTCGCGCACGCGTTCCGGGAGCTCCCAGCGTTCCAACGCCTGCTGCAGCGGCCGCGCAAAGAGCAGGATCGCGGCGACACACGAGAACGAGAGTGCGAACGAGACCGTGGTCACCGCGGCCGGCCAGATCGCCGCGACGACGAGCGCCGCGAGCACGAGCGCGTTCCACGACGCGGCCCGCGCGCCGCAGGCGCGCGCGAGCAGCGCGACCGAGACCATCACCGCCGCGCGCTGTGACGGAAGGTGTGCGCCGCTGAGCCACGCGTAGGCGACGACGCACGGTATCGCCGCGAGCGAAGCCGCGATGCGCGGCACGCGGAGCCGCCGCAGCGTCCCCACCACCAGCGCCGCGATCACGCCGAGATGCAGCCCCGCCGTCACGAGCACGTGTACGGTTCCGGTCGCCTGGAAGTCGTCGCGCAGCTCCGGCGGCAGCGTGCCGCGCTCGCCCCACAGCGCGCCCGCGACGACGGTCGCTTCGGGCTCGCGCAGCAGCGTGCGCAGCCGCCGGGAGAGCGCGGCGCGCGCACGCGCGCTCCAGGTCCGAACGTCTCGCCGATCGGGCCCTGCACGCGCCACGACGCGATCGCCGGCGAGCTCGCCGGCGAGTCCTTCGCCGAGCGCGAGCGCGCGCCGCGACGGCTCGCCGGGATTGCGCGCCTCGTCGAACGGTGCCAGCCGTCCGCGGACGACGAGCCGCTCGCCTTCGAGGACCGCGTCGTCGCGCACGTGTGCGCGCACCGCGATGCCGGAGTCGAGTGCGAACGGGAACGACGCTCCTCCTTCGCCGAGGCGCACGTCGCCGACGACCGTTCCGGCGAACCGCGCCGTGCGCGTCTCCGCGGTCAGCATCGCCGGTTGCCCGAGGCGCGTCACCAGCAGCACGACGATGAACGCGAGCGCCGGAAGCAGGAGCGGTGCGCGAGTCACACCCGTCCATCACGCCTGGCGCAGCGCGGACTAGGGGAGAGCGCCCGGAGAGGCCGAATCCTGGCTGCTCGCATGCGTATCGTCGTTACCGGCGGAGCCGGGTTCATCGGGTCACATATCGTCGACGCGTTTGTCGCCGAGCGCCACGAGGTCGTCGTCGTCGACAGCCTCTGGCAGCACGGCGGCGGCCGCCGCGAGAACATCCCCGAGAACGTCTCGTTCGTTCACCTCGACATTCGCGACGAAGGCGGACTGCAGCGCGTCTTCACCGAGTTCAAGCCCGAGATCGTATGTCATCACGCCGCGCAGCACTCGGTCGCGATCGGCACGCGCGATCCCAAGCTCGACGCGAACGTCAACGTGATCGGGATGCTGAACGTCCTCGAGGCGTCGGTCAAAGCCGGCACGCGCAAGGTGCTCTTCGCTTCCAGCGCCGCGACGTACGGCGACGTTGACCACATGCCGGTCGACGAGAGCGCACCGCAGCGCCCGGTCTCGCCGTACGGGATCACCAAGATGGTCACCGAGCACTACCTGCGCTTCTTCAAGGCCGAGCACGGTCTCGACTACACCGCGCTGCGCTACGGCAACGTCTACGGACCGCGCCAGGACCCGAACGGTGAGGCCGGCGTGATCGCGATCTTCCTCGGGAAGTTTCTCCAGCGGCAGCCCGTGCGCATCGACTGGGACGGCGAGCAGACCCGCGACTACGTCTACGTCGGCGACGTCGTACGTGCCAACGTCACGGCGTTGACGAAGGGCTCGGGCGAGATCTACGTGATCGGCACCGGCCAGAAGACCTCGGTCAACGAGATCTATCGCGCGATGGTCGTCGTCACCGGGTTCGAGGCGCCGGTGACGCACGCGCCGCGCCGCGCCGGCGACGCGCGCGAGGTCTACTTCACGCCCGTCAAAGCGATGCGCGAGCTCGGCTGGGAAGCGACGACGCCGCTCATCGACGGGATGCGCAAGACGTACGAGTATTTCCGCGAGAAAGAACGGACGGCGGCCGCCTCGTAGCGGCCGCCGCGCTCACCTCAGGGGACCGGGTGGAAGTCCGTCCCGGCTTGGGGCGGCGTCTTGATCGCGACGATCTTGAGGTTCGGGTCGATCGTGCCGCCGTGCGCCGTGCCGGCCGGGATGATCAGCACCGTCCCGGCTTTCAGCGGGACTTGCTTGTCGCCGAGCCATTCGGTCCCCGAGCCGGAGACGACGACCTGAATCTCGTTGGCGTCGGCGTGAAAGTGCTTCGGCACGGTCCCCATCTGGACTTGGACCGTGGCACCGTCGGCGGCGGCGACGAGCTTGGAGCGGTTGTTCGGTGTCGCGGGCGCCGGCGGCGGGAGATCGGCGGGCGTGATCGCCGCGACGTCGATCACGGCGGCTTGCAGCGGCGGCGAGGCGGCGCGCGCCGGCTGGGGGAGATGCGAGACCGCCAGCCCCGCGCCGAAGGCGAGGGCGGCGACCGCGGCGGTGCGGAGGGCAGTGTGCTTCATGGCGCCGACTGCGACGGACGGCGGGTCGCTTCCCGCGAAGGACCGGCCGATGGCTAGCGCTTCGGAGTTCTTCGCGGACCCGGCGGTCGCGCATGAACCGCGCCCCGACGGCTCGCAACTGCTGCGCTCGACGACGACGCTCGAACCGTTTTCGCGCAGCCTCGGCGTCGCGCTCGCGCGCTGGGCCGGCGAACGCCCGGGCCGGCCGTTCTTGGCCGAGCGCGACGGCGAGGGCTGGCGCACCGCGACCTACGGCGAGATGTTCGAGGCCGTCCGGCGGGTCGCTTCGGGGCTGCTCGGGATGGGACTCTCGCGCGAAACCCCGGTCGCGATCCTCTCGGAGAACTCGCTCGCGCACGCGACGCTCTCGCTCGCCGCACTGTACGCCGGGATCCCGGTCGCGCCGATCTCGCCGGCGTACTCGACGCAGTACGGCGACCTGCGGCGGCTGCGCTTCGTGCTGGATGCGCTGCAGCCACGGCTCGTCTTCGCGGAGGACGCCGACCGCTATCGCGACGCGCTCGGCGCCGTCGATCCGTCGGCGGCGATCGTCTTCGAGCGCGGTGACGTGCCGCGCGCCGGTGCGTTCGCGCTCGCCGATCTGCTCGCGAGCGGGATCGCGCCGGGGCTCGACGCGCTGCACGCGGGCGTCGGCCCCGACGATGTCGCGAAGATCCTGTTCACCTCCGGCTCGACCGGCGAGCCGAAAGGCGTGATCAACACGCACCGCATGCTGTGCTCGAACCAGCAGAGCCTCGCACAGATGTGGCCGTTTCTCGGTGCGCACGATCTGGTGCTGGTCGACTGGCTGCCGTGGCACCACACCTTCGGCGGCAACCACAACTTCAACATGGCGCTGCATCACGGCGGCACGCTCTACATCGACGACGGAAAACCGCTGCCGGGCCGCTTCGAGCGCTCGGTCGCGGCGCTCACCGACCATCCACCGACGGTGTATTTCAATGTGCCGCGCGGTCACCGGCTGCTGGTCGACGCGCTCTCCGCCGACCCGTCGTTCGCCGCGCGGTTCTTCTCGCGGCTGCGGCTGATCGGCAACGCAGCGGCGGCGCTCCCGCCGCCGACCTGGAACGCATTGCGCGAGCTGGCGCAGCGTCACGGTTCCGGCGAGGTCGCGGTCACCGGCTCCTGGGGCCTCACCGAAACCGCGCCGATGGCGACGGCGGTGCACTATCCGTTGCGCGATCCGGCCGACATCGGGCTCCCCGGGCCGGGGACCGAGCTGCGCTTCGTGCCCGTCGAGCACAAGCTCGAAGTCCGCGTGCGCGGACCGCTGGTGACGCCGGGCTATTGGCGGCGCGACGATCTGACCGCGAACGCGTTCGACGATGAGGGATTCTACAAAACCGGCGACGCGGTGCGGTTCGCCGACCCCGATGATCCCGCCCAAGGGCTGCGGTTCGACGGACGAATCGCCGAGAATTTCAAGCTGAGCAGCGGGACGTGGGTCGACGCGGGCGCCGTGCGGTTAGCCGTGCTCGCCGAAGCGGCCGCGCTGGTCGACGACGTCGTCGTCGCCGGTGAGAACCGCGATGAGATCGGGCTGCTGCTCTTCGTCGGCTCGCGCGCCCGCGGCCAGTTCGACTCCGACGCCGCGCTGCGGGCAGCGGTCACCGCGCTGCTCCAACGCTACAACGCCGCTGCCGGCGGATCGTCGCAGCATGCGGCGCGTGCGCTGCTGGAGTTCGACCAGCTCTCGGCCGCCGACGGCGAGATCACCGACAAGGGTTCGGTGAACCAACGCCGCGTCCTCACCCGCCGCGCCGACGCGGTCGAACGCCTTTTCGCCGATCCGCCGGAGCCGGAAACGATCGTCATGCCGGCGCCGGCGCGGGCGTAGCGCGCAGCACCGACGCGAGGGCGAACGCGACGCCGAAGCTGACGAAGTAGCTGAGGTCGCCGAGTTGCGGGTGCGCGGCGGCGAGCGGGCCGATGAACCACGACTGCTGCCAGAACGGGAGCGATGCCGCGATCCCGGCGAGCCAGGCGAACAGCGCGCGCGTTCCGATGCGATCTCTCGTCTCGCCGCGCGTGGCGAGCAGCACGCCGGCCCACGGCGCGGCCCAGGTCGAGAGCAGCGAGAGGAAGTTCGTGTACAGGTGCGCGGTGCTGGCCGGGTCGCTCCCCGCGAGCGCGAGCGTTCCGCCGAGCACGCCGACCGCGAGCGCCGACTGCCAGCGCACCAGCGTCCAGCGCACGACCGCGGCGCTCAGCACGCCGACGGCGAGCGCGGCGAGCGCGACGATCCACGGCGCGTAGCGCGCGGTCGGATCGTTCGCGCGCGCGGCGAGCAGCAGCACCAGCGTCAGCAGCGCAAACGCCGCGCCCGCGGCGAGCGCGAACGCCGGCCGCCGCCGCGCATCCCACGCGACCAGCGCCGAGAGCGCGCCCGAATACAGGTTCAAGCAGTTCGCGCTCAGCGTGCCGATCAGCACGGTCAGCAGCCCGATCGTCGCCAGCGGCCCGGCGCCGAACAGCAGCACGATCGTGTCGGCCGGCGTCGCCGCGGCGATCCCCGGCCCGCGCACCGCCGTCACCGCCGCCGCGCCGAGCAGTTCCAGCAGCGTCGAGGGGATGAATCCGCCGAGCCCCGCCCACCAGCTGACCGCGCGCGGTGAGCTGCCGGACGCGAGATAGCGCGAGTAGTCCGACGACGCCGGACCCCAGCCGACGGCGTACGAGAACGCGAGCGCGCCCGAGAAGATGATCCCGGCGAGCTCGCCGCCGCCGGCCGCCGGCGCATGCGGATCGAACGGTGCGCCGAGGTGCGCGCGCGTCAGCGTTCCGTACGCGATGACCGCGAACCCGACCGCCAGCACGATCCCGGCGTAGCGCTCGAACGCGTGGATCGCATTGTAGCCGTAGACTGCGAGCGCGATCTGCGCCACCAGCAGCACGGTGAGCGCGAGCGGGTAGCCGACGTGCGCGAGCACCGCGAGCGCCTGCGCGCCGAACACGCTGTCGATCGCGAACCAGCCGACCCCCGCCAAGAACGCGAGCACCGCCGGGCCGACGTTCCCGTCGCGCCCGAACGCGCGCCGCGAGAGCACCATCTGCGGCAAGCCGAAGCGTGGGCCGCCGCGCGAGAGCAGTCCGACGATCGTGTACGCGAGCGCGTTTCCGGCGACGATTCCGAGCGCCGCACCCAAAAACGAGGTGCCGAACAGCGCCGTGGTGAGGATGCCGACGGCGAACGTCGCCGTCTCCGCGTTCGCCGCGAACCACAACCGGAACAGGTCGCTGGGCTTGCCGTGCCGCTCCGGTGCGCCGATCGCGTCGAGCCCGTGCGGCTCGACCGCGACGACGCTAGCCCCGTACGGCGGCAGCCGTTCCCCCCGTCACGTCGGCGCTGTTCGCGACCGCGATCCCGGCCGCGCGGAGCTCCGCGAGCGCGCGCTCTTCGTCGCCCGGCTCGACGTTGACCGCGGCCGACGCGTCGGCGAGCACGACGACGTCGAAACCGGCGGCTTTCGCGTCGAGCGCGGTCGCCTTCACGCAGTAGTCGGTCGCCAGGCCGCAGACGAATACGCGCCGCACGTCGTGCTCGCGCAGATCGCGGTCGAGCGTGGTGGCGGCGAAGCCGCTGTACCCGTCGGTGTCACGCTCGGTCCCCTTGTCGATCACGGCGTCGACGTGATCGAGCGAGAGCCGCGGATCGAACGCGGCGCCGTGCGTCCCCGCGACACAGTGGACGGGCCAGGGCCCGCCGTACTGCGCGTACGACGAGTGGTTCTCGGGGTGCCAGTCGCGCGTCGCGTAGACACGCGGAAAGCGCGGCGCGAGCGCGTCGATCGGATCGAAGATCCGCTCGCCCTCGGCGACCCCGAGCGCGCCGCCGGGCAGAAAGTCATGCTGCACGTCGACGATTACCAGCGCGTCGTCAGGCCGGATTTCGAACGTTGCACGGTCACTCATGATGGTTCTCCGGTTCGATGCCGGCCGCCGCGTTCCGCGGCCGGCGGGGTGCCTAAGCGGCCACGATGTTGAGGAGCTTGTCGGGGACGAAGATCCGCTTGCGGACCTGCTTGCCGTCGATCTGCGCGGTGACGGTCGGCTCGCGCATCGCCAGCGCGAACGCGTCGTCCTCGGCGATCCCCGGCGCCGCTTGGATGCGGGCGCGCACCTTGCCGTTCACCTGCACGACCAGGGTGATCTCCTCGACCGCGAGCGCGGCGGGATCGGGCTCGATCCAGCGCTCCAGGTGAACGCTGCGCTCGTAGCCCATCCGCGACCACAGCTCGTCGGCGATGTGCGGCGCGAACGGGGCCAGCACGATCGGCAGCGCGTGCACGACATAGCGCACCGCGGGATCATCGGTCGCGTCCGGCGCGCGCAGCGCCGTCGTGAGCTGGTTGATCAGCTCGTCGAGCTTCGCCGTGGTGACGTTGTAGTGGAAGCGGTGCGTCTCGGTCTCGCTCTTGCCGGAGTCGAGCGCGACGTGCAGCGCCCGGACCAGCTCGCGCTGCGCGTCGCCGCGCATCTCCGGCAGCCGGTCGAGCGGCACCGTTCGCGCGAGGCTCGCCAGCGGCTCGGCGGCGCGCCACACGCGCTGCACGAACCGGACGCGGCCCACGATCCCCTCGTCGGTCCAGTCGAGCGTATCCTCCGGCGGCGCGGCCTTCAGCAGGAAGAGCCGCATCGCGTCGACGCCGTACTTCTCGACCGCCTCGTCGATCCCGACGACGTTCCCGCGCGACTTCGACATCTTCTCGCCGCGGTACAGCAGCATTCCCTGGTTGAACAGCCGCGTGAACGGCTCGTCGTCGCCGTCGACGTACGCTTGGTCGACCATGAACATGTAGAAGAAGCGCGCGTAGAGCAGGTGCAGCACCGCGTGCTCCGCGCCGCCGATGTACTGGTCGACCGGCATCCACCGCGTCGCGCGTCCCTTGTCGAACGGCTTGGCGTGGTTGTGTGCGTCGAGGTAGCGCACGTAGTACCAGGACGAGTCGACGAACGTGTCCATCGTGTCGGGATCGCGCGTCGCCGGTCCGCCGCATGTCGGACAGGTCGCCTGCATGAACGCGGCGTCGTTCGCCAGCGGCGAGCCCTGGCCGGTGAACTGCACGCCCTTCGGCAGCAGCACCGGCAGCTGATCGTCGGGGACCGCGACCGCGCCGTCGGCCGGGCAGTAGACGATCGGGATCGGCGTCCCCCAGTAGCGCTGGCGTGAGACCAGCCAGTCGCGGATGCGGTAGTGCACGCTGCGCTTGCCGCGTCCCATCGTTTCGAGCCGCGCCGCGATCGCGCGCCGCGCGGCGACGGACTTCATCCCGATGTACTCGCCCGAGGCGATCAGCTTGCCGTCCTCGACGTAGGCTTCCGTCAGCGGCGCCTGCAGCATCCCGTCGGGTGTCGTGATCACCTGCGCGATCGGCAGCCTGTGTTTGCGCGCGAACTCGAAATCGCGCTCGTCGTGGGCGGGGACGCCCATCACGGCGCCGGTGCCGTACTCCGCAAGCACGTAGTTGGTCACCCAGATCGGGATCTTCTCGCGCGAGAGCGGGTTGACCGCGTACGCGCCGGTCGGAACGCCGGTCTTCTCCATGAGCTGCGTGCGCTCGAGCTCGCTCTTGCTCTTCAGCGTGTTCGCGAACTCTTCGATGCGGTGCCGGGATTTCGGCATGCGCTCGAGGATCTTCGCGACCGCCGGGTGTTCCGGGGCGACCGCGACGAACGTCGCGCCGAACATCGTGTCGACGCGGGTGGTGAAGACCTCGATCTGCGCTTCGACGTTCTCGATCTCGAACGAGAACGTGACGCCTTCGCTCTTGCCGATCCAGTTGCGCTGCATGGTGCGGATGCGATCCGGCCAGCCGTCGAGCCGGTCGAGCCCCGCCAGCAGCCGCTCGACGTAGTCGGTGATCTTGAAGAACCACTGCGCTAGGTTGCGGCGCTCGACCGCGGCGCCGCAGCGCCAGCAGCGGCCGTTCTCGACCTGCTCGTTCGCCAGCACGGTTCGATCGACGGGGCACCAGTTCACCGGCGCCTCGCGCTTGTACGCCAGCCCGCGCTCGAACAGCCGCGCGAAGAACCACTGGTTCCAGCGGTAGTAGTCGGGCAGGCAGGTCGCCAGCTCGCGCGTCCAATCGTAGCTGGTCCCCATCAACCGGATTTGGCGCTGCATGTTCGCGATGTTCTCGAGCGTCCACGTCTCGGGGTCGATCCCGCGCTGGATCGCCGCGTTCTCGGCCGGCAGCCCGAACGCGTCCCAACCCATCGGGTGGACGACGCTGAAACCGCGCATGCGGTGGATGCGCGCGACCGCGTCGCCGAGCGTGTAGTTCTTGGCGTGGCCGACGTGCAGATCACCCGACGGGTACGGGAGCATCTCGAGAACGTAGTATTTCGGGCGCGGGTCGTCGTCGCGTGCCACGTAGATGCCGTCGCGCTCCCAGGCGGCCTGCCGCTCGCGCTCGACGGCGCGGAAATCGTACGTTCGCTCCTCGGACATGGAACGCTTAGTCTACACCACGCCCGGCCGGAGCCCTAGCCGCCGAGGTCGCAGCGCGTGAACGGGCCTGCGTGAAACGTTGGATTCCGCTCGTGCTCGCCGGCGCCGCCGTGGCGTTCGTCCTGTTCCGCCCGGCGCCGCCGCCGACCGCCGGGGCGAACGGCTGGTCCGCCGTGACCGGCGAACCGAGCGCCGGGCGCGCCCGCCGGACGCCCGCGCCGCGCGCGATGGTCTACGTCGCCGGCGAGGTGATGCGCCCCGGGGTCTACCCCGTCGCCGTCGAGGCACGCGTTCGCGACGCGCTCGCGCTGGCCGGAGGCGCGCGGCCGAACGCCGACCTACTCGCGGTGAACCTGGCCGCGCACGTCCGCGACGGCGACGAGATCGCCGTCCCCGCCCGCGGGGCCGAGCCGGCGCCGGCGGCGCATCGCTCGGCGCACGGACATGCCGGCGGCCGGCGCGCCGGCGGCTACGGTTCGCGCGCCGGCCACGGCAAGCACCGGCGCCCGCGGCGCGATCAGGCGCCGCCGGTCGCCGAGGTCGACATCAACACCGCCGATGCCGAGGCGCTCGCCGCAATCCCCGGGATCGGCGAGGGCCTCGCGCTGCGCATCGTCGAGTTCCGGCGCCAGAACGGCCCGTTCGCCTCGGTCGACGAGCTGCTCGACGTCGCCGGGATCACCGAGCACCGCCTCGACGCGATGATCCCGTACGTCGTCGCGCGCTAGCTCCGGAAGTGGCGGATGACGCCGCGCGCGACGGAGGCGATTGCGGCGTCGCGTTCCGCGTCGGATGCGTGCACCTCGGCGCAGTACACCGCGAGCACGATCGGCGTGCCGGTGCGCGGCCACAGGATCGCGACGTCGTTGCCGCCGGCGTTCGTCGTTCCGGTCTTGTCGCCGACGGTCCATCCTGTCGGAACGCCGGCGCGGATGCGCGCGAGCCCGGTCGTTGCGTTGCGCATCCAGCCGAACAGCATCGCCTTCGAGCGCGGTGCGAGGATCGGTTCGCGCACCAGCCGCGCGAGCAGAGCGGCCATCGCTGTCGGCGTCGTCGTATCGCGCGCGTCGCCCGGCGTTGCCTGGTTGAGCGCGGGTTCGGTGCGATCGAGGCGCGTGATCGGATCGCCGACGCCGCGCAGGTAGCTCGTGACGCCGGTCGGCCCCCCGAGCGTGGCGAGCAGCAGGTTCGCGGCAGTGTTGTCGCTCGCTTCGATCGCGGCGCCGCACAGGTCGGCGACGGTCAGCGTTCCGCCGCGCGGCTGCTTCGCGACCACCGGGCTGTACGCGAGGATCTCACTCGCGCCGAATGCGATGCGGCGGTCGAGCCGTTCGATCCCGGCATCGACGCGCGAGAGCACGTCCATCACCAGCGGCAGCTTGAAGGTGCTGGCGAGCGGAAAACGCTCGCGCCCGCGCCGTACGATCAGCCGGTCGTTGTGGAGGTTCATCGCGCAGACCCCGAGGCGCGCCCGCGCCGCGCGTTCCTCGGCGGCGAAGGGCTCGGGTCCCGGCGGTCGCTGATTCAGGATCCCGGCCGGGAGCGGCTGCGCCGCGGCCGCGGTCGCGGCCGAAACGCTCGCCGCCAGCGCGCCGAGGAAGAGCGGTCGTTTCATGTGATGCGAGGCGTTCGGCGAGTGCGGCGCGAGCGCTTCCCGGGTAGGAGGCGGGAGATGATACGGACGGTGCTGGTGATGCTCGCGTTGACCGCGGCGACGATCGGTGCGACGGCGGCGACCACCGACGCGCCGGCCGACGAGTACTTCGGCCCGTTCAAGTACAGCGCGATCTCGGTGCGCTCGAAGATCACGGCTCTCGGACGGTCGTACCGCGAGCGCTGGTCCGACGACGCCTCGATCCTGCACGACGCCGGCTTGGTCGAGAGCTCGTTCCGCGTGTGGGCGCAGAAGTATCCGAAAGACCGTTGGCTCGCACCGACCGCCTATCACCTCGCGCAGCTCTACCAAGAGCTGCAGACCGCCGACGCTCGCGCTCATGCGCGCGCGATGTACGAGTTGCTCGCCAAGAACTACCCGTCGTCGAAGGAGGCGCACGTCGCGCGCCTGCGCCTGCAGCAAGGCTTCCCCGCGCTGCACGCCGAGTCGCCCGTCGCGCCGACCCCAAACCCCTACGCCCGCTCGACCCCATCGCCCGAACCGTCCGCATCTAACACGCCGGCGGCGACCACCCCGCCAAGCGCCCAGCCCTCAACCTCACCGCCGCAAACGCCGACGGCGCCGCCCACCGCAACGCCGTCACCCAAACCCTAGCCGAACGCGGAGTCGCAGGAGGCGACTCGTCTTCGCGCACTTTGCGCGAAGACTGTACTTTACGCGAAGACTACCAGCCGCCGCCGGAATCGCCGCCGCCGCCGGTG